>Ga0209061_1000156_pt1 | contig 223075 bp, 222 predicted proteins | sample Coa_R1_10_FD_187157 | JGI IMG/M metagenome (GOLD analysis project Ga0209061, IMG submission 187157) | Surface soil microbial communities from Centralia Pennsylvania, which are recovering from an underground coalmine fire - Coalmine... | ecosystem: Environmental > Terrestrial > Soil >... | reverse complement strand
CTTTGGGATCCAGACCACGTGGTAGGCGGTCTGGAACACCCCATTCGCGGTAGCCTGCACGTTCAGCACGGGCACAGTATACCACACCCGGGCGTTGTCCCAAGGCCGTGCGCCTCCTCCCCGGACTGAAGTCCGGGGTTTCCGGCGCGGGCATAGGTCTATGAATAGGGAAGGGGGAGAGAGAACGGGAGGTGGCCCGCAGCCCCGCCGCCACGGCCGGGTGTCCTTCAGGACCTCGTGGGTCGGTGACCAGCACCAGGCGGGGAGGCCGAGGCCTTCCCGCTCTGTCCTGTCTTCCACGTTCGAGGGATGCGCATGGGGGGACGCCGAGGCCCCTGTTCGGCGTTGGCACGACGGCGGGCCAGGTCTGATGGTCTCCGGGGGGCACGCCAACCCGCCCCCCTGGGATCCCACGCTGGGAGAGGGATGAGCCAGAGGGCGGGGGAGAGCAGACAGGCACTGTCCCCGGGATGCCCAGGACCCGGAGGCTCCCTGGTCGCCCGGGAGAGGGGTGCTCGGCCCGTGCCCAGTCGTCAGGTGCAGCTCACGGGCTGGTCAGCTCCGGGAAGTCCTCCTCCCAGAATTCCCGCTCCCCCCGGAGGTCCTTCCCGCGCTGTTCCTCCTCCCGAGCCCGGAGCTCGACGCGCCGGATCTTTCCCGAGATGGTCTTGGGGAGCTCGAAGAACTCCAGGCGCCGCACGCGCTGAAAGGGCGCCAAGCGCCTCTGGACAAACCTGAAGATCCCCAGAGCGGTCTCCCGGGTGGGCGCGTAGCCCGGGCGGAGGACGACGTAGGCCTTTGGCACGCTCAGCCGGATCGGGTCCGGACTCGGGACGACGGCGGCCTCCGCCACGGCCTCGTACTCGATGAGGGCGCTCTCGATCTCGAAGGGGCTGATCCGGTAATCGGAGCTCTTGAACACGTCGTCGGCGCGCCCCACGTACCAGTAGTACCCGTCCCTGTCCCGCGACGCGATGTCGCCCGTGGCGTAGTACTCGCCCCCTCTCGCGGCGGGGCCTCCGGCCCCTTCGTAGCCCGCCATCACCCCGAGGGGCCGGGGGGTGAGGTGGACCACGACCTCCCCTTCGTCCACCGCCCGGCCCCCGGCGTCGAGGAGCGCGATCCGGTAGCCCGGCAGGGGACGGCCCATCGATCCGGGTTTCACCGGCTGTCCCGGCGAGTTTCCAATGAGGGCCGTCGTCTCCGTCTGGCCGTACCCGTCCCGGATGGTGAGACCCCAGGCGGCCCGCACGCGCTCGATGACCTCGGGATTGAGGGGTTCGCCCGCGCTGGCCAGCTCGCGGAGGGCCACGGGGTAGCGGCGGAGGTCTTCCAGGATCATGAGCCTCCACACCGTGGGAGGGGCGCACAGCGAGGTCACCCGGCAGCGGACGAGGTCCTCCAGCACCCGGCCCGCCTCAAAGCGAGGGTGGGCGGGCACGAAGATCGTCGCCCCGGCGTTCCACGGGGCGAAGAAGCTACTCCACGCGTGTTTCGCCCACCCGGGGGAGCTGATGTTGCAGTGGACGTCGCCTTCGCGGACCCCCAGCCAGTACATCGTCGAGAGGTGTCCCACGGGATAGCTCTGGTGGGTGTGGAGTACCATCTTGGGCCTAGCGGCCGTCCCCGAGGTGAAGTACAGGAAGAGGGGGTCGCTCGCCCGGGTCCGGCCCCCGGGGAGCGCCTGCGCGGACTCCGAGTAGGCGTCCTCGTAGGCCACGAACCCCGGACACGGTCCGCCCACGACGATGCGGGTCCGGAGGCCGCGCAGGGGCGCGACCTTGTCCGCGACCGTCGCATCGACCACCGCATGGTCCATCCGCCCCCGCGTAATCCGGTCCTGGAGGTCAGCCGGGGTGAGGAGGGTGGCCGCCGGGCTCAGGACCGCCCCCAGCTTCATGGCGGCGAGCGTCACTTCCCAGAGGGGGGCGACGTTCCCGAGCATCACGAGGATCCGGTCCCCCCGCTGGACGCCCTGGCGCTCGAGGAACCGCGCCACCCGCGTGGAGCGGTCCCGCACCTCCGCAAAGCTCAGCCGGAGATCGCTCCCCCCCTCCTGCGCCAGCCACAGGGCGACGCGGGTGTTGCCCTGAGCGTACCGGTCGAAGTAGTCGAGGGCCCAGTTGAACTCATCCAGCTCCGGCCAGGTGAACTCCGCGGTGGCCTTCTCGTAGTCCTCCCGGGTGGACACCAAGACGTCCCGGGCCCGGAGAAAGGCCTCTTGGCCCATAGTCCCGCCTCCCTTCCTCCCCGGCAAGACTTCGCGCGCCCCGGGAGGGATCCTCCGCCGCTTCCCGCGCGCGGCCCTCAGACCACGATGCGCGGGTACAGACGGGCCGCCGCGAGGATCAGGAAAACGGTCCACGCGAGCAGAATGCCCACGTCGGTCCCGACCCCGAAGAGGCTCACCCCGCCGCGCACCATGAGGGCGCGGAGCGCGTCCACCTCGTAGGTGAGGGGGTTCACCACCGACAGGACCCGGAGCCAGGTGGGCATGAGGTTCAGGGGGTAGAGGGCGTTGCTGGCAAAGAACAGCGGCATCGTCAGGACCTGGCCGATCCCCATAAACCTCTCCCGCGTCTTCACGAGGCAGGCGATGATGAGCGACAGCATGGAGAAGAGGGCCGACCCGAGGACGACCAGGACGAGGACGGCCGCCACGGAGGGGAGGGTGACGCGCACGTGGATCCCCATGAGGAGGGCGAGCCCGTAGACGACGGCCGCCTGGGAGAGGGCGCGGATGCCGGCCGAGAGGGCCTTCCCGGTCACGAGGGCGGTGCGCGAGGCCGGGCTCACCAGGTACTTGTGGAGGACGCCCAGGTCCCGCTCCCAGATCGCCGCGATCCCGTAGAAGATCGCGATGAACAGCACGCTCTGGGCGAGGATCCCGGGCGCCATGAAGTCCAGGTACCCGAGCCCGCCCGTGGGGACTCCCCGGATCCGCGCCATGACCTGGCCGAACACTGCGAGCCAGAGGGTCGGCTGGACGGCCCGGGTGAGGAGCTCGACGGGGTCGTGGGAGAGCTTGCGGGCTTCCGCGTCGGCCACAGCCAGGACGTGGACGAGGAAGCTCTGCCAGGCGGGCGGCTCACGAAAGACGCCGGGCCGTACGGCGGGTGCGGAGGACCTCACGGTAACTCCCTCCTGATTCGATGGCGGCTCCTGTGTGGTGGACGAAGACGTCGTCCAGCGTGGCGTCGGGGCCCACGTCGCGCGTGAGGTCGGCCGGAGACCCCACCGCGACGATGCGGCCGAGGTGCATGATGGCCACCCGGTCGCAGTGCTCCTCGGCCTCCTCCATGTTGTGGGTGGTGATGAGGATCGTCGTCCCGAACCGCCGCCGGAGGTCGGCGATGTGCTCCCAGACGGCGCGGTAGGCCACCGGGTCGAGCCCGACCGTGGGCTCGTCCATGAAGAGCACCACCGGCCGGTGCAGGGTGCTCTGGGCCAGTTCCAGGCTCCGAATCATGCCCCCCGAGTACCGGCTCACCAGCGTGTGGGCGGCGTCCGCGAGCCCCACGAGGTCCAGGGCCTCGCGGATGCGCGCTCCCTGCTCGGCCCGGGGAATGCCGTACAGGCGGGCGGAGACCAGGAGGTTCTCGTAGCCCGTGAGGGCCCCGTCGGCGGAGACCACCTGCGGCACGTACCCGATCCGCTTCCGGACCTCGGTGGGCTGTGTCCCCACGTCGAACCCCGCCACCCACGCGTGTCCGGCCGTGGGGGGGAGGAGCGTGGTGAGCATCTTGATCATGGTGCTCTTCCCCGCCCCATTCGGGCCGATGAGCCCGAAGATCTCCCCGTACCGGACCTCCACCGACACGGCGTCCACGGCCGTGAGCCCGTTGAACCGCTTGGTCAGGCCCGCGGTCCGGATCGCCGCACCCTCGGGGGAGACGTCACCGGGCATGCCCACCACCCCGCACCCTCGGCGTCCGCAGGCTGGCCGGCGCACGCGCCGGGGCCCCGCCCGCGAACGCCTCGTGGAGCGCGACGAGGCCCCGGCGCAGGGCCGCCCGGGTGTCCCGGGGAAGCCGCCGGAGGATCTGGGCCACCTGCCGCCGGGCCGTATCCCGCGCGGCCTCGACGATGGCGGTCCCCCGGCGTGTGAGGGACAGCCGGGTCTCCCGGCGGTTCGCCGTGGGGGTCGTCCGGACGACCCACCCACGCCGGACGAGCCGGTCCACCAGGACCGACGCGGTGGGGAGCGTGGTGCCGAGGTGCGTCGCGAGCGCGGTCACCGTGCACCCCCTGTGCCCGTCCAGGAACATGAGCGCCCGGAACTGGCTCATCGTGAGAGGGGGCATGGCCGCCCGCATCCGCATGCGCAGGACGCGCACGACGGAGGGGGCCACCTCCACGAGCCACGCCGCACACTCCGCAGGCGACGCATCCCCACGAGGACTGGTCATGGCGGCCTCACTTAGATAATCTAAGTATCGGTGCGGTCCCCGTCAACGGTTCCCCCGGGAACTTCTCTACGTGCGGCGCCGCTAGCTCTCGGAGGGACAGGGCTGTCCAGGGAGGACCTATGGTGGGACGGCGACACGGCGGACTCACGCTGGGGGGCGCGGTTCTCGCCCTCTTCCTGCTCGTCACTCCGGGATCGGCCGCCGCGCCGCCGGATCCCCCCGGCGGGGAGGGCGGGCCGACCCTCACGCTCGACGAGGCGGTCCGCGAAGCCCTCGCCCGGAACCCCCAGGTGATCGCGGCCCAGCAGGCGCTCGAGGCCTCGCGCCAGCAGGTCCTCCAGGCCCAGGCCGGCCTCAGCCCCCAGGTCTCCGCCCAGGCCACGGCGACGGTCGGGAACACGCTGTCGGGCTCCGTGCCCTCCCCCACGGTCACGCCCACGGGGAGTCTCGGCCTCCTGGCCACCGTTCCCCTGTACGACGGCGGGCGGACCCGCGTGGCCGTGGCCCAGGCACAGGCCCTCGCCGCCCAAGCGGAGGCCGCGCTCCAGCAAGCCCGACAGGACGTCGCCCTCCAGGCGGCCACCGCCTTCCTGACGGTGCTCAAGGACGAGCGGCTGGCAACCGTGCGCGCGGCCCAGCTGGCCCAGGCCCGTGCGCTCCTGGCCCAGGCGGAGGCCAGGGTCCGGTCGGGCGTCGCCGCGCGCTCCGACGTGGTCCAGGCCCAGGCCCAGGTCGCCCAGGCGGAGGTGGACCTCATGACGGCGCAGGCCCAGGTGGGCATCGCCAAGGGAGCGCTCGCGAGCGTGGTAGGGCGCCCCCTGGGGGCTCCCCTCGAGGTCGCGGAACCCCCCGTCCCCCGCGAGGTCCTGCCGCCGACCCCGGACCCGCTCCTCGCCTCGGCCGACGCGCGCCGTCCCGAGGTGGCGGCCGCCGCGGCCGCCGTCCAGGCCAGTGTCGCGGCCCTGGAACAGGCCGTCCTCACCGCGGGCGTCCAGGTGAACGTCGCGCTGGACGCGAGCGCCGTGCCGCTCAGCACCCAGACCGACCCGCGGACCATCCTGGGAGGCGCCCTCACGGGGACCGTCACCTTTCCCGTCTTCGACGGGGGGCGGACCTCCTCGGCCGTGAACGCGGCGCGCGCCGGCCTGAACGCAGCTCAGGCCAAGCTGGACCAGACTCGGCTTGCGGTCCGCCAGGACGCCTACCAGGCCTTCCTCGCACTCCAGCAGGCGGAAGCCGCCCTGCGGGCCACGGATGCTGCCCGCACGGCAGCCGAGGAGGCGCTCCGTGTCGCCGAGGGACGCTACCGGGCGGGCGTGGCCTCGATCGTCGAGGTCCTCACAGCGCGCGTCCAGGCGGTCCAGGCCGAGGTGAACGCCACGAGCGCCGTGTACGACTACGAGGCGGCCCTCGTGACCCTCCGTCATGCGGCCGGGATGCCGATCCTCGCCTCCCCGCAAGGAGGATCGCCCTGATGCGGTCGGGCCGCACCCTCTGGCGGGGGGCCCTCGTCCTCCTCCTCGGCGTCCTGGTCGGCGGGGGGATCGTTGCGCTCCAGCGGGCCGGGACGCGTCAGCGCAGCGTCCAGTACATCACGCGGCCCGCCCGGTACGCCGACATCACCGCGACGGTGACGGAGACCGGCACCGTGAACCCCGTGGACGAAGTCCAGGTGGGGAGCCAGGTCTCGGGGACCATCGCGTCCATCGCCGTCGACTACAACTCGCGAGTCAGGAAGGGCCAGGTCCTGGCGACCCTGGATCCCGCCCCCTTCCAGGCCGCGGTGGCGCAGGCCTCGGCCACCCTCCAGGCCCTCCAGGCGAGCGCCTCGGCCGCCTCGAGCGCCGTGCGTCAGGCGGCCGCCGCCGTCCAGACCGCCGAGGCCACCCTCCGCCAGGCCACAGCCGCCCTCGAGAGCGCCCAGGCCACGGCCGCCAAGGCGCAGAGCCAGCTGGCCCTGGCCCGGCTGACGGTGGAGAGGGACCGCGCCCTCCTGGCCCAGGGGTTCATCCCGCAGAACCAGGTGGACGCCGACCAGACGGCCGCGGCCAACGCCGCCCAGGACGTGCGCGCGGCCCTCGCCGCGGTCGCGACGGCCCGCGCCCAGGTGGAGGCCGCCATGAGCCAGCGCGAGAGCGCGCGGGCACAGCTCCGCACGGCGGAGGCCCAGCGCTCCGCCGCCCTGCACCAGGTCGCGGCCCAATCGGCCCAGCTCCGGCAGGCGCAGTACAACCTCTCGCGCACGGTGATCACGAGCCCCATCGACGGAATCGTCATGGCCCGCAACGTGAGCGTGGGCCAGACCGTCGCCGCCTCCTTCCAGACGCCCACCCTCTTCACCCTGGCCAGCAACCTCACGGACATGCAGGTGGACACCTCCGTGGACGAGGCCGACGTGGGGTCGGTCCGTCCCGGAGAGCCCGCGAGCATCACGGTGACCGCCTACCCGAACGTCACGTTCCGGGGGACGGTCCGCCAGGTCCGCGTGAACCCCACCGTCGTCCAGAACGTGGTCACCTACGACGCCGTGGTGGCCGTCCACGACACGTCGGGACGCCTCAAGCCGGGCATGACGGCGCAGGTCACCATCATCGTGGGACGCCGGGCCCACGTCCTCGCCGTCCCGATCGCCGCCCTCCTCTACCGGCCCCTCGCCCGCGTCCCGGCGGCGGGACAGGCCCCCAACCCCGTGCCCGCCCCTCCTCCCGTGGCTGGCGCGCCGGGGTCCGAGGTGACGGTCTGGGTCCTCCGCGGCGGTCATCCCGCTCCGGTCCAGGTCACCATCGGCCTCTCGGACGGCCGAAACGTGGAGGTCCTCCGCGGGGGCCTCCGCGCGGGGGACCCCGTGATCATCGCCCAGGCGGGACGGGGGCGATGAAGGACGCTACCCCCTCCCGGGACCGCATCCTCCTCGAGGTGCGGGACCTCACCAAGGTGTACGGGACAGGACCGGCGGCTGTGTGGGCCCTGCGGGGCGTGAGCCTCCTCGTCTCGGAGGGCGAGTTCGTGGCCCTCATGGGGCCCTCCGGCTCGGGCAAGTCGACACTCCTCCACCTCCTGGGGTGCCTCGACCGGCCCACGTCGGGCTCCTACCGCCTCGGAGGCGAGGAGGTCTCCCACCTCTCCCGGGACGAGCTGGCGGCGATCCGCAACCGGCGGATCGGGTTTGTGTTCCAGAGCTTCAACCTGCTCCCGCGCACCTCCGCGGAGGAGAACGTCGAACTCCCCATGCTCTACGCCGGAGTGCCCCGGGAGGCACGGCGGCGCCGGGCCCAGGCGCTCCTTGAGAGCGTGGGCCTGGCAGGACGCCTCGCCCACCGCCCCAACGAGCTCTCGGGCGGGGAGCAGCAGCGCGTCGCCATCGCCCGCGCCCTCGCCAACGGCGCCCCCCTCCTCCTCGCGGACGAGCCGACGGGGAACCTGGACAGCGCCAGCAGCCGCGAGATCATGGAGCTGTTCCGGCGCCTCAACCGCGAGCGGGGGACGACCATCGTGGTGGTCACCCACGACCCCGCCGTGGCGCACTGGGCCGACCGCATCGTCACGCTCCGGGACGGCCGGATCGTCGACGACCGCGCCGCCGCGGAGGTGGCGCCGCCGTGACCGTCTCCACCCTCCTCCGGACGGCCTGGCAGGCCCTCGCCCGCAACTTCACGCGGTCGCTCCTCACCGCGCTCGGCATCGTCATCGGCGTGGCCGCGGTGATCACCTCCATGGCGATCGGCACCGGGGCCCAGCGGGCCGTCCTGGCCCAGATCGAGAGCCTCGGCGCCAACCTCGTGGTCGTCATCCCCGGCAGCGTGACCTCCGGGGGGGTGAGCCTGGGGAGCGGGACAAGGACGTCTCTCACGCCCTCCGACGCCGAGGCCATCGCGGAGGAGGTCCCCGGGGTCGCCTCCGCCGCGCCCCTGGGCCAGACCACGGCCCAGGTGGTGGCCGGCCCCACCAACTGGTCCACGGTGGTCGCGGGGACGACGCCTGCCTGGCCGCAGGTCCGCAACTGGGCCGTCGCGGACGGGCGTTTCTTCACGGCGGCCGAGGTGGCCCGGGCCGCCAAGGTGGCCGTGCTGGGACAGACCGTCGCGCAGGTCCTCTTCCCCCAGGGGCACGCGGTGGGGAGGACGGTCATCATCAAGACGGTCCCCTTCCAGGTGGTGGGGGTCCTCGCCCCCAAGGGGCAGACGGGGTTTGGACGAGACCAGGACGACCTGGTGGTCGTCCCCCTCACCACGTGGCAGGACCGTCTCACCGGCAACACCTGGGTCGGCAGCATCCTCGTCTCCGCCGTCTCTCCGGAGGCCGTCCCGGGCGTCGTGGACTCCGTCGAACGCCTCCTCCGCCTCCGGCACCACCTCACGGTGCGCCAGCCCGACGACTTCTCAGTCCGCAACATCGCCGACGTCCAACAGGTCCGGGCCGCGACGGCGCAAACCCAGGCCCTCCTCCTGGCGGGCATCGCGGTCGTCTCCTTGGTGGTGGGCGGCATCGGGATCATGAACATCATGCTGGTCTCGGTCACCGAGCGGACTCGCGAGATCGGCCTCCGCATGGCCCTCGGTGCGCGCGGCCGCGACATCCTCCTCCAGTTCCTCGTGGAGGCCCTCACGCTCTCCTGCGCGGGAGGGCTCCTCGGGATCGCCACGGGCCTCGCCGCCGCGCGAGCGGCCTCTTGGCTCGCGCGGTGGCCCACGGTCGTCTCCCCGGCCTCCGTCGTCCTGGGATTCGCCTCGGCCGCCGCCGCCGGGGTCCTCTTCGGCTACTATCCCGCTCGGCGGGCGGCGGGCCTCGACCCCATCGCAGCCCTGCGCTACGAGTGACCCTCTGCCGCCGCAGGCGCGCGACCGGACGCTCGGTCCGATCCGCGACCGACACCGACCCTGGATGCCCGGGGCCCGGGGCCGGGGGGCGATCCGTTCACCCGCCGCGGGCGGGACCCCGGCCCGCATCGCTGGCGGCTCGACTCGGTTGACGTCTGCGAGCTCGTCCCAAACCTCATCGGCACTGGGAGCGGTCCCCCTGTAACCAAAAGATAACCCACGATTTACCTGCCTCTAACGTCGGGGACGCCGGCGTGTGCTATGCTCCCTGTGGCCTCGGTGGGATGAGGGCTGGCGAAGAATCTCTCAAGGAGGGACGCTCATGGCGACTCTCGTACGCGAACACGAAGGAAGCGGGGGAGAGATGGCTCGCGCAGTGTCCTACGAACCCTGGAACGACATCACGGAGCCGGGGGCCTACGTCTTCGTCGACACGGGCGAGCTCGCCCGCGTCCCCGCCGAAGCCCTGGCTGCGGGGCACAGCCCCGTCATCACCTTCGCCGCCCGCCGGCCGCGGATGGTGGCCCGGATCTCGCGCGATCCCTACATCCCACTCAACAAGGCGCGACAGCTGGCCGCGGACGCCGACCTCCCCGTGAACTTCTAGCGGAGGACGCCCCATCCCGCCGGGGCCGCCCGACCGTGACCAGCCCCCTCGTGCGCCTGTGGAGAGACCGGACGGCACGCTGCGGGAGGGCCCTCCTCCGGGCGCTCCTGGCGCTCGCCGTGGGCGTCGCGGTCGTGGCCGCGACGATCCTCCTCTTCGCCACCCTCTACGTCGCGGTGGCAGGGAGGATCGGCGACTAGCCCTCGCGAGCTAAGGGAGAGCTCTCCCCCGTGCGGGCCTGGAGGTTCGCGGGGAGGGATGTCCGGGGTGGGGAAGAGGCCCTCTCCGCTCGGGGGATCTCCACAGAACGGACCGATCACGTGTCCGGGAGCTCCCCGCGCTGCCCGTCCTCTGGGCCCGCCCGGCCCCCGCCCGCGCGGGCGAGGGCCTGTCCCGATCCGCAAAGACGCTCCGGGCCTCTTTGGGGGAGCCGGATCTCGAAGGTCGTACCCGCGCCCACGTGACTCCGCACCGTGATCTGGCCGCCGTGGGCCTCCACGATGGCCTTGACGATGGACAGGCCGAGCCCGCTGCCCCCCGACTCTCTGTCCCGGCCCGCGCCCGCCCGGTAGAACTTCTCAAACACGAAGGGGAGGTCCGCCGGCGGGATCCCCGTCCCCGTGTCCGACACCGCGAGGACCGCCGTCTCCCCCTCCGGCCACGCCTGGAGCTGGACGCGCCCCCCTCGCGGCGTGCTCCTCAGCGCGTTGTCCACCAGGTTGTCGAGGACCTCGGCGAGCCGGTCTGGGTCCGCGTCCAGGGTGAGGGACGCGTCCTTCACGGAGGACTCCAGCGCCACCCCCTGCGCCTCCGCCCGCACGGCGAACCGGGAGACGGCGTCCTCGAGGAGCTCCGCCACAGCCACCGGCATGGAGGACAGGGGGAGGCGGCCCGACTGGATCCGGAGGAGGTCCAGGAGCTGGCGGACCAGCCGGGCGAGCCTGTCCGCCTCCCGGGCGATCGTCTCCAGCATCTGCCGACGCCGCACGGGGTCCTCGGCCGCGCCGGCCAGCAGGGCTTCCGCCGTGAACTGGATGTTGGCGACGGGGGTCCGGAGCTCGTGGGAGACGTTGGCGAGGAAGTCGCGGCGCATCGTCTCCCGCTCGTCCAGCTGGCGCGCCATGGCGTTCAGCACGCGCGCCAGATCCCCGAGCTCGTCGGGGCGCTCCGGCAGGCGCTGGTGGAGGTCTCCGGCGCCGATCCGCTCCGCCGCGGCCTTCATCTCGGCCACGGGCCCGAAGATGCTCTGGGAGAGGTAGAGGGCGAGCCCGGCCGCGAGCGCAATGGCCAGCACGAGGGCCACGGCGAGAGTCCACCGCACCCGCGTGAACAGCCCCTCCACGCTGTGGAGGGGGAGCAGGAGGTCGACGGCCCCCAGGAGGAGCCCGCCCCGCTCGACCGGCACGGCCACGAAGAACCACCGTCCCCCCGACCGACCGGCGACCTCGCCCCGCGCGACGGCCCCGCGCAGGGCCACCCCGATCCCCGGCTCCGCTTCGACCCCGCGGGGGAGGGGGGCCGACTGGATGAGGAGCTGCCCCCGGTAGTCGGTCACCGCGATCCGGACTCCCAGCACGTGCGCCCAGCGCGTGATCCGCGCCTCCAGGAGCGTCTCGATGGGCTCGGCCGCGACCTCGGCCGCGGCCAGCTGGGCGTTGGCGGTCAGGTCGGCCAGCAGGTGGTCCAGGGTGGCCCGTTCCAGGGCCTGGACGGCGTAGAGCCCGAGGACGGCGAGGGGGAGGGTGATGGCGATGAGGAAGGAGGCGAGGAGTCTCGTCCGCAGGCTGTAGATCATGGGACGAAGGACGCGAGCCGGTAGCCCACGCCCCGGACGGTGTGGATGAGAGCGGGTGCCGAGGGATCCTCCTCCAGCCGCTGGCGGAGCCGCGAGATGTGCACGTCCAGGGTCTTCTCCTCGCCGAAGAAGTCGGCCCCCCAGACCGTCTCCAGGAGCACGCGCCGCGGGACCACTTCCCCCGCGTGCTCGGCCAGGACGCGGAGCAGCTCGAACTCCTTCCGGGGGAGCTGGAGCCGGCGCCCCCGGAGGGTGACCTCGCGCCGGGCTACGTCGACGACGAGCGGACCCACCTCCACCCGCTCGGGCCGGTGCCCCCCGCGGCCCCGGCGGAGCGCGGCCCGGACCCGGGCGATGAACTCCCGGGGACCGAAGGGCTTGGCCAGGTAGTCGTCGGCGCCGACCTCAAGCCCCACGACCTTGTCGATCTCCTCCCCGCGCGCGCTGACCATGATGATGGGGACGGGCGTGTCCCGCCGGAGGCGGCGGGTGACCTCGAGACCGTCCAGGTCCGGGAGCATGACGTCCAGGATGACCAGGTCGGGATGCTCTCGAGCGGCCACGTCGAGGGCGGCCGCTCCCGTGGTCGCGGTGAGGACGCGGTAGCCCTCCTTCTCCAAGAAGAACCGCATGGAGTCCACCATTGCCGCCTCGTCGTCGACGACCAGGATCGTGGCCATTGCCGGGTCCCGAATAGGGCGCCTCGATTTTACCATACGTTCCCGGGGCGTTTACGTTCCGGTAACGCCGCCGGATCCGAAACCTGCTACCCTTTCACCCTGGACGCGGGGAGGGTGAGGGGCGAGTGACCGCGCGACGCCTGAGGAAAGCGGGAGATCCGGGGGCCGTCTCCCGGCGGATCGACCCCGAGACCTCCCGAGGCGAGGGCCTGTGGCTCGCCGTCCTGGCCAGCGTGAGCGTGCTCGCCCTGGTCGCCCTCGCCCTCGCGTTGAGCGGACATCTGGGACTGAGGTGAGACCATGATTCGTCTCCGACTCGGGTGGTTCATCACGCTGCTCGTCGTTGTCGCCCTCGTGGGGGGCGTGGCGGGAGGGACCGTGGCCTCCCACCTCGTCCAGCCCCCCGCCTACGCGGCGGCCCCGCGCGTCGTCGTCGCTCCTCCCCAGCAGGGGGTCCGGAGCCCCTTCGTCGCGGCCATCGCCGCGGTCCGGCCGGCGGTCGTCAACATCAGCACCGTCCGCACGGTGCCCAACCCCTTCGGCCCTGACGCCTTCCCCTTCCCGTTCCCCTTTGGGGACATCCCCGGGATCCCCTCGGGTCCCATCTACGAGAAGGGGATCGGGTCCGGGGTCATCGTCAGCGCCGACGGCTACATCCTCACCAACGCCCACGTGGTGGAGGGGGCCAAGCGCCTCACCGTCACGCTGCTCGACGGCCGGACCTTCACGGGGCAGGTGGTCGGGGCCGACCCCGTGACGGACGTGGCGGTCGTGAAGATCCCGGCCGCGCACCTGCCCGTGGCGCAGCTGGGCTCCTCCGCCTCGGTGGAGCCCGGGGACTGGGCCATCGCCATCGGGAACCCCTACGGCCTCAATTTCACCGTCACCGTGGGCGTCATCAGCGCCACCGGCCGGTCCCTGCCGGACAATCCCCAGGACCCCGTGGCCTTCCTCCAGACGGACGCCGCCATTAACCCGGGGAACAGCGGCGGGCCCCTCGTGAACACGGCCGGTCAAGTCATCGGCATCAACACGGCCAAGTTCGCCAACGCCGAGGGGATCGGGTTTGCCATCCCCATCGATACGGCCCGGCAGATCATGCAGCAGCTCATCGCCACCGGCCACGTGGTGCGGCCGTACCTCGGGGTGTACGTCCAGGCGGTCACGCCGGCGCTCGCTCAGGGCCTGCACCTGCCCCCGGGGACCAAGGGCGCCGTCGTGGCCGACGTGGCCCCCAACAGCCCCGCGGCGGCGGCCGGGCTCGAGAGGGGAGACGTGATCCTCCAGGTCAACGGTCACCGCGTGACCGACCCCCTGGGCCTCATCGCCCAGGTGCGCCGGGCCAAGGTGGGCTCCACGCTGGTCCTGCTCGTCCTCCGGAACGGCCACACCCGGTACATCACGGTGACGGTGGGCCAGATGCCGTCAGGTCAGTGAGAGGGAGGTGTCGGCCATGGACGGATCCCTCTCCCTGAGCCGCGCTCGGACGCCGGTCCTGCGCCCCGCTGCTGTGGTGGAAGGGGTCGTGGGGCTCGCCCTCCTGGCGACGCTCCTCGGACCGGGCAGGGCGTCCCCCGGCCTCGCGGTCCTGCAGCTCGTGGGCGGAGGGGGTCTCTTCGCCGCGGCCCTCCTCGCCGTCCGGATGGGCCCCGGCCCGGACGCCGCTCTCCTCGGGTGGGCGGGCGTGGGGATCGCCGCGTGGACCTTCGTCGCCTGCTTCGCGGCGGGCCTCGCGCACCAGGACACGCTCCTGTGGGCGGACCTGGGCCTCGGGCTCGCTGCGGCCGCGACGGGGCTGTGGATCGCGCTCGGAGCGGAGCACTCGTGAGGGGCGTCCAGATCAGGAACCCGGTCCCGCGCGGGCCGGAGTCCAGAGGAAGGAGGAGGTGACACCATGAGGAAGGTGGTGGCTATTCTCGCGGTGGCTGCCGTGCTGGCGGGGAGCGTCGTGACCGCGGCCTCGGCCGCGACGTACCCCACGGTGGCCAACCTGAAGCCCTTCAGCGCGCAGACGAACTACATGTCGCTCCCCGGCTACCTGCGGTACCTCGTGTACCAGCAGACAGGCCACTGGCTCACCCACCCCGAGGCCGTGCGGATCGTCCAGCAGCAGCGGGGCTAACAGCCAGGACACCGGCCGCCCGGGGGGACCGCGCCCTGCGGTCCCCCCGCGGGGGGCCGCTCGCGTTCGTCGCAGTCGTAGATGTGGCGAGGATCCTGGTTGTTGAGGCGGTCGCTCACCCGGAGGCAGGCCTCCGCGGACCGAAAGGCCCGTGCCGTGGGCGTCCACCGGTCCTCGGTGACGGGCCGCACGTGGAGGACCCACCGACGTGCCCCCCGTCCCGGAAGAGCATGAGGCGGCGGGGATGACGGGACGGACCGCACCGGGCCTCCCGCCACACACCCGAGCGTCGCAAGACCCAGAAAGAGAGCACCCCACCGTCTCACGCCGTAGCCGCTCCTTGTCCGTATACCCACGGACGCGGAGCGGGCGCGGTTCCCCGTGGGCTCGAATCCCGCCTCCACGGCCCGGGTCCCCATACGTTACCCGCTCGGCCGGTCGGGTCCGGTGCGCCGCTCGCCCCTCCGGGAGGACGGTACCGCCCGCAGCCGCAGGGTGAAGAGGCCGTGGCTCCCAGGCGGCTGCCACCCGGTCGCCGAACCGGCACGGACCGCGGGACCTATCCAATCCGCGTGCGTCCCTCTCGCTGAGGCCCGGGACGAGACCCTCGCCCGGCCTGGGCCAGCGTGGGGACGGCGTCACGGCGAGGGGACGTCCCGGGCCAGGTCGGGGTAAAACTGCCGCAGCCTGTCGACGCGTTCCCGCCATCCCTCGCTCACGGTCACCCAGAGGTCCAGGTAGACCCGGCTCCCGAGGAGAGACTCGATCTCTTCGCGGCTGGCCCGCCCGATCTCCCGGATCATGCGCCCTCCCTCCCCGATGAGGATCTTCTTCTGAGAGGGGCGCTCCACGTGGACCGTCGCGCGGATGTAGGTGATGCCCCGCTCGGGGCGGGGCTGGAGGTCTTCCACCTCCACCGCGATGGAGTGGGGGACCTCGTCCCGCGTGTGGAGGATCGCCTTCTCGCGGATGATCTCCTGGATCAGGACGGCGAGGGGCTGGTCGGTGCGGTCGCCTTCGGGGAAGAGCGGCGGGCCCGGCGGCAGTCGGCGGACGAGGGCCTCGACGAGGGCCTCCAGCCCGTCGCCCCGCAGGGCGCTGATCACGTGCACCTCGACCGGCCCCAGCGCGTCCTGGAGCCACCGGGTCACACGGTCGATCTCCTCGGCCGCGGCGCGGTCACACTTGTTCACCGCGGCCAGCACGGGAACCGCGGACGCCCGCACCGCCTCGGCCGCCAGGTGCGCTTCTTCCCCCGGGGGGCGCGACGCGTCAGCCACGAACAACGTCACGTCCCCCTCGGCGAGCCTGTTCCGGGCCGTGCGGACCATCCCCTCGCCCAGCCGGTGGAGGGGACGGTGGATCCCGGGCGTGTCCACGAGGACGATCTGGGCCCCAGGACGGTGGACGATCCCGCGGAGGGCCGTGCGCGTGGTCTGCGGCACGGGCGTGGTGATGGCGACCTTCGAGCCCACCAGCGCGTTGACGAGGGTGGACTTGCCCGTGTTGGGGGGACCCGCAACGGTGACGATGCCGGAGCGGAAGGGAGGCTCGTCCATGGCTGCGTCTCAGGCGCCGGGGACGCCCAGGATCCTCGCCCAGCGCGCCTCCCGCTCCGCGACGAGACGTGCGATGCCGTCCTCCCCGAGGGCCTCCAGACACGTGCGGTGGAGGCTCACGAGGCACACGCCGAACCGGTAGGCCCTGCGGACGATCACGTCGTGGCCTCGCCGGAGGGGGGCGTGGCAGGCCGCGCACGTGCCCACCGGGGCCTCCGTGCCCAGGTCGAGAGGAAGCTGCTCGCCGGCGGGGGCCCGACGCTTCATGCCACGAGGGCCTTCTGCGCCAGCCCCGCGATCCCTGCCGGGGTCCTCAGAAGCCCAGCTGGCGCTTCGCCCGCCGGAAGAGCACGAGGTGCGTGAGGATCCCTGCCGCGAGGCCCGCGAGGACGAGAGCACCGCGCGGGAAGCCCGCGCCGACGGGTCCCGGCCGCCGAGGTTCCCTCCGTCGCCCGGGGGAGGGGACGAGCCCGACCGACGCGGGGGAGCGCTCGCCGTTGGGGGTGATGCGGGCCCGCGACCCGGGGCCCGCGGGGCTGGAGGAAGGGAGGAGGTCCATCCCTTACCGCCCGGCCTGGGATGTCCCCACCGGGAGGACGGCCACCGGCACGCCGGCCGACGGCCGGGCAGCGAGGCTCGCTCCTCCGTACCCCATGAGGAGGACCCCGCCCAGCACCGCCAGGGCGGCGATCCGGCGCCCCTGGCCCCCCACCAGGCGACGCGGGACGACGAGGGCCGCGAGCCCGAGGACCACCACGTAGAATCCGACCGAGACGAGGTATGCCACCGTCGCACCTCCGTGTGCGGCGAAGCCCCGAGCCCCGCCCGAGGCGGGCCCACGAAAAAAGCTGGGACGTGGGCCACGCCTCCAGCTTCGGCAACCCCGCTAACCCCGTGGGGGGTCCGGTGGCTTTGCGTCCCTGGGTCGCCCCAGGTTTGCCTTTCTCGGTCTGGCTCTCGCGTGCGGCGCGGGATCCTCCGGCTTGCCTCCTCTGGCGGGGCCAGCGCTGACCCGAACCCCGTCCACCTCCTCTCATACCCACTTCCCCGCGGGGGGAGACAGGACTCAGGGCACGAAGTCGCGGCCCACCCCCCGGGGCGGTCGCGACGGGAGGAGAGGCAGCACCAGCAGCATGATGAGGGACGCGAGGGCGACGATCTGGAACACGTGGTCGAAGGACAGGGTCACCGCCTGGCGGCTGATGAACCCGGCCAGCATCCCCAGCGCGCGCCGCTCGGCGGTCCAGGCGTCGCTCCCCGACCGCTGGATGATGAGCCCGGTCAGGTGCTGGAGGGCGCCCTGGAAGAGAGGGTTACCGGGAGTGGCGTGGGTGAGGAGGTGGGCGTCCTGGATGGTGATCCCCCGCTCGAGGAGGGTGGCGCTCGCGGCCGTCCCGAAGGACGCGCCGAGCTGGCGGATGAGGTTCAGGAGGCCTGTGGCATTGGTGAGCTGGCGGCGGTCGAGCCGGGAGAGGGACGCGGCGGCGAGGGAGACGAAGAGGAGCGGCATCGCGAGCCCGAGCATCACGAAGGGCAGGAGCATCTGGGCCATCCCCACCTCCAGGGTCCACCGGGACATGAGCCACAGCGACCACGCCGTGAGCAGGCTCCCCGCCGCCACGAGCACGTGGGCCCCCAGGGCCTGGTAGAGGAGGCCCGCCACGGGGCTCACGGCCATGGTGACGAGGCCGCGCGGGAGGAAGGTCACGCCCGTCTGGAAGGCCGTATAGCCCAGGAGTTCCTGGAGGAACAGGGACTGGAGCAGGATGGCGCTGAAGAGGATGAACCCCAGGATGAAGGATCCGGCGCACCCCGCCGCAAAGGCGCGGTTCGCGAAGATCCGCAGGTCCACCGCCGGCGTCGCCGTGCCGACGAGCTCCCAGAGGACGAAGACGAGCAGGGCCACCCCCGCGACGATCACGAGGGCCCAGACCAGCGACGAGCGGAACCAGTCCCAGCGGTTGCCCTGCTCGAGGACGACCAGGAGGGCCGTGAGGCCGACCGACATGGCGAGCATCCCCCACGCGTCCACCGCGACGCGCCGGGCCTTGATGTAGGGAGGGTCGTGGACCACGGCCGCCACCATGAGCGACCCCGCGAGGCCGATGGGGACGTTGATGAAGAAGATCCAGTGCCAGTCGTAGTTGGTGACGAGCCACCCTCCCAGGAGGGGCCCGAGGGTGGGCCCGAGCACGACCACGACCCCGTACAGCCCCATGGCGAGCCCCTGCTCCTCCGGGGGGAAGGTCTCCCGGAGGATCGCCTGCTCGACGGGGCCGAGGACGCCGGCCCCCAGCCCCTGCACCACCCGCGCGACGATCAGCACGCCCAGGGTGGGGGCCATCCCCGCCAGGACCGAGGCCGCGACGAAGAGGAGGAGCGACACCTGGTAGACGGCCTTCCGGCCGAAGACGGCGCTCAGCCACGCGGTGAGGGGCATGACGAGCGCGAGGGCGATGAGGTATCCGGTGGCGATCCACGTGACCGTGGTGATGGGGACGCCGAAGGCCGCCTGGATGTTGGGGATGGCCACGTTGACGATGGAGGCGTCGATGGTCCCCATGAGCGTGCCGACGGTGATGGCGACGGTGACCAGCCACTTGTTGGGCGCCGGAGGGGCCAGGGGACCTGTGGCCGTCGACACGGGGAGCTCCGTTCGCTACCGCCCGGGGGCGTCTCCTGGCACCGGCTGGGGCGGGGGAGGGGCGTCTGTCAAGGTAAAAGACTTGACACATCCGCCCCCGTGTGCTCTAATAGAAGCGGAACGCGGCGGCCGGGCTCCGGTCCAGGGGGACCGGGGGGCGACCTCCGGCCCTGGGGCCGGGGCCGGGGTGCCGCGTCCCCCGATCCTTGACGGAAAGGAGGTGAGAGCCATGCTCGCTCGTCGGACGCTGTTTGACCATGTGTTCGACAACATCGTCGCCATGCAGCGGGACATGCTCCGCCTCTTCGACCGGGCGCTTGGCGCGGGGTCCACCGCTGAGGCGGTGAACACGCCGGCTGCCGAAGTGTACTACAAGGACGGGCACTACGTCATCACCCTGGCCCTTCCCGGCGTGGAGCCGGACGCCGTGGAGGTGACCACCGAGGGGTCCGACCTGGTGGTCCGCGGCGAGCGGCCCGCGCTGGACGTGCCGGCGGACGATCTCGTGCTGAGCGAGATCGGCACCGGCCGGTTCGAGCGCGTCTTCGAGCTGCCGGAGGGGCTGGACACGGACAGGATCGCGGCGACCTGGAAGCACGGTCTCCTGACCATCCGCATCCCGGTCGCGGCGAAGTTCCTGCCCAAGAAGGTCCCGGTCGAAGTGGTGAAGGCGTAACGCCTCGCACCATCTCCCCCCCCGGGGCCCGCTCGGGCCTCGGGGGCTCTTTGTCTCTGGCCCCCCAGGTCGGGAGGAAGTGGGCCGCCCCGGGGAACACTTTTCTAGAGACCCACGCCACCGGGGGGGAATGCGCATGGACGAGTCTCCCGACCTGCGGCCCTACAGGGTGGACCACGTGGACGGGATGGTCGTCGAGTGGGATGTGGGGATCCGGATGGACGACGGCCTGGTCCTCCGGGCGGACGTCTTCCGGCCGGAGGGCTCCGGCCGGTACCCGGTCATCCTCTCCTACGGTCCCTACGCCAAGGGCCTCCCCTTCGCCGAGGGCTACCCGGACCAGTGGCGGCGTCTTGTGGAACACCACCCTGAGGTCCTGCGGGGCTCCACCGGCCGCTACCAGAACTGGGAGGTGGTGGACCCGGAGAAGTGGGTCCCCGACGGCTACGTGTGCGTCCGGGTCGACTCGCGGGGGGCGGGCCGCTCCCCCGGATACCTGGACCCCTTCTCCCCGCGGGAGACCCGGGACTTCTACCAGTGCATCGAGTGGGCCGCCGTGCAGCCGTGGAGCACGGGAAGGGTGGGGCTCCTCGGGATCTCCTACTACGCCATCAACCAGTGGCACGTGGCCACCCTCGAGCCCCCGCACCTCGTGGCCATCTGCCCCTGGGAAGGGGCGGCCGACTGGTACCGGGACATGACCCGTCACGGGGGCATCGTGTGCACCTTCTGGGACAACTGGATGAGGAAGCAGGTGATCACCGTGCAGCACGGGGTGGGGGAGAGGGGCCCCCGTAACCCCCACACCGGCCAGCCCGTGGCCGGCCCGGAGACGCTCCCGGAGGAGGAGCTCGCGGCCCGTCGGGCCGACCTCCGCCGAGCCGTCCTCGCCCACCCCCTGGACGACGCCTACTACCGGGAGCGGTCCCCCGACTGGGCGCGGGTGCGGGTCCCGCTCCTCTCGGCGGGGAACTGGGGGGGCCAGGGGCTGCACCTCCGCGGGAACATCGAGGGCTTCGTGCGGGCGGCGTCCCGGGACAAGTGGCTGGAATTGCACGGCCGGGAGCACTGGACGGAGTTCTACACCGACTACGGGCTGGACCTCCAGAAGCGGTTCTTCGGTTACTACCTGAAGGGAGAGCCCACCGGGTGGGAGCGCCAGATGCGGGTCCTGCTCCAGGTCCGGCACGTGGACGGCTTCGAGTCCCGCGGCGAGACGGCGTGGCCGCTCCCCCACACGCGGTGGACGCGGTACTACCTGGAGGCCGGGACCCGCGCCCTCCTCCCGGAGCGGCCCGGCCGGGCGGGGGCGCTCACCTACGCCGCGCTCGGCGAAGGGGTCACCTTCCTCACAGACCCCCTCCCCGGGGAGACCGAGATCACGGGCCCGGCGGCGGCCAAGCTGTTCGTGGCCTCCAGCACCACCGACGCCGACCTCTTCCTCGTCCTCCGGGCGTTCGACCCCGGCGGCAGCGAAGTGACCTTCCAGGGAGCCCTCGACCCCCGCGCGCCCCTCAGCCAGGGGTGGCTGCGGGCCTCGCACCGCCATCTCGACCCTGATCTCTCCACGCCCTGGCGGCCCTACCACACCCACGATCGCCTCGAGCCCCTCACCCCGGGGCAGGTCTACGAGCTCGACGTGGAGATCTGGCCAACGAGCGTCGTGCTCCCGGCCGGGTCGCGCCTCGCCCTCACGGTCCTCGGACGGGACTTCGAGCGGCCGGGGCCGGGGCTCCGGATGAAGAGCTTCGCCGTGGAGATGCGGGGGTCCGGGCCCTTCCTGCACGACGATCCCGAGGACCGGCCTCCGGAGATCTTCGGGGGGCACCAGACGATCTACACCGGGCCGGACCACCCGTCCTCCCTGCTCCTCCCGTGGATCCCCCGGTAGGGGCCGCAGGGGGACAGAGGCGCATGGTGGGGGCCGTCATCTTCGACCTGGACGGCGTGATCGTCGACACCGAGACCCCCGAGTACCTCGCGTGGAAGACCCTCTACGCGCGCCACGGCTGGGAGTTCCCGTTGGACCTGTGGCTCCAGAACATCGGACGCGTCGACAGCCCCTTCGACGCCCTGGAGCCCTTCCGCCGCCCGGGGAGCCCTCTCTCTCCCGAGGAGGCTCTCGCCCTCTGGCGGGAGATCCGCGCCGCGCTGGAGCCCGGGTACCTCACGCCGCTCCCGGGGGTGGTCCGGCTCGTGGAGGCCCTCCGGGCGCGGGGCCTCCCGAGGGCCGTTGCGTCCTCCTCCCGGACCGCCCGGGTGCACGGCCTCCTCGCGGCGCTCCGCCTCGACGACAAGTTCGACGCGGTCGCCTGCGGCGACGAGGTGGCCCACGCCAAGCCGTGGCCCGACGTGTACCTCCTCGCGGCCCAGCGGGTGGGAGCCCGGCCCACCGCCTGCGTGGCCCTGGAGGACAGCGTGAACGGCCTGCGGGCGGCGAAGGCCGCCGGCATGCGCTGCATCGCGGTCCCCTCGGCGCTCACCCGGCGGCTGGACTTCTCCCCGGCCGACCTCGTGGTGGAGAGCCTGTGCGAGGTGACCCCGGACGTGATCGCCGCGGTGGCGTCCGGCTGAGGGAGGGCGCCCCTGGCGCGGTCCGGGGAGCCGCCCCACTCCCAGGGGCCCTCGGGGGGATGTCGAATACACCCTCAGCACAGGTCGTGTCCGGAGGGGGGGAGACGGCATGTCTATCGGACGGCTCCGGTTTGCCGTGGCGGTCGCGGCGGTCCTCCTGGTGGCCCTGGGCCCGGGGCGTGCGGCCCCGGGACCGGCCCAGCTCACCTTCTGGTTTCCCGTGGACCTCGGCGGGGGCCTGGCCACCGTCATGCAGACCCTGGTGGCGGAATTCAACCAGACCCACCCCGAGATCCACGTGACCGCCGTCTACACGGGCAACTACGACGCCAACCTCCAGAAGATCCAGGCGGCCCAGCTGGCCGGGACGCTGCCCGACGCCGCCATGATTGAGAACGGGCAGACGCAGCAGCTGGCCCCCACGGGGGTCCTCGCCCCGCTCGACGGGTTCGTGGCCGCGTCAGGCGGGCGGGCCTACCTCAGCCGGTTCTTCCCGTCGCTGCTCCTCAACAGCTACTACGGCCGCGCCATGTACTCTTTGCCCTACGCGCGGAGCGTCCCCGTCCTGTACTACAACCGCGACATGTTCCGGGAGGCCGGGATCGGGCGCCCTCCCGCCACCTGGGCGGAGTTCGTGGCCGACGCCCAGAAGCTCACCGTCCGCCAGGGGAGCGAGGTGGTCCGGTGGGGCGCCGAGTTTCCCCTGGACGCCTTCAACTGGATGGTGTGGGCCCTCATCTACCAGTCGGGGGGCCAGGTCATGAGCGCGGACCTCAAGCGCGTGTACCTGGACCAGCCCCCCGCCATCGAGGGGATCCAGTTCTGGTGGGACCTCATCCACACTCACCGGGTGATGCCCGCCTTCACTCCCTGGAACCAGGCCTCGCAGGACTTCGTGGCCCAGAAGACGGCCATGGTGATGCACTCCTCAGGCTCCCAGGCCTTCTTCCGGCAGTCGGCGAAGTTCGCCTGGGGGCTCACGCGGCTGCCCCGCAACAAGCGGTACGGCGTGAACCCCGGCGGGGGGAACCTCGTGATCTTCACGAAGCCCCCCGAGCAGGAGAGGGCGGCGTGGACCTTCATCTCCTGGATGGTGGAGCCCCGTCAGACGGCCTACTGGAGCATCCACTCGGGGTACATCGCCGTCATGAAGGAAGCGTGGGACCTCCCCGAGATGAAGGCCCTCGTCAAGGAGCACCCCGAGGTCCTCGTCACGGTGGAGCAGCTGAAGGACGCCTACTACGAACCCGCCGCGCCGCGCTGGCCCGAGGTGCGCGACCTGATCCACAACACCATCCAGGACATCCTCGCCAACAAGGTCCCGCTGCGCCCGGCGCTCCTCGACCTCACGGCCAAGGCCAATGCCATCCTGGGAAGTACGCCCTAGGCGCGTAGACGAACTCCACAGGAGGTGAGACCATGGGGCGGTACGTGGGACGCTGTCTTGCGGTCGCTGGAGTCCTCGGGCTCCTCGCGGCCCTCGCGGGGCTCCCGCTGGCCGCGGCGGCGCCCTCCGGGAAGCTGGAGATCTTTTCCTGGTGGACGGCGGGGGGCGAGGCTGAGGCGCTCAAGGCGCTCTTCGACGTCTACCACAAGCACTACCCGGCTGTCCAGATCATCAACGCCACCGTGGCGGGAGGGGCGGGCACCAACGCCAAGGCCGTCCTGAAGACGCGGATGCTGGGCGGCGACCCGCCCGACTCCTTCCAGGTCCACGCCGGCCACGAGCTGATCGACACCTGGGTCAAGACGGGGTACATGGAGCCCCTCACGAGCCTCTTCAAGAGCGAGGGCTGGGACAGGGTCATGCCCAAGGGCCTGATCGACATCCTGTCCTACCGGGGGGACATCTGGTCGGTCCCCGTGAACATCCACCGCGCCAACGTCCTCTGGTACAACAGGAAGGTCTTCACGGACGCCCACCTGAGCCCGCCGGCCACCTTTGACGAGTTCTTCAAGGTCGCCGACGCCCTCAAGGCCAAGGGGATCGTCCCGCTGGTCCTGGGGGACAAGGAAGGCTGGGAGGCCGGGCACACCTTCGAGACGGTGCTCATCGGCGTCCTGGGGGCGGAGGGGTACCGCGGCCTGTGGACGGGCAAGACCTCCTGGCTGAGCCCCAAGGTGACGCAGGCGCTCCAGATCTTCCAGCGGATGCTCACCTACACCAACTCCGACCACGCGGCGCTCACGTGGGACGAGGCCGGCCAGTACATCGTCAGCGGCAAGGGCGCCATGCTCATCATGGGGGACTGGACCAACGGGTGGTTCACCTCCAAGCACTTCGCCGACTACGGCTGGGCGCCGCCGCCGGGGAACGCCGGCATCTACGACGCCCTCTCCGACAGCTTCGGGCTCCCCAAGAAGGCCCGCGACAGGCAGAACGCCCTGGCGTGGCTCCGGGTGCTGGGCTCCCTCGAGGGCCAGGAGGCCTTCAACCCCCTCAAGGGGTCCATCTGCGCGCGCACCGACTGTAACCCCAAGCTGTTCACCCCCTACCAGCAGTGGGCGATGCAGCACTGGAAGACGGACACCATCGTCCCGAGCGTGATCCACGGCGCGGCGGCGAGCGAGGGCTGGGCGACCGAGTACAAGGACGCCATCGCCCTCTTCGTCACCTCCCACGACGTCGCGGGCACGCAGCGGGCCCTGGAGAAGGCCTGCGTGAACGCGGGCGTGTGCAAGTAGGACGTCGCCGGCCCCGCTCCCGGGGCCGCCTCTGGGACCGCGTGGCGGCCGCCGCGATGGTGGCTCCCTCGGTGGCCGCCATCGCGGTCTTTGTGTACGGCTTCGTCGGGTGGACGGGGTACGTCTCCCTGACCCGGTGGAACGACGTCCTGCCCGACTACCGGTGGGTGGGGGTCCGCACCTACGTCGACCTGTTCCAGAACTTCCGCTTCCAGATCGACCTCCTCAACACCGCCAAGTTCACGGTGGCCTTCCTCGCCGCCTGCCTCGTGATCGGGTTCGGCCTGGCCGTCCTGCTGGACCGGGGCGTCCGGGGCGAGTCCGTCTTCCGCACCATCTACCTGGCGCCGCTCGCCATCTCGTTCATCGTCACGGGGGTCGTCTGGCGCTGGCTCCTCAACCCCGGGAGCCCCCAGTTGGGCAGCGTGGGCATCAACCTCCTCCTGGAGCGCCTGCACCTGGGCTTCCTGCGGACGGGGTGGTACACCGACCCGCGCATCGGGATCCTGGCCGTGGCCATCGCGGCCACGTGGCAGATGTCGGGCTACACCATGGCCCTCTACCTGGCGGGCCTGCGGAGCATCCCCGAGGACCTGCGCGAGGCGGCCCGGGTGGACGGGGCGGGGGAGTGGCAGCTGTTCTGGCGGATCCTCGTCCCCCTCCTCCAGCCCATCACCCTCAGCGCGGTGATCATCCTGGGCCACATCTCCCTCAAGATCTTCGACCTGGTCGTGGCCATGACGGGCCCGGGCCCCGGGTTCTCGAGCGACGTCCCGGCCTTCTTCATGTTCGACACGACGTTCCGGGGGAATCACTTCGCCCAGGGGGCCGCCATCGCCGAGGTCCTCCTCGTGCTCGTGGCGATGCTCACCGTCCCCTACCTCATCTACAGCACGCGGACGGAGGTGGAGCGGTGACCGTGGCCGTGCCCGCCTCCCGCGCCGTGCCGGCGGGCCGGGCCGCCCGCCGCGTGGCCTGGGGGCGCGTCCTCACCTACCTGCTGCTCGTGGGGGCCGCGGTCGTCTACCTCCTGCCCATCTACGTCCTCCTCGTGACCTCCATGAAGAGCTTCGCGGAGGTGAGCCTCCAGCGCATGTGGAGCCTCCCCTCGGGGCTCTACTTCAGCAGCTTCGTCCAGGCGTGGGCCGGCAGCCCCACCCACCGCGGGCTGGAGCACAACTTCCTCAACAGCGTGAAGCTCACGGTCCCCGCGACCCTCGTCTCCTCCTTCCTCGGCTCGCTGAACGGCTACGTGCTGGCCAAGTGGCGGTTCCGCGGGGCCGACATCGTGTTCCCGGCGATCCTCTTCGGGATGTTCATCCCGTACCAGAGCATCCTCATCCCGCTCGTCCAGACCCTCCAATTCCTCGGGCTCTACGGCACGCTCCCCGGGCTCGTCTTCGTCCACGTCGTGTACGGCATCCCCATCACCACGCTCATCTTCCGCAACTACTACGCGACGGTGCCGACGGAGCTGGTGGAAGCCGCGTCCATCGACGGGGCGGGGATCGGCGGGATCTACCGGCGGATCATCGTCCCGCTGTCCGCCCCCGCCTTCGTGGTGGCGGCCATCTGGCAGTTCACGTCCATCTGGAACGACTTCCTCTTCGGCGTCACGGTGACGAGCGATCCCACGGTGCAGCCCATCACGGTGGCCCTCAACAACCTGGCGGGGAGCTACATCGTGGAGTGGAACGTCCAGATGGGAGGAGCCCTCCTCGCCGCCCTCCCGACGCTGGTCGTGTACGTAGTCCTGGGGCGGTACTTCCTGCGGGGGCTCATGGCCGGGTCGCTCAAGGGATGAGGAAGGGCTATCCGATCTCGAGGAGGGAGGGAGCCATGGATCCCACGGACAGGATTGCGGCCCTCGAGCGGAGGGTCAGGGCGCTCGCCTTCGGGTGGGCCGCGAGCGTGGCCGTCCTCCTCGTGGGGTGGGCGGTCGTCCCGGGGGCCCGCCCTGAGACGTCCACGCTCCAGGCCCGCCGCATCGCCCTGGTGGATGAGGCGGGCCACGAACGCCTCGTCCTCGGCATGGACACGAAGAAGCGACCGGGCCTCTGGCTGTACGACGACGCCGGGAGGGCCCGGGCGTCCATCGGCTTCGGCCTCGAGGCCGGGACCCCGCAGGTGGTGCTCTCCGACCCCGCAGGTCATCCCCGCGTGTACCTCGGCTTCGGGGAACCGCGGGAGACTCCCCAGCTCGACCTCCTGGACGAGAGCAGGGCCCAGCGGATCTACGTCGGGTGGGGGCTCCACTCCGGGAAGCCGCTCCTCCTCATTGCCGACCGATCCAAGAAAGGCGTGTGGTCCGTCCCCTGAGGCCCCCACGCGCATGGGGGCCGGGTGTCCGGAGGCCGCCGCGGCCCACCGGACGCCTGAGCTCGGGGGGATCCAGACGGCCGCTCGCGTCGCGCCCGCCGACCGTGAGCCGCCCCAGGGGACGTCCGCGGGCGTTCGCCGGCTCGCGGCGTGAATTTTCGCCAAAGGACAGGCCGCCTCGACCCCACCTCTCGGACGCAGCCCCTCCACGTCCGAGGCGTGTTGACACCCTCATAGTCCTCAATTATTCTTTTGAGAAATGAATACCTTTACGGATGCAAACCACCGCAGGTTCAAGGACGACCTCTACGCCGAATTCGCCCGCGTCGGTCACGCGCTGGCGAGCCCCAAGCGGCTGGAGATGCTGGACCTGTTGGCCCAGAGGGCGTGGACCGTTGACGAATTGGCGCGCGAGATGCACCTGAGCACGGCGAACGCATCGCAGCACCTGCAGGTCCTCCTGCGGGCCCGCCTGGTCGAATCGCGACGGGAGGGCACGCGCGCCTATTATCGCCTGAGCGGCGACGACGTCTACCGAGCGTGGAAGGCGGTGCGCGACCTGGCCGAGAGCCGCCTCGCGGAGGTGCAGGCGGTCGTCACGCGGTACCTGGGCGAGCGGCACGAAGTGGTGGCGGTGAATCCTGCCAAGCTCCTGCGGCAGGTCCGGGCCGGGGAGGTGATCCTCCTCGACGTGCGACCGGTGGAGGAGTACCGCGCGGGGCACATTCCCGGAGCCCAGCCTGTCCCCCTGGCGGACCTCCGAAGGCTCCTCGCGCGCCTGCCCAAGACCCGCGACATCCTCGTCTACTGCCGGGGTCCCTACTGCGTGTTCGCCGACGAGGCGGTGGCCCTCCTCCGCCGTCACGGATTCAAGTCCCGGCGGCTGCGCGTGGGCGTCCCCGACTGGAAAGCCCTGGGCTACGACATCCGGCAGGAGGGACCGTCATGATCCTGAGACAGTTCCTGCACACCGAGCCGGTGGTGGCCGCCTCCTACCTCGTCGGGTGCGGAGGCCACGGGGTCGCGGCCGTCATCGATCCCGTCAGCGCCCCGTCCGCCTATCTGGACGCCGCGCGGGCCCTCGGGCTGCGGGTCGTGTGCGTCGCGGATACCCACGCCCACGCCGACCACCTGTCCACCGGGAGGGATCTGGCGCGCGCGGCCGGTTGCGACTACCTCCTGCACGCCAGCGCCCCGGCCCGGTTCCCCTTCCGGCGGGCGGAGGACGGGGATACGATCGCGCTGGGCAACGTCGAGCTCCAGGTCCTCCACACTCCCGGGCACACGCCGGAGCACCTCTGCCTCCTGGTCACAGACCGGACCCGCGGCGCGGACCCCTGGCTGCTCCTCACGGGCCACACGCTGATGGTCGGCGACGTCGGACGGGTCGAGCTGGCGAGCGATCTGGACACCGGGGCCGCAGCGCTCCACGACAGCCTCGCGCGCCTGCTCACGCTCCCCGACCACCTCCTGATCTACCCGGGAGCCTTCTCCGGCTCTGTGTGCGGGCGAGGACTGAGCGGACATCCGGTCTCCACGCTCGGCTTCGAACGGCGGTACAACCCCGGCCTCCGGCCCCGGACGCGGGCCGAGTTCGTCGCGTTCCTGAGGGAGGACGTCCCGCCGCGCCCGGAGAACGCCGACGCGATCCGGGCCTCCAACCTCGGCTGGGCGCAGCGTGCCGCAGGGTAACACGGCCCCTCCCCCGCGGCTCGGCCTCGCGCCCAACCTCGCCCAGTTCGCGCTGCTGGCGCTCGACAACGTGTTCGTCGGCATGCTCGTTGGCAGCGAGCGCGCGGTCGTCCCGCTGCTCGGCCGGCAGACCTTCCACGTGACCTCCTTCGTGGTGTTGCTGTCCTTCATCGCCGCCTTCGGCGTCGTGAAGGGTCCGCTCAATTTACTCGCCGGCCACCTCGCCGATCGGTTTGGACGCCGTCGGGTGTTGCTGGCCGGGTGGGCGGTCGGACTCCCCGTCCCCTGGCTCCTCCTGGCGGCCCCAAACTGGGCGTGGGTCGTCGCCGCCAACCTCCTCCTGGGGGCCAACCAAGCCTTCGCCTGGACGATGACGGTGACCAGCAAGATCGACCTCGTCGGGCCCCGCGAGCGCGGGCTCGCCCTCGGGATCAACGAGTTCTCCGGGTACGCCGGCGTGGCCCTCGCGAGCGCGGTGACCGGGGGCCTGGCCGAGCGCTTCGGCCTGCGCCCGGCGCCGTTCGTGTTCGCCGCCGCCGTGTCCGTCCTCGGGTTCCTCCTCCCGGTGTTCTGCGTGCGAGAGACGCTGGACTTCGCGCGCCTCGAGGCCGTGGGCCTGCCTCGGACCGCTCCGGCCGACCGTCCGGCGGTGGGCGCGGTGTTCCGCCGGGTGTCGTGGGACGACCGCGCGCTCCTGGCCTGTTGCCTGGCGGGCATGCTCAACAAATTCAGCGACACGGCCGTCTGGGGGCTGGTGCCGATCGCCATGACCGCGGAGCGCTTCAGCCCGGCCTCCATCGGCGCGACGGTGGGGGTCTACGCGCTCAGCTGGGGGGTCGCCCAGATCGGCACGGGCGCCCTGAGCGACCGGATCGGCCGCAAGCCGCCCGTCGTCGCCGGGCTGGCCCTCAACGCGCTCGGCCTCGCCACCGCCGCGGTGGCGCACGGGGGGACCGGTTGGCTCGGAGGGGCCGTGGCCATGGGCCTCGGCACCGCGCTCCTCTATCCCGTCCTCCTCGCGGCCATAAGCGACGCGGTTCACCCGGAGTGGCGGGCCACGGCGTTGGGCGTCTACCGGTTCTGGAGGGACGGCGGGTATGCCCTGGGGGCGTGGGCTCTCGGGATGGGCGCGGGATGGCTTGACCCCCGTGGAGCGTTCCTCGCGCTTGCCGCGGTGCTGCTGATCTCGGCGGCCCTGGCGGCGCGGTGGATGCGCCCCGGCGGCTCGTGAACGCAGGAGAGTCCCTGGTCGACCACCGCAGTACCGACCGGTGGAACTCCGCGGGACCGGAGCCCGCCCCCTGGAGGACTGCCGGATTCCCCCGGCGGCCGCCAAGAGCCTCCGGGGAAGCGCTCCCCGGGCGCGGCGGCTCTGCGCGGGCGCGCCCCGCAGGATCGAGAGTCGGCGCGCGGGAGGCTGGGGCGGGCCCGTGTGTACCGAACGCACGCCTGGGGTTGACGGCGGAACCCCTAGGGCCTATGCTGCCCCCACCACAGAGCGGGCATAGCGCGGGCGGCCGCGCGGCCCCCCGACAGCCGGGGAGGTGAGCACCATGGCCCTTAAGCTCGGCGACGTGGCCCCCGATTTTGCATCCGACACGACGGAGGGCCCGATCCGGTTCCACGAGTGGATCGGAGACTCCTGGGCGGTGCTCTTCTCGCACCCCAAAGACTTCACGCCTGTCTGCACGACCGAGCTCGGCTACATGGCCAGGATCAAGTCGGAGTTCGACCGGCGCAACACGAAGATCATCGGGCTCAGCGTCGATCCGGTCGCCGACCACATCCGGTGGTCCCAGGACATCAAGGAGACCCAGGGAGTCGCGCCCAACTTCCCCATGATCGGCGACACGGATCTCCGGGTCGCGAAACTGTACGACATGCTGCCGGCCGACGCGGGGGACAGCTGCGCGGGCCGCACCCCGGCGGACAACCAGACGGTCCGCACGGTCTTCGTCATCGGACCCGACAAGAAGATCAAGCTGATGCTGGCGTACCCGATGACGACGGGGCGCAATTTCGACGAGGTCCTGCGGGTCCTTGACTCCCTGCAGCTGACCGCGACGCACAAGGTCTCGACACCGGTCAACTGGACTCCCGGGGACGACGTCATCATCTGCGGCTCGGTCTCCGACGAAGAGGCCCGCCGGGCGTATCCCCACGGCTGGAAGGCGCCCGCCCCCTACATCCGCATCGTGCCGCAGCCGACGTGATCCTCAGGCAGTACTACCTCGGGTGCCTCGCCCACGCGTCCTATCTCGTGGCGGACGAGGAGAGCCGGGAGGCCGCGGTCGTCGATCCCCAGCGCGACGTCGATCAGTACCTGGACGACGCACGGCGGCTGGGGGTCGAGATCCGGCACGTGTTCCTGACGCACTTTCACGCAGACTTCCTGGCCGGACACCTCGAACTGCGCGACCGCACCGGGGCCCGGATCTACCTCGGCCGCCGCGCCGCGGCCGAATACGCGTTCACGCCCCTCGGCGACGGCGACGCAGTGTCGTTCGGCGGCGTGCGGCTCGTGGTCCTCGAGACGCCCGGCCACTCCCCGGAATCGGTGTGCATCCTCGTCTACGACCTCCGGGAGGATGCGGGGCGCCCCCACGCCGTGCTGACCGGCGACACGCTGTTCATCGGCGAGGTGGGCCGGCCCGACCTGCGGGCGGCACTCGGCTGGTCCGCGGAGGAATTGGCCGGAATGCTCTACGACTCCCTCCGGACCAAACTCCTCGCGCTGCCGGACGACACCCTGGTCTACCCGACCCACGGCGCAGGCTCGCTGTGCGGCAGGAACATCAGCAAGGACACGGTCTCGACCATGGGTGTGCAGCGCCGGTACAACTACGCGCTGCAGCCCATGAGCCGCGAGGACTTCGTCCGGATCATCACCGCGGACCAGCCCGACGCGCCGTCATACTTCACCTACGACGCCCTCCTGAATACGAAGGAACGGCCTACGCTCGACCGCTCGCTCGAGCGGGTGCTGCGGCCCCTGACGCTCGAGACCGTCCTGGAGCTGCAGCGGGCCCACGACCAGGTGCTGGACGCACGCGAACCCGCCGACTTCGCCGGCGCGCACCTGGCCCGCAGCGTCAACGTTCCGCTGGGCGGGCAGTACGCGACGTGGGCCGGCACGCTCCTGGACCGCGACCGGCCCATCGTCCTGGTCGCCCCCCGAGGCCGCGAGACCGAGGCCGCGGTACGCCTGGGCCGGATCGGGTTCGACAACGTGGCCGGCTATCTCGCGGGCGGGATGGAAGCGATCGACAAACGGGACGACCTCACGCGTCGCACCCCACGGATCACGGCGCAGGCGCTGGCCGAGCTGCTGGCGACCCCCACGCCGCCCGTCGTGGTGGATGTCCGCACAGATGCGGAACGGAGCCAGGGGCGCATTCCGGGCAGCCTGCATATCCCGCTCCAGCATCTCGCCACGAGAGCCGCGGAGATCCCCGGCCGGAGACAGGTCGTCGTCCACTGCGCGAGCGGGTACCGGTCGTCCATTGCCGCGAGCCTGTTGGAGAGGTGCGGTGTCCTCCGCGTGGCCGACCTGGTCGGCGGCATGGCAGCCTGGACCACCTCGAACCTGCCGGTGGGGTAGCGGCAGGAGAGGGAACAGGCGTCTGTCCGGACACCTCGAAGAGTCCCCAGACGCAGACGAGAGCAGCCAGAGCCCCAGCGAGGGCCGCGTGTCGCCCGCCCGGCGGGCGCCTCCCCACCCTGAGCACCAGAGGCAAATCGATGCCCGGAGGCCTTCAGCGGGACGTCGGAGGCCCGAGGCGAGCCGAGCCACGGGGGTCGGCGGGACTCGTGTCACCCGCCGGGGCCCCCCTAGCCGCCCGCGCGGGCCGGATCCAGTGACATGTGCTCGCAGGATGCCACGGCGACGTTGGTGTGCCCTAGCAGCCACGGCGCTCCAGGGCTTGGCGGAGGGCTCGCGGCCGCCTCCCGGGCTGCTCGCGCGTCCGGCCGGACCAGGTGGGATGTTCCACCCCGCGCGCTACTACCGCGCCGTCTCCTTGACGGTGGGAGAGGATCTTCGTACAATGGGCGCGCATAGTGGGCTTCTACAATAAGTTTTACAGGATCAAGGAGACCCCGGAGCGCTTGGACTTGGTCGCTGGCACACCTCCAGGAAACCGTAAGGCCGACGGGACGGCCGTCTCGACCGGTCGATCGGACCGGGAGCGCCGCGGCTCCAGGCCATGGGACCCGGGGGCCCCGGGGACCTCGCCAGGAGGGCGCCCGTGACGCGCACGACATGGACGTGGATCGCGGGAGTCCTGGCCGGGATCCTCGTCCTCGGGGGAGCCGTGGCCCGGTTTGGCCTCCCCCGTTCTCCCGGAGGCAGCCTCGATCCGGCAAGCCGTCCCCGTCCCGTCCCTGTCGTCGCGGTGGGCCACCCCCGGTATGCGGAGGTCCCGAGGGCCCTCCAGCTCACCGCGAGCGTCAGCTCTCTCGCCCAGGCGGTCATCGTCTCGAAGACGACCGGGTACCTCCAGGAGGTCACCGTCCGGCCAGGCGACGTGGTCCGCGCGGGCCAGGTGGTGGCGGTCGTCGATCATGCGCAGCTGGACGCCCAGCTCGCTCAGGCCCAGGCGGCTCTGGCGGCCGCCCAGGCCGCTGTCCAGACCGCCCAGGCGCAGGTGGCGGCCGCGCACGCCCAGCGGTTGAACGCGGAGGCCCAGCTCGCCAGCGCCGAGGCCTCGGTCGTCAAGGCGCAGGCCCAGCTGCGGGACGCGGAGGCCACGTACCGCCGGATCGCTACGCTGGCCCAGCAGGGGGCGGTCGCCGCGCAGAACCTGGATGACGCCACGGCCCAGGTCGTCTCCGCCCGAGCGACTCTGGACGCCGCGCGGGCTCAGGTGGCCCAAGCCCAGGCCCAGGTCCAGGCCGCACGCCAGCAGGAGTCGGCGGCCGCCTCCCAGGTCAGGACGGCCCAGGCCCAGGCCGCCACCCAGGCGGCGGCCGTGGAGAACGCGCGCCTCGCCCTCCAGAACGCCACCATCACGGCCCCCTTCAGCGGCGTGGTCGTCAGCCGCACCCTGGACCCGGGGGCCTTCGTCACTCCCGGGACGTCGACGCCGATCCTCACCATCGCCGACCTGGACCGGCTCGACGTCGTCGTCAACGTGACCGAGTCCGACCTGAGCGCCGTCCACCGGGGAGCTCCCGTCACGATCCAGGTGGATGCCTACCCCGGGAGGACCTTCCGCGGGGTCGTGAGCCGTATCGCGGGCGGGGTCGACCCCGTGACGCGGACGGCCCAGGTGGAGGTGGACCTGGCCAATCCGGGCCACCTCCTCCGGCCCGGCATGTACGCCACGGTGACCCTCATGGCCGGACGCGAGCGGACCCTCGTGGTCCCCCTCTCGGCCCTCGTGACCGTGGGGAACCAGCACTACGTGTGGCTCGTCGTGGAGAATCGGGTCACGCAGCAGCCGGTGACCATCGGCCGGACGACCGGCGAGTTCGTCGAGATCACGAGCGGCGTGACTCCCCACGACCTCATCGTGGTGCGCGGCACCGACCTCCTCCGCGAGGGGCAGGCCGTGCGGGGAGTGCCGTCCGGGCCCTAGCCTCCATGCTCCTCACCCGCGGCGCGGTCCGGAACCCCATCCTGGTGCTGATGGCCAGCATCGCGGTGGTCGTCCTGAGCCAGATCGCGCTCCAGCGTCTCCCCCGCGACCTCTTCCCCCACATCACGATCCCGGTGATCCTGGTCTCCACCACCTACAGCGGGGCGAGCCCGGAGACCGTGGAGCGCACCGTGACCTATCCCCTGGAGCAGGCGGTGACCCGCGTCGCCGGGGTCCAGCAGATCCTCTCCACGACCCGCCGCGGCTCCAGCACGATCCAGATCTGGTTCAACTGGGGAACGGACCTCAACATCGCGGAGATCGAGGTCATCCAGAACGTCCAGCGGGTCGTGCAGAACCTCCCCCCGGGCGTCACGCAGCCCTTCGTCTTGAAGTTTGACATCTCCAACATCCCCGTGGCCCAAGTGGTGGTCGCCGGCGGCCAGCTCGGGCCCCGGCAGCTCTACGACCTGGCCTACAACACCATCGAGCCCCAGCTGGAGCGCCTCCCCGGCGTGTCCCAGGCCTTCGTCCACGGGGGGCTCGTCCGGCAGTTCACGGTGAGCGTGGACCCCCACCGGCTGGCCGCCACCGGCCTCAGCCTCCAGGGGGTCATCGACGCCATCGCCCGCTACAACGCACTGCTCCCCTCGGGCAGCCTGAGAAACCCCCGCATCGACTACCAGCTCAACGTCCCCACGCTCCTCCAGAGCGTCGGGGCGATCCAGCACGTGGTCGTGGCCACGCACCAGGGGGTCCCGATCCACGTGGGCGACGTGGCCACGGTCCGCGACGCTGCGGCCGACGAGACGGAGATCGTCCGCGTGAACGGCCAGCCCGGCGTGCTCCTCTGGGTCGCCCGCCAGCCCGACGCCAACACCATCCAGGTGGTGGACGAACTCCGCCGCGCCCTCCCGCGTCTCGCCGGGATCCCCCAGGGGGTCACGCTGCGCATCGCCTTCGACCAGTCCCAGTACATCCGCGCCGCCATCGCCTCCCTGGCCCGCGAGGCCGTCCTCGGGGCCCTCCTCACCTTCCTCGTGGTCCTGGTGTTCCTGCGGAGCGTGTGGAGCCTCGTCATCATCGGCGTGGGGATCCCCCTCTCGGTGTCCGCCGCCCTCCTCCTCCTGTACTTCACGGGGCAGACCCTCAACGTCTTCACCCTGGGAGGGCTCACCCTGGCCATGGGACGCCTCGTGGACGACGCCATCGTGGTCCGCGAGAACATCACCCGCCACCTGGCCGTGCCGGGCACCACGGTCCTCCGGGCCGTCCTGGAGGCCACCGAGGAAGTGGGCCTCCCCGTCCTCGCCTCCACCGCCACCACCATCGCCGTGTTCTTCCCGGTGGTGTTCCTGAGCGGCATCGCCCAGCGCCTGTTCGTCCCCATGGCGTTGACCATCGTCTTCGCCCTGGCGGCGTCCTACGTGGTCTCCATGACCATCGACCCCGTGCTCAGCACCAAGCTCCTGCGGCCGATCGTCCCCGTGTCGCGCGGCGGGTGGGTGGGCCGCCTGGCCCAGTGGAGCGAGGACCTCATGACGCGCCTCGACGAAGGGTACCAGGCGGTCCTCGGATGGACCCTGGACCACTGGGGAGCCGTCCTCGCGGCCATTGCCGCGGCTTTCCTCGTCTCGGTGGCCGCGGCCCGGGGGATCGGGACAGAGTTCTTCCCGCCCACCGACGAGAGCCAGTTCTCCATCTCCGTCCAAGCCCCTCAGGGAACCTCGGTGTTCGCCACCGACGCCATCGTCCAGCAGGTCGCCGCCGTCGTCCGGAGGGTCATCCCCTCTGAAGACCTCGGCACGGTCGTCTCCATCTCGGGCGTGCCCACGACCGGTGCGGCCTTCAGTCCCAACGCCGGACCCAGTTCCGGCCAGGTGAGCGTCCGCCTCGTGCCCCCCACCCGGCGGCGGGAGTCCACGGACGAGCTCGCCAACCGGGTCCGCCAGGCCCTGGCCGGCCGGTTCCCGGGGGTCCAGACCTTCATCCAGACGGGGGGCCTCCAGAGCCGCGTCGTGAACATCGGGGCCATCGCCCCCATCGACGTCCAGCTCCTCGGCTACGACCAGGCGGTGGGGGCCCAGCTGGCCCAGCAGGTCGCCGGGATCGTCGCCTCGGTACCGGGGACCGCGGACGTGCAGGTGACGCCCCGCGGCCAGTACCCGACCTTCACGGTGCAGGTGGAGAAGGAGAAGGCCTCGCTCCTCGGGCTCTCGCCCACGGCCATTGCGACGGCCATCAACGTGGCCATGTCGGGAAACGTCGCGACCGCCAGCAAGTTCATCGACCCCGTCACCGGCAACGAGTACAACATCGTCGTCCGGCTCGAGGACCGCTACCGCCAGCACCCGGAGGACCTCAGCAACGTCCCTCTCACCGCCCTCGCCGACCCCGAGCCGGGGACGGTCCCGCCCCAGGGGGTGACCCCCATCCTGGTGCGGGACGTGGCCCAGATCTCCCTGGGTAGCGAACCGCTACAGATCAACCGCAAGAACGAGCAGCGCGTCATCGACGTGACGGCCAACGTGGTGGGGCGCCCCCTCGGCGAGGTGTCGGCCGAGATCGCCCGCCGGCTCAACCAGCTCCGCTTCCCGGCGGGGTTCAGCTACCACCTGGCGGGCCAGACCGAGCAGCAGCAGACCGCCTTCGCGAGCCTCGGCTTTGCCATGGGGCTCGCCCTCATGCTCGTGTACATGATCATGGCGAGCCAGTTCCAGTCGCTGCTGGATCCCTTCATCATCATGTTCACGGTGCCGCTGGGCCTGATGGGCGTCATCTGGATGCTGCTACTGACCCACACGACCCTCTCCATCATCTCCTTCATGGGCGTCATCACCATGGTGGGGGTCGTGGTGAGCAACGGCATCCTGCTCGTGGACTACGCCAACAAGCTGCGGGCCCGAGGCCTTGCGGTGCGGGAGGCCGTGATCCAGGCCGGGCGGATCCGGCTCCGTCCGATCCTCATGACCGCCCTCGCGACGATTCTCGGCATGATCCCCATGGCCGTCGGACTGGGGGAGGGGAGCGAGACCAACATGCCCCTCGCGCGCGCCGTGATCGGGGGGCTCACCGTGTCCACGGGCCTGACGCTCCTCCTGATCCCGGTCCTCTACCTCCTCTTCGAGCGCCACGTCGCGCGGCGCCGCCCCGAGACCCCATGACAGACGCCGAGGGGCGCGGGGAGCTCCGGATCGAGGGGCTGACTGTCGCCCTCGTCCGGCCCTCGGGCGACCTCCCCATCCTGCAGGACGTCTGGCTCCACGTGCCCCCCGGCCGCACCGCCGCCCTCGTGGGGGCCTCCGGCGCCGGCAAGTCCATGACCGCCTACGCCGTCCTGCGGCTGTTCCCCGTCCCCGCCCGGATCACCGGGGGGCGCATCCTCTTCGGCGGCCTCGACCTGGCGGCGCTCCCCGAGCGGGACCTCGCCGCCGTCCGCGGCCGGCGCATCGCCATGATCTTCCAAGAGCCGGGAACCGCCCTCGACCCCCTCATGTCGGTGGGGGAGCAGGTGATGGAGGGCATCGTCGCCCACTTCGGGCGCCGCGGGGCGAGAGACCGGGCCGTCGACGCCCTCCGGCGGGTCGGACTGGACCCGTCCTTCATGCGGCGCTACCCCCACGAGCTCTCGGGAGGGCAGCGCCAGCGGGTCCTCATCGCCTCGGCCATCGCCCTGGGGCCCGAGCTACTCATCGCCGACGAGCCCACGGCGGCCCTGGACGTCACGGTCCAGGCCCAGATCCTCGACCTCCTGAGCCGGCTGCAGCGGGAGCTGGGGATGTCCCTCCTCCTCATCACCCACGACCTGGGGGTCGTGGCGCAGATGTGCGATCTCGTCCACGTGATGCGGGACGGCCACGTGGTGGAGTCGGCGGAGACGCGCCAGCTCTTCGCCTCGCCCCAGCACCCCTACACCAAGGCCCTCGTCACACAGGCGCGCCAGCTCGGGGCCTGGCCGGCGTGACGTGACTCCCGGTCACGACCCCGCGAGAGCCGGCCGGAGGCGAGAGGGAGGAGGGCCCCCATGACCTTCACGTGCATCACATCCCGAGGGGCCGAGGAGTGGACCGTCGAGGTCCACTCGCTCCTCAACGCCGGGTGGGCGGGGCGCAGGACCGAGCAGGTCGCCGCCCACGCCAGGGAACTCCAGGGCCTGGGTGTCGCGCCTCCGAGCCGCGTCCCCATCACCATCCCGCTTGCGCGGTCGCTCCTCACCCAGGACCCGGAGGTGGAGGTCTACTCGCCCGGGAGCTCGGGGGAGGTGGAGTACGTGCTAGTCGTGACCGGCGGCCGGATCGGCCTCACGGTCGGCAGCGACCACACCGACCGCGAGGCCGAGAGAGTCTCGGTGGAGTGGAGCAAACGGCTCTACCCCAACGTCGTGGCCCCGATCGTGTGGGATCTCGCGGACGTCGCCGCCCACGTGGACGACCTCCGGCTCCGCGCGTGGGTCCGGGAGGGGGGGCAGTGGACTCCCTACCAGGACGCGCCGCTCCGCGACCTCCTGCCCCCGGCCTACTGGCTGGACCGGCTCGCCCGCCCCCCACGCCCGGCTGAGGCCGTCGTTCTCTTCTCCGGCACGGTCCCGACGGTCGCGGGGAGCGTGAGAGGCGGCGAGGGCTTCCGCATGAGCCTCGAGGACCCGGTCCTCCGGCGCACCATCGTCCACGAGTACACCCTGGTCCCCGTGACGGATCCCCTGGCCCGGTAGCAGTCCCGGAGGATAAGCGCGCCTAAACTTCGCCCCCGCTCCAGGTGGCGGCGTTGTGGCCTAAGGTTTTGAGCGCGGCAGATGGAAAGACGGATGGTGGGCAGGCGGAGGCATTCGTGGTGTCGCGCTCTCGCCGCAGACACGGGGGAAGTCCTTGCGGACGCAAAACTGCGCACCTGCAGAGAGGAGCTTGCTCCTTTCCTTAGGGCCTCGCCGACCGATCCGGGTGGTCATGGAGGCCACGGGGAATTGGCAGTACCCGCACGAATGTCTGGAAGGGGGTGGTAGACGAGCTCCAGCTGGTCCATCCTGCTGGCCGACGGTTACCTCGACCTTGCGGCTGGCAAGCGTTGCGCCGAGGAACGTAAAGATCGTCATGATGATCAGGGTCCGTCGGACGCGGATCGGGCCTGACGCGTAGGGCATACCCATGCATGCGCCCGTGTAGTGAGCCCCATGCTCCGTGCGAAGCGAGTGCTACAAGGGGGGTCATTATAGGATTCGCGTCTGAACGTGTCACCCGCCGTTGCCCAGGGGTCGGGCGTTGAGCACGATGATGCGGGGGGGCTTCGGGTCCCGAAAAGAAACGCGCAGGGGGACGGGGGAAGGCCTTTCGTTGCCCGGGAGGTAGGCCTTGGAGACTCTCCGGGGCCTCGGGGAATGCGACGACACGGGAGGACTTCTAAAGGGCGGCTTTCAGCTGCTCGTCGAAGGTGACCAGCGGGATATCTAGCGAGCGAGCCAAATGGAGGTAGCAGGCGTCATAAGCGGTGAGCCCTGTCTCTAGGGCCAGCCGGAGGACGGCCTCGTGGTCCACCTCCACCCGGTGAAGCTCAAGCGCAAGCCCCAAACGCAGGACCTCGAAGATCGCATCGCGTTGTTCGGGGTACCGGAGCGCCTTCTTCCGGGCGAGGCTGGTCAGCTCGTAATCTAGGAGCGAGGGGGCATAGAGATCCGCGCCGTCAAGAAGGGAGAGGGCCTCCCCGGCCCGCGGTTCTCCGAGAAGCACGGCGCCCAGGGCTGAGGCGTCCACGACGACGGCCTTAGCGGGCATCTCGGTCTTCGCGGATCATCTGAGTGGCTTCGGCTCCGGTCCTCAGCCCCAACCGTTTCACCCGGAGGTATGCATCCTTGAGGGAGAGGCGGCTGGGGGTGCTGAAGGCGGCCTCCTCGAGGATAACCAGAAGCTCTTTCTGGAGGGAGCGGCGGTGTCGCCTAGCCCGATCCCGGAGGCGTTGGGCGAGCTCCTCTGGGACGTTCTTGATGGACAGGTTGACGGTCACGGAAACCACCCTGCATGGTTCTGATCTGGATCCATTATAGATCCAACTAGGAGCCTGATTCAATACTCCCCACGTGTCCCAGGAGCCCGTCCACGGCCAGCTGGAGTCTGCTCATGAGGTGCGAGGGTAGGGGGTTCTCCTCTCGGAGGTGGCCGCCCGGGCCGGCATTGACAGGGCCCTGGGGGGAGCACGATAATTAAAGTAGAAACGGCAAGGGGAAGAGCCCGGGAAAGGAGGGTAGATCATGCGGAATGCTCGCATGGCGCGCAGGGCGACGACCGGTTCCCGGGAGCTTCCACCCAAGAGGTAACGGAGCGGCAGGGAGGTCCACCCCCTCTGCCGCTCCCGCCCACCCCCGGTCGCCCGTCCACGAGGAGGCTGCGGCCTCACCTGGCGACGGGATGAGTCGGGAGGGAGGACCGGGGCACGACGATTCGGGCCGGCGGCGCTGTCCGCCGGCCCTCTTGTGTCCGCCGTCCTGGGACTTCGTCTCGTGGCCCTCCCGGCAGGGAGACGTGCGAGCGGGCCTGAACTCTCCAGGCTGTGCACAGGACCCACCACCGGCACCACCGGAGGACGTGGCGGCAGTTTTTCAAGCTCCTGGGGCCGGGCGTCGTCTCCGGGGCAGCGGACAACGACCCGTCGGGAGTCGTCACCTACATCCAGGTCGGGGCGACGACGGGGTTCGGGCTCCTCTGGCTCCTCCTCCTCTCGACCCCCATTCTCTACTACCTGGAGGAGATGTCCACCCGGCTGGGGGCGGTCACGAAGCGCGGCATCGGGCGGGTGCTCCGGATGCGCTACGGCCCCGCCGTGGCCGTGGGCGTCGTGGTCCCCGTCCTCCTCTCTAACATCATCACCATCGGGGCGGACCTGTCCGGGACGGCGGCCGCCCTCCAGCTGGTCACAGGCCTCTCCTGGACGTGGTGGGTCGGACCTCTCGCCGCCGCCCTCGCGGCCGCGCTGGTCTTCGCCAGCTACGGGATCATCAGCCGGTTCCTCCTCGTGCTCACACCGCTCTTCCTCCTCTACGTGGTCACCGGGTTCATCGTCCACCCCCATTGGGAGGCCGTGCTCAGGGCCACTTTCCTCCCGAAGGTCCAGCTCAGCCCGTCCTACCTGGAAGCCGCCCTCGGGCTCCTGGGCGCGACCCTGACGCCCTACATGTTCTTCTGGCAGACCACCGAGGAGGTGGAGGCCCACCGGACGGTGGACGAGCTGGCCGAGGAAAACCTCGACGTGGCCGTGGGCATGGTCTACGCCAACCTGATCTTCTACTTCATCATCCTCGTCGCCGGAGCCGTCCTCCACCGCCACGGCAGCATCACCACCGTCGCCGAGGCCGCCTCCTCCCTCCGCCCCCTGGCCGGCCCCTTCGCGAGCCTCCTCTTCGCCCTCGGGGTCGTCGTGAGCGGGATCCTCTCGATCCCCGTCATGGCGGCCTGCTCCGCCTACGCCCTGGCGGAGGCGCTCGGCTGGGTGGAAGGGCTCGACCGGCGGGTGTGGCAGGCCCGCGGGTTCTACACCATCATCCTGGGCTCCCTCGGTGTCGGGGCGGGCATCGCGCACCTCCACATCGCGCCCGTGACCCTGATGTACTGGTCCCAGATCCTCAACGGCCTGCTGCTCCCGCCCCTCTTCACGGTGCTGCTCCTCCTGTGTAACGATCGCCGGATCGTCCGCCGCCACACCAACCGGACCCTGTCGAACCTCGTGGGGTGGGCGACCGTCCTTCTGACCCTCGCGCTGGCCGTGCTCGCCCTGCGGCCCGGCGCGTCGACGGGGTAGGGGACCGTGGGCGCGCGCGCCCGGACCCTCCCCACGAGCCTCCGCGTCCTCGTCCTCACGACGCTCCAGCAGGCTGGCTTGACCTCCATCCGCTTCGGGCTCCCTGTCCTCGCCACCTACTGGAGGGACGCCCTCCACCTCACCCTCGCCCAGGTGGGCGTCCTCCTCGGCGCGTTCGACCTGGGAGCGCTCCTGCTGCTCTTCCCCCTCGGGCTGCTCGCCGACCAGTGGGGGGAGCGGGCTGTGTTGGCCGGAGGGGCGCTCTTCACGGCCGCGATGACCGCGAGCGTCGCGCGGGCCCAGAGCTTCGCGGCGCTCGTCGTGCTCCTGGCCTTCGCCGGGCTCGGCTACGGGAGCGGGCAGACGGCGGGGACGAAGGCGGTGGCCGCCGCGTTCGGCGCGGCGGGACGGGGTCTCGCCATGGGGATCCGGCAGTCGGGGCTCCCGCTCGGAGGCCTCCTCGCCGCCCTCCTCCTCCCGCCCCTCGCGGCACGCGCGGGGTGGCACGGGGCCGTGATCGCGGCGGCCCTCCTGTGCCTCGTGCCCGGGATCCTCTGCTGGGTGGGGCTCCCGCACGAGGATCCCGGGACGCTCCGGTCCGATTCGCTCCGGGCCCTCCCGTCCCAGATCAGGGCGATCCTCCGCGACCCGGGGATCCGGCGCACCACGGGGGTCGCCGCCCTCCTGGTGGCCGCGCAGTTCTGCTACCAGGGGTACCTCGCCCTCTACCTGGTGGACCGGTTCGGGATGAGCAAGGCCGGGGCCGCCGGCCTCCTGGCGGCCGTCCACCTGGGAGGCGTCGTGGGCAGGCTCTTCTGGGGACTGCTCTCCGACCGCACCTTCGCGGGCCGCCGCACGCCCGCCCTGGGCTGGTGCGTCGGGGCGGGGGCGGCGTTCCCCCTCGCCCTCGTGGCCCTCCCGCCCCACGCGCCCGTCGTCGCCCTGGGTCTCGTCGCCTTCGCCGGAGGGGCGCTCCTCCTGGGGTGGAACGGCCTGTACAGCACGCTGATCATGGAGCACGCCCGGGGGGATCGCGCGGGGACCGCCATGGGGCTCAGCATGACCGTCCTGTACACGACCACCGTCATGACGCCGCCGCTCTTCGGGTGGGTGGTGGACCAGGCCACCTACGCCGCAGGGTGGCTGGCCGTCGCGGGCCTCCTGGGAGCGGCGTGGGCCGAGGCCCGGAGGATCCCGGAGCCTCGCCCGGAAGCGTCCCCCGAACCCGTCGCCGCCCGCCGGGCGGGAGGAGGGCGGCCCCAGGCCGCACGCTGAGGAGGGAGGACACGTGAAAGCGCTCGTCTACCAGGGTCCCGGCCGCGTCGAGATCGTGGACCAGGGCATCCCCCAGCCGGGACCGGAGGAAGTCCTGGTGGCCGTGAGGGCGGCCGGCGTCTGCGGGAGCGATGTGCACGGGTTCACAGGGGTGACGGGCCGGCGGGCCCCGGGCCTCGTCATGGGCCACGAGGCCGCCGGCGAGGTGGTCGCCCACGGAGAGGGCGTGGACCGCCCCCGGCGCGGGAGCCGCGTGGCGCTCTTCCCGATCGTGGCCTGCGGCCGGTGCCCGGCGTGCTGGCGAGGGCAGTCCCAGCAGTGTCCCCACCGCCGCGTGCTGGGCGTGGACAGGCCGGGAGCCTTCGCCGAGTACGTCGTGGTGCCCGCGAGGAACTGCCGCCCGATAGGGCGCCGCACCCCCTTTGCCCACGCGGCCCTGGCCGAGCCCCTCGCGGTGGGCCTCCACGCCACCGCCCTCGCGGGCATCCGGCCCGGGGAGCCGGTCGCCGTGCTCGGCGCGGGCGGGATCGGGCTGTGCGCGGTGGTGGCATGCCACCTCCGCGGGGCTGGGCCCGTGTACGTCACCGACCTCCTCCCGGAGCGGCTGGCCGTGGCCGAAGCCCTCGGGGCCGTCCCGCTCGAAGCGCGTCCCGGGGACGGGGGCCTCCCTCCGGGGCCGCAGGGCCGCCTCGCACGGGTCATCGACACGGTAGGGACCTCGTCGACGCTCGAGCAGGCCCTGGTCCTCACCTCCCCCGGAGGACGCGTCGTCGTCGTGGGGATGGGGAGTCCCGAGGCCCGCCTCCCGGTCTACGAGCTCATCACCCAGGAACGCGTCCTCGTCGGCTCCTACGCCTATACCGCGCGGGAGTACGACCGGGCGGTCCGCCACATCGCCCGCCGGCGGGTCGACATGACGCCCCTCATCGGGCGCACCTGCGGCCTCGAGGACCTCCCGGAGGTCTTCCCGCGCCTCGCCCGGGGCGAGATCACATCCCCCCGGGTGGTCGCAACGGTGGAGAGCGAGAGGGCGCCCCTGTGACGCGGCCTCTCGGGGGCGTGCGCGTCCTCGACCTGACGCGCCTCCTGCCCGGGGCCTACGCGACCCTCCTGCTGGCCGACCTGGGGGCCGAGGTCCTCAAGATCGAGGATCCGGGACAGGGCGACTACCTGCGGACGCTGGGCCCCCGGACGGACGGTGTGGGGGCGGCCTACAGGGCGGTGAACCGGGGCAAGCGCAGCGTGGCCCTCGACCTCAAGGCCCCGCAGGGCCGGGCCTTGTTCCTGCGGCTCGTGGAGCGCAGCGACGCGGTGGTGGAGGGATTCCGGCCGGGAGTAGCGGCCCGCCTCGGGATCTCCTACCAGGACCTCGGCCCCCGCCGCCCCGGTCTCGTCTACTGCTCGCTGACGGGGTACGGCCAGGACGGACCCGACCGCTCCCGGGCCGGACACGACGTCGCCTACCTCGCGCGGAGCGGGATCCTCGGGGCCACCCGGGGGGCCGACGGGGCCCCCGTGATCCCGGCCGTCCCGATCGCCGACCTGGCCGGAGGAATGCTGGCGGCGCTGGCCGTCGCCGCGGGCCTCGTCGACGCCCGCACCCGCGGGCGCGGCGCCTACGTGGACGCCTCCATGCTGGAGGTCCTGGTCTCGTGGGCGGCCCCGGTCCTCCTCGCGCCCCTCGGCGCCTCCGGGGATGTGCCGCCCGACTGGCTGAGGGGAGGGCTCGTGTGCTACCACGTGTACCGGACCCACGACGGGCGCCACGTGGCGCTGGGGGCCCTTGAGGAGCGCTTCTTCGAGGCCTTCTGCCGTGCGGTCGGGCGGCCCGACCTCATCCCCGCCCGCCTCACGCGGGCCGACCCCGCAAACCCGGCCTACAGGGCGCTTGTGGATCTCTTCGCGTCCCGCGATCTCGCCGCGTGGGTCCGCCTCGCGCGGGAGGTGGACACGGTGCTCGAGCCTGTCCGGGACCCCGCGGAGGTCGGGGAGGACCCTCACCTCGCGGCCCGCCGGCTGGTCGGGCCCCACCCCGGAGTGGGCGCGATCGGGGCGGTCCGCCTCCCCCTCGTGTGGGATGGCGAGCGGCCCGAGGGGGGCCCGCCCGCGCCCCGTCACGGCGAGCACACACGCGAGGTCCTCCAGAGCCTGGGCCTCGAGGAGGAGGAAATCGCCGCGCTGGCCCGCGCGGGCGTCGTCCGGCTGGATTCGCCCCCACAGGATCCGCCCCGGGGCCCGCGGAACAATGACAGTGCCCCCTCGTAACACTGGGAGGCGTAAAGGAGCCCACGTGTGGTCGACTACTTTGGGATCGAGGAGCTGCTCACCCAGGACGAACGGCTCACCCGGGACACCGTCGCCCGGTTCGTCGACCGCGAGGTGCTGCCCCGGATAGGACGCCTGTGGCTGGACGGGGAGTTCCCGAAGGACCTCATCCCCAAGCTCGGCGCGCTCAGGATCTTCGGCGCCAACCTGCCCCAGGAGTACGGGTGCGCGGGCGTCAACCACATCGCCTACGGCCTGATCATGCAGGAGCTCGAGCGCGGCGACAGCGGCATCCGGTCCTTCGTCTCCGTCCAGGGGGCCCTCGTCATGTGGCCGATCTACGAGTACGGGAGCGAGGAGCAGCGGCGCCGGTGGCTCCCGGCCATGGCCGCGGGGGAGAAGATCGGGTGTTTCGGCCTCACGGAGCCGACGGCCGGCAGCGATCCGGGCGCGATGCAGACCCGCGCCCGCCGGCGCCCGGGAGGGTGGGTGCTCAGCGGGACGAAGATGTGGATCACCAACGGCTCCATCGCCGACGTGGCCCTGATCTGGGCCAAGGACGACGAGGGCGTGGTCCGCGGCTTCCTCGCCGACCCGCGTGCTCCCGGCTTCACCGTCCAGGACATCCACACCAAGGCCTCCATGCGCGTCTCCGTCACGAGCGAGCTCGTCCTGGACGAGGTGTGGGTCCCCGACGAGGACGTGCTGCCCGGTGCCGTCGGACTGGGGGCCGCCCTCAGGTGCCTCACCCAGGCCCGCTACGGGATCGCCTGGGGCGCTGTGGGCGCCGCCATCGCCTGCTACGAGGTGGCGCTGCGCTACGCCAAGGAACGCATCGCCTTCGGCCGCCCCATTGCGGCGACCCAGATCATCCAGGAGCGGCTCGTGAACATGCTCACGGAAATCACCAAGGCCCAGCTGCTCGCCTACCAGCTGGGCCGGCTCAAGGAGGCGGGCACCCTCCGGTACCCCCAGGTGAGCCTCGCCAAGCGCAACAACGTCCGGATCGCGCTCCAGGTGGCCCGCGAGGCCCGCTCCATCCTCGGGGGGTACGGGATCACTTTGGAGTACCATGCCATGCGTCACCTGGCAAACCTCGAGACCGTGGACACCTACGAGGGGACCTACGACGTGCACACGCTCATCATCGGGCGCGACATCACGGGGTTCGACGCCTTCGGGGCCGCCGACGGGCCCGGAGCGCGGGCCGCCCCCTCCGAGGCCCGGCGGTGACCTGGGAGGTCGTCGTCGTCGGCCTGGGGGGGATGGGGAGCGCGGCCGCCTGGCACCTGGCGCGGCGCGGACACCGGGTCCTCGGGGTCGACCAGTACGAGCCCGGGCACACCCGCGGGGCCTCCCACGGCCGGACACGGATCATCCGCAAGGCCTACTTCGAGGACCCCGCCTACGTCCCGCTCCTCGAGCGCGCCTACGAGCTGTGGGACGAGCTCTCCCGGACCCGGGGGGAAGTGCTGCTCTGGAGGACTGGCGGGCTCCTGCTGGGGAGGCCTGAGGCTCCCGCCCTCGCGGGCGCGCTGCGGAGCGCCCGGGCCTTCGGGATTCCGCACGAGCTCCTCTCCGAGGGGGAGGTCCGCCGCCGCTTTCCGGCTCTCTCGCCTCCCCCGGGGACGGTGGGCCTCCTGGAACCCGACGCGGGCGTCCTCCGTCCCGAGCGGTGCGTCCAGGCCCACCTCCGGGCGGCGGAAGCGGCGGGGGCGTGCCTCCGCTTCGGCCATCCTGTCCTGCGCTGGCAGGAGGTGGGCTCGCGGGTCGTCGTGGAGACGGCAGGGGCGCGGGTGGAAGCCGGAGCGCTCATCCTGACGGCGGGCCCCTGGGCCCCCCGCCTCCTCGCCGAGGCAGAGCTCCCCCTGCGCGTCACGCGCCAGGTCGTCGGGTGGTTTGCCCGGCCCTCCGGGATCCGCGAGTCCCTCGGCCCGTGGTTTCTCGCCGACATGGAGGGCACGATCCTCTACGGGATCCCGGACCCGGAGGAGGACACCCTCAAGGCGGCCCTCCACGTCCCGGGGGAGCCCTGTACGCCGGAGACGGTCCGCCGGGAGGTCTCGGCGGAAGACACAGACAGCATCCTCCGCCCCCTCCGCCGGCTCGTGCCCGGCCTCGGGGCTCTCCGGGAGACGGGGACGTGCCTGTACACCATGACGCCGGACGGGCACTTCGTCATCGGGCGTCCTCCGGGATGCGGGCGCGTGGTCTACGCCGCAGGCCTGAGCGGGCACGGGTTCAAGTTTGCGCCTGTGATCGGGGAGATCCTCGCCGACCTCGCGACCCGGGGCACGAGCCCCCACCCGATCGCCTTCCTGTCCCCCGAGCGGTTTGCCGCCTCGCGCGGCGCAGCGCGCGCGTGAGCGCCCTCCGCGCCCCCGGCGCCCTCGGGCGCGGGACGGTCCACGGGCGCGCCACGCTCGTCGCGGCGCTGGCCTTCGCCACCAACGGGCTCACCCTCGGCATCCTCAGCATCGCCCTCCTGGGGTTGCGCGGGGCCTGGGGGCTCACGCCCGCACAGGCCGGGCTCCTCACGATGGCGGCGGGAGCCGGGCAGCTCCTCGGGGGCCTCGTCATGGGCCACGCCGCCGACCGGATCGGCCGCCGGGCGGGCTACGGGCTCACCGTGGCCCTGAGCGGCCTCGCGACAGGGCTGTCGGCCGCCGCGCCGTCCCTTTCCTGGCTCCTGCCGCTCGTGTTCCTCTCGGGCGTGGGGTTCGGGGGGGTGGCACCGATCGTCACGAGCCTCGTCGGCGAGTTCGCGCCCCCGGAGCAGCGGGGCGCGCTCATGGGGTGGACCCAGGTGGTGTGGATCCTCGGGTGGATCGCCGCGGTCACGGGGGGAGCCGCATTGGACCGGGCGCTGGGCTGGCGCGCCGTCTTCGCCCTGGGCGCTCTCCCGCTCGTCCTGGGCGTCCTCGGCCCCCGGCTCGTGCCGGAATCCCTCCGCTTCCTCCTCGCCCACGGCCGAACCCAGGACGCCGAGCGGCTGGCCCGGGACCTCGCGCGCCGGTTTGGCGAGAGCATCGCCCTGCCGCCGCAGGAGCCGGCGCAACCGGCCTCGCTCCTCGAGCACCTGCGGGAGCTGTGGGGGGCGCGGTTCCGGCGCCGCACGGCCGTCCTGTGGCTCGTGTGGTTTGTAATGATCGGGGCGTACAACGGCCCCGTGGTCTGGCTCCCGGCCATCGCTTCGGCGAGCGGGGTCCCCCACGTGGGGGCGGCCACCCTGGTCATCGCCGTCAGCATGTTGCCCACGACCGTGGCGTCGACGCTCGTGCTGGACCGAGTGGGCCGCAAACCCGTGATGGTGGGGAGCCTCCTGCTGGCGGCCCTCGGCGCGCTCACGCTGGCCCTGGCCCGGGCGGAGGCGGTCTTCGTCCTGGGGGGCGCGGAGCTCGCCGCCGGCACCCTCGCCGCCTGGCCCGTGGTCCTCAGCTACGCCGCCGAGCTGTACCCGACGCGGATCCGCGCCACGGCGGCGGGCTGGGCCTCGGCCGCCGGGCGCCTTGCCGGCGTGGCCGCCCCCGCCTTCCTCGGGGCCGTGATGCGCACGTGGAGCGCGGGACGCAGCCCGGCCCTCGGGACCTTTGCGGTGTCCCTCGGACTCGCGGCGGGCACCGTCCTCCTCTGGGGGGAGGAGACCGCCCGGCGGACGCTTGAAGACACCGCCGAGCAGGTCGCGCCCCTCCTGTGAGGGATGGGCAACGCCCGGGTCTTTTGGGTATAGTGGGGCGGGGGGTCTACCCACGATGAGGAGGCGATCATGATGTCCACACGGAACAGGCGGGGAGCGGGCATGATCCTGGTGACGGCACTCCTGGTCACGGCCCTCCTGTGGGGAGGGGTCCGGGGCGTCGCCTCGGCGCAGGGGATCTCGCTCGGCTCCCTCATCAAGCTGTTCGGCATCGGCTATGTGGTCAAACAGTTCGGGCCGCAGATCAACAACGCCATCAACACCCTCATGCTCAACAACAAGGCGGCCAACCGCGAGATGACCAAGGTGGTCCCCATCCTGAGCGTCGGAATCGGCGTCTCGGCCCCCGGAGGGTCCTACATCGGTGCGGCGCAGGTGCAGGGACCCAAGGCCGCGGTGGACAGGGTCCAGGCGGTCGCCCAGATCGAGGGGGCCTTCTCCGACGTCGTCCGGCTCCGGGGCCTCGTGCCCGTCGACAGCCTCAACCCCATCCCGGGGAACCTGCACCGGGTCTACGGGGTCGGCGTCACGGCCCTCGTGGACTTCCGCCTGTAGGCGAGAAGGTCAGGCCGTGCGGCGCCGCCGCTTGAGGGGGACGCCGCACGGCTGGCAGTAGGACTGGCGCGGATCCCCCACGGGCGCTCCGCACTTCCAGCAGTGGGACAGCGGAGCGGCCCCGCACTCGGGGCAGCGCGAAGGGAGGAGCCCGGCGTCCTCGACGACGGCTCCCCACTCGCACTCCGGCCCCGTGCAGATGACCACGAGGGGCGCCCGGCGCGCGACCCGCGGCAGGATGCGCTTCAGCGGGACCCCGCAGCAGACGCAGTAGAGGACGAGCGGGTCGACGATGGGCTCCCCGCACTTCCAGCACCTGTGCACCATCGCGGCCCCACACTGGGGGCAGGCGGCTGGTGCCGGGCCCGGCGCCAGCGGGGCCGCGTGGCTGCACTCGGGATTACTGCAGATCGCCAGGGCACCAGACGAGACCATGACTCCTCCCCACCCGGACCGCCATTGGGAGGGCTCTTCGCGACGCCGGGGGAATTTCCTGGTCCCGGCCAGAGGGAGATGACGCCGCTCCCGCGCCCATGACAGAGCCCCTCGCCCTCGTCACGGGCGCCACCGGCATGGTGGGGGCGGCCATCGTGCGGGCGCTCCTGGGACGCCGATGCCGGGTTCGGGTCCTCGCCCGGGACCCTGAGCGCGCCCGGAGCCTCTGGGGGTCCGCCGTCGAGGTCCTGGCCGGGGACCTCCGGGCGCCCGCGAGCCTGGTCCGGGCCTGCCAGGGGGTGTCGGACCTGTACCACGCGGCGGCCCTCGTGGGCGACGGCCCCGAGACCGCCCTCCGGGAGACCAACGTGGAGGGGACGCGGCACCTCCTCCGCGCCGCCCGGGCATCGGGGGTGGCGCGGATCGCCTTCACGAGCTCCGTCTCTGTCTACGGCGACGGCCTCCGGCCCGGGGTGGCCGAGGACGCCCCGCTCGCCCCCCAGAGCGCCTACGGCCTCTCCAAGGTGGAAGCCGAGGAGGCGGTCCGGGAGATCGCCCGGGACGGAGTCCACGCGGTGATCCTGCGGCCGTGCATCGTCTACGGCCCGGGCGACCGGTACTTCACCCCCCAGCTCCTGTCCGCAGTGCGCTTCCCCGTCCTGCCTCTCCCCGACGGGGGAGGGCACCTCGTGGACCTCGTGCACGCGGACGACGTGGCCGCCGCGCACATCCTGGCGCTCGAGCGGGGGGTCTCGGGTCAGGCCTACAACGTCACCGACGGGCGTCGCCACACCGTGCGCGAGATCATCGGGTGGGGAGCGGAGGCTGCGGGACGGTCCCCGTGGTGTCCCGCCCTCTCCCGGCGGACCGCCCGGTTCGTGCTGCCCGGGCTCCGCCTCCTGGGCCGGCTCCTGAAGATCCCCGAGCTGGCACGCCTCCGCGACCAGGACCTCGCGGTCTTCTTCGGAGACTACCACTTCGACATCAGCAGGATCGTGCGCCTGGGGTTCGCCCCCCGGGTCCTGGCCCCCGACGGGGTACCCGCCTGCCTCCGGGCGTGGAGGCCCGCGCGCCCGTGAACGGGTCCGAGGCCCCGGGAGGTGCCCCAGACCAGGCCCGGTCCGCGCGCGCGCATGGCTCCCCCCGCCGACGCTCAGTCCCCGAACGCCGCGCCCCGCGTGTCGTCGCGACCGAGCATCGTGAGGATCAAGGAGAGCTCCGGGACGGTATAGACCAGTTGTCCCAGCACCCACATGGCGGCTCCCCCCAGGCGCTGGTCCTCCAGAGGGCTGAAGCCCCACAGCCGCGGGGCCTGGAGGTACGACTGGTACAGCGGAGCCGAAGAGGACAGGAGCCCCAGGGCGAGCAGGAAGCAGGCCACGTCGGAGGCGCCCACCAGTAGCAGGCGCGCCCCCGGCGACAGGGAGTCTCCCGCGAGAGGGGAGAGGACGACGCTCCAAAACAGGACGCCCGCCCCGACGAAGCTCGCGTGCTCCGCCGCATGGATGAGGGGATCGCGCAGGGCAGCGTCGTAGGCGGCGGGGAGGTGCCACGCCAGCATCACGCCGTTGTACAGCGCGCCCACCTCAAAGGAGGGGAGGGCAGCACCCGGGTCCGATCGGGCCGCGAGGGCTCGGATCACCCCTCGCCGCACACCGGCGGGGAGGGCGAGGGCCAGCAGGGGAGGGGCGATGACCAGGAGCACCATGTGCTGGATCATGTGGAGGGTGAAGAGGAGGTGCGCGCCTGCATCGAGGGGGGAGAGGAGGGCCACGCCCAGTGCGGCGATCCCCCCGGAGAAGCGCCCTCTCTCGCTCCAGGAGGCGGGGGCGCGGCGGTCCATCCAGAGGTACGCCACGACGAGAAGGAGGAGGCCTCCCACGACCCCTGGGTCCCAGGTCCACTCCGTCCACCGGAGGGTCGCGGTGAGGGCCGCCGCGTGCGCCTCGGCGGGAGAGTGCGACGCGACGACCGCCGCCACGACCCCTGCGAGAACCGCGCTCCGCCTTCTCATCTGTGCACATCCCGAGGCCGCGGGGTCCGCATCCGGCGGGAGGGGGCCTGAGGGGGAGCCCGCGCCTCAGGCCCCCCCGATCCTCCCGAGCCCCAGGAGGAATGCGATCCCGAGGGTCGCCACCACCCCGAACAGGAACCCCAGGCCGAACAGGGCCCGGTACAGGGGCCTGTCGTACCACAGTCCCTGGTAGAAGAGGGCCCCCAGGGCGAAGTTTGCCACCATCAGGAGGACGAGGGCGGGACGCGTCCCGGGGAATGCCAGGAGGGCGAGCAGGAGCTCCACCGCCGTGACGAGGAATGTGGCGACGGCGGCGCCCACGAAGACCTTCACGGGGTCCCGAGGCGACCCCGCGCTCGGCTGAGCGGGCATCTCCCTCCTCCTCTCGCCCCGTCAGCGTGCCAGGGGCATCAGGTAGACTGTGGGAAAGATGACCATCCAGACCATGTCCACGAAGTGCCAGTAGAGCCCGGCGATCTGGAGCGACCGCGCGGTCGTCTCGGGGGTCCGGCCCGGCCGCCCGCTGTTGACCAGGGCCCCGAGGAGCCAGAGCAGCCCGGAGAGGACGTGGGTCCCGTGGATGCCGGTCAGCAGGTAGAAGGCTCCGGCGAGGGCACTGCCCCCCAGCACCAACCCGTGGCTCGCCATCGCCGCGTACTCGCGGCCCTGGATGCCGAGGAAGCTGGCGCCGAGAAGGAGGGTCAGGAGGAGCCAGAGACGGGCCCCGCCGACCTTCCCTGACGCCGCGGAGACCATCCCCAGGGCCATCGTCACGCTGCTGGTGAGGAGCACGTAGGTGGCCACCGTCGTGGGCCCCAGGGGGAACCCGTGGGACGGGCCCGCGCCCGGGGCCAGCCTGCTGTGGATCCCCCAGTAGGCCCCCACCAGGCTGCCGAAGAGCACGCAGTCCGAGGCCAGGAACATCCACATGCCCAGGCGGTAGGCGGTGTACGCCTCCCCGACGCGGCCCCGCGCCGGGGTGCCCGGGTATCCCCGCACGGCCAGCGCCTGATCGCCCATGGCTCAGTCCGCCCCCACGGCCAGGAAGTAGCCCCAGGCGTCCTCCAGCGCCCACCCCAGGGTGCCCAGGGCGAGGACAGCCCCGCCGATGCCCACGAGGGGGAGGGAGTGGAGCATCGCCCCGTAGCCGGCGACGAAGACGCCGACGGCCGAGAGGAGCGGCATCGCCGAGGGGCTGTGCATGTGGATCAGGTGTCCCTCCCGTCCGGGGTCGAGGTCCTCGGGCGCCTCGGGCACCGGTCGGTTGTGGAGCTTCGCGTGCCAGAGAGGCTCCCGGGCCTCGACGAGAGGCAGGCGGGCGAAGTTATACGCGGGGACCGGGCTCGGCGTCGTCCACTCGAGGGACCGCCCGTCCCACGGGTCGGCGGGCGCCCGCGCGCCTCCAAGCAGGCTCCACGCCAGATTGAGGACGTAGAGGACCACGCCCAGCGCCATGATCAGCGCCCCCGCGGTCGAGAGGAAGTTCATCCCGTGCCACCCGAGCCCGGGGACGTAGGTGTAGATGCGGCGGGGCATCCCGTCGAGGCCCAGGAGAAACTGGGGGACGAAGGTCAGGAGGATCCCCACCGCGAGCACCCAGAAGGTGGCCGCGCCCAGGGGCTCGCTCAGGAGGCGCCCCGTGGCCTTCGGCCACCAGTAGACGAGGCCCGCGAGGATCCCGGGCACGATCATCCCGAGGATCACGACGTGGAAGTGCGCCACGATCCAGTAGGTGGCGTTGATGAGCCGGTCCTCGGCCGAATTCCCGTTGACGAGGCCGGTGAGGCCCCCGATGAGGAACAGGAAGAGGGCGGCCACCGCGTAGCGCATGGGGGTCGTGAAGCGGAGGTCGCCGCCCCACAGCGTGCCGATCCACACGAAGGGGATGACGGCCATGGGGATCGAGATGAGCTCCGTCGTGGCGCTGAACGCCACGTTCGCGGAGGCGCTGAGGCCGGCCACGTAGAAGTGGTGGGCCCACACGATCCAGCTCAGCGGCACGACGCCGGCGATCACGGCGGCCACCATCGACCCGTACCCGAAGACAGGCTTCCGGGAGAACGTCGCGAGCACCTCGGTGATCATGCCCATGGCCGGCAGGGCCAGGATGTAGACCTCCGGATGGCCGAACATCCAGAAGAGGTTCAGCCACAGGGTCACGTCGCCGCCCTGGGACGGGGTGTAGACACCGACCCCGAACCAGCGGGCGAAGAGGATGGAGAGGAGCCCGACCATGAAGGGGAGCCCGGCCGTGATGACGAGGGCCATGGACCCCAGGGTGAACCACGCCAGGGGCGGGACTTTCATCCACGTCATGCCCGGGGCCCGCAGGGCGACGATCGTGACGAGGAGGTTCAGGGCCGTCATCGCCGACCCGGCCTGGGCGATGAGCAGCGACACCGCGTAGGCGTCCATCCCGATCCCGCGCGCGAAGGCCGTGCTGAGCGGCACGTAGGCGTACCACCCGGCGCTCGGAGCCCCTCCCAGGAACCACGAGAGGTTGAGGAGCACCGCCCCGGCCAGCGTGAGCCAGAAGGTGAACATGTTGAGCCTCGGGAACGCCACGTCGCGGGCCCCGATCATGAGCGGGATCACGTAGTTGAGCATGCCCCAGAGGATCGGCGTGGCCGCGAAGAAGATCATGATCACGCCGTGCATGGTCACGACGGCGTTGTAGGCGTCCCCGACGAGGAGGTGCTGGCCGGGCCGCGCGAGCTGGAGCCTGATCAGGACCGCGAGGACGCCCCCTTCGACGAGGCCGAGGAGGCCGAGCACGGTGTAGAGGATCCCAATGCGCTTGTGGTCGGTCGTGACGAGCCAGCCCCACAGGCCCGCATCGGCCCGCGTGCGCCGAAGCGGCAGGGCGGGGGCCGCAGGCGCGGCCTCAGCCGCGGATGCCATTGAGAGGACCTCCCGTGAGGTCGTGCCTGCGCACTCTACTTCGCCCCCTCCAGGAACGCGACCAGCGCGGCGATCTGGGCGTCGGTGAGCCCGAGAGCGGGCATGCGTGCCCCCGGCTTGATGCGGCTCGGATCGCGGATCCAGGCGGCGAGGGTCTCGGGAGTGTTGGGGAGCACGCCGCCCCCGAGGGACGTGCGGTCCCCCAGGAGCGTCAGATTGGGGCCGATGCGGCCGCGCGCGGACGTCCCACCCATGGTGTGGCACGCCTGGCACGGTCCGGCCGTGAAGAGGCGTTCTCCCTCCTGGGCGAGGGGGGATGCCGCGCGCACCACGGGGTGCTGCATCGCGCGGACCCACGCCTCGAACTCGCCGGGAGATTGCACGATGACGCGCGTCAGCATGTTGGCGTGCGAGGCCCCGCAGAGCTCCGTGCACTGGCCCTGGTAGAGGCCCGGACGGTCGGCCTGGATCCAAATGGTCGTGATCCGCCCGGGCATGGCCCAGTCGTGCCCCCCGAGGCGCGGGACGGCGAAGGCGTGGATCACGTCGGCCGAGGTCATCTCCAGGCGGACGACGCGGCCGGCGGGGATGTGGAGTTCGTTCGCGGTGACGATCCCCTGCCGGGGGTACTGGAACTCCCACCACCACTGGTGGCCGGTGACCTTCACCGTGAGAGCCGAGCCTGGGTCCGGCACGCGATCGTAGGCAAACTCCGCGGGGATGGGGTGGACCAGCATGACGAGGGCCCCCACGACCAGCACCACGGTCCACGCCACCTCGATGCCTCGGTGGCCCTCGACCTGGGGGGGAAGGGTCCCGGGGGCCGCGCGCCTGCGGCGTCCCCAGACGGCGTACGCGGCGACCGCCGCCGCCAGGACGAAGCTCACGACGGCGGCCCAGATGGAGAAGTTCAGGGCATCGAAGACGACCTGCGCCTGCGGCCCGGCCGGGTGCAGGAGCGACTCGGGAGGGACCCCGCCCGCGCGCGCCGCCCGGGGGACCCAGGCTGCCCCCGTGATCACGCCCCCGCCCCCAAGCAGGGCCGCGACCCGTCGTCCTGGACGAGGAACCCACCCCATCGCCGGTCGGACCAATCCCTCCGCCGCCACGCCGTCCCGCAGAACCTGCTACCAGCGTGCGAAACCGTCCCGCGGATGGCAATCCTGCAAGCGCATCAATCCTGGGGTGCTTGCATCACAGAAAGACGCCCGATCGCGCGGGGACCTGGTGTCTTTACACCAGCCGGGACCGGAGCGCGAGCCCCACGGCCGCGACCCGGCTGTGGACCCCCAGCTTGCCGAGGATGGTCTGGATGTGGTTGCGGACGGTCGTCGCGCTGAGGCGCAGGTGGTGGGCGATTGCGCGTGTGCTGTGCCCGGCCGCCAGCAGCCTGAGGACTTCCTGCTGGCGGCGCGTCAGCGAGGCGGCAGGAGCGCTCCCCCGCCCGTGAGGGAACGCTGTTGGCTCGCCGTGCTGCGGGAGGTCCGGCGGAGCGAGACGGGGGTGGGCCGGTGTCGCGTCTCGGAAGAGGTGCACGACGACGCCGCGGTGGATGCGGGGAACCAGGATCGTGCTCACGTTTAGCCAGCACGCATCGCCGCCCTTCCGGTGGGTCCGGAGGGTGTACGCGCGCACCGGCTCACCCTGCCTGGCCATGACGCGGACGTGGCAGTGGGGGTGGCAGAGGATGTTCCCGCGCTCGTCCCGGCCCGCGATCAGCGCGTAGCATCGCTTGCCGAGCACCTCGGCCGCCGCGTAGCCCAAGAGCTCCTCCGCGGCACGGTTCCAGAGGAGGATCCGCCCCGTGAGGTCCACGGCCATCACGCCGTCGGCCGTGGTCCCGAAGAGCTCCAGTGGGCTCCCGCGCCCCTCGCGAGAGACACCGGGGCGTTGGCCGGGCATCGGGCGACGCCCCGGGGATCCCACATCCTTGAGAACCACACGCCTCGCCGTCACGGCAGGTCTCTCCTCCTCCGGCCGACCGCGCGTCTCCGTCCCATCCCGCCCGCGAGCGCTCGGGCCCCTGCGCCTCCCCTCGGTCGAGAGCCCCCGGGCCCCTCGCCTCACACCCCATGGTGCGGGGGCGGGCGGGACACCGTCAAGGTTCATCCTGGTCACCCATACTGGTGCAAATGCCCTATCGCACCCGCCGGTGCACCGGTAGGAGGATCCCAGGAGCGGGTCTCGTGCGTGCGGCCGCTCAGGCCGCTCCGAGCAGGATCTGCCGGAGGCGCGACCGCCCTACTGACGCGGGGGGCGGCGTCGAGGGCGCCCGCCTGACCGGCCGGCCCTCCCAGGCCACCTGCTCGGGGCTCCGGACCGGACGCGGACCTCCCCCGTGCGGGGCAGAGGATGGCGGTACCCAGGATCCCCACGCTGGGGGGAGAGAGGTCGTGCGGGTGACAGGGTGAGCGACGCGACAGCGGGTTCCTCGGTACCAGTCCAGGGGGCGTGAGCGGGACCTTGGCGCGCCCCCCCGGCGTGTGGTACGCTGATCGGCGATCAGATCTCGTGCGTGGGTGAGCCACCGTGTCCGGGGAACCCCGACGCTTCCACATTATCACGCAGGGATGCCAGATGAACGTCCGCGACTCCGAGGCCATGGCCGGCCTCCTCGCCGCCATGGGCTTCGAACCCACCGACGATCCGGCCCAGGCCGACGTCATCCTCCTCAACACGTGCACGGTGCGCGAGAGCGCCGAGGAGCGGGCCTACGGCAGGCTCGGTGAGCTCCGCGCCCTCAAGCGGAGGCGGCCCGGGCTGATCCTGGGCATGGCCGGGTGCCTCGTCCAGAAGGACCGGGAGCGGGTCCTCGAGAAGGCCCCCTGGCTCGACGTGGTCTTCGGCGTCCACAACATCCACCGGCTGCCGGAGTTGCTGCGCCAGGCCCGGGACGGATGCCTCCCCGTCTACGAGGTGTGGGATCGGCCCGACCGCGACCGCCCCCTCCCGGCGCTGCCGGCGCTGCGGGGGAGCCGGGTCCGCGCCTTCGTCAACATCATCCACGGGTGCAACAAGTTCTGCACCTTCTGCATCGTCCCGTACGTGCGGGGACGCGAGCGCAGCGTGCCCCCGGACCAGGTGGTGGCCGAAGTGCGCGCGGCGGCCGCCCAGGGCTACAAGGAGGTCACCCTCCTCGGCCAGAACGTGGACAGCTACGGCCACGACCTCGTCCCCCGTTGTGACCTGGCCGCCCTCCTCCGCCGCGTGCACGAGGTCCCGGGGATCGAGCGGATCCGCTTCACCACGAGCCATCCCCGCGACATGACGCCCACGCTCATCCGGACCGTGGCCGAGCTGCCCAAGGTATGCGAGCACATCCACCTCCCCGTCCAGTCGGGGGACGACGGCATCCTCAGGAGGATGCACCGCGCCTACACGGTGGCCCAGTACCGGGCCACCGTGGACTCGATCCGCGAGGCGATGCCACAGGCGAGCATCACGACCGACATCATCGTGGGCTTCCCGGGCGAGACGGACGAGGCCTTCGAGCGCACCCTCCGGTTTGTGGAGGAGGTGCAGTTCGACGCCATCAACACGGCCATGTACTCGCCGCGGGCCGGCACCCCTGCGGCGACCTACCCGGACCAGGTCCCCGAGGACGTGAAGCGCCGCCGTCTCCACAGCCTCAACCAGCTCCAGGAGCGCATTGCCCTCGCCCTGAACCGGCGCCTCCTCGGCACGGTCCAGGAAGTCCTCGTCGAAGAGCCGGGCACGCGGGGCGGGGTCGTGGGCAGGACCCGCACCAACAAGGTGGTCGTCCTCGACGGCGGGGCCGACCTCGTCGGCCGCACCGTGGAGGTGGAGATCCTCGAGGCGGGGTCCTGGGTCCTCCGGGGCCGCCCGGTCGCGAGGGTCCCGGCCTGACCGGCCGGCCCTGGTACGCGCAGGAGTTCGACGAGCGCTACCTCCTCGCCTACGGCGCCCGGCTCTCCCCGGAGTCGACGGCGCGCGAGGTGAGCGGTCTTGTCGCCCTGGGGTGTCTTTCGCCCGGAGGCGACGTCCTCGACCTGTGCTGCGGCCACGGACGCCACGCCGTCGAGCTCGCCCTCCGGGGGTATCGGGTCACGGGACTCGACCTCAGCGCGGTGCTGCTGCGGGAGGCCCAGGCGCTGGCGCGCCGGCGGGGCGCCTCCGTGAGGTGGGTGCGGGGCGACATGCGGGAGCTCCCCTTCGGCCCCCGGTTCGACGCCGTCCTCAACCTCTTCACGTCCTTCGGGTACTTCGAGACGGAGCAGGAGGACCTCCGCGTCCTCCGGGAGGTGCGGCGGGTGCTCCGGCCGGGGGGGATCTTCCTCCTGGACACGTTCCACAGGGACGACCTGGTCCGGCGCTACAGCGGGGGCCGCGTGGAGCACGAGGCCCTGGGGGACGCCCTCCGGGTGACCTGGCACTCCCGGTTCGACCTCGAGACCTCGCGCCTCGAGGCCCGGGGGACCCTCGTCTTCGCCGACGGGCGGGAGTCCACCCTGGTCCACTCCATCCGGGCCTATGCCACCGGGGAGCTCCGGGCCCTCCTCCAACGGGCCGGCCTGGTCCCCGCGGGCTGGTACGGCGACCTCTCCGGGGGGCCGCTTGCCCCCGGGAGCCGCCGTCTCGTGGTCGTGGCCCGCCGCTAGTGCCTGTCCACCTCGACGCCAGGCGTACGGCCTGGGGGGGCGCCCAGGTGGCTCGGAGCGGGGGGCGCTGTGACACGCCACTCTCGTCCAGCCAGCCCCGCAGCCTCAGCCGCTGGGCGTCTTTTGTACCCGAGGCCGGGTCACGCGGACCCAGCGGGCGAGGGCGGCAATATCCCGCTGTCTCGCACGGTGCGCTGGGCGCTACCGACTCCACCCCCACCGGGCAAATGCCGCCAGGGCTGCGCGAGGGAGCACCGGAAAGAGCTGCCAGACCACGGCCGCGATCCGCTCCACGGTCCACAGACGGGTGGGGCGCTTTCCCCCAGGGACGACTTCGGCTCCTCCCGCGCATAGCCGCCGTCGAGGCCCTCGGGCAGGCCCGGCGGGATCTGCAGCAGGCCATCCAGGACAGCCGCCACGCCGAGCCGTGGCAGTTACCGCCACGGTAGCGACGTGGACGGAGTGAAGAGCACACCGACCCCATGTGCTCCCTTGCATACCGCTGCTCGTACGGGGTCACCCTGACGCGGAAGTGTGGTCAGCCCGGACTCCACCGCGTCCGCGACGAGCCGCACACCACGCCAGTATTCTCCGCCGGCATCGACGACAAGACCACGATCCTCACGCTGCGCGAGGAGGATCTCCCGGAAATGCGGGCTGCCCTCGCCCCCCCGCGACGCCCCGCCCGAGGAAGGCGGGAAAGAAACAGGGCTCTGTTAGAGTCGCTCGCGTGCGCGTCGCCTGCCAGCCGAGCGCTCGACGGACCCTCAAGCACCGATCCGTGTGATGACCTGTTCCCCGGGACGGCGGGGACCGGTCGTCACTGGGCACTCCGCCCACACCTTGTGTCCCTCTCCCGTCGCGGTGGAGCCATTGGGGATGCCGCAGCGTCCCGATCAGTCGTCGATCACCCGTCTCCTGCACCACCGCGACCCAACGCAGGGCCAGCAGCTGGCCCTCCTCTCCGAGCTCCTGCGCACCGTGGCCTGCACGATCGGGGGCCGCGGGGACGCGTGCGACGAAGGGTAAGAGGACCTAGGGGAGCCTCCGCTGCAACGCTGTAAGGTGCGCGAAAGTGCCCCATTCTCTCAGGTCCAGTCACTCCCGTGGGAGAGGCACTAGCACTCCCGGAAGCCACAGGTGGTGCACACGAGGCAGCCGCCGACGCTCTGGAGCGTGGCGTTTTGGCAGTGGGGACAGAAGTCTCCCAGTGCGGGTCCCGGGGGGACCTCGTCCCCCTGGGGGACCTCCGGGCGTCCCGGGCCTCCCTGCGCGCGGGCGCGGTCGGCCATGTACTTCCGGATGGCCACCGCGAAGGCGTCGGGGATGCTCCGGACCCGCTCCTCGCCGAACCCCACACTCCGGGACCCGCCGATCCGCTCCAGCTGCTCGGCGATCATCTCCAACCGCGCGCCGCGCGGGACGGGACTCTGGACCCGCAGGAGGATGCTGGCCATCCGGCCGATGGCCTCGGCTGCGGCTTCCGCATCCGTGCCCCCCTTCCCGAGCCGGCCGAAGACCTCGAAGGGTTCGCCGTCCAGCTCCGTGATGGTGATGAAGGCCGTGCCAAAGGCCGTGGCGATGCGGTAGGTCGGGCCTTCGAGGCGCTCGGGCCGGGGGACGAGGGGAGGGGAGGGGAGAGGTGCGGAGGGGGTCTGGATCGCCCTCCCCAGCAGGGCCTCGATGAGGGCGCGGAGCTGCTCTTCCGGGGACGCGGAGGGCTCGGGGAGAGGGAGGTCGGGAAGGACGCCCGCCACCCGTGCCCGCAGGGAGCGCACCCACTCGCCGGGCGGGGCCGCCCGCTCCGGGCGGGCTTCCGGGGCCGTGAGGAGGACTCCCTCGCGCGCCCCCTCACGGTACACGGTGATGCCCTTGCACCCGAGCCTCCAGGCCCGCCGGTAGATCTCCGCCACGGTCTCGAGCGCGACGTCCCGGGGCAGGTTCACCGTCGACGAGACCGCATTGTCCACGTGGGCCTGCACGGTGGCCTGCATGGCGACCCTCTGGAAGGGGTCGATCTCGTGGGCGGTCACGAAGGCGGGGGGGAGCAGAGCCCGCAGAGGGGACCCGGCCCCCTCCCGGAGGTCCGGGAGGGGCTCGCCGCGGCTGCGGAAGTAGGCGGCGACGAGCGGGTGGACGACCTGGAAGGTCTCCTGGCTCAGGGACTCGCTGCGGCGGACGTAGGTGAGGGCGAAGATGGGCTCGATCCCGCTCGTCACCCCGGCGAGGGCCGACCCGCTCCCCACGGGCGGCACGGTCATGAGGGCCGCGTTGCGGAGGCCGACACGGCGGATGCGCTCGAGGAGCTCCTCGGGGAAGTCCCGGAAGAACTCCTGGGCGAGGTGGCGGTCCGGGTCGAAGGCGGGGAAGGCCCCCTTCTCCTCCGCCAGGTCGGCGCTGGCCCGGTAGGCCTCCAGCTTGATGGCCTCCATGAGGTGGCCGACGAAGGCCATGGCCTCCTCGGTGTCGTACCGCAGCCCGAGGGCCGCCAGCATGTCCGCCAGCGCGGTCACGCCGAGCCCCACCCGCCGGGTGCGCCGGGCCGCCTCCCGCTGGGCTTCCAGCGGGAAGTGCGGGTCGGCGTAGGAGACGACGTCGTCGAGGAACCGGACCGCAGCGCGCACGGCCCGGCGGAGCTCCGCCCACTCGACGTTGACGTCGGGGGGAACGGGCGCAAAGGGCTCCCGCACGAACCGGAGGAGGTTGAGGCTCCCGAGGCAGCAGTTGTTGTAGGGGTCGAGGAGCTGCTCCCCGCAGGGGTTGGCGGTCAGCACGTGCATCCCGTTGTACTCGGTCGTGCCCCTCCGCCGCGCCGTGTCGATAAAGATGCACCCCGGCTCGGCCCAGTCGCGTGCGCCGCGGATGAGCTCGTCCCACAGCTCCCGGGCCCGGATCGTGCGCTCCACGAGGACCCGGGCCTCGGGGTTCTCGAAGCGGAGCCGCCACGGTCCGTCGGCCTCCACCGCCCGCATGAACTCGTCGCTCACCAGCACGCTGATGTTGGCGTAGCGGACCGAGCGCAGGTCGCGCTTGACCCGGCAGAAGTCCAGCACGTCCGGGTGGTCGTCCCGGATGGTGATCATGAGGGCGCCCCGCCGCCCCGCTTGCCCGATGGTCCCCGTGACGAGGGAGAAGGTCTCCATGAAGGACACGGCCCCCGTGGACACGTTGGCCGCGTTGTGGACAATGGCCCCCTTCGGCCGCAGCGGGGAGATGTCGATCCCGACGCCCCCGCCGCGGCTGAAGGTCACGGCCATCTCTCCGCAGAGGGTGTAGATGGCCTCCAGGCTGTCGTCGGCGAGCGGGAGGACGAAACAGTTGATGGGGACGGCCTTGCGGCCCATGGCGGCCTGCCCGACCGCGTGCATGACGCGCCCCCCGGGCACGAAGCGGAAGTCCCCCAGCAGCCACCGGAACTCCCGCTCCCACCGGGCCCGGCGCTCCTCGTCGGGCTCCGTCCCCGCCAGCTCGCGGGAGAGCCGGTCCCACATCTGGCCCGGCGTGAGCTCGGTCGGCGTGCCCGCAGGGTCGCGCAGGGAGTACTTCTCCCAGAAGATGCGCGCCCGTAGCTCGTCTCCCTCGAAGGCGGCCAGCGTCTCGGGGGGGAGGGGGATCGCCACGGTCCTCACCCCTTCCGGTAAAACCACCGCTCGATCTCGTGGACCCGGACCCGCACCAGGGTCGGCCGGCCGTGGAAGCAGGAGAAGGGGTCCTCCGTCCGCGCGAGGTCGGCCACGAGGGCCGCCATGGCCTCCGGGCTCAGCCGGTCGCCCGCCCGGATGGCCGTATGGCACGCGGTGGCGATGGCCACCCGCTCTTCGAGCCCCTCGGCGGCCGCCCGGCCCACGTCCTCCCGGAGGTCGTGCAGGCACGCTCGGAAGAGCTCGGCGGGCCTGCGCTCGGCCGCGATCTCGGGGACCGCCCGGAGCCGGACCGCGCGGGGCCCGAAGGGCTCCACCTCGAATCCCCACGCCTCGAAGGCGGGCCGGGCCTCGGCGAGGAACTCCGCTTCAGACGCCGTGAGCTCGAGGACCACGGGCACGAGGAGCGCCTGGGCGAGGGGCGCGCCCGCACGCCGGCGGGCGAGGAGCCGCTCGTACAGCACCCGCTCGTGGGCGGCGTGCTGGTCGAGGAGGAGGAGGTCGCCCTCCGACTCCCCGACGATGTAGGTGTGGGCGATCTGGCCCATCACGCGGATGGGCGGGAAGCGCCCGGAAGGAGCGACCTCCCCCCCGGGCTCGGCGACGAGGAGGGGCTCCTGGGCCCCGGCCTCCCCGAGGGACGGGGAGGGGTCCGCTCGCGACGGCCCGGTCACCACGGGCACGAGCGGGACCCGGCGTAGCGCCCGGCTCAGCTCCCTGACGACGTCGTCGAACACGTCCCGCTCCCGGGCGAAGCGGACCTCGGCCTTGCGGGGGTGGACGTTGACGTCCAGGTCTTCGGGGCGGACCCGCAGGCTCAGGACGGCGACCGGGTAGCGGTCTTCCGGAACCAGCGTGTGGTAGGCCTGGTCCAGGGCCCGGGCCAGGAGGGGGCTGCGGACGGGCCGGCCGTTCACGAGAAACCACTGGAGGGTCCGGCGGCGCTGGGCCAGCTGCGGGGTTCCCAGCACGGCGACGAGGTCGGCGGACGGGCTCCGGGCCTCGACGAGGAGGAGCTGGCCCCGATCCCGCACCCCCAGGATCCGCTGGGCCCGCTCCACGAAGGACTCGGGGGGCGCCCACACCACCTCGCGTCCCTCCTCCAGCAGGCGGAAGGCCACCTCGGGCGCGGCCAGGGCGAGGGCCTCCACGGTGGCCACGACGAGGGCCAGCTCGCTCCTCTCCGACTTGAGGAACGCCCGCCGCGCCGGCGTGTTGAAGAAGAGGTCCTCCACGGTGACCGTCGTCCCCTCGGCGCGGCTCCGGGGCACGGGCGATCCCCGGTCTCCCCCGACGACGCGGAGCTCGGCGCCCGCGGCCTCGCCGCGGGCGCAGGTCTCGACGGTGACACGGGCCACGGCGGCGATGCTGGGCAGGGCCTCGCCGCGGAACCCGTAGGTGCGGACCCGGCGGAGGTCCTCCGCCGACCGGATCTTGCTCGTGGCAAACCGCTCGAAGGCGAGCCCGAGCTCCCGGGCGGGGATGCCCTCGCCGTCGTCCGTGACCCGGATGAGGCGCAACCCCGCCTTCTCCACTTCGATCACGATGCGGCGGGCCCCGGCGTCGAGGCTGTTCTCCACCAGCTCCTTCACCACGGAGGCCGGGCGCTCCACCACCTCGCCCGCGGCGATCCGCTCCGCCGCGTCCGGGGGGAGCACCCGGATCGTGGGCCGCTCCGGGTGCGTCACCGGGGGCTCCCCGGGGACGGGCGGTCCCCGCCCCTCGGCGTCCTCACCGCAGGCGCCCCGAGGGCCCGCCGGCCTCATGGACAGCGCTCCCCTCCGAAGCCATCCCCGCGCCCGAGCCCACCGCGTCCAGCGCGGCCCGAAGCCGCCCGAGGAAGGCCAGCGCCTCGTCCGGCGTCATGGACCCGAGGTCGACCCGGCGCAGGGCCTCCTCCACGGGCGAGGAGAGAGGGAGGGCGAGCTGCTGGGCCCGCGATGGGCCTCGCCGGCCGCGGGCGGGCCTCGGCGTGGCGGCGGCGCGCTCCAGGCCGGCGAGCACCTCCCGAGCCCGCCGGATCACCGGCTCCGGCACGCCCGCGAGGCGGGCCACGTGGATCCCGTAGGACGACCCCGCCGCCCCCTCGGCGACGCGGTGGAGGAACACGATATCGGGCCCGTCCTCGCGGACGAGGACCTGGACGTTGGCGACGCGGTCCAGCTGGCTGGCCAGCTCCGTCAGCTCGTGGTAGTGGGTGGCGAAGAGCGTCCGCGCGCCCACCCGGTCGTGGAGGTCCTCCACCACCGCCCACGCGAGGCTCATGCCGTCGTAGGTGCTCGTGCCGCGCCCCACCTCGTCCAGGATCACGAGGCTGCGGTCCGTCGCCTGCGTGAGGATCCGGGCCACCTCGACCATCTCCGAGAGGAAGGTGCTCCTCCCCGCCGCCAGGTCGTCGGTCGCCCCCACGCGCGTGAAGATCCGGTCCACGAGACCGATCTCGGCCTCCCGGGCGGGGACGAAGCTCCCCATCTGGGCCAGGATGACGATGAGCGCCGCCTGGCGGATGTAGGTGCTCTTGCCGCCGAAGTTGGGCCCGGTGACGATGAGGACGTCCCGCCCCTCGACGCCGAGGGTGAGGTCGTTGGGGACGAAGCGGTCCGGCCCCAGGGCCTGCTCCACGACCGGGTGCCGTCCCCCGACGATCCGGAGGGCCCGGGTCTGGGTCAGGCGGGGACGCACGTACCCGGAGCGGACGGCGACCTCGGCCAGCGCGGCGTACACGTCGAGGTGGGCGAGGGCCTGGGCGCAGGCCTGGAGGACGGGGGCCTGGGCCCGCACCGCCTCGCGCAGCGTGCAGAAGACCTCGTACTCCCGCGCGTTGATGCGCTCCTGGGCGGAGAGGAGGAGGGCCTCCTTCTCCTTCATGGCCGGGGTGATGTAGCGCTCCGCGCCCACGAGCGTGCCCTTGCGGATGTAGTCGGGCGGCACGAGGTGGGTGTTGGCCTTGCTCACCTCGATGTAGTAGCCCATCACCTGGTTGTAGCCGACCCGGAGGCTCCGGATGCCCGTGCGCTGGCGCTCGGCGGCCTCGAGGCCCGCCATCCACTCGCGGGCGCTCTGGCTCTCGAGCCGCAACGCGTCCACCTCGGGGTCGAACCCCGGGCGGATCAGGCCGCCCTCCCGGGGCGAAGAGGGGACGGGATCGGCCAGGGCGCGCCGGAGCAGGTCCGCGAGGTCGGGGGGCGGGCTGAGGGCGGGGAGGAGCGCGCGGAGGGGGGGTGCATCCACCCTCCCGACCTCCCGGGCCACGGCGGGGACCGCCTCCAGGGCGTCCCGGAGGGCGGCGAGGTCGCGCGGCCCGCCGACGTCGTGGGAGAGCCGGCCGACGAGTCGCTCGATGTCCCCCAGCGTGCGGAGGCGGGCCCGGATCGCCTCGCGGGCGGGGCCGTTCCCCACCAGGGCCTCCACCGCGTCGAGCCGGAGGGCGATCTGCTCGAGGTCCACGAGCGGACGCGCGAGCCACCGGCGCAGGAGCCGGCCGCCCATGGCCGTCTCCGTCAGGTCCAGCACGTCGAGGAGCGTCCGGGACGGGCCTCCTTCCCGGGCGGAGGCCCACACCCCCAGGGCCCGCCGCGTCGTGTCGTCCACGAGGAGGACATCCCCGCGCGTGAGGAGGCGGATCCCGCGGAGGTGGGCGAGCGGGCCCTTCTGCGTGTCCCGGAGGTACTGGACGAGGGCGCCGGCCGCGGCAGCGGCCCGGGGGGCGGACCCGAGGCCGAAGCCTTCCAGGGTCGCGACCCTCAGCTGCTCCTTGAGGGCGCGGTCCGCCACCCCGGGGTCGAACCGCCAGGAGGCGTAGGGGGTGAGGACGGTCCCCTCGGGCAGAGGCCCCGGGTCGCCTCCGTCGGGGTACACCAGCTCCCGCGGCCGCCACTGGGCGAGGACCTCGTCCAAGCGGTCGGGGGGAGCGCCCTCGGTGGCGAGGAACTCGCCCGTGGACAGGTCCACGAGGGCCAGGCCCCACGCCTCCCCCTCCCTCACGGCGGCGCCGAGGAAGGTGTTCTCGCGGGGAGCCAGGAGGTCGTCCTCGATGACCGTGCCCGGGGTGACCACGCGCACGACCTCGCGCCGCACCAGCGAGCGGGCCTGGCGCGGGTCCTCGACCTGGTCGCAGATGGCCACCCGGTGGCCGCGGTCGATGAGGCGGCGGAGGTACGCGTGGAGGGCGTGGTAGGGGATCCCGCACATGGGCACGCGGCGGCCCTTGGCCACGGGGCGGCTCGTGAGGGTGAGCTGCAGCTCGCGCGCCACGAGGTGGGCGTCCTCGAAGAAGGCCTCGTAGAAGTCCCCCAGCCGGAAGAGCAGGATCGCGTCCGGATGCTGCTCCCGGAGTGACCGGTACTGCTGCATCATGGGGGTGAGCTCGGCCATCGTGGGTGCAGGTTCGGCGCGGGCCGGCGCGGTCCTGTCTGGCGGGAAGTGAGCCCCCGCCCGCCGAAAGAGCTCTCCCATGGACCGACATCCCCCGCGGCGACGCCGCCGTCCCCGCCGGGAATCTGCTCCGGAGGCTGTGCCGCCGGCAGACGGCGCGCCGGCCCTCGAGCGCGAGGCGGAGGCGCCCCGGCGGGAGCGCACCCACCTGGAACAGGTGATGTTCCAGCTGGCCCGGGAGCACGCTGAGGCGGCCGTGCGGTGTGCGGAGTCCCAGCCGCCCGACCGGAGCGGCGAGCGGACCCACAGCCTCGTGGCCATCCTCATGGCCTACTTCGCCCTGGAGGCCTTCATCAACATGGTGGGAGAGGACCGGCTCGGGAGCCGGTTCCGCTACTACGACCGCATGCCGCCGGAGGGCAAGTGGGTGGAGGTCACCCGGCTCGTGAGCAAGACCGGCCAGACCTTCGCGGAAGACGGCGAGGAACTGCGGGCCCTCACGATGCTCAGGACCTGGCGGAACATGCTCACCCACTACAAGGGCCGCTTCGCGGAGACCTCGGACGCCCAGGGGGGCACGCGCGTGGACAGCCTGCTCGTCGCCCCCAACGCCCTCAAGGCCGTCGAGGTCGCGCGGTTGCTGTACCGCCGGTTCTACGAGCTCGACCGGCGTTCGCCGCCGCGCCGGTTCGTGTGGCTGGACGACCGGCCGGGAGGACGGTAGGGAGGGGGGACGCCCTGCGGCCTCCCCTCGTGGTCCTCTCGGGCCCCACGGCGGTGGGCAAGACGCGCGTGGCGATAGCCCTCGCCCCCCTCCTCGGGGCGGAGATCGTGTGCGCCGACTCCCGGACCGTGTACCGGCACATGGACATCGGGACGGCCAAGCCGTCGCCCGAGGACCGCCGGGCCGTCCCCCACCACCTCCTGGACGTCGTCGACCCCGACGAAGTCCTGACCCTGGCCCAGTACCAGCGCCTGGCGGACCGGGCCATCGCGGAGATCCGGGCCCGGGGACATCTCCCGCTCCTCGTGGGCGGGACGGGGCTCTACATCCGGGCCGTCGTCGACCGGATCGCCATCCCCCGGGTCCCCCCCAACTGGGAGCTGCGGACGCAGCTCGAGGAGGAAGAGCGGCGGGAGGGCCCGGGGGCTCTCCACCGGCGCCTCCAGGCCGTGGACCCCCTCGCGGCCTCGCGCATCCACCCCCGCAACCTCCGTCGCATCATCCGCGCCCTGGAAGTGTACGCGGCCACGGGCACCCCGATCTCCGCCTTCCAGGATCAGGTCCGGGGGGGCCGGTGGACGCCGCCCCCCGCCGGGACCGCGCTCCTCCTCGCGCTCACGCTGGACCGGGCCCGGCTCTACCGGCGCATCGACCAGCGCATCGACGCGCAGCTCTCCTCCGGCCTCGTGGAGGAGGTGCGCGCGCTCCTCCGGGCCGGGTACTCCCCCCGGCTCCCCGCCCTCCAGGCCCTCGGCTACAAGGAGATCGTCCCCTACCTGGAGGGACGGACGACTCTCCCGGAGGCCGTCGCCCTGCTCCGGCGCAACACGCGCCGGTACGCGAAGCGGCAGATCACGTGGCTCCGGGCCGACCCCCGGTACCGGTGGGTCGACGTGGACGACCTCCCCCCGGAGGAGGTGGCCGCCCTGCTCCGCCGGATCATCACCGACGAGGAATGCGGCGCGCCCGCGTCGCATCCTCTCGCCGGGACCACGTGACGGACGCTCGGAGGAGGCACGGGATGCAGGTCGCACGGCGCATGGCGCGGATTCCGCCCTACCTCTTCGCCGATCTGGACCGGAAGCGGGAGGCCCTCGCGGCGCGGGGGGTGGACGTCATCAACCTCAGCATCGGGGACCCCGACCTCCCCACGCCCGAGCACATCGTGGAGGCCCTCGCGCGGGCCGCGCGCGACGCGCGGACGCACACCTACCCGCCCTACGAGGGGACCCGGGAGTTCCGGGAGGCCGTCGCGTCCTGGTACGGCCGGCGGTTCGGGGTCGAGCTGGACCCGGACCGCGAGGTGCTCGCCCTCATCGGCTCCAAGGAGGGCCTGGCGCACCTCCCCTGGGTCGTCGTGGACCCGGGCGACGTGGTCCTCGTCAGCGACCCTGGCTACCCCGTGTACGCCACGGCGGCCCTCCTGGCCGAAGGCGAGCCCTACCCCGTCCCGCTGGTGCGCGAGCGCGGGTGGATCCCCGACCTCCGCACTATCCCCGCGGCCGTGGCGCGCCGGGCCCGGGTCTTCTTCCTGAACTACCCCAACAACCCGACCGCGGCCGTCGCCGACCTGGCCGTGTTCGAGGAGGTGGTGGACTTCGCCCGCCGCCACGGGGTCCTCGTCGTCCACGACAACACCTACTCGGAAATCGCCTACGACGGGCTGCGCCCCCCGAGCCTCCTCCAGGTCCCCGGCGCCCGGGACGTGGCGGTGGAGTTCCACTCGCTGAGCAAGACCTACTGCATGACCGGCTGGCGGCTGGGCTTCGTCGTGGGCAACACAGACGCCATCCGCGCGCTGGCGACCCTCAAGACCAACATCGACAGCGGCCAGTTCACGGCGATCCAGGCCGCTGGCGTCGCAGCGCTCACGGGGCCCCAGGCCCCGGTCCAGGAACGGGTCGCCGTCTGGCAGCGCCGGCGGGACCGGGTCGTCCAGGGCCTGCGCGCGGCCGGGCTGGACGTCCCGACCCCGCGGGCGACCTTCTACCTGTGGGTCCCCGTCCCCGAGGGGTACGACGCCGTGGGGTTCGCCGGGGCCCTCCTCGAGCACGCGGGGGTCGCCGTCACCCCGGGCACAGGCTACGGACGGCGGGGGGAGGGGTACGTCCGGATCTCCCTCACCGCCCGGGACGACCGGGTCGAGGAGGCCGTCGCGCGGATCAGCCGACACCTCCGCACGCCCGCCTCCCGCTGAGGACGGGGCGCAGGAGCGTGGAGGAAGTCCCGGGAGGGCCATCGAAACGGGCAAGGGCCATGGACACCCGGGTCTCCGGCCAGCCGGCAGGCGCGGCCCGACCGGCGCCCCGCGGCACCGGGAGGGGGCCCGGTGCGGTCGCCCGAGCCGAGCGCCCGGTCCCCCCAGATGCGGCGGACCGCTGGGTGCAGGGTGCACTGGTCCTCGCGATCCTCGTGGGCGCGGTCGCCCTGTGGCAGGGCGTCGTGGTCATGACGCGCGTGCCGCCGTTCCTCGTGCCGGCCCCGGCCGCCGTGGCCCGGGCCGCCCTCGCCGCAGTCCGCAGCGGAGTGCTCGTCCCCGCCCTCGCCGTGACGCTGTACGAGACGCTGGGCGGCTTCGCGCTCGGGAGCGCCCTGGCCCTCCTCCTCGCGGTCCTCATCACCCACTCCCGCGTAGCGCGCCTGGGCCTCTATCCCTACGTGGTCGCGTTCCAGTCGATCCCCAAGGTGGCCATCGCGCCGCTCCTCGTCGTGTGGTTCGGCTTCGGGGTGTCCTCCAAGATCGTGACCGCCGCCCTGGTCGCGCTCTTCCCGGTGCTCGTCAACACCATCGCCGGCCTCGAGGCCGCCGACGCGGGCCACCTGGAGCTCATGCGGGCCGTGTGCGCGAGCCGGTGGCAGACCTTCCGGTGGGTCCGCTGGCCGGCCTGCCTCCCCTTCCTGTTCGCCGGCCTCGAGACCGGGCTGATCTTCAGCCTCATCGGCGCCATCGTGGCGGAGTTCGTGGGGGCCAAGGCGGGCCTGGGGACCTACATCCTGAACCTCCAGTTCACCATGGACACGGCAGGGGTCTTCGCCGGATTGCTGGTGCTCTCCGCGACGGGCGTGGTGCTGCACGGGATCCTGCGCGCCGTGGGGCGGCGGGTGGTCTTCTGGACCCGCGTCGAGGCGCGGATGGGGGCGTGAGGGCGGAGCACGGCGCGGGCAGACGGCGCGGAGGAGGGGCGCGATGACGAGGTGGACACGCCGCCAGGCCCTGGGGCACCTGGGACGCCTGGCGCTGGGAACGGCGGCCGGGTGGAGCGTCGTGTCCCGGCCGGCGGCGGGGGCCGGCGCGCTCCGGAAGGTCGGCATCATCCTGGGAGGCCCCCAGATCAACGAGGGCTTCGTGACGATCGCCGTCGCCCAGTACCTGGGCTTCTACCGGGACGAGGGGATCGAGGTGGAGTTGATCCCGAGCGGCGGGTCGAACCAGGCCGTCCAGGAAGTCGCCGCGGGCAAGGTCCTCGTCGGGTTCCCGTCCCCCGACCCCGTGATCCTCGGCTACCAGCCCGAGGCCGGCCTGAGGCTCCTGTGGATCTACACCGCCTACCAGGGATTCATCTACGACATCCGCACCCCCGCGGGCAGCCCCCTCCGCTCCCTCGCCGAGCTCGGCGGTAAGACGATCGGCGTCGTCAACCTGGCGAGCGCCGCGGTGCCCGCCGCCCGGGCCATGCTCCACGAGAACGGCGTCGACCCGCGGAGCGTCACCTTCGTGGGGATCGGCGTCGGCTCCCAGGCGGCCGCCGCGGTGCGGGCGGGGCGCGTGGACGCGGTCGCCCTGTGGGACACGATCTACGCGGAGCTGGAAAACGAGGGGATTAGGTTCAACCCGCCCTTCGTCTCGCCGACGCTCAGGAAGCTGTTCAGCAACGGCCTGGCGGTCCTCCCCACGACCTTCCAGGCCGAGCGGGCCCTGCTCGTGGGCCTGTGCCGGGCGATGGCCAAGGGGACCGTGTGGACCTTCGCCAATCCCGCGCAGGCGGTGCGCATCTTCTGGCGCGTCTACCCGGCGAGCAAGCCGGCCGGCTTCAGCGAGGACGAGGCCCTCCGGCGTTCCCTCCACGTGCTCCGGGCGCGGCTCGCCAACATGACCCTCGACTGGGTCCCGGTGAAGCGGTGGGGGTGGAACGACCCCACCCGCTGGACCGCCTACGAGAAGTTCCTCTACGACCAGGGGATCGAGAAGACCCGCGTGGACATCACGCGCATCTTCACCAATGCCCTCATCCCCGAGATCAACCACTTCGACGCCGCAGCGCTCGCCGAGCAGGCCAAGACGTACGTGGTGGGGAGGTAGCCTGCGCCCCGTCGCGCTCCGGCGGGAGTCCTGCCCGCCTGCGCGCGGGGCCCGAAGGGAGCGCTCTCCCGCGGGACGCCATGGAGGGTAGTGCGCCCCCGCCGGCGGCTCCTCCCGTGATCGACGTCCGGGGTGTGGGCAAGGTCTACGGGACCCGGCAGGGGCCGCCCACCGTGGCCCTCCGGGACGTGACCTTTTCCGTGGCCGGCGGCGAATTCCTGGGGATCGTCGGCCCGAGCGGGTGCGGGAAGTCCACGCTCCTCCGCCTCGTCGGAGGACTCCTGCCCTCCACCGAGGGATCGGTCCTGCGCGGCGGACGGCCTGTGACGGGGCCCAGCAGGGAGGTGGGGGTCGTCTTCCAAGAACCGACCCTCCTCCCGTGGCGGACGGTCCTCCAGAACGTGCTCCTGCCCCTCGAGGTCGCGGGGCCCCCGTCCCCGCAGGACGTCGCCCGTGCCCGGGACCTCCTGTCCCTCGCCGGGCTCGAGGGCTTCGAACGGTCCTACCCCTTCGAGCTGTCGGGCGGGATGCAGCAGCGGGTCGCCATCTGCCGAGCCCTCGTCACCCGGCCCCAGGTGCTCCTCATGGACGAGCCCTTCGGCGCGCTCGATGCGATGACGCGCGAGACCATGAACCTGGAGCTCCTGCGCATCTGGCACGAGCACCGCACGACTGTCCTGTTCGTGACCCACTCGATCCCCGAGGCCGTGTTCCTCAGCGACCGCGTCCTGGTGCTCTCGCCCCGGCCCGGCCGCGTCGTCCGCATCCTGGACGTGCCTCTCCGGCGGCCGCGCACGCTGGAGCTCATGGGCTCGGCGGAGTTCGCCGCCCTCACGGCCGAGGTCAGGGCATGCCTCACGTCCGGCGACCTCGGGCGCCCCGAGCCCGCGCAGGAGGGAGGGAGGGTCCAGGCCTCCCCCGCGCCGTCCCCGTGAAGACCCGGTGGCCACGTACGACGCGCCCGTTGCACCCGGTCGTGCCCCCGGCGTACAATGGATCCAGGATGGTCACCGAGGTGGAGGCGGGACGACGACGATTCCGGCCCATGGCTGAGCGCCGCTAGGCGTATGCGTACGACCGGGACCCCGCTCGGTCGCAGGCTGGGTCGCAGTCTGGGATCGGGGCCGGACGTCTTCGTCCCGGCAGCCGCGGACGGATCTTCCTCCGGTCCCGAACGGGCCGTCCTCGTGGGCCTCCTCGCCGCCTCCGACGGCGCCTCCTCTGAAAGCCTCCAGGAACTCGCCCGGCTGGCGGAGACGGCCGGCGCGCTCGTCACCGATACGGTGGTCCAGCACCGGACCCGTCCCGACCCGGCCACGTGCGTGGGGGCCGGGAAGGTGAAGGAGATCCGGGCCCGGGCCCAGGCCTCCGGCGCGACCCTCGTCATCTTCGACCACGACCTGACCCCGGCCCAGCAGCGGAACCTGGAGCGGGCCCTCGGGCTGAAAGTCCTGGACCGGACCGCCCTCGTGCTCGACATCTTCGCCCAGCGCGCGCGCACCCGAGAGGGCCGTCTCCAGGTGGAGCTGGCCCAGCTGACCTACCTGCTCCCCCGCCTGGCGGGGCGGGGAGCGCTCCTGTCCCGGCTCGGCGGCGGGATCGGCACGCGAGGGCCCGGCGAGACCAAACTGGAAGTGGACCGCCGCCGCATCCGGGCCCGCATCACCCGGTTGCGCCGGGAGATCGCGGCGCTGAGCGAGCAGAGGCGGCGCGAGCGGCAGTCCCGCAAGGACGCCGCCTTCCCGGTCGTGGTGCTGGTGGGCTACACCAACGCGGGGAAGTCCACGCTCCTCAACGCCCTCACGCAGGCGCACGTCTTCACGGCGGACAAGCTGTTTGCCACGCTGGACCCCACGACCCGGAAGGTCACCCTCCCCAACGGCCGCCCGATCCTCCTGGTGGACACCGTGGGGTTCATCCAGAAGCTCCCCCACGACTTGGTCGCCGCGTTCCGGGCCACGCTGGAGGAGGTCACCGAGGCCGATCTGCTGGTCCACGTCATCGACGCCAGCCACCCCCGGTGGACCGACCAGCGCGACGCGGTGGAACAGGTGCTGCGGGAGCTGGGGGCCACGGCTCCCCGCGTCATCGCCCTCAACAAGGTCGACCGGCTGTCCCCCGAGGCCCTCCGGGACGTCCTGGCGGAGCAACCCGACGGCGTCCCCGTCTCAGCGCTGCACGGCCTCGGCCTCGTGAACCTCCTCCGGGTCGTCTCGCAGCGCCTCCCGGAGCCGACCTACCGGCTGACCCTCTTCCTGCCCTATGCGGCCCTCGGCGCGCTGGCCCACGTCTACGCCCATGGCCGGGTCCTGGAGCGGGACGAGCGACCGGACGGGGTGTGGGCCCGGGTGGAGGTCGCGGCGGGCGCGCTCCACCGGCTCCAGCCCTACGTGCTGGACGGTCCCCGCATCGAGGACGGCAGGATCAGCCCAGGCGGCGGATGAGGGCCACGGCCTTCCCGAGGATGGTGACGTCGCGCGTGAGGATGGGGGCCATGGACGAGTTCTCCGGCTGCAGCCGAATGTGGTCCTGCTCGCGGAAGAACCGCTTGACCGTGGCCTCCTCCCCGAGCAGGGCCACCACGATGTCGCCGTTGTTGGCCGTCGGCTGAGGGCGGATGACGAGGTAGTCGCCTTCATAGATGCCCGCCTCGATCATGCTGTCGCCCCGGACCCGCAGGATGAAGGCCCCGTCCTCCCGGACGAGGTCGCGGGGGAGAGGGAGGATGTCCTCCACGTTCTCCTCGGCGAGCAGCGGCTGGCCCGCGGCAATGCGCCCGAGGACGGGCACGTGGACGACACGCTTCGGGGGATGGCTCGTCTCGTCCTTGAGGAGCTCGATCGCCCGGGGCTTGCTCGGATCCCTCCGGATGAACCCCTTCTTCTCCAGCGCGGCCAGGTGGCTGTGCACCGTCGAGCTGCTGGTGAGGCCGAGCGCCGCCCCGATCTCGCGGACCGAGGGGGGGTAGCCGCGCTGTTGCATGCTTTCCTTTACATACGTCAGGATCTCTCGCTGCCGCTTCGTGAGGCCCCTGCCCACGCCCTCTCCCCCCAGGTATGCCGTCTCGTCGAGCGAGGCGATTATAACATAAGGAAGCTCCATTCGCAAACACATGTTCGAACCTTTCGAACTGGGATCCCAGGAGAGGTCCTCGAGCACGCGGAGGCGGAATGGTCGATCCTCCCCGGGCGGCCCTGCTCTCGCTAGAGGAGCGCTCCGCCGTCGACCACGATGACCTGGCCCGTGAGGAAGTTGTCCGCGGTGGCGAGGGCGAGGGCCACCTGGGCCACGTCCTCGGGGCGCCCGAGGCGGCGGGCCGGGAGGCGTTCGGCGATCCGGGCGATCTCCTCCTCCCGCCCCGCGTGCCACCGCGTGGCGATGACGCCCGGGGCGATGGCGTTGACGGCGATCCGGGGGGCGAGGGCGCGCGCCAGGGCCTTCGTCAAGGTGTGGACCGCGCTCTTGCTGGCGGCGTAGGCGATGGAGCTCCCCGAGCCGTTCACTCCCGCCACGGAGCCGATATTGATGATGCGGCCCTCGCCCATGACGCGGGAGGCGGCCCGGGAGCAGAAGAAGGTGCCCTTCACGTTGACGGCGAGGATCCGGTCCCACACCTCCCCGGTGAGGGCGTCCAGGTTCCGGTGGGGGATGAAGACTGTGGTGCCCGCGTTGTTGACGAGGATGTCCAGCCGGCCCCACTCCTTCACGACCCGCTCCACCAGGGCGTCCGCGGCCCGCTCGTCGGCCACGTCCGCCTCCACGGTGATGGCCTGCCCCCCGCGGCCGCGAATGAGTCCCGCCGTCGCCTCCGCATCCTCCCGGGAGCGCCGGTAGTTGATGGCCACGGCGGCGCCGTGGCCCGCAAAAGCCAGCGCGATGGCCCGGCCGATGCCGGTCCCGCCGCCCGTGATGAGGGCCACCCGGTGAGCCAGTGTCTCGGACATGTCGCCAGTGGGTAAATACGTGACACACGGCTCCCCTCCTCCGCCGGGGCCTGGTATAATTGATCGACGGAATCGCTCGATGCCGATCCCAAAGCTTCGCCCGCTGGACCTGGTCGAGACGGAGTGGAACGGGCAGCAGGTGGTGTGTGCCCGGGACTACGAGGGCCTCCTCGACCAGCCGGTCCTCCTCCCGCTGCCTGTGGTCCTGGTGGCCCTCCTGCTCGACGGCCGCCGCGATCTCCGCGACGTGCAGGTCGCGTACGCCCGCCTGACGGGCGGAGACCTCCTGCCGTCGTGGGACCTGGAACGGATCATCCACGACCTGGACGCCCACGGGCTGCTGGAGAGCCCGGCCCTCGAAGCCCGCCGGCGAGAGGTGGCGGACGCCTACCGCCGGGCGCCCGCGCGCGCCATGGCCCACGCCGGCACGACCTATCCGGCCGACCCCGAGCTGCTGCGGAGCACGCTGGACCGGTACCTGGACGACGGGGCCCCCCCGGCGGCCCCGCCTCGCGGGATCCTCGCGCCCCACATCGACTTCCGGCGGGGTGGGCCCACCTACGGGCGCGCCTACAGGCACCTCGCGGGGCTCCCGCCGGGGACCTGCGTCGTCGTCGTGGGCGTCGCCCACGCCTCGCCGCCTGCGCCCTTCGTCCTCACGCGCAAGGGGTACGAGACCCCCTTCGGCGTGGTGGAGGTGGACGGGGAGCTCCTCGAGGCCGTGGCGTCCCGCTCCCCCTACGACCCCTTCGCCCACGAGGTGGCCCACCGTGCCGAGCACTCCATCGAGTTCCAGGTCCTGTTCCTCGCGCACCTGGCCCACGGGAGGCCGTGGACGATCCTGCCGATTCTGTGCAGCAGCTTCGAGGCGTGGTGCGGGACGGACAGCCCGTCGACGGTTCCCGAGATCGAGGGCTTCATCGCTGCGCTCCGCGAGACCCTCGCGGCCGCGGACCGTCCCGTGTGCGTGGTGGGCGGGGTCGACCTCAGCCACGTGGGCCCGAGGTTCGGCGACCCCGACCCTGTGGGGCCGCAGCTGGCTGCCCGCGCGCGCGCCTTCGACCTCGACGCCCTCGGCTCCGTCGTCTCCGGCGATGCCGAGGGATTCTGGCGCACGGTGATGGCCGGCGGGAACCGCTACCACGTGTGCGGCGTCAACGCCATCTACACGACCCTCCGGGTCCTGGCGCCGGTGCGGGGACGGCTGCTCCACTACGACCAGGGGGTCGACCCCGCAGGCGGTCTCGTCGGCTTTGCGGCCGTGGTGTTTGAGGGAGGATAGACCCATGACGGGCAAGCTGCAGTTCACGGACGAAGACCTCCGATTCGTCGCGGAGACCGTGGCCCCCGGCCGGTGGCGCCCCGAGGAGGCGCCGGGAGCGCTCCGGGACCGCGAGGACCTCCTGGACGTCATGCTGGAGGACGACCGGCTCGTGGACCGCCTCCTGGGGGACGAGGAAGCCCTCCTCGGCGTCTCCCCGCGGTTCGTCTTCACCGTGCTGCTCCGGCGGGTCATTCGCGACTTGCAGGCGAGGCCGTACACCCTGGAGCGCACGCCGACGGAGACCGTCGCCGTCTTCGACGCCTCCCAGGTCCGGCGGTTCATCGCGGAACCGGCCATCTGGGGGTATCTGGTCTCCCTGCTGACCTCGTTCCTGCGCAGCGAGACCATCACCCTGTGGATCCGCCGGGGCGAGCACTACGTCCGGCGGCGGTTCAACACCACGAACCTTGACGACATGATCGCGCTGGCCGCCCTCGTGAGCGAGGAGGAGACGCCGCCGATCTTCAAGCGGATCGCCGACATCGCGTTGTTCCAGAGCGGGATCTTCTCCGACTCGCTCCGCAAGGCGCGGCGCACCGGCGTGCTCGCCCGGACGCGGGCCATCCAGCCCACCCTCGAAGCCTACGAGGAGCAGGGCCGACGGTTCTACCGCCTGGCGGCGCGGCCCCAGTTCGGCGAGGAGGCCCGGGTGCTGGAGGCGCTCGCCGACCAGTTCTCCATGGCGCGGAAGTCCCTGGAGCTCCTCTCGGACCGCTACCTGCGCTGGACGCCGATCCGGTGGCGGTGGTTCCAGGCGCCCGCCGGCTAGCCCGCGCCCCGCAGGGCTTCCCCGCGACGCTGGCCAACACTCCTCCCGGGGTCGCCTCCGCGTGAGAGCCGGGGGCGCTGGGGGGAGGGGATCATGGGCACCTGGACGGTCTTCCCGGAGGGCACACCGCCGGCCCCCGTGCGGCAGCTCGCCGAGCGGGTCGAGCAGGACGGCGGCCGCGTCCTCGCCCTCTACCAGGAACCGGTGGGAGACCACTGGCAGATCTTCGGCCTCCTCCCCCTCGAGAAGGTCGAGCCGACCCCCTACCAGCGGACGCTCTCGCCCGCCCACGTCAAGCGCCTCGCCGCGGTCGTCAAGAAGACGCGCCGCTTCGTGGATCCCATCGTCGTCACCTCGCCCCGGCCCGGCGTGTACTGGACCCCGAACGGCAACCACCGGCGCGCCGTCCTCGCCCAGCTCAAGGCCACGGTCGTCCCCGCCATCCTCATCCCGGACCGCGACGTGACCTTCCACATCCTGGCCCTGAACACGGAGAAGGCGCACACCCTCAAGGACAAGTCCCTGGAGGTCATCCGGATGTACCGGGGGCTCCTGGCCGAGGACCCCAGCCGCGGGGAGGAGGACTACGCCTTCCAGTTCGAAGCTCCCTACTTCATCACGCTGGGCCTGCTCTACGAGACGAACGCCCGCTTCGCGGGCGGCGCCTTCGCGCCCCTCCTGCGCCGTGTGGACACCTTCCTGCGGGGGCCGTTTCCGAAGACGTGGCCCGCCCGCCAGGAGCGGGCCGACCTGGTCCGCCAGGCCGACGAGGTCCTGAGCGACGTCGTCGCCCGGCTGAGACGCCGCGGGATCCGCCACCCCTACGTGCGCAATTTCGTCCTAGCGCGGACCACACCCCTCACGCGCCGCCGGAAGACGGTCCCGGGGTTTGAGACCACCTTCACGAAGCTCGCCGAAAACCTCGCGCGGTTCGACGTGACCTCGGTCCGCTACGAGGACATCCAGCGGTCCGCCCTCATGGCCGCCCCCGCGCCGGAGTGAGGCTCTCCCCGGGAGCACCCGGGGTCCCCACGACCGGGCACGGTGGGTCCCCTCCCTCGACCGGGCTGACCTGGACACGCGGAAGACCGACGGCAGCCCCGCGGCCCACAGGGATCCACGACCGTGGGAAGACGCCTCCCCGGCGCCGAGGACCGGATCAGCGGCCTCCACCCCTCGCTCCCTACCGGGGGAGGAGGGCCTCGATCCGCTCGAGGGCGCGGTCGAAGGCGTCGACCGTCCGGGCGATCTCCTGCTCGCCGTGGGCGGTGCTGAGGAATCCGCCGAAGGCGAAGAGGTGCACTCCCTCCACGAGCAGGGCGAGGGTCAGGGCCTCGTAGAGAGGAGTGCGGCGCTGTCCCTTGAGCCGGTCCGGCGGCAGCCTCTCGAGAGACACCGGCGTCCCGGGATCGAGGGCGGGATCGAAGGCGAGGTGAAAGACCGACGACTCCCCGTAGGCCACGCCGCGGACCCCGCGGCGCCGGAGGACCTGGTTGAGGCCCTGGCGGAGGGTCTCCGCGGCCCGGTCGCACCGGGCGTGGATCTCCGGATCGGCCACGATGTCGAGGCAGGCGATCCCGGCAGACGCGCTGAGGGGATTGGCGTTAAACGTCCCGGGGTGGTACAGGCGCCGGGAGGGGTCTTCGGTGCCGAGGCACGCGAGGAGATCCTCCCGACCGGCGACAGCGCCCCCGGGGAGGCCTCCCGCGAGGATCTTGGCCAGGGTGACGAGATCCGCCCGGACGCCGTAACGCTCCTGGGCGCCGCCCGGCGCCCACCGGAATCCCGTGATCACCTCGTCGAAGACAAGGCACACCCCGTGCCGGCGCGTCACCTCCCGGAGCCCGCGGAGAAACGCGGGGGGGAGGGGGACCGTCCCCCAGGAAGGCCCGCTGGGCTCCACGATGACGGCGGCGACATCGGGGTCCCTGTGCAGGACCGTCTCCACCTGGTCCAGGTCGTGGGGGAACACCAGGGTGGTCGCCGCCACGGCCGGCGGGATGCCCGCGGGGACGGCATCGTAGGGGTCCGTGTGGCCCGGGAGCGCCGTGTCGTGCCACCCGTGGAAGTGGCCCTGGAACTTCACCACCTTGGTCTTCCCGGTGGCCACGCGGGCGACGCGCAGGGCGAGGAGGGTCGCCTCGGTCCCCGAGTTGGTGAACCGAACGAGCTCGGCGCCCGGCACCAGGCGGCGGACCCTCTCCGCCCACTCCACCTCCAGCAGGTGGTTCGCGCCCGGATGGGTCCCGAGGCGCACCTGCTGCGCCACCGCGTCCACCACGGCCGGGTGGGCGTGTCCGAGGAGGAGGGCACCGTGGCCCATGGCCAGGTCCACGTACTCATAGCCGTCCGCGTCCCACTTGCGGGCGCCCGCGGCCTTGACGATGTAGGGCAGGAAGGGAGGGAGGTGGCGGACCTCGTGCGTGAGGCCGCCCGGCAACACACGCCGGGCCCTGTCGAAGGCCGCCCGTGACCGGGGACGGGCCTCCGCGTAGACACTCGCGAGATCCTCGAGCACGGCTGAGGCCTCAGGCACCGGGCTCCTCCTCGAAGAGGCATTTTCTCCGACGAGGGAGTACATTGTCTAACGGTCCGGGAAATTCCTGTAGGAGCGTCCGCCGGTGAAAGCGCTGGCCATCGCAAGGCAGGCTCCCCTCACGGTCCATCCCGCCCCCCTGGCGTGGCAGGAGCTCCCCGACCCCCGCCCGGGGCCCGGGCACCTCCTCGTCCGCGTCCGCGCCTGCGGTATCTGCCACACGGACCTCCACATCGCCGAGGGCGACCTCCCAGCGCCGCGCCTCCCCCTGGTGCCCGGCCACCAGGTCGTGGGCACCGTGGACGAGCTGGGCCCGGGGGTCACCACGTGGCACCCCGGGGAGAGGGTCGGGGTCGCCTGGCTCCACCAGGCCTGCGGGACCTGCCGCTACTGCCGCGAGGGGCGGGAAAACCTCTGCCCCCAGGCGACCTTCACGGGGTTCCACGTCCCCGGGGGCTACGCCGACTACCTGGTGGTCCCCGCCGAGTTCGCCTACCGGATCCCCGACCGGTACACGGACCTGGGCGCCGCGCCGTTGCTCTGCGCCGGCATCATCGGGTACCGCTCTCTCCGGCAGGCCGAGGCCCGCCCCGGCGACCGCGTGGGGCTGTTCGGGTTCGGGGCGTCGGCCCACCTGGCCCTCCAGGTGGCCCGGTCGTGGGGGTGCCCTGTCCTGGTGTTCACCCGGAGCCCCGCTCACCGGGCCCTGGCCCTCTCCCTCGGGGCCACGTGGGCCGGAGGCCTCGGGGATCCGGCCCCCTTCGAGCTCGACTGCGGGGTGGTCTTCGCCCCCGCCGCCTCGGTCGTGGAAGGAGCCCTGACCTACCTGAGGCCCGGAGGAACGCTCGCCGTCAACGCCATCCACCTCGACCGCGACCTCGCGATCCCCTACGGGCGCCTCTACCGCGAGAGGACGCTGCGCAGCGTCACGAACGCCACGAGGGCGGACGGGCGGGAGTTCCTCGCGCTCGCCGAGGGGGCGGCGCTCCACGTCGAGGTGGAGGCCGTCCGTCCCGACCAGGCGAACGAGGCCCTCGGCCGCCTGAAGCGCGGGGACATCAGGGGTGCCGCGGTCCTGGTGTGGTCGTAACACGAGGAGGGGGAGGGGAGGACGTGGTGGACTACGCGCGGATGTTTCGGCTGGACGGGAAGGTGGCGCTCACGATCGGCGGCGCCTCGGGCCTCGGGCAGGCCTCCGCCTGCGCCCTCGCCGCGTGCGGAGCCCGCGTGGTGGTGGCGGACATCGACCGGGAGGGCGCCCTGGCCACGGCACGCCTCATCGCCGAATCAGGAGGCACCGCGTGGGCGGACGCGGTGGACATCACCCAGGAAGCGGAGGTCGCACGGCTCTTCGGGGCCGTGCGGGACCGCCACAGCACGCTGGACGTCGTCGTCGTGACCCCGGGCATCAACGTCCGCAAGCCCGTGGTCGCCTACACGGCCGAGGACCTGGACCGGGTCCTCGCCGTGAATCTCAAGGGCACCTTCTTCTGTCTCCGCGAGGCCGCCCGTCGGATGCTCGACCAGGGCTCGGGCAGCATCATCGCCTTCTCGTCGATCCGCGCCCAGGTGGTCGAGCCCGGCCAGAGCGTGTACTCCGCCACGAAGGCCGGGGTGGCCCAGATCGTCAAGGCCCTCGCCGCCGAGCTGGGCCCGCGGGGGGTGCGGGTGAACGCCGTCGCCCCCGGAGTCGTGGAGACGGCCCTCACCCGACCGATCACCTCCCACCCCGAGTGGTACCAGGCCTACGCTGCGCGGACAGCCCTGGGCCGGTGGGCGACCCCCGAGGACATCGCCGGAGCGGTCGTGTACCTCGCGTCGGACGCCGCCCGGTACGTCACCGGCTCCGTCCTGGTGGTGGACGGCGGCTGGACGGCGATCGACGGGCGGTTTTCCCCGCCCCTCTGACCGGGAGGACGGGACCCGTGGCCCCCCGCTCCGCCCGCGTGTCCATAGCCTCCCGGGCGGCCTTCGTCCGGGAGCTGAGGGCCACCGTGGGGGAGAGGTACGTCCTGGAGCACCCGGGGGACACGCTGGCCTACGAGTACGACGCCTCCAACATGTCCTCATCCCCGGACGTCGTCGTCCTGCCGGGCTCGGGGGAGGAGGTGGCGGAGGTGCTCCGGGTGGCCGCCCGGCACCGGGTGCCGGTCATCCCGCGCGGGGCGGGCACGGGCGTCGCAGGGGGCGCGCTCCCCATCCTCGGCGGCCTCGTCGTCGCCCTCACCCGCATGACCAGGGTCCTCCAGGTGGACCCCGACAACCGCGTGGCGGTCGTCGAGCCCGGGGTCACCAACATCGACATCACCCGGGCGGCCTCTCCCTACGGGCTGTTCTACGCGCCCGACCCCAGCAGCCAGTACGTCAGCAGCATCGGCGGGAACGTCGCCCACAACGCGGGAGGTCCCCACACCATCGCCTACGGCGTCACGACGCACCACGTCCTCGGCCTGGAGGTGGCCCTCCCGGACGGATCCCGGGTGCGGACGGGAGGGCGGGGAGCCGACGGGCCCGGATTCGACCTCACGGGCCTCATCGTGGGGAGCGAGGGGACCCTCGGGATCGTCACGCGCATCTGGGTCCGCCTCCTCCGCCGCCGGGAATCCACCGTGACCCTCCTGGCCATCTTCGCGGAGCTGGACCGGGCCAGCGAAGCCGTGACGGAGATCATCGCGCGGGGAGTCGGGCCCGTGGCCCTGGAGATGCTGGACCGCAATGCCATCCGCGTCGTGGAACCCTTCGCCCACGCCGGGTATCCGGAGGAGGCGGAGGCGGTGCTCCTCATCGACGTGGAGGGCCTCAGCGACGGGCTCCCGCGCGCCGCGGCGCTGGTCGAGGCCGTCTGCCGGGCCCACGGGGCGACGGACGTGCGGCAGGCGCGCACCGACCGGGAGCGGGAGGCGTTATGGCTCGGCCGCAAGGCGGCCTTCGGGGCCCTCGGCCGGATCGCCGTCGACTACTACCTGCACGACGCCGTCGTGCCGCGGTCGAGGCTCCCGGAGGTGCTGCGGCGCATCCAGGCCCTCGCGCGTGAGGAAGGCCTCACGGTCGTGAACGTCTTCCACGCGGGGGACGGAAACCTCCACCCCATCGTGGTCTTCGACGGCCGGGCGCCGGGGGAAATCCAGCGGGTGGTGCGCGCGGGGGAGGCGATGCTCCGCCTGTGCGTGGAGGCGGGCGGCACCATCACCGGGGAACACGGGGTGGGGTTCGAGAAGAACGCCTACATGCCATGGATCTACTCGGAGGCCGACCTCCGGGCCATGCAGGCCGTCAAGCGCGTCTTCGATCCGGAGGGGATCATGAACCCGTGGAAGGTGTTTCCGGCGCCGGTCACGGCCGCCCAGGTCCTGGTCTCGCGCCCCCATCCTCCGCTGGGAGACCGGCCGTGACGCTCGCCTCATCCCTCCTGCTCCTCGCCCTCGCCGGGATCCTGGCGGCGCCCGCAGGAGCCGGAAGCGCGCTCACGCCAGGGGTGGCCGCCGCGGGGGTCCCCCTCGGGACCGACGTGGTCCACGTCCTCCGGCTCCTCGGCCCTCCTACAGACGAGCTCCAGGATCCCACGAACCCGCACATCTACATCCAGCGGTGGGAGGACCGATGCCTCGGGGCGCGCTACACGCCCGAGGGGGCCCTCCTCGCGCTGGACGTGTGGGTGGACCTCACCGACGCCTGCCCGACGGTCCAGGCGGCGTACACCGTCCAGGGAGACCACGGACGCGTGGTCTCCTTTTCCAGCACCCGGGTGGACGTGAGGGCAGCCCTCGGCGGGGCGCCGACCAGGATCCTCCGTGCGGCGCACTTCACGGTCCTCGTGTACGATACGGCGGGCGTGGCCTTCTACATCCGGCGAGGAGGGGAGCGCGACGGCCGCGTGGACGCCATCACGGTCTTCCCCCGCGGGACCTCACGCGAGGTGTGGGCCCCCTCCAGCTGGGGAGGTCAGTAGGACCTGCTCCCCCGCGCTTGCGCGAGGAGAGGGAGGACGCCGTCGACCGTCTCGGCGACCTGGAGGAGGGAGAAGTCGGAGGGGTCCACGAGGAGGGCCTCCCGGAAGCACGCGAGGAGCGTCCGCCACTGCCCTCCGACGAGGACGAGGGGGCGGGGTGAGGCCGACGCCGTCTGGAACAGGTTCCAGGCGAGCGCGACTTCGCCCAGCGTGCCCGCGCCGCCGGGGAATGCCACGTAGGCCTCGCTGTCCACCAGCTGGCGGATCCTCTCGAAGAGGTGGGGAGCGGCGACCACCTCGCTGAGCCAGGGATTGGGCCGGTGGCGGGTGGACCAGCTCTCCACGGTGATCCCGACGGCCACTCCCCCCACCTCGCGGGCACCGCGGCTCACCGCCTCCATGACGCCGCTGTAGCCTCCCGAACACACAGCGTACCCTGCCTGGGCGAGGAGGCGCCCCAGGCGGCGGGCCTGCTCGTACAGCTCGTCCCCGGCGGCAACCCGCGACGAGCCGAACACCGTGACACGCGGATGCACCATGGTACGTCGCCGCCCCCTTGGTAGTCGACGCCCTCGACTTCTCGTGAGACCGGTCCCCGTCCTACCCTTGTCCCTTTCCATGATACTCGATCCCCCCTGCGGCCGTCCTCTCGCTACGGAACCCAGGCAGGATCACTGCCTCCTCTTGCCTTCTCCCGCCGTCCCTGGTCCAGGAGGGGATCGCGTTCCCGTTCAAGGCAGGACCTGGATGCGCCGCGCACCCTCCTGCCCTCCGGAGGGGTGGTGAAGCAGGAACGCCCGGACCTCGCAGAGCCCCGGGAACAGGCTACTGGGCCGCGACGCCTGGGGTACTGGCCCCAGGCGTCGCGCGAGGATACCCAGGCATGGCCACACAGGCCACGCCGTGCTCGAGTCGCCCGCCGCAGCGTGAAGGTCCGGCCGGTCCGAAGGAGCATTGCATGATCCTCACCCGTCGCGAGAGGTTAGCTCCTTCCTTGGTGGCAGCCATGGCGCTGCGGGAACGCTGGGTTCGCCGTGTCATCGTCTTGTCGACGAAACGTTCGAAGGTCCCCGGGGGCGCTCCGGTTGGCAGACGGACACCCATCCCCGAGCCGGGCTATCTGGGCCCCGTGGTGCTGCCCGGGCGGAGGTGGCCTCTATGCCGCCGGGACCCGGCAGCGCAACCGTCCCGGCCCACTATAATCTTGCCAATCGGGCGTTGCGAGGCGAGGACCTCCGCCCCACGGCCGAAGGGAACCTGGGTCATCCGCCAGGTGGACGACGTCGCCTGGGAACGTCTCAGGGGGCCGCTTAGGGACGAGTACCTGGCCCTGCGGGGGGCACCGCGGTCGCTGAGCACCCGAGCTAAGGATGGTGCGATGCTCGCAGAAGTCCGAGCGGTCTCCGCCCCCGGTGCCTACCACGGGCGCACTCCGCGCCCGATGTTCCGCTCGCTACCACTAGGGTCTACGTGAGATGAGTCGCCCTGCCTCCGCGTGTGGGATCGGGTGCGGAGGAGGAGGTCAGACGCAGCCTTGGCCATCCCGGCGATATAGACGCACAGGACGCGTAGCGGAAGACTCAAGCCGTCGCAGAAACAGCCTCGCATTCGTATCCGCGGGGGCCATAGGCAAGTGGTTCCTACTGAGGACCGCCCCTCGTGCATCGGGTGGCGAAGGGCTGGAGCCGAGCTGAGCTCCCCGCCTCCTCAGGGATCCGCCGCGCCCCGACCGCCTTGCTCCTCGCCAGGTCCTTCTCAGGCCTAGTCCTCGTGGAGACGAGCTCCCTGGTGCCGGGGAGGACGGGCGGAGAGCCAGGGGGCATGCCAATGACGGCGACGGCGAGGCCCGTGTACGTGCAAGGGATGGTCAGTCCGGGGTGCGAACTCTAGCGCGTGACCTCCATTCCCGCGGACGGCCGCCACCTCCTCGGTTTCGTCATCTTCGTGGTGGTGATGGCCCTCGCAATCTTTCGCCCACGCGGGATCCACGAGGCGTGGGCAGCGGTCGGAGGGGCCGCCGCCATGCTGGCCCTCGGCGTCGTCTCGCCACCTGACCTCCTCCGCGTCCTTGAAGAAACATCCGGGGTGCTCGTGTTCCTTCTCGGGATGATGGCCGTGGCGGCTGTTCTGGACGTTGCGGGAGTGTTCGAGTGGGCGGCCTCCGTCGCCCTCCGCCTAAGCCGGGGCAGCGGCCGGCGTCTGCTGGTGAGCGTGTTCGTTCTGGGGGCAGTAGTGACGGCGCTCCTCTCCTTAGACGTCACGGTTCTAATGCTGACGCCCGTCGTGTACACAACGGTGGTGGCCCATCAGATCGATGCCCTCCCATACTTGTACGCGTGCACTTTCGTCGCCAACACAGGGTCCCTTCTCTTTCCCATGAGCAACCTGACGAACCTCCTCATCGTTGACGGATTGAAGGTCCCCTTTTGGTCGTATACGGCAATGATGGTCGTGCCTGACGTCGCTGCCGTGACGACGACAGTTCTGGTCTTCCTCTGGGTGTTTCGGGACCGTCTCCCGGCCCAGCTAGACTCCATGGATCGGGCGTGGCCGGACCCGCCCTCCGACCGGTTCTTTCGGGTCGCAGTGGGGGTGTGCGGACTGATGCTGGGAGGCCTGTTCGCTGCCGGGCTTGCCGGATGGCCCCTGTGGCCCGTAGCCTTGGGGGCGGGGACGGTCTTGGTGGGCGCCGCCTGGTCGATCGGGCGCCAGGATCTCCGTGCGCTTGGGCGTAGGATCTCTTGGCCTCTTCTGCCCTTTGTGTGGGGAATAGCGTCCACGGTCCGCGGGATCCAACACGCGGGATTAACGCAGACGCTGGGCCGATTCGTGCTCGGTCACGCAGGAGGCTCCCTCGGGAGCGGGCTCCTCATAGGGACTGTTTCGGCGCTAGGGGCGAACGTCTTCACCAATGTTCCCATGGCGCTGGTCATGCTGGCGGCCCTCCATCAGCTTCCGCCGGCGCGCATCGGGCTCCTCGCGGGGGCTGTCTTGGCGGGGACTAACATCGGGCCTGCCATGACCCCGGTCGGGTCTCTGGCCACGATGCTGTGGCTTGCCTTCGCTCGTCGTCAAGGGGTGAATGTCCCTGTGGGGGACTACCTCCGCGTGGGGGCGCTTACGGTACCCTGCGCGCTTGCGGCCGCACTGGCTACGCTTTTCCTGCAGATCTCGCTGTGGGGTACCCGCTAGGGGTGGGTGAGATGAGACGTGTCCTTGTCGTCGTGACCGGACCGCTGCTCCAGGTGTTGGAGGACCGCGTGTTGCGCCTCATCGGTTGGTCGGGGTTGGAACTCTACCTCCTGCACATCATCGACACGCAGCCGCTTGCGGGGTTTAGCCTGGCGTCAGGGGCGTTGCCCGGGCGCGCTGAGCAGGCTCACGCACGGTTGCGAGAGATGAGAAAGGCGACGGAGGCCGCGGGGCAGCGTCTCCTCGAGGAGGCCGAAGCTCTTGCGCGCTCCATCCTCCCTGAGGGGCTTCCTGTTCTCCGTCTCCAGCGGGAGGGGGTTCCCGGCAATGAAATCGTGGCCGCAGCGAGGGATGTGGGGGCAGACCTCGTCGTCCTGGATGCGGAACCGCACTATCCCGGACCCCTCTCGGGCGCGGCACCCCGCCTGCCCGGCCCCCCAGCGCGGCATCCGCCCGGCCCCCCTCCACGGCGGCCCAGCCCCACGGTGCACTTCGTCGTGGACCACGCTCCGTGCGACGTCCTCCTGGTCTACGGGCGCCCATAGGAGAGTGTCGATCGGCCGCTGGGCTGCTTTCCTGCCGGGGCACCGGTACATATGCCTCCGCCCGGGATGTGTGAGCTCGTCACGGAGCGGTGTCTAGAGAGCGCTCTGGGCGCCTGCGCACCGGGGACTCGCGAGACCGGTCTCGTCTTCCGGCCAGAGCGGGGCCCGTCTCACGATCACGGCGTCGGGCAGTCCCGGAGCCGTGGGACGGGTCGTCAAGGTGGTGTGCGAACCACGCGAGCGTTCGGGCCCGGGCGTCCACCGCCATCTCCCCCTACTTCGGAAACCGGGCTCCCTCGGGGCGGATTGGCTGGATGAGGAGCTCCTTCCTGTCGGGCGCGATCTCAACGCGCCAATCTTGGGTGACTTCCGAGGTCTGGGCCCCCGGCTCGGGGATCTGACCCCAGAGGGTGCTCCGTACTCGCGGATAACAGTCTGCACACTGGAGTCTGTGCGTTTCCCTGTACGAAAGCGTGACTCCTGACACAACCCCACAAGAGGGTTGCTGCCCGAGCAAGATCATCCGCATCGGCGTAGGGGACCGCATGAACGGGGACGGTACAGCAGGGACACAGGAAGCCCCCGGTCCAGCACACCCTGGGCTCATGAAGGTGTTCCCGCATGCGGCTCGATGAGTGGCCTCCGTCTCCCAAACGGACAGCGGGGGCAGTGCCACCAGCTCCCGTGTCGTCGTGAGTCGGTCTTCCCTCGACGGCGTGTGGAACGCGCGCTTGTGGCGGCGCACAGTGCTCGTCACCAGCTCCCTGCCGTGAGGGAACAGGACAGAGACGATCTTGGCGGGCTGGACGAGAAGACCGTCGGGCGTCGCTCGCAGCTCGACGAGAGATCCCCTGTGAAGGCCGTAGGCATTCAAGATCTCGCTGGGAAGAGTCGCTCCCAGGCTGTTGCCGACCTCTATGATCTGCCGCAGGGTGCGCATCGCTCTCCTCAAGCACGCCCTCACTCACCACACCATTGGACGGTGTCAAGGACAGCTCCGGCTTCGCGTCCGAGCTCATGGGGGGCCCCCTGTCACGGGCTCAGGCCCGCTGTCGCGGGGGGCTGGTGCTGTCCCGGCCGCTTCCTCCGCTGCGGCGCGGGCGGGATGGGCGGGAGGGGGGCGCCACGCGGCATGGCCGCGTGAACCGACGAGTGTACGCCTTCGTTGATCGCGCGATCAGCTCGCCGGGAGGGCGGAGGGGAGATCCAGAGGCACGGCCGATCCCACCGGAGAGGGGGGGAAGAGACGAGGCGAAGCATGCCCGATCTGCCCGACGCCAGCGTTGGGGCGTCGCTCACCGCACCAGACCACGCGCACTATGGGCGCGCGCCGGGAGTGGGATGAGGAAGCCGCTGACGAATTAGCCCTTTGCTAGGGTGACGGCGCTCGCCGTGCTTCGCCATCTCACCAGCCGTTCCTCATTCCGAGGACCTTTGATGATCTTCATGGACGACAGCAAAACCCCTTGCATAGGCCCCTAGTAATCAGGGAGAATTGCTCGGTAAGCTGGGTGAGGCACCACTTCCCCCTTTAGGCAAGCCCCGGACGTATCCGGAAGCAGGGCAGGGGGCCTGGTGCGAAGGACATGTTCCCCCAGAAGAGGAGCGAGTGACCGGGAGGGAGGAGGATGGCCCTGGACCTGATCGTCAAGAACGGCACCATCGTCAGCCCGACCGCCAGTTACCGCGGGCACGTGCTCGTCAAGGACGGCACAGTGCAGGAGATCATGGTGCGCGACGACCTCCCCCCGGCCCGGGCCGTCATCGACGCCACCGGCCTCCACGTCCTCCCCGGCCTCATCGACCCCCACGTCCACTTCCGCGTCCCCGGCCTCGACTACAAGGAGGACTTCGAGACCGGATCCCGGGCCGCCGCCTGCGGGGGCATCACGACGGTCCTCGACATGCCCAACGTCATCCCCCCGACGGCCACGGTGGAGGCCCTCCGGGCCAAGGCCGACGCGGCCCGGGGCCGCTCCTACGTGGACTACGGGTTCTACGGGGCCATCGTCGAGGGCAACAGCGACCAGATCCTCCCCCTCGCGGAGGCCGGCGTCGTCGGGTTCAAGGTCTTCCTCGGCGAAACCGTAGGACACCTCCCCACGCCCTCCGACGGCGAGATCCTCGATGCCTGGCGGATCGTCGCCGGGACGGGCCTCCGCTGCGGGGTGCACGCCGAGGATGCGGAGATCACCACCTACCTACGGAAGAAGCTCCAGGCCCAGGGCCGCAAGGATCCCCTCGCGCACCTGGAATCCCGGCCGGCCGTGGCGGAGGCCGAGGCTGTCTCCCGGGCCATCCTGCTGGCCCGCGACGCCCGGAGCAAGCTCATGATCTTCCACGTGAGCTCCGCTGAGGGCGTGGAGCTCATCCGCTGGGGCAAAAGCGCCGGGGTGGACGTCATGGGGGAAACGGCGCCCCACTACCTGATCTTCGAGGCGGAGGACATGGTGCGGATGGGCCTCGGCTCTCTGCTCAAGATCAACCCCCCCGTCCGGTCCCGGGAGCACGCCGAAGCCCTCTGGAGGGGGCTCCTCGACGGCACCCTCGAGGTCATGGGCACCGACCACTCCCCCCATACCCCCGAGGAGAAGATGGCCGAGAGCCCCTTGAGCGACATCTGGAAGGCAGCCCCCGGCTGGCCGGGGGTAGAGACCGCCGTCCCGCTGATGCTGACCCAGGTGAACGCAGGCCGGATCAGCCTGAACCACTACGTGAAGGTCCAGGCGGAGGGCCCGGCGCGGGCCTGGAACCTGTGGCCGCGGAAGGGCCACCTGGGCCGCGGGGCGGACGCCGACATGACCATCGTGGACATGGCCCGGGAAGGGACCATCGACCAGCGCAAGCTCCACAGCAAGAGTAAGGTCACGCCCTTCCACGGGTTCCGCGTGCGGGGAGTGCCCGTCTACACCATCGTCCGCGGGAACGTGGTCATGAAGGACGGCGAGCTGTGCGGGGATCCTCTCGGCGAGCTCCTCCGGCCTGTCGTGTGACCAGGGAGGGACGGTCCGTGGGTCCTCTCGTGGAGGAGATCTTCCGGCGCGGGGCGCTCCATCCTGAGCGCCCCGCCCTTGCGGACTCCTCCCGGACCATGACCTACGGGGAGCTCGTCGCGGAGGCCCGGGCGTGGACCGCTCTGCTCCAGGGCTCCCTCGGGGAGGGACCTCGCGCCGTCGGCGTGCTCCTGCCAAACTGCGTGTCCTTCCCGGCCGTGCTCCTGGGAATCGCCGGATCGGGGCACCTCGCCGTGCTCCTGCCCCCGACGCTCACGGCGCCCGAGCTCCGCTCCTGGATCCGGACGGCCGGCGCTCGGCTCGTCCTGTCGGAACCTTCCGCCCGAGCCCGGCTCGGAGCGGCTGGCGGCCGCGAGGGCGGGGCCGGTCCAGGAGGAGTCCGCGTAGTCCGCTTCGACGAGGCTGCTGCCCCCGAGATCCTGCCGGGAGACTTCATCGCGCAGCTCACCTCGGGCGTGGACCGGCCTCCCAAACTGGCCGTCCGGACCCAGGAGGCCGTGTTCGGGGAAGTCCAGGACTTCGCCGCGGAGATCGGTCTCACGGAGGACGACACGTCCCTCGTGCTCCCGTCCATCTCCCACTCCTACGGGCTCGTCGGGGGGACCCTGGCCCCCCTCTGCCGGGGCGGGCGCGTCGTCCTCGGGGACCCCCGAGATCTCGAGGGCGTGATCGCCTCCTGCCGCGCGGAGCGAGCGACGCTCCTCTTTGCCGTCCCCGTCCTGTACCAGCGGCTCGCCGGAGCGTCCCGGGGAGGTCCCCGGGACCTGGCGTCCGTGCGGCTGTGTCTCAGTGCCGGGGCACCCCTCTCCCGCGACGTGGAGGACGCCTTCTTGGCGCGGTTCGAGAGGTGGATCAGCCAGGACTACGGGTGCACCGAGGCGGGCGTCATCACCCTGGGGCTGGACCGTCACCCGTTGCGGCGGGGCTCAGTGGGGAGGCCGGTCCGGGGCCGCCTCGTGGAGATCGTGTCCCCCGGCGGCCAGCGGCTCGCTCCCGGACAGGTAGGGGAGGTCGTCGTCCGCACGCGCGCGCTCGCCCGCGCCTACCTCGGGGATCCCGCCCCGCCTCTCCCCCAGGGTGGGGGATTCCGCCCCGGGGACCTCGGATGGATGACCGAGGACGGCCACCTCTTCCTCGCCGGCCGCACAAGCAGCCTCATCGCGACCCCCGCCGGCCTCGTCAATCCCGCGGACGTGGAGGCCGCCATCGCGGGGCTCCCGGGAGTGCGGGAAGTGGCCGTGGTCGGGGTCCCGCGGCCGGGAGGGGGAGAAGGCCTCAAGGCCGTCGTCGTGGGGGAGGGCGTGACAGCCACGGAGATCATCGGCCACTGCCGACGCGTCCTGGGCGACCGGGAGGCCCCCGAAGCGGTCGAATTCCGTGCCGCCCTGCCGCGCACGGCCGCCGGCAAGGTCCTGCGGCGCGCCCTCAGAGATCCCCACGCGGGATCCTCCGGCCCCCCCTAGCTCCTCGGCGGCCTCAGCCGGAAGGTGGCCGGTGCCGCGGGGGAGAAGCAGGTGTCCCCTGGGCGGAGGTCATCTCCGGAGAGGAGCCTTCCTATGGCGAGGACAGCGGAGACGCTGCGTCAGGACCTGCTGACTCTCCTGCGCGGGGGGCGGGCCCACGTGACCTTCGACAGGGCAGTCGCGGGGCTTCCCGTGGCCCTCCGCGGACGCCGCCCCCGCGGGCTTCCCTACTCTCCGTGGCAGCAGGTGGAGCACATCCGGATCTGCCAGTGGGACATCCTCGAGTACATCCGCAACCCCTCCCACGTCTCGCCGGAGTGGCCGGACGGCTACTGGCCGCAGGACCCGGCTCCTCCCTCGACGACAGCGTGGGCCCGCAGCCTCCGGGCCTACCGCGAGGATCTCCGGGCGCTGGAAGCCCTCGTGGCCGACCCCGGGACCGACCTCCAGGCCCCGCTCCCCCACGATCCCGAGACCACGATCCTCCACGAGGTGCTCCTGGTCGCCGACCACACCGCCTACCACCTGGGACAGCTGATCGTCCTCCGGCGCCTCCTCGGCGCGTGGTCCGACTAGCCTAGGAGGCGGGCCTACACGATGACGTCGGGAAGGGTGGCCGACACGAGGGAGAGGACCGTGTCGTAGAGGTCCCGGTGGGCCGACCGCACGCGGGCGCCCGCGAGGCTGTCGGGCAGGATGGTCGATCCCACGCGGCAGACGCAGGGCATCCGCTCGCCGGCGCCCGGCGTCTCCACATCCAGGGCGGCGCCGAGGGTCCCGAGAAGACCGCGTATCCCGGGGGCGGCATCCGCGATCCGACGGAGGCGCCACCCCAGGACATCCGGGATCCCCGGAGGAGGTCCCGCGATCCCGTGGCGGTGGCAATACTCGGCGCTCCACAGGTCCAGACCCCTCCGGAGCATCTCGAGAAAGGCGCAGAGGGCCCACTGGCGCAGGCACCGGTCGGCCTCGTGGAGCACGTGGACGAGGGCCTCTGTCCGGGTCGCGGGGCGCAGGCCCAGCTGGGCGGCCGACACCGCGCGGGCGGCTTGGCCGCGGACTCCCTCGGAATCCCCTCGGGGAGGCTCCCCCGGGGCACCGCCGTGGCGGCCGTGCAGGAGGGCCCGCAGGGTCCCGTTCCGGTCGGCGCCCGGCGCGGGGTCGTCGGTGAAGGTCTCCAGGACGGACCGGAGCTCGCGCCGGGACGACGTCCGTCCCGACGGCATCCCTCCCGTCGGCGCTAGGAGGACCCGGAGCCGCCCGAATTCCTCGGCGGGCATGAGCCCCAGGCGGACGCATTCCTGGAGGACCCCCCGCAGGGCGGCCAGCATCCGCGCGACGAGCGGCGGGGGATACCGACCCTCAAGCGCCAAGCGCACGGCCGCCGTGTGAGCCGCACGGAGGCGGTGCCATGCGAAGGTCGAGGCCGTCCCGTCCCCCGCCGTGAGGACGGCCGCAACGGCCTCCACGACCTCCCGCGCGGCGGCGCGGGCCTTGGGAGCCCGGCGGGCGACGTAGGCTTCCACGGGGTCGAGCGCATCGGGAAAGCGCTCGGAGAGCACAAGGTCCCGGAGACGCACCTGCGGTGTGTCCGCTGTCACTCGCCCCTCGCGCGGCGGTAAGGTACTGGGAGCAGACTTCGCGAGGGGCCGGAGGGCTTCCTATCCCCGACCGCCCGGACAGGGACTTCTCACGAGGATCCCTCGGGATCGAAGGGACTCCACCGTCCGGGCCCTGGGTGGCCCGGATGGAGACGCTCCTGGCGCGCCTCGGCACGAGGCGGGGGCAGACCGGGGACGTCCCCGGGGCCAGCGAGAGGAGACCGGACTACGGCGCAGAAGAGATGTCATTGAGCAATTACGATTAGAGATCATCATTTGACATCAATACTGATTGGTGGTGATTGAATGTGTCTCGCGCAGGACGCGCGCTCCACGTGACACGTCTGCCCATCACCTTGGCGCGCATCAACCTGGGGGCGGTGGTCAAACGGGTCCACCTCGGGGAGGAGCACTTCGTCCTCGAGAAGAGCGGCATCCCCATCGCTGCCCTCATCAACGTCCAGCTCTTCGAGGAGCTGGTCCGGGACCGGCAGGGGAGGGGGGTCCGGGCGCTTCCCGCGCCGTCTGCGATTCGCCGCGCACCCTCGGGTCGGGGCCTGTCCCGGCCCGAGGGCCGGGGGAGACGGCCCAGCTCCCCTCAGGCCTCCCGCAGGAGATCGAGGACCCCGCGGAGGGTCCGGGCCTCGTAACGGGGGGCTAGACGGGCGTCCACCACCGCTTCGGAAGACCGATTGACCCACAGGGTCCGGATCCCGGCGGCGGTGGCCCCCATGGCGTCGGTGGCGGACCCGGCGACGTGGAGGAGCTCCCCGGCCCCCACACCCAGGGCCTCCAGGGCCCGTCCGTAGACGGACGGATGCGGCTTGAACTTTCCCCCTTCTGTGGACACGATCCGATCGAACCGCACTGGGACACGCCCGAGGAGCGCGTCCAGCATGGCCCGATCGCCGTTGGAGAGCACCCCGAGGAGGGGCACCCGGGCGCGGACCTCTTGGAGGACCCCGACCGCCTCCGGCCACAGGGGGAGGCGCTCCCAGGCCGCGACCAGCATCTCGACCTCCGGGGGGGAGAGGGGAGGATCCAGGTGCCGGAGCACGTACCGAGCCGAGACCTCGATGGCGGTCCGGTTGGACGCCCCGCCGTCGTGGAGGGAGTTCCAGAGGAGCAGGTACTCCCTGTGGGCCGTCCGCCAGCTGCGGGCGGCCGCCACCACGTCGTAGGTCGCGCCCCGCTGCTGGACGAGCCGGGCCAGGGCCTCGGCGAGCCCCGCCTGCGTGTCGCAGAGAGCCGAGTACACGTCGAAGGTCACCGCGTGGAATCCCATGGCCATCCCTCCGCGGCCCTCAGGACCTCTCAGGATCCTGCGGACGATGCCCGGACCGCCGGGGCCCTGAGGGGAAGCGGAGTTCCCGGCGGATCACCTCGCGGAGCGTCTCGGGGTCGACGCGGGCGTAGATCCGCGACGTGCGGGGGTCCGCGTGCCGCATGATGTCCTGGATGTACTGCAGGGGAACGCCGTCATTTCCCATCTTGAACCCGGCCGTGTGGCGCAACGCGTGGAAGGGGCGCCGGAACGGCCGGGTGATCCCGGCCGCGCGGTAGTAGCTCTTCATGATGCGCTCCGCCGTGATCCGGTGGAGCCCTCGCAGGCCCCGGGGAGGGAGCGGGATGAAGACGTAGGGGGACCGGCACACCGGGCGCACCTCGAGCCACTTCCCGAGGGCCCTCACGGCCTCGTCGTCGACGACCTGGAGGTACTCTCCGCCCCCTTTGCCGCGGATCCGCACCTGCCCTCTGTCCAGCATGAAGAGATCGTTGAGCTGCAGGCCCACGACCTCGGAGGCGCGCAGGGTCGAGATCCCCAGCTCGAACATCGCCCGGTCCCGCCGCCCCCGCAGCGTGTCGGGGAAGACGGCCCGCACAGCCCCGACCTCGTCCTCGTGGAGGAAGTCCGGGACGTAGTCGCTCTTGACCCGGGGGAGCTTCAGCTCCTCGGCCGGGGAGTCCCGCAGGACGCCGGTGTCCACCAGGTAGGCGTAGAAGCGGCGGATCGCGACGAGCCTCCGCATCCGCGTGCGCGGGGCGAGCCCCTGATCGTCGCGTCCCCGCATGGCCTGCGCAAACTTCCGGAGGTCGTTCCGGTCGGCCTGCTCGAGAGGCTTGCCGAGCCACTCGGCAAACTGGCGGAGGTCCTCCAGGTACCCCGCGATGGTCCGCGGGGAGCGCTCCTGGGCCGCCAGGTCGTGCGCCCACTCGTCGAGGAGGGGGGGGAGAGCCGGGGAGCCACGGCGAGAGCGCAGTGCCACGGAGACCTCCTTATATCACATAATCTCCCTTGTGTGATTTCGACCCCCGGCCCCAAAACCCTTCTTGCCGCCAGGGCGAGCTCAACGACCCCACGCACTCCGGGCCGGGAGGCACGGCGTGAAGCTCGGCGCGGTCTTCCCCCAGACTGAGATCGCGAAAGCTCAGGACGTGGCCACCTTCGCCCGCGCGGCCGCGGACGATCACGTCCTGGGGGCAGTCCCCCGGGACCCTCAGCGGGGTTTCACCGATGGGCGCGGCGATTCACGCGTGCGACGGCGCGACCTCGCGTCAGATGCGCCTCTTGACGACTGCCCGACGCCTCGTGCGAGCGCCGCACCGACCCTCTCGCCGGCAATTCTGCACACGATCCGCAAACTACCGCTCTGCGCCAACGGCGCAAATACGGGCAGGGATACGGGTTTCCGCAACCGTTCGATGCTAACGCGTGGGGCTACGCCGTCATCTGTAGCAATCGCTGAGGAAGTCAGCGCTCAACACGATCTCGTGGTCCGCGACTTCACCGATCGCCGACGAACGACTCCGTGGAAAGGCGGCCACGATGATCTGCTTCCCCGCGGCCTTGACGGCCTCTACGGCAGGTGCGAGATCGCCATCGCCTGACACCAGGAAGGCGATGTCGTAGTGATTCAGGAACGCCATGGACACCATGTCCGTGGCGATGAGGGTGTCCACCCCTCTCTGGACGTATTCACCGGCCCGGAAGATTGGTCATAGGACCCGGTGTAGACGTAGCATCGGATGAGGCGCCTGTGTGGCTCGGCCAGTTTCAGGGCCAGTCTGTGATAGTCCACGTTGGTGTCAACTCGAAGGCTCTCCAGGCTCTTGTAGAGGTTCATCAGATCGATGAAGACCATGGCGCGCTCGGGTGCGCTGGGCGGGACCATGGACATGGCACCCTCCTCGTGCGTCGCCGGAGAAGAGAACCAGGAGTTGGCAACCTGCCAACTCCTGGGAGGAATCGGCCCGGCGTTGGCACACAACACCGGGGAGGAATCACTAGCATCTATGGCCTATCGTCGTTACCCTTAAACTAATCCCGGGCATTCCCCCAGTCGAGAGGCCGAAGTGCCTCAAAATTATCGGCACCGAAGGGCGAACTGTTGCCTCAAAATGCCGGTCACCGGCGCCCAGGAGGCAACGTGGGTCCTCACAGTGTGCGCGAATACGCCGAATCCCTTCGTCCTCGCTATCACCTGGCCTCACGCCGCGACAAGAGTCGCCTGGTGGATGAGTTCTGCCGGGTTACTGATCGGGATCGCAAGGTGGCGATCCGTCTGTTGCGCCACCCGCCGACACGAGCGCACCGCCGGGCCGGCCGCCCCCGGCAGTACCTGAGCACCTTGCGGCCCGTGTTGGAGGAAGTGTGGGAGGCCAGCGACTATCTCTGCTCCAAGAGGTGACGCTCTCGGCGGAGCAGCGCACCGCCCTCCTGCGGATCAGTCCCGCCACCATCGATCGGCTCTTGGGCCCCGTGCGCCGGCAGCACCGGCGCAACGGCCTCGCGACAACCAGCCCGAGCCTCGCCGCCCTGCGGGCCCAGGTCCCGCTGCGGACCTTCGGGGAGTGGGCCACTGTGCCTCCCGGCCACCTGCAGGCGGATTTGCTCGCGCACTGCGGGGAAAGCACCTACGGCTTCTCCCTGACCTCGCTCCCCGCCATCGACGTCGCCACCGGCTGGACTGAGCTGCAGGCCGTGTGGGGCAAAGGCCACCAGCGCGTCAGCACTGCTGTGCACCTCGCCCGCCAGGCTCTGCCGATGCCCTTGCTCAGCCTCCATTCCGACAACGGCGGGGAGTTCCTCAACCATATCCTCATCCCGTGGTGTCGCGACGAGCGCATCGCCTTCACCCGCGGCCGGCCCTCTCGGAAGAACGATCAGGCCTCTGCCGAGCAGCGGAACGGCGCCGTGCTCCGCCGATACATCGGCTACGATCGCTCCTGCACCCGCGCCGCAGTGAGGGCGCTGCAAGCGGTGCATGAGGTGTTGCGGCTCTACGTGAACTTCTTTCAGCCCATCCGCAAATTGGTCTCCACAGAGCGCCACGGCGCCCGCGTGGTCAAGCGGGACGATCGCGCGCAGACGCCCTACCGCCGGCTGCTGGCGAGCGGGATCCTCACCCCAGAGCGCCGCGCCGCGCTCGCCGCCCAGTATCACCAGCTCAATCCCCGTCAGTTGCGGGCGGACCTGCAAACCCGTCTCGACGCGCTCTGGAAACTCGCCGACGGGAGGAGGACTAACCCATGAGCCTCACCAGGGCGAGACGGCGACGCCGCACGCGGCGGCCGCGGGCAAGACAAGGACCAGGGCATCAAAGACGGACTGTGGGTGACCACCATTTTGAGGCATCACCCCTTACTTCGGTGACTAGGAATTTTGAGGCAACACGGAGGCTTTCAGCGGCTTCAGCGGTTTCGGGACCGGGGGAGTTCCGGGTTCTGGAGGGCCCCTGAGACTACTCTCCCCACAGCGCGGGCTGGGAAAAGGGGCAAGATGAGCGGCTTAGCTTTAGCTTAGGAGGCGATTTTTCGCCGGGGCAGGCCGGGCTAGGGCTTGCGGACGCGGCGAAACAGGCCGCCGAAGTGGACGTGCTCTCAGGAGGCAGGCTCCGGCTCGGGGTGGGTGTCAGGTGGAACGACGCCGAGTACGAGGTCCTGGGGGCCGAGTTCCACACCCGGGGGGGGCGCGCATCGAGGAGCAGACCCACGTCCTGCGCCTCCTGTGGGCCCAGGACGTTGTGACCTTCGACGGGCGCTGGCACAGGATCCGGCAGGCGGGGATCAATCCTCCCCCCGTCCAGCGTCCCATCCCCATCTGGATGGGGGGGCGAGAGCGACGCCGTGCTGCGCCGGGCCGCGAGGCTGGCCGACGGGTGGATGCCGGGGGGAGTTCTCCAAACCCCCACGACCCGCCACCCCCGTGTCCCTGGTGGCTATCAGGCCATGGTCCAGCCCCTCCGGGAGTACGCGTGGCAGGCCGGGCGTGACCCCCAGGCCCTCGGCCTCGAGCACCGCATCAACTACAGCGACGAGCCCGCCCAGTGGATCCGGATTGCCCGCGAGCGGCAGGCCCTCGGGGGCACCCACCTCAGCGTCAACACCATGCGCGCGGGGCTCGCGACGGTGCAGGACCACATCGAGGCCCTGAGGAAGTTCCGGGAGACCCTAGGGAGGCTCCTAGTGGGCTAACGGAGCGGAGACGCCCGGAGAAGAGACGGGGAGACCCAATGGGCAGGCCGTCCTACATCGAAGTCCATGCCAAGTCCGTCCTGAACCGCGTCCAGGGCATGCCCTTCCGCTGGTCCATCAACCCCTATCGCGGGTGCCGGCACGGGTGCCCCTTCTGCTACGCGCGCCGCACCCACTGGTTCCTCGACGAGGACGGGATCGACGGCTGGACGTCCCGGATCTTCGTGAAGGTGAACGCCCCGGAGGTCCTCCGCGCGGAGCTCTCGAGGCCCGGGTGGGCGCGCGAGGAGGTCGCCGTCGGGACGGCCACCGACCCCTACCAACCCATCGAGGGCACGTACCGGCTGACGCGTCGCATTCTCGTCGCGCTCCACGACTACCGGACCCCCGCCAGCATCGTCACACGGTCGCCCCTGGTCCAGCGCGACGTCGACGTCCTCTCCGCCCTGGCCTCCCGGGCGGGCGTCACGGTGTGCGTCAGCATCGCCACCCTGGACGCCTCGCTGGCGCGCCGCCTGGAACCCACCGTGGCTCCCCCGGCCAGCCGCCTCCGGACCGTCTGGACGCTCGCCCGCCACGGGATTCGCACCGGGATCCTGCTCGCCCCCATCCTCCCCGGCCTCACCGATGCCCCCTCGAACCTGGAGTCGGTCGCGGCCGCCGCTCGCGACCACGGGGCCTGCTTCCTCTGGTCCACTGTGCTCCACCTCGGCCCCGTCACGCGGGAGGCGTTCTTCCGTTTCCTGGAGGACTACCACCCGGACCTCCTGCCCGCCTACCGCGACCTCTACGCCTCGAAGTACGCCCCGCCCCCCTACCGGGCCGCCGTCGCCCGCACGGTCGAGCGCCTCAAGGCCACCTACGGCCTCCAGGCTGATCGCGCCCAGGATCCGCAGGTACCGGAACAGCTTCCCCTGCTGACCGCGTCGTAGGATCCGTTCCTCTCCGGGGGTGGGGTCGTCACCAGCCAGGCCAGCCGCGGGAGCCCGTCCACCGCCCGAGGCGGACGCCCACGAGGTGAGCACCGATGGCAGCCCCTCATTATGTCCGCGCCAGGAGCCGCGGCGCGCCCCTGCCGTTGCTCTTCAGGGCACACCCACCGAGAGACCTCGCCGCTCCGCCCATGCCCTCCCGAGATCCTGGAGGAGGCCCGGGTCCAGAAGCTCCTCCGCCAGGGGGAAGCACACCTCTTCCTCGGCGCGGAAGTGCTCCCGGGCGAGGGCGGTGAGCCTGCCGAGCGCCTCGCGGAGGGAGGAAAGGTCGTCGGCCACGGAGAGCCGCGCGCTCGCCTCCTCAAGGTCGGCGTGCATACGGCGCATGCCCTTCACCACGGCCTCCGTGCGCAGGGGGACGCGCTCGAGCGCCGTGAAGAGCACCTCGTCCTCCAGCCGGGAGTGGGTGAGGACAGCGTGGGTCAGGACCGCCGCTACGGCCCTCCCCTCTGCCAGGTCCTCCACGTCCGGGAGCGTCGCGTCCACGTGGTCCAGCTGGGCGTAGAGTACGGCGTGTTCTCCCAGCAATGCGTCGATGATCGTCACGGCCCCCCCTCCTAGGGCGCGCCTCGCCGCGCCACGCGCCCGATCCGCACCCTCCACACCTCGGGCCCTTGTTCCAGGTACTCCCACGTGAACTCGCCGGGCCGCTCCGCCTGGAACTGATAGTAGAGCGGCTTCGGGTCGTGGTCGTTCACCAGCGTGAACCCCTGGCCCGGTGCGAGGGACTCGAAAGTCTGGAGGATGAGCGGGTGACGGCGGGGCGGCGGCACCGTCCGGACGTCGAGGGCAGCCTCCCCCGGGGAGGCCACCGACGCAGGGGACGTCCCGTGGAGCCGCGCGATGACCTGCTCCTGTTCACCTGAGGGCACGTCCTGCTCGAACAGGGGGAGGTAGACCTGCTCCTCCTTCGCCAGGTGCACCTCGAACACGGCCTGCAGCTGCGCGACCATCCGGGCCACCTGCGCCCTGAGCCGGGCCCGCGCCTCGGGAGGGGAGGTCCGGAGCGAGGCTGCCGCCGCGTCGATGCGGCGGACGTACTCCTCGATGAACCGGTGGTCCACGCGCATGGTCGCGGTCGCCATTCCATGCGCCTTCAGCAACGGCTCCACCGCCGGGTAGAGGTGGGCTTCCTCTCCGGCCGCGTGCGGCAGGAGGTCGGCCTTGAGGAAGGCCACGAGGGGCTCCGGATCCACGTCCCCACCCTCCTCCAGGGCCCGGGCGTACTCCGCGAACTGCGCGCGGAGGTGCTGGTGGTGGCGCCGAAACGTGTCGCCTGCCGTCGTCATGGAATCTCCCCTCCTTGGCGTGGTCTAGGACGGTACGGGTGCCGACTCGCCGATGCGCAGGAGCTGCTCCGCCGCAGCCAGGAAGGCGCGGGAGGCGGGGCTGCAGGGAGCGCCGAGCACCACGGGCTCCCCGCGATCCCCGCTCTCCCGGACGAGGGGGTCGAGCGGGATCTCGGCCAGGAGCGGAGCGTCGATGAGCCGGGCCAGCCTCCGGCCGCCCCCCTGGCCGAAGACGTACACCGGCGGGCTTTCGGGGTCGGGACGGTAGAAGGACATGTTCTCGATGACCCCGGCGACGTCCATGTTCACCGTCTCCGCCATCCGCGCCGCCCGGGCTGCGACCTCCACCGCGGCGTCCTGGGGCGTCGTCACCACGATCATCCTGGCCCCGGGCAGCTCCTGGGCGATGGTGAGGGGCACGTCCCCTGTTCCCGGGGGGAGGTCCACGAAGAGGTAGTCCAACTCGCCCCACGCCACCTGGGTGATGAACGTGGTGAGCGTCTTGTGCAGGAGCGGGCCCCGCCAGATCACCGCCTCCTCGGTCCCCACCAGCATCCCCACGGAAATCACCCGCACGCCCGCGCGCTCCAGGGGGACGATCTTCCGGTCGACCACGCCCGGCGCCCCCCGGACCCCCAGCATCCGCGGGATAGAAAACCCGTACACGTCGGCGTCGATGACCCCCACGCGCCTTCCGCGCTGGGCGACCGCCACGGCCAGGTTGACGGTGACCGTGGACTTCCCGACACCGCCCTTCCCGCTGGCCACGGGGAGGACGATCGTCCGAGAGTCCGGCCCGAGGAACGGAGGACGGTCGCCCTCTTGCCGGGACGTCCTGTGCGGGGAGCGATCGGCCGCCACGATCTCGACCGCGACGCCGGCGACGCCCGGGAGCGCGCCCAGCACGTGGTGCACCTGCGCCTCAATCGCCCGCTGGACGTGCGGTGCCAAGTGGCCGATGCCGAGGAGCACCGTGACCCCCCGATCCCCCACCTCCACCCGGCGCACGAGCCCGAAGGACACGATGTCCCGGGTGTAGCCCGGATACCGGACGCCTCGCAGACTCTGCCACACGCGCTCTCGGAGATCCATCCCCTACCCCGCCCATCCCAGCTGCCGCTTCGCCGTCTCCGACATCATGACCGGGTCCCACGGGGGATCCCACACCACGTCCACGCGGACGACCTGGAGTCCCGGGACGCGGTCCCACAGCACCGCCTCGACCGCTTCCTGGAGGTACGCGTTCATCGGGCACGCGGGCGTGGTCATGGTCATCACCACGTGGACGCGCCCCGCCGCGACCTCGACGCTGTAGACGAGGCCGAGGTCGACCACGTTGATCCCCAGCTCGGGGTCGATGACCTCCCGGAGGGCACTCAGCACTTGGTCGTCGGTCACCGTCGGCGTCATCGCACGGCGCATGCGGCGGGGAACGCCCACTCCTCTTCCTCGCGAAAATGCCTTCGCACGAGCGCCAGGACGTCCCGAAGACGCGCGCCGGCCTCCTCGGGGTCGGGTGTCACGGGGATGTCCGCCAGCAGCTGGTCGATGACGTCGTGGACCATACGCAGGTACACGAGGGGCACGGCGTTGGCCCCCGCCCGGCGCTCCAGCGGCTCGAACACGAACCGCTCCTCGCGGGTCGCGTGGTCCCTGAGGAGGGCCCCCAGGAGCCCCGCGACCGCGGCGAGGGCGGCCCTCGAGGACGGACAGGAGACCAGGTCCTCCACAGCGTCCATGGAGGCCTCGAGCAGCCCGTGCTCCCCCCACATCCTGGCGACCGTGCGCATCTCCTGCCTCCACTCTAGGCGGCCAGAGAATGCCCGTCCTTGCGCGGGCGCAATCGCCCGGCGGAGGACTACCCCATCTCGGGAGGAGGGGGAGGATGCCCTCCGGAGCCCGCCTCACCGGGTCCGATCGCGTCCTCTACCTCTCGCGTGAACGCCTCCACCGGAAGGCGGTAGGCGGCCGCCGCCTCGGCGAGGGTCTCGAAGGGGGCCATCGCACAGCCCACGCACGCCATGCGGTGCCGGACGAACACCGCGGCGACCCAAGGCCACCGGCGGAGCACGTCCCCAACCGTCCAGGTCCCCACCGCCATCGAGGAGAGCATAGGAGCTCTTCGGAGAGAGCTCTTTGCGCTCCAGCAAACTCCCGAGGCCCTGGTTGGGGACGGGGACGCCCTGCGGGCCGCGCGATCCTCAGGGGCGGCCGAAGGTGGGCGGTTTGAGATCCACGCCGTCCGGAAGCCTGAGGTACCCCGGGGCCCGTCCCGGCACTCCCGTGACCCCGTACTGCCAGCGGATGCGCCCGCCGCGCCCCAGGACGATGACCCGGTGGTTGTAGTCGTCGTTCAGGAGAAAGTCGCCGTCTGGGAGCTCCAGGGCTAGCGAGGGGTGGTCGAGCCGCCCGGGCCCCTGGGCGGGGCCGTAGGACCAGAGGACCTTCCCCGCCCGCGTGACCACCACGACCTTCCCGGGCCGGCTGTAGTCCACGACCAGGTAGTGGCCGGCCCGGGTCATCTGGGTGTCCGAGGGATAGCGTACGGGCAGTGGGACCCTGTAGAGGACCTGCCCCGTTTCCGGGTCCACCTCGGCGGCGCTCCTCGTGCCGATCTCCGTGACCAGGAGGTGGCCGTTCGGGAGAGGGGTATCACCGTTGGGGTAGAGGAAGAAGCCCGGCTCCGCCCGGCACCGCCCGGCGATGCCCAGCTCCCGGTGGATGTGGTGGGCCGGAGGCGGGTCCAGCACGAGGATGCGGCAGTTCTTGATGTCCGCGACCACGATGCGCCCCTGCGGGAGCTGGTACGCGTCGTCGGGCGTGTTCAAGTACCCCGGAGCGCTTCCGGGGTGCCCAGGATGGCCGTACTGCCACACGATCCTGTGCGTCGCGTAGTCGATGAGGGCGATCGTATGGTTATCTTCCTCGTTGGTGATGATCGTGCGCCCCCCGGGAGTGTAGAAGGCGTCGTCGGGATCGAGGAAGGACTGCCCCGGGGCGAGATCCCCCGGCCTCGGGAATTCCCACACGATCCGCTTGTCGGGCGTCACCTCGATGAGCCGGTTGTTCCCCGCATCGGCGATCAGGATGTTGCCTGGGAGCCCGGACGCCTCCCCGGGCTGCGGTCCCGCAGGACCGCCTTCGCGGCGCACCGGCCTGACCTCCACATGGGGGGCCGTAGCCGCCCGGGAGACGATGAGGAGATCCCACATCCCGGCCACGGCGTGCCCGGGGACCCCGCAGACGAACTCGTACATCCCCGCCCGGGTGGCGACGAAGGAGAAGGTGGCCCGTGCCCCCCGGGGAAGACCGGTGTCCAGGGACGGTGTGGCTGCCCCGGGGAAGGCGGGACGCCTCGCCGCGTCGGGTTGCTGGGCCGCGTACGGGACCACCTCCGCGCTGTGAGGCACCACCGAGGCATTGACAAAGGTCACCACGACGCGCCAGCCTACGGGGACGGTCAGGATCATCTCCCCGCCGGAGTACCCGTTGAAGTTGAAGCCCCCCGCTGCGCTGGTCTGCCCGGCCACCAGCGTCAGCTCGTAGGCCGGGTGTGGGAGGGGCGTGGCCCCCGTCCCGGACAGACCCGTGAGGAGCCCGAGGGAGAACGCGACCACCCCTCCTCTGAGACCGGCGCGGCGACCCCGGGACAACCCTCCCCCCTCCTCTCAGACGCAGTCCCTGTGTGGGGATATCGTGCGCCGGAGAAATCAAGATGTCATCGGGGGAATCCGCTACGTGGGCCTCCCCGGGGTCACGGGTCCGCCGACGTCAGCCGCTCCTGGAGGGCGAACCGGATGAGCTCCGCCCGGCGGTGCAGTCCGAGCTTGTTCATGATGTTCGTGCAGTGCCGCTCGACCGTGTTCACGCTGAGCGACAGCTTCGCGGCGATCTCCTTGCTCGTCAGGCCGTCCGCGATGAGGGCGAGGACCTCTTGCTCCCGGGGGGAGAGGGCGGCGAGTCCCGTCGTGCGCTGTTCGCGCTCGGCCCACCGGCGGTACTGAGCCAGCACGCGGCGCGCCTGGTGGGGGCTCAGGTACGCCTCGCCCCGGGCGGCCGCCCTGATGGCGACCAGCAGCTCCTCCGGGTCGGCCCCCTTCAGGATGTAGCCCTCCGCCCCCGCCGCGAGGGCCTCCGTGAAGAACCGGTCATCCTCGTACATGGTCAGCATCAACACGTGGGTCTCCGGCACGGCGGCCTTGATGCGCCGGGTCGCCTCGAGCCCCCCGACCCCCGGCATGCGGATGTCCAGGACGACCACATCGGGACGGAGGGTCTCGGCCAGCCCGACGGCCTCCTCGCCGTCGCCCGCCTCCCCCACGACCTCGATGTCCTGCTGGTCCTCGAGGAAAGACCGGATCCCGGCCCGGACGATCCGATGGTCATCGGCGATCAGGACCCGAATGGCCATTGGCCACCTCCCCGAGGGGTATCGTGACCACCACACGCGTCCCGTGTCCGGGAGCCGACACCACCTCCAGGCTTCCCCCGAGCAGCTCCGCCCGCTCCCGCATGCCGACCAGTCCCCACCCCCCCTGCGGGCCCGGCCGCCTGTGCTGCACCGCGTCGAAGCCGCACCCGTTGTCGCTGACCGAGAGGGCCAGGACCTCGTTCCTCCGCTCCAGGGCGATCACCACGCGCGTGGCCCGCGCGTGGCGCAGCACGTTCGTGAGGGCTTCCTGGGTCAGGCGGAAGGCCATCAGCTCCACGGGGGCGGGAAGACGCTGGTGTTCCTCGAGGCCGGCCACGACGACCTGTGGCTCCACGCCGACGGGCCGCACGTAGGTCTCCGCGTACCACCGGAGCGCCGGCACGAGGCCCAGGTCGTCGAGGACCGCGGGGCGGAGGTTCAGCATCAGGCGGCGCACCTCCTCGATGGTCTGGGAGGTCATCTCCCGGATCCTCGAGAGCCGCTCCCGGAGCGCGGCCGCCTCGGGCGGGAGGGACCTCACGATCCCGCCCACCTGCATGACCAAAGCGGTCAGGGCCTGCCCCACCTCGTCGTGGAGCTCTCTGGCAATGCGGTGGCGTTCCTCCTCCTGCGCCGTCACGAGCCGCTCCAGCAGCTGCCGGCGCAGGGCGTCCCGGTCCCGGACCTCCTCGTACAGCTTGGCGTTCTCCACGGCCACCGCGACCTGGCTCGCGATGATGCCGAGGAGGCTGGGAGCCCCCTCGACGAATCCGGCCGGGCCCGGGTCCAGCCACAGCATTCCGACCGGCCGCCCCTGGATGACCAGCGGCTCGCCGACCGGCCCGGGGGCCGGAAGGTCCCGCAGGGTCCCCGCGACCGCCCCGGCACCGCCCGGGGCGACGGACCCGTCCCACAGGGGCGCCAGCTCCAGGCGGCACCGGCCTCCCGTCACCGAGGAGATGCGTTGCTCGATGGCCCTGGCCGTCTCCTCCACGGTCTGTAGCGGCAGGAGGTTGAGCGCCTGGGCGACCTGGTGGAGCATCGTCAGCTGCCGGATCCGGCCCCGGAGTTGCTGCTCGTAGGTCTCCTCCGTCGTCATGTCGCTGATGGTGACGATGAAGTGGGTGGGCCGGTCCTTCTCGTCACGCCCCAGGCCCGCGGTGAGGGAGACCGGGAAGGTCTCACCTCCCCGGCGCCGAGCCCGGAGGCGGACACCGCGCACGGGCCGGTCGGTCTCGAGCGCCGCGAGGAGAAGACAGGAAGCCCCATCGTGATCGGAGAGACACCCGGGGCAGGCGAGGAGCTCGGTGCACATGAGGCCCCGCGCCTCATCGCTTCGCCAGCCCAGGAGCCGCTCGGCGGCAGGGTTCAGGGCCAGGATGCGCCGGTCCAGGGTGAGGGTCAGGAGCCCGTCGCTCAGGAGGTCGACGGTGGACGCGAGGTTCCTCTCCTCGCGCCGGGCGATGGCGAACAACCGCGCGTTCTCCTCAGCCATCTCCTGCAGGGCCCGCGTCCGCTCGGCCACCCGCGCTTCCAGCTCCCGGTTCCACGCGGCGATCTCCTCCCGGGAGGCCTTGAGGGCGACACGCATGGCCTCGAAGGTGCGGGCGAGGTGCCCCACCTCGTCCCGCCGCTCCACCCGCACCGGGTGGTCGAGGTCCCCGCCAGCGATCTGCTCGGCGGCCTGGCGGAGGCGGGCGAGGGGCAGGACGACCCGCCGGACGTCCCAGAAGGCCAGGAGCGACATGCCCGCGACAATGACCACCCCGAGGAGGGCCATCCGCCTCTCCAGGCCGCGGGGAAGGGCTAGGACGAGGTCACGAGACTGCTCCACGTCCACCGCCCACCCCGGGTACCCGGGGACGGGAGCGTAGGCCACGTAGTGCGGGTGCCCGGGAACGTTGTGGAAGACGATGCCCGGGTGCCCGCTGCGCACCAGCGGCGCGATCACGGGCAGGTGCTCGCTCTGCTGCCCGACCTCCTGGCTGTCGGACGAGGCCAGGACCAGACCTCGGCCATTGACGAGCTCCACCGCGAGCGGCGCCCCGTTGGACCGGGGGAAGAACCCGGCCAAGCCGAGCCGGGAGAAATCCACGGCGCCCACGAGGACCCGGTCATCGCCCACAGGGAGGAGAGCCGCGACCCGGCGGGCTCCCGGCAGAGGGACGAAGAGGGGGAGGTCCGCGCCGGGGACGGCCCGCAGGCTCCGGAACAAGGGGACGAGACCCTGGAGGGAAGGCCCGGGCCACGGGGCGGGGCTCGACCAGAGGAAATTGCCCCCCACGGTCACCACCGCGAGGCCGGTGAAGTGCGCATCCCCTCCGGAGTGGCGCCGCTCCCACCCCCCTCCTCCCGCCGGAGAGAGCCCCTGCGCCACCTCCCGCAGGGCCGCCTTGTCGAGTGTGAGGGCGGCAGCCACCTGGTCGGCGACGATCTCCGCGATTTGCAGGCGGTCGCGGAGGACGGTAGAGGTGCTCTCCCGGATCGCCCAGGTCGCACTGTACCCGAAGGCGGCGAGGATCACGGCCACCGCCGCGGCGACGCTCAGGGTGATGCGCGCCTGGAGGCTCATGGCCTGTCAAGACCACCGTAGCCCCCCGGGCGCGCCCAGGGTATCGGGTCCCGAGCCGATGTGGACCCGCACCCGCATCGGGAGCGGACCTGAGGCCCCTCCCCTCTCCTCACCAGCGGCGGCATCACGGATCCGGACCATGCCCGTGCGGGCACCTCCCGCCTCCGGCCCCCCGGGAAAGACGAGGCCTCAATGGCGGTCTTTGGGGATGCCAGCGGAGCCGCGCCCCCCTAGGCTACAGGGTGGGCGCAGTCCACCCGAAGTAAAGGAGGGGATCGCGATGCGTACTGCCCGCTGGATCGGATCTGTGGCGAGCCTTCTCGCCGTGGTGGCCGTGCTAGCCGTGCTCGGGCTCCACCAGGGCGTGGCGGCACCGCCCGGCTACACCCCGCAGACCCGGAACTTCACCGTGACCACCGTCCCTCTCGCCGTCCACGAGATGCAGGCCAGCATGCCCTTCTTGAAAAAGGCCTTCGCCGCGGGCGGCGTGCTGGGCCCCAAGAAGGAGGTCTATGGCTTCTACCCCAGCACGCTCGTGGTCTACCAGGGGGACACCGTGAACCTCACCATCGTGAACCCCCAGGACGATGACCACACCTTCACGATTCACGACCTGAAGGTCGACGTCGAGGTGAAGGGACTGTCCACGGCCAGGACGTCCTTCGTCGCGAAGAAAGTCGGCGTCTTCACCTTCATGTGCGACATCGAGGAACACATGCCCTACATGTGGGGCCAGCTCGTGGTACTGCCCGACTCGGCGGCCCGGTAGCGCGAGCGCGCGGCGGGCCGTCCCCCCGGGAGGTCCGCCGCGCGCTCCCGGCCCGGGCATCGGTCAAGGGGGGTGCAGACGGTGCGGCGACGGCGATGGAAGGTCCTGATGGTGGCGGCCACGGCCCTTCTCGTGGGGCTGTGGATGACCTGGGGGGTGGCCTCCCCCCTGGGAGGGTCCACGTCCCGGGTCATCACCGTGGAGGCCAGCCAGTGGCAGTACTCGCCCGGCATCATCACCGTCCACGAGGGGGACCGGGTGACGCTCCGCCTGAAGACCGACGACGTGACCCACGGCTTCTACCTTGACGGCTACGGGATCACGACCGCGGTCCTCCCCCACGAGACCACCGAACTGCACTTCGTGGCCTCGCGGCCGGGCCGGTGGATGTTCCGGTGCTCGGTGACCTGCGGCCCCTTCCACCCCTACATGATCGGGTGGCTACGGGTGCAGCCCAACACGACGCTCCGGTGGGGCTGGGTGGCCGTGGGCGCCATCAGCCTCGCCGCGCTGTACGCTGCGTGGGAGGAGGGACGAGGACGATGAGCGCGGACCGTCATGCCTCGGCAGTCGCCACGAGAGACGCGGTCGCCCCGGCCCGCCCGGCGCCGTCCCGGGAGGTCTTCCTGGGCGTCGTCCCGGCGACCGCCCGGCTGGAGCTCACCCGGGTCCCCCTCCTCCGCAGGCTCCTGGCGAGCCGGTGGACCACCTTCGTCCCCACCACGGTCAATCTCTTCCTCTTCGCCGTCATCCTCCTCGCCGGGGTCCTGGGGACGCCGGTGGGCAACGCCAACATCGCCATCGTGTTCATCTGGATCCTCTGGTGGTCGGCCCTCATGCTGCTCCTGGTCCCCTTCGGGTCGCGGATCTGGTGCGGCATGTGTCCGCTCCCGGTCCTGGGCGAGTGGCTCCAGCGCCGCGCGCTGGTCCGCCGGCGGCTCGGCCCGCCGGCTGGCAGGACGTGGAAGTGGCCCAAGGGGCTGCGGAACATGTGGCTGGTGAACGGCGTGTTCCTGGGCGTGGCGGCCTTCAGCGGGATCATTACGACCCGCCCGTGGGCCACGGCGGCGCTCCTCGGCGCCATCATGGTGCTCAGCACTGCGCTCTTCCTCCTCTACGAGCGCAGGACGTTTTGCCGGTACGTGTGCCCCGTGGGAGGGTTCCTGGGGCTGTACGCCAACTTCGCGGCTTTGGAGGTCCGCCCCAAGAGCACTCCCGTGTGCCTCGCCCACAAGGAGAAGGAGTGCATCCTCGGCAGCGCGGCGGGCTACGGGTGCCCGTGGCTGGAGCAGCCGACGAATCTCAAGCGGAACACCTACTGCGGGCTGTGCTTTGAGTGCTTCCGGTCCTGCAGCAAGGACAACATGGGCCTCTTCCTGCGGCCCTTCGGGACCGACCTGCTCGTGGACTCGCACCGCGGGCCCGACGAGTCCTGGAAGGCCTTCATCATGCTGGGCGCCGCAGCGGTCTACTCCGCCACCATGATGGGGCCCTGGGGGACGCTCAAGGACTGGGCGAACCTGCGGTCCCTCGGCGGGTGGGCGGTGTTCGCCGGCGGGCTCATCGCCCTGTTGCTCGTGGGCCTCCCTCTCCTCCACGGCTTCTTCGCCTGGCTCTCCTGGCGCCTGGCCGGCCGCACGGTGCCCCTGCGCCGGGTGTTCGTGAACTTCTCCTACCACCTGGTACCCCTGGGGCTCCTGGCCTGGGTGGGGTTCAGCTTCGCGATCCTCCTGCCGAACGGGTCGTACATCCTCCGGATCCTCTCCGACCCCTTCGGGTGGGGGTGGAACCTCTTCGGCACGGCCCGCCTCCCGTGGACCCCTGTCCTGACGGCGTGGCTCCCCGTGCTCCAGGCCCTCAGCCTCCTGTTCGGCTTCGTGTACTCGCTCGACGTCGCGTGGAAGCTGGCCCGGCAGACCTTTGCGGACAGACGCCAGGCCGCGCGGGCTGTCCTCCCTCAGATCGTGCTCCTCGCGGGTCTCACCGCGACCTTCCTGTGGTTGTTCGTCGGGTGAGGAGGTGCGTCCCATGAAGAAAGCCCTGACCAGGATCCTGCGGGTCCCGGGAGACCTCGCCCGTCGGCTCCCGCTCCCGGAGTGGATCGCCCTTGCGGCGGCCATCGTGGCGGTCGCCCTCGGGCCCGCGGCCGTCCTGGGCTACAACCGGTGGGCGAGCCGCGACGTCATCACGGTCAAGGCCGTCCAGTGGGCCTTCGAGCCCGACACCATCACCCTCACGGCGGGCGTCCCGGCCCACCTGCGCCTCATCTCCGAGGACGTGGTGCACGGGTTCGCCATCGACGGGCTGGGGGTGGAGGTGGACGACCTCCTCCCCGGCCACGCCGTCGATATCACCGTGATCCCGCGCACACCCGGGACCTATGACTTCCGGTGCACCCGGTACTGCGGCGTCCACCACGGCCTCATGTTTGGCCACGTCATCGTCCGGCCCGCTCCCGCCCGGTCGCCATGAAGCACGACTCGATCCTCTCACGGAGGACACCGCCCGTGGCCAGGACCGCGCGGGGACCTAAGGTCGCTCCCCGGGATTTCGCCGGCATCTGCGGCCTCTATTGGGAAGGCGACGCCGCCTACGAGGTCAGCTCCCTCACCTGCAGCACCCAGGGAGACGGCGACCTGGGAAACCTCTGCCCCGTCTACGCCTGCGCGGTGGACCGCGGGGTGGCCCACTGCGGCGTGTGCCCAGACTTCCCGTGCCCCCTTCTCGTCCACCTGGCCGCTCACGGCGGGCCCGACGATATCCGCATCGAGTCGGCGGCGCTCCGGGCGGCGGTGGGCGACCACAAGTGGGCCGAGTGGGCCCGCCGGCGGCAAATCTGGCAGGGGGCGTTCTGCCCCCTGTGGCAGCGCGGTCCCCGCTAACCCGGGAGCGGGCCTATGGGGCGCGCCCGTATTTTGCCGTGAACTCCTCCCGCGAGAGCCTGTAGTAGTCCCCGTTCATCTCAATGAAGGTCCTCCACTGCTCCGGGACGTCCGCCTCGGCAAAGATCGCCTGGACCGGGCACACGGTCTCACAGGCCCCACAGTCGATACACTCCTCGGGGTGGATGTAGAGCTGCACCTCGCCCTGGTCTTCCTCCACCTTCGGGTGGATGCAATCGACCGGGCAGACCTCGACGCAGGACCGGTCCTTCACGTTGATGCAAGGCTCCGCGATGACGTAAGCCACTTCCCTCACTTCCCTTCCCCGGCGGGATTCGCTCGCTTCGAGCGTAGCCCCCAGGCCTCACCCGTCTTTGCCGGAGAGCAAGGGCATCCGACACACACCGCCGTCCTTGTGCGGGCGCAAAGACATTCCCTTCCGCGTCGCCGTAGCGTACCCCATGGACCACCCCTACCGAAGTTGGGGGCGCCAAGGGGTATAATGGACCCACAAGGGAGGGATGCCCCATGGCACGGCTCACGATTGCTCATCCCCAGGCTGTCGACACGCTCGCCTCCAAGGTCCGCCGCCAGGCGGAAGCCAATCCCGATTGGCGCCGGCTAGTGAGGGCGACGGCCCGGGCCTACAAGCGGTACGGTGAAGTGCCCGACGACGACGCACGGGGCTTTTACCACGGTCTCCTCACGGGGTACGCCGTCGCTGTGAAGGCCCTTCAGGGGAAGGTGCTCCCGCCGCGCCGAGTGTGATCTCACGTCGAAGTTCAGGGCTTCTGCGCGGCCAGGCACGAACGGCCTGCGAAGCGCGTGGAGTTTCCCCCTCCGAGTACCCTCGGCGCGGGCGAGGCTCGGCGGGGGGCGGGCGAGAGCCACCCCGGCCCCCTCTCCCCGCCGTGTCGCCGCCTCACTTGGCGACCACCGTCAGCACCATGCCGAGGTCCTTATGGCCGGGGACGTCGCAGTACCCCCGGAAGGTCCCCTCCGGGATGGTCAGGGTCACGGTTCACGTCTGCCCCGGCCTAATCGGCGGGCTCTTGACCTTGAGCGCCGGGATCACGAGGGTGTGTGTTCCACGGTCCCTGCGTTTGTCACGCTCAGTTGCACAAGCCCCGCCGGGACCGTGATTGTCTTGGGAACGAACGCGAAGTCCTCGGGACATTCTCAGATGTGCGCGCGGCCATCCGCTAGAGACCGGGGGCCCGCCTCGCGACGCGCGGGACGTGGATATAGGTGGCGCACCCCTGCTAGCCTCTCCCGACGACGGCCGTACAGCCCACGACGCCGTCCGGGAGCGGGTCCTGGTCCCATGTGGTGGGACGCAATGCATCGATGACCACACGAGATAGCGCGTCCCGCAGCACGGCGTATCCGCACCCGGCGAGGTGGCGGACCATCGCGAGCTCCTTCACTGCCACGGCACCGCGCCCGGCGAGCCGCAGGGCTCCCACCTCAAGCAGCCCATACCCCGGGCCGATGCACACGGCGTAGACGTCCTGACCGGGGGGCGAGGCCCGCAGGACGCCCCCCAGGATCCGCGCGAGGACGTTGTGCGCTGCGGTCACGGCCTCGCGCTCCGCGCGGTGCGCTGACGGCTCACACGCCTCGGCCCCGCAGTCGACGCGATACGCACAGTCGCCGAGCGCGAATACTCCCGGGTACTGGAGAGTCTCAAGGGTCGGAGTCACCGGAATCCTCCCCGTGGCATCGGTCAGCCCCGCTGCTACGGCAACGTGCGGGGCCCGGATCTCGCCCCCGGCCCACATCACGGTCCCGGCCTCCAGCACCTGACCGTCCGCCAGCTGCACCCGCCCTCCCGAGACACGCACAACCCTCACCCCGGTGATGACCTCCACGCCCAGCGCGGCCAGAGGGCGCGTCGCGACGCGGCCCGCCCAGGCGCTCAGGCGCGGCAGGATACGGGAGGCTTCCTCCACAAGCGTCACGGCCGGGGCGTCTGCCGCCCCGACGAGCCGCCGCAGCCGTGCCTCCGCCTCCGCTGCCACCTCCACGCCGACAAATCCTCCGCCGATCACGATGACCCTCCCGTCCGTCGACCGCCTCCGACGCCGTGGGTCGGCGAGAAACGCCACGCGCCGCCGGATGCCGCACGCTTGGTCGAAATCCCACACGGGCAGCACCGCGTCCGGCTCGTCCGCGAGGCCGGCGGGCACCCCCCGCTCTCCCCCCACCGCCAGCACCACGACGTCGGCGTCAAGGGTCCCTCCCTCCCACACGACTCTCCGCTCCCCAGGGTCGAGGGCTGCCACGTTGCCCGTGATCACCCGCACGCCCGTATCCGCCGGCAGGGCCGCCAGCGGAAGCCGCACCGCACAGGCGACGCGGCCGCCGATCGCCTGCGGCAATTTGGGGCGCAGGAGGTGCCAGGGGGTCCGGTCGATCAGCGTGATGCTGAGCGGTCGGGTGGCCCACCGTGCGAGCAGCCGGGCGGTCCGCAGGCCCCCGAACCCGCCTCCGACAATCACCACGTGCGAGGTCATCCGCGCGTCTGCGCAGGCGTCGCCGGGTGCAGGGTGAGCCGGCCCTGCGCCGCCTCCCCGGACGCAATCGCCGCGTTGAGCTCCGCGATCAACCCGTCCACATCCGTGATATGGCACCACTGTTCCGCGTCATCCAGCGTGTTGAGATCGTCCATGCCCACGCAGCGCACGAGAGGGTCGATCCCATGCTTGACGAACAGCTCCCTGGCGACCGGAGAGCTCTCTACGGCCTCCTTCACCGTGGTGGAGCGGGAAATCCTCATGGCTGATACCCCCCTCCGTGCAGACCTCACCCGAGCTCGGGGTGCGGCCTCCTCATCCCCAGCACATGCCCGGGGTCTCCGATCGTCTTTGCGCTTCCGCAACGTCCGATGCCCTCCGGTCCGCGAGACTGCCCCTAGGCGGGACAGCGAGGGTACGGCGGAACCCGCACACGTCCGCCACCGGGGCGGGGAACGACCGAGGGATCTGTGCCCCCGGCGCAGCGACACGGATCTCCTCACCAGAGGATCCGCTCCCGTCGACAGCGACGGTCCCCGGGACCGCCCTCCCGAGGGGAGACAGGAATGACCCTGAGCATCAGGTTCATGTCGCGGCTCCTCGCGGCGACCGTCCTCCTGGCCACGGCGATCCTGGTGGTGGGGGCGGTGTACACGTACCGTCTCATGCCGCCGGTCCCCAAGCGTGTGGTCACCACGGACGGCACACTCGTGTATACGGGCGCGGACATTGCCGCGGGCAAGGCGGTCTTCCAGCGACGCAGTGTAATGGACTACGGGACCCTGCTGGGAAACGGAGGATACTTCGGCCCGGACTTCACAGCCGAGTATCTGGCCTGGATGACGGCGCTGATGCGGGACCGGTATGCCCGGGATCAGTTTGACCGACCCTTCGACGCCCTCCCCCTGCAGGCCCAGGCCGCCGTCGCGAGCCGCGTCCGGCGCGAACTGAAGCACACCACCTATCAGTCCGGGGTCCTCACGGTCTCTCCCGTGTACGCTGCCGCCCATCGTGAGGTCCAGCAACGCTACGCACGGCGTTTCGTGCACGGGGACCTCGAGGCCGGGATCGCCCCCGGGGCGCTCCGCACCGACCAGGAAGCGTACCGGTTCTGCGATTTCGTCAGCTGGACGGCGTGGTTTGCCGTGGCGGATCGGCCGGGCCGGCAGTACTCGTACACGAGCAACTGGCCCTACGACCCGGCGGTGGGGAACGCCCCCACCCAGCTTAATTTCTTCTGGACGGTGGCCACCGTCGGGATCATCTTCCTCGCGCTTGGAGCACTACTCGTGATCTACCGCTTTGTCGCTCTAGAAGCTATCCCGCTCGCCCCGCTCCCTCCGCTCCGCGGCTTCACGCCCGGGCCTCTGCAGAAGGCGATCACGCCGTTGTTCGTCGCGGGGGCGGGGCTGTTCGCGATGCAGACGCTGGCGGGTGGGTACCTGGCTAATGCGTTCGCCTCTCGTGTGGACTTCTACGGCATGTTCGGGCGGCTGGGTCTTGTCCGGATGGCTGTCCTCCCCTTCCCGGCCGTCCGCGCCGTCCACGTCGACCTGGCTCTCTTCTGGGTGTCTCTCCTGTGGATGGCCTCCGGCCTCTTCCTCGCACCCTTCCTCGGTGGCGCGAACACACGACGACTGGGCATCGGAGCACGCTGGCTCGCGGCGATTCTGGCGCTCTCCGTGGGAGGGAGCCTCGTCGGAGTCTATCTCGGGACGCGGGGATTCCTGGGTCGCTGGTGGTTCTGGTTCGGTAGCGAGGGCCTCGAGTACCTGGAGATGGGGCGAGCCTGGAAGCTGGGGATCATCCTCGCCCTTGCGCTGTGGCTGGGGCTCATGGCCAGTAGCCTGTGGGCGCGCTTGCGCCAGCCGATGGGACATCTCCCGCGTCTCCTCCTCCTTTCCGGCGGAGGCATTGCCCTCGTGTTCCTGGCCGGCCTCGCCTACCGGCCAGAGACGAACTTCGTGGTGACGGACTTCTGGCGGTGGTGGGTCGTGCACCTGTGGGTGGAAGGGATCTTTGTCTTCTTCCAGTTGGTCATCACCGCACTCCTCCTGGGCGGCATGGGCTTCATCTCCGGAGAAATGGTAGCCAAGAACATCTACTTCGAGGCCGTCCTGGTGCTGTTCGCAGGGATCCTCTCCATCGGCCACCACTACTGGTGGGTGGGGGAGCCCGCAATGTGGCTGGGAGTCGGCAGTGTGTTCAGCACGCTGGAAATCATCCCTCTCGTGGTGCTCCTCTCCCACGCCGCTACCGACTACCGGACTCTGCGCCGGCAGGGCGGCGCGTTCCCGCACCGGATGGCGTTGCTGTTCATTATCGCGAGCGGCGCCTGGCAGTTTTTGGGGTCGGGGGTCTTGGGGCTGCTGATCAACTTCCCGCTGGTCAACTACTATGAGCACGGGACCTACCTCACCGTGGCGCATGCCCACGGGAGCTTCCTGGGAGGGTACGGCTTCCTGGCCATAGGCCTTGCGTTGTTCTGCCTCCGGTACGCCGCACCCCCGGCCTCCTGGCGTGATCTCCCCCTCATGGGTGCATTCTGGGCCTTGAACCTGGGTCTCGGGCTGATGCTGGCCGTCAGCGTCATCCCGACGGGATTCCTCCAGCTCCTAGAAGTGTACCGGAACGGGTTGGTCGCCGCGCGGGCACTGGATTTCTACAACCACCCCCTCGTCCACAGCTTGATGAAGTGGCGCCTCCCGGGTGACATCCTCCTGACTCTGGGCGCTCTCGTGCTGTGTGGCGAGTTTACCCGGCTGGCCTGGGCCGGCCGGACGGTCAGGGGAGGCGAACATCCCCTCGAGGCGCGTCGGTAGGGGCAGGGGGACGGGAGACGCCACCCACAGCCTATCGGCCCCGTCTCCAGTTCAGGCGGTCCCGGACTGATCGGCGCGGATGGACCGCCTCCGCCGACGGCGCCCCCTCCAGGGCAGGGGGGCGCGGCCCGCACGTGCCAGATCGCGACCCACTGCTCGACGGTCTCTTGGTAAGACCCGCGCGGCCCGGCCTCTCTGTCGCAGACGGCCTGGTCTGGTGCACTAGCGGTGGCATTTCTGCGCGTGAAGACCTGGATCCATGGGATTCCGCTCTTCCTGCATCACCGTCGGCCAGAACGTGTGCACCAGAAAGGCCTGTATCCGTGGGCTCCAGTTCTCCGCCTCTCGGTCCCCGCGGGAGAGGCGGAGGAAACCATTCTGGCTGCATGCCCGATCCTGAGACCGAGGATATCGACGAAGCTCGTCGGCCCGTGGTCTGTGGAGCAGAGGACGAGGCGGTCGACCTCGCGCGGTGGAGTTTCTGGTCGACACGTCGCTCTCGGGGGGATGGGGTTGCGGGCTTATGGACCGCGGTCACGACGGGGTCCCCGTGTCGACCGTCGGGTGGGAGCGAGCCGCCGATCTCGCCTTCCTGCATCGCGCCAGCGATGAGGGCCGAATGTGGAGCCCTCGGAGTCGGCGGGGGCACCCCCCATCCCCTGCCGCGGCACGAGAGTTCTCCACGGGTGCTGGCCAGGACCGGCTCGCGCCCCGTCAGGCGCAAAGGCCACTCGAAGGCGCATTGAACCGGTGCCCCTACACGTAGACCGTGTCCGCAATGCACCCCACATGATCGCCGCTCACGGGATCCGGTCGCTTACGTAGCACCCGGGTGACGAGGCGATAGCGCCGGTGCACCCGGACGGGCGGCGCCGTGTCTAGCCTGCAAGACGCGCCACTCGAGGGCGAATGCAAAGAACAGATGGGCTTGCGCGAGCGAATGGATGCAACCGCATCATTGACGTACCAGGCATTCCCGCGATTCAGTGAGTCCAAGCATCTCCGGGGAGGGAGGGTTCAGTGATGCCGACGGGTAGCGCGAACGTGACCCCCAGACGGAGTACCCTTTTTTGGGGCGCGCTGGCACTTGTGCTCGCAGGGACGGTGATTGTCGTTGGATATAGTAAGGCCCCTGCGGGCCCGGTCTACACGCCACAGGTGAGGTCGTTTACGGTGACGATGGTCCCGCTGCAGGTACACGAGATGCAAGCCATCGAGCCCTTCCTCAAGAAGGCGTTCGCCCCAGGCGGGGTCCTGTACGGCAAGGAGGTGTACGCCATGTCCCCCAGCACAATAGTCGTGTACCAGGGAGACACGGTGCGCCTGACCATTGTGAATCCAGAGGACGATGCGCACACAATCTCCTTTCCGGACCAAGGTGTCACCGTCACCGTGAAAGGCGAATCCACGGCCACCACGACGTTCGTCGCCAAGGCCCCTGGGGCGCACACATATCTGTGCACCATTCCCGAGCATTTCCCGTTTATGTGGGGACAGATCGTCGTGTTGCCAGCCCGGGACGCCATGTGAAGGCGCAGGCGCTGAGAGGCGACCCTATGGGACATGTGACCCGGCCCGACAGCCTCAGGCGAGAGGGAGCGGAGGCGTGCCGCGACCAGGACGCGGGCGATCCAAAGGACGTGCAGCTCAGCTGACAGGTCCGCCCAGCGCGGGCGAGGCCCCGGAGAGGAGCGGACGAGAGCTCCCCCGGGCCCCACCCTGCGCCGGGTCACCCCCTCACCTGGCGACCACCGTCAGCACCATGCCGAGCTCCTTGTGGCCGGGGACGTCGCAGTACCCCTGGTAGGTCCCCTTCGGGATGGTCAGGGTCACGGTCCACGTCTGCCCCGGCTTGATCGGCGGGCTCTTGACCTTGAGCGCGGGGATCACGAGGGTGTGCTCGACGGTCCCCGCGTTCGTCGCACTCAGCTGCACGGGCCCCGCGGGGACCGTGATCGTCTTGGGGACGAACGCGAATTCCTTGAGGGTGATGTGGACTTTGTAGGGAGCCGCCGCCCCCGCCGCGGTCGCGGCGAGGACCACCACGCCCAGAGCAACTACCCAGGCGACATGCCGGGCCACTCTCGTTCTCATCAGTTCATCCCTCCTCCAGACGTCCGACGCTGACCACGCGCTCCGGAGGGGCCCGCGGTCAGGCCGGAAAGGTCACTGGTCTCTTCCCTTCCTCCACCGGTGGGGGGGGGTGCCCTACGGCTGCACGGTGATGGTGGCCGTGCCCCCCTCGGGCGGGTCCCCCAGGAGAAGCGTGAGGGTCCACGTGCCGGCCATCTCAAAGGTCACGTCCCCCTCGTACCGCCCGGGACGCGTGAGGCGGAGGACGGCAGTCGCGGGCCCGTGCCCCATTCCGGGCATGGCCGCCCGGAGTGTGGCCGTGGGAGGCAGGGGACTTCTGCCGTCGACCGTGACCACGACGTGGTGAGGCAGGATGCCCCGCGGGGGCCACGGGGCCGTCGTGACCGTCGCCTGCCAGCGGGGGCCGAGGATGCGCACCCCCGCTACCGGCCGGGCGCACCCGACCGCCACGAGAGAGATGCAAAGGACATAGGCGACCCACCTCACCGGCCACCCCGGCGACGCCCACGCGCCCTCAGCCGCCGCGGGAGCTGAGGGGACTGCTCCAGGTCGTCTCCCACCCTCCCCCTCCCGCATCCACGGGATCCTCATCATCGCTCACATCCACGTCGACCTGGCAGCGCCCGACCTCCGGTCCCTCCAGGGCCTTGGAGACAGGGAGGAGACGGTCTTCCGGGACGAGGAGGCGCAGGACACCGTCGAGGTGCGCGACCTGCGTGGCCTCGGCCGGAATCCTCCGGGCGACGGCCCGCACATCCTCCGGGGCGCCCCGGAGGGTCACGACGATCCGCCGGCCGACGCGCACCGCCGAGGCGGGGAGGTCCGCGACCACCCGCCCGCCGCGGAGGCTCACGACGCGGTCCACGCACCCCCGGAGCTCCGCGACCCGGTGCGAGGCGACCACCACCGTCCTCCCCTCCCTCCCCCACTCGTGAAACCACCGGCGCAGATCTGCCTCTCCTTCCACGTCCAGGTTGCTCGCGGGCTCGTCCAGGAGGAGCACCGGGGGCTCCCCGACCAGGGCCACCGCAAGGGCGAGCCGGCGGAGCATGCCCCCCGAGAGTACTCCGACCGGTCGCGCGGCCGCCCCGTGGAGGCCGACTCGCTCCAGGAGGGGCATCGGCCGGGGTGACAGACCCCGGAGCTTCTGGAAGACCTCCACCACTTCCTCCACCGTCAGGGCCCGGGGGAAAGCGGGGAGCTGCGGCACGTAGCCTATCGCCCGCCGCGCCTGGACCCCCTGACGTGCCACGTCGTAGCCCCCCACGCGGGCGACTCCCCGGTACCGCACCTGCCCCAGCAGGGCGCGCAGGAGCGTCGTCTTTCCCACCCCGTTGGGCCCGGTCAGCACCAGGCGTTCGCCCTGCCGGACCGCAAAGGACACCCCGGAGAGGACCTCCGCGGGTCCGTACGACACCCTCAGGTCCCGGATCTCGATCATGCCGCCCTGCGCCTCGGTCGCCATCCGACGCCAGCCACCCCGACCCCCACGAGCAGGAGCCCTCCAGCCGCCCCCGCGGTCGTCCCCGAGGGGTGGCTCCGGCGCACGAAGCGCGGGGGGATCGAGGGCTCCATGAGCGGCCTCGGGTCCTGCACGAGGAGCCGCGGCGCGAACACGGGGAACGCCCGGGAGGCGAGGTCCACCGCGGTGACGGCGGGGCTGAAGAGGAAGACCCGCGTCTCCGGGCGGTCGTCCAGCAGCCGCTCGAAGAACCGCTCCGCCCGGTAGGGGACGTCGCCCACCCCGTCGCCGTCGGCGTCGAAGCCCACGTAGTCCGACCAGAAGTTGCCCCGTCCGCCCGGGGCCCAGTCGTTCCCCTCCAGGGCCCCTCCCACGACGCGGACCTGCTCCACGTTGTCGCTGAAGACGTTCCCCCCGAACCGGTTGTGCCGCACGTTGCTGAGCAGCCACACCCCCACCCCGTTCCCGAGGACGACGTTTCCCCGGAAGTCCCCCCCCGCGTCCTCCGAGTAGGGGGAGTCGTCGAGGTACAGGCCCACGCTGTTGTCGACGAACAGGTTGCGGAGGGCGACGATCCCGTCGGACTCCTTGATGGCCAGCCCGAACCCGCTCGTCGTCCGGCTCCGCGCGAAGACGTTCTCCTCGAGACGGATGTTGCGGCTGTACATCACGTACGACCCGATGGCGTTCCCCGCGAAGTAGTTGCCCCTTACCACGGCGTCGGCATTGTACATGAAGTGGAGCCCGTAGCGCCCTCCCGTCACCAGGTTATCCTGGATCGTGGCGTGGTTGGAGAACCACAGGATGAAGTCGCGGCCCCCCTCCACGCGGTTCCCCAGCACGACGGTCCCCGGGCTGTTGAAGACCCGGATGGTGTCGCCCCGGCTGCTCAGGGGGAGCGGTTTCCCCCTCACCACGTTCCCTTCGACCCTGCTCCCCGGGGCGCCTTTGAGGTAGATGCCGAAGAGCACGTCCTCGACCACGTTCCTCACGATCCGGGCCCGCGGCGCCCGGACGAAGACCCCGCTGTGTTCGAAGACGAGCTCCGTCCCGCTCCCTCGGACCACACAGCCCTCCACGGTCACACCCGGGGCCGCGACGGTGAGGACCGTCCCCCGCCCCCCGCCGTCCAGGACCGCGCCCTCGCAGCGGAGCCGGAGCGGGGTGCGCACCACCAGGGGCCCGCGGTGCACGCCGTGGACCGTGACCGTGCTCCCGGCCGGGGCCCGGGCCAGCGCCTGGGAGAGCTGCCTGCCCGCCCACACCAGGCGACCGTCCGGACCCGTGACCTGCACCTCCGGGGCGACCCCCGGGGGGGCCGCCCCGGCCGCCGTCCCGCCGGCCCCTGCCAGGGCCGTCACGAGCGCCCAGGATGCCAGCCGGCCCGCTGCTCGACGCACACGGCCCAGCATCGGCTCGCCCACTGGCACGCACGGCACCCCCGAGCCCGGACGGCGGACCCCGCCACCGCGAGCGCCGCCGCCAAGACGGCGAGGTACCACCCCGGCCCGAACGCCGCCCTCACCTGGAACTGGCCGACGATCCCGCTCCCCAGGAGGGGCGGGGTGAAGGGGTCCAGGTGGATGGGCGCTGCCGGGCTGAGGCTGTGCCCGTAGCGCACCAGCCAGGTGAAGAGGTCCACGGCGAAGATCGCGGGGAGGAGCACCACCGGGATCACCAGCACCCAGGCCACGCGCCGGCCCGTGTACCGGACCAGCAGGAGGAGGAGGGCCGCGATCCCGACCCCCACGAGGCTCAGGCGGCGCTCGACCGGGGCGGCCTCCGCGAGCGGGGCCATCCCGATGTAGTGGTTGAGCTCGTCGACCTCGGCCACGTCCCCTCCCACATGGGTGAGGTAGACCTTGACGTCCAGCCCCTGGGGGTACTGGGGGGCCGACAGGTGGAGGGTCCAGTAGGGCAGTAGCACCGAGAGCACGAGCAGCCCCACCGCGGCCGCGAACAGGCCGGCGCCGCGCTCGCCCTTCACCCACCCCGCGAGCCCTCTCAGCACTTCCGCAGGTCGCCGGAGCCGAGGCGACGCCACCGCGCCCATGGCTACGGCTTCACCTCAAGGTACCCCGCCATCTCCAGGTGCAGGGCCGAGCAGAACTCCGTGCAGTAGAAGGGGTAGATCCCCGGCTTGTCCGCGACGAAGCTCACCGTCTCGGTCTTCCCCGGCTCCAGGCTGAGGTTGATGTTGTAGGCGTTCAGGCCGAACCCGTGGGTGGCGTCCAGCGCCCGCTCGATGTTCGTGATGTGGATGACCACCCGGTCGCCCCTGGACACCACGATGTGGTCCGGCGTGTAGTGGCTCCGCATCGCCGTCATCCACACCTCCACGAGCCTCCCCTTCCGCACGATGCGCTCCTTGCCCGGCTGCACCGCGTTCGGGTCCGGCTTCAGGGTCAGCTCGTTGGTCCCCACCGGGTACACGTCCCAGGCCTTGATCTTGGAGAGGGGGATGATCTCGGCAAAGTGGGGTTCCGCGATCCCCACCGGCGCCGCGTAGAGCATCCGCATCTTGGGCCCGCTGATGTCGATCAGCTGGAGGTTCTGGGGGCGGAGGGGGCCGATGCCCCTGTACTGGTCCACCGACCACTTGTTCAGCGCCACCAGGTACTTGCCAAGAGGCCTCACCGTGTCCCCCTGATAGGTCGCCAGGTGCCCGATGTTGTACTGGACTGGGATCTTGTCCACCACCTTCCACGCCTCGCTCTCCGGGTGGTACGGCGGCCCCAGCGTCCACTTGGCCACGGCGCTCTCGATGAAGAGGCTCGTGTAGGCGTTCCCCTTGTCGTCGAAGTTGGTGTGCAGCGGTCCGAGCCCGAGCTTCACCTGGGCCGCCAGAGCCTCCTTGAAGGGCAGGATCGGCACCCCGTAGGGGTCGCGTCCGACAAACCGGCGGGCGGCGATGAGCTGCTGGACCTTGCTCCAGCTGTACACGGTCGCGTTGGGGTCGAGTTTCCCGCCGACGACGATGTAGTCACCCCGCGGCGCCACGTCGACCCCGTGGGGGCTCTTGGGCTCCGGGATGAAGTACAGGACCCCCTCCGCCACCGCCTCCCGGAGGGAGATGACCTTCATCCCGTTCACGACTGTGGCTTTGCCGGCCCGCACGAGGGCCTCGGCCTTCTTCCAGTTGATCACGTGGAGGTAGTCCATGTCGTTGGCCGACGCCCCGATCTCGATGGGCGGCTTGTGCTCCAGCGTCCCCCCGATCGCCCGCTCCGTGTTGAAGGAGTTCACGAACACCCACCCGTCGCTCGGCCCCTTGCCGAAACTCGCCAGGTCCTGCCAGTAGGGTGGCAGCTCCACCTGGAACGACCGCGCCGGATCGATCCGCCCCCGGGCCCGGTCGAACTTCCAGAAGGTGGCCACACCCCGGTAGCTGGCGTTGTAGTCCGTCTGGTCCAGCGGGACGTACTTGGTCTTCGGGAAGGGCACCGCATACTGCGTGCTCTCGAAGACGTAGTCGGTGTTGGGGGAGACCGTCGCCCCGTGGTCGATGGCGGAGTTGGGGTTCTCCACGATCTGCTTGGTCTCGAAGTCCTTGAGGCTGATCACGGCCATCCGGGAGTTCGCCTTGTCGTTGATGAACAGCCACTGGCCGTCGTAGTCGCCCCCCGTCTGGCTGAGGGCCGGGTGGTGGGTGTCGCCCCAGGTCAGCGGGGTGACCGGCCCCACCGTCTCCGGGGCCGTCCCTTGGAGGACCGACTTGGTCTCATTGCTGAACCCGTACCCCTGCCACGGCTCGGGCGCGAACACGCCGATGACCCGGATGAGACGCATGGAGGGGATCCCGAAGACCAGCACCTGCCCGCCCTGGCCCCCGGACGCGAACATGAGCGCCTCGTCGTACTTCCCGGGGGGCACGTAGGTCTCGAGCGCCGCCCGGGCCTCGTCGGGCGACAGGCCCCGCGAGCGCGCGACCGAGAGGAGGTCGGCCCCCTGTCCCTGGGCCGCAGGGCGGCCCGCCAGGAGCGCCACCGCCACGACGAAGGCCAGTCCGGCCGCACCGGCCACCGTGAGGAACCGCGTACGGGTCATGAGCGTCCCCCCTTTGAGTCTTCTTGACCGAGTGTAAAGACCTGCTTGGTCCGATCATAGGCGAAAGCTCCCCCCGCCATGATCGGGCCCGGAGTCGATTCCGCATCCGCTTTCGACCTGATTCACACCCCCTTCCGGCGGATCCCCATTCTGCTGCGATCCAGCACCCGCTGTCAGTCTACCGGGGAGGGGAGGGAGGCGCATCCCAAGAATCCGGGAGGAGCGGCGGGAAGACGCGTAGGGGAAATTGCGGAGGCCGCCCGTGGTAAGATGGAGGCGGACATGGCCCCGATTCGCGTGGTCATCGCCGACGATCATGCGCTCCTCCGCGAGGGGACGTCGCGCCTGCTGGGAGAATTCCCCGACCTCCTCGTGGTCGGAGAGGCCGCCGACGGCGTCACCGCCGTGGAGCTGGCCCGGACCCTGCGCCCCGACGTCGTCATCCTCGACATCCGGCTCCCCCGGCTCAACGGCATCGAGGCGACGCGGCAGATCGTGCAGGACGTCCCCGAGGCGAAGGTCCTCATCCTCACGGCCTATGACGACGACGACTACGTCACCGCCGTCATGGACGCCGGCGCGCTGGGCTACCTCCTGAAGACCGCGCCCGGGCGCGACCTGGTGGAGGCGGTGCGGGCCGTCTCCCGGGGAGAGCCGGCACTCCACCCGGCGATCGCCCGGAAGGTGGCCACCCTGTGGCGGCGGAAGACGAGTGGGGGGCGGGCCGAGCCCCACGAGCCGCTCACGCCGCGCGAATCCGAGGTCCTGCGCCTTCTGGCGCAGGGCTGGCGCAACAAGCAGATCGCCCAACACCTGGGGGTGAGCGTCCGGACGGTCGAGGCCCACCTCAACAGCATCTACCTCAAGCTGGGCGTGTCCACGCGGACCCAGGCCGTGATGCGCGCCCTGTCCCACCGCCTCCTGGACGACGCGCGCGAAGGGGCGGACTCCGGGTGAACGCTCCCGCCCTCTCCGGGGACCAGGGGCCGAGCGGGCGGGCCACGGCGCGGGGATGGGCGGGCTGGGACGCGGTGCGGGCCGTCGTCCGCCCGCCCGTCGAGGACCCCCGCTTCTGGGTGGTCCAGGGGATGGTCGCTCTCGTCGCCCTGGCGGACCACGCCGCGGACACCTACGTCCCCCACGGCCCTCTCCTGTCCTTCCTCCTGGTGACGTTCTTCTTCGTGCCCGCCACCTTTGCGGCGCTCACCTTCGGGTTCCCGGGATCGGCGGCGACGGTCCTCTGGTGCGTGGCGGTGGACGCGCCCGTTATCCTCCTGCACCACCGGGGCCTGGAGCGCCTGGCCGAGCTCGTCCAGCTCGTCGCCGTGGGCGGCATCGCCCTCTTCGTGGGGAGCCGCGTCCACCGGGAGGCCGCCGCCCGCCAGCACGCCGAAGAGGCCCACGCGAAGTACCGGGGCCTGTTCGAAGCGAGCCCCCTCCCCATCCTGATCCTCGGGCCCGCCGGATCCGTCCGCGCCATGAACCCCGCCGCCCGGGCGTGGTTCGGGGGGCCGGGCCCCGACGAGGCCGCCCGCCTGGAGGACCTCGTGGGTGGTCCCTGCGCGGCCGCGCTGGCCGGCACGGCGCTCCACGGAGCGGAGAAGGTGGGGTCCCTCGAGGTGAGGACGCGCCGGGGGACGGTGGTCTGGGTGGACCCGAGCATCATCCGGATCGGAGAGGACCTCTACGCGCTCCTGCTGCGCGACGTGACCGAAGAGCGCCGCCGCCAGGAGGACCTCAGGGTCTTCACCACCGGCATCCTGCGGGCCCACGAGGAGGAGCGACGGCGGCTCGCCCACGAGCTGCACGACGACACGATCCAAGAACTCATCCTCCTGTGCCGCCAGCTCGACACGGTGGAGCGCGTCTGCGGGACCCTCCCCGGGGAGGCCGCCACGGCCCTTGGGGAGGCCCGCGCCTCGGCCGAGCGCCTCGTCCGGTCCCTGCGGGAGTTCGCCCACGCCCTCCGCCCCTCCATCCTGGACGACCTGGGGCTCGTGGCGTCCCTCCGCCAGCTGGTGCAGGAGACGGGCCGCCGCGCGGGACTCCGCGGGCGGGTCCACGTCGTCGGGATCCCCCGGCGGCTCCCTGCCCCCGTCGAGCTCGGGCTCTTCCGCATCGCCCAGGAGGCGGTCCGGAACGTCGAGCGGCACGCCCAGGCCTCCCGGGTCGTGGTGCGGCTGTCCTTCGCACGGGATGAGGTCCGGCTCGACGTCACCGACGACGGACGGGGCTTCACGGTCCCCACGGACGGCGACCTCGCGGCCCGCCGTCACCTTGGCCTCATCGGAGTCCGGGAGCGCGCCCAGCTCCTCGGCGGGACCGTGGACGTCCGCTCGGCCCCGGGGAGGGGGACCACCCTCAGTGCCCGGATCCCGGTCGTCGAGGACCAGGAGGACGCCTCTCGAGGCGGACGAAGGAGTACCGGGGCCGCCCCAGGGGAGCGCGAGCCCCCCGGCCCTTCCCAGGAGGTGGAGCATGGCCACGACCCCGGACCGGACGGCGCGGGTGTGGGCGCGCGCGGAGGAGCTCATCCGGCGGGAGGACACGGTCCTCACCCGGGACCAGGTTGACCGGTACCTCCGGTCGGGAGCGTGGCCGCAGGAGACCTTCTGGGACCTGCTCGTCGAGAAGGCCGAGGCGCGTCCCACGACCCCCGCGGTCATCGACCACCAGGGCCACGTGACCAGCTGGGGGGACCTGAGGCGCCAGGCGGAGGCCTTTGCGGCCGCCCTCGCGAGCCTCGGCTACGGGCCCGGGGACTGTCTCGGCGTGCAACTCCCCAACTGGCCCGAGTTCTGCCCCGTCGTGCTCGGGGCCGCCCGCCTGGGGGTCCGCCCGACCCTCATCCACCCGCCGTACCGGGCCTACGAGCTGGAGTACATCCTCGGGCTCACGGAGGCCCGCGGCCTCGTCGTCCCCGGCCGGTACCGCGAGACCGACTACGTGGAGCTCGCCTCCCGCGTCCGCGCCCGCCTCCCCCACCTACGCGACGTCATCGCGGCCCGCCCGACGGGAGGGGAGAGCCTGTCCCTCCCCGACCTCCTCGCCCGCCACGCGGGGGAGCCGGTCCGCGTGCCGGAGCCCGTGCCCACCGACGTGTTCGTCCTTATGTTCACCTCGGGGACGACGAGCCGGCCCAAAGGCGTCATACATCTCCACGCGAACCTCCTCACCGCGTGCCGCGCCTACGTGGAGGCGTTCCGCCTGGGCCCGGCCGACCGGTGGCTCATCGTGACGCCCTTCACCCACCTGACCGCCTTCGGGATCCCCTTCCTCACGGGGGCGCTCGCCGCCGGGGGATCCGTCGCCCTCCTCGAGGCGTGGGACCCGGAGAGCGCCCTCGACCGGATCGAGCGGCACGGCATCACCCACTTGGTGGGGGCTCCCCCCATGCTCATCGACCTCGCGCGGCGTCCCGACCTCTCCACGCGGCGGCTTACGTCGCTGCGCTTCCTCATGTACGCCGGCGCCCCATGCCCGGTGGACTTCCTGCGCCGCCTCCAGGCCCAGCTGGGCTGCGGCCTCGCGGTCTTCTATGGGTGGACGGAGGGGCTCGCGCACACCTTCACCACACCCGAGGACCCCCTGGAAGTCACGAGCCTCACCGTGGGACGGGTCGGCGCGGGCTGGGAGTGGCGGGTCGTGGACGACGCGGGAGGCGACGTCGCGCCCGGCGGGGCGGGAGAGTTCTGGGGGCGCGGGCCCAACCTCTCGCCGGGCTACTACCGCCAGCCCGAGTTCCTCAGGGAACGCTTCCGCCCGGACGGGTGGTTCATGTCGGGCGACATCGTGACCCGCAACCCCGACGGGACCTTCACCTACGTGGCGCGCAAGGACGACGTGATCAACCGCGGCGGCCAGAAAATCGACCCCCGCGAGGTCGAGGAGCTCCTCTACCAGCACCCCAGGGTCGCCCACGTCGCCGTGGTGGCCATGCCCGACGACCGGCTCGGCCAGCGAAGCTGCGCCTTCGTCGTCCCGACCCCCGGGGCCCCGCTGACGCTGGAGGACCTCCGGCTCTTCCTCGCCGAGAAAGGGCTCGCCCAGTACAAGTGGCCCGAGCGCCTCGAGCTGGTGGACTCCCTCCCCATGACGCCCACGGGGAAGATCATGCGCTACGAGCTCCGTGCCCGGGCCTCGCGCCTCCCCGCCGCGGAGGGACCCGGGCGGTAGCGCCCCCCGGGACGGTCCCGCGGCCTCAGGCCTCCCGAGAGAGCGTCGCGACGACGTCCCGCCCCGCCCGGCCGGAGCGCAGGGCGATCATCTCCGCCGCGATCGCCACGGCGATCTCCGCAGGCGTCCGAGCCCCGATGTCGAGACCGATGGGCGCCCGCAGCCGCGCCAGGCGCTCAGGTGGGACTCCCTCCGCGACGAGGGCGCGGCAGCGGGCTTCGTGGGTCCTGCGGCTCCCCAGCACGCCGATGTAGCCGGCCGGCCCCTCGAGGGCCACCTTGAGGAGCGGCACCTCGAACTTGGCGTCGTGGGTGAACACGCAGATGGCCGTCCGCGCGTCCACGGGGGCCTCGGCCAGGAACTCGTGAGGCCACCGCACCACGACGTCGTCGGCCTCGGGGAACCTCTGAGGGACCGCGAAGGCCGCCCGGGCGTCGCAGACGGTGACGCGGTAGCCGAGGAGCTTCCCGATCCGGACGAGCGCTCCGGCGTGGTCGGTGGCCCCGAAGACGTACAGCCGGGGCGGGGGGACGAAGGACTGGAGGAAGACTTCCACGACCTCCTCCTCGGCGCCGCCGGGCGGCGCGTACCGGCGCACTCCGGTCTCCCCGCGGGCTAGCAGCGCCCGGGCGTCCTCGACGATGCGGGACTCCAGGTGGGGGAGCCCGAGCGTCCCCTCGTGCGCCGCACCCGACACCAGCATTTTCGCGCCTGAGGTTGGTCCGCTCACCGCAGTGACGACGGCGACCGGCTCCTGTCTCTCGGCGGCCTCGCGCAGCGCCCGAAACAGACCTGGCGGCCAGGCGGCGAGGGACTCCACGAAGATGTGCACGATCCCCCCGCACGACAGGCCGACGGCCGCCGCGTCCTCGTCGGAGATCCCGTAGGTGACCCGCCTGGGGCGTCCCGTTAAGAGGACGTCCGCGGCCTCCTGGGCCACCGCCGCCTCGACGCAGCCGCCCGACACGGAGCCCACGAGATCGTACCCCTCAGTGACGGCCATGGCGGCTCCAGGCGGCCGGGGCGCCGACCGCTCCGTCGCGATCACGGTGGCGAGAGCGACCTTCTTTCCCTCGGCAAGCCAGCGGTCGATCTGATCGGCGATCTCGACCATGGGGTCCTCCCTCCTGCACGCCCCGCGTCTTCCCCTTCACTCCCTCTCCATCTTAGCAAATCGCGCGCTGATGCACCTGGCCGCGGGAATTGATGCGCCTGGCGGATTGCCGGCTCCCCCCGCCTCCGTCATGCTGGCGTTAGACCGACCGGTCGGACGACAGGCTGGGTGGGGGGTCCCCATGACGATGGCGGAACGGATTCTGGCCCGGGCCTGCGGACGCCCCGAGGTCTCATCCGGCGAGTTCGTCGTGGGCCGCGTGGACACCGCCCTCCTCCACGACATCTTCGCCGCGAGCGCCTTCGCCCTGCTGCGCCAGGCCGGCCTCTCCTCTCTGTGGGACCCCAGCCGCGTCGTCGTCGTCCTCGACCACCTGGTCCCCGCCCCCACGGCAGGCGCTGCCGAGGTCCACCGCCAGATCCGCCGCGATGTCGACGAGTTCCGCGTCGGCCACTTCTTCGACGCGGGAGTAGGGGTGTGCCACCAGGTGGTGGTGGAGGAGGGTCTCGTGCGCCCCGGCGCCCTGGTGGTCGGGACCGATTCCCACACCACCACGGCGGGGGCCATCGGCGCGGGCGGCACGGGGATCGGCACCTCAGAGATGGCCTACGTCCTGGCGACGGGGAGCCTGTGGTTCCAGGTCCCTCCCGCGATCCACGTGGACCTCGAGGGGGCGCTCCCCCCCGGGGTGGGGTGGAAGGACGTGGCCCTCGCGCTGGCAGGCCGGCTGGGGGCCGACGGAGCCCAGTACCGGTCGCTGGAGTTCGGCGGGACGGCCCTCCGGGACCTGGACCTCTCCGGCCGGATGACCCTCGCCAACATGGCCGTGGAGATGGGCGCCAAATTCGGGCTCGTGGAAGTCGACGAGTCCCTGGCCGCGCGCCTGCGGGGCCAGGGAGTGGGGGTGGACGCCTTCGGGCCCGACCCCGACGCCCGCTACGAGCGGCGCGTGGAGGTGCGCCTGGACCGCCTGGACCCGCAGGTGGCGCTCCCCCCTGCGGTCGACCGCGTGGTGCCGGTCGGCGAGGCCGAGGGGATCCCGGTCGACCAGGCGTTCATCGGGTCCTGCACCAATGGGCGGGTCGACGACCTCCGGGCGGCGGCCGCCATCCTCCGTGGGCACAGGGTCCACCCGCAGACGCGTCTCCTGGTCGCTCCCGCCTCCCGGCGGGTGCTCCAGCAGGCCCTGGCGGAAGGCATCGTGGACGATCTCGTGGCGGCCGGCGCCCTCCTCCTCCCGCCCGGGTGCGGCCCCTGCTTCGGCGGGCACCAGGGCCTGCTCGGCCCCGGGGAGCGTTGCATCGGGTCCCACAACCGAAACTTCCTCGGCCGCATGGGGAGCCCGCAGGCGGACATCTACCTCGCCTCTCCCGCCACGGTAGCCGCGAGCGCCCTGCGGGGCCGGATCACCGACCCCCGGCGCGTCCTGGAGGTGGTCGGGTGAGCTCCGACTATGCACGGATCCGGACCGGGAGACCCCCCGCGCCGCTCGCCTCCCCCCTCGTCCAGGGGCGGGTGTGGACCTTCGGCGACGACATCAGCACCGACCTCCTCGCCCCGGGGGCCTACGCCATCGCCCCGCTTGAGGAGCGCACGCGCCACACCCTCGAGGCCGTCAACCCGCGGTTTGCGGCGGAGGTCCGGACAGGAGACGTCGTGGTGGCAGGCCGGAACTTCGGGTGCGGGAGCAGCCGGGAGTCGGCCCCCGAAGCCCTCAAGGCCCTGGGGGTCGGATGCGTCGTGGCCGCCTCCTTCGCCCGCATCTTCCTGCGGAACGCCGTCGCCCTCGGGCTCCCGGCCCTGGTGTGTCCGGGGGCCCGGGAGATTTTCCAGGAGGGAGACCCCGCCCAGGTGGACCTCGCCACAGGCACGGTGACGAACCTGGCGACGGGGGCCGCCGTCCGGGGGCACCCCCTCCCGGAGCCCATGGTGGACATCCTCCGGGCGGGCGGGATCCTCGCCCTCCTCCGGGAGCGTGCGCGGTCATGATGTGGACCCCCTCGGTCGAGGCGGCCCGCCGCGACGACCTCCAGCGGCTCCAGGACGAGCGGCTCAGGGCGACCGTCGCCCGCGCCTACAGGGCGGTCCCCTTCTACCGCGAGCGTCTCGAGCGGGCCGGCCTCCGGCCGGAGGACATCCGGACCACCGCCGACCTGCCGCGGATCCCGCCGACCACCAAGGACGATCTCCGGCGCCTCTATCCCTTCGGGCTCCTCGCGTGCCCGCGAGAGGAGGTCGTCGAGCTCCACTGCTCCTCGGGGACCACCGGCTACCCGACGGCCGCCGGCTACACGCGGGCCGACCTCGAGACCTGGGGAGAAGTCATGGCCCGCACCCTGGCCTCGGGCGGGGTGCGCCGGGGGGACCTCGTGCACAACGCCTACGGGTACGGGCTGTTCACGGGAGGGCTGGGCTTCCACTACGGGGCGCTCCGCCTGGGCGCCACGGTCCTCCCCACGTCGGCCGGCAACACCGCCCGGCAGGTCCGGCTCCTGAGGGAATTCGGCGCGACGGTCCTGTGCTGTACCCCCTCCTACGCCCTCCACCTGGCCGAGGCCCTGGAGACAACTCCTGGCCCTCCGTGGGCGCTCCGGTGCGGCGTGTTCGGCGCCGAACCCTGGTGCGAGGGGACGCGGCGCGAGATCGAGCGACGCCTCCGCATCCGCGCCTTCGACTGCTACGGCCTCAGCGAGGTCATCGGGCCGGGCGTGGCCGCGGAGTGCGAGGCGCACGCCGGCCTCCACATCCAGGAGGACCACTTCTTCCCCGAGGTCCTGGACCCCGGAACGGGCCGGCCGTGCCCGCCCGGCGTCCGGGGGGAGCTGGTGCTCACCACCCTGACGAAGGAAGCGACCCCGCTCCTCCGGTACCGCACCGGTGACATCACATCCCTCGTGCCCGAGCCCTGCGCGTGCGGCCGGACCCTCGTCCGCATGGAGCGCCCGAGCGGCCGCGTGGACGACATGCTCATCGTCCGCGGGGTCAATGTGTTCCCCTCGGAAATCGAATCGGTCCTCCTCCAGATCCCGGAGCTCAGCCCCCACTACCAGATCGTGCTGGAGCGGCCGCGGGCCCTCGACGTCCTGGAGGTGCGCGTGGAGGCGCGGCCCGGGGTCGGTCCGGAGGCCGTGGCGGGCCTCCAGGAACGCGCCCAACGGGCTCTCCGCTCGGAGCTGGGGCTCTCGGCCACGGTGACGGTCCTCCCGCCGGGAGAGCTTCCACGATCGGAAGGGAAGGCGCTCCGGATCATCGACCGGCGCCGCTCGGGGGTGATGGCATGATCCCGGTCCTGGACCTCATCTACGACTGGAACACCGAGGGCTCCGCTCCCCGCCGCCCGCCCCACCCCGTGGAGGTCAACGACGAGACGCTCCGCGACGGGCTCCAGAGCCCCTCCGCGCGCCATCCGTCGCTGGACGAGAAGCGCAGGATCCTCCACCTGATGGACGGCCTCGGCATCTCCGGCGTGAACCTGGGATACCCCGGGGCCAGCCGGCGCGCCCTCGAGGACGTGGTGGCCCTCGCCTCGGAGATCGCGACCCACCGGCTCTCGCTCCGCCCCAACTGCGCGGGCCGCACGGTCGAGGCCGACATCCTCCCCATCGCGGAAGCGCAGCAGAGGGCGGGCATCCCCATCGAGGCCGCGGTGTTCCTGGGGAGCAGCCCGCTCCGCCAGTACGTGGAGGGGTGGGACCTGGACTTCCTCCTGCGCACCGCCGAGGCGGCCGTCACCTGCGCCCGCCGCCACGGGCTCGAGGTGATGTTCGTCACCGAGGACACCACCCGGGCCCGGCCGGACCACCTCCAGCGCCTCTACCTCACGGCCGTGCGGGCGGGGGCGCGGCGGATCTGCCTCGCCGACACCGTCGGCCACGCGACCCCGTGGGGGGTGCGCCGGCTCGTCCGCTTCATGCGCCAGGTGGTGGGGCCGGAGATCGCCATCGACTGGCACGGGCACCGGGACCGCGGCCTCGACGTGATCAACTCCCTCGTGGCGGCCGAAGCCGGCGCGAACCGCCTGCACGCCTGCGCGCTGGGCATCGGGGAGCGCGTGGGGAACACGAGCATGGAGCAGCTGCTCGTGAACCTCCGGCTCCTCGGCTGGTACGGGTGGACCGACGCCGACCTCCGGCTCCTGCCCGAGTACTGCCAGGCCGTGGCCACGGCGGTCGGGATCCCCATCCCCCCCAACTGCCCGGTCGTCGGCAAGGACGCCTTCGAGACGAGCACGGGCGTCCACGCGGCCGCGATCCTGAAGGCCATGCGGTCCGGGGACCCCTGGCTCGCCAACCGCGTCTACAGCGGGGTGCCCGCCGAGGAGGTGGGGCGGGAGCAACGCATCACCATCGGCCCCATGAGCGGGCAGGCCAACGTGATCTGGTGGTGCGAGCAGCACCGCCTCCGGCCCGACCCGGAGTTCGTGGGGCGGGTGCTGGAGCGGGCCAAGGCCAGCGACCGCGTGCTCACCGACGACGAGATCCTGGCCCTGGCCGCCAGCCGGGCGTCATGAGGGATCCGGCCGTGGCCACGGACCTCACCCTCCTCCCGACGCGGCAGCTGGTCCTGGGGAACGAGGCCCTCGCCCGCGGGGCCTACGAGGCGGGGGTCCAGGTGGCCGCGGGATACCCCGGGACGCCGAGCACCGAGATCCTCGAAGCCCTCGCGCGGTGGGAGGACGTCTACGTGGAGTGGGCGCCCAACGAGAAAGTGGCCCTGGACGTGGCGCTCGGCGCGGCCATCGGGGGAGCCCGGGCCCTCATGACCACCAAGCACGTCGGCCTCAACGTCGCCTCCGACACCCTCATGACCGCCGCCTACACGGGGGTCGGGGCCGGCCTCGTCATCGTCTCGGCCGACGACCCCGGCATGCACAGCTCCCAGAACGAGCAGGACAACCGCGTCTACGCCCGCTTTGCGGGCGTCCCGCTCCTGGAACCCGCCGACGCGGCGGAGGCGAAGGCCTTCATGGGCGTCGCCTTCGGCCTGAGCGAGGAGTTCGACGTGCCCGTGCTGGTGCGCACCACGACCCGCGTGAACCACGGGAGCGGGATCATCACCCTGGGGCCGCGCCGGGTCCCCCCGGCCCGGCCGTTCCGGCGCAACCCCGCCAAGTACGTCATGCTGCCCTCCCACGCCCGTGCGCGCCACCCGGTCCTCCTCGAGCGCCTCGGGCGGATCGCCGAGGCGGCCGAGGCCTCTCCCCTCACGGTCGTGGAGCGCCGCAGCCGGGACCTCGGGGTCATAACCAGCGGGGTGGCCTACCACTACGTCCGCGAGGCCGTGCCCGAGGCGAGCGTCCTCAAGCTGGGGATCTCCTTCCCCCTGCCGATGCGGCGGATCCAGGAGTTTGCGGCGTCGGTGGACCGGCTCGTGGTCGTCGAGGAGCTCGAACCCCTCCTAGAGGACGCCCTGCGGGCCGCGGGCCTCCCCGTCGTGGGCAAGGCCTACTTCCCGCGCGTCGGGGAGCTGACCCCGGACCTCGTGCGGCAGGGGTTCGCCCGCGCGGGGCTGCTCCCCGCTCCCCCCGAGCCGGTCCCCGGCCCCGGCCGACCCCCGGCCGCGCCGCGGCCGCCGGTCCTGTGTCCCGGGTGCCCGCACGTGGTCCCCTACCTGGCCCTGCGCCAGCTCGGCGCCGTGGTGGCCGGCGACATCGGCTGCTACACCCTGGCCGCCCTGGAGCCCCTTGCGGCCATCGACACGACCCTGGCCATGGGGTCGAGCATCGGGATGGCCATCGGGCTCGTCCGCTCGAGGCAGGCCCCCGGGCCGGTCGTGGCCACCATCGGCGACTCGACCTTCCTCCACTCGGGGATCCCGGCCCTGCTGGATGCGGTGTACAACCGCACGCCCGTCACGGTCGTCATCCTCGACAACGGCACGACGGCCATGACGGGCGGCCAGCCCCACCCGGCGACGGGCCAGACGATCCGGGGCGACCCGGCCCCGCGGGTGGACCTTGCCGCCCTGTGCCGGGCGCTGGGCGTCGAGTGGGTGGAGGTGGTCGATCCCTACGACGTGAGCGCGACCTTCCGGGTGCTGGAGGCTGCCGTCGCCCACCCCGGGGTCTCCGTGGTCATCACGAACCGTCCCTGCGTCGAGGCGCCCCGCAAGATCCGGGAGCGGCCCTTCACGGTGGTGGCCGACCAGTGCACGGCCTGCCAGGCGTGCATGGTCCTGGGATGCCCCGCCCTCGTGTGGACGCCGAGCTGGGTCGACGGGCGTCCCCGGGTCGCCATCGAGGCGGGCCTCTGCTCGGGCTGCGCGGTCTGTCCCCAGGTGTGCCCGGCTGGCGCCATCGTGCCCGCAGGAGACCCCCATGCGTAACATCCTCCTCGTGGGCGTGGGAGGACAGGGCGTCGTCCTCGCCAGCAACATCCTCGGCGAGGTGGCGGTCTGCGCCGGGTGGGACGTCAAGAAGAGCGAGGTCCACGGGATGGCCAAGCGGGGGGGGATCGTCTTCAGCCACGTCCGGTTCGGGCCGGAGGTCCACAGCCCCATGATCGCCGCAGGAGAGGCCGACGCGCTCGTGGCCTTCGAGTGGGCGGAAGGCGTCCGGTGGCTCCCCTACCTCCGCCCGGGGGGCCTCCTCGTGGTGGACACCGCGCAGATCGTCCCCCCCGCCGCCCAGCAGGACCACCGCACGTGGCAGCGGGCCTACCCCCGGCGCGACCCGGAGGTCCTCCGCGGACACGCGGGTCCGGTGGTGGCCGTCGACGCGCGGAGGATGGCGCAGGAGCTCGGGTCCGTGCACGTGGCCAACACCCTCCTCCTGGGGGCCCTCTCCCTCTGGCTGGAGTTCCCGCCGGAGACGTGGGAGGAGGTCATCCCCCGCCACGTCCCCCCGCGCACGGTCGACGTGAACCTGCGGGCCTTCCGCACGGGCCGCGCCCTCGAGGCGGCCCCAGTCCTTGCGGTCGATCCCTGGGAGGCGCCGCCGCGGGCCCCGCGCTACGCCATCGACATCACCCCTGGGTGGTGCAAGGGGTGCGACATCTGCGTCCGCCTCTGCCCCGAGGGAGTCCTTGAGCTGGGAGGGGATCGCGTCGTGCGGGCGGTGGCGCCGGAGGCCTGCACCGGGTGCCAGCTGTGCGAGTGGCTGTGCCCCGACTTCGCCATCGCGATCCGCCCGCTGGCTGCGGAGGCGGCCGTGGGGGACCTCCCGTGACGCGGCCGGCCCAGCTCCTCCAGGGCAATGCGGCCTGCGCCGCCGGGGCGATCGCGGCGGGGTGCCGGTTCTACGCCGGGTACCCCATCACCCCCTCCTCGGAGATCGCCGAGGAGATGGCCCGGCGCCTCCCGGCCGCAGGCGGCGTGTTCGTCCAGATGGAGGACGAGATCGCGTCGCTCGCCGCGGTCATCGGGGCGTCCCTCGGCGGCCTCCGCGCCATGACCGCCACCAGCGGGCCGGGGTTCTCGCTCATGCAGGAGCACATCGGGTTCGCCGCCATGGCCGAGGTGCCCTGCGTCATCGTCAACGTGATGCGCGGGGGGCCGAGCACCGGCCTGCCCACCTCGCCGGCCCAGGGCGACGTCATGCAGGCCCGCTGGGGGACCCACGGCGACGTCCCGAGCCTCGTCCTGGCGCCCGCGTCGGTGGCCGAGGTGTACGACCACACCCTCAAGGCCTTCGCCCTCGCCGAGCGGCTGCGGACGCCCGTCGTGGTGCTGTACGACGAGGTCCTCGCCCACATGCGCGAGGAGGTCGTCCTCCCGGAGCCACCTCCCGGGGGCGTCCCGGGACGCCGGCGCCCGGCCGTCCCTCCTCCGGCCTATCGCCCCTACGCGCCCGATCCCGACGGCGTGCCCCCGCTCGCCGACTTCGGGAGCGGGTACCGCTTCCACGTGACGGGGCTCGCGCACGATGAGGGGGGATTCCCCACCCAGGACCCCGCCACCATCGCCGCCCACCAGCGGCGGCGTCTCGCCAAGGTCGCCCTCTTCCGCGAGATCATCTCCCCCGTGGACACGTGGCGCCTGGAGGATGCCGAGGTGGCGGTCGTCGCCTACGGGATCGTCGCCCGCGCGGCCCAGGAGGCGATCGAGGAGGCCCGGGCCCGGGGCCTGCGGGTGGGCCTCCTGCGCCCTGCGGTCCTGTGGCCCTTCCCAGACCGCGAGGTGGCGGAGGCGGCCCGGGCGGTGCGGGCCGTGGTGGTGGCCGAGATGAACCTCGGCCAGGTCGTGCGCGAGGTGGAGCGCGCCGTCGCGGGAGCGGCCCCGGTCATCCCCTGCTGCCGCGCGGACGGGCACCCCATCACGCCTGAGGAGATCCTCGAAGCCGTGGCGGCCCGCGAGCCCGCGGGGAGGACCGCGTCCTATGGGTGACGTCCGCCGGTTCCTGCGGCTCCCTCAGATGCCCCACGTCCTGTGTCCGGGCTGCAGCCACGGGATCGTGGCCGGGGCGCTCCTGCGGGCCATCGACCGGGTGGGCCTCCCCCAGGACCGGGTCGCCGTCGTGGCCGGCATCGGCTGCAGCAGCCGGCTCCCGGGGATGATGGACTTCTGCACCCTCCACGCGACCCACGGGCGCGCGCCGGCCTTCGCCACCGGCCTCAAGCTCGCGCGTCCCGAGCTCACCGTCATCGTCATCACGGGCGACGGCGACGGCCTCGCCATCGGGGGCAACCACCTCATCCACGCTGCCCGGAGGAACATCGACGTGACGTGCCTCCTGTTCAACAACGAGGTGTACGGCATGACCGGCGGGCAGCTCGCGCCGACCACCCCCGAGGGCGGCGTCACGACCACCTCGCCCTTCGGCAACATCGAACCCGCCTTCGACGCGTGCCGGCTCCTCGCCGCGGCGGGCGCCACCTTCGTGGCCCGCGGCGTCGCCTACGAGCCGGTGGTCCTGGAGGATCTGATCGCCCGGGGCCTCAGCCACAAGGGGTTCAGCTTCATCGAGGTCCTCACCGACTGCCCCGAGTACTACGGCCGCTACAACCGCCTGGGGAGCCCCACCGCCATGCTGGCGCTGCAGAAACGGTCCTCCCGCGACATCGACGCCCGCCTCCACTCGCCCCGAGCCCCCGTCCTCCACCCCGCGCCGACCCGGCCCGTGCCCGCCGTGGACCTGGGGGTGCTGGTCCAGGTGGAGCGTCCCGAGTTCACCGAGCGGACGCGCAGGGTGATGGCGCACGCCCGGGGGGCGGCCGGATGAAGGTGGCCGTGCGCTTCGGGGGCGCGGGGGGCCAGGGCATCGTGCTGGCCGGTCTCATCCTGGCGGAGGCCGCGGCCCTGGCCGGGCGCCGCGTGGCGTGCACGCAGGCCTACGGTCCCGAGTCCCGCGGGGGAGCCTCCCGGTCCGACGTGATCATCAGCGACGGCCCCATCCTGTTCCCCGTGGCGCGCCGCCTGGACGTGCTCGTGGCCCTGACCCAGCAAGCGTGCGAGGCCTCGTGGCAGGCCGTCAAGCCCGAGGGCGTGGCTGTCCTCGACACGGGGGTCGTCCCCCCGGGGGACGGGGTGGCTCACCTCCTCCTGCCCCTCGTGGACACCGCCCGGCGGATCACCCGGTCGGCCCTCGGCGCCAACATGGTGGCCCTGGGAGTCGTCGCGAGCCTCGTGGAGCTCGTCCCGCCCGAGGCGCTCGAGGAGGCCGTGGCCCGCCGGGCCCCTCCGGCGTCCCGGCCCCTGAACCTGGCCCTGCTCGAGACCGGGCGCGCCCTGGGCCGCTCCCTCCGGGAGGAGGCCTCCCCGCTCCCCGGAGGTAGGGCGTGAGGACGGGGAAGCCCTCCCAGGACGGCCCCGGCATGGCCCTTCCCAGCGGGCCTGCCCCGGCGACGGCCCCGGCGGCCCCCCGGGAGGACGGGCCCAAGGCGCGGATCCTGCGCGCCGCCGCCGCGCAGTTCCGGCGCCGGGGATTCCACCGGACCACCATGCAGGAGGTCGCGGCCGCGGCGGGGCTCACCAAGGGGACACTCTACTACTACGTACGGAGCAAGCAGGCGCTGCTCTATGAAATCGTGGAGCACACGCTGGACCAGGCCCTGCCCCGGCTCGAGGAGATCGCCGCGTCCCCGGTCCCCGCATCCGAGCGGTTGCGCCAGGCCGTGCGGCTCCACATCCTCACCCTCGCCGAGGACCACGACAACGTCGCCTGCTTCGTCGAGGAGGGGCGGTCCCTCGCGCCCCGGTACCGGAGCGCTCACCTGGCGCGCCGCGACCGGTACGAGGCCCTCTTCCGCCGCATCGTGGAGGACGGGATCGCAAGGGGGGAGTTCGCCCCCACCGACGTGCGCCTCGCGGGCCTCGCCGTGCTGGGGATGGTCAACTGGATGGTGCGGTGGTACCGCGCCCACGGGCAGCGGTCGGCCGAAGAGATCGCCGCCCACTTCGGCGACTACGCGGTGAACGCCCTCCGCGGCTCGGGAGGACCCCATGGGGACCGTGCTTGAGGGGCTGCGCGTCCTCGACTTCTCCCAGGGCGCGGCGGGGCCCATCTGCACCATGTACCTGGGGGACCTGGGCGCCGACGTGGTGAAGGTGGAGCCCCCGGGCGGGGAGTGGGGGCGCACCCTCGGCCCCCCCTTCGTCCAGGGCGTGGCCGCGGCCTTCCTCGGCATGAACCGGAACAAGCGCAGCGTCGTCCTCGACCTCAAGCACCCGCGTGCCCGCGAGGTGGTGGACCGTCTCCTCGCGCCGTGCGACGTCCTGGTGGAGAGCTTCCGGCCGGGCGTCATGACCCGGCTGGGGCTGGACTACGAGACGCTACGGCGGACGCACCCCCGGCTCATCTATTGCGCGATCTCGGCCTTCGGCCAGACGGGGCCGTGGCGGGACCGGCCGGGCGTGGACGGGATCGTCCAGGGCGGAAGCGGCCTCATGAGCGTGACCGGATCTCCTGAGGGGGAGCCCGTCAAAGTGGGGGTCCCGGCCGCCGACACGGTGGCGGGCATGCTGGCGGCCGCCGGCATCCTCGCCGCGCTCCTGGCCCGGGAGCGCACCGGATGCGGCCAGCGCGTGGACCTCTCCCTCCTGGACGCCCTTTTGGCCTTCCAGGCCGTCCCCCTGGCCATGTACCTGGCTTCCGGGGATCCGCCGGGCCGGACGGGGAGTGCGGCACCCTACGCCGCCCCCAACGAGGCGTTCCCCACCGCGGACGGGTACATCATGGTCGCCGCCTACACGCCGGAGCGGTGGAAGCGGCTGTGCGAGGTGATCGGCCGCCCCGAGCTCGCGCTGGATCCCCGGTTTTCGTCCAATGCGGCACGGGTCCGGCACCGCACGGCCCTCCGGGACGTCCTCGGGCAGGTGTTCCGCACCCGGAGCGCGCAGGAGTGGCTCGAGGCCCTGGACGCCGCCGACATCCCGTGCGGCCCTATCCTCACCTACCCCGAGGTCGTGGCCCACCCCCAGGTCACCCACAACCGGATGGTGGTCACGCTGGACCACCCCGTGCTGGGCGCCGCGCGGGTGGTGGGCCCTCCCCTGCGCCTCAGCCAGACGCCCCCCCGGATCGCGGCCCCCGCGCCGCTTGCGGGGGAGCACACGGAGAGCGTTCTCCGCGAGGTGGGGATCACGGGAGACGAGATCGCCGAGCTCCTCGCCCTGGGCGTCGTCGAGAGCCCGGCGGCCGAGGCCCAGCGGAGGTGAGCGCGATGGACGAGACGGTGGTGTTCCAGCGGGAGGGCGCCCTTGGACTCCTGACCCTGAACCGACCGGAGGCCCTCAACGCCCTGCTGCCGGAGATGCTCGACCGCCTGCAGGCGGTGCTGACCGAGATCGAGGGGGGCGACGACGTGCGGGTCCTCATCCTCACCGGCGCCGGGGAGAAAGCTTTCTGCGTGGGCGCCGACCTCAAGGCGCGCGCCCAGGAGTACGAGGAGGACGGGGCGGGGCCCGACCCCCTGGCCGACCGCGTGCGGCGCGTCTTCGCCCACCTGGAGAGCCTCCCCGTGCCCGTGATCGCCGCCATCAACGGCTACGCGCTGGGAGGCGGGTTGGAGCTCGCCCTGGCCTGCGACCTGCGCCTCGCGGCCGAGGGGGCGAAGCTGGGCTTCCCGGAAGCCAAGGTCGGGAGCATGCCCGGGGCCGGCGGGACCCAGCGCGTGACGCGCCTCATCGGCCCGGCACGGGCGAAGGAGCTGATGTTCACCGGGGAGTTCATAGACGCCCAGGAGGCCGCCCGGTTGGGCCTCGTCAACCGCGTGGTCCCCCGCCCCCAGCTCCTCGGGGAAGCGCGGGCCCTGGGATCCGCCCTCGCCCTCCGGGCGCCTCTCTCGCTGCGCGCCATCAAGGCCGCCGTCCACCTCGCCCTCGACGCGCCCCTCGAGGCGGGACTCGCCTTCGAGCGCATGGCGCACGCGGTCCTGCGCCACAGCCGGGACCGCCGCGAGGGCATCCAGGCGTTCCTCGAAAAGCGCGAACCGCGCTTCACCGGCCGGTAGGAGAGGAGGGAGGACCCATGGGTGTGTCCGAGCGGGTCGCCATCGTCACGGGAGCGGGCCAGGGGATCGGCGAGGGGATCGCCCACCGCCTGGCCTCCGGAGGCGCCCGGGTCGTCGTCAACGACATCGTCGCCGACCGGGTGGAGCGCGTGGCCGGAGCGATCGCCGCCGCCGGGGGGACGGCGGTGGGCGTTGCGGCCGACGTGAGCCGGGCCGAGGGCGCCGCCGAGGTGGTGCGGCGCGCCCGGGACGCCTTCGGACGCGTGGACATCCTCGTCAACAACGTGGGGATCGCCCGGGACCGGTACCTCACCAAGATGTCCGAGGAGGACTGGGACGAGGTCCTCCGGGTCAACCTGAAGTCTTACTGGCTGTGCTGCCGCGAGGCCGTCCCATCCATGATGGAGCAGCGGTACGGCCGGATCGTCAATATCGCCTCGCGGGCGTGGCTGGGGAACCCCGGCCAGTCCAACTACGCGGCGAGCAAAGGCGGCGTGGTGAGCCTCACGCGCACCCTGGCCCTGGAGCTGGCCAAGTTCGGGATCACGGTGAACGCGGTGGCCCCCGCCCTCGTGGACACGCCGCTCTTCCGGAGCCTCAAGGACGAGGTCCAGGAGCGGCTCCTCAAGACCGTCCCCATGGGTCGCATCGGCACACCCGCCGACATCGCCCACGCCGTGGCGTTCTTCGCGGGCGAGGAGGCGTCCTACATCACCGGCCAGGTGCTCTACGTGTGCGGGGGACGGAGCGTGGGGGCGTACTAGGATGGGCGTCCGCGCAGCGCTCGCGAGCGCTCTCGCCCTCCTGTCGCTCCTGGGGCTCCCCTCCGGCCCTGCCCTCGCCGTCCGGGAGGTCCGAGTGGCCATCGGCCCGCCCCTCGTCGTCGGGTACCTCCCCGTCTACGCGGCGGAGGGGCTGGGGTACTTCGCCGACCTGGAGCGCCGCCACGGGGTGCACGTCACCCTCGTGGACTTCCCCGGAGGCAGCGAGGCCGCCACGGCCCTGGTGGGGCGGACGGCGGACTTCGCCACCATCACCCTCACCCACGTCATCGTCGCCCAGGCCCACGGGAAGGACCTCAAGTTCCTCCTGACCTTCTTCAACTCCCAGGCCATGGCGATGATCGTCCAGGCCGGCCTGCGGGAGGTCACGTCGCCCGCCCAGCTCCGGGGGCGGCGCATCGGGATCACGGGCCTCGGGTCCGCCACCCACATGCAGGCCCGCCACATCCTGGAGGCCTTCGGGGTGGACCCCGACGCGGTCCAGTACGTGCCGGTGGGCGGTCCCCAAACCGCCCTGGCGGCCTGGCGGCGCCGGGCCGTGGACGCCCTCGTGTACCTCGATCCCCTCGTGACCACGTTGGTGAGCGAGGGGACCGCGCGGCTCCTCTACGACGTCCGCACGCTCGAGGGGACCATCCGGCTCTACGGGGCGCCGCACATCAGCAGCGGCCTCCTCACCCGGGCCGACGTGGTCGCCCGCGAGCCGGAGATCGCCCAGGAGATCGTCACCGTCTTCGTGCGGACGCTCCGGTGGCTCAAGGCGCACCGGACGCAGCCCGAGGCCATCGCGCGAGTGCTCCGCCCCGAAGGGATCGACTGGAGCCCCGCCGTCATCCGCGCGAATCTCGACGGGCTGTCGGCGGACGGCCGGGTCCTTCCGGACGCCGTGCGGACCGTCGTCGCTCGCCTCAAGCAGGACCACCTCCTCGACCCGGGCTTCGCCGTGCCCGTCGGACAGCTCGTCGACGACCGGTTCGTCCTGCGCGCCATCGCGTCGGGGGGGATGCCCTAGTGGCGGGGACGCGCGAGACCCTGGTGGTCGGGAGCCTCCAGGGAGCCCTCGTGGCCGGCGCCCTGGCGCTGTGGGAGCTGGGCGCCCGGCGCGGGTGGTTCCCCCAGGACCTCGTGAGCCGCCCCGCGGAGGTGGGCCGGGTCCTCGGGCAGTGGATCATAAGCGGCTTCCTGTGGCCCCACCTGGCGGCCACCCTCGAGGCCACGGTCGCGGGGCTCGCGGTCGGCGTCGTCCTCGGCGTCGGGGGCGGCCTCCTCGCGGCCCTCGTCCCGGGTGTCGGGACCTTCCTCGAGCCCCTCATGTCCACCTTGAACGCGACCCCGCGGGTGGTCTTCTACCCCATCCTCGCCCTGTGGCTCGGCCTGGGGATCGCCTCGAAGGTGGCCCTCGTGGTCACCATCGTCTCCGTGCTGAACTTCTTCACCACGGTGGCGGCGGTCCGGACGGTGGACCGCACGCTGGTGGCCCAGGTTCTCATCCTCGGGGCCTCGCCCGGGGCGATGCTCCGCCACCTCTACCTGCCGGCCACGTGGGCGTGGACCGCGGCGAGCCTCAGGACCAGCGTCGGGCTGGCCTTCGTCGGAGCGGTCGTGGGGGAGTACATGGGGGCGCTCCGCGGGATCGGCCACGTCATCATCGAGGCCCAGCACCTCTTCCACCCCGCCCAGGTCATGGCGGGCCTCGCCCTGACGCTCGCGCTCGCCGGCGCGATCGACGCGGGGCTCGGTCGTCTGGCGGGACGGTGGCTGGCCTGGCAGCGGGAGGACCTCCACGGTGCGTGAGGCGCTGGCCCCCGTTCCGAGCGCGGTTCGGGCCGCCGCGGCGGTCGACGCCGAGGGGCTCACGCGGTGCTTCGGGAGCGGCCCCGACCAGCTCCGGGCGGTGGGGCCCGTGACCTTCACGGTCCCCGCGGGGGAGTTCGTGGGCATCGTGGGACCCTCGGGGTGCGGGAAGTCTACGCTCCTCCACCTCCTCAGCGGGCTCCTCCGCCCCTCTGGGGGGCAGGTGCGGATCTTCGGGCAGCCCGTCCAGGGGGTCCGCCCCCACCAGGTCGGCTACGTGTTCCAGCGGGATGCGCTCCTGCCGTGGAAGACCGTCCTCGACAACGTCATGCTCCCCCTGCTGCTCCGCGGACACGGGGCCTCTGACGCGCGGCTCCGGGCCCTCGAGTGGGTCCACAAGGTCGGCCTGGCGGGGGTCGAGCGCCGCTACCCGTCCCAGCTCTCCGGGGGCATGCGCAAGCGCGTCGCGCTGGCCATGACCATGGTGTACCGCCCGCCCCTCATCCTCATGGACGAACCCTTTGCCGCCCTGGACGTGCAGACCCGCAACCGGATGGAGAACGAGCTCCTTTCCCTGTGGGCGGAGACCGGCGGCACCGTCCTCTTCGTGACGCACGACCTGGAGGAGGCCATCGCCCTCGCGGACCGGATCATCGTCATGACCGCCGCGCCGGGGCGCGTGAAGGCCGTCTACCCCGTGCCCCTCCCCCGGCCGCGCGACGTGGCGGAGATCCGCACGCGGGGGGAGTTCACGGCGCTGTACAGACAGATGTGGGAGGACCTCCGGGATGAAGTGGACGCCACCCCGCCTCGGGCGTAGAGGGCGGCCCCTCTGGCGGCCAGGGGCCCGTGCCGCCGTGCTGGCGGGGGCGGTGGTCCTGTGGGAGGTGGGCGTGGACCTCCACGTGATCGACCCCTTCTACACCAGCGCCCCCTCGGCCATCTTCGCCACCGTCCTCCGCTGGCTCGCCTCGGGGTCCATCCTCACGCATGCCCTCTCCACCCTCCTCGTGACGCTCACGGGACTCGCGGCCAGCGCCCTGCTCGGCATCGGGGCCGGGACCGCGCTCGCGGCCCTCCCGGGGGTGAGGGCGGTCACGCTCCCCCTCCTCAGCGCCGCCAACGCGGCCCCGCGCCTCATCCTCTACCCGCTGATCGCCCTGTGGCTGGGGTTCGGGGTGGGGGCGCGCATCGTGCTCGTCGTCACCCTCGCGGTCTTCCCGGTGATCCTCACGACCGACACGGCGATCCGCACCGTCGACCGCGACGTCGTGCGCGCCGCCCGGATCCTGGGGGCCAGGGGGTGGACGCTGGTCCGACACGTCTACCTCCCCGCCGCAAGCGTCGCGGTGCTCAGCACCTGCCGGGCGTACGCCGGGTTGGCCCTCATGGGGGCGGTGGTGGGGGAGTACCTCGGCGCCACGCGGGGGGTCGGGATGGTCATCGCCTTCGCTCAGTCCATGCTCAACGCGCGCGACGTCATGGCAGGCCTCGTGGTGCTCGTGGCGATCATCCGCGGCATCGACTGGGCGGCGGCCGCCCTGGAACGGCGGGCGAGCCTGTGGCGTCTCGTGGAGGAGGTGGGGACATGACGACGCCAGTATTCCTCCGGCCCGAGCTCTTCGAGGTCGACGCGGCCGGGAGGGCGGTCCTCGTCGGGAGCCGGTGCGAGGCGTGCGGCGCCTCCTTCTTCCCCCGCCGGGCGGTCTGCGCCCGGTGCCGGTCCGCCCGGGTGGCGACCGTGCCCCTCGGCACGCGCGGGACCCTCTACACCTACACCACCGTCCACCAATCGACGCCCGAGTTTCCCACGCCCTACGTGCTGGCCTACGTCGACCTCCCGGAGGGAGTCCGGCTGCTCGCGCAGCTTGTCGCCCGCCCCGGGGAGGTCCGGATCGGGATGCCCGTGGAGCTCCGCGTGGAGCCCGTGCGGGAGGCCGACGACGGCCGCAGCGTGCTGGGCTACCGGGCCTACCCTGTGGAGGAGGTGACCCATGGCGACGGTGTGGATCATCGGCGTCGGCATGACGAAGTTCGGCAAGCACCCTGACCGGACGGCCACGGACCTCGGGATCGAGGCCGTGCTGGAGGCGATCGCCGACGCGGGCCTCGACCCAGGGCGGATCGAGGCGGCCTACTGCGGGCACGTGTTCCAGGGGATGGTCACGGGCCAGCGGATCCTGGCGCAGACGGGCCTCGCCGGGATCCCGCTCACCAACGTGGAGGACGCGTGCAGCAGCGGGGCGGTGGCGATCCGCGAGGCCGCGCTGTCCATCCGGGCCGGTGAGCACGACGTCGTCCTGGCCCTGGGGGTCGAGCACCTCACGGGGCGGTTCCGGGGGGCCCTCGCGCCCGACGAGAGCGACGTCGAGGCCGCCGTCGGGCTGACGATGCCCGCCCTGTACGCCATGCGCGCCCGCCGCCACATGGCGGAGTTCGGGACCACGCGCGAGCAGCTGGCCCGCGTCTCCGTCAAGAACAAGCGCAACGCCAGCCTCAATCCCATGGCGCAGTTCCAGAAGCCGGTGACGGTCGAGGAGGTCCTCGCGTCCCGCCCTATCGCCGACCCCCTGAACCTCCTGGACTGCTCGCCCGTGAGCGACGGGGCCGCAGCCGTCCTCCTGTGCAGCGACCGGGTGGTGGCGCAGGTGGGCCGGACACGGGCCGTCCAGCTTGCCGCGGCGGCCCTGGCCACCGGCGCGGTGGAGGCCCCTCCGGGGTCCATGGCGAGGGAGGAGCTCACCGCCCGCACCGCCCGCAGGGCCTACGAGCAGGCCGGGGTGGGGCCGGAGGACGTGGACTTTGCCGAGGTCCACGACTGCTTCTCCATCGCCGAGATCCTGCGCGTCGAGGGTCTGGGCCTGTGGGCCCCCGGGGACTACCCCGCCGCCCTGGAGCGCGGCGAGGCCGACCTCGGCGGGCGGCGTCCCATCAACCCCAGCGGGGGGCTCTTGGGGAAGGGCCATCCTCTCGGGGCCACGGGGGTCGCCCAAGTGGTGGAGCTCGTCCGCCAGCTGCGCGGCGAGGCCGGAGTCCGCCAGCTCGCTGACGTCACTGTCGGCCTCGCTCACTGCCGCGGGGGCAAGGCCGCCGGGGTCGAGGGGGCGGCGTGCACGGTCCTGATCGCCGTCGCGTGAGGAGGACACGCCATGGACGACGACCTGCCGACACAGGCTCTCCCGGAGCACCTCCCCCTCCGCTGCGTCCTCATGCGCGGGGGGACGAGCAAGGGCGTGTTCCTCCGGGCCGCCGACCTCCCGAGCGATCCCCGCCAGCGCGACCGGGTGATCCTGGCGCTCTTCGGGAGCCCGGACCCCCGCCAGATCGACGGCCTCGGGGGAGCGGACATCCTCACCAGCAAGGTCGCCATCATCGGCCCTCCCTCGCGGCCCGACGCGGACGTGGACTACACCTTCGGGCAGGTGAGCATCACCGAGCCCGTGGTGGACTACGACATGAACTGCGGGAACATCTCGGCGGCCGTGGGCGTCTACGCCATCGAGGAGGGCCTCGTCCGCCCCACCGACCCCCTGACCCACGTGCGCGTCCACAACACCAACACCCGGACGGTCTTCACGGTGAGCGTCCCAACGCTCCACGGGATGCCGCAGGTGGAGGGCGAGTGCCGGATCGACGGCGTCCCGGGCACGGGGGCCGAGATCCTGCTGGACTACGCTGGGACCGCGGGCGCCGCCACGGGGGCCCTCCTCCCCACCGGACGGGTCCGCGATAGCCTCACGGTCCCGGCCCTCCGGAGGTCCCTGGAGGTGTCCCTCGTCGACCTCGCCAACCTCTGCCTCTTCGTCCGGGCCCAGGACCTCGGCCTGGCGGGGACGGAGGGCCCGGGAGACCTCCCCGCGTCCGCCCTCGACTCGATCGCCGCCGTCAAGGAGGCGGCGGCCGCCGTCGTGGGCGTCCGACCGGATGGCCTCATCCCCATCCCGGTGCTCGTCGCCCCCCCGGCCACGTACACCACCTTCCTCGGGACCACGGTGGACGCCGCCTCCGTCGACCTGGTCGCGCGCGTCGTGGGAGGGCGACCGCTCGTGCTCCACAAGGCCTATCCCGGCACGGCCGCGGCCTGTACCGCGACGGCGGCCGCGATCCCCGGGACGATCCCTGCGGACGTCGCCCGTCCCCGGGCCCCGGGAAGGTGGGTGATCGGGCACCCGAGCGGCACCATGACCGTCGCCTCCGAGGTGGCGGAGGCCGGAGGGACGTACCGGGTGGCCCGCGCGGCCTACGCGCGGACCGCTCGCCGGCTCCTCGACGGCGTCGCTTATGTCCGGGTCCGGGCACTCGAGCCAGATCGGGTCTCCGCCCGATTGCTCGGGGCCCGCGGGGGTGATACCGTCAACGCGTAGAGACGAGGCGGCCCCGTGTGCGCCTTCCCTGGGCCAGGACGGAGATGACCCGGTAGCTCCCCACCCGCCTGGCCGGGGGGGCACCGGGGCTGCCTCGTCTCTCTGGGTCCGGAGAAGGGAGGGCGGCTACGCGGACCGCAGGACGGGCGCGCCGATGTCCGCGAGGTCGACGATCTCCACGCCGCCGTAGGGGAGAACCCGCAGGAGCGCGGGGAAGCGCCCCAGCCTCCGGTACAGCTCGACGAGGAGAGCGCCCGCCACGGCCCCGTTCGGGGGGAGGTGGACCACCCACGAGGTGGCCGCCCACTCCTCGGGAGTGAGGCCCGCCTCATCCACCAGGGCCACGACCTGCTGAGGCAGGGGCTCGTCGTCCCGGATGGCTCGGGCGTCGATGTCGATGACCTGCCGGACGGGTGTCCCCGCGAGCCGCTGGATCCGCCGGACGTGGGCCGGGTAGAGCGGCGAGCCGAAGTTGAGCACCACCATCCTCTCCCACCTCACTCCCGCAGTCAGGCGTGAACGCGGGCGACCACCTGGAGCCAGAACCGGGGGACTGCCCCCTCGAGGTGGGTGTCCCGCATGGCCTGCCGGACGGCGTTCCGGAGGGCCTCCGCGCCGATCTCCAGAGGCACCCCCGGCAGCGCCCCCTCGACGAACCCCCGGTACTGCCCGATGTCCTCGAGGCTCTCCGGCGACAGGGGGATGGGACGGAGATCCCACGACTGGTCCACGAACCCCGCCGCCGACAGGAGCTGAGCGTACTCGTCGGGCGTCAGCCACTGCATCGCCTGCGCCCGCGCCGTGCGGGTGACGCTCAGGCCCCGGTCCCGCAGCGACTGGAGGGCCCTCAGGATCCAGTACCGGTAGAACCGCTCGGTCCCCGGAACGTAGCACCCCTTGAAGTAGGCCGTGTTGAAGGCGAGGGTCCCGCCGGGGCGGAGGACCTTGCGGATCTCCCCCAGGACCCGGAGCTTGTCGGAGATGAGGTGGATGGCGTTGCAGAAGATGACCACGTCCACCGGCGGCACGAGGCGGCTCAGGTACTCCGCCTGTCCGTGGACGAACCGCACGACCTTGGAGGTGATCCGCTCCCGCGCGCGCTCCAGCTCGGCCAGGGATGCGTCCACGGCGTAGACCACGCTGCGCCGCGAGCCGCGCACCGCGAGGATCAGCTCGGTCACCGCCCCCGGGCCGCAAGCGAGGTCAACGAGGCGCGTCCCGAGCCGCGCCACCTGCTCAACCAGCTGGCGGTTCACCTCCAGGAACATGCGGTGCCGGGCGAACCACGCGAAACTGAAGCGGTCGACCTCGACCTGATCCTCCATCCCCTGCCTCCCCCAGCGCCCGGCGCCCCTTCCACGGTACCCCACACGGCAGACGAGGGCAATGGCACACTTGCATCACGTCCCGCACAGCCCCGAGGGCGCATTCGGCCCCACATCAGGGAAACCCTCCGCGGCGGACGTGGTGCAGGTGCTTCCTTGACAAGCCGCGCGGGGGGAGGATAAGGTGAGTAAAAAGAGTCTTCGGATGATTTTCCTCTTTTGAGGAGCGCGATGGCGAACCGCACGGGCGACGAGACAGGACGCGGGGAGCTCCCCTTCGGACAGCTGCTGTTCGACGACGTCTTCCTGCTGCTCGGGCTCGGCATCGTGATCCCCCTGGTCTCCTACATCATCTGGGGCCTTCTGAGCATCACCGGGACCCCTCCGCTTCCCCCGAGTCCGCTCGCGGCGAGCGCCCGGCCGGCGGCGGCGCCGTCCGTCCAGGCCGCATCGCCGCGCCCCGCCGGCGGGGCGGCGTTCACCCTGGTCGCCGGCCAGACCCAGGACAACGGCGGGCTCAATTTCAACGGGGCGTCCCACGGCCACCCGGCGCTCACCGTCCCCGTGGGGGCGCGCGTCCAGCTCACGCTCGTCAACCAGGGCACCATGCCCCACAGCCTCCAGGTCATCCCCTTCACCGCGACCCCGCCCGTGACGGCCCTCCCCCACCCCGCCTTCCCTGGCGCCGAGACCCCGACCCCCCGCGACGGGACCGCCCCCGGGCAGTCGGCGGTCGCGGTGTTCACCGCGACCACGCCGGGACGGTACCTCCTGATCTGCGGCGTCCCCGGCCACGCCCTAGCCGGCATGTACGGGATCCTGGACGTCGCGGGGTCACCCTCGGCCACGCCCCGCATGAGCGTGAGGTGAGGCCGGTGCGCGCGGTCCCCCGGACCGGTGCTGAGGCCGCGACCGCCGCCCCCCACGCGGTCCGCGCCCCCGCGGGCGTCCTGCGCCCCACGAGGGAAGGGTCCGGGTCCTTCCCCGGCACCCCCCCGGCCTCCCGGGGCCACGCCCTCCTCCCCTGGATCCCGAACTCCACGCGCACGCTGGGGGAGCCCTCCCCCTCCCTGAAGGGAGAGCGCGCGCCCTCGGCCGCCGGGAAAGGACGGTGACGGAATGGCCCTCACTCCTCCCGAGCAGGTGTGGTGGCGCCCTCTAGACCGGACGGAGCGGGTCTGGGTCATCGCGAGCGCCGCCTTCCTCCTCCTCCTCTTCTCCACCATTCCCGTGTGGGACGTCTTCTCGCCGGTCAACACTCCGGCGGTCTCCTACCGGGTCGCGCCCGAGCGGTTCAACCAGGAGGCCCTGGCCTTCATCCAGCGGTACCAGGTCGGGACCGACCACGGTCTCCCGGTGGTACGCCCCCCGGCCGGGGGGATCGGCTACCTCCTGGCCATGCGGTTCCAGTGGACCCCGATCCTCGAGCTTGCCAAGGGGAAGACGTACCACCTCTACGTCTCCTCGGTGGACGTCCAGCACGGCCTGTCCATCCAGCCCATCAACATGAACTTCCAGGTCGTGCCGGGGTACGTCACCGTCCTGACCCTGACCCCCACGACCTCGGGGGTCTACACCATCGTCTGTAACCAGTACTGCGGCCTGGGCCACCAGCTCATGGCAGGCCGGATCCTCGTCAAGGAGTGAGCGCCATGGTGACCAGCAGCGCAGCCCTCCCCCAGAGGCGTCCCGTCGAGTTTCGCTCCCGCATCTGCCAGGTCACGGGCCTCCGGGTCGACCTGGCGGCGGAGCGGCTGATCACCGCCAACGCCGCCACGGCCGTGGTCTTCCTCCTCGTCGGGGGGCTCATGGCGCTCTTCGTGTCCATGACGCGGTGGCCCGCCGTGGGGCTGCTCTCCGGCCATCCCGAGCTCTACTACCGCGCCCTCACCGCCCACGGCATGAACATGCTCGTCTACTGGATCATCTTCTTCGAGGTCGCCGGCCTGTACTTCGGCAGCGCGGTCGCCCTCAACGCGCGGCTCGTCACGCCCGCCGCGGCCTGGCTCGCCTACGGCCTGATGGTGGCGGGCGCGCTCCTCGGCAACGGGGTCGTGGCCTCGGGCCAAGCGGACGTCATGTGGGACGCCTACGTGCCGCTCAAGGCCCCGCCGGCCTTCTACCTCAGCTACATCCTCTTCGCCCTGGGAGCCCTCCTCGCGTGCGGGGTGTTCTTCGCGACGGTGGTGGTGGCCCGCGCGGAGCGGCGGTACGAGGGGTCGGTGCCCCTCGTGACCTTCGGGCTCGCGACCGCCGCCATCATCGCCGTGGTCACGCTGCTCGGCGGGGTCGTCACCTTCGTCCCCGCCTTCTTCTGGTCCCTGGGGCTCATGCCCGAGGACCCCGAAGTCTACCGGCTCACCCTGTGGCTCCTGGGCCACGGCACGCAGCAGATCAACCTCGCCGCCATGGTGACCGTGTGGTACCTCCTGGCGTACATCACGGTGGGGGCCACGCCCGTCAACGAGAAGCTCAGCCGCTTCGCCTTCCTCCTCTACATCCTCACCATCAACCTCGGGTCGGTCCACCACCTCCTGGTGGACCCAGGCCTCACCCGGGCCTTCAAGTTCTGGAATACGAGCTACGCCATGTACTCCGCCGTGCTGGGCAGCATGATCCACGCCTTCTCGATCCCCGCGGCCATCGAGGTCGCCCAGCGGGCGAAAGGGTATACGCGCGGCGTGTTCGAATGGTTGCGGAGGGCCCCGTGGGGGGAGCCCGGGTTCTCGGCGACCGTGCTGTCGATGCTCATCTTCGGGTTCATCGGGGGCATTACGGGCGTGGTCTTCGGCCACGCCCAGATCAGCATCATCCACCACAACACCCTGGACATCCCCGGGCACTTCCACGCGACCGTCGTGGGGGGGACGACGCTGGCCTTCATGGGGCTCACCTACTACCTGCTGCCCCTCATCGCCCGCCGGAAGGTCGCGGGGTGGCGGCTCGCCCGGCTCCAGCCGTACCTCTACGGGATCGGGGTGGCCCTCCTGAGCCTCGGCATGATCAACGCGGGGGCGGAGTACGGCGTCCCCCGGCGCGTCTCCAGCCTCACCTACCAGGGCGCTCTCGTCCCCGTCCACTTCCCCGGGGGCGCCTACGTGTCGCTGGACGTCGCGGGGATCGGCGCCCTCCTGGCGCTCCTGGGGGGCGTCCTCTACGTGGGGATCGCCGTGGCCACCCTCCTGGGGGGCGAGAGGATCCCGGCGTCGACGCGCCCGGTCTCCGCGGCGGCCGATCCCCCCGCGGGCCACACCGGAGCGCCCCTTCGCATCCCGGGCACCCTGGCCCTCGTCTCGCTGTTCCTCGTGACCTTTGCGGCGGTGTGGGCGGGCAACCTGGTGGTCCTCTCTCACGTGTGGCGGGTCCAGTAGCCCCGGAGGTGATCGCCTCGCCGTGAAGCTCTCCAAGGAAAGCCAGTACGGGCTCGCAGCCCTGATCGAGCTGGCCGCGGCTCCTCCCGGAGCGTACCTCCAGGCCCGCCACCTGGCGGACGCCCGGGGCCTCCCCGGGGCGTTCCTCCCGAAGATCCTCCACAAGCTGGTGCGCCATGGGATTCTGCGGTCCCTGCGGGGGGGACGAGAGCGCGGCTACGCGCTGGCCCGCGCCCCCCACACCATCACGGTCCGCGAGATCGTGGACGTCATCGAGGGCCCCGGCCTGCTGGACCGGTGTGTGTTCTGGAGCGATGCGTGCTCCGAGGCCCGCCCGTGCCTCCTCCACGACCTGTGGAAGGAGGTCCGCCCCACGGTGGTAGAGGCGCTGGAGCGCGTGACGCTCACCGACCTCGTGAAGGGATCCCGCCCTCCCCGCCTCCGGCGGGCCCCCGCCCGCGTCCCCTCAGCCCCCTAACCTCCCCGAGCAGGGAGCCATTCGCCTCCTCTCGCCCGAGCGCCCGCCCTCCGTCCGCGGCACGGGACAGGTGTCGGGTCCGGATCCGGGGAAGATACGACCAGCACCTGATTGCGGGACGTCCTCCGGGCCAGTACCCTGACCCAGTAAAGGCTCCACCTACGCGCACGGAGGTGAGCGAACGTGAGCAGGACACACGCCCTCGCGCGATGGGGCGCGGCCCTCGCGGCCGTCGCCGTCCTCGCCCTCGGAGGACCGGTCGGGACCGTCCACGGGGCCCCGGGCACCGCCCCGAAGAGCCCTGCCGCCAACGAGACGGCCCCGTGGTACGACCCGGCGGTGCCCCCCGCCGGTCCCCAGCACGTCAAGGAGATCCGCATCGTCGCCGAAGACCGGATCCGGGAGATCGCCCCCGGGGTCAGACTCTCCCTGTGGACGTTCAACGGGTCCGTGCCGGGCCCGGTCTTCCGCGTCCGCCAGGGAGACGAGGTGCACGTCACCTTCGTGAACAGGACGGCCCTGGCCCACTCCATCGACTTCCACGCCGCCACCACCCCGTGGAACATCTGGTACCAACCGGTGCCGCCGGGGAAGACCCTGCGCTTCACCTTCGTGGCCCGCTCCCCGGGCGTCTTCATGTACCACTGCGGGACGCCGCCCGCCTTCATGCATATCAGCAGCGGCATGTACGGGGCGATCATCGTGGACCCGGCAGCCCCTCTCCCGCCCGCCCGGGAGTTCGCCCTGGTGGAGAGCGAGTTCTACACGCGGCCGGGCCCGAACAACATCTACCAGCCCGACGCCCAGAAGGTGCTGGACGTGAGGCCCGACTACGTGGTCTTCAACGGGATCGCGGACCAGTACCAGCAGCATCCCTTGGTCGTGCGGGCCGGGCAGAGGATCCGGCTCTACGTGGTGAACGCGGGGCCGACCCTCTTCTCCGCCTTCCACGTGATCGGGTGGATCTTCGACAAGGTCTACGTGGACGGTAACCCGGCGAACGCCCTGCAGGGCCTCCAGACCTACACCATCCCTCCCGGGGGCGGCGCGACCTTCGAGCTCACCATCACGCAACCGGGCCTGTACCCCTTCGTCACCCACGCTTTCGCCTACACCGGGAAGGGGGCCGTCGGCCTGATCAAGGTCCTCCCGGCGAAGTGAGGGCCCGATGGGGTGGGGGCAGGACGGATCCAGCCGAGGTCCGGGAATTCCCCCCGCGCCCGGACCCCGGCGCCCGTCCTGGCGGCGGTGTCTTGCGGCCGCGGCCCTCCCCCTCCTCCTCGCCGTCCTCGCCTCCCCGCCGGCCACGGCCGACACCTCCGACGGAGAGGAGCCGGCGGACGCCGCGACCCTCGTGCGGCAGGCCCTCGCTGCCCTCGACGCCGCTCCCCCCAACCTGGATGTCGCCTCGGACAAGCTCCAGGATGCCCTCTCCGCCTCCGACACCCGGGGGGTCGACATGGCCCGCGTCCGCGAGGCGGCCCAGGCCCTCAGCCTCCACGACCCCTCGACCACGGCCCACCTGCTGATCGCCGCCCTTGGCGCCTCCTCCCGGGACGACGCCAGGCTCCTCGTCCCCCTCCGACCGCGCTTCCGGGGCACGCGGGGGGAAGAGATGCTCCTCGTGGCGGGCACGCTCCTCGTGGCCCTCGGGGTCCTCATCGTCCTCCGGGCATGACGCGTCGGTCGTGGCCCAAGAGGCTGTGGGCCGCCCTGGACGCGCGGCTCGCCCTCCACAACTTCCTCTACGAGGTCCCGGCCTACGCCAACACCCTCCCCTACCTCCTGGGGGCGCTCGCCCTCATGGGCCTCCTCCTGCTCGTGGGGACCGGCGTGCTCCTGGGGCAGTTCTACGTCCCGGACCCCGGCGCCGCCAACGCCAGCGTCCGCGCCCTCATGACGGCGGTCCCGGCGGGCCCGGTCCTCCGGGGCATCCACGCGTGGGCGGCGGACCTCACCCTCGTCGTGGTCATCCTCCACATGCTGCGTGTCTTCGTCACGGGATCCTACCGCTTCCCGCGGGACGCCAACTGGACGGTGGGCGTCGCGCTCCTCGCCACGGTCCTGGCCTTCTACTTCACCGGGACGGTCATGCGGTGGGACCAGGAGAGCATCGAGGCGCTCGAGCACAACGTGGAGGTGGCCCGCCTCCTGGGGGCAGCGGGCGGGTGGTTTTCCCCCGCCTTCGCGGCCCACGTCCCCCTGCTCACGCGCCTGTCCATGGCCCACGTGAGCCTGCTCCCCCTCGCGCTGTTCATCCTCGTGACGGCGCACGTGTACCTGGTCCGGCAGCACGGGATCTCCCCGCTCCCCTTCCCCGCGGCGCCGGGGCCGCGCCGGACCTTCGGCCAGCACCTCCTCAAGGCCGCCGGGTACGGGGTGATCCTCCTCGGCGTCTCCGTGCTCCTCGCGACGCTCCTCCCCCCGGGCGAGGGGCCGGCGCCCGTGGCGGGCGTGGAGGTCACCAAACCGCCCTGGCCGTTCCTGCCGGCCTACGGCCTCGAGAACTGGTTCGGCCTCCCGGGACTCCTGTGGGGCACCGTGGCGCTGTTTGCCCTGCTCCTGTCCGTGCCTCTCCTCGACCGGACCCCGGGCGGGGAGTGGTCCGCTCGCCGCCGGGTCCTCGTGCTGGGGATGTGCGCGCTGGGGGTCCTCGTCGGATTCGGGGTCTACGCCTGGGTCTCCCATCCCCTCCCCCACCTCCACCTCCACTGACCTGATCCGGTCCTGGGGGGAGCGGAGGAGAATCGGAGGAGGACCCGCCTCGTGCGGGGACAGGACGGAGGCGCGGGCCCGGGGAGGTCCGCGGCGGGACGGGCCCGGACTCACAGGGAACGGTCGCCCCAGCGGTGCCGCAGCGCCAGGGCCACAGCCTGGAGGCGGCTGTGGACCCCGAGTTTCGTCAGAATGCTCTGGGTGTGGCTCCGCACCGTGGCGGGGCTCAGCACGAGCCGCCGCGCGATCCCCCGGGTCCCCTCCCCCTGAAGCATGAGTCGGAGGACGTCGCGCTCGCGCCGCGTGAGGAGGGCCGTGGGGTCCTGGGCGTGGTCCGGGTGATCCCCGGGGGCCGCCCGGGGCTCGCGGCCCAGGTCCCCCGGGGGCCATCGGCGGAGGACCGCCGCGTCGCGGAACATGTGCACGACGACGGGCTCACCGCCGCGCCCCGGGAGGACGAGGGTGCTCACGTTGACCCACCGCTCGTGGCCCTCCTTGGTCTGGACCACCACGTCGTAAGGGTACGGGAGCTCGCGACGGCGGGCCATGAGCACCACGGGGCAGTGGGCCTGGCAGAAGATGTTCCCGTGGACGTCCCGGCCCTTCATGATGTCGTAGCAGGCCCGTCCCCGGACGTCCTCCGCCGTATAGCCGAGGAGGCGCTCCGCGGACCTGTTCCAGGAGATGATCCGGCACCGGGCGTCGATGGCCAGGACACCGTCGGTGGTCTCCCCCAGGAGCTCCAGGATCTCCCGCGAGACCTCAGGGCGCCCCCTTCCGTGCCGCGCGCGCCTCCGGGAGGACGGGGGGACAAGGGCCGATCCGCTCATCACCCTCTAGTTCGACATGGGGCCCCGCCTGCCGGTATCGGGCGGAGAATGGATTTTGCACCGGTCTCCTCCAAGTGCATGAGATTTCTCCCCCGTTCGCCCGATGTAGGCCGCCGGCCCCTCGTGGTAGCATTCCCTCGATCGACGGGCCGCCCCACGCCCGCGGCCCGATCGGCCGGGGGAACCGCATGCGCGAAGGACGGTACTGGGTCGGCCTGCTCATCCTCGCCCTGCTCGGGGCGACCGTCGCCTCCTTCCTCGTGGCGGCGCGGAGCTGGTGGATGCCGCCGGAGGTCACCGCCCAGGGGCACATGGTGGACGACGTCATCCACATCCTGCTCGTCCTGGGCGCCCTCTTCTTCGTGGTCGCCCAGTTCTTCCTGGCGTTCCCCCTGCTGCGCCGCGGGGCCCCGACGCCCGGCGGGTTCACCCCGCCCTCCCTCCTCCGGATGCCGGGCATCGCGGCCGTCGCGGCCGTCCTCGTCCTGGTGGTGGCCGACACGACGGTGCTGGCCCTCAGCGAGCGCGACTGGTTCCGCCTGTACAGCGCCCCTCCCCGGGACGCCCTCCAGGTCGAGGTGGTCGGCAGGCAGTTCCAGTGGTACTTCCGGTACCCGGGCCCCGACGGGATGCTCGGGCGCGTCGACCCCCGGCTCGTCTCCCCCGAGAACCCGCTGGGCCTGGATCCGCGGGATCCCGCGGGGGCCGACGACGTCGTGACGGTGAACGACCTCCGGCTGCCCGCGGGGCGGCCCGTGGCGTTCCACATCACCGCCGTGGACGTCATCCACAGCTTCAACGTGCCCGCCTTCCGGGTGAAGCAGGACGCCGTGCCCGGTCGCGTGGTCACGGTGTGGACCACGCCCCTGCGCCCGGGCACCTACGAGGTGGCCTGCGCGCAGCTCTGCGGCGTCGGGCACTACACGATGCGCGCGACCGCCACCGTGGAGACGCCCGAGGCCTTCGCCCGCTGGGTCGCCTCCCAGGAGGCCGCCCGCCGGGGGGAGACCCCCCCGACCCCGCCTTTGGCCCCGCCGGCCCCTGGCCCCGCCGGCCTCCCCGCCCCGGGCGCCGGGGCTTCCCCCGTCGCCTTCACGGTCGTCGCCGGCCAGGGACCCTCCAACGCCGGGCTCAACTTCGACGGGACGGCCGGAGGACACCTCGTCTTCACGGTCCCCGTGGGGGCGCGCGTGCGCCTGACCCTCGTGAACCGCGGGGCGCTCCCCCACAGCCTCCAGGTGGTCCCGGGGACGGCCTCGCCGCCCCCGGCGGCGCTCCCGCAGCCGGCCTTCCCCGGCGCCGAGACCCCGAGTCCTGGCGTGGGCACGGGGCCGGGCCAGACGGCGGAGGCCACCTTCGTCGCGCGCGCGCCGGGGCGGTACCTCCTCATCTGCGGGGTGCCCGGACACGCGGTCGCGGGCATGTACGCGGTCCTGGACGTCTCCCCCTCGGCCTCGGTCCGTCCCCGCGCCACAGTCCAGTACTAGGGGTGATCCCATGGAAGCCCTAACGCACGAGACGATCCGGGAGGGCGTGGTCCGCCGGTACATCTTCAGCCAGGACCACAAGATCATCGGCCTCCAGTACCTGTTCACGGCCCTCTTCATGGCCCTCGTCGGCGGGGCGCTGGCCATGCTCATGCGGCTCCACCTCGGGTGGCCCCAGAACGGCCTCCTGGACCCTGCCCAATACCTCGCGGCCGTCACCATGCACGGGACGATCATGGTCCTGTTCTTCCTGACGACCCTGCCGAGCGCCTTCGGGAACTTCCTCATCCCGCTCATGATCGGGGCCCGCGACATGGCCTTCCCCTTCGTGAACATGCTGTCCTACTGGACGCTCGTCCCCGGGGTCCTGAGCCTCCTTGTGTCCTTCTTCGTCCCCGGGGGACCCGCCGGCAGCGGGTGGACGGCGTACCCGCCGCTCTCGGCGCTCCCCCAGGCGGCCCCCGGGTCGGGGCTGGGACAGACCCTGTGGCTTGTGGCGGTGGCCTTCCTGTGCATGTCCTCGCTCTTGGGCTCCCTCAACTTCATCACGACCATCCTCAACCTGCGCGCCCCCGGCATGTCCATGACCCGCCTGCCCCTCACCATCTGGGCCCTCCTTTTCACGGCCATCATCGCGCTCCTCGTCTTCCCGGTCCTCCTGGCCGCCGGGCTCATGCTGCTCCTGGACCGTGTGGCGGGCACGAGCTTCTTCGAACCGGCCCGGCTCGTGGTGGCGGGCCAGGTCGTCCCCCACGCGGGGGGCGATCCCCTGCTCTTCCAGCACCTGTTCTGGTTCTTCGGGCACCCGGAGGTCTACATCCTCATCATCCCGCCCCTCGGGATCATCGCCGACGTGCTGGCCACCTTCACCCGGACGCCGGTGTTCGGCTACCGCGCCATCGTCCTGGGCCTCGCCGGGGTGACGGGCCTGAGCTTCCTCGTCTGGGCCCACCACATGTACGTCTCCGGGATGCACCCCCTCCTGGGAGGGGCCTTCATGGCCACCACCATCGCCATCAGCGTGCCCTTCTCCGTCGTGCTCGTGTGCCTCATCGCGACCCTCTACCAGGGCCAGGGGCGCCTGAGGCTCGCCACCCCCCTCCTCTGGGCGATCGGCATGCTCTCGGTCATGGTGACCGGGGGGCTCACGGGGCTCTTCCTGGGCGACGCCCCCTCCGACCTCTACCTGCACGACACCTACTGGGTGGTGGGGCACTTCCACTTCACCATGGCCTTGGCCGCGCTCTCCGGGGGGTTCGCGGGGATCTCCTACTGGTTCCCCAAGATGTTCGGGAGGATGCTCGACGAGCGCCTGGGCCGGATCCACTTCGCCCTGACGCTCCCGGCCATGTACGCGACCTTCATCCCGATGCACTTCCTGGGGCTCCGCGGGATGAGCCGGCGGCTGTACGACGTGACCTTCTACCACTTCCTGAGCGGTGCCCAGCCCGTGGACGTGTTCATCTCCCTCAGCGCCTTCGTCCTCGGCGCTGCCCAGCTCGTGTTCATCGCCAACTTCTTCTGGAGCCTCGTGCGCGGGCCCCGGGCGGACCGCAACCCCTGGCGCGCCACCACCCTCGAGTGGACGGCAGACTCCCCGCCGCCCCACGGCAACTGGCCCCGCATCCCGGTCGTCCACCGGTGGCCCTACGACTACAGCCTCCCGGGGGCCCCGGAGGACTACCTGCTCCAGACCGTCCCCACGGCGGCGTCACCGCGCGGGGGGGACTCACCAGCCTAAAGCTCGGCCCCGGGGGGATGCCCCCGCCCCGCCTCGGACGACGCCCCGGGAGGAGGAGCAGGAACCCGGCCGCGTGGGGAGAAGGAAACCCTCGATCGTTGCATCGGCCCCTTCATCGTCCTCCGGCCCACCGCCGTCGTGCGCGTCCCACCCAGGTGAGGGGTACACTAGTGAGCGTCGTCGGCATCCTCCCCAACCCGGCTTCGGGGAAGGACATCCGCCGCCTGGTCGCGGCCGGCGCCAGTGTCGACAACCTGGAGAAGGTGAAGATCGTCCGCCGAGTCCTCGCGGGCCTCGCCGCCACGGGTGTGGAGCAGGTCCTCCTCATGCCGGACTGGTTCGACATCGGACGGCGGGCCCTCGAGGGACTCCGCCTCCCCTTCCCGGTGACGGTCCTCGAGATGCCGCTTTCCTTCACCCAGGAGGACACCGCGCTGGCAGCGCGCCTCATGCGCGAACGGCGCGCCCGGTGTCTCGTCACGGTGGGAGGAGACGGGACGAACCGCGCCGCCGCCAAGGAGAGCGGGGACGTCCCCCTGCTGCCGATCTCCACCGGCACCAACAACGTCTTCCCGACGCCGGTGGAGGGCACGCTCGCCGGGGTCGCCGCCGGACTCGTCGCCTGCGGGCACGTTGCCCCGGACGCCTGCCTTCTCCGCGCCCGGCGCCTGGAGGTGGAGCGGGAGGGACGCCTCCTGGACATCGCGCTCGTGGACGTGGCCGTCTGCACCGATCGCTCCACGGGGGCGCGGGCCGTCTGGGACACGTCCACCGTGTCCGAGGTGATCATTGCGGACGTCCGGCCGGGGGTGATCGGCCTCTCGTCCCTCGGGGCTGCCCTCGGGGACTCCGGGAGGCCCCCCGGTGCCGGGCTGCGGGCCCGCCTCGGTCCCGGGCCCTACCGGGCCCTCGTCCCCCTGCTGCCCGGCGTGATCCAGTGGGTCGAGGTCGCCTCCAGCGAGCCCCTGGAAGTGGGCGCCGCCGTCGCCCTCGACCCTCGCTGGGGCGTCCTGGCGCTCGACGGAGAACGCGAGGTCCTCCTGACACCCGACACCCACCTCACCGTGCGGCTGAGCGCCGAGGGCCCGTGGGTCGTGGACGTGCCCGCGGCCCTCGGCGCGGCCTCGCGGGCGGGGCACTTCAGGAAACCGGCCGACACCGGGGAGACAGGAGGGAGAGGCCCATGACGCTCACCAGGGAGAGGGCGATCGACATGTACCGCACGGCGTGGACCATCCGCCTCTTCGAGGAGAGGATGGCGGAGGTCTACCTGGAGGGGAAGCGCCCGGCCTTCGACATCGGCTCGGGGCCCGTGCCGGGCGAGATGCACCTCTCGGCCGGGCAGGAACCGGTGGCCGTCGGCGTGTGCGCCCACCTCCGGGCCGACGACACCGTGGTGGGCACCCACCGCGCCCACCACTTCGCCATCGCCAAAGGGGTCGACCTCCGGAGGATGGCGGCGGAGATCTTCGGGAAGGTGACGGGCCTCGGGCGGGGCAAGGGCGGGCACATGCACCTCTTCGACCCGGCCACCCGGTTCAGCTGCAGCGGCATCGTCGGGGCGAGCCTGCCGCCGGCCTGCGGGGCGGCCCTCGCGGCGAAGAAGCGGGGGACCGACTCGGTGGCCGTGGCCTTCTTCGGCGAGGGCGCAGCGAACCAGGGGAGCTTCCACGAATCCCTCAACCTGGCCGGGCTCTGGAAGCTCCCCGTCGTCTTCGTGTGCGAGGACAACGCGTGGGCGATCTCCGTGCCCAAGGGGAAGTCCACGGCCGTGGCCGACAACAGCGTGCGCGCGGCGGGCTACGGGATGCCGGGGGTCCGGATCGCCGACAACGACCTCCTGGCCGTCTACGAGGCCGCCGGTGCGGCCGTGGAGCGGGCCCGCCGCGGGGAGGGCCCCTCCTTCCTGGAGGTGGAGACCTACCGCTTCTTCGGCCACTTCCAGGGCGACCCCGAGGTGTACCGGCCCCCGGATGAGGTAGCGCGCCTCAAGGCCCGAGACCCTCTCCCGCGGTTCGCCGAGCAGCTCCTGCGCCAGGGACTCGTCACCCCGCAGGACCTGGACGCCGCCCGCGGCGAGGCGGCCCGGGCCGTCGAGGACGCCATCGCCTTCGCCCGGGAGAGCCCGTACCCGGACCCAGCGGACGCCCTCCTCCACGTGTTCGCGTGACGGGGACGGGAGAAAGGAGGACCGACGTGAGCACCGAGCGGCACCTCACGATGGCCAGGGCGATCGCCGAAGCCATCGCCCAGGAGATGGACCGGGACGACCGCGTGTTCGTCATGGGGGAGGACGTGGGCGTGTACGGGGGGATCTTCGGGGCGACCCAGGGCCTCCTCGACCGGTTCGGGCCCGACCGCGTCATGGACACCCCGATCTCGGAGACGGCCTTCATCGGCGCCGCGCTCGGGGCCGCGGCGGAGGGGCTGCGGCCCATCGCGGAGCTCATGTTTGTCGACTTCTTCGGCGTCTGCATGGACCAGATCTACAACCACCTGGCGAAGAACACCTACATGTCCGGGGGAGCCCTGCGCCTCCCGGTGGTCCTCACCACCGCCATCGGCGGAGGGTACAGCGACGCCGCGCAGCACTCTCAGTGCCTCTACGCCCTCTTCGCCCACGTCCCGGGTCTCAAGGTCGTCGTCCCCTCCACCGCCTACGACGCCAAGGGGCTGATGATCACGGCGATCCGCGACGACAACCCCGTCATGTACTTCTTCCACAAGGGCCTCATGGGCCTCGGGTGGATGAAGTACCCCGAGACCGCCGTGACCCCGGTGCCCGAGGAGCCCTACACCATCCCCCTGGGCCAGGCCGACGTCAAGAGGCCGGGGGACGACGTCACCATCGTGGCGGTGGCCCTCATGGTCCACCGCGCCCTGGAAGCGGCCGCCCGCCTCGAGGACGAGGGGATCCACGCGGAGGTGGTGGACCTCCGCACCCTCGTGCCTCTCGACCGCACGGCGGTCCTCGCGTCTGTCCGCAAGACGGGGCGCCTGCTGGTGGTGGACGAAGACTACCGGAGCTTCGGCCTGACGGGCGAGATCGCCGCCCTCGTGGCCGAGGAGGCCCCGGAGGTCCTCCGGGCCCCCGTGAAGCGGCTGGCAGTGCCGGACGTCCCCATCCCGTACAGCCGGCCCCTCGAAGCGGCGGTCATCCCCAGCGCCGCCGCTATCGCCGCCGCGGCGCGGGCGCTCGTCGCCTGACCCGATGGCCTACTCGTTCACGCTCCCGGCGCTCACCGACCGGACGGAGGAAGGGGTCGTGGTCGCGTGGTTCAAGCGGGAGGGGGCCGAGGTGGTCCGGGGCGAGCCGCTGGTGGAAGTCCAGATGGAGAAGGTCAGCTACGTGGTGGACGCCCCCGTGTCCGGACGCCTCCACAGGATCCTGGCCCCGAAGGACGCCGTCATCCGGCAGGGCCAGGTCCTCGCCCTCATCCTGGAGCCCGGGGAATCGCCTCCGGAGTGAGATCGTGACCCTCACCATCCGCGAGGAGCGGCCCCTGTCGCCGATGCGGCGCCTCATCGCCGAGCGGCTCGGGCGCCACGAGCGGGAGGTCGTCCGCGTGACGCTGCACCGGGACGTGGACGTTTCGGCCCTCGCCTTCCACCGCGCGCGCCGTCCCGACCCTCCCTCGGTGGAAGACTACGTCATCCGAGCCTGCGCTCTCGCTCTCCAGGAGCACCCCTCCTTCAACGCCCTCGTCTCCGACGGAGTCCACCGCCTGGCCGCCGAGGTCAACATCGGGATCGCCGTCCAGACCGAGCGAGGGCTCGTGGTGCCCGTGCTGAAGGACGCCCACCGGCTGGGTGTGGGGGAGATCGCGAGGCGGCGCCGGGGCCTCGTGGACAGGACGCGCTCGTGGCGGCACCGGCCCGAGGACCTGGAGGAGGGGACGTTCACCGTCACCAACCTCGGGCCCTTCGGGGTCGACGCCTTCACGCCCGTCATCAACCCGCCGCAGGTGGCGATCCTGGGGATCGGGAGGGTCCGGGGCGAGCCTCCCTCGGCTGTCATGACCCTCAGCCTCTCCTTCGACCACCGCGTGGCGGACGGAGCCGAGGCGGCGACGTTCCTCCAGGCCATCGCCCGCGCCCTCACGGAGCCCGGCCTCCTGGACGTGACGCACGACGGGACGGCCGATCCCGGCGACGCCCGCGCCCTGCCCGGAGAGACACCGGAGCCGTCCCGCTGAGAGGAGAGCGATCCCTCCCGGGGGGCACTCGGACAGTGTGCCGAACCAGACGCCCGGAATCCCTCGTCCGCCTCTCCCTGGGACCGATCACACGCCGGCCCCCTCGCGTTCCCGCATGCCCCGGCCCCCGGGGACGCCCTCGTGGAGGGCCCCGGGAGATCCGCGCAGGGACAGGGAATAGACCGGGGCGGGGCTCTGCCGGGCGGCGTGGGCCAGGAGGCGGCGCGCCTCGTCCAGGGCTCCCGCCGCGTCGTCCAATAGCCCCAGCGCAGCGTAGGTGTCCGCCAGCGCCGTGAGGGCCTGGGCGTGCGCCACGAGATCCCCGAGCCCCCTCCACAGCATCCGGGCCCGCAGGAGCGACTCCAGCGCGAGCCCGTACTTCCCCAGGTCGCGGTAGTACTGAGCCAGGTGGTAGTGGACCTCCGCGGCCGCCGACCGCGCGGCGACGTCGGACCGAAGCCGGTACGCCTCCCGGGCCCGGTCCAGGGCCTCGCGGATCCGCCCGTGGGCGTACGCGTCCTCCGACTGCGCCTCGAGATCCGAAAGGGACGCGGTCAGGTCCTCGCTCCCATCGAGCGCGGCGAGGAGGGTCTCGGCCTCCTCCGCCAAGCCCGTCTCGTGGGTCCGCTCCGCGATGAGGGCGACGAGCGCCGCCGCGCGCACGTGGAGGGCCCGCATTCCCTCTCCCGCCAGGGTCTTCCCCTCCAGCACGCACCTGACCTCGCGGAGGGCCTCCGCATCCCGGCCTAGGTCGGTGAGCACCCGCGCGAGCTCCAGCCGGCTCCAGGCGACCACCTCGTGCAGGCCCAGACGCTCCGCGTCAGCCAGGGCCTTCCGGAGGGCGTGCTCCCGCGCCTCGGTCCAGCACTGGTGGACGAGAGCGGTCGACCGTCCCACAGCCGCGAGGGTCGCGCGTACCTCGTCCCCCAGGGAGGCCGCCGCGTCCCCCGCGTCGGCGAAGATCTGCTCGGCCCTGCGCCAGTCCCCCTCTAGCGCGCACAGCCGCGCCCGCGTGAGGTCGTAGTCCACGGCCAGAGGGTCGGTGGACGGCGCCTCGTCGGTGTCGACGAAGTAGCGGAGCGGCTTTCCCGTCCTCTCCGCGATGTAGGCCAGGACGCGGCGCGACGGCATGACCACCCCCCGCTCGATGCGGGAGACCGTGATGGGACTGATCTCGCCCCCCGCGAGGGTCGCCTGCGTGAGACCCGCCTCGAGCCGTGCCAGGCGGACGCGGCGGGCGATGGCCGGGAGGCGGTCCTCGTCTCCCGGGACGGCGGGCCTCACCTCAGCGCGGGCGGATCTCTGTGGGATCCCGGGGGCGGCTGCGGTCTCGCCGTCGACACGGGGAGGACCGCCATTTTTCCTGTCGTGGAGAGGAGCCCTGGCACCGTTCCCCGCAGGAGACGTCACTGCCATGGCGACTCCTCCCGGGAAGGGCCGCGGTGGTGGGGATAAGGGCCCGCCTGCCACGGGGACCGGTGCCGCATGGGTGTACGCCTCCCCCCTGCCATCCTGCCGGCGCGGGGAAGGCGCTAGCCAAGAAAAAACCCTTCCCGCGCCACAGGAAGGGAAACTCCGCTACTCCCTTCGGCAACCCGGCCGACTTGCCAGCAGTCCCTGGCCTGTCCCGTGGCTTTGCGTCCCCAGGTCTCCCTGGGTTTGCCCTGAGCGAAGGACGCCGTATGGACTTGTAGCCCACTCTATAACAGACGGGTCACGGTCCTGTCAACTGAACGCGCGTTCGTCATTCAGAAGATTCTTGGGCACGTCCACGAACAAGGCCGTGAGCACCGGGTCGAACTGGGTGCCCGCGCCCCGCCGGACCACCTCGAGGGCGCGGCCGGGACTCAGGGCCGGGCCGAACTCGCGCGGCGTCGTCATCGCGTCGTAGGCGTGCACCAGGCTCGCGGCCCGCGCCAGGTAGGGGATCGCCTCCCCGCGTCTCCCCTCGGGGTAACCCGTCCCGTCCCACTGCTCCCGGTGGTAGAGGACGATGTCCCGGATGAGGTCCGGCACGGGCAGGTCGCTCAGCAGCCGATAGCCCCAGGTGGGGTACTGCTGGACGAGGGCGCGTTCGGCCCGGGTGAGAGGGCCCCGCTTGTCCAGGATGTGGGACGGGATGGCGACCATGCCTACGTCGTGGATCTCGACGCCCCACCGGAGGCACGCGGTCTCGAACTCCGGGAGCCCGAGCGCCCCGGCGAAGGCCACGGCGAGCTCTCCCAGGCGGGTGTGGGCCCGCGCGAGCGAGGGATTCATCCGCCTCACGGCCCGGACCGCGGCGAGGACGGCGCACGCCGCCGCGTCGAGGACTCCCTCCCCGCTGTCCATCTCCCGCCTCCTTCCCGAGCCTCCCCCTCGTCTATGGGACGCGGGGAGGGGGCCCCATCCTTCACCGCGGGGGGCCTGCAAGGCACCCTGATCCCCCTCCGTCTCACCGGGTGGGCAGCCACGACCCCGCGGCCGGCACGGCGGCCGCGGGGTCGGAGCCCGGTCCCTTGCCCCGGCAGGTGACACGTGGTGCGGGTCGCGGTCGTGGGCGTGGGGCGCATGGGTCGCCACCACGCCCGAAACTACACGGAGCTCCCTGGGGTCGACCTGGTGGCGGTCGCCGACCCGGATCCGGGATCGGCGGACCTGGCCCGCCGGTACCGGTGCCGCCACTACACCACGGTGGACGCCCTGCTCCGGTCCGAACGGCTCGACGCGGTCTCGGTCTGCGTGCCGACCCGCCTCCACCCCGAGGTGGCCATCGCGTGTCTCGAGGCCGGCGCTCACACGCTGGTGGAGAAGCCCATCGCCGCGACCCTCGCGGGGGCCTCCGCCATCCTCGACGCGGCGGCGCGGACCGGCCGCGTCCTCATGGTCGGCCACGTCGAGCGGTTCAACCCGGCCGTGCGGGCGCTCAAGCGCCTCATCGCCGAGGGCGGGCTCGGCACGCTCCTCATGCTCCACTCCCAGCGCCTCGGGGTGCTGCCGGGGCGAGCCCCGGACGCCAACGTCATCGTGGACATCGGCGTGCACGACCTCGACCTCGCCAACTACCTCGTCGGGACCACCCCCGATACGCTGGTCGCCAACGGCGGGCGGTCCCTGTGCGCCGACTGCGAGGACTTCGCCTCGATCTTCCTCCGCTACGGCCCCGTCACGGCCACGATCCAGGTGTCCTGGGTCACCCCGCTCAAGCTGCGCCGGCTGGTGGCCTGCGGGACCGAGGGATACGTCGAGCTCAACCTGGTGACCCAGGACCTCCGGTTCTACGACCGCCCCCACGGCCAGGACTACGGGTCCTTCCACGAGTTCGTGATCCGCTACGGGGACGGGCCGGGGGCCGGGCTCGCGCTGCCCGTCCCCCAGCGGGGATGCGAGCCCCTGCGGGTGGAGCTGGAGGAGTTCCTCGCGGCCGCCCGGTTCGGGTGGACGCCGCCTGTGGCGGGGGAGGACGCCCTCGCGGCCCTCCGGCTCGCGCTGGACGCCACGGAGCAGGTCCGGGAGAGACTCGCATGCCTCTCCTGAAGGAGTACGTCTACGTCGCGCCCACGGCCGTGGTGGCCGACGAGGCCGAGATCGGCCCGGGGACGAAGATCTGGCACTTCGCCCAGGTGCGGGCCGGGGCCCGGATCGGCACCGGCTGCGTGATCGGCACGGGCGCCTACATCGACACGGGCGTGACCGTGGGGGACCACTGCAAGATTCAAAACGGCGCCAACCTGTACCGCGGCGTGGTCCTCGAGGACGGCGTCTTCGTCGGGCCCGACGTCCAGTTCACGAACGACCGCGTGCCCCGCGCCATCAATCCCGATGGGAGCCTCAAGGAGGAGGACGACTGGAGCGTGGTGCCGACACGGGTCGGCCGCGGGGCGTCCATCGGGGCCAACGCCACCATCATCTGCGGGGTCACGATCGGCGAGTGGGCGATGGTGGCGGCCGGCGCCGTCGTCACGCGCGACGTCCCCCCCTACGCGTGCGTGGCCGGCGTGCCGGCCCGGGTCATCGGCCGCGTGTGCAAGTGCGGGAGGCGCCACGGCCCCGGGCCGGGGGGAGAGCCCAGGTCGTCCTGCGGGGGGATCGGGTGATCCCCGTGCAATGCGGGGGGCCCGCGCGCGTCTCATAGGGTAGGTCCCGGAGGGGACAGCGCCTATGGATCGCATCGACCCAGTTGGACCAGGACCCCTCAGCTTCCCCGATCGGGCTGGATCCCCACCGGGACCCACCTCGCCCGCGGGTGCCGGCGAGGGCGGCCCCCCGGCGGCGGGGGCCTCGAGGGTCGAGGAGATCGCCCGCCGGGTCGCGTCCGGAGAGTACGTGCCCGACCCGCTCCAGGTGGCCTACGCCATCGTCACGGCGCTCCGCCGCTCCACCCATGAGCCCGCGCCGTGAGAGCCCCCCACCGCCCCCGTCCGGGATTGCCGGGCGGCCCGCGCCGGACGTGTCCGAGGTGCTGGCCCAGATCCGGCTCCTGGCCGCGCAGCAGCGCGACGGCCTCCTCTCCCTCCGGCGGGACCTCCTGGAGGCGTCCACCCACGCCCTGGCCGGGATGGCCACGCTCCTCCGCGAGGCCTCGCCCGGTCCGCTCCCTCCCTCGGCGGCCCATAGCGTCCAGGAGACGCTGGCCGCCGTCGAGGCCAACCTGGCCCTCCTGCGGTCCCTGGACACCGTCCGGACCCACGTGTGGGACGCCCTCGTGGCGTCGGGCGTCACGCGGGGCGTCCGCCTCGACGCGCCGGTGTAGGAGGACGGGATGAGCGGGCCTCTCTCCCTCCAGGGTGCGATGTCGGCGGCCAGGACGGCCGTGGACGCCTCGGCGACGGAAGCGGCCACGGCGAGCCAGAACATCGCCAACGCGGCGACCCCCGGCTACGCGCGGGAGCGCGTGTCGCTCGAGGCCTTGGCCAACAACGCGGGCGTCGCCGCGACGACGATCCAGCGCCTGGTGTCCCCCGTGATCCGGGCCGCCCTCGTCCACGCCCAGGGGGCCTCCGCCACGGCCACTGCGGAGGCCGGGTTCCTGGGCCAGATCCAGGCCCTCCTGGGGGAGCCGTCCCAGGGCCTCAGCTCGCTGCTGTCGAGCTTCTGGAACGCCTGGCAGGGGGTGGCCACGACCCCGTCGGACCTCGGGGCCCGGAACGCCCTCCTGAGCGCGGCCACCCAGCTCACGGCCCAGTTCCACGCGCTGGCCAGCGGGCTCACCGGCATGGCCCAGGCCCTCGCGGCCACCGTCGCGGACCAGGTCGCCCAGGTCAACACCCTGGCCCAGCAGGTGGCCTCCCTCAACGCCGAGATCGCCGCGGGCCAGGCGGCCGGGCAGGACGTCAACGCGCTCGCCGACCAGCGGGACCAGCTCATCCAGCGCCTCGCCCAGCTGGTCGGCGCGGAGCCCGCGCAGGTCCCCACCTCGGACCCGACGCTCGTTCTGGGGGGCCAGCCCCTCGTGGTCGGCGACACGGCCTACCTGCTCCGCGCCTCCGCCTCCGGGGGGACCGTGTCCGTCACCTGGGCCGCCAACGGGCAGCCTGTCCCGCTCACAGGCGGCGAGGTCGGGGCCGAGCTCCAGACGGTCACCCAGACCATCCCCGCGGTCCTCGGCCAGCTCAACAGCCTGGCCTTGAGCCTCATCCAGGCCGTGAACGCCCAGCACCAGGTGGGGTACACCCTGGACTCGCCCCCGCGGACGGGCCTTCCCTTCTTCCAGGGCACGGGCGCCGCCGACATCGCCCTCGCCCCCGCGGTGGCCTCAACCCCCCTGGAGATCGCCGCCTCGAGCTCCGGGGCCCCCAACGACGGCGCCAACGCCCAGGCCATCGCCGCTCTCGCCACGACACCGCTCGCGTCCGGCACGACGATCGCTCAGCAGTACAACGGGATCGTCGTCAGCCTCGGGGCGCAGCTCGCGACGGCGACCCAGCAGCAGACGACGGCCTCGGCCCAGGTGGCGCAGTTCCAGCAGCTCGACCAGTCGGTCTCGGGCGTGTCCCTCACCGACGAGCAGCTGGCGTTGCTCCTCGACCAGCAACAGTCCCAGGCCGCCTCCTCGGTCCTGCAGGCCGTGAAGGCCATGCTCCAGAGCCTCTTGGCCGCCGTGGGAGCGTGATGGCGCCGTGCGTGTGACCGAGCTGGGCCTGGCCCTCACCGCCTCCAGCGTCATCGAGGCCGACCTCAGCCGGATCGCCGACCTGAACCGCGAGGTCGCGAGCGGCCAGCGCGTCACCCAGCCGTCGGACGACCCGGCGGCCTCCGCCCTCCTCCTCGCCAACGCAGAGCAGCTGGCCCTCAACGCCCAGGGGGAGCGGACGTCCCAGCTCATGCAGAACCGGATCGACCAGGAGGTGCAGACCCTCCAGTCTGTGGCGGGCTTCCTCCAGCAGGCCCGCACCCTCATCGTCGAGGGCCAGAACGGCACCCTCACCCCGAGCGACAGGCAGGCCCTGGCCGCCCAGATGCAGGGGATCCTCGGGAGCGTCCTCGGGCTCGCCAACACGGCCACGACCGACCGGCCGCTGTTCAGCGGGACGTCCGGCCAGACCCCCTTCGTCCAGTCGGGCGGCGTGATCTCCTACCAGGGGGACCAGGGCACTTTCACCGCATCGCTGAGCCCCGGGACATCGATCGTCGTTCACGAGCCCGGGACGAGGATCTTCCTGGCCCAGACGGATACCGCCACCGGCACTCCCCAGCCGTCAGGGCCCCTGGGGCTCAGCGGATCTTTCACCGTGAACGGCGCGACCGTGACGGTGGCCGCCACCAACACGCTCGCCGACATCGCCGCCGCCATCAACGGATCGGGCGCGGGCGTGCTGGCCACGGTGACCCCGGCCAACGCCCTCGTCATCAGCTCGCTGTCGACCGCGCCGCTTAGGCTCGCCGACACGGCGGGCACGGTGCTCGTCGCTCTCGGGATCCTCACCCCCACCGGGGCGATCGCCACCGAGACGCTCCCGGACAACCTGTTCGACGCGCTCCTCGGCGCGGCGCAGGACCTCCAGACCAACACCGTGTCCGACCTGCCCGCGCGGCTTCTGGAGCTGGACCGCGCGGCGAGCACCCTGGGGGCCCAGGAGGCCTTCCTCGGCAGCCAGGCCGTGCTCGCCCAGGCGACCGGGAGCCGCCTCCGGCTCCAGGACGCCGCGCTTGCGGAAACGAGCGCGACCTTCGCGGGGGCGGACGCCGCGTCCGTCTACACCGACTACCAGAGTGCCGTGGCGGCCTACCATGCGGCGGTCGCCGCCGCCGTCGAGGCGGTCCGCCTCGGGACGGTTCCGCTCATCTGACCGGGCTCGGAGGAGGTGAGATCCGCCGTGTAGCGCGCCCCAGGACCGGTCAGCGGACCGGACACCGACGACACTCATCGACACGAGGGGGAAGATCCGATGCTCAGTATCAACACGAACCAGAGCGCCATCCAGGACCTCTTCAACCTGGCCAACGCCCAGAGCGAGATCGGGCTCGCCATGCAGCGGCTGAGTTCGGGGCTGCGCATCAACAGCGCGGTCGACGACCCCGCGGGGCTGGCCATCAGCGGCAAGATGGAGATGCAGATCGCCGGACTGGACCAGGCGGTGGCCAACGGCCAGGCGGGCATCGCCATGCTGCAGACCGCCGACGGCGCCCTCAGCCAGTCCCAGGCCATCGTCCAGCAGATGCGGTCGCTGGCCGTGGAGGCGGCCAACGGGACGCTGACGCCGACCGACCGCCAGGCGATCCAGCTGGAGGTGAACCAGCTGGCCCAGCAGCTCACCAACATCGCCAAGCAGACCCAGTTCAACCAGCAGAACCTGCTGGACGGGTCGCTGCAGAACCTCACCCTCCAGGTGGGCGCCAACGCCGGCCAGACCATCGCCTTCAGCATCGGGGCCATGGACGCCAACTCCCTCGGCCTCCAGTCGGTGCAGGCCCAGGTGAGCGGGTCCCCCGCCGCCACGGAGTTCACCCAGGCCCCGAGCGTCCCCACCGGGAGCGCCCTCGCCGTCGGCACCACCTACAACATCGCCTTCGGCGCGACCACCGTGACCGTGACGAGCTCCACGGTGGGTACCCCCTCGGTCCCCACGGGGAGCGCCCTCGCCGGCGGGAGCTACTCCATCGTGCTCTCGTCCGACAGCTACGCCTACCTGGTCAACAGCTCCGGGGTGACCGTCGCCAAGAGCGCATCGACGGTGGCCGGAGCCGGGACAGGCGTCACCATCACCTTCAACGACCTCACGGTCTCCGGCCAGAAGGACCTCCAGGTGGTCACCTCGGCGACGCTCCCAAGCGCCCCCAGCTCCGGCAGCGTCACCTCTCTCGGCACGGCCTCGGTCACCGTGACCCTTTTGATCCAGAGCCTGTCCGGGACCACCATCGCCACGGCCACCAACCCCACCACGTCCGCCAACGGGGTGATCTCCTTCTACGACGCCACGACCACAACCCAGGTGGACCTGGTGCTCGGGACCGGCAGCACCGGCCTCACCGTCCAGTCGGGCACGTCCATCGGCCAGGTGGCCCCCTTCTACGGCGGGCCCATCGTCACCGACCAGACCTCGGCGCAGAACGCCATCACGAAGCTCGATACGGCCATGTCCCAGGTCACGAGCCAGCGGGCCGTCATCGGCGCCGTCCAGAACCGGCTGCAGGCCACCATCAGCGCGCTGCAGGTCGCCAGCCAGAACCTGAAGGTCTCGAACGGTGTCATCGCCGACGCCAACATCCCCCAGGAGATGATGAGTCTCACGCGCGCCCAGGTGCTCCTCCAGGCCGGCGTGAGCATGCTCGTCCAGGCCAACACGCAGCCGCAACTGCTGCTGCGGATCATCACCGGCTAGGGAACGTCCTAGGAGGCCGGGGTGCCGGGTCCTCCCGGCCCCCCGGCCGGCCGGAGGCGGAGGGTCTCTCGTGTCGCTGGCTGTCGCACCGCTCGGCTCCGCAGGCGCGCCCGTGTCCTTCTCCGGGGTCGCGAGCGGCCTCAACACCCAGGCCATCATCCAGGCCGAGCTCGCGCCCCAGACCAGCATCCTCGCCCAGTACCAGGCCCAAATCGGCCAGCTCACATCCGCCGATACGGCCTGGCAGACCCTCCTCCAGGACCTCCAGGCCCTCGGAGCCCAGGCCCAGACCCTGCAGACCAGCCAGACGTTCCAGGCGAGGACCGCGCAGTCGAGCGCGCCGAACGTGGTGACGGCCCAGGCCTCCGCCGGTGCCCCCACCGGCAGCTACGCCCTCCAGGTCACGGCCCTCGCCCAGGCCCAGGAGTCCGTGAGCACGGGAAGCGCCACCGATCCCACGGCCACCGTGTTCGGGACGGGCACCCTGACGATCCAAGTGGGGACCGCCTCCCCGGTGTCGGTCACCATCGGCCCGGGCCAGAACAGCCTCACCGGCATCGCCGCCGCCATCAACGGATCGGGCGCGGGTGTCACGGCCTCGGTCATTAACACGGGCACCGGCTACAAACTCCTCCTCTCGGGCACCCAGACCGGGGCGGCCTCCAGCTTCACCGTGACCGACGGCCTCTCGGGCGGGTCGGTGACGCTCGGCCCCTTCTCGACGATCCAGGCCGCCCAGAACGCCCAGGTCACCTTCGGCTCGGGGAGCGGGGCGATCACCGTGACCTCGGCCACGAACACGATCACGGGCCTCCTCCCGGGGGTCACCCTCACGCTGGGAAGCACCGGCTCGGCCACCGTGACGGTGGCCCAGGACACGGCCTCCGAGGTGAACGCCGTCCAGGCCTTCGTCACCGCCTACAACCAGGTCGTGAAGGACATCACCACCCAGAACGCCTACACGCCCGCGACGGGCCAGACCGGCGGGCCGCTCTTTGGCGACCCCCTGCTGGACACCATCTTCCGCGCCCTCGGGACGTCCGTGATGCAGACGGTGAGCACGGCCCCATCCGACGCCTCGACCCTCCTGGTGGTGGGCGCACAGCTCCAGTCGGACGGCACCCTCACGCTCGATACGGCCAAACTCGCCTCCGTCCTGCAATCGGACCCCGCCGGCGTCGCGACGCTCATGCAGGGTCTCGGGGCCTCCCTGTCGGCGACGCTCGGCGCCTACGACACGGCCACGACGGGCCTCATCCCGCAGGTCCTCCAGACTAACCAATCCCGGATCCAGACGCTGTCGCAGACGATCACCCAGCTCCAGCAGCAGATCGCGCAGGAGCAGCAGATCCTCCAGCAGGAGTTTATCGCCATGGAGCGGGCGGTGAGCCAGGCCCAGGGCCTATCCCAGCTCTTCCTCCAGGCCGCCCTCGCCGGCGTCCCGGCCGCCGCCTCCTCGCCGTCCTCCTCCGGGAGCTCGTCGGCGGCCGCCCTCGGGCTCATGCTGTGATCCTCCATGGACCAGGACCCCGCGACGGCGTACCTCGCCGCCCACATCCTCACGGCTCCCCCCTCGGAGCAGCTCCTCCTCACCTACGAGGCGGCCCTCCGGGAGGCGGAGCGAGCACGCGAGGCCTGGGTCCGGGGCGACCCCCACGGCGCCCGCGCCGCGGACGCCCGGCTCACCCAGCTCCTCCTCCTGCTCCTCGGGGCCGTCGACCCGGGGCCCGATCCCGTCCTGGCGGGCCGGCTCGTCACCCTCTACCAGTGGTGCCTCGCGCGCCTCGGCGAGGAGACAGCGGACCGCGCCGGGGTCTACGACAAGGTGAGGTCCGTGCTGGCCGGCCTCTACACGGCCTTCGCCGAGGCGGCCAAGGCCTCCCGGAGGAATGCTAGTGGCGCGCGCTAGGCTGTCAGCCTGCCTCATCGTCAAGGACGAGTCCGACCAGCTCCCCCGCTGCCTCCGGAGCCTGGCCCCGGTGGCGGACGAGGTGGTCGTGGTGGACACCGGGAGCCGGGACGGCACGGTGGAGGTGGCCCGGGCGCACGGCGCGCGCGTGGCCGTGGTCCCCTGGAGGGGCGACTTCTCCGCCGCCCGCAACGCCGCCCTCGGGCTCGCCTCGGGGGATTGGATCCTCGTGCTGGACGCCGACGAGGAGCTGGACGACTCGACCCTCCCCCAGCTCCGGCAGGCCCTGTCGGCGCCCGGCGCGGAGGCCTACTGGTGCCGGGTCGTGAGCTACCTCGGGGAGACGCCCGACGACGGGAACGTGGTGGAAAACCAGTCGGTCCGCCTGTTCCGGAACAGGCGCGCCTACCGCTTCCGCGGGCGGATCCACGAGCAGATCCTCCCGGCCCTCGCGGAGGCGGGGGCGCAGCCTCAGGCCAGCCCGGTCACCATCCTCCACTACGGCTACCTCTCGTCCGTGGTGGCCCTCAAGCAGAAGATCGCCCGAAACGCCGCGCTCCTCGAGGAAGAGACTGCACGCCACCCCGAGGACGCCTTCAGCTGGTTTAACCTGGGCACCGAGCACCTTCGGGCCCAGCGCCTTGCCGAGGCCGAGGAGGCGTTCCGCCGGAGCCTGCTCCTGACCGGGCCCGAGAAGCCGCGTTACCTCTCGGTCGCCGTCCGGAACCTCGTCCTGACACTCCGGGCCCAGGGGAAGCACGCGGAGGTGCTGGAGGTCCTCCGCCAGTACCAGAGCGTCTTTCCCGACTACACCGACCTCGTGTACCTCGAGGGGTTGACCCACGCCGACCTCCTGGACTGGGAGAGCGTCGAGGGTGCGATGCGCCGCGCCCTCGAGCTCGGCGACGCCCCGAGTGAGCACTACCTGGTCCTCCACGGGGCGGGGGGCGAGCTCGCTCGCCTGTGGCTGGGGATCGCCGAGGCCGAGCGCGGCCGCGGCAGCTCCGCCCTCCGATCGATCGCCGCGGCCGCGGACGCCCTCCCCCACGACCCTCTCGCCCTCGAGCACCTGGCCCGGCTCGCCCTCCGCCTCGAGGGCCCGGCGGGGGCGCTCGCCCGCCTCCTCCCTGTGGCCCGACGGGGCACCCAGGCCGCCCGGCGCGTGGCCCGCGCCCTCGCCAAGGCGGGAGCCTATGCCGAGGCCCTCACCGCCCTCCGGGCGGGCGACGACAGCGAGGACCCCCAGGTCGCGGTGTTCGTCGGCGAGTGCCTGTTCCGGCTGGGGCGCATCTCGGAGGCCATCGAGACGTTCCTCGGGGTCCCGGAGGGCCACCCGGCGCGTCTGCCGGCGCTCCTCGACGCGGTGGTCGCCTCCCTCGTGGCCGGAGACGACCGGGCGGCGGGCGAGTACCTGGCCCGGGTCCAGGCCCTCGAGCCCCGGGGCGTCGACGTCCTCTTCCGGGCCTTCCGGGCCGTCCTTGAGGTGGTCCGGGGAACCGGGGGGCGCATCGACGTCCCGGACGACGAGCGCCCCGTAGCGCTCGCCCTCGTCCGAAACCTGGTCCGCGCCGCTCTCTCGCAGGGTCAGACCCGCCTCGCCTCGCGGCTCAGCCTCCTGCTCCGCCTCCTCGGGCTCTCGGACGGGGAGGCGCTGTGCCTCATGGGCAAACTCGCCTACCTCTCTGGCTGCGGCGATCTCGCGGGCCAGTACCTCTCGCGGGCCTACGCCCAGGGCGGGCTGGACGCCGAGGGATGCGCCATCGCGGCGGACCTCCACTACCAGGCCGGACACCTCGAGGACGCCGTCGTGCTCTACCGGGCCTTCGTCGAGACCGCATCGCGCGGGGCGCTCGCGACATACCTCCAGGCCGCCTCCGCCGCCCTCCGGCTCCACCGCCTGGGCGAGGCGCTCCACTTCCTCCAGTGCGGCCTCGTCCACTACCCCCAGGCCTCGCTCCTGCGGGACGCCCGGGAGAGGATCCAGGCCCTCGGGAGCGCCCGGCCCGCCTAGGGAGTCCCCTCACGGAGGACCGAGGATCACCTCGCGTGGTCCCCGAGCCACCGCTCGATCGCCGCCACGAGCCCCCCTCCCCCAGCGCGGCCGAGAGCCTCGGCCAGGGCCGAGGTGGCGAGGGGACCGTAGACCTCGCCGAGGCTTCCGCCGGGCCCGAGGCCCGAGGGCCCGAGGGCCGCGGCGAGGACCTCCTCCCACAGGAGCGCCGCAAAGGCCACAGCGGCCTCGTGAGGAGTCCGGACGGGGGGAGACGCCCCGTGCGGGGCGCCGAGAGGCCCGGTGGCCAGAGGTTCACCGCGCATCACAGCACCACCAGCTCCGCCTGGAGGGCGCCCGCGCGGTAGAGCGCCTGGACGATGGCCACGAGGTCCTGCGCGCTCACCCCGAGGGCGTTGAGCGCGCTGACGAGCGTCCCGAGTGTGGCCGCGCCGGGCACCAGCACCACGTGGCCAGCTCCCTGGGCCACCTGGACCTGGGACTGCTGGGTGGTGGTCGTCTGGCCCCCGCTGAGAGGAGGGGGCTGGCTCACCTGGCTCGTGGTGGTGATCACGACCTTGATGGAGCCGTGCGCGACCGCGGCGGGCAGGAGGCGCACGTCGCCCCCGGCGATGAGCGTCCCCGTGCGCTCGTCGATCACGACCCGCGCGGGCATGTGGGCCTGGACCCGGAGGCGCATGACGCGCCCGACCCAATCCGCCAGGTCGTTGCGCTCCCCCGGGGGGGGAACGATGGCCACGGTCACGGCGTCCAGAGCGCGGGCCGCCCCCAGACCGTGCTCGGCCACCGCGCGGGCCACCGCGGCGGCCGTCTGGTAGTCCGGGCTCCGGAGCACGAGCCGCACCTGTCCTTGCTCGTCCACCCGGAGGGCGTCCGCCACGGGGACCACCACCTCGCCCGCCGTCGGCGCGATCGCGGAGGTGGGGACGTTGACCTGGACCTGGGCCCCCGGCGCCCCGGCCGCAGCACCCCCGACGACGAGGGCGCCCTGGGCGACGGCGTGGACCTCCCCGTCGAGCCCCCGGAGCGGCGTCTGGAGGAGCACGCCGCCCGCGAGCGACTTAGCGTTGCCGAGGGACGTGACCGTCACGGGAAACCGCATCCCGCGGGGGGCGAAGGGCGGGAGGTCGCCCGTCACCATCACGGCGGCGACGTTCCCGATCTGGGAGGCCTGCAGCGTCCCCGGGGGGAGCCGGATCCCAAACTCCCGGAGCATGTTGGCGACGGACTGGGCCGTGTACACGGCCTGGCCCGTGTCCCCGGTGCCCGCAAGACCCGCCACGAGGCCGTAGCCCACGAGCGGGTGCTCGTGGACCCCGTCCACCGTGGCGAGGCTCCCGACCTCGACCGCCGGCACGTCTGCGGCCCGCGCGGGCCCCGAGAGGAGCACCAGCGCCCCCAGGGCGGCGAGCAGGCACGCCCCCCTCCTCGACGCCTCCATGATCCCCACCTCCCCTTCGCTAGGGCAGGACGTGCAGGAGCACGAGCCCGGCAAACACGGCGCCCAGGAATTCCAGCAGGCTGAACTGCTGCACGGTCGTGAGGCGGCCCGTCGTGGTGGCCTCCACGTCTGCGAGCCGGCTGGCCGGCACGGTATCGTCGCTCGCGATGTCCTGGGGCCGCAGGAGGCCCGTAATCGTCACGGTCTGGAGGTTGCCCGCGACGGCCACCGTGACGGCCCCCCGCACCCGGTAGAGCCCTTCGGGTGTCACGCTCACGATCCGCGCCCCCATGTCGCCCGAAAGGCTCGTCTGCCAGGTGGTCTGGGACTGCATGGACGACTGGAGGCCCTGCTGGGACACGAGGCTGATGAGCGTGGAATTGCGGGTCGTGGTGGACCCCCCGCTCATCGCCGACGCGTACTTGGCGGCATCCAGGTGGACGATCACCACGTCCCCCACCCGGGACGCCACCGGGTCCTCCCAGAGGCTCCGCCGGGGGCGGTACAGGTCCTCCGCCGCCCCCCGGGGCACGAGGCCCGCGATCACCGACGCGACCACCGTCGCCGCAAGAAAGGCGCGCATCGCTCCTCCCCCTCCTAGGACAGCGTGATCTCCACCTCGTCGGGGCCGACCACCGTGCCCCGGACCACCTTGTGGGTGGCGTCCACCTCCACGTCCACGGCCTGGCCGCGGAGGCCGTCCTCCAGGGCGTGCCCGGATGCGCTCACCCAGAGAGGGCCTGTCCGGACCGTGACCGTCACCGGGCTCCCGCGGCGCACCGCCGGGGCCTGCGCCAGGACCCCGGTGGAGAGGACCGCCCCGGAGGGGACGGCCTGGGTCGTCCACAGGCCCGCGACCTCCCGGGGGTCCTGGAGGACGCCCGCGGGACTGCCCTCGAGGGTCCGGGACTCCACGCGGACGTCCTGGGGTCCCACGACCACGTGGTAGGCAAGCGCCCGGGCGGCCACGAGGACCGGGGCGCGCAGGCTCACCCGCACGGCCACGGGGACGCTCCGGTAGACCGACTTCTCCCACCGGACCTCGACGGCCACGGTCGCGACCCCGGGACCCGGGGACGCGGGGCCTGCCCCGGCGGCGACCCTGCTCCCGACGGGCACGAGCAGGTCCTGCGGGTGGGTGAGGACCTCGAAGACGTACTGCCCCCCGCGAAGCGGCGGAGGGCCCATCCGGGAGCGGAGGGACGCTACGGCCTCCTGCTCGAGGGCGCTCCCGCGCAGGAGCTCCGCGCGGACGGTGACGCGACACGAGGGCGCGCCCACGACGCGGGCAAAGGCGAGCCCGGAGCCCGCGAGGAATGCCCGGAGCTGTCCCTGGCTCACGTCCAGGGCCTGTCCCGGGGCCGGGGCGGAGGCGACCACGGCGTCGCCGAGGCCGGGGGCGGCTCCCTGGACGTCCGCGCAGTCCCGGAGCCGGACCTCCGGGGCGGTAACGAGCGCCTCGGCCCGCACCACGACCGTCGGGGGCTGCGGGGAGGCGGCAGCGGGCCCGAGACCGCCGAGCACGGCCAGGAGGGCCAGGAGCCCGGCTCTCATGGGGCCGCCTTCATGGTATTGGCCATGCCCAGCATGGCGTCGCTCACGGTCACGACCTTGCTCATGGCCTCGTAGGACCTCTCGGCCTTGATCAGGGCCACGAGCTCCTCGACGAGGCTCACGTTGGACTGCTCGAGGAAGCCCTGCTGGAGGGTCCCGATCCCCTGCTGGCCGGGCGTGCCCGCAATGGGCGCCCCGCTCGCCTGCGTGGCCACAAAGAGGTTCTGGCCGATCGCTGCGAGCCCGGCGGGGTTGGGGAAGCGCACCAGCTGGAGCTGGCCCACCTGCTGGGGCGCGGTCTGTCCCGCCACCTGGACGGAGACCGTCCCATCCGCCCCGATGGTGACGGCCGTGGCGTTTTGGGGGATCGTGATGCCTGGCTGGACCAGGTACCCGTCCACGGTGACGAGCTGCCCCTGCCCGGTGAGCCGGAAGGACCCGTCCCGCGTGTACCCGACGCTGCCGTCCGGGAGCGCCACCTGGAAAAACCCGTCCCCCTGGATGGCGACGTCCAGGGGGTTCCCCGTGCGCTCCACGCTCCCCTGGGTGAAGAGCCGGTCGGTGCCGGCGACCCGGACACCCGTCCCGACGACGAGGCCCGTCGGGACCACTGTGCCCTGAGGCGCCGGCGCGCCGGGCTGCCGCACCGTCCGGTACAGGAGGTCCTGAAAGTCCGCCCGGACCCGTTTGAAGCCGGGCGTGTCGACGTTGGCCAGGTTGTTGGCGAGGACGTCGATCATGAGCTGCTGCGCCTCCATGCCGACCGCAGCGATCTGCAGGCTCCCGATCATAGAACACCTCCTCTAGGGGACCTGTCCGACCTCCCGCGATGCCAGGGCCGAGATCCCGTCCCAGACCTGGACTGCCTGCTGGGCGCTCTGGTAGGCCCGCTCCGTCTCGATGAGGGAAACCAGCTCCCGCAGGACGCTCACGTTACTGCCCTCCAGGACGCCGGAGAGGACTCGGCCCCCCGCAGCCACGGGTCCGCTCCCCGGGGGCCCGTAGTACACGCCCCCTCCCCCCGGCAGGAGGTCCTGCCCACCCGGAGGGAGGACGATCCGGACCTGCCCCACCGGGGAGCCGTCGGTCGTAACGGTCCCGTCAGAGGCGACCTGGACCCGACTCCCCGGGGGTACGCGCAGGGGTCCCGTGCCCTGGGGTCCCCGCACCAGGAGGGGATGCCCGAGGGGGTCCACCACCGTCCCGTCCGGGCCCACGTGGAACGGCCCCGTGCGCCGGTACGCGATTCCCTGGGGGGTGAGCACAAGAAACCACCCCGGCCCGTCAATGGCCAAATCGAGGGGGTTCCCGGTGGTCTCGAGCGGCCCCGGCCGGAGATCGACGACGTCGGCCAGGCCGGAGGGCGGTCCCGCGAGGTCCCCCAGCTGGGCGAGCCGCCCGCCCTCCTCGCGGAGGAGCACAGCGGGCGGGCCTGAGGACGCCACCACCACGAGCCGCCGGAACCCGTCGGTCGAGGCGTTGGCCAAGTTCGTGGCCGCCACCTCGGCCCGCCGCTCGAGAGCCACCATCGCCCACGCCAGGTCACGGACTCCGCTCGTCACAGCACTCCCCCCCCTCCCGGGACGCCTCCGTCCCCCGGAGTTTCTCCCACAGGGCCCGCAGGATGCGCTGGTGGCGCCGCCACACGGTGCTGCCCGTGGACCCCAGCACGCGCGCGATCTCCTCGTAGGAGAGTTGCTCCTGCCAGTAGAGGGCCAGCACCACCTGGTCGCCCGGCGGCAGCTCCGCGATCGCCGCCCGGAGCCGCTCGACCGCCAGCGCGTCGAGCACCTGGTCCTCCACCGTCCCGCCTGCGCCCGGCCCCAGCACCGCCCGCGCGAAGTCGTCCAGGGGAAATGCCTCCACCTCGGAGGCGTCGTCGGGGTCCAGGGAGGCCGGCTGGGCCACGCTGCTGAGGGGCACCGTGGGCGCCTGGGCCCTCACCCGGCGCAGGTAGTCGCGCACCCGCCACCGGATCCGGGTCGCAGCGTAGGCGGGGAAGGACCGGACGACGGCCGGGTCGTAGTCCCGCGCCGCCGCAATGAGCGCCAGGGCGGCTTCCTGGTCCAGGTCGTCGTATCCCACCAGCGCCCCGGCCTGGCGGAAGTGTCGCCGCACGATCCGCCGCGCCAGCGGGAGGTAGCGGCGGACGAGCTCGTCCTCCGCCATGGTCGCGTAGGCCCGCGCGCGCTCGTGGCCGTCCGTCATCCGAGCGTCACCGTCCCGACCGTCTTGAGGTGCACGTCGCCCCTCAGCTCCTCGTAGGCCAGGACCGCCAGGGTCGGCATCTTCGCCCCCAGGACCTTCCGGAGCGGCACCCGGAGGGCGCCCGCGCACACCAGGACGGGCGACGTCCCGGTGGCGGCGGCCTGGGCCCGGGCCTGCGCCACGCGGTCGACCAGGAGACCCAGCTCGCGCAGGCCGAGGCCCAGAAGCGGCCTCCCTTCTTCCTGGGCCCGCTGGAGCCGGTCCTGGAGCGCGGGGTCGATGACGATCACCGGGAGCGTCCTGTCGGGCGCCAGGTAGGGCTGCCAGAGCGGGGCGCCGAGCGACCGCCGGACGGCCTCCACGAGGGCCTGGGGCTCCCGGGTCCCGCCCGCGAGCGCGTCGCTCAGGGCCTCGAGGATCCTCACCAGCGGCTTCACCGAGACCCCTTCCTCCACCAGGCCGCACAGGACCCGCTGGATGAGGCCCAGGGTGGCGACCTTGGGGATGAGCTCCTCGAGGAGGGCCCCGTGGGCGGGCCGGAGCCGCTCCACCATCTCGCGGACGGCCTGTCGGGTCAGGAGCTCGGGCGCGTGCCGGCGGAGCGTCTCGACCACGTGGGTGGCGACGACGGCCGTGGGGGGGACGACGAAGTAGCCGGCCTGCTCGGCCTCCGCCTGCGTGCCGGGCTCGATCCACACCACGGGCCCTCCGAAGGTGGGGTCGGCTTCGCGGATCCCGGGGAGGTCGCCCCGGGCCCGGCCTGTCGGGATCGCCATGAGACGGTCGGGGTGGAGGGTCCCGCGCGCCACCTCGGTGCCCCACACGCACAGGGCGTAGCTGGAGGGCGGGAGCGTCAGGCTGTCGCGCAGGCGGATCGGGGGGACCAGGATGCCCAGCTGCTGGGTCACCTGGCGGCGGGCCAGCGTGAGGCGGTCCTTGAGGTCTCCGCAGGTCGCGAGCCCGAGGAGGCGCGACCCCACGAGGACCTCGAGAGGCTCCGTCACGAGGAGCGCCTCGAGGGCCTCGCGGGACCCGGGGTCGACGGCCGCGGGCCCGGGCGGGTGGGGCGCCGGCCGCCGCGCCCGGGCGCGCGCCGCGAGGGCGAGCACGAGGGCGAGGGGCAGGAAGACCAGCTTCGGCATGCCCGGGACGAGCCCCACGGCCCCGAGCACGAGGGCGCTCACGGTCACCGCCTGCGGGTGCATGGCCAGCTGGCTCGGGACCTCGGCCCCCAGGGGCTCGCGCGCGGCGGCCCGGCTCACGAGGATGCCGCTCGCGGTGCCGATGAGGAAGGCGGGGATCTGAACGGCGAGGCCCGCGCCCACGGTGAGCAGGGCCGTCTGGCGGAGGGCCTCGGGGAGGGCCTGGCCGCGGCTCAGGACCCCGAGGGCGACTCCGCCCACGAGGTCGATGAGGAGGATGACGGCCCCGGCCGCCGCATCGCCCCGCACGAACTTCCCCGCGCCGTCCATGGCCCCGTAGAAGTCCGCCTGCCGCTCGATGGCGCGCCGCCGCTCCCGCGCGGCCTCCTCGGTGAGGAGCCCGGCGTTGAGGTCGGCGTCGATGGCCATCTGCTTCCCCGGCATCGCATCGAGGGTGAAGCGGGCCGCCACCTCGGCCATGCGGCTCGCGCCGGTGCTGATCACCACGAACTGGACGATCATGAGGATGAGGAACATCACGAAGCCGACCACCGGATTCCCGGCCATGACGACCGCGCCGAAGGCGCCGGCGAGAGCGCCCGCCGCCCCGTCGAGCAGGATGAGCCGGGCCAGGGCGACGTTGATGGCGAGGCGGACGACGGCCCCCAGCAGCAGCAGGGTCGGGAAGACGGAGAACTCCAGCGGATCGGTGGTATACATGGCCGCCACCAGGACCACCACCGACCCCGCCAGCGATCCGGCGATCAGGAGGTCGATGACCCAGGGCGCAAGGGGCGCGAGGACCACGAGGGCGAGGAGCGCCACCACGGTGGCGACCACGAGGTCGCCCGTCGTCCGGCGCGCCCCGCCCGGGCTCGCGCCCCCCGGAGGCGCCGCGGCCCGGCGCCGGGACGTGCTGCGGGCGGGGGCCGCGCCCTCGCCGCCCTGGGCGCTCCGCAGAGGGGCGGCGGGCTCGGAGGCGAGGCTCACGGCACTGCCCCCTCGCTGCGCAGGACCCAGCTCAGGACCGCCGCCACGGCCGCGTACAGCCGGGGCGGGATGGCCTGGCCCACCTCGCAGGCGGCGTACAGGGCCCGGGCGAGCGGCGGGTTCGGGACGATGGGGATGCCGCGCTGGCTCGCGAGGGCGCGGATCCGCTCGGCCATGTGCCACCGGCCCTTGGCCACCACCACGGGCGCGGGCGTCGTGGCATCGTACCGGAGTGCCAGGGCCACTTCCGTGGGGTTCGTCACGACCACCGTGGCCCGCTCCACCTGCCGCATCATGCGGACCCGCGCCAGGGCGCGCGCCCGCGCGCGGCGCCGGGCCCGCCAGAAGGGGTCGCCCTCGGTCTCGCGGAGCTCCTCCCGCATCTCCTGGCGCGTCATCCGGAGCTCCCGTTCCACGCGCCACCGCTGGAGGAGGTAGTCGGCCCCCGCCAGCACGGTCCCGAGCCCAAGGAGCATGGCGCTGAGGTGCCGCACCTCCTGCCCGATGACCGCCCACTGGGCCCGGGCCCCGTCGATCCCGGCCAGCGCTCCCGCAAGCCTCTCAAGGCTCCCGAGCAGGACGTCGCCCACGAGGAGGATGAGGAGCCCCGCCTTCGCGAGCTCGCCGAGAGCGCGGCCTCCGAGGAGCCGCCTCGCGCCTGCGAGCGGGTCGAGCCGCGCCCACTGGACGGAGGGCAGACGGGGGGCGATCCCCACCTGCGCCACGCCCACGACGACCGCTCCGGCGGTCGCGGCCCCGAGCACCACCGCGACGGGGAGGGCGGTCCTCTCCAGGAGGCCTGCGAGCTGGGCGTGGGCCCACGCGACCGACGGATCGGAGGGGAGGGCCGGCGACCGGGCGAGGAGCGAGGCGAGGTACGCCCCGGTCCACCGCCAGGACGCGTCCACCGCGAGGGCGGCGCTCCCCACGGAGGCCAGCGCGATCGCCCCCGGGCTGCGGGCCACGAGGCCGCGCTCCCGCGCCTTCTGGCGGCGCCGCGGGGTCGGGGCTTCCGAGCGCTCCTGGCTCGCCATCACAGGGCCCCGAGCAGGTCGCGCAGGATCGCGCTCGCTCCGTGGACGAGCCGGAGGTCTGCGGCGACCGAGGCGGCGGCCGTCAGGAGGAGCACGCCCAGCACCGCGAGCGCCTCGGCCGGGAGCGCGGCGAAGTACAGAGCCGCCTGTCCTGTCACCCGTCCCGAGAGGGCGACGGCCAGGTTGACGAGGAGGAGGGCCCCGAGGGCCGGCGCGGCCATCCCTAAGCTCGTCTCAAGGGCCCGTGCGCCGATCCGGAGGACGGCCCCCGGGCCAGCGGGCCAGGGCGCGGGGCCCGCGAGGGGCACGACGTCCGTGCTGCGGACGAGCGCGGTGATCCACTGCTCGATCCCGCCCGCGGCGACGAACACCAGGAGCATCACGAGCGTGGCGAACGTCCCGAGGGGTCCGGCGCCCGTCCCCCCGGCCGGCAGGCCAAACAGGGCCTGGGGGGCCATCCCGGTCGCGAGCTCGACCACGTGCCCGCCCATCTCCGCGATGGCGAAGAGGAGCGCGACCCCGTACCCCAGCGCCAGGCCCACGGCCAGGTTGAGGGCGAGGGCGGCCAGGAGAAACCCCGGCCCCACAGTCGCGGGGAGCGTGCCCAGGTGGCACACGGGACCCAGCGCCGCCCCCCACGCCGCCGCCGCGCCCCCGCGGACGGGCAGCGGGACCGCCGCCACCCCCGGCCACCAGGGGACGGCCAGCATGCCCAGCGCCCGCGCGGCAGCGAGGAGCATCGCCAGGCCCACGTGGGGGGCGTCCGCCACGCCGGGGATCACCGGACCACCCCCCCGAGCCCGCCGAGGACGGCCGTCGAGAAGTGGAGGAGGGTGAGGAGCATCCACCGGCCGAAGACCACGAGCCCCAGGGCCGCCGCGAGGAGCCGCGGCACGTACGTCAGCGTGGGGTCCTGCAGCTGCATCGCCGACTGCACCACGCTGCCCGCGAGCCCGACGGCGAGGATGAGGCCGAGGAGCGGCGCCGCGACCTCCACGGTGACCTGGAGGGTCCGCAGGAGCACGCCCATCGTCGCGGCGTCGGTCATCCTACCTCACGCTCCCCACGAGCCCGCTCACGGTGAGCGTCCAGCCGTTCGCCAGGACGAACAAGAGCAGCTTCAGCGGGAGCGAGATCACCGTGGGCGGCAGCATGAACATCCCGAGCCCCAGAAGCGTGCTGCTCACCACCAGGTCGATGGCCACGAAGGGGAGGAAGACCACCGCCCCGAGGGTGAAGGCCGTCCGCAGCTCGCTCGTCACGAAGGCGGGCACGAGCGCGTAGAGCGGGACGTCGTGGGGCGTGCGGGGGCGCGGCAGCCGGCCCAGCCGCACGAAGAGCGCGATGTCCTCCTCCCGCGTCTGCCGCAGGAGGAACGCCCGCACCGGCCGCTCCGCGGCCGCCAGGGCCGCCTGGGGCCCGAGCCGGCCTTCGACGTAGGGCCGCAGGGCCTGCGCGTTCACCTGCTCGATGGTGGGAGCCATCACGAAGAGGGTGAGGAGGAGGGCGAGGCCCGTGACCACGATGTTCGGGGGGACGGTGGGGACGCCGAGGGCGTTCCGCAGGAGCGAGAGGACGATGACCATCCGCACGAAGGAGGTGAGCATGAGGAGGAGGGCCGGCCCGAAGCTGAGGAGCGTGAGGAAGACGATGAGCTCGACGAGCGGGGCCGGGCCGGACCCGTTCGACGGACCCACCTGGATCGAGAGCCCGGGCACGGCTACCCTCCCCCTCCTCGGTCCTCCCCCACCTCGCCGAGCCACGTGACGGCCTGGGGGCCCGTCCCCACCACGATCCTCCGGGCCTCCGCGCCCTCGCCGACCTCCACGACGAACACCGCGTGGACGTGGGTGAGAGGCGCGCGGCCGACGACGCGCACCGGGACCGCCGGGACAGCCCTCCACCGCCGGACGAGGTCGGCGAGGCTCCGTGTCACGACGCCACCCCCTCCCCCGGCCCCTCGCCCGCCGCGGAGGCCGGCGCAGCCCGGCCCTCCTCGGCGGCGGGCGCGAGGATCTCGATGATCCTCACGCCGAAGGTGTCGTCGATCGCCACCACCTCCCCCGTAGCGAAGGGGTGGCCGTTGACGAGCACGCTCACGGGCTCCCCCACCAGCCGGTCGAGCTCCACCACCGAGCCGGGGGCGAGCTCCAGGACCTGGCGGAGCGGCATCTGGGCCTCGCCGAGCCGGACCGACACCGTCATGATGATGTCCTTGAGCGCCTCCATGGCGATCCCCGCCCCCTCCGGCGCGTGGGTGAGCTGGGTCGGGGAGATGGGCTGGACCGACACACGCGCGCGCTGGGACTTCATGCGCTCCCCTCCTCATCGGCTCCCGGTCCCCGGGAGACCAGCTGCACCGCCAAGACGCCCCCGACCGCCCCGATGCGGGCGACCCCCAGGCGGTGGGATCCCACGAGGAGGCTCACCGGAGAGTCGAGCGGCGTGCCCAGGCGGATGACGTCCCCGGGCCGGAGCTGGCCGAGCTCCACCAGGGGGCGCGCGGGGCCCGGGAGCTCGGCCCGGAGCCGGACGGGCGCTTCGAGGACAACCCGGCGGAGACGGTCGCGGACCTCCGCGGTCGCCGCCCGGCTGGCCTCCGCCCGCGACGCGGCCGACATGCGCGAGAGGAGGGGCTGGAGACCCATGTGGGGGAGCACGAGCCGGATCCCGAGAGGCCGCGCGAGGCCCGACAGCTCCAGGTGCACGAGGACCATGGTGTCCTGGGGGCCCGCGATGTGGACGAACTCCGTCGTCCCCTCGATGCCCTCCAGCGTCACCTGCAGGTCGGTCACAGGGCGCCACGCCGCGCGGAGGTGGACGGGCCAGGCGGCGAAGAAGCGCTCCAGCACGAGCCGGTCGGTCTCCCCGAGGGCGCGCGTCGCGGGGATCCGCTCGCCTGTGCCCCCGAGGAGGATGTCCACCAGGAAGGCCGCGTCCTCGATGCCCATGATGGCCGCCGCCCGTCCGCCCAGCTGCGACACCTGGAAGAGGGCCACGCAGCTGGCGAGGGGGCTCGCCTGCGCCAGCTCCTCGTAGGTCTGCTGGTCCACCCGGGAGACCGCGATCTGCACGGGCGACCGGAGGAGGGCGCCGAGGGGAGGCGCGACGAAGCGGCCGAAGGCGCCGAAGAGTGCGCTCAGCGCCCCGAGCTGCTCCTTGCTGAGCCGGTCGGGACGGCGGAAGTCGTAGGGACGGACCACGCGCGTCATTCGGCCACGAACTCCTCAAAGTACACGCGGCGCACGCGCACGTGTGCGGGCTGAAGGATCGCCCCGGCCCGGGCGGCGAGGCGGCGCGCGAGCGAGTCCCGGCCCGCGTCGGTGCGGAGCTCGGTGAAGCTCGCCCCCTCCGTCGATTCGATGACGGCGTTGAGGATGGCCGACCGGCGGGCGTCGACGGCAGAGGCGGGGTCCGCGACCGGCCCGGCCACTTCCAGGGCCACCCGGAGCCGCAGGTACGTGAACCCGTCGTCCCCTCGGAGGTTCACCGTCAGGCTGGGGAGGGAGACCACCGCCACCTGCTCGGGCGGTGCCGAGGCGGGACGGGGGCGCTCGAGGACGCGCCACGCCGCGCCCCCCGCCGCGAGCGCTCCCAGGACCACCACCGCCACGAGTCCCACCCTCCTCTTCACGGCCGCACGAGCTCGCGGGTCACGAGGATCTCCACGCGGCGATTCTGGGCCCGGCCCTCGGGCGTCTCGTTCGGGGCCACGGGGTGGTAGGGCCCGTACCCCGCCGCCGACAGGCGGGCGGGATCCACCCCGGAGGCGATGAGGGCCTGCACGACGCTCAGGGCGCGCGCCACGCTGAGCTCCCAGTTGCTGGGGAACTGCGGGGTGTGGATGGGGCGCGAGTCGGTGAAGCCCTCCACCCGCACCGCGGTGCCCCGGACCTGGTTGATGACGGTGGCCAGGCGCGCGATGGTGGGGAGGGCCTCCGATCGCAGCTCGGCGCTTGCGGTCTCGAAGAGGATGTCGTCGGGGAGCCGGATGACGATGCCGGCGTTCTCCCGGAGGACGCGGGTGGACTGCTCGAGGCCCGCCTTCTGGATCGCGTCGAGGAACTGGGCCATCTGCTCCTCCAGGGTGATCCGAGGGGGCGATCCTGGGACGAGCCGGGTGGCCCCCTCGATGGGGGCGCGCCCCGCGCCCTGGGGCGTGGGGAGGGGCGCGGGGCGCTCCGCGGCGCCCCCGAGGGCGGCCCGGACCGCGGCCGCCACCGCCTCGAACTTGGCCGCGTTGATCTGGGACTGGCTGTAGAGGACGATGAACAGGGCCAAAAGGAGCGTGATCATGTCGGCGTAGGTCAGCAGCCACCGCATCATGCCCGCGCCCTCGTGGCCGCCGTCGTCGTGGGAGGGGGGCCGCTTCACGACGCCGTCGCCTCCGTCGGCTCCCGCCCAGCCTCCGGAGCGGACCGGGCGAGGGCCTCCAGCACCGCCTTCCGCTCGGCGGGCGGCAGGTAGGTCACCAGCTGCTCCCGCAGGAGCCGCGGGAGCGTCTTGCTGGCGATCCCCACGGCCCCCTGGACGACGATGCGCTTCACCAGCATCTCGTGCTCATGCCGGGCCCGGAGCTTGTTGGCCACCGGCAGGAGGAAGAGGTTGGCCAGGGAGACGCCGTACAGAGTGGCGAGGAAGGCTGTGGCGATGGCCGGCCCGATCCCGCTGGGGTTGGACAGGGTCCGCAGCATGTTGATGAGGCCGACCACGGTCCCGATGATCCCGAGGGTGGGGGCAAACCCCGCCGCCGTGCTGAACATCCGCTCCCCGGCCCGGTGGCGCTCCTCGACGAGGGCGTACTCCTCCTCCAGCACCCGGCGCACGTCTTCCGTGGGCGTCCCGTCGATGACGAGCTGGAGCGCCCGCCGCACGAAGGGGTCCTCGACGTCCTCGAGGAGCTTGTCCAGGGCGAGGATCCCCTGCCGCGTCGCGATCCCCGCGAGCTCCACCATCCGGCCGATGGTGGCCCCCATGTCCGCCTGGGGGGCGAAGGTCTGCTTGAGGATGCTCACGGCGGCCGCCGACTGGGCCCGCATGAAGCTGGCGATGGTGGCGCCGGCCGTGCCCCCGACGACCAGCACGAGCCCGGGCAGGTTGAAGAAGGCCGTGGGGCTCATGTGGTCGAGGAGCATGGCCCCAACGAGCGCGCCCCACCCCAGGAGCAGGCCCACGAGGGTCGTCGGGTCCACTAGGCGCCGTCCCCTCCCTGCGCCGCCTTCGCGATGGCCGCGCGGTAGGCGACGACCCGCGCGACGATCGTCTCGCGGCTGTCGCGCACCACGTACTGGTGGCCGTTGGAGAGGACCACCACCGTGTCGGACCCGCCCTCCACGCGCTCGATGAGGTCGGCGTTGATCACGAACTCGTCGCCGTTGAGCTTGGTGAGGGTGATCACGTTAGGCCACCATCTGGATCGCCGACTGGTTGAGGGCCTGGATGGCCGTGATGACCTTGGCCTGGGCCTGGAAGGCCGACTGGGCCTGGATGACCTCGGTGAGCTGCTCGCTCATGTCCACGGTGCTCTGCTCGAGCGCGCCCCCCGCCAGCGTGCCGCCGCCCGAGGAGCTGGGCGGCGCGATCTGCGGGGCCCCGCTGTTGGGGCCGACCTGCCACTGGTTTTCCCCGAGGGCGACGAGCCCCTGGGGGTTCGCGAAGGTCGCGAGGGCGATCTGGGCGATGGGCTGCTGGAGGCCGTTGCTGTAGCTCCCGGTGATGATGCCGTCGGCCCCGACGCTGAAGGCCACGAGGGCCCCGGCGGGCGAGCCGTTCTGGGCCGCGAGGGCGACGCTCGTGGGGGACGCGTACTGGGTCACGCGGGAGAAGTCGGGCGCGACGGCCATGGGAGCGGACCCGTCCGCGGGGGTGATGCTGATGGACCCTCCCGTCTGCGAGACCAGGGTGCCCGTGGACCCGAAGGTGAGCATCCCGGTGCCGCCCGACGTGACCGTCACGCTCCCGAGGGACGTGGTGCCGCTTGCGGGGGCGGGCGGGAGCGGCGCCGGCCCCACGGTGGCCACCATGGCCACCTGCGTGGGGGTCTGGACGTTGTAGAAGGTCACCGTGGACCCCGCCGCGGCCCCGGCGGCCCCGGGGGCGCGGGCCACCACCGTGGCGCCGTCGAGGATCTCGGCGGCCCCGGTCGGGTCCAGGACGATCTGGTAGGTCGCCCCGCCGCCGAGGTTGCTGCCCGCGGGGATGGTGGGCGTTCCCGCAAAGGGGGAGCCCGCGCTGTAGGTCCCCGTGGCCCCCGGGATCGTGCCGCCGCCGCTCGGGAGCGTCGCCGCCCACGTCCACAGGCCGGGCGCGACCTCGGTGAAGGTGAACTGGGTGGTGATCGGCGTCCCGAGCGCGTCGTAGAAGGTCACGAGGAGCGTCTGGGACGAGGTCGATCCCGCCTGGAGGTTCCCCACGAGGCTCGCCGTGCTGGTGGCGACCGGCGGGAGGACCCGCCCGGCGTTGAGCGAGATGGGCGACGGCGTCCCGCTGGGCGTGATCACCCCCGAGGCGGCGAGCCACCCCATGACCGAGGCTCCTGTGGACGCCTGCACGAGGTTGCCGGCGGCGTCGACGGCCAGGGCCCCGTCGCGCGAGAAGACCATGGAGGCCCCGCGCTGGAGGACCAGGAAGCCGGGCCCCTGGATGGCCACGTCGGTGGGCACGCCCGTCTCCTCGATGCTCCCCTGGGTGAACTGCGGCATCACCGCGCCCACCTGGACGCCGAGCCCGACCTGGACCGGGTTGCGGCCTCCGCTCGCGCCGGAGGGAGCGGTCCCCCCCTGGAGCGTCTGGCTCAGGATGTCCTCGAAGGTGATCTTCCGGGCCTTGTACCCCACGGTGTTGAGGTTGGCCAGGTTGTTGGCGATGACGTTCAGCCACTGGCTCGCGCTGTCCATCCCCGTGACGACGGTGTCAATGGCAGCCATGAGACCTCCCCTCCTCCCCTTTCTACGGGATGCTCGTGACGCTCTCGAGCGGGACGGCGGTCCCGCCCACCTGCAGGAGCGGTCCCGTCGCTCCCCTGAGGATGCCCACCACCGTGCCGCCCAGAGGCGCCCCCGTCGTCGGGTCGATGGCGGTCACGGACCGGCCGAGGAGCGCCACGGCCACCTCCCATGCCTGCCCGGCGCGGACCTGTTGGAGCTGCTCCACCGTGGTGAGCTGGGCCAGCTGGGCCACCAGCTGGGCCGGATCCAGAGCGTTGGTCGGATCCTGGCGGCTGAGCTCCGCCACCAGCACCTGGACGAAGGCATCGGCGGTCGTCGGCGGCACCGCCTGGCCGCCGCTGGGCCCCGGCCCAGTCCCGCTCACGGGCTGTGTCTGCATCTCTCCCACCCCCCACGACGTGTCATGGATCCAGCGTGAAGGCCGCGGCACGGGCCCGAGGCCGGGGCGCTTCCCCGGGGAAGCGCTCGCCGGGAGGGCCCCACGGAGACTCGAGGCTGCCTTCGGCGCGGGCGATCATGAGGCTCGCGAGCGGCACGCCGTAGCCCTGGAGCGCCTCGCGCAGGTCGGAGGCGCGCCACGCGAGCAGGGCACCGGCCCGGTCGGACGCCACCACGTGGGCTGCCACGCCGCCGGGGGTCTCCGCCAGGCGGACGGCGACGCGTCCCAGGTCCTGGGAGGCCACGAGGAGGCGGATCTGGGGCGACGGCCCCTGGGGTGTCCCCGGACGCTCGGGGACGGCGGGCCCGCTCGGGAGCGGCCCCGGATCCTGAGCGTCCTCGTGCAGGGTCGGTCCGGGAAGAGACCCCGGGAGAAGACCGGAGGCCCGCGCCCCCCCGTGCCCGCTCTCCGGAAGATGGTCGGGGCGGTCCTGGTCGTGGGGCTCGGACCCGTCCGAGCCCGCCGAAAGGACCTGCACTGTCGCAGGGCCGGGGCCGAAGGACAGACCGGCCGGTCCCCGCGCCTCGGAGGACACGTGGGGGACCGAGGGCGGCGCGGATCCGCCCTCTCCCCCTGGCCTCCCGGGGAGCGGGGGATCCACGCTCCCGGACGGAGCCTCGAGCGCCCGGGGAGGGCCGGGAGGCTTCGGGGCGGACTGCGGGGACAGGGCAGGGCCTGCGCCCAGTGCCGGCCGGGACGCAGGAGGCGCGTCCTGCCCTGAGGGCTCTCCTCCGACCTCCGCCCCGCGAGGCGCGGGAGCCAGCTGGCCGACCTCCGGGACGCGAGGGGGGAGCCACGGAAGAGGAGCGCTCGCGTCGCGCCGGTCCCCTGGGCGCTGCGGGCCCTGCCCCGGGGAAGCGGAGCCAGGGTCCCCGTGGGAGACCCCGTGGTCCTCCGCCCGGAGTCTGTGGTACGCGGCCAGCACGCGGGCGACATACTCCCGCGTCTCCTCGTAGGGCGGGATCCCTCCCCACCGGTGGACCGCCCCGCTCCCGGCGTTGTAGGCGGCCAGGGCGAGCCCCAGGTCGCCCCCGAACTCGGACAGCTTCGCACGCAAGTACCGGGCCCCGGCGCGGAGGTTTTCTACGGGGTCGAACACGTCGCTGACCCCGAGCTCCCGGGCCGTGTCCGGCATCAGCTGCATGAGGCCGGAGGCTCCCGCCGGCGAGACCGCGCGGGGGTTGCCTCCCGACTCGCTCAGGACGACGGCCAGGAGGAGGTCGGCGTCGATCCCCGCCTCCCGGGCGGCTCCCCTGACGAGCTCGCCCAGACCCCCCTCGGGCCCGAGGGGGGCGTTGCCCGAGCCCGCTCCGAGGGCGTCCCGGAGGACCGTCCGGAAGTCGCTCCCCCCGGACGCCGCTCCGAACCGCTCCACGATCGCCTGCATCCGCAGGAGCAGAAGGTCGACCCGCGGAGGGAGGGAGGTCACGGCGTCCCCCTGAGGTGCCGCTGGCGGGCGATCTCGTCCACCTCGTGGGCCTCTGATCGCTCCTCGTCCGCCCGGTGGCGGGCCCACGCCCGGTCCCGCAGCTTCTCCACGACCTTCTTCTCGCGGTGGCGGACCTGGCGTTCCGCACTGGCCGCCTCCACGGCCCTCCAGCGCGAGGCGGCTTCCTGCTGGAGCCGAGCGAGACGGCTCTGGGCCTCGCGGAGGAGCCCCAGGGCGGCCACCGCCTCCGCCGCCCCCGTGGCGCGGGCGATCTGGTCCTGGACCTGGGCCAGGAGCTGCGCCACGTCGCCCTGGGCCTGCTCGAGACGCGCGTCGGCCGCCTCGGCGTCGGCCAGGGCGTCCAGGTGGGCCCGGCTTGCGCGCTCCGCCAGACGCTGTCGGAGCATCAGCACCCCGCCGAGGCGAAACCGGAACCGCTTCACCGTCCCACCGCCCGTCTCAGGGAGGCAAGGGTCTCGTCGGGCGGCGTGCACTCCCCGGCCTCCTGCCGCAGGAACTGCTCCAGGGCGGGGAGGAGCTTCCGCGCCCGGTCGATCCGGGGGTTGGCTCCGGGGGAGTAGGCCCCCAGGTTCAGGAGGTCTTCGGCCTCGCGGAGCGCCGCGAGGCAGTCGCGCACGTCCGCGGCCAGGCCGCGGTGCTCGGCGGTCGTCACGAGGGGCATCACCCGGCTCAGGGACTGGAGGATGTCGATGGGCGGGTACCAGCCCCGTTCGGCCAACTGCCGCGAGAGGACGATGTGGCCGTCCAGGATGCTGCGGGCGGCATCGGCCACCGGGTCCATCACGTCGTCCCCTTCCACGAGCACGGTGTAGAGGGCCGTGATGCACCCCCGGGGAGCCGTGCCCGCACGCTCGAGCAGCCTCGGCAGCTGGGCGAAGGCGGAGGGGGTGTAGCCACGGGTCGCCGGGGGCTCCCCCGAGGCCAGCCCGACCTCGCGCATGGCCATCATCCACCGCGTGACCGAGTCCATGAGCAGGAGCACCTCGTGCCCCTGGTCCCGGAACCACTCCGCGACGGCCGTGGCCACGAGCGGGGCGGTGGCGCGCACCAGGGGCGGCTCGTCGCTCGTCGCGACGATGACCGCCGCGCGCGCCAGCGAGGACGCCACGTGCCCCTCGATGAACTCGTTCACCTCGCGCCCCCGCTCGCCCACGAGGCACACCACGACGGTGTCCACCTGGGCGCCGCGGGCCAGCATCCCGAGCAGCGTGCTCTTCCCCACCCCGCTGCCGCTCATGATCCCGATCCGCTGGCCCCGGCCGAGCGTGAGGCACCCGTCCACGGCGCGGACGCCGGTCCACAGCGGTGAGTGGATCGGGGGGCGGCTCAGGGGATTCGGGGGCGTCCTGTGCACCAGGGCCCACGCGCGCCCGGCCACCGGGGGCTTGCCGTCGAGCGGACGGCCGAGCCCGTCGAGGACGCGGCCGAGCACGTCGTCGCCGACCCGGACCGAGAGCGGCCGCCCCAGGGGGATGACCTCGCTCCCGACCTCGACGCCGCTGAGGTGGCCGAGGGGCATGAGGAGGACCCGCCCCGCGCGGAACCCGATGACCTCCGCCTCGATGGCGATCCCGCCCGTGCGGATCAGGCAGACGTCCCCGACCGCCACGCCCGCCGGCCCGCGGGACTCCACGACGAGCCCGATGACGTCGCGCACGTCGCCGATCATCCGGAGGGCGGAGGCCTCCTGGATCCTCTCGGCCACGGCCCTCAGGGTCGAGTCCATCACGCTGTCCCCCCGCGCGCGACCAGGTCGTGGAGGACGGCCAGCTTGCTCTCGAGCCGGCTGTCCACGAGGCCCCGGGAGGTCTCCACCAGGCACCCGCCCCGGGCGATGCTGCGGTCCTCGCGCAGGACGATGCGGGTCCCCACCTGCTGGCCGATCTCCTCCACCGCGTCGCGGAGGATGGCCAGGTCCTCGGGGTGGAGGCGGACGGTGAGGCGGTCCTCGTCCCGCACCTGGGCGACGGCCTCGCGGACGACGGGGACGATGGCCTCGGGGTGCTGGGCCACGGTGTCCCGCACCACCAGGGCGGCCACACGGATCACGAGGTCGGCGATCCTCGGGATGAGCGCGTCGAGGGCCCCAGCCCGGCTCTCGACGATGGCCGCGGCGATGGCCTCGGCCCGCTCCAGGGCCGAGCGGGTCTGCGCCAGGCCCTCCTCCCGCCCCCGGGCGAGGCCCTCGGCGTATCCGGCGGCGAACCCCTCCTGGCGGGCGGCCTCCCGCACGGCTCCCAGGTCGTCCGGGGGGCCGGCCGCCGGATCCTCCGGGCCCCTCCGCCGGGAAGGAGCCCCGCCCATGGGCCGGGCCTCGGAGGACACGAGGGCGCCCGTCACCACGAAAGCGCCCCCGCCCCTTCCGGGCGCGCCGCCGGGGCGGAGGACCCAGGCCCGATGCTCAGGACCCCCGCGGTCAGCTGACAACCATCTCCTCCTCCCGCGTGATGACGATCTCGCCCGACTCCTCCAGGGCGCGGACGGCCGCCACGATGGCGCGCCGGGCCTCCTCCACCTCCCGCAGCCTCACCGGCCCCATCACTTCCATCTGTTCCTTGACCACCTCCGCGACCCGCGTGCTGACGTTGCTGAAGACCTTCTCGCGGATCTCCTGCGGGGCGCCCTTGAGGGCGGTGGCGAGCACCTTCTGGTCCACCTCGCGCAGGACGCGCTGGAGGGAGGCCTCGTCGAGCGTCGCGAGGTCCTCGAAGGTGAAGAGCAGGCTCTTCACCTCCTCCGCCAGCTGGGGGTCCAGGGCCTCCAGCCGCCCCAGCACGTCCTTCTCGGTCTCGCGGTCCACCCGGGCGATGAGGTCGGCCACGACCTTGACGCCGCCCGCGGGGCGCGCCCCGGGGGTCGAGGGCGCCACGAGGAGGAGGCGCCGCTCGAGGGAGTGCTCGATGCGCCGCATGAGCTCCGGGCTCACGTGCCGGGCCCGCGCGATGCGCTGGGCGATATCGGCCGCCACGTCGCCCGGCATCTGCTTGAGGATCGCCGCCCCCTGCTCGGGCCGGAGGTGGGCCAGCGCCACGGCCGCCACCTGGGGGTGCTCGTCCAGGAGGAGGGAGGCCACCTGGGCGGCCGGCGCCTTGCGCAGGACCTCGAAGGGGACGGCGTGGGCGGGCTCCACCACGCGCTCGATGAGCTCGCGGGCGCGCTGGGGACCCAGGGCCCGCTCGAGGAGCTGGCGGACGAAGGCCATGCCCGTCGCGCTCGCGCCGCCGTGGGCCAGCCTCTCGAACTCCGCGACGACCTGCTCCCGCGCCTCGGCCGGAGGGACCCCGAGGGTGGCCATCTCCTGGGTGATCCGCGCGATCTCGTCGTCCCCGAGGTAGCGGATCACCTGGGTGGCCACCTCGGGTCCGGTGACCATGAGGAGGACCGCCGCCTTCTGCCAGCCGGTGAGCTCGCTCATCGTGCCCCGTTCGCCTGCGACGGCTGTCCGATCCACTGCTTGATGAGGTCGGCGGCCCGGGCCGGATTCTCCCGGACCCACTCGGTGACGCGGCCCTCCGCCCCTGCGGGCTCCTCCGGACGCGCCGGGCTCGGGCCGGAGGGCAGGACCGCCGGGGCGGCGGCCGGCGGGAGCGCTGGCGCAGGCCGGCGCCGGGCCAGGAGGACGAGGGCTCCTGCGACGGCGGCGAGGGCCGCGAGGCCTGCGGCCACGAGGACCACGACCGGGAGGGAGCGGCGCGTGGGCAGAGGTGCCGCCCCTGCCTGCGCTGGGGCCGTCTGGGCCTTCCAGAAGGCCACGCGCTCCACGGCCAGGGTGTCGCCCCGGGTCGCGTCGAGGAAGCCGGCCTGGATGGCCTTGCGCAGGTCGTCGGCCGTCGCGGCGCTCACGGATCCCGCGTCGAGGAGGACGCTCACGTGGATCTGGCTGATCTGGCCCCCCGGGTCCTGCGTGTCCGTCTGGGTCGTGCCCACCTGGAAATTGGTGGTCTCCTGGGTGTGGGAGTAGGAGGAGGCGGGCCCGGCCGCCCCGGCCGGCGTGCCGTACACGGGCACCTGGCCCTTGACCCCGGGGACGCCGCCCGGCCCGGGACCGGTGCCCGTGTAGGTCTCCGTGGTCTTCTGCTGGCTGAGCGGGGCGGAGGTCCCGCGCGAGTAGACCGTGGAGACGATGTGGGCCCTCTTGGTGTTGAGGAGGACCTGGACGGCGACGACGCTGTGCCCGGGCCCCACGGCCGCGTCCACGAGGGAGGCGATCTTGCGGTGGACCTGCGACTCCAGCTGCCGCTCGCGCGACGAGACGCCCACCGGGTCCGGGGTCCCGCCCCCGCTCCCGGCCGCCAGCAGGTGCCCCTGGTCGTCGACCACCGACACGTTGGCGGGGGACAGGCCCTGGACGCTCCCCGCGACGAGGTGGGTGATGGCCGCCACCTCGTCGTCGCTGAGGGCCGCGCCCGGGCGCAGCCGCACCACCACCGAGGCGCGGGCGGGCTTGGACTCCTCGGAAAACACGCTCTCCTGGGGGAGCGCCAGCATGACCTGGGCCGACTGGATGGGGCGCAACGTCTCGATGGCTCCCACGAGCTGTCCCTCGAGGGCCCGCAGCTTGGCCACGTCCTCCACGGTCTGGCCCGCGCCCAGCGGGAGGTGGTCGAAGATCCCAAACCCCACCGTCCCCTCGGGCAGACCCTCCTGCGCCAGCTGCATGCGGACCGCGGCGACGCGCTCGGCGGGGATGTCGATCTCGCTGCCGTCGCGCGCGACCCGGAAGGGCACGTGGTGCGCCTCGAGCGCCGCGATCACCCGACCCGCCTGGTCGGGCGTGAGGGAGCTGTAGAGGACGCTGTAGCCCGTGAGCCGGCCCACGAGGGAGGCGAGCACCGCGCCCGTGGCGACGAGGAGGGCCGCGAGGCCTCCGAGGACGCGCGCCCAGGGGGGCACGGCCCGCCACGCCCGCAGGAGATCCCGGACCACCTGCTCGCTCACCCGATCACACCGCCATGCCCATGATTTGCTGGTAGGCGCTCACCACCCGGTCCCGCACCTGGACCAAGAGGTCGATGGCGAGGCCCGCCTCCCCGAGCGCCAGCATCGCGCGCGCGATGTCCCCGTCCCCCGAGGCCAGGGCCCTCACCTCCTGGGTCGCCTGCCGCTCCAGGGCCGCCGTCCTCTCCAGGAGGCCCCCGAAGGCCGCGGCCACGTCCCGGCCGACCTGCGCGACCGGCGAGCCCGACGTGGCCGCAGCCGCTGGAGGGAGGGGGACGAGGGGGTCCACCGGCATTCGCTACCCTCCGGACCCGATCCGGATGGCGGATTCGACCATGGTCTTGGCCGTCTGCATGGCCGTGACGTTCGCCTCGTAGTGGCGGGCTGCGTCCAGGAGGTCCACGAGCTCCAGGACGGGCGAGGAGGAGCCGCGCGCGACGTACCCCTGCGCATCGGCCAGCGGGTTCGCGGGGTCGTAGACCCGGCCCGGGGGAGCGGGGTCCTCGACGACGGCCACGACCTCCACCCCGTCGCCCACCGCGCCCACGGCGGCGGGGCCGGCGCTGACGGGCAGGAGGCCGCCCCCGCGCTCGGCCAGCACCACCGCCTGCCGGCGGAAGGGCTGGCCCGAGGGGGTGACGTCCGTGTCGAGGTTCGCGATGTTGTTGGAGATGACCGCGAGCCGGAGGCGCTCGGCCGTCAGGCCCGAGGCGCTCACCGCGAGGCTGTGCACCAGGGGATCCACGGTCGCCCCCCTAGCCCGTGATGGCCCGGCGGGCGATCGCGACCTCGAGAGAGGCGGCCCCCGCGAGGGCCCTGTACTGGAGGGCGTTCTCCGCGATGGCCGCCATGGTCGCGTCGGGATCGACGCCGGACCCGCCGGGAGAGTCGAGGAGGGACGTGGTGACGACCAGGACGCCGAGCCCGTCTCCGTCAGGGGAGGGAGCCCCCACGTGCCGCGGGTCGGCCTGGAGCAGGGGGAGAGCGGACGCCAGGGCCTCGCCGAAGGGCACGACGTCCTGGGCCCGGAACCCCGGCGTGGCCGAGTTGGCCAGGTCGTTGGCCAGCACGCGGTGGCGGAAGGCGGCGACCGCGAGGGCGTGTCCGAGGGTCTGAAGCTCCTCCAGCATCGCCACGGTCCTCCTCGACGAGAGTGTCTAGCCGTGACGATACGGTCCCACGGATTGCGCGGCAATAAGCAATGACTAGTCATTCTCGCGCCTGAGGCGCGCCGTGCAAAGGGGCAAAGAGCGCCCACGTCTCTTTACACGGAAAGCGCGAGGACCGAGTCCATCGGAACGAGTCGACCCTATGTCGGTGGAGTCACCCACACCCCATGGTCTCGCACTCCCGGGCGCGAGGAGCCCCGACCCCACGAGACGGCCGACCGGCCCTCCCGCCGGACCACCCCGGCGCGTCCCGGACCCCCGGCTCGTCCCCGCCCGCCCGGTGACCTCCCTCTCCGCCCGGCGCCCCCCGTGGCTCCTCCGGACGCTCCGGGGGCTCATCGACTCGCGTCCCCTGCTGGCGACGGAACACTCCCGGATCGTCCGGGTCGGCGTCGGCTTCGGGCAGCTCCTCGGCCTCCCCCGCCGGGCGCTCGCCGACCTCGCCTGGGGCCTGCTCCTCCACGACGTGGGCAAGCTCGCGGTCCCCGACGCGATCCTCCAGAAGAGCGGGAGGCTCACGGACTTCGAGTACACGCTGGTGAAGAAGCACCCCGCGGTGGGGGAAGTGCTCCTTGCGGGGTTCTCCCTGCCGGGGCCGGTCATGGAGATCGTGCGCTCCCACCACGAGCGGTGGGACGGGACGGGCTACCCGGACGGCCTGGCAGGGGTCCGGATCCCGCTCCTCGCCCGTGTGGCCAGCATCGTCGACGCCTACGATGCCATGACGACCCCGCGGCCGTACCGACCCGTCCCGCTCACGGTCCCCGAAGCCCTCCAGGAGCTCCGCCGCTGCAGCGGCACCCAGTTCGACCCGTACCTCGTGTGCGCGTTCAGCGCCGTCCTCCGGGCGCGCGAGCGGCGGTAGACGGCCTTCCTCCGACGCCTCCCGCCTCCGACAGGGACGGCGCCCCCCGCGCCGAACCATAGGGGAGGCTCCGCCCGGCGTCGCGCCAGGTGCACCCCTCGGCAACTCAGGGCGGGCAAAGGAGCACAGCGATGCGTGAGGCCCAGGACCTCCTCCAGCTCGACCAGCGCCACCTCGTCCACCCGCTCCACCACCCCCAGGACCACCGTGACCCGCTGCTCCTCGTGGAAGGCCGGGGCGCCATCCTCAAGGACGCCCAGGGGCGGGAGTACATCGACGGCCTGGCGGGCCTGTGGAACGTCAACGTCGGCCACGGCCGCATGGAGCTCGCGGAGGCCGCCCGCGAGCAGATGGCGCGGCTGGCCTTCAACTCCAACTACGCGGGCGCCTCCAACGTGCCCTCGATCCAGCTCGCGGCGAAGCTGGTGCGCCTCTCCTACCCCACCATGTCAGGGGTGTACTTCACGACGGCCGGGGCCGAGTCCAACGAGTCGGCCTTCAAGATCGCCCGGTACTACTGGAAGCTCCGCGGGAAGCCCGAGAAGGTCACCATCATCTCCCGCGTCCACGCGTACCACGGCGTGACGCTGGGTGCCATGAGCGCCACCGGCATGGCGGCCTACCACCGGATGTTCGGGCCGCTCGTCCCCCACTTCCTCCAGATCCCCGCTCCCTACCCCTACCGCTGGCCCGGCTCGGGGGATCCCGGCACGGAGGCGGCCGACGCCCTGGAGGCGGCGATCCTCCGGGAAGGCCCCGAGAGGGTCGCCGCCTTCATCGCCGAGCCGGTCATGGGGGCGGGCGGGGTGATCGTGCCCCCCGCCACCTACTTCCCCCGGATCCGCGAGATCTGCGACCGCTACGACGTGCTGTTCATCGCCGACGAGGTGATCACCGGGTTCGGCCGGACGGGCCGCTGGTTTGCGCTGGGGCACTGGGGCGTCCAGCCCGACCTGGTGTCCTTCGCCAAGGGCGTGACGAGCGCATATGTCCCGCTGGGCGGGGTGCTCCTGTCCCAGCGCGTCCACGCCGCCCTCCTCGAGGCCCCGCCGGACCAGAAGTTCATGCACGCGGCCACCTACTCCGGCCACCCCGTTTGCTGCGCCGTCGCCCTGCGGAACCTGGAGATCCTGGAGCGGGAAGGGCTCGTGGAGCGGGCGGCCACCGTGGGGAGGCACTTCCTCGCGAGGCTCCAGACCCTCCAGGACCTCCCCGTCGTGGGGGACGTGAGGGGTCTCGGCCTCATGTGCGGTGTGGAGCTCGTCCAGGACAAGGCCACGAAGGCCCCGGCCCTCGGTCTGGGGGCCCGGGTCATGCAGGAGGCCCGCGCCCGCGGGCTCATCGCGCGGCTCCGCGCGGGCTCGGCAGACCCCCCAGTGGGCGACACCCTCTGCTTGGCCCCGCCCCTCGTGACGCCCGAGGACACCCTGGACCGGATCGTGGACATCCTCCGCGAGTCCATCGCGGCCGCGAGCCGCTGACCGGGGAGATCCCGGCACGCCTCGCCCGCCGGGGGCGACACGAGTGTCGGCGCGGTGGGGGACGTCTCCCTGGGCGAGGCGGCGCGTCGTAGGCGTCGCCCACCGGGGCGCCTCCCGGTACGCCCCGGAGAACACCCTCGCCGCCTTCCAGCTCGCCCTGGAGCACGGCGCCCGCGCGGTGGAGTGCGACGTGCACCGGACCCGGGACGGGCACCTGGTGGTCCTCCACGACCCCACGGTCGACAGGACGACGAACGGCCGCGGCAGGGTCGACGCGATGACCCTGGCGGACCTGCGACAGCTCGACGCCGGAGCGTGGTTCGACCGCCGCTTCTCCGGGGAGCGGATCCCCCTCGTCGACGAGGTCCTCCAGCTCCTCCGGGGACGCGCCCTCCTCCAGCTGGAGATCAAGAACGGGCCCGTCTTCTACGAGGGGATCGAGGAGCAGGTCCTCGCCGCCCTCCGGCGGTGGGGGATGGAGGACGACACGCTCGTGATCTCCTTTGACCACCCGAGCCTGCGGACCCTCCGCGAGCTCTCCCCCCGCGTCCTCACGGGGGTGCTCTACACCGCCCGGCTCGTCGACGGGCCGGCCGCCGCGCGCGATGCCGGAGCGGACGCCCTCGGGATCCCGTGGGAGTACGCCACCTCCGACGTGGTCGCCCAGGCCCACAGGGCGGGGCTCGGGTGCTTTGTCTGGACGGTCGACGATGAGGACGTGGGGCGCGCCTGCCTCGCCCGGGGGGTGGACGCCCTCACCTCCAACGACACGCTCCTCCTGCGGCGCGTGCTCTCGGGGTGAGCGCGCCCCCCCGACGAGCGGAGCTAAACCCCCGTGCACCCGTGGTGTGCGCACCTCCGAGTATTTCGCTCGAGCGTGGTCACGGAAACCGTCCCATGCGATGAACTTTCGGCAGCCTACTCATGACCGGACGTGCGCGAGTCGCAGGAATTTCGCGCGAAGCTAGACGGCATCCGCGCTGCGCGGCACCGTTCGCCTCACGCGATCGCGGCGCAACACCGACACTAATAAGAGTCGGGGCCCTCTCCTCGGCTGAAAGAGCTCAGGTCACCACCGGCACGGATCCACCGCGCTCTCCGCGAGCGAAGTCTGGAAGAAGGAGGTCGACTCGCCGGCGAATTGCGGAATAACAGAATCCTCTTGGTTCCAACCTCAACTCGCGACCGCAGTTGATGAACACCCGCCCGTCCACTATGCACGCGCGGATGAAGTGTGGGGTCGGGCGCTCTCCGCCCGCGTCGAACTGTTCGAGCAGCGAACGGGTACTCAGGACCATGTCGACCGCGAACAACGTCGGCCGCGGAATCGCGCCTCGATATGACTGGATTGCGACCCCGTCCACATACTCGTCGAAGCGCTCGATTGAGTTTCTAGCTGCACCCCCCAGGACGGGGGCGAGATCGACTCCGTCCAGAACTTGCCGCAGCGCAGCCGTGCGACGTGCGAGGACTTCCCGCTGGGCGCGCGAACCCTCTCGATTGGAGGACCGCAGGGGCGCCCGGGTACGGGCGGTTGCGAGCAAGACAGTAAGGATTCTCCCGTGAAGCCCGCGATTCCACTCGGATGAAACCGCCCCCGGGGCGTGGCGGCGGAGACGTATCGTCGAAGATGCGCGTAGTCTCCTCCTCCACCTGCTGAGCGAGCCAGCACGGCTCGCTGACGTAGACGTCCACGAAAGGGCTCCGTTGGATCGCCTGCCACATTCTCGTCGTACTCATCCACCGCCCATGAGCTCCTGGATCTCGGGCTGGTAGCGTTCTGGGGAACCGGACCTCACGACCTCATGGCCGTCTAACGACCCGCAGCTCGGCGGCAGGCTCTCGCCGGCGTCTGGCCAGGACGAGCCGGTTGCCCGCCGGTCCGCTCCGAGCGCGGGCTAGGCTTCGCTGAAATCCGGCACGACCGCCACTCGCCCGAGCCCTTCTCGCACCACACCGGGTGGTACGCGGCAGATACACGTGGCCCGCCGAACTCGCCACTCCAGGCTCTCGAGTTGATCCGCCAGCACACCGACTACCTGGGATACCGGCTGGTAGTGGCACCTCGAACGGGTAACCCTTTCGCTGGCTCGTGATCGGCCACACCAGTGCGAGGCCGACCTTCCGGTTGTACGAGGCTGGCGACGCAATCAGCGCCAGCCGCCCCCCCGGCCCGTTCGTACCCCGCCCGTGGGCTGAACGAAAGCCACACAGCGTCACCGCGGCTAGGGATGCACTGGGACATGAGAGCGCTCCGCGACCCACCGGCGGACCTGATTCGACCTCACCATGCAGGGTGTCCGGGGTGACCCGCGAGAGAAGCCGCCGCAAAGATGGCCGACGCCTTTTCACCGGCGTCGCGACTCGTCTTCCCTCCGACGCCACCAGGTCCACCTCTGTGCCCGCGCTCACATCGGCATCCCCAGCAAAAGGCCTCGGGATCCCCAACGCGAGACTGTTGCCCCACTTCCGCCCTCGAACCCGCGTGACGGCCTCCTCCTCCGTGTGTCTACAAAAAAGACACGCCCCCGGGCGAGCGCCGCAGCCAAGGAACACACCCCAGCCTCCAACCGCCATGCGAAGGAGCCTCTTGCGTGCCATCCTGCTCGCACCCCCCCCGTTCCTCGTGAGTTATGCTCACCGAGATTACGAACAGGAGCGGGAACGCCTGCACGCGTCAGCCGCCGACGCGTAGGGTGGTCGGGATCGCCCGGATTCGGTGGAATCAGCGGACGATTTGAATTTGGAATGCCGGTCGATTTGCGTCGGCACACGCACCGCGTGGAGATCGGCGAGGGCACCCAGATCTGGCACTTCACCCAGGTCCGCGAGGGCGCCCGCGACGAGAGGGGATACCGGATCGGGACGAGGGTGTCCATCGATCGCGACGTCCGGACCGGGGACCACTGCACGATCCAGAACGGCGCCGACATCCACGGGGGCGTGACGGTCGAGGACGGCGTGTTCGTCGGCCCCGGGGCGCAGTCCACGAAGGACCCCTACCCCCCAGACCATCGCGCCGACGGCCGGCCCCTGGGGGACGGGGACTCGGAGCCCGTGCCCACAGTGGTACGGCACGAGGCGTCGCTCGGGGCCGGGCGCCACGATCCTCTCCGGGATCGAGATCGGCGAGCGCGCCATGGTCGCCGCCGGTCGGCCCAGCACGCGCAGCGTGCCCCTCCACGTCCTCGTGGCGGGACTCCCGGCCCGCGTGATCGGGACGGTGTGCGCCTGCGGGAGGCGCGTGGAGAGCCGGGCGTCTCCCGCGGATGGATGCGGGCACTGCCGCCCGCGGAGGGTGCCGTCGCCTACGCTAGGTGCCCTCCCCCAGGTGCCCCGGCCGTTTCTCCCGCGTCGGCCCGCCCGACCTGCCGGTGTACTCGTGCCAGGCCATGCGTTGCCGGGGCGGGATCGCGGCGGCGTCCTCGGGGCACAAGAGCACGTACCGGAGCGCGACACCCACCCTCCCGGCCGGGCCGAGGCCTTCCACCCGTCCGAGCCACCCCTTGGCCCCTGAGGTGTAGGGCTTCCCGCACCGGGAACACACGTCCATCACGCTCCCTCCCTCGGTCGTCCTCTGCGGAGATCCCCGCTCACAGGAGGCCCCGCGCCCTCCACTTGGCGAAGATGGGCTTGATCTGGCTCTCCGCCCACTTCACGGCGTCCTCAGGGCTCATCTTGTCGGTGGCCGCGAGAGCGAACATCTGGGGGATGATGAAGGTGTCGAACACCTCGGAGACGGCCCCGTTGGCGAACCCCGGGTGCCCCACGTTGGTGCTCCACTTGGGAGCGTCCACGAGCACCGCGTACTTGTGGGGGTTCCCCTCCCGGTGGGCCGCCGCGTCGGTGAGGAGGGCCTGCTTCACCTTCTCCGGAGGCACGGTCCCGATGAGGGACGGGAACTCGTACAGCTCGCTGGCGTAGAACGCCTTCTCCCAGTTGTTGGCGAAGTCCACGAGGAACTGCTTGGCCAGCCGCTTGCGCTCCGGCGGCAGGAACTTCCAGATGGTGTACACGTACATGACGTGCTCGGACCCGAGCCGCGCGCGGCGCGGACCCCGCGGCGGGGCCCACACCTGCACCTTGGGCGAGAAGGAGGGGTTGTTGCGCTCGAGCGAGCGCGCGATGCTGATGGCGTTGAGGGTCCAGGAGATCTTGCCGCCCTCCATGGCGCGGTTGTTGCTGGAGGCGTCCCAGGCCAGCACCTCGGGGTCCATGGCCTCCTTGAAGAGGGCCCGCACGTACTTCACGGCCTCCACCGTGTTCTTGTTGTTGATCACCACCTCGTGGGCCTCGTTCTGCTCCGAACTCCCGAAGGTCCACAGGATGTCGCGCATCCCCATGTTGGAGTCGATGTCGTTGCTGATCCCCTCCCCGATGGGGAGGCCCATCTTCTTCAGCTTGCGGCCCGCCACGAGGATGTTGTCCCAGGAGTCGGGCGTGTAGCCCACCTCGTCCCACGCGTCCTTGCGGTAGTGGGCGGGGTCGGGGGTCCAGGAGAGCGACAGCCCGTAGAACTTCTTGGTCTTCGGGTTGTAGCAGCTCCGCCGGCTGAGCTCGATCATGCCGTACTTCTTGATGAGGGGCTCGGCGATGTCGGTGAGGTCCTCGGTCTCGGGCTCGAAGTTGGCGGGCGGCGAGATGTGCTGGTAGAGGTCATGGCCGCTCCGCGCGGCGACCTCCGCGGCGGCCCGCGCCGGGATCTGGGCGAAGGTGATGTGGTCCACCACGACCTCGACGTCGTGCTGCTTCCCCCACTGCTTCGTGTACTCGTTGTCGAACCACTTGTCGTAGGCGGGGATGAAGTGGCTCCACTGGAGGATCGTGAGGCGGCGGGTCTGCGCCCAGGCCCGGAGGTTCACGTAGGGCAGGAGGCTTGCCGCCGCGGCCCCCGCCGCTCCCGCCGTGAGGAGCTGGCGCCTCGTGACCAGGCGCCAGCGCCGGTCGGACACCTCAACCCACTCTCGCGTGCGCTCGTCCATCTGTCCGTCCCCCCTTCCCGGTCCTGCGCCGGGACGCGGATGTGTAGGGAATTCTATTTGAGAGCCCCTGCCGTCAATCCTGCGATGAACCGGTCCATGAAGAGGCTGTAGAGGATCGCCACGGGGATGCTGGCCACCAGGGCCCCCCCCATGAGGGACCCCCAGTAGTACACGTCCCCCCGAATGAGGTCCGTGGGGACGCCCACGCTGACCGTCTTCTGGGCGGACGGCGAGATGAAGGTCAGGGCGTACACGAACTCCTGGATGGAGAGCGTGAAGGCGAAGATGACGACCGTGAGGAGCCCCGCCACCGACACCGGCAGGACGACGTGCCGCAGGGCCCCGAGGCGCGTGCACCCGTCGACCATGGCGGCCTCCTCCAGGTCCGGCGGGATCGACTTGAAGAACCCCATGAGCAGCCACGTGCAGAAGGGGATGGTGAAGGACGGGTAGACCAACACGAGGGACCACAGGCGGTCCTGCAGGTGGAGGATCGCCACGAGACGCGACAGGGGGATGAAGAGCAGGGACGGCGGGACGAGGTAGGTGAGGAAGAGACCGATCCCCACCCGACGGCCCCACCCGCCGGTGAGCCGCGCGAGGCTGTACCCGGCCGGGACCGCCGTCACGAGGGTGATGAGGACCACCAGCGTGGCCACGAGCCCCGTGTTGGCCAGCCACCGGGGGAACAGCGTCCCCTGGAAGAGGAGCTGCATGTGCTCCAGGGTGGGCGGGTCGTTGAAGAGGAAGGGGTTGTGCTTGATGTTGTAGAGGTCGCTGTTCTGCTTGAAGGCCGTGATGGCCATCCAGGCGAAGGGGAAGGCCTCGAAGAAGACAAACCAGGCCACGGTGATGGCCAGAAGGATCCTCCCCACCAGTCGGGACGCGCCAAGGGACCGCACCGGGACCGACAGGACCTGCGCCACCCTAGACCCCCGTTTCCGCCGCTCCGGCGAGTTTCAGCATCAACACCGCGCCGGCCAGCAACACCGGCAGGAGGAACAGCGCCACGGCCGCGCCCTGGGCCAGGTCTCCGGCGATGATCCCCACCTGGAAGGCCCAGCTGGCGAGGACGTGGGTGCTGTTGAAGGGCCCCCCGCTCGTCAAGATGTAGACGACCCCCATGTCGGTGAAGGTGAAGACGGTGCCGAAGAGGATGGCGATGAGGGCAATGGGCGACAGCATCGGGAGGATGACGTGGAACAGCCTCTGCACGTAGCCGGCCCCGTCCACGGCGGCGGCGTCCAGGATCTCCTGGGGGATCGAGGTCAGTCCCGCGAGGATCACCACGGCGGAGAAGGGCAGCATCCGCCAGACGTGGACGATGATGATGGCGGCCATGGCCAGGCTGGGGACGCCGAGCCACTGGGGGAACTGGGTGGGGCTCAGGATGTGCACGGCCCGGAGCATCCAGTTCACGACGCTGTACAGGGAGTCGAACATCCACTTCCAGCCGATGGCCCCAAGCGCAATGGGGGCCGCCCAGGGGAGCAGGATGAGGAACCGGACGACGCCGCGGCCGGGGAAGCGTTGCTCCAGGGCCAGGGCCAGCACCGTGCTGAGCACGATGACGAGGGCCTGGGAGACGAAGGTGAAGATGAGGGTGTTGGTGAGGGCGGACCGGAAGATGGTGCTGTTGACCGCCCGGAGGAAGTTCGTGAGCCCCACGAACTGGAGGGTGGGCGACCCCGTGGTGGCGCTGCTCACGCTCAGGTAGAGGGCCAGGAGGAGGGGGATCCCCACCAGCAGGAACACGTAGAGGACCGCCGGGGCCAGGAGCAGGGGGCCCAAGACGCGGTCCCGAGTGAGCCACCCCCCTCCCCTCCGGGGGGCCGGCACCGGCCCCCGGACGACGACCGCGCTCCCGCTCTCTCCCACTAGGACCCCTCCCTCCCAGGCGCCGAGGGGACGGAGCCTCCCCCGCCCGAGGAGGGGGCGACCTCCGCCCCGAACCACCGTGTGACCGGAGCAAGCTCCATGACCCACGGATCACCGGCTGTGCTACTGGCCATCGGCGCGTCCTTCCTCCTGCTCGCCGGCTACTTTTGGGGAGCGGCGGTGAATCGGCGCGTCCGCCGGGTGACGCTCCGGTGGATCCGGGACGGGCTCCCGGACCTCCCCCGGCAGCCCACCGTCCACAGCTACGGGTCAGCCGGGCTCGTGATCCGCCTCCCCGCACCCCGCCCCGGGATCGAGGACCTCCACCTCACCGTCCTCCTGACCCCACGGGAGATGACCCCTCTCTGGCTGTGGCACAGGCTCCGACACCAGCCCGACATGCTCGTCCTGCGCGCCCTGCTCCCCGCACCCCTCCGCGCGGACCTGGAGGTGGTGGCCCGGGCAAGCGCCTTCGGCCGCGCGGCCCTGGGGGCGCTCACGGCGTCGGAGGGATGGGCGGTCGTGGACCGCGGCCCCCGCTTCACCACCGCTGCGCGGAGGACCCGGGACGCGGCCACCCTCGCCCGCGACCTCCTGGGCGCGCTCCAGCCGTCCCTCCCGGGCCTCGTCCAGATCTCCCTCCGGCGCGGGAACCGGGTGCTCCAGGTGGCGTCCCCGCTCCCCCCACCGACGACCCCTCTCGGGCCGCTGCTCGACGCCCTCGCCGAGGCGGCACGCCGGCTCCAGCCGCCCGCCGGGGACCCGCCGCGCCCCCCGGGGTCCCGTCAGTGACACTCCACGTCCTCGAGGGCGCGCAGGAATCCCCTCAGGTCGTCCACAGAGCAGGAGCCCGAGACTTCAATGAGCAGTCCCCGTCCCGTGGGAGGGCACCCGAAGGCCACCTGGAGGGCCCGCTCCTCCCCCCGCACGAGGAAGCCGCGCCGCCGCCGGACGATCCTGTAGTCGGCCCCGTGGCCGTTGCAGACCGCGTGACCGGACTTCACCACCTCGAGGGCCCGGGACGGCAGGCGGGACGTCTTGTAGAACGCCCGCACCACCAGGTCCAATCCGACCCGCCTGTCGCGGTCGAAGACGACGTGCCGGGTCTCGCCGGAGACCACCCAGGTCCGGGATCCCACACGGATGGTCGTCCGCACCTCCGGGGTGACGACCGCCCGCGTGATCCTCCACGGCGCGGGGACCCGGAGGTCGAGGAAGTCCGTCTCCCCCACGACGAGGTTGCGCGCCGCCAGCCGGTGCCGGGCCTCCTCTGCCACCGCCCCTCTCCCCCCGCCGGCGGGGCTCACGCGTAGAGGAGCGCCGTGAGCCGCCGCAGCGCGTCCAGCCCGCGGACCTCGGTCTCCAGCAGGGGGAGCTGCGCCCGCACCATCCCCGGGAAGCTCTGTGCGATCTCCTGGAGGTACTGGGACTGCATCACGACCCGGTTCCGGACGAACTCCGGCGGGTTGGACCCCAGGGCGTCCTGCTGGATCACCCCGTTCACGATGACGCCGCCGATGGGGATCCCGAACTCCGCGAACCACGCGATGAACCGGCGGATCACCGCGATGGGGAGCGCCTCCGGCAGGGTCACGAAGAAGAAGGCGGTCTTGGCGGCATCGGTGAGGAGCCGCTTGGCGTGGGCCATCCGGTGCTGGAGCTTGAGGAGGTAGTCCATCAGGGGGTCCTGCTCCTCCTCCTTCTTGGAGTAGGAGAGGAGCTTCCGCAGCGACTGGGCCTCCTGCCGGCTCTGGACCATCTTGTTGACCCACAGGGAGTACACCGAGGACATCCCCAGAAGCCGCCGCGCGTTGGCGGTGGGCGCGGTGTCGAAGACATACACGTCGTACTCGTCCTGGAACATGAGGTCGATCATGTTCTCGAACATCGCCGACTCCTCGAAGGCGGGGTTCATGGTGGCGGACTCCACGAACTCGTCGGCCTTCGTGCGGATCTCGGCGTACTTCAGGAAGTAGTCGATCTTCTCCCGGATCTCCCGCTTGGACCGCTCGATGGTCTCCCGGGTGTCGATCTCGTAGGCCGTGAGGTGGGGGACGCCCCGGACGGGCGTGGGCGCCCCGAAGACGTCCTGGTCGAGGAGGCCGCTCAGGCTGTGGACGGGGTTCGTGCTGGCCAGCAGCGTCCGCGCGCCCCGCTGGGCGATCCCCAGCGCCGCCGCCCCCGCGAGGACGGTCTTGCCCACTCCCCCCTTCCCCCCGAAGAAGACGTACTTCAGGGCCGGATGCTCCTCGAGGAACCCCCGGAAGGTCTGGGGCCGCGCCAGGGCCGCCACCGAGGTCTCCGTCATCGCCCCTCCCCCCGGACGCCGGCCCCGTCGAACATCGCCTGGGCCATGCGCTCGATCATGGGAAGACCCGTCACGTCCCGCTCGAACTCGGGGACGTAGGCGAGGACCTCGTCCCCGAAGAGGTGGCGGATCTTGTCGAGGTACGTGCGCTGCATCTGGAGGCGGTTCTGGAGGTACGCCGGGATCTGCTGGCGCGCCAGCTCCTCGGGGAGGACGCGGTTGACGATGTAGCCGCTGATGGGCACGTTGAAGCGCCGGAAGAGCTGGGCCGCCTTCTGGGTGTCGATGAGCACCATCTCCTCGGGCACGAGGACGAAGAAGAAGGCGGTCTTCTGGCGGTCCGTGAGGATGCGGGAGGACGTGCTGATGCGCATGCGGATGTCCTGGAGCTCCGCGAGGATCTTGTCCTCCTCCAGCGTCGTGTCCCGCTTCAGCCGGGCCGCCATCTCCTCGTACTGCCGCATCTCCTCCCGCAACCGCGTGATCCGCTCGATCCACTCGTCGTAGACCTTGGCCATGCTCAGGTAGTAGAGCGCGTGGCCCAGGGGGACGAGGTCGTAGATGTAGTAGTCGTACTGCCCCGCCACCACGATGTCCACGACCTCGTCGAAGATGGCGCTCTCCTCCATGGCGGGCTCCGCCGCGGCCGCCTCGATGTAGTGCTCGACCTCATCGGGCAGCGTCTCGAACCCGTACATGGTGCGGATCTTCTGGCGGATCTCCTCCTGGTAGGCCCGGATCCGCCGGTCCGCGTCGATCTCCTGGGCGAACAGCCCCGGGACGATCTCCACCGGCCCCTTCCCGAAGATGTCCCGCTGGAAGATGTCGGAGAGGGACGCCTGGGGGTCGACCGAGAACACGAGGACCTTGTACCCCTGGCGGGCCAGGTAGTAGGCTGTCGCCGCCGAGAAGGTGGTCTTCCCGAGCCCTCCCTTCCCCCCGAACATGATGTACCGGCGGTCGGGATTCTCGGTGAAGATCCGGCGCAACGAGATCGCGGTCACCTCCCCCGGTGTCGGACGGAGGCGCTAGGCCAGGGCATCGGTGAGGTCCTTCTCCCGCAGCATGCTCCGCTTCCACGTAGCGATCTGGGGCACCACGTACGGGAGGAGCCGCAGCGAGTAGTAGGGGGGCAGGATCGGCACGCCCAGGATGTCCCCCATGGTGATGAGGATGAACAGGTGCTCCATGCTCCCGCGCGTCTTGAGGGCCTGGCGCGTCATCTCGTGCGCCGCCATGCCGTAGATGAAGTCCTGGACGTGGCGTTTGATCTCCCCGAAGAAGCTCTTCCCCTCCGCCATTCACGCCTCCCGTCCTTCCAGCCCGGGCCCTCCGCCCCCTGGACCCAGGCCGCAGGATGCCCGGGGGGAGGTCCCTACCGGGCGACGCTTACCCCCAGGTGGGCTTCGATACGGCTCACGAGCTCCCCCTCGTCCCAGCCCGACAGCTTCTGCCCGTCGATGATGAAGGTCGGGTACCGGCGGACCCAGTACCGAAGGGACTTCCAGATCCCCTCTAGGGTCTGGGGGTCGATGACCCGGAACTGGACCCGTCCCTGGAACCGCCGGGTCAGCGCCGCAAGCAGCTGGACGAGCCGCTCGTACTCCGCCTTGGTCTCCTCCGGGAAGGCCTCGAAGTCCTCCCGGTGGATCCGCTGCCCGATGCCCGCCTCGTTGAGGAACACCTGGCAGTGGCTGCAGTGGTCAAAGGACCCCAGGAGCGGAGAGATGACGTCCACCGTCAGAAGCTTTCCCATGGCGTTCCCACCTCTCACAATGCCCTGCCGCCGCCCCATATTCCTCCTTCCCCCTGCCCCCTCACGCGGGCCCCCCGGGGGCTCACCCCCGGGGGGCGCCACCGCACCGCCTCCGAGATCTCGCCGCCGCTACGCGTGCAGCGGTCTGAGCTGCTGCCGCGCCCGCGTAAAGGCCCCCAATCCGTCGGCGGCCAGCACCAAGGCGAGGATCGCCAGGACCAGTCCGATGGCTGCAGCGAGGAGGTTCCCAAAGACGAAGGCCCCGGACAGCCCCGGCTTGAGGGCCGCCTCGAAGGAGACGTAGGCCGTCACGAGGAGCGCGGCCACCGTCGTCACGTACATGAACACCCCGGGCCAGAGGGTCCACTGGAAGGGCTTGCCCTGCTGGGCCAGCCACACCGTGATCAGCATCAAGGCCAGCCCCGCGAAGAGCTGGTTGGACCCGCCGAACAGGATCCAGATCCTCTGCCAGAATCCCGTCCACAGGACGAGGAAGGTGAAGAGGATCCCCACGACGGAGCCCACGTGGGGATTCCGGAAGGCCGGGATCAGGTCCCCCACCAGCTCCGCGCTCGCCACCCTCATGAACCGCAGGACGAGCTGCATGACCGTGAGCGCCATGACCGTGAGGAACACCGCCCCGAACGCCCCTCCGAAGGCGGTGGGGACGCCCAGGACGTGGAGGAACCGGGCCATGCCGCCCGCGAAGACGGCCCCGGCCCCCTTGGCCAGCACCGCCTTGTAGCCGGCGAAGCTCCCGAAGGCCGCGGCCGCGAAGATCAGGGACAGGACGCCGAGGACCGATTCCGTGAACATGGCGCCGCCCGCCACGGGGAGCGCGTCCGTCTCCTTCTCCAGCTGGCGCGCGGTGCCCGCGGTGGACACCAGGCTATGCCACCCGGAGACGGCCCCGCAGGAGATGGTCACGAAGAGGATGGGCCAGAGGGGCGTCGCGAATCCGGGCGCGAGCACGCCCGGGACCAGGAACCCGGCGTACACGGGGAAGTCCCCGAATCCCGGGTGCTGGATGAGGATCCCGAGCCCCGAGCCGATGATGCCGACGAACACCAACCAGAAGCTCACGTAGTTGACGGGCTGGGCGAACTGCCAGATGGGGAGGACTGACCCCAGGTAGCAGAAGACGAGGGCGAGGATGCCCCACAGCCACACCGGCCACGTCATGGGCCCGTAGGGGGTCATGTAGAGGATGTTGGTGACCTTCGTCCCCCCGACGGTGGCCGTAAACCCCACCGCCCCGTTGATCGCCTTGATGATCCCGTTGATCCCGGTCGTCCCCAGCCACACCCCGACAAAGGCGATGAGGACCGTGAGCACCGTCGTGCCGAGGAGGTCCTTCCGCAGCTTGTAGGTCATGTGGCCGGCCAGGACTCCCGCCAGCGTGAGGATCAGGAAGCCAATGGGGACGTTGGGGTTGGCGAGGATTCCGGCGACGATGGAGCCGAAGGCCGACATGATGAGGAGCAGGTAGAAGTAGAGGAACGACAGGAGAATGCCACGGGCCCGGGGAGAGATGAGTTTGTAGCTCAGTCCCCCCATGGTCATCCCCTCGTTCCGCATGGCGAGGAGGGCCACGGCGTAGTCGTGGACCCACCCGATGAAGAACACGCCCAAGAGGAGCCATGCGATCGCCGGCAGCCATCCCCACTGGGCCGCCACGATCGGGCCCACAATGGGTCCCAGAGCCGCGATCGACTTGAACTGGTACCCGAAGAGGACGCTCCCGCTTGCGGGCATGAAATCCACGCCGTCTTGATACAGCTTGGCGGGGGTCGCCTTGTTGGGGTCGGTCTGGAGCACGGTGCGGTCCATGGTCTTGGCATACAGATAATAGCCGAGGAGCGCAAACCCCACCGCTACCAGCAACGCAACCGCTGACATTCTCGTCCCCCCTTGCACACTCAACTCAGAGCACCGGGAGGTCATGGATCCCTCGTCTCTTCCCTGCTCTCACCCCCTCTGCCTTCCTCGCGGACCACCGGGTAGAACCGACCAGTCGTTCTCCGTCCCCGATGACTCATTACCGAACGCTCGCTCGGTTATCTTCGATTGTACGATTCCATGAGAGGAGGGTCAAGAGCCTCGCCACGGGTCGTGCTGCAGAGGGTCGTCCGGGAGAGGAAAAGCCGAAGCCGGCGAGACGACTCGTACAGGGGGACTCTCAGGCACGGCTCGGGGGGGCTCTAAAGTTCTCGGGAACTGGCTTCACCTCGCGTCGTGCTGGAGTGGACGCGCCCTGGCCGTCCACCGGGGTGTGGCCGGGCCCACCATGTGGACCAGGGGGTGAGGAAAAGGACTGCCATCCTCGCCCCCGGCTGCAGCGTATCGCGACCCACGCCGGTTGCGCCGCACGGTCACCGAACTCCTCCTGGGGGAGGAAGAGGGCAGGAAAGGGGAAACGGCGCGTCCGATTTTCCCGGTGTGAGGTCCGCTCCTAAGGGACCTGGTACGTCGAAGCCCAAGAGCGGGCCCGCTCCGTCCGGATCCTCACCGGCGAGTCTCCTCCCGTGGACGTCGAGCGGCTGATCCGGGCTGCGCGGATGGCGCTCGTGGAGCGCGACCTCTCGGACGACACCCGCGCGACGCTCGGACTCATCGGGGGCCGAAGAGCCATCATTCTCAACCGCCGGTGGCCCTTTAGGTCCGAGGCCGAACGCCGCTGGGTCCTGGCCGAAGAGGTGGAAGACGATCTACGAGCGCGAGGCCCGAGCGTTCGCCGCGGAGCTCTTGATGCCCTTCGAGGACGTGCGCAGGGCGTGGGCGGAGCTGACCCGACACCCGCCGGTTCCCGCCCGCCGAGGAGGAGGACCGCGTGCGGTCCCTTGCGCGGAGGTTCGGGGTGACTCCCGCGGCCATGAGAGTGCGGCTCCGAGAGCTGCGGCTCCTGTGAGCCCGGTCTCGTCATCCCCCGCGGGGGATTCCCCCGCGCGGTCTTCCCACAGCCCGTCCCTCATGGTCCGGCGACCTCTCCTCGTCCATCCCCCCCGACGATGGGCACCGAAAGTGCCCGCAGGCGGGAAGACCCCCAGGAACTTTTGCCCCCGGCCGAGCGCTCCGAGAAGTGCGCCCCTCCCATGCGGGGATGACTCTCCACCTGGAGGTCCTGACATGGTGGCCCTGGAGCCCTTTGTGCCCGGTCCGCGCGACCCGTGGGATGCCGAGAAGGCCGCCCACCTCCTGCGCCGAACGGGGTTCGGCCCCCTCCCCGAGGAGGTGGCCGCCTCCGAGGCCGCCGGGCTCCAGAAGACGCTCGAGGCCCTCTTTGCGTTCCCCCCTGAACCTCCAGAGCCGCCCATCTTCGACGAGGTCCGGGTGGCCGAGGCCCGGGTGGACGAGGCCGTGGCTGGGCTGATCCGCCGCGGCCAGCGCCCCGCGCCCGGGGAGCACCCGGAGCTGCGCCCGCTCGTCCGGGACGCGCAGCGCGCCCACGGGCGGGCCATCGTCGCCCTCACTGCCTGGTGGCTCGACCGCATGGCCCGCACGCCCGCCCCGCTCCAGGAGAAGCTCACCCTCTTCTGGCACGGCCACTTCACCACGTCCTTCGGCGACGTGCACGATGCCGTGGCCATGTTCGTCCAGAACCAGATGTTCCGCCGCCACGCGGCGGGCAACTTCGGCCGCCTCCTGGCTGCGGTGGCGCGGGACCCCGCCATGCTCCGCTACCTCAACAACGCCGAGAACCGGAAGGGCCACCCCAACGAGAACTGGGCCCGGGAGCTCATGGAGCTCTTCACCATGGGGATCGGCCACTACACCGAGACCGACGTGAAGGAGTCGGCGCGCGCCTGGACGGGGTGGACGCTCCGGGACTGGCGGACCTTTGCGGGCCGGCGCACCTTCGCCTTCAAGCCGGCCCTCCACGACGCGGGCGTCAAGACGTTCCTGGGCCACACAGGTCCCCTTGACGGCACCGACGTCATGCGGATCATCCTGGCCCACCCCGCCACGCCCCGCTGGATCGCGGACCGCCTCGTCCGCTTCTTCGCCTCCCCCGCGCCGGACCCGGCGATGGTGGACGGGGTCGCTCAGGTCCTCCAGGACACGGGCTACGAGCTCCGGCCCGCGCTCGAGGCCCTGTTCCGCTCCCGTGCCTTCTACCAGCCCCCGGTGATGTACGCCCAGGTGAAGAGCCCCGTGGAGTACGTCGTGGGGGCGGTCCGGCACCTCGGGATCGCGGCTCCGGACTGGGAGCGCCTCGCCCTCCTCCTCGGCCCTCTGGGCCAGCGCCTCTTCTTCCCGCCCACGGTTGCGGGGTGGAGAGGAGGGACGGCGTGGGTGAACGCCGGCACCCTCTTCGCGCGGGCCGACCTGGCGGCCTCCCTCATCGCGGGCCGCGCCGGCCCGCCGGATGCCAGGGCCTGGGGCTCGCTGGACTCGCTCCTGGCCCGCTTCCTGGGACGGTCCCTCCCGCCCCACCGGCGGGCCGTGCTGGCCCGCCTCAACGGGTCCCGCCCGACACCGGCGGTGGTCCACCTGGTCATGACCCTTCCCGAATACCACGTGGCGTGAGGAGGCGGCCCGATGCACAGCATGATGACGCGCCGGGAGTTCCTGACGAGGGGGCTCACGATCGTGGCGGCGGGCAGCACAGCCCCGATGTTCCTCACCCGCACGGCGATCGCCTTGAACAACCCCTGGGACCATCCCCTCACGGCCTCGGCCCCCGGTCGCCCCGACTGGCCGATATTGGTGGTCGTCCAGATGGGGGGAGGAAACGACGGCCTCAACACCGTCGTCCCCTTCGCGCACGACGCCTACTACCGGGCCCGGCCCCACCTGGCCGTGCCACAGGCCCAGCTCCTTCGCCTCACCGACGAGGTGGGACTCCACCCATCGCTGCGGTCCCTCAAGGAGGCCTACGACGACGGGCGCGTGGCCATCGTGCAGGGCGTGGGGTACCCGAATCCGAACCGAAGCCACTTCCGCTCCATGGAGATCTGGCAGACGGCGGACCCTGCGGGAACGGGGCCCCGGACGGGGTGGCTGGGGCGCCTCTTTGACAGCGAGTGCCCGGACTGCGGCCAGACCGCGGGGATCACCCTGTCTCCGGACATGCCGCTTGCCCTCCAGGGGACTTCAGGGAGGGCCATCGCCCTGGAGGCCCCCGAGCGGTTCGGCTTCCACCCGCTGCCGGGGGCGGGGACCGCGGAACTCGCGGCCTACCGTCAGCTGGTGGCGCCCGTGCCCGGCGACGGCCCCATGGTCGACTTCCTCACGCACACCGCCATGAACGCGCTCGTGGCCTCCTCCGCTATGGAGAGGATCGCGGGCCGGCTCGCGGGGGACGCGGGCAGCGGCTACCCCCAGGACCCCTTCGCCCACAAGCTGCGCATCGTGGCCGAGCTCATCGCCGCAGGGGCGCCCACCCGGGTCTACTACGTGAGCCTGGGAGGCTTTGACACCCACGCGGCCCAGGCGGGACGCCACGACCGGCTCCTGGAGACCCTCGGGGACGGACTGGGGGCGTTCCTGAAGGACCTCACGCGGAAGGGCCTCCAGGATCGCGTCCTCGTCATGACCTTCTCCGAGTTCGGCCGCCGGGTCGCGGAGAACGCCTCGGGAGGAACCGACCATGGGACGGCAGCCCCCATGTTCCTCGTGGGCGGCTCCGCCATTCCGGGGATGCACGGGACACACCCCAGCCTGACCGATCTGGACCAGGGCGACCTCAAGTACCGGATCGACTTCCGGAGCGTCTACGCCACCGTCCTGGAACGGTGGATGGGGGTAGAGAGCGAGGGGATTCTGGGCGGCCGCTTCCCGCTCGTCGACATGATCGCCCCCCTCAAGCGGGCCGGCGTCTCCTCCTCCGGCTGACACCCCACCGGGGGGCCTCGGCTCCCGCGGGCCAGGCGAGAGTAGGACAATGTGGGGACATCGTCCTGCGCCCTCCGCCGAACGCCCGTATCGTGCGACAGGCCGGAGAGGGCCGCGTGAGCCGTGTGTCCGCACCCCGGCGAGACGCTCAGAGCTCCGTCGGGTTCGTCTCCGGAGCACAACGCTCTCCCCCGAGTCAGGGGCGAGGCGGCTCTCGCATCACGCCTCTCGGGGCCTGCTCAGAGGTCGCTACGCCCTCCAACCCGCAGGGTTGTCCAGCGGAGAAACCAGGGAGCGGATTCTCCATGCCACACTCTACGCGGAGCAGGGCGGTCCACTCCCAACGGGATTCTTGGAAATCCCTGCGCCGGATGGCGCGGGGGCCCGGGGTTGAGGCCCGGCTGTACGTACTGCGACGGGCAGGACCAGAGGACGCACCTGCACGAGAGCGCGGTCGGGTCGCGGACCGGCCGAACTGGGGCCGGACCCCGAGCGGTTCGAGATCGTCCCCGCGGTCATCCACAGCATGATCGTGGCACCAAAGGGCGCGCCGACATCCGAGGTACATGGCGGACCCCGCAAGGGCCGCGTCGCTGTACGTGCGCACGGCCTGGACGAGGACGCGCTGCCCGCCGCCCTAGCCCATGTTTGCAGGAAACCGCCTTAGAGGCCTTGATTTTCCTGGGTTTTTGATTTTTGTTTTCCACAACACCCCCCGGGTGGCGTGAGCTGATGGATGCCGACTGCCCGGAGGACCGCTTGGCCGTGCG
>Ga0209061_1000155_pt1 | contig 223121 bp, 198 predicted proteins | sample Coa_R1_10_FD_187157 | JGI IMG/M metagenome (GOLD analysis project Ga0209061, IMG submission 187157) | Surface soil microbial communities from Centralia Pennsylvania, which are recovering from an underground coalmine fire - Coalmine... | ecosystem: Environmental > Terrestrial > Soil >... | reverse complement strand
CCCGTCCGCCTCCACCTCCACCAGCCGCTCCTGAACAACCGCCATACGATCCTCCTGGTCGCTTGCAGGAGGAATCCTCTTAAACGCCCCGGACAGACCCCGGCCGGTTACTGACCCACGCTCCTAGGCCGGGGGATCTTACGGAGAGGGAGGGATTCGAACCCTCGATGGACGAAACCGCCCATACCGGTTTTCGAGACCGGCGCATTCAACCGCTCTGCCACCTCTCCGGTCTGAGGCGAGGCTAGCGAATCTCCGGCCCGAGAGGGACTCGCCACCGAGGGGCGGACGAAGCCAGCCGAGGACGCGTGCGCCGCTCCTGCGCGCGCCGCCCCGCGTGCGGGACGCTCCCAGCAAAACCCTTGTGCCGCTCCTTCCGCCGTGAGTCCGGGTCACCCCCCGACAGAGTCGGTGCCCAGATACTCCTCATCGGTCACCTGCCGGCCCCAGTTGACCGCCGTCCCCGTCTCGTCGTTCTGCTGCATCGCGAGGTGGGCCATGAAGCGGTTGGGGGAGGCGCCGTGCCAATGGTTCTCTCCCGGCTCGAAGAACACCCGGTCGCCCGGGCGCAGCGTCTCGATCGGCCCGCCCTCGTGCTGGCAGCGACCCACGCCCTCGGTGATGTAGATCGTCTGCCCGTGCGGGCGGCTGTGCCAGGCGGTCCGCGCGCCGGGGGCGAAGTGGACGTGGACGGCGGCGAATGTCGAGGTGCCGGCGGGGACGGCGATCTGGTCGATGTAGACCTCGCCGGTGAACCAGTTCGCCGGTCCTTTGGCCGTCTCGATGTCTGAGCGGGTGATCTGCATGTGTCTGGCCTTCAGCTGCTCTCGTGGCTGTTTGATCGGTCCGGTCAGCTCGTCCCCGGATACTGGCCGAGCTTGACGTGCACGGTGGCCCGGGCGCCCGTGGGCTTGAGCAGCCCGACCGCGACCGTGGTCCCCGGCTTGAGCGTGGCCAGGACGTCGGCCACGTCGGTCGGCGAGCTGATCGGTTGGCCGGCGAGCGAGACGATCGCCTCCCCGGGCTGGATCCCTGCCTTGGCCGCGGGACCCCCGGGCTGCACGGCGGCGACCACCGCCAGGTTGCCGACCCCGGTGGCGAGCTCAACGCCGAGGTAGGCCCGGTGGGAGTTGACCACATGGCCGTAGCGGACGATCTGGCCGGCGATGTCGCTGACCACGTCGCTGGGGATGGCAAAGCCGATCCCCGGTGCGGCGCCGCCGAGCTGCGGGTCGGTGGCGGCGAGGGTGGGAATCCCCACCACCTGTCCGGCCAGGTCGACCACGGCGCCGCCGCTGTTGCCGGGGTTGATCGGCGCGCTGGTCTGGATCACGTTGGGAAGCACGACCCCGTTGGGCTCATCCACGGTTCTGCCCAGCGCGCTGACGATCCCGTTGGTGACCGAGCTGCGCAGCCCCAGGGGGTTGCCGATCGCGAGCACGATGTCACCCACCCGCAGCGCCTTCGAGTTGGCGAAGCTGGCCGGCGACAGCGAGGCCCCCTGCGCGTGCACCACCGCCAGATCGTCGGGCGCGAACTCCCCCACCAGCGTGGCTGGATAGGTGCGCCCGTGCGAGTCGGTCACGCGATAGGGGCCGCCGGAGGCGATCACGTGCGCGTTGGTCACCACGTCGTCGCGGCTGTCGAACACCACGCCCGAGCCGAGGTCGCTTGGCGTGGAGATCTGCACCACCGCCGGCGAGACGCGATCGATCACATTGACGAACTCCGACTGGAGCGAGGAGCTGCCGGGCGGGGCGCTGCTGGTCCTCACCGTCACCGTCCGCCTGGAGGCCGAGCCGCCGCATCCGGCCAGCGCCGCGGCCACCACGAGCGTCGCCAGTCCCAGAACGGGCCGTCTCCATCTCGCCGTGCGTAGAGCAGTCCTGACCATCGCGCCCATGCTAGAGCCCGGCATTGGCCCGCTCATGCGGTTTGGTCAGCGTTAAGGCGATCGCAACCGCAGGTTCCGGGCCGCTCGGCGCAACCGCAGCTTCCGGGTCGCTTGGCCACCGCTCACCGCCGGGAGGCGAAGAAGCTGCGCAGGAGCTCGGCCGACTCCTCCGCCAGCAGCCCCGACTCGACCAGCGGCCGATGGTTGAGCTGGGGGACATCCAGCACGTTCAGCACGCTTCCGGCCGCCCCGGCCTTGGGGTCGCGGGCGGCGAACACGACGCGCGGGACGCGGGCCAGGACGATCGCACCGGCGCACATCGCGCACGGCTCAAGCGTGACGTACATGGCGCTATCGAGCACGCGCCAGGTGCCGAGCCGGCGGGCCGCCTCGCGCAGCGCGATCAGCTCGGCGTGGGCGGTGGGGTCGGCCCGCAGCTCCCGCTCGTTGTGGCCGGCGGCGATCACCTCCCCCTCGCGCACGATCACCGCACCGATCGGCACGTCGTCGTGCTCCAGCGCGCGCTCGGCCTCGCGCACGGCCAGCCGCATGAAGTACTCGTCGCGGGGAAAGAAGTGCGCCGTCACGTGGGGGAGGGGCGCTACCGTACTGCAGGGCAACTTTGGGCGGCTTGACGATGTTAAGCACCCGGGGGCTAACCCCAAGGTAGACGGCCACTTCCCTTGACCCTCAGGATCCTGATCAGGCGCGTGGCGCTGGCGGCGCTGCTGAGCGCCGGGTGGCTTGCGCTCGTGGTCCCGTGGGGGTCCTCGACCCGCGCCGGGGCCGTCGGCCCCTCGACGTCCGGGGGTGCCTCGCGCCTGGGCGCTGGCGCCGGAGCGGCGGGCGCCGCCGCCTCGCCCGCCGCGGGTGCCGCCGGAGGGCAGGCCCGTGCAGGTGGCGGCGGAGGGCAGGCTGGTGCGGTTGGCGGCGCAGGATCGGCTGCGGCCGATGCCGAAGCCCTCCGTTCGGCTGGGACCGGTGGCCCCCACCCGCTGGCCGGCGGCGACCCCACCCGTACGGCCACCCGCGGGGCGCCGTATCTCCCGGGGGTGGTGCTCGTCGGCTACGAGCCGGATGCCGGCCCGGCCGCGATCAGCGCCGCCGCCTCGGGCGTCGACGCCGGAGCACCGCCGCCGGCGCTGCAGACGCGGGTCGTCCGCCTGCGGCGCGGCGAGACGGTGGCCGGCGCGCTGCGGCGGCTGCGCCGGCGGCGCGGCGTGGTGTTCGCCGTGCCGGACTACCTGGCCCACGTGGCCGCCACCCCGCCCCAGTGGATCCCCGACGACCCCGGCATCGCGCACGTGCCGGAGGGCTGGGAGAGGACCCAGTGGAACTTCCTGCCCGGGGCGGGCGTCAACGCCCCCGAGGCATGGGCCAACCTGGCCGCCGATCACCGCTGGGGCGCCCATGGCGTGGTGATCGCGATCCTCGACACCGGCGTGGCCTACCGCAACTGGCACCAGTTCCGCAAATCACCCGACTTTCAATGGACGCGCTTCGTCCACCCCTACGACTTCGTGGCCAACAATCCCTATCCCCTGGACCGCGAGGGCCATGGCACGTTCGTGGCCGGGACGATCGCCGAGAGCACCAACAACGGCTTCGGGCTCACCGGACTGGCCTACAACGCCTCGATCATGCCCGTGCGGGTGCTGAACAAGGATGGCCTGGGCGATGCCGCCACGATCGCCGAGGGGATCCGCTACGCGGTCAGGTACGGCGCTCAGGTGATCAACCTGAGCCTCGAGTTCGACCCCTCGGTGACCGCCGCCGAGATCCCGTCGATCATCTCCGCCATCCGCTTCGCCCACCAGCACGGCGTGGTGGTGGTGGCGGCCGCCGGCAACGAGGGCTCGAGCCGGATCGCCTATCCCGCCCGCGCCTCCGACGTCATCTCGGTCGGCGCCACCACCGCCGACCGTTGCCTGGCCGACTACTCAAACGACGGCGCGGGGCTTGACCTGGTCGCGCCCGGGGGGGGCGACGACGCCTACGTGCCCAACGACCCTGACTGCCACCCCGACGATCTGGGCCTCCCCGACATCCACCAGATGACCTTCGGCAACCCGGCCAACCCGCGCCGCTTCGGCTTTCCCGGCGGCTGGTATGGCACCTCGATGGCCGCCCCCCATGTGGCGGCGGCGGCGGCGATGGTGATCGCCAGCGGCGTGATCGGCCGCCATCCCAGCCCGGATGCCGTGCTGCGCAGGCTCGAGCTCACCGCCCAGCCGCTGGGAGTAGGCCAGCCCAACCGCTACTACGGCTGGGGGCTGGTGAACATCGGGGCGGCGACCGCGCCCGCCGGCGGCGCGCTCACGCCAGCTTCGTGATCGCGATCACCATCCCGGCGAGCACGAACACGACGATCGCCACCTGGGTCCAGAACCAGTGTCGGGGCATGCCCGCACCCTAGCGCGGCCCGTGCGCGGGCGGCCACGCCCCCAGTTGCAACTGGCCGCGGTGGCGCGGCGCGAGCCGAACGTGGTGATCGCGACTCCCCTGGCGGGGAGGTCCACTGGCCTGCGAGGCGTTTGAGATGGCTGGGGAGCCAGGATTCGAACCTGGACCAACAGCTCCAAAGGCTGCTGTGCTGCCGTTACACCACTCCCCACCGGCGGGATCCCGCCAGCGTCACGTTAGCCGAGTCGTGCGCTGGACGCCCCGACGGCGGGCAGGTCTTGCTCTGACCGCGAGCCAGCGGCGGCCCGTGCCCCCGGCCGAGCCGGCGACTGCAGGCGCCGGAGGACCGCTCAGGGGCGCGGGCCACCTCACGGCCCAACCCCCCCTCACCTACTGGCCAGCCGGCAGCTGCCGGAAGGTGTTCGGCACCGGATCGGCGCCGGCGAACCCGACCAGGCCGTTGAAGGCAGCCGAACTGTACTCGAGGTCGCCGCACTTCTGGGCATTGCTGGTGTCGGTGCAGCTGACCGCGCCGTTGCCGCTGCTGCCGAGGCTGAGCGAGGCGCTTCCGTCCACCGCCAGCCCGCCGATGACCGTGGCGGTACCGCCGAGGGTGACAACCGGCGTGCTCAGACCGCCCTGGTTGGCGCCGTAGATCACCCCGTAGAAGGTCTCACCTCCGTTGAAGGTCAGACTGCCGTTGGCGATGATCAGAAGCCCGGGCGACTGGGCGCTGTTGATGGTGCCGTTGCCCTGGAACTGCATGTTGCACGGCTGGCTGTCGGTGCCGTCGATGTAGACCGGATTGCCGGCGAGCTGCGACTCGCTGGTGGGGCAGTTGCCGGGCGCGAAGTAGGTGCCGTCGGCGATCGCCATCTGCTTGGCCAGCGCCAGCTGGGAACTGGTCAGCGTTGGCGTGGGGGCGGGATTGGCGCTGTAGCTGGCCGTGGGCTGGATCTGATTTGGATTGTTGGCGCCGGCACAGTTCTGGCTCGGTGGCAGGCCGCCGTCCCCGGCGCAGCGCAGGCTGATGGCACTCGTCTTGCCGGTGGTGTCCTCGGTGTTGATGATGTCCTTCTGGCCGCTGTTGGTGATCTGGAAGCTGTTGGCGTTGAGCACGTAGTTGGGGAAGTTGAGCGAGACGATCTGGTCGGCGACGCGGGTGATCAGCACCACCGTGTGACAGTTGACGGTGGCCGCCGCGCGCACCCAGACCGTCCCGCCGGCGTCGGGGTTGGCGCTGCCGGTGAGGTCGTAGGGCGCGGCGCTCTCCTCGGTGGCCGAGTTGAACACCTGCGCGGCGGTGGGCGAGGTGCTGCTTCCGGCGTCGCGGACGTAGGTCGTCCATCCGTTCGTCACCGTCGGGCTGGTGTTCCAGGCGTCGCCGTGCGTGCCGGCGGGGCAGGTGGTGGAACTCACCGGATAGGCCGATGACAGGTCGGCTGGCGTGGGACAGTAGGAGTATCCGTTCTGGGTCGCGTTGCAGCTGTAGGGATACCCGTAGTTGGTGGCCGCCGGCTGAGGCCCGTCGTATTTGGTCGGCCAGCGCAACGACAGCTCGAGCACCTGGGCGTTGAGGGCGGCCTCGGCCAGCGCGTAGGCGCTCTCGCTGCCCTGCTGGTTGCCGGCCGCGCGCTCCTGGCTGTCGGCGGTGGCCATCAGCGCGATGCCGATGCCGAACGCCACGAACAGGATGATCAGTGCCATCATCATCGCCGCGCCATCTTCCCGTCGAAGCCTGCTCATGGCACGGTCACCGTCTGTGAGGAGCAATTGGTGAGGCCTCCTGTGTTCGTCACCAGCAACGAGTAGGTGTAGGTGCCGTTGGTCACGTCCCCGGCGTTGAACTGCTGGGTTGTGCCGCCGGTCAGCGGCACCGAGGGGGAGCTGCAGGAGCTGCCCTGATACCACTGGTAGCTGAGCACCTGGCCGTTGGGATCCGAGGAGAGGGAGCCGTCGAGGTTGATGTCCGCCCCCCCGTTCTGAAAGTCGGTCTTGTCGATGACGAACTGGGAGACGGGCGGCGCCAGGTCGTTGCGCAGATACACGCCGCTTGTGATCTCGGTCGGTCCCGGACGGTGCCCGGGGTTCTGGTCGACGTAGAGGTCGATCTCCACCGAGCGGATCTGCGAGTTTCCGCTGTAGCCGGCCGGACCGTAGGTGAACAGGGGGCGGTTGTCACCGCCGATCTCGTTGACGGCATCGGTCAGCTCGATGCAGCACGGCCCACCGCTGGCGGTGGTGATCCAGGTGGAGCTCGTGCTCGGACAGCCGGCCGCGTCGACGCGGTTGCCGTCGAACGTGCTCGGCGTGCCGGTGAAGGTGGTGAGTGGATCGGGGAAGGTGGAGGTGCTGGCCGAGGTCGTGGTCGACTGCCTCCAGAGCGTGTTGCGGCTGTCCAGGCAGTACCTGACCCAGATCTGGTTGGCGGGGTTGGACGAGGAGGGGGTCCCCGCGCTCGGGTTGACCGCCTGAAAGCCGACGTCGTAGGGCCCGGCATCGACCAGCAGCCCGGGTGAGGGGACGGTGGGCGAGGCGGCGTTGCGCAGGTCGCGGCTGATGCGGTCGATCATGATCTGCGCATGCGAGGTGGCCGAATCGCGGTACTGGTCGTAGCGGTTGTCGTTGAGAAACACGGTGAGCACGGCTACGACCGACCCCATGACAATCATCGAGATCGTCATGGCGACCAACAGCTCGATGAGCGTCAGCCCCCGCTCTTCCAGCACCCGCCTCATCCGGTCACCGGCCCGGTGGCGGGGGACTCGGCCATGTCCGCACCCGGTGTCGTTCCCCCCACGGCCGTGATGTAGTAGCTGTGGCTGGAGGTGCGGTTGGTGTCATGGTAGGTGCAGGTGGCGGAGCAGCTTGAGGCGGGCAGGATGTCGTAGCGATTGGCGTAGTTGTCTCCATCCCGGTAGATCCGGTAGAAGGAAACCGGCGTGCCGCCCACCGGCGGTGACCACGTGATGACGGCGGTGTTGTCCGGCTGCGTGACCACCGAGAGGCTGACGAGCGCGATCGCCGGAGGCGGAGCGGGCGTCCCCGGGGTCAGGGTGACGGCAGTGGCGTTTCCCTCCCGAAGGGTGTTGCTGGCGTCGTAGTAGAGGGCCTTGACCGTGTAGGTGGCGTTGGCCGAGTTCACGTACTGGCCGCCGTTCAGATCAACGCAGGCGGTGGGGCTCGAGCACCATGCGTTCGGGCCGCAGTTGGGGGAGAACGAGGTCGTGCTGGTCGTGCAGATCGACTGAGTGCTCGACTCCGGTCCGTAGATGCGATAGCCGACGACGTTCAGCTCCGGGTTGGGGTTCCACTGGATCTCGGCCACCGTCTGCGGGCTGCCGTTGACCATGAAGCCCGAGTTGAATCCGTAGCCCGTGACGCTGGGGGCGGAGGGCACATTGCGGATCAGGCGGACGGTGATGCTGACCGCCGGACCGTCGACGCCGTGGGCGTCCTCGGCCTGCGCGCCGACGGTGTAGGTTCCGTCCGAGACGCCCGAGAGCGACCAGGGCGCCGAGGTCCAGGTGTTGCCGCTGGACGGCGCAGCCCCCGCCCAGGATGCCTGCTTGCCGCCGTTGAGGCTCCAGACGATGGCCGTGGTCCCCGCCGGCGCGTTGACCTGGAACTGGAGCGAGGTGATGCCGGCGGAGGTGACGACCGGAGCCGTGCAGGGCGTGGGCACGGCCGGGCAGGAGATCCCCGCCTCGCCCTGCTCGGCCTGGGCGAGGGCCAGGCCACCGGCGATCAGCCCGGGATCCTGGCCCGCCTTGCTGAGCGTGGTGGTCTCGGTGTAGGCGTGGGTGTTTCCCTGAAACGTGCGCCAGCTGACGGTGATCGCCACCTCCTGCAGGTCGACGGCGCCGCTTGCGTCCTTGCTGTCGGAGATCGGCGTGACGCTGGTGGTGATCGTGTAGGTGACGCCGTTGCGCACGATCGTCCAGGTGGAGCCGGATGTACTGCTGGCCAGCCCCGGCATGCCCTGCAGCGTGCCGACCAGCGTCGAGCTGGAGATCTGCGAGTAGGGAATCGAGTGCACGTCCTCGGTGATCTGGCGGGCGAGCGTGACGGCGCCCTCGCGGGCCCGCACGTCGGCGCTGGCGTGCGTGGAGGCGTCGAGCATCATGAACGTGGTCAGCAGCCCGAAGGTGAGGATGAGCGCCGCGACCAGCGCCTCGACGATCGTGAAGCCCTCGGATTGGGCCAGGCGCCGGCGGGCGCGGCGAAGAGGTGGCGCTGGCGGCTGTGATGCGCGCGCAGCGACGTGGTCCCGGTCGGGTCTGGCGAGGCGCCACATGGGGGCGTCATCGGCACAAACGGCGTCACTCCATAGTGTTCGCGGGCGGATTCGGCGCCAGCGCCTGGCATTGGGACCATCCGTCTAGAACATCCGTTTGCGCGGTGGCCGGTTGCTCGATCTGGGTGGCAATGCCCGCGAAGCCCCCGGGTTCGTGGAGTGGCCGATCCCTCAGGCCGCCGAGCGCGCTCAGCCCGCGAAGCGGTAGACGACGCCCGCCACCGCGGGCGGCTCGTGTACGAGCGCCGGCAGCGCCCCGCGCAGCACCTCGGCGAAGATCGCCGTGCTCTGGCCCATCAGCTCGATCAGCGTCGCCACCGGAGTGGGGTCGCCGGGCCTGACCTGGTTGGCGTAGTCGGTGACGAACCCGAGCAGCCCGTAGGGGAGCTCGAGCTCGCCGCACAGCACCGCCTCGGGCCCGCCGGTCTGGCTGACCGCGGTCACGCCGGCGCCGGCCAGCTGGGCGATCTCGCTCGGGGTGTTGAAGCGCGGGCCGTCGACGTGGCCGTAGGTGCCGTGCTCGCGCAGGCGCTGGCCGGCGACGGCGGCGGAGTTCACCAGGGCGCGGCGGATCCCGTCGGAGAACGGGCCGCCGTGGAGGATCCAGTGGCCGCGGCGGGGATCGCCCGGCTCGGTGAAAAACGTGCACAGCGAGCCGTCCGGCAGCCGGTTGGAGGGGAAGTGCAGATCGTCAAAGACCACCAGCGAGCCCAGCTCGAGCGTGGGATCGACGGCGCCGCACGCCGTGCAGCCGATCACCGCCGTGGCCCCCAGCTCCCTTAGCGCCCAGATGTTGGCCCGGTGGGTGACCTGGTTGGAGAGGCGCACGTGGCCTGCGAGGTGGCGGGAGACGTGGATCGCCTCCACCCCGGCGTAGCGACCGCGGGTGAGCGCGCAGGGACCGTATGGCGTGCTGAGGGTCACCGACTGCTGCTCGTCAAACCCCGGCAGGGAGTAGGTCCCCGACCCGGTGATGATCCCGATCGCCATGGCGGCCGCGATGCTAATCGCTTCCCCGGCCATCCGCCGCGGGTGCCGTCGACCTCGGCTGGGGAGTGCCGCCGGCCGGCGGCACTGGTGCGGCCCGCCGCCCCGATCCCCGCCGCCCCGCCGCCCCCCGCCGCCGCGGCCCCGCCCCCGCCGCCCACGTCCTCGCCGCCCTCTCCGCCGCGGCCCCGCCGCCGTCTCAGGAAATTCTCAGGCTTCTCCGGGGTCGCTCTCAGCCAGCGGGGGCAGATTGGCGAGCAGATGGGCAAGCAGCTGTTCCTCCGCCTGCGCTGGCTGATCTGGCTGTCGGCCGCCGCGCCCGCCGGCGCGGCGCTGGCCCTCGGCACCGCCAACCCGCCCAGCGGCCTGCTGCCCTGGGTGGCGCTGGCGGTGCTGTGCGCGGACGCGGCGGCGCTGGGGGTGGTGGTGGCGATCCTGCTCGAGCGCCGGCCCCGACGGGGGGTGGCTACCCCCACCGCCTGGCGCGAGCGCCACGAGCAGCTGAGCGCCGTTCGCCACCTCCTCGAGCGCCACGGCGAAGATTCGATCTCCCCCTTCATCCTCCGCCCCGACAAGGCCTACGCGTTCGCCGGCGGTGGCGTGCTCGCCTACCGCGTGTTCGGCCGCACCGCGGTCGTCTCCGGGGATCCGGTCGGTCCCCCGGGCTCGGAGGCGGCGGTGCTTCAGGCGTTCCTGGCCACCGCGCGCGCCCGCGGCTGGGAAGTGGTGGTGTACGGCGCCTCGGCCGAGCGGCTGGAGACCTACCATCGGCTCGGCCTGCGCTCGATCTGCGCCGGCGAGGAGGCGGTGGTGCGGCCGGACGGCTTCAGCCTCGACGGCCGGCGGGTGCGCAAGCTCCGCCAGTCGGTGCGCCGCGTGCAGCGCCGCGGCTGGGAGATCTCCGTCCACGACGGGGTGGACATCGATCCGGTCACCGAGGCGGAGCTGGGCGCGCTCGAGGCCCGCTGGCGCGCCGCGCACCCGCGGCTGCTCGGGTTCGCCATGAGCATGGGGCCGTTTGAGTCCGGCGTCGCCGCCGGGGACCTGTACCTGCTGGCCCGCTCGCCGGAGGGCGAGCTGGCGGCGGCGATGCGGTTCATCGCCCACCGGGGGAGGCTGTCTTTGGGCACGATGCGCCGGGTGGGGGAGACGCCCAACGGCCTCAACGAGGCGCTCGTGTGCCGCGCGCTCGAGGTGGCGCGGGAGCGCGGCATCCCGGAGGTCAGCCTCAACTATGCGGGGCTGGCCCACCTGATCCGCCGTCCGCTCCCCGGCGGCTGGCTCAGACGCCGGGCGCTGGGCTTCGCCCTGTCGCTGCTGGGCCGGCGGTTTCAGATGGAGCGCCTGGTGCGCTTCAACGAGAAGTTCCTCCCCGAGTGGCGCCCCCGCTATCTCGTGTTCCCCTCGCGCCGGGCGCTGCCCCGGGCCGTCTACCGCGTGCTCCAGGCCGAGGGCTACATCGCCCCGCGCCGCAGCTCGCGCGCGGCTGAGGCCAGCGCCGCCGCGCCGCGCCCGCCGGCGGCGATCCTGCCCGTCGGAGCCGACAGTCCCGGGAGCTGAGGCGGATGCCACGGGCGCGTTGGCGTGCGCTGGCGGCGCTCGCGGTCGCGGCGACGGTCGGACTCGGCCTGGTCGGGACCTACAGCTACGGGCTGGCCTACTGGCAGCACCGCGGCTTTGCGCCCGTCGCCCGGCTCCCCCAGGCCCGGATCGGGCGCCTGCTCACCGTCCACTTCTACTCGCCGGCGCTGCGTCGCCGAGCCGACTATCTCGTCTACCTGCCGCCGGGCTACAGCCCACGCCGGCGCTACCCGGTCTACTACCTGCTGCACGGCGCCCCCGGGGGACCGCAGGACTTCATCAGCGTGGTCAACCTCGATGTGCGGCTGAGCAACCGGCTGAGCGAGCACCAGCTGCGGCCGATGATCCTGGTCATGCCGGACGGGCGGGTGAACGGCGACACGTTCTCCGATTCCGAGTGGGCGAACACCCGCGCCGGCGCCTACGAGAGCTTCGTGCTCGACGTGGTGCGCGACGTCGATCGCCGCTTCGCCGCCATCCCCGCCCGCTGGGCGCGGGTGATCGCCGGCTACTCGGCCGGCGGCTACGGCGCGCTCAACATCGCGCTGCACCATCCCCAGGTGTTCGCCAACGTGCAGTCATGGTCGGGCTACTTCGTGCAGAGCCGCCGCTTCAGCCCGGTGTTCGCGCACGCCAGCCGGGCCTACATCGCCTACAACAGCCCGCTGGAGTACGCGCGCCGGCTCAGCCGCCGCCTGCTGGCGCGCTACCCGCTGCGGGTGTACATGTTCACCGGCCGCAGCGACCCCGACGGCCGCGGAATCGGCCGGATGGCGGCCGAGCTGCGCCGGGCCGGGGCGGTGGCCAGCTACAACCTGTTTCCCGGCGGCCACGACTGGCAGGTCTGGTACGCCCAGGTCGACCGGATGATGGAGATGGCCTCCCAGATGGTCAGCCATCCCCTGCCGGTGCGAGGCCCGCTCATGCCGGCAGCGCCGCGCCGGCTGCCCGCCGGCCGCGCCCTTCCGGGCCGCCGGCCGGGCCTTGCCCCGGCGGGGCGCCGTCTCGCCCGCCCCGGCGCCCGCGCTCCGGCCTCCGGCACCCCGGGCGTCCCCGGCCCGGCCTCGGCGGCTTCCGCGCGCGCGCATCATCGGAGCGGGCTCGGTCCGGTGGCCTGGCTCGGGCTGCTTTTGGCCGTGGCCTCGGCCGCGCTCATCAACCTCGGGTTCCTGCTCCAGCAGCGGGGCCTGCTCGGGGGGGAGCCGTCGGGTGGTCTGCGCGGCTGGCTGGCGGCGCTGCGCAGCCGCACCTGGCTGGCGGGCCAGGCGCTCGGGTGGGCTGGGTTTGCCCTCCAGATCCTCGCCGTGGCGCTGGCCCCGCTGTCGCTGGTCCAGGCCTTCGCCGCCGGCGGCCTGGCGCTTTCGGTCCCGCTGGCGGCGGGCATCTTCGGTCAGCGGGTGCCCCGCCTGCAGGCGGTCGCCGTCACCGTCGTGGCGGGTGGGCTGGCGCTGCTGAGCCTCGGCGTCCCCCGCCCCGGGGGCGGGATGTCGGCCGCGGCGCTGATCTGCGCCACCGCCCTGGCGCTGATGGCCGCGGCGGCCATCGCCAGCCACGGTGGGGCCAGCGCGCGGGCGGTGGCCGCCGGGCTGCTGTACGGGGTGGCCGACGCGGCGATCAAGGCGGTCTCGGTGCTCACCCACGCCCACGGCGCCGCGGCGCTTCTGTCCGGCTGGACGCTCCTGGCGGCGGCGGCCACCTTCGGCGGGTTCCTCGCCTTCCAGGCGGCGCTGCGGCTGGGCAGCGCGGTGAGCGCCATCTCGCTCATGACCGTGCTCACCACGCTCACCGCGCTCGGCTTCGGCCTGCTCGCCTTCCGCGAGTCGCTCGGCTCGGGCCCGGCGACCACGCTCCTGCACCTCGGCGGCCTGGCGCTCGTGCTGGCCTGCGTGCCGGCGCTGTCGGACGCCGAGCTTCGCCTGCCGGCCGGTCGACTGGCCGCCCTGCGCGCCGGCCGACGGGCACTGGCGGGCGGGCTGCGCGCTGTCGGCGCGGGCCTGGGGGCGGTGCTGGCGGCACTGCTCGCCGTGCTCACCGGCACGGGTCTGCTGTACGGGCTGCGCGGGCTGGGGTGGCTGGCAGCCGGTCCACGGCTGGGCGATGCCCTGCCGCTCCTGCAGCTGGCCGGCTTTGATGGCCAGCCGCTGCTCCGGGTGGCCTGCGCCTGGGTGGCGGCCGGGCTCGTGCTGGGCACGCTGCTGATCCGCATCCGGCCGGCCGCGCGGCTGGTGATCGCCGGCGGCCTGGCGCTGGTGCTGTTGCTGTTTGCCTCCGAGGCCTCCTACGCGCTGGCGCGCAACCTGCGCCTGAGCGCGGTGCTGGCCGGGCGGCTGCCGGGGGAGGGAGCCTGGATTGAGGCCGTGCTTCTGACCCTCGCCGCCGCGCTGCCGCGTCCGCTGACGGCGCGTCGGCGGCTGCCGGGTGCGGTGTTTGAGCCCGTGCTGCGGGCGCGCCATTTGCTGGGCGACCGGGCGGGATAGCGCCCGGCCGGCACGGTGGAGGGCGCGGGGGCGGGCCCGCGGGGCACGGGCATGCCCGCGGGACGGGCGCGGGGGGCGCGGGGGCGGGTCCGTGCGCCTGGGGGCGGGCGCGCGAGGCACGGGCGCGCCCGCGGGACCTCTGCGCGCCTGCGCGGCGCGCCGGTCGCTTATGTAGCTCTGACGCGCCCGCCGCTACCTTATCTGCACGTGCGCACCCTGCTTGCCTGGAGCTCGGTCTTCTTCATCGGCGCCGGGGCGGTGGCCCACGCGGCGCTGACCCGGCGCCGGCCGCACCCCCGCGCCCGGACGGCCGGTTCCGCCTCCAGCACCCGCCCCGTCTCCCCCGCGCAGACGGTGGAGCTCAGCTGCCCGGCGCCAGCGCTCGGCGGCAGCCTCCCCGCGCTCGCCTACCTGCCGGCCGGCTACGCCACCTCCGGCCGGCGCTACCCGGTGATCTACGTCCTGCACGGGCTGCCGGCGGGCCCGCAGACATACACCGCCAGCGGGTTTGTGGCCGCCGCCCTGGCCGGCGGGCGCCGAACGGCGATCGTGGTCTCCCCGCAGGGCGCGCGCACGCCCGACAGCGACCCCGAATACCTCGATGAGGCGGCGGGCGAGAACTGGCCCCGGGCCATCGCCCACGACCTGACCCGCTGCATCGACGCCCGCTTTCGCACCATCGCCCGCCGCTCGGGTCGGGCGCTGGTCGGCTTCTCGGCCGGCGGCTTCGGGGCGATGAACATCGGGCTGCGCAACCTCGGCACCTACGGTGCGGTGGAGTCCTGGAGCGGCTACTTCGAGGCCACCGACCCCACCGGGGATCACGTTCTCGACCTGGGCTCGGCGGCCGCCAACGCCGCCGCCCGCGTGCCCCGCGGCGCCGCGCTGGCCCGGGCGCTGCGCCGTCATCCCACCTTCATCGGCTTCTACATCGGCAGCCAGGACGGCTACCGCAACTTCCTGGCTGACAACCGCGCGTTCGACGCGGCGCTGACGGCGGCGGGCATCCGCCACACATTCGCCGTGTATCCCGGGGGGCACACCGTGAGCCTGTGGGAGGGCGAGGCCCCGTGGTGGCTCGGCCGCGCCCTCGGCTTCCTGTCCGGGTTGCGGACGAGCTGATGCTCGCCGCGGGCGGGCGCGGCCCTACCGGGGCACCCGCCCGCCCTCGGCACCCGGCTCGGTGGCCGGCCCCCGCGGCGGGGTGATGCCCAGCACCCGCATCGCCTTGAGGCCGAGCGAGAGCTTCTCCCGCCCATCGCTGGAGGCGACGTCCAGGCCGGTGAGCTCGCGCACGCGCTCGAAGCGGTAGCGGATCGTGTGCCGGTGGGTGAACAGCCGGGCGGCGGTGGCGTTGACGCTGGCGTCGCAGTCCAGAAACGTCGCCAGCGTCCCCAGCAGGTCGGTCTCGTACTGCTCGTCGTAGGCGGCCAGCGGGCGGACCGTCTCCTCATAGAAGCGCCGCAGCTCGGCGGGCTCGCGCATGTAGGGCAGCAGCAGCTGGTAGGTGCCGGTTTCCGGGTAGGAGAGCTCGGTCCGCTCGGGGTCGCCGACCACCACGTTGGCGGCCAGCAGCGCCTCGTCGCGCGCCCGCGGAAGCTCCAGCGGATCGGCGGTGTGGCGGCTGCGCCCGAGCGCGAAGGCAAACCCGGCCAGCCCGGACTCGAGCTCACGCAGGATCGCGGCCGAGGCCCGGGGGCCGACCTGGCCGTCGGGGTCGGGGACGAGCACCACCACCTCGCCGGTGGCGTCGGTGGCGGCGGCCAGCGCGCCGGGAGCGACCGAGCCGGCGCCGCGCAGGGCGAGCGCGAGCAGGCGTGCGCGCCAGTCATCCTCGGTGGCCTTGCGCGGGTGGGCCCTCGCCACGATCACCGTGGCTCCCGCCGAGAGCTCGGCCCCGAGCTCCCTCCCGCGGGCGACGAGCTCGCGCTGGTCGGGGATCTCGCCCTCCAGCACGGCGCGCTGGAAGGCGGCCGCCGCCTGCTCGGAGGCGCGGGCCGGCGCCCGCGTGCGCTCTAGCTCTGAGCCGATCAGCGTGGTCAGGAGGCGCAGCAGGGCGGGATCGGGCGGCTGGCCGCGGGCACGCATCCGCAGCCGGCCCACGGCCGCATCGGCCACCTTGAGCTCCAGGGTGCTGACGTCCTCGCCGTCGCGCATCAGCGAGCGCTCGTCGGCTGGGGATCGCGCGGCCACCGCGAGCACGCTACCCGAGCTGTCGCTCAGCACCAGGCTGGCGTCCAGCGCGCGGGCGGCGGCGCGGACGATCTCCGGCAGCCCCGCCCCCGCCTCGACCGCGTCGGTGATCGCGCTCAGCGCGGCCAGACCGCGGGCGCCCTGGGAGGGGCTGTGCTGCTCGCGCTCGGCCATCAGCGGCTCAGGGCGTCGGCCGCCCGCACCTGGCCCGGCGGGGCCACGCGGGTGGGCTGAGAACGTGTCCGGCCATGGGCGCCGGGCACTCGACACGGGGGGCCACGACCGCCGCGCTCACGACACGGGGGGCCACGACCGCCGGGCTCAGAACACGTGGGGCCACGACCGCCGCGCTCACGACACGGGGGGCCACGACCGCCGCGCTCACGACACGGGGGGCCACGACCGCCGCGCTCACGACACGGGGGGCCACGACCGCCGGGCTCAGAACACGCGGGGCCACTCGAGCACCACCAGCGCCCCCACCACGATCCCCACCCCGACCAGGGCCGCCAGCAAGTAGGCCGACAGGATGACCACCCCGACCCGCTGGAGCGGACGGCGGTAGGCGGTGATCGCCGGGGCCAGCACCAGCCAGCAGAAGGCGGCCAGCCCGAACACGCCGAGGCAGCCGCCGACCAGATACGTGATCTCGGTGTTGCTCATTCGCACTGGAATTGTGCCGCAGCACGCGGATGGGGCTGCGCCGCGGCGCCCGCGGGAGCCGGCGGCGTGAGAACCGGGCCGACGGCGCTCGCTCCGGGGTGGCGCGCCCGCAGCCGGCTCGCCGCCTCCCGGGCGCGCTCGGCGGCGGCCGCGCCCCACCACAGCCCGGCCACCGTCGGCCCCGAGCCGCACACGAACGCCCGATCGGCCAGGGCCGAGACCGCCTCCAGCGCCTCGGAGACCGCCGGGCAGAGCGAGCGGGCGGCCGGCTCGAGGTCGTTGACCAGCAGCCCGTCCGGCAGGCGCGTCCCCGGCTGCAGGGACCGCTCCAGCTCCCGCCGCGTCGTCCTCAGCTCGGCACGTGGCAGCCCCAGCCGATCCGCCTCCGCATACACCGCCGGTGTTGAGAGCCGCGCCGGCAGCGGGACGATCACCAGCGCGTGCGGGGCGAGCGGCGCCCGGGACTGCACGATGTCCCCCGCGCCGGTGCCCAGGACGAGCCCGGGGCGCAGCTGGGAGGGGACGTCGGCGCCCAGATGACGGGCCAGCGCCTCCAGCTCGCCGGGGGAGATCGGCGCCAGCCGGGGGGCGAGTCGCAGCAGCGCCGCGGCGTCGGCCGAGCCGCCGCCCATGCCCGCCGCGACCGGGATCCGCTTGTCGATCACCACGCGCAGCGGCGGCGCCCGCCAGCCGCGGCGGCGCAGACCGGCGAGTGCCTCGGCCACCAGGTTGGGCCCCTCCACCCCGGCGCAGATCACCTCATCGCCGCCCGAAGTGCCCACCTGCACCAGCAGCTCATCGCACAGCGACACCGACTCAAACAGCGTGACCAGCTCGTGGCGCCCGTCGGCGCGCGGCGGGCCCACGAACAGGCACAGGTTGACCTTCGCCGGGGCGCTGACGCGGAGCGTCAAGCTTTCGGCTGACCCCGCCCTCTCGCCTTCGGCCTGCCGAGGGGGCCGGGCCATCATCCGTCTGCGGTCGCCCGCAGGCGCCGGGCCAGCTCGCGGAACTCGGCCGGGGTGAGCCGCTCGGCCCGCTCGTCGGCGGGATGGCCGAGCGCCAGCAGCGCCGCCCGGGCCCGCTCGCGCCGCTCCCCATCGCCGGCCGCCAGCGCCAGCGAGCCGGCCAGCGCCTTGCGGCGGTGGGCAAACGCCTGGTGCACGAGCGCGACCAGCTCGTCCTCGGCGGCTGCCGCCGTACGCCGCAGACCGAGCAGCACCGAGTCGACGCGCGGCTCGGGGCGGAACACGGTGCGGGGCACCGCGCGCAGGATGCGCACCTCGCAGGCCAGCTGGGCGAGCACCGAGGTGGCGCCGTAGGCGCGCGAGCCGGGCGCGGCGGCCAGCCGCTCACCCACCTCCCGCTGGACCATCACCACCCACGAGCCGACGGTCGGGAGAGCCTGGATCGTGCGCAGGATCAGGGTGGCGGCGATCGCGTAGGGCAAGTTCGCCACCACCTTGTCGGGCGGCGGGTCGAGGGCGGCCAGGTCGAGCTCGAGCGCGTCGGCGAGATGCAGGCTGACGTTGCCAAACCGCGCCAGGACCCGCTCGAGCCCGGTGGCCAGCCCGCGGTCGACCTCGACCACGTGCACATGCCCGGCCCGCTCGGCCAGCCGTTCGGAGAGGATGCCCGGCCCGCCCCCGACCTCGAGCACCACGTCGTGCTTGTCCAGCTCGGCCAGACGCTCGATCACCTCGAGGAGGTTGCGGTCGACCAGGAAGTTCTGACCCAGGCGGCGGGTGCGTCCGCCCGCCGCCCGCCCCGGAGCGCTGCCGGGCGGTCTGCCGGGGGGAGAGCTGGCGCTCACCATCCGCCCAGGCGCCGGCGAGCCGGCCGTATGGCGGGCGCTCACCATCCGCCCAGGCGTCGGCGAGCCGGCCGTATGGCGGGCGCTCACCATCCGAACACCGCCGCGGCGCTGGCCTCCAGCGCCCGCTCGAGCTCGTCGTAGGGAGTGCGGCGCTCGACCGCCAGCGCCTGCGCGGTGTGCACCACGTGGGCGGGCTGATTGGGTCGGCCGCGAACCGCCTGAGGCGAGAGGAAGGGCGCGTCGGTCTCCACCAGCAGGCGTTCGGCGGGCACCCGCAGGGCGGCCTGGCGCAGCGCGTCCGAGCGGGGATAGGTGACGTTGCCGGCGAACGAGATCCACCAGTCGGGGTGGGCCAGGCAGCGCTCCAGCTTCTCGGTCATCGTGAAGCAGTGCAGGATCACCCGCAGGCCGGCGGCGCGGCTCTCGAGCAGCGCCAGCGTGTCCTCCTCCGCCGCCCGGGTGTGGATCGTCAGCGGCTTGCCGGTCTCGCGTGCCAGCTCGATCTGGGCCTCGAACGCCCGCCGCTGGTCGGCCCGAGGAGCGTGCTCGCGGTGGTAGTCGAGCCCGGTCTCGCCGATCGCCACGCACTTGGGGTGGGCGGCCAGCGCCCGTAGCTCGGCCAGGTCGGCGTCGTCAAAGCCGGTGGCCTCGTGGGGGTGGCGGCCGACGGCCGCATACACCTGGGGAAAGTCCTCGGCCGCCTCGAGCGCCGCGCGGGCGGAGGCGCCGGTCGTGCCAACGGTCAGGATCCGCTGCACGCCCGCCTCGACCGCCGCCGCCACCAGCTCGGCATTGGGTGGCTGGCACAGATCCAGGTGCGTGTGGCTGTCGATCACGCCCGCGGCTGTCGATCACGCCGGGGGCACGCCGGCCGCGGCGTCCGTCCTCACGCCGGCGCCTCGGTCTTGGGGAACAGCGGCTCGAGCGCCGCCACCGTGGCACCGCTCCCCCGTTCGGCGAACAGCGCGCGCTCAAAGCTCACCTCCGGGGCCCGCAGCGCTCCCAGCAGCAGCTCGGTGGCCGCCGGCATGTAGGCGTGCAGCAGCACGCTGACCACGCGCAGGCCCTCGGCCAGCGAGGCCAGCGCCCGGTCGAGCGCGGCCGCCTGCCCCGGGTCACGCGCCAGCTCCCACGGCGCCCGCTCCTCGACATAGCGGTTGAGGCGGCGGACCCGCTGCCAGATCAGCTCCAGCGCGCGTGTCGGGTCGGCGCGGTCCAGCACCGCCGCCACCTCGGCGGCCAGCACGTCGAAGTGACGGGCCAGCTCATCGTCGGTCGGGACCGTGGGGATGACCCCGTCGCGGTAGCGCTGGAGCATCGCGATCGTGCGGCTGGCCAGGTTGCCGTACTCGTTGGCCAGCTCGGTCTCGTAGCGGGCACGCACCGCGTCCATGCCCACCGGCCCGTCGGCGCCGAACGGCACGTCCCGCATCAGATAGAAGCGCAGCGCGTCGGTGCCGAAGCGCTCGATCACCTCGAAGGGATCGAGCACGTTGCCCAGCGATTTGCTCATCTTGCGGCCGTCGGCGCCGAGCAGAAAGCCGTGCACGAACACGTGCGCGGGCAGGGCCAGCTCGGCGGCCATCAGCAGCGCCGGCCAGTAGACGGTGTGGAACTTGAGGATGTCCTTGCCGATCAGGTGGTAGGTGGCCGGCCAGAACCGCGCGGTGAGGTCCTCCCCCGGCCGCGCGTAGCTGAGCGCCGTGTAGTAGTTGAGCAGGGCGTCGAACCAGACGTAGAAGACGTGGTCGGGGTCCCAGGGCACCCGCACCCCCCACTGCAGCCGCGCTCGGGACAGCGACACGTCCTGCAGCCCCGCGGTGATGAACGACAGCGCCTCGTTGTAGTGGTGGCGGGGCATCACGAAGTCCGGCTGCTCGCGGTAGAGCCGCTCGAGCGGCTCCTGGAAGCGCGACAGGCGGAAGAAGTAGTTCTCCTCGGTTTCGCGCGTGAGCGGGATCTCGTGGATCGGGCAGCGGTTGCCCTCCAGGATCTCGTTCTCCACCTTGAAGTCGGCGCAGCGGGGGCAGTACCAGCCCTCGTACAGGCCGCGGTAGACGTGGCCGTTCTCGTAGACGCGGCCGAGCACCTCCTGGACCATCGCCTCATGCTCGGGGTCGGAGGTGCGGATGAAGAAGTCGTTGGAGCTGCCCAGCCGCGCCATCATCGCCTTGAAGCGCTCGGCGTTGCGGTCGGCCAGCTGCCGCGGCTCAAGCCCCTGCTCGCGGGCGGCGTCGGCGACCGGCTCACCATGCTCATCGGTGCCGGTGAGGAAGAACACCTCCTCGCCGCGCTGGCGCATGTGACGGGCCAGCACGTCGGCGGCGATCGTCGTGTAGGCGTGGCCCAGGTGCGGCTGGGCGTTGACGTAGTAGATCGGGGTGGTGATGTAGAAGGACACCCTGCCCGTAAGGCTATTGAGGTTCGGGGGGGACTGGCCCGTCGCGCTGGGGCGCGGGCCGGCCGTTCGCTTGGATGGGCCGCTAGCGCGTCGCGGTCAGCTCCCGGTAGAGCGCGTTGGCGCTCACCCCGGTCAGCTCCGCCACCACCGCGGCCGCCGGGCGGGGCTTGGCTCCCGCCTGCACCAGGCGCCGCAGCGCCTCCACCGCCGGGCGGGTGGCGGGCGACCGGGGCGCGGTCGAGGCGCCGATCACCACCGCCACCTCGCCGCGCGGCGCCGCCGCCGCATAGCGGTCGGCCAGCTCGGCCGCCGTGCCGCGCACCACCTCCTCGCCAAGCTTGGTCAGCTCGCGGCACACGGCCACCGGGCGCTCGGGATCCGCCTCGGCCAGCACGGCCAGCGAGCCGGCCAGCCTCCGCGGCGACTCGAAGGCGACCAGCGTCTCGGGCGAACTCAGGAGCTGCTCCAGGGCGGTCCGCTTGCGGGGCAGAAAGCCCACAAACCGCCAGCGGTCGGCCGGCAGCCCGCTGGCCACCAGCGCCGCCACCGCCGCGGAGGGGCCGGGCAGCACCTCAACGGCCAGTCCGGCCGCGATGCACGCCTGCACCAACAGGAAGCCGGGGTCGGACACCAGCGGCGTGCCGGCATCAGAGACCAGCGCCACCACCGCTCCCGCCCGCATCCGCTCCACCAGCTCGGCCGCCCGCTGGCGCTCGTTGTGCTCGTGGTAGCTGAGCAGCCGGGCGCGCACCCCGTAGCGGTCGAGCAGCACCCGCGTGCGCCGGGTGTCCTCGCAGGCGATCAGGTCGGCGTCGCGCAGGGCGGCCAGGACGCGCAGGGTGATGTCCTCGAGGTTGCCGATCGGGGTGGGGCAGACGATCAGCCTCCCCGGCGGGCGGGGAGCGTGGTCGGCGGGCCGGGAGGCGGGATCCTCCGCGGTCATGGGGCGGGATCCTCCGCGGTCATGGGGCGGGATCCTCCGCGGTCATGGGCGTGATCCTCCGGGGACACGCCCGCGGTCATGGCGCGATGGGCGTCATGTGCCCAGGCCGTCGAAGGCCAGCGCCGCCGCGCCGATCATCCCCGCCTCGACCCCGAGCTCGGCCATCACGATCCGCACCGTATCGCGGGAGGGGGACAGCGCGCGCGCCGCCACCTCGGCCCGGGCGGGCTCCAGCAGCAGTTCGCCGGCGGCCATCACCCCGCCCCCGATCACCACCAGCTCCGGGTTGAAGGCGTTGACCAGGCTGGCGATCCCGATCCCCAGTCGGCGGCCGATCAGCTCGAGCACCTCCCGGGCGGCGTCGTCGCCGTCGTAGGCCAGCTCGGTCACCACCGGGCCGACCAGCGGCAGGCCCCCGCCCATCGCCTTGGCCAGCCGCGAGTCCGGCCGCTCGCCGGCGATCCGTGCCGCCTCGCGGGCCAGGGCGGTACCGGAGGCCATCGCCTCCAAACAACCCCGGTTGGGGCAGTTGCCCTGACAGCGGGGACCGTCCTGGTCGACCACCATATGGCCGAGCTCGGCCCCCGCCCCGACCGCGCCCCGATACAGCTCGCCGTGCAGGATCAGGCCGCCGCCGATTCCGGTGCCCACGGTGAGCATCACCACCTCGCGACAGCCCACGGCCGCGCCCACCCGGTGCTCGGCGACCACGGCCAGGTTGGCGTCGTTGTCGACGAACACCGGCAGGCCGAGCCGCTCGGCCATCACCTCGGCGAACATCAGGTCGGCCAGCGGCAGGTTGACCGCCATCACCGCACGGCCGCTGCGGTGATCGATCAGGCACGGGATTCCGAAGCCGACGGCGCTAACCTCCCCGTCCGACAGCGACCGCGCCTCCTCGACCGCTTCCACGGCGAGATCGAGCAGGGCGGGCTGGTCCAGCCCGATCAGCGGCCGCTGGGTGCGGTGGTGGACGGAGAGATCCGCATCGACCACGCCCGCGAGCAGTTTTGAGCCGCCCATGTCGACGCCGATCGTCTGTCGGCCCGGCATGGCCGTCACTATATGCGCCTGTGCCCAACCGCCTCCAACAGCCCGGCTACAACGTCTACCGCTCAGGCCCCCGGGGCCTGAGGTCGCTGCTGCGCGGCGAGCGCGATGAGGTGCTCTCGGGCCCCGAGCGGGGCAGCCGGCCGGCTGAGCGTGGCCGACGACTCGGCGACGGCGGCTGGGAGGCGGGCCGCGGCGTGCCCGGTGGGCGCGTGGAGGCCGAGCCCAGCTACCGCGTCTACCGCGCCGGGCGCGGTGGGGGCACGGGCGGGCCCCGCCTGCCGAGGTGGGGGCGCCGCCGCCCCGGCCCGCCCGGGCGGCGCAGCCTGCTGAGACGGGCGCTGCTTGGGCTCATCGCCCTGCTGGTGGCGTGGGTGGCGCTGTCGTTTGTGCTGTTCATGATCAGCGCTCAGACCCGGGCGGGCGACCTGCCCGCCGGCGCGGGCTCGCAGCTGACCTCCGGCGGGCCGATGCTGACCTCCGCCAACACGATCCTGATCGTCGGGTTGGACACCCGGCCCCGCACCGGGCCCGGATCCAAGGAGCCGGGAGCCAACTACAACAACGCGGTGGCCAACACCGACACGCTGATCCTCTGGCGGCTGGGCGGCGGCGTCTCCCGCCGGCTGTCAATCCCGCGGGACACGCTGGTCAACGTGCCCGGACACGGGGAGGAGAAGATCAACGCCGCCTGGGCGCAGGGCGGCCCGGGCCTGATGCTGCAGGTGATCAGGCAGCTGACCGGCGTGCAGGTCAACCACATGGTGGTGGTCAACATCGCCAACTTCCCCAAGTTCATCGACGACATCGGCGGCGTCACCGTGCGCACGGGCAAGATCTGCTCAACGATCGCCGGGGGTGCCAAGGACGGGGGGTTCTCGCTGTACCTCAACCCCGGCGTGCATCACCTCAACGGCATCCAGGCGATGGTCCTGGCCCGCACCCGCGAGAACGCCTGCAACCCGGCCAGCAACGACCTGACGCGCGAGGCCGCGCAGCAGCAGATCCTCAACTCGATCAAGTCGCAGCTTCTGACCTTCCACACCTTCCTGCATCTGCCCTGGGCGGCCTGGGACGCCCCCGGGGTGATCCAGACCGACATGGGCGGGCTGACCCTGATGCAGATGTTCATCGCCGCGGAGATCGGCGGCTCGGCCCCGGTCAACCTGCTCTCGGAGACCCCGCAGGTCTACAACGGCCAGGACGTGCTCGTGCCCAATCCCGCCAACGTCCGCGCCCAGGTGAACAGGCTGCTGAACGGCTGAGCCGGGCTCTGCTGCGCCGCTGTTCGCCCGGCTCTCCGGCGGGCGTTTAGGTTGAAGCCGCCGGGCTCTCCGGCGGGCGTCAGACCCCACTCGGACTGGCTGTGCGGCAGGGTCAGGCCCCGCCCGCCCCGGCCCTCCGGCAGGCGTCCAGGCCCCCGCCGCCCGGCTAAGAGCCGACCGCCGGGCTGCCGAGGGCAGGGGCATGAGGCGCTGCGGGAAGCTGCTGGTGGCGGGGATGACCTGGCTTGTGCTGCTGGCGGGTGCGTCGGCGGCCGCCGCCAGCGACAACGTCGGCTACAACGGGGGGCCGGTGGCGCATTCGATGACCGGGGTGCTGGTCGACTGGGGATCCAGCATCAACTCGATGTACACCAACCAGACCTCCGGTGATCCCGGGCTGCTCCGCTACCTGGCCGCCCAGAGCGGCTCGCCCGGCGACATCGGCGGTGTGCTGGCCCAGTACATGGACTCAAGCGGTCAGAACGCCGCCAACCAGGTCAGCTACGGCCAGCAGTACGAGATCACCCCCAGCGTCACCTCGAGCACGATCTACGACTCGCAGATCCAGACCGAGCTGGTCAACCAGATCGAGGCGGGCGACCTGCCCCACCCGGCCGGCGATGGCCTGAGCACGATCTACCTGGTGCTGTTCCCCAGCGGCGATGTCGAGTGCATCGACTCCCAGACCTGCTCGGCCAACGCTCCAGATCCGAGCACGGCCGCGTTCTGCGCCTATCACTCGTCCACCACCCTGCCCGACGGCACCAACGTCCTGTACGCGGTGCTGCCCGACGACACCAGCGGGCCGATGAGCTACGAGTGCGGGCAGGCGCCGAGCGTGTTCGACGACCAGACCGCCTACCTCAGCCACGAGTGGTCGGAGACGATCACTGACCCGCTGGGCAACGCCTGGTGGGTGAACGACTCCTCCAGCGCCGACTACGGCAATGAGGTGGGCGACAACTGCAACCAGGTGATGGCCGACGAGGGCGGCTGGACGGTGCAGCAGGAGTGGAGCAACCTGGACGGCAACTGCATGGCCTCAGAGCCCGCCTACGCCGCGCCGACGGCCAGCTTCATCGCCCCCAGCGCCGCCGCCCCCGATCAGCCCGTGAGCTTCGACGCCTCGAGCTCAAGCGATCCGACGGCCGACCAGACGGCGATCTCCGGCACCAGCTACTCGATCCCCTCCGGGATCACCAGCTACCGCTGGAGCTGGGGCGACGGGACGAGCTCCACCACCAGCAGCCCGCTGGCCACGCACACCTACGCGAGCCTCGGCACCTACCAGGTGTCGCTGACCGTCACCGACCACCTGGGCTTCACCAGCACGGTCACCAGGTCGGTGGCGCTCACCGCCAACGGCAGCCCGCCGCCGCAGGCCACCACCGGGGGTGCCTCGGGCGTGTCCGACATCGGCGCCACGCTGCAGGGCAGCATCAACCCCGAGAACCAGTCGGTCCAGTACCGCTTCCTGTACGGCACCTCCGCCGCGGCGCTGTCTGAGGCGAGCCCCCTGACCGCCGGCCCCGCGGGGTCGGGGACCACCGGGGTCAGCGCCACCCTCAGCGGCCTGTCACCGTCCACGACCTACTACTACGAGCTCGAGGTGATCGCCGGTGGGCAGACCTACAGCGGCGGAGTGCAGAGCTTCAGCACCGATGCCGTCCCGCCGCCGCCGCAGAGCCCCACGCCGGCCACCGGCACCGCCGCCCAGGTGGGGTCGAGCGGCGCGATCCTGACCGGCACGGTCAACCCCGGAGGGCCGCAGGCGGTGGCCTACGACTTCGCCTACGGCAGCTCGCCGCAGGAGCTGGATGAGAGCACCGCGGCGATCGGCGGCCTGAGCGGCACCAGTGCACTGCCGGTCAGCGCGAGCGTCTCCGGGCTCTCCAGCCACACCACCTACTACTTCCGGCTCGAGGTGCGCCTGGGCGACCAGACCTATTTCGGGGCGGTGCACAGCTTCACCACCGCCGCGCCGCCGCCCGGAGCTGAGACCGGTCCGCTCAGCGCGCTGGCCAGCGACGCCGCCACCGTGCGCGGCACGGTGCTGCCCAACGGCGTGCCCACCAGCTACCTGGTCGAGTTCGGCCCCACCGCCGCCTATGGCCACAGCACCCAGCCGGTGCCGACGGGAGCGGGAAGCGGCGCCGTGGCGGTGAGCGTGACGCTGTCCGGGCTGCGACCGCACACGCGCTATCACTACCGGCTGGTGGCGATCAGCGCGGGGGGCACGACGGCCGGCGTGGACCGCACGTTCACCACCTCCCGCGCCCTGCGCCCGGCCCCCGGCTTCAGCTTCCTACTGCGCTCCCCGGCCGCGCTGCGGGCGGCGCTGTCGGGTCGGCTGCGCGTCCGCTTCCGCTGCAGCCGGGCGTGTGCGGCGCACTTCATGGTCAGTGTTGCGGTCGCCGGGGCGGCGCGCTTCACGCCGGTGGCGGCCACGCTGGCACGCGCCACCGGCTGGCTGGCGCGTGCGGGGTGGGGAAGCGCTCGGCTGCGCTTCGGCCCCGCCCTCCGTCGGCGGCTGGCCCGCGGCCACCGCCTGCGGCTTGTGGTGCTGGGCTACGCCACCGCCCGCGGGAGCGCGCGCAGCTCGCCGCGCGCTCGGCCGCTGGTTTTGAGCTGATGGCGGATGCTTGGTCCTGGAGCTGACTGGCGACCGCCGGTCCTGGGCTGACTGGCGGCCGCCGGTCCTGGGCTGACTGGCGGCCGCCGGTCCTGGGCTGACTGGCGGCCGCCGGTCCTAAGCTGACTGGCGGTCGCCGGTCCTGGGCTGACTGGCGAGCGCCGGTCCTGGGCTGACTGGCGAGCGCCGGTCCTGGACTAGTCGGCCGCGGCGGCGGCCTTCTCTGATTTGGTGTCGGTGCTCGAGGCCGAGTCGGACTTCCCGGCGCTGTCGCCGGAGCCCTCCTCCTTGGCCCCCTCACGGCTCCGCTTGCGGGTCCCGTAGTCGGTGTTGTAGAAGCCGGAGCCCTTGAAGTGCACCGCGACCGGATGGAACACGCGCTGCACCGGCGCTGCGCATGTCTGGCAGGAGGAGAGCGGATCGTCGGCCATGCGCTGCATGACCTCAAAGGTGTGGCCCTGCTCGCACCTGTACTCGTAGATCGGCATTGCTTCAGGAAGTGTAGCGTGAGCGCTTGGCACTCTCAAGTGCTGAGTGCCAAGAGGGGCGTCAGGAGGGTGCCAGGAGGTGCTGCCAGGAATCGATGGGTGTCACCGGTGGGCGAAGTACTGCTCGACCGCGCGGGCCAGGCCGGCGGCGATCACGTGCTGACCCTCGGCGCTGGCCGCGATCGAGCCCTCGAACGGGTCGGTGATGAACAGCGGCTCGATCAGGGCTCCCGGCATCCGGCTCGGGGTGTCGAACCAACCCGGGTCGGCCGGGCCGAGCAGCAGCAGGTGGCCGTAGGCGATGGCCCGGCTGGTGATCGCCGAGCCGAGCGTGGTGTCCGGCTGCACGCCCTCGTCGGGTATTCCCCATCCGTGGGCGTTCATCGCCCCGAGCACGTCCGCCTGCACGAGCCGGGCCAGCCTGAGGTTGGCGGCCGAGAAGGGCCGGTCGGCGTCGTAGCCGGTGACCGAGCCGGCGTTGTCGGGGGCGCCCGAGTCAAAGTAGATGCCGATCAGCACGTTGGCGTGCGCGTCGTTCGCGCACTCGGCACGTGCGGCCACGTCAGCGTGCACGCCCTGCACGGTCAGCTCGTGGTTGGCCACGTCTCCCGGCACCAGGCGCACAACCGAGCTGTTGCGGGTGCGGGAAACCACCACCCGGAAGCCCTCACGCCGCAGGATCGCCATCGTGTCGAGCTCCACCGGCAGCGTCTCGTCGGCCTCATAGATCGTCTGGCCGGTCTCGGTCCGGCCGACGGCACCGGGGTCGAGTCCGCCGTGCCCGGCGTCGAGGAACACCGTCAGATGGCGCCGGCCGGCGGTGGGGCCGAAGGCGACGCAGGCGCCGGGGCTGAACTGGGAGGGGTCGACGGGCGTGCCCGCGGCGGCCGATGAGCCGCCGGTCAACAGCACGGCACCCAGGCCGATCAGGAGCAGCGCGCCCAGCCACGGCCACCATGGCAGAGGCGAGCGGGGGTGGCGGGGGCCGGCGGGCGGCATCGTCGTCAAGCCTTCGCCGTCCGCATAACCCCCTCCTTCGGGCTGGGTGAGAAGTCGCTAAGGCCAGGGTCCCAAGGAGCGGACGTCGCGAGCGCTAAGCGGCCCATGCCGCTGGCCGCCGCAGATCTGGCATGACCGCTGCTCGCCCGCCAGCGGGCATGACCGTCGCTCGCCCGCCAGGGCTTGGCCAACCGGTCCGCCGACTGGGCCGTCAAGCTCCTTGGCGGGGTCGCCCCGAATAGCATGCAGCCGTGGTGTCGATCGGCGACGTGGTCACGATGGAGAAGATCGTCTCGCTGGCCAAGCGGCGCGGGTTCGTGTTCCCCTCCAGTGAGATCTACGGCGGGCTCGGCTCGAGCTACGACTACGGCCACTACGGCGTGCTGCTCAAGAACAACGTGCGCGGGCAGTGGTGGCGCGCGATGCTCCAGGAGCGCGACGACATCGTGGCGCTGGACTCGGCGATCATCCAGCACCCGCGCACCTGGCTGGCCAGCGGCCATCTGGAGGAGTTCACCGACCCGCTGGTGGACTGCCGGACGTGCAAGCTGCGCTTCCGCGCCGACCACATCGAGCAGGCGCAGTGCGGCCGCAGGCCCTCCAAGCATCCGGGCGAGACACCCGACTGCGACCTGACCGCCGCCCGGGCCTTCAACCTCATGTTCCAGACCACGATCGGGCCGGTGCAGGAGGAGGGGGCGACCGTCTACCTGCGCCCCGAGACCGCCCAGGGGATCTTCCTCAACTTCAAGAACTATCTCCAGTTCAGCCGCAAGAAGCCGCCGTTCGGGATCGCCCAGATCGGCAAGAGCTTCCGCAACGAGATCACCACCGGCAACTTCATCTTCCGCATGCGCGAGTTCGAGCAGATGGAGATGGAGTTCTTCGTCCCGCCGGACGAGGCCGAAACCTGGTACCGGCACTGGCTCCAGCAGCGGCTTGACTGGTACACCGCGCTCGGGATCCGGCCCGATCACCTGCGCCTGCGTGCCCACCAGGCCGACGAGCTCTCGCACTACTCCCGGGCCACCAGCGACGTGGAGTACCTGTTCCCGATCGGCTGGTCGGAGCTCGAGGGGATCGCCAACCGTGGTGACTACGACCTGCGCCGGCACGCCGAGTTCTCCGGCCAGAGGCTCGAGTACGTGGACACCGCGAGCGGCCAGCGCTACGTGCCCCACGTGATCGAGCCGGCCGCCGGTGTCGACCGGGCGTTGCTGGCCTTCATGGTCGACGCCTACGACGAGGACGAGATCGAGGGCGAGCGGCGGACGGTGCTGCGGCTGCACCCGGCGCTGGCCCCGGTCAAGGTGGCGGTGCTGCCGCTCGTGCGCCGGGATGGCCAGCCGGAGCTGGCCATGGAGGTCTACCGCGAGCTGCGACAGCGCTTTCAGTGCGAGTACGACGAGGGCGGGGCGATCGGTCGCCGCTACCGCCGCCAGGACGAGATCGGCACGCCCTGGGCGGTGACGATCGACCACCGCTCGCTTGAGGACCGCACGGTCACCCTGCGCGACCGCGATTCGCTGGCGCAGGAGCGATGGCCGATCGATGACCTGGGGGAGGAGATCGAGCGGCGGCTCAGGGCGCCGTGGCGCTCCCCGAAGCTCTACGGCTGACGGAGTCCGGATCAAAAAAATCGTGGTGCTACCACGATGCGCGCTGGGCGTCGGGCTGAGATCCTGCCCCCTGACCTCGCGGCATCGAAATGGGGCGTGAATCGAATGGGGGTAGCTATGTGTAAGGACGCGCGCCGTGTCGTTCTTGGTGTCGTCACCGTATTCGCGATTGGGCTGATCCCGAGCGTGGCTCAGGCAGCCGTGCCGGGTTCGCTCTCGCAACTGCCCGCGCCGAACAACTGCATCCAGCCCGGAGATCCCAGTAGCGAGTGCGGTACCGGGAATGGCACCGGGCTGGTGGGTGCGCAAGACATAGCCGTGAGCCCGGACGGCAAGAACGTGTACGTCGCGAGTTACGGCGACAACGCGATCGTCGAGTTCACGCGCAACGCCGACGGATCGCTGACGCAGCTCACCGGGTCAAACAACTGCCTCGCCGAGCACAACTCCACCCTCTGTGGAACCGACAGTGGTTACGGGCTCGAGTCGCCAACCGCGATCATCGTCAGTCCCGATGGCAAGAACGTCTATGTGGTGGGCGAGGAAGACAGGACCGGCTCGATCGCCACGTTCACGCGCAACGCGGACGGATCGCTGACCGAGCTCGGCTGCATCGAGGAGCACGGGGGTTCCGGTTCCGGCTGCGGCACGACAACCGGCCAGGGGCTCGCTAATCCCTACCACCTGGCGATCACCCCCGATGGAAGGAACATCTACGTCGCTGACGGCGGCCGCAGTGGTGACGAACGGGGCCGTGTCTGAGTTCTCGCGCGACCCGCGCACCGGAGCGTTGACCGAGCTCGGGTGCATCGAGGAGACGCCGACCGTCGCGGACGAGTGCGCCACCACCGGCAAGGGGCTGTGGTCGGTCAACCAGGTGATCGTGAGCTCCGACGGCAAGAACGTCTACACGGCGCTCGACAACACCCCGGGGGCGATCGCCGAGTTCGTGCGAGACCCGGTCACCGGGTTGCTCACCCAGTTGCCCGCGCCGAATGACTGCATCCAGCAGCGCTCAACCAGCTCGGGCTTCGGGGCCGGCGAGTGTGGAACCCAGACCGGCCTGGGCATCAACAACGTCTACGGACTCGACGGCTCGCCGGACGGCCACAACGTCTACAGCGCGTCGATCGACGGCACCTCCCCGATCGCCGAGTTCTCCCGTGAGAGCACCACGGGCGCGCTCACCCAGCTGGCCAAGCCCAACGATTGTCTGGAGGAGCATGGCGGCACCGATCAAGTGGGCTGTGGCAACCAGACCGGCCATGGCCTCAACGGTGCCTATGACCTCAAGGTCAGTCCGGATGGCCAGAACGTGTATGTCGTCTCCACGGGTGGGTTGGCCTCCGGCGACGCAATCGTCGAGCTGGCCCGTAACAGCGACGGCTCGCTCACCCAGCTGGCCAGCCCCAACGACTGCATCCAGGAGACCGGGGGGACCGACTGCGGCACCACCGACGGCCATGGCATCACCAACCCACTCGGCCTGGCCATCTCGCCGGATGGCGCCAATGTCTACGTCGCCGCGGCCGGGGCCCGGGATCCGCTGGCCGAGTTCGCGCGGGTGGTTCCGCCTGCGACGCCGCCGGCGACGCAGAGCTCGAGCTCACCGCCACCGAACTCGCAGCCGCAGACCGCCCAGAGCTCGCCCCCGGCGCAGCCGGCGGCCAAGAAGCCCAAGGCCAAGAAGACCAAGAAGCACCACAAGAAGCGCAAGAAGCACAAGAAGGCGGTGCGCGCCAAGCGGATCAAGCGGCCCGCGCCCACCTTCACGGGCTAGCGTCGACCGACAGGCTGAGGGGTTCCACGCTCCGGGTTCCACCCCGGAGCGTGGAACCCGGCCGAACGACTCGCCCAAAATCATGGTCGGTCCACGATGCGAAGCCAGCCCGGATCTGAGAACTTCAAGTTGGCAATTACGCCGGGGGCTGCATCTAAGGGGCGCGCGGCGCAATCGGGAATCTACCGGGGCACATCGACACACATCGGGGTCGAGATTCAGTCGCTCGACCCCACCCACGTGAGCGAAGTTGATTGCCAGACGGATGACGGTAACGAGACTTCCTGCGGTTCTGCGACGAATCCAACCTGTTTGAGCCAGTGCACCTATTCGCCTACCGTCACGGATGGCGTTCACCGTCTGACCGTCAGCTACCGATTCTACGGAGGCGGAGAGGCCGAGACCTTCAGCTTTCACACCTTTGGCGAACCGCCGCAGACGACGCTCACCCTGCCTCTTCAACCGGCCGAGAACATGAACCCTCCGCAGAGCATGGAATATCCGCGATTCAACCTGGTGGGGGGCGCCAATCTTGATGCGCTCCCTCTGACCGACCAATGCATGCTCACCACTCCTCCGTCCACGACGGGCCAGTGGGGGTCCTGCAGTCTGCCCCGACTCGAGCTGCTGGGCGTGTACGACCTGCGGGCACGGTTCGTCGACATCTTCGGCCGCGCCGATCCGGAGCCGCCGTCTTACATCTTCAGCCCGACGCCGTGCCGTGCGCGGGTGCGGGGCAGGATGCCCACGATGGCCGATATCCTCCGGCGAGGCCTGCGGCTCGGCGTGATGTGCGTTCAGCCGTCAAGTTTCGAGGTCGATCTCAACCTGCCGGACTGGTACGTCTCCTACTGGCAGATCCCATCTCCAGCACTCGGGTACGTGGTCGGCCAAAGCACTCGGGCGCTGCAGACCATGTACTTGACCGTGCACATGCTGCGGGGTATTCCGCGTCCGCTGTCTAGGTTCCTGACCACGCGCGGGCGGGTGCCGCTTGAGCTGCTGACACTGCCGCACGGGTCCTACGGAATGACTCAGCTGAAATCGAGCAACGTCAGGGGCTGACGAAAGGCGCGGGGAGTGCTGTACTGCCGTGCCGGCGCCCGTCGGTCCACCCTGCGTCACGCGAGCGGATGGACAGAGGCAGAACGCCTCGGCCCAACGGCATCCCGAGCTCGGCGAAGCGCTCCGCGCATCCGCGAAGGCAGGCCCGGGCTCGGGTGCGGCCCGACCGGCTGCGGCTGCCCCCCACGATCCCGAGCAGCTCTCCCACTACGCGCGTGCCCACCAGCGACGTCAAGTATCTGCTCCACGCCATCACTACGCCCGGCCCGTGGTGCGTCACACGGCAAAGCGGCCGCCAACCCTAACCGGGTAGCGGCCGGTCGTCTCAGGCTGAGCGTCGGTCGGGATCCCGAGCTCCAAGCGCGCCGGCCAGCTCGCGTCGAGAGGTGATACCGAGCTTGGCGTAGGCGTGGGTGAGGTGGGTCTCCACCGTCCGCCGAGTGACGAACAGAGCCTGCGCGATCTGGTCGTTGGAGCGCCCCTGTGCCGCCAGCCGCGCCACCCGCAGCTCGGATTGGGTGAGGGTCGGCTGCTCCGAGCGACGCAGCGGGCGTCCGCCGGCCGCGAGTAGCTCCTCGCGGGCGTGGATGGCGAGCGCCTCCGCGCCGTATGCCTGCGCCAGGCGGAGCGCGGCCGCCAGAGGCTCGCGGGCCGCGCGTCGCGAGCCCGCGCGCCGTAGCACCCCGCCGAGAGCGAGGGCGGCGTGTGCCTCCCATGGCCGGGCGCCGAATTCGCGCGCGCGCTCGCGGGCGGCGCTCAGGTGAGCCGCGGCCTGCTCGAGCTCGCCCAGCGCGGCCGCCAGGAGCCCCAGCGTGTGGGCGACTGGTGGTCCCGCGGTGGCCACGCCCGAGAGGCAGTAGCGATCGGCATGCGGTGCCAGCTCGCCGTACACGAGCTCGGAACGAGCGCGATCGCCCGCCCGGGCGGCGACGCGTCCCGCGGCCGAGAGCACGGCGAGCCATACGAAGTCCTCGTGCGTATCGGTGAAGTTGTGCGCTGCGAGCAGCTCGAGCTGTTCGCGTGCTCGGCTGACCTCGCCGGCCTCCGCGCACGCCTCCGCGAGGAACGCTCGCGCGAGCGGGACTCCGGGTGCTGCGCTCACCAGCGTCTCGAGGTGCGGGCGCAAGTCGGCGAGCGAGCCGACCTGCTGGGCCAGCATCAGTTGCCAGAGCAGCCCGAGCTGCGCCGCGACTTCCGGCTCGATTTCGGACATCACCGGGAGCACCGCCTCGATCGAGGACCTTGCGTCAAGGAGCCGACCGTCCACCAGCGCCACCAAGATCCGCAGCGCCTCCGCTCGCACCTGTTGGATCGGGGTCCGCAGTTCCTCGGCGACCCGGAGCGCAGCGGCAAAATGCTCGTCGAAGGCAGGCCGGTCGGCCAGCTCCAGCGCCTGACCGACGGCGGTGCAGTGCAGGTGCATGGCCAGATCGCGCCGGCCCCGCCGGTGGGCGTCGTCGACCAGATGGGCTGCCTCGGCCAGCAGCTCGGATGTATAGGTCGGGTACCAGAGGACGACCTGGCGCACGGTTCGGCCCTCGATCTCGGCGTCGTCACTGCCCAACCGGTGTGCCGTGGCGATCGCCTCGTCGATCAGCCGCCGGCGATCCTCCAGCGGGTCGAGGAAGAAGCGCTCCAGCACGAGGGCGGTCGTCAGCCGGGCGCTCAGCACGTCGGGTCTGCCGTCGATTGCCGCGAGTCCTCGCTGCAGCAGCGCGATCGTGTCCGAATTCGCGGCGCCAGCCCGGTGCAGGTATCGCTCAAGCCCAACCCCCAGCGCAGCCCTGGCCACGCGGGTCCCATCTCCGGCGCGCTCGGCGAGATCCGCAGCGCGGACGAACGCGGCGTGCGAGCGATCGAGCTGGGCGGCGCGGTAGCGCGCGCTCCCCAGCGCAATCTCGACCTCGTACTCCTCCCACGGCGAGCACGCGGCACCCGACGCGATCGCTTCCAGCGCGAGCTCGAGGTTCTCCGCCTGCTCCTCGAAGGCGTAGCGGCGATTCGCCTCCTCGGCGGCCTGGCGGGCGTAGCGCAGCGTTTGAGACGCCGTGCCGAGCGTCATCGCCTCGCCAAAACGCGCGGCCAGCTCGGCACTGCGCGCGGGCGGAGCGCCGGCCGCTTCGATTGCCTCCCCGGCGCGAAGATTCACCAGCGCCCGCCTGGACGGGGACATTCCCTCGCGGAGCGCTTGCCGGATCAGGGCGTGCTCGAAGGTGACCCGCACCGGCGAACCGGACCACTGACGAACCACTCCCGCCTCCGTGGCCGTGTCCAGCGCCTCCACGGTCTCCTCGAGCGAGAGCTCGGCGACGGCAGCGGCTTCGTCGAGCGCAAATTCCGTCCCCAGCACCGAGGCCGCCTGTAGCAGAGTCGATGCTGGCGCTCCCAGCCTGTGGATCAGTGAAGCCGCGAGGTCATGGACGTCGCTTGGCACCGGCAGCCCGCCGTCCTCGTAACGCAAGCGATCGCGGATCTGGCCGTCAGGATTCAGCAGCAGCCCCGCGCTGGAGAGGTGTCGTAGCGTCGAGCGCACGTAGAAGGGATTCCCGGCGGTGTAGCCGTGAAGCTCGCTGACCAGCCTGCCAGGTGGGGTGCGACCAGCCCATTCAGCCGCGAGTGCGGCCACCTCGTCGAGATTCAGTCCCTCAAGCGCCACCTCGTGCAGGGCGCCACGGCGACGCAGGTCGCCCAGCGCCGAGTGCACCGTGTGTCCGCGATCGGGATCGGGAACCCGCAGCGTGCCGAGCAGGGTCAGCCGACCCTGGGGCGGGCGAGCGGCCAGGTAGTTGACCAGCGCGAGCGTTGACGGCGATGCCCACTGCAGGTCCTCGAGCACTACCAGCGTCCGGCGGCGAGCGCTCAGGCTTCGAAGCGTGGCGAGGACCGCTTCGAACATCCGCAGTCGGGCCAGCTCCTGATCCGGCGCAGGCGCCTGATCGGAAGCCGCGGCGAGGCGAGGTACGAGCGGCGTGAGCGCAGAGCGCAGGTCGGCTCTCAAACTCTGCGCGGCGCGAATCGGGATGGGATGCTCGAGCAGCTCGACAAACGGCCCGTACGGCGCGGCCGGTCCCGCGTCACAACGTCCATAGAGAACGAGTCCCCGCTCGCTCGCGACCTCAGCCGCAAACTCAGCCGTGACCCGCGTCTTCCCGGCCCCCGCCTCGCCGGAGACGACCAGGAGTCCTCCCGCCTGCTCCGCGGACGCGGCGGCATCGTGAAGAGCTTCGAGTGTTGAGCGCCGCAGCACGACGTGGGGCGTCGAGAGCGCCTGCGTGAGCGCAGCGGGAAGCGCCACGCCCAACTCGCTCACCCGGATCCCGATCGACTCAGGGGCCCCGGCCACGGCTGGTCACTCTAAAGCAAAAGTTCGTGGTCAGACCACGATGACGTCGACGCTCGCTCCTGGAATGATCGAGCTTCCAGCGAACCACGGCGTTGCGTATAAGGGGGAGGTCCAGGTGCTGACGGAGGGAGCTGTGCGGTTGGTCGGGTCGAGGAGGACCCTGGGGGCCGCGGTGGCGGCGATCGCCGTCCTGGCGCTGCTTGGCAGCGCGGGACCGGCGCGCGCGGCCAGCAGTTGGACGGTGACGACGACCGCGGATGACGCGGTCGGAAACCCGGCGCGGTGCAGCAACGGGCAGTGCCCGACGCTCCGAGATGCGGTCGCCCAGGCGGACTCGGACTCCGGCGACACGATCGTGCTCCCGGCGTCCTCGCAGCCATACCAGCTGCTGAACGGCGAGCTCCCGCTCACCAGCAACATGGAGATTCAGGGCGCTGGCCCCGCAAGCGTCACGATCAATGCCAACAGCACCAGCCGCGTGTTCGAGATTCCCAGTGGAGTGACGGTGACGGTCTCGGGCATCACGTTGACGGGCGGCAACAGCTCCGGGGTCAACGCAGGCGCCGGCGGCGCGATCTACGTCGCGGGAGTCCTGAACCTCGACAACAGCAGCGTCACCGGCAACACAGCATCCACCTCCGGCGGCGGGATCGATACCAACGGAACGCTGAACGTCGACCACAGCACGATCTCCGAGAACCGGGTGAATTCGGGATACGCCATCGGCGGCGGGATCGACTGCTTCTGCACCCAGGTGACGGTCACCGACAGCACGATCTCGGGAAACAGCGTGTTGCTGGGCAGCGGCAACCAAGGGGGCGCCATTCAATACACCAGCTCCAATCCGCTGGTCCTCAGCGGCAGCACGATCTCCGGCAACGGGGCTCAGGCCGCGGGCGGCGGACTGTACCTCGCCGGGCCCGCGACCCTCACCAACGACACCATCACCGGGAACCTCGCAGGATGCCCGGGGGTGCTCTGCGGTGACGCGCGGATTCCTGGCACCGGCGGCGGGATCGACCAGGAGCAGGACGGGCTGAGCATGACCAACCTGACGCTGGCGGCCAACGATGACAGCGGCGGCTCCGGCGCGAACTATTACAACGGGGACTCCTATGGAGCGACCACGCAGAACACGATCTTCGCCGCGGCGCCGTCCGGTGAGACCGATTGCGACGGCGTCGGCGCAATGGCGCAGTCGCAGGGCGGCAACCTGCAGGACGAGAATCCCTCGAACTCGAGTCGGGATTGCTGGTACGGCTCCCAGTCCACCGACCAGGAGAGCTCGAGCGCCAACCCGAAGCAGGGCCCGCTGGCGGACAACGGCGGCCCCACCCAGACGATGGCGCTGCTACCAGGAAGCGCGGCGATCGACAGGGCGGTAACGGTTTCCTCGCTCAGCACCGATCAGCGCGGCGGCCCGCGGCCGCAGCCGCCGGGGGGTGCCTACGACGTGGGGGCCTACGAGGTCGGGGCGATCATCGATATGTCGCTCTCGGACTCGGGGTCCCCCAACCCGGCGACGGTCGGCCAGACCGTGACCTACACGTTGACGGCGACGAACAACGGACCAACCGGAACGAACAGCAGCTCCTCCTCGGATCCCGCATATCTGGTGTCGGTCACCGAGACGCTCCCGAGCGGGGCGACGTTCCAGTCCGCGAGCGCTTCCCAGGGCTCGTGCAGCAACGCGTCCGGAACCGTGACCTGCAACCTGGGCACGATCGCCCAGGGGGCGTCGGCGACGGTCTCGATCAGGCTGATCCCCCGGTCGCCGGGCACGCTGACCGATCCCGCGACCGTCTCGAGCAGCGCTCTTGACCCGAACACCGCCAACAACACCGCCAGTGCCACCGTGCAGGTCAACCCCGCGCCGGCCGCGGGGGCGAAGCCGGCGGCCGTGACCAATGGCGCAAGCAGCGTCACCTTCGACGGGGCGATCGTTCACGGGAGCGTCAATCCCGAGGGCGCGCCGGCCACTTACTACTTCGAGTACGGGAGGACGACGAGCTACGGATCGCGTACCGCAAGCCATGACGCGGGCTCCGGGACCAGTTCCCGATCGGTCAGCCAAAGCCTGACCGCGCTGCGCGCCCACACGCTCTACCACTACCGGCTCGTCGCGCAGAATGCGAACGGCATCACCTACGGCGGCGACCGCACGTTCAGAACGCCACGGCGGCCGTCGTTGCACGTGACCCCGCCGCGCGTGCGGGCCGGTTCCACGGTCCGCGTGTATGGCGACGCCGGCGGGTGCCCCCGCGGTGAGCAGGTCACGCTTTTGTCCTTCGCGTTCCCGCGTCAGCACGAGTTCGCCGGTGAGCCGGCCGTGTACGCGCGGGTCAGAAGCGGCGGAGTCTTCTCCACGACGACCCGCGCCGCGCCAGGCCGGACCCCGGGCCGCTACGTCATCACCGCCCGGTGTGGCGGCGGAAACCTCGGAGTGTCGGCGGATCTGACGGTGCTCGCGGTCGTGGTGCCGCGCTTCACAGGCTGAGCGGACTTCGCTACGGGGGCTGCAGGCTGGGCCGCACGCTCGGGAAGCCGGGCGTGCGGCCCCCGGGGGCGTTGATCCTCGGGTCGCGCTTAAGCTACAGTGGTGGAGGAATGGCCACCGCCGCCGCGGATAAGCCTCTCGCCGCCGATCAGATCTCCTACGAGGATCTCTACGCGCGCTGGGAGCACGGCAACTGGCGGGCCTCGGAGCTCGACTTCAGCGTCGACCGCGAGCAATGGCAGACCACGTTCTCGGAGATCGAGCGGCGGGGGGCGCTGTGGACCTACTCGCTGTTCTTCCACGGCGAGGACTCCGTCGCCGACAACCTCTCGCCCTACATCGACGCCGCTCCGCGTGAGGAGCAGAAGTACTTCCTCGCCACCCAGCAGGTCGACGAGGCTCGGCACGCGGTGCTGTTCGGGCGGTTCATGCGCGAGGTGGTGGGGGCGGGCAGCGACACCGCCTCCGCGCTGGAGGCGACGAGGCCCGAGCTGACGTGGGGCTTCAGGAAGGTGTTCGCCCGCCTGGACCGGATGGCGGACGAGCTGCGACGGGATCGCTCAAGGCCGAAGCTGGCGCAGGCCATCACCCTCTATCACCTGATCGTCGAGGCCTCGCTGGCCCAGCCGGGGCAGCACCTGATCGAGGAGTCGCTCACGCGACGTGACCTGCTGCCGGCCTTCCGCGAGGGAATGCGCAACGTCTCCCGCGACGAGCAGCGCCACATCGCCTTCGGCGTCAAGATGGTCGCCGACCTGATCCGCGAGGATCCCGACTGCCGGCCCGCCGTGGAGCAGCTGCTGCGCGAGGTGTTCCCCTACACGGTGGCGGTGTTCGTGCCGCCGGGCTGGGATGAGCGCTACGTGACCTACTTCGGCTTCACGCTCGAGCAGGTGTTCACCTACGGCGCGGAGATGATCGAGGCCCGCCTGCGCGCCGCCGGGCTTCAGCCGGAGACGCTGCGCGTGGGGATGCCATTCGACCTGCCGCCCGAGGAGCGAGCGCGGCGCGGGCTGGCCATGCTCCGCGCCGGCTATCTGGGTGAGCCGAACGGCCCGGTGAAGGCCGACCCGGCCGTGACCGCGATGCTGTTCGAGGGCCTCACCCGCTCGCTTGACCCCACGGCCGCACCCGGGGCCCGGATTCAGTGGGAGTTCAGCGATGCCGAGCCGTGGTTCGTGCAGATCGAGGGCGATCGCGCCCACGCCCAGGCGGGGCGGGTGGAGGACCCGGATCTGACCTTCAGCTGCCGCCTGCAGGATTGGGTGGACCTCTCGGCCGGGCGCATCGAGCCGTGGCGCGCGGCGCTGACCGGCAGGGTGCGCCCGCGCGGCAGGCTGCGGATGCTGCTGCGGGCACCCAGGCTCTTCGGGTAGTTGGACCTCGCCGTCTCGCTGCTGGCGCTCGTGGTGGCGCTGGTGGCGGCGGTCACGCGCCCCCCCTGGCTGCCGGAGTGGGCGGCCGCGGCGCTGGGCGCCGCCGTGCTGGTGGGGATCGGCGCGATCGGGCCCGACGGCGCGCGAAGCGCGCTGGGGGACCTCGGTCCGACGGTGGGGTTTCTCGCCGCGCTGCTCGTGCTCGCCGAGGGCTGCCGCCGCGAGGGCGTCTTCGCGGCGATCGGCAGCCTGCTGGCCGCGCGCGCCCGTGGGCGGCCGCCACGGCTGCTCGCGCTGACGTTCGCGGCCTGCGCCGCGGTGACGGCGGTGCTCGGGCTGGATGCCACCGTGGTGCTGCTCACGCCGGTCGTGTTCGTCACCGCCGCGCGGCTGCGCGCGAGCCCCCGCCCGCACGCCTACGCCTGCGCCCACCTGGCCAACTCCGGCTCGCTGCTGCTGGCCGTCTCCAACCTGACCAACCTCCTCGCCTTCCGCGCCAGCCGCCTGTCGTTCGTGCACTTCGCGGCGCTGATGGCGCTGCCCTGGCTGGCCGCGCTGGCGATCGAATGGGTGGTGCTGCGGCGCTTCTTCGCCGCTGAGCTGGAGCGGCCGGTGCCGCCGGCGATGGCGACGGAGCGCCCGGAGCTGCCGGTGTTCGCGCTGGCCGTCCTCGGGCTGACGCTGGCCGGGTTTGCGCTCAGCTCGCTGCTCGGCGTGGCGCCCGTGTGGTTTGCCGCCGCCGGTGCCGCGGCGATCACGGTGCCGGGACTGGCGCGCGGCCCGGACCGCTGGCGGGTGGTGCGGGCGGCCGAGCCGGGCTTTCTGGTGTTCGTACTCGGGCTGGGGGTGATTGTCGCCGCCGCCTCCGCGCACGGGCTGGGCGGCGCCGTGCGCACGCTTCTGCCCGGCGGCGGGTCGCTGGCGGACCTGCTGGCGACGGCGGCCATCAGCGCGGTGCTGGCGAACGTGGTCAACAACCTGCCCGCGACGCTGATCCTCCTGCCGGTCACCGCCGGGCTCGGTCACGGCCCGGTGCTGGCGATGCTGGTGGGGGTGAACATCGGACCCAACCTGAGCTACGCAGGCTCGTTGGCGACGCTGCTGTGGCGGCGGGTGCTGCACGCGGAGGACACCGAGGTCGACCTGTGGGAGTTCACGCGCCTGGGGCTGCTCACCGTGCCGGCGGCGCTGGTGGTGTGCAGCGTGCTCGTGTGGGCGGGTGTGAGAGGGTGGGGCTGAGATGCGGGCGTTGGTGTGGCTGGTCCAGGAGACGTGGCAGGCGACCGTCGAGCAGGCGAGCGCGCTGCTGCCCGGGGATGCGGAGGTGACGCTGCTGTACGTGGTGGACGTCGAGGCCCAGGAGGTGGCGCGAGGCGCACGGGCCGCGCTGCTTGGTCGTCGGCCGCCACCCGGGCCGGAGACCGAGCGGGTCCTCGAGCAGTCAGCCCGGGAGCTGCTGGAGGCGGCGGCCGGCCTGATCGGCCGGTCGCGTTCGCTGGTGCGCCGCGGGCGGCCGGAACGCGAGGTGGTCGCGGCGGCGGCCGGGTTCGATCTGGTGTGCCTGGCCCGCGACGGTGACCGTCGGCGGCTCGGCCCGCGCAGCCTGGGACCGGCAGCACGCTTTGTCGTCGACCACGCTCCCTGTCCCGTGCTGCTCATCTGGCCCGACCGCGCGCCGCCGGTCTCGACGCTCCCTCCGCCGCGGCACTGAGCGGCCGGGGCGCCGCGAGCCGAGCATGGTCTCGCGTGGGCGGCTCTCGCGTGGGCGGCGGACGCGTGGGCGGCGGAGCGGCGGACGCGTGGGCGGCTCTCGGGTGGGCGGCGGACGCGTGGGCGGCTCTCGGGTGGGCGGCGGACGCGGGTGCCGGGCGCCAGCACGTAGGCCAGCGAAGCCAGGTGGTGCACGAGTGCCGCGGGCAGGGGCCATGCGCTCAGCGCGTAGGCCAGCGGGGCCAGGTGCTGCGCGAGCGCCGCCGGGCGGGGGACATGCGCACTCAACTCGCCAAACACTCCGCCGCTGACGGGTGTGTGGCGGGAAGAGTGCGAAATTCGAACTTTCCCCGCCACGCAGTGAAGGTTCGTGCGGTGAATGGCGAGTTGAGTGCGCTCGCGGGTGCCGGTGGCGGCCGCGTCGGGTCGGGGCGAAAGGTGTGCGCTCGGCCTGATGCGACGCGGCGGTTTGCGCGGAGGAGCGCTGGCCCCCGGGTGTACGGCCGATCCCGGGGAGCGCTGGCCCCCGGGCGTACGGCGAGGACACTATTCGGCGGCTGCTGATGCGCCGGACTTGCGCTCGCCCCCGGGCGTACGGCAAGGACCCGGAGGAGTGCTGGCCCCGGGCGTAAGGCAAGGACCCGCCCGCCGGAATGCCGGACGCGCAGTTAGGGCTTTCTCACGGGAGGTTTAGCGTTTTCTTTCCACCCGCGCCGATCATGACGGTCATGCGAGCGAAGGGAACCATCGCCAGAGACGCGGGACTTGAGTTGATCTCCCGGGTGAACCGGTGGATGATCGCCGGCGCGGTGGCGGCCACCGGTGCGATCTCGCTCGCCGCCGCCAAATCCTTCCACGGACACACCGTCTCCACCGGGGGCGGGACGAGCGCGGGCACCGCCTCCACCGCCGGGAGCGGCGCAGGCGCCTCCGGAGCCGCGGCGACGGGGGGCTCGGGCTCCACCGGGAGCTCGGCCACCGGGAGTTCCATCACCGGCTCGAGCTCGGCCACCGGCTCAAACTCAGCCACCGGCTCGAGCGCGAGCAGCGGCTCAAGCACGAGCACCGGCTCGAGCGCGGGCAGCGGCGGCTCGGGCTCCGGGGCGGGGAGCGCCCTGCAGGCGCCGTCGCAGACGCCGTCGGCCTCCTCCGGCTCCACATCGTCCGTCGTCTCCGGCGGCTCGTAGTCGGCATGCTCAGCACGGCCGCCACCGCCGGCCCGAGCGCCTACTGGTACCTCACCCGTGGGACCGGGATCGTCGCGCTGATCCTGCTCACGGTGACCGTCGCCCTGGGGGTGGCCAACGCGCGCCGCCTGCGCACCCAGAGCCTGCCGCGGTTCGTGGTGGACGCCATCCACCGCAACGTGTCGCTGCTGGCCATGGTCTTCCTGCTCATCCACATCCTCACCTCGGTGCTGGACAGCTTCGCGCCGATCTCGCTGGTCAACGCGCTGATCCCGTTCACGGGCAGCTACCGGCCGCTGTGGCTCGGATTCGGAGCCCTGGCCTTCGATCTGCTGCTCGCGGTGCTCATCACCAGCCTGCTGCGGCGGCGCTTTGGCTACCGCGCCTGGCGTGGAGTCCACTGGCTGGCCTACGCGTCCTGGCCGATCGCGCTGCTGCACGGACTCGGAACCGGCAGCGATACCAAGACGGCCTGGATGCTGACGATCGTCGGCGGGTGTCTGATCGTGGTGATCGTGGCCGTGGTGGCGCGGGCGGTGTCCGGCTGGCCGCACCACGCTGGCGCCCGGCTGACGGCGCTGATCGCCTCGGCACTGGTTCCGCTGGGGCTGCTGATCTGGCTGCCCAGCGGGCCGCTGGCCGCGGGCTGGGCCAGGCGTGCCGGCACCCCCGCCGCACTGCTTGGCGGCACCGCGGTCGCAGGCGGCACGCAATCATCCCAAACCACCGCCTCCACCCGCACCGGCGCCTCGACCCGGTCGGCATCAAGCTCAAGCTCGCCCGGCTCCTTTGTGGCCGCGGCGAGCGGCACCGTCTCGCAACGCGAGCTGAGCGAGGGCCAGGCGGTCGTCGACATCTCGCTCTCGCTCGCCGGGCAGCGGCTGAACACGCTCGCCATCCAGCTGCAGGGTCAGCCGCTCGCCGAGGGCGGGCTGGAGATGACCTCAAGCCGGGTGACCCTGGGGCCGGCGTCCGATCCGATGGCCTACGCAGGCCAGGTGACCTCGCTGGCGGGAACCGATATCCGGGCGCAGGTTGGCGATGCGGCCGGGCAGCGGCTGACGCTCACCGTCCGCCTTGACCTCAACCCGGACGCGGGCACCGCCAGCGGCACGGTGAGCGCCACCTCCTAACAGTCGTTTGCTCAAACCGGGTCGCGCACCGGCCCTGTCCTGTCGACGACGCCTGTGGTCAGCCATCGGCCACTTCCCCCGGGCGTTTGGCCCGCGCGCACGCTCTCGTCGACGGTGCCGAACGGGTTGCGCCCGTCCCCCGGGCGTTTGGCCCGCGCACCAACCTGGTGCGACGACGCGCCGGGGTCGGAGCCCGCGCCGCCACAGCCCGCAGCACCCGCCCCCGCAGCCCGCAGCCCTCGCAGCCCGCGCCCTCGCAGCCCGCAGCCCGCAGCCCCGCCGTTAGCGCGCCCTGAGGCGCCCGTCGCCACGCGGTCGCCGGCGCGGAGCGGGCTCCCCACGCCCGCGCGGGTGCCCCCGTCGGCGCCCGCGCCGGCGCCGGCGAGCCTCGACCGCGAAGCTGAGCGCGCAGATCAGCACGATCAGGGCCCCGAGCAGCCCCACCACCGCCCAGCCGGGGGCCAGCACGACGATCAGGACGGTCAGCACGACGGCCAGCGCCATGTCCACGATCAGGGCGCCGCGACTCACAGCGGCAGCCTCCGGAACAGCGGCCGGGGCAGATGCCGAAGCAGCGCGAACACCAGCCGCAGCCGCCCCGGCACCCACACCGTATGGGCGCGGCCGGCGAGCGCGCGCACGGTGGCATCGGCCACCGCCTCGGCGGAGGTGGCCATCGGCGCCGGCTTCAGACCGCGGGTCATCTTCGTGGTGACGAAGCCCGGGCGCACGACCAGCACGCGCACGCCCGACCCGGCGGTGGCATCCGCCAGTCCCTGCGCCAGCGCGTCGAGCCCCGCCTTGGCGGCGCCGTAGATCGCGTTGCTCGCCCGGGGACGCTCGGCGGCCACCGTGGAGAGCACCACCAGCGTGCCCGAGCCCTGCTCGCGCAGGCGGGCCAGGCACTCGAGCAGCAGCGATCCCGCCCCCAGGAAGTTCGTCTCCATCACCTCGAGCGCCTCCCGGCGCTCGGCGTCAAGCCCGGCCTGGGCGCCGAGCACGCCGACCGCCAGCACCACCGTGTCAAAGCCGCCGGAGTGGGCGAAGGCGCGGGTCAGCACCTCGCCGTGGGCGGCGGGGGCGTTGGCGTCCAGCTGATCGCAGCGCCCGCCCCGGATGCCCTCGCGCTCGAGCTCGCCCAGCGCCCGCTCAAGCGTCTCTCGCCGCCGGCCGAGCAGGTGCGGCTGCACCGGACCCTCGCGCGCCAGCCGGCGGACGATGGCCAGACCGATCTCGGAGGTGCCGCCGAGCAGCAGCACCCGGTGGGGAAGCGGGTGCTGGGAGCCTGCCGGGGAAGGCGAGCGGCGGCCGGAGGCGCTGGCAGCCGGACGGGGCGTGGAGCGCACGGGCGCGAGCAGCCCCGTCCGCCGGGCCAGATCAGAGCGCCACAGCTGAGCGGGATCGGCCTGCGCCTGGGCATCACGCCACTCCTCGAGCCTCGGATACATGGCGGGCAGCAGCTCGGGTCGCAGCCGGGCGTCCTTGGTCAGGTACACGCGGCCGCCGGCCTCGGCCACGAGCTGGTCGAGACGGTCGAGCGCCGCCTCCAGGCCCGGTGCGGCCCGAGGCAGGTCAAGGGCGAGCGTCCAACCCTCCATCGGGAACGACAGCGGGAACGCGTTGGCCGGCCCGAAGTCCTTGAGCACGGCCAGGTAGCAGGGCACGCGGGAGCGTCGCAGCTCTTCGATCGCCCGCGCGAGCACGGCATCGGCACCGGGAGGGACCACCAGCTGGTACTGCACGAATCCGCGGCGGCCATACAGGCGAGGCCAGGCGGCCAGCCCGTCCAGCGGGAACATGTGGCTGCCGATGCTCTCCAGAACGCCGCGCTGGCGACGGGGAGCACGGTGAAAGCGAAGCGCGTTGAACGCCCGCACGGTGGCCGGTCGCAGCACCCCGCCCGGCCAGCCCGGGGGGATCGTCGCTCGGGCGGGCACGGTCGCCGTGGCGCGGGAGGGTCGCGGCAGCTGGCTCTCCGGCAGGTGCTCGGCGCGGGTCACGATCCCCCGCGCCGGGACCCGGCTCAGCAGGTCAAGCCACGCCACCCGGTAGGAGCCACCCGGCGCCGCCAACGCCGCCAGCGCCTCGTCGAGGCTCTCGACCCGGTCCAGGTCGACCGTCAGGGCGGCGCCGCTCACCGGGCGCAGGCGGATCCGCGCCCACACGATCAGCCCGGTGAGGCCCATCCCGCCGATCGTGGCCGCGAACAGCGGGTCGCCGGCCTCGGCCTCAAGCTCGTGCAGCTCGCCGCTCGAGCTGAGCAGCCCCAGCGCCTCGACGTGCGAGCCGAACGTGCCCGCGCTGGCGTGGTTCTTGCCGTGGATGTCGCTGGCGATGGCGCCTCCGACCGTCACGTGCTGGGTTCCGGGCAGGACGGGGATCATCCAGCCCCGGGGCACGAGGTCCTCGAGCAGCCGGGCCAGCGTCACTCCCGCCTGCGCCGTCACCGTGCCGCGTTCGGCGTCGAGCTCGTAGCCGTCCAGCCGGGTGGTCTCGATCACCAGGCCTCCCTCCAGCTGGGCGGCGTCGCCGTAGCTGCGGCCCAGGCCGCGGGCGATCATCCCGCGCTCGCCGTAGCCTAGGGCGCGCCAGGCCTCCAGCTCGCCGGTCAGCGCCTCGGCCTGCCGCGGACGCACCAGACGGGCGGTGACCGGTCGGCCGCCGCCCCAGCCGGTGAGCCGGGCGCTCGCGATTGGCTCGGCCGCCAGCGGCGGCGCGGCCGCGCGCGTGTCAGCTGGCGGCATGGACGCCGAGCGCAAACAGGGCCAGCCACAGGACCCCGACGACCTGAAGCAGGCGATCACGCAGCACCAGCTCCTCGGGCGATTCGCCCCGGCCGGCGGCGATCAGCACGCCGTAGCGGACGATCCCGGCCGCGAACGGGACGATCGTCAGCGGTCGCCAGGGGACGCCGTTCACGTCCGGCAGCCTGGAGGCCCACATCGCGTAGGCGACCAGCGCGACGGCGCCGCTGCCCAGCAGGATCAGCCGCAGCCGGGCCACGGTGTAGCCCTCGAGCACCCGCCGTCTGCCCGCCAGGGCGCCGCTGCTCAGCACGCGGGCGAGCTCGGCGTGGCGCTTGCCCGCCGCCACGAACACGGCCGCGCAGGTGACGACCAGAAGAAACCAGCGCGACAGGGTCACCGGCGGCGCCACGCCGCCGGCGACCGCCCGCAGCACGAACCCGCCGGCGATGGCGACGATGTCCAGCAGCAGCAGATGACGCCACACCAGCGTGTAGCTCAGGGTCAGCGCGACATAGGCGGCGCCGACGAGCAGCAGCAGCGGTCGCACCGCGAAGCACAGCCAGAGGCCGAGCCCGATCAGGAGAAGGCCGAGACCGACGGCGAGCCGCTCGTCGAGCTGGCCCGCGGCCACGGGGCGAAGGCGCTTGACCGGGTGCAGGCGATCCTCCTCGGCGTCACGGACGTCGTTGATCGCGTAGATGCCAGAGGCGAGCAGGCAGAAGGCGAGAAACGCCAGGCCGACGCGGACCGGGACATCGTCGTGGCCGAGCGCTCCGGCGGCGCCCGCGGCGGCGATCACGAGCAGGTTCTTGATCCACTGCCGGGGACGCAGGGTGACCAGCGCGGCGGTGAGCAGCCCCCGTTGGGGGAGGGCAGCGGCGTGTGCGACCGGGGAAGCCTGGGTGGAGGGCTGTGCGGCGCCCGCCCCACTCAGGGCAGGTGCCTGCGCCGAGGCAGGTGCCTGCGCCGAGGCAGACGCCTGCGCCGAGGCAGGCGCCTGCGCCGCCGACGGCAGGCGCACCGTCGCTTCCGAACCTGACATCGTCATGACCGTATGCTGATTCTCTCAAGAGTTGCTGTGGCCAACATGAGGAGCCTCTCAGCATCAGCGTGTGCGACGAGCCGCTTGGCGCGGGCCATCGGCCTCTCCGCGCCGCCTGACACACGCCGCAGCGCGCCAGCGGGGGTGAGGTACGACAAAGGGCTTGAGAGCGGGCTGGCACGCCGCAGCGCGCCGGCGGGGGTGAGGTACGACAAAGGGCTTGAGAGCGGGCTGGCACGCCGCAGCGCGCCGGCGGGGGTGTGCCCGCCGGCCCCGCTGATCCACGTCGAGTCGGCGCTCAACATGAGGACCCTCTAAGCATGTCTTTAGCCACGGGTGCAGACATCCCTGCAAGCTGAGCGCGAATGCTGACCTCGCCCCGAGAGCCCCTGCCATACACCGTCTACCGTGTGCGTCCTCCCCACCCGGGATGGGGCTGGCGGCGGATTCGCCGCATCCTGCTCGCCGCCGGGCTGATCAGCCTGATCCCGGCGCTGGTGTCGTTCGCCAGCACGATGACCCAGCCGTCGAACTCGAGCTTCTTCATCAACGCGGTCGAGTGGATGCGCTCCAACGGCGCCCGGGCGCTGGTCAACGCGATCGAGAACGAGTACTACTCGCTGACCGCGCCGGCCAAGGGCGGCCCGCCGCTCAAGCACCTGAGCAGGCAGCAGGGGGCGCTGGCGGTCAGACCCCCGGCACCGGTGGTGGTTCACCACTACTACCGGCCACCCAACATCGTGCCGCTGACCCGGGGGCTGCCGGGCGAGGGCGTGTGGGAGCCGACCTACGCCGACGGCGGGTCGCGGCCGCCGGTGCTGATCACCCAGTTTCGCCCCGATCCCGCCGACTATCCTCAGGTGGTGGTCGGCGTGGCCTGGATCGACCACACGCGCACCTCGATCCAGCTGTATCCGGGAATGCAGGAGCCGAGCGTGCCGATGGCCAACCGGGGCCCGGAGGAGGTGCCGATGTCGCTGCGCTCGCGCCTGGTGGCCACCTTCAACAGCGCCTTCAAGCTGTCGGACTCCGGGGGGGGATTCGTCTACAACGGCCACACCTACGCGCCGATGCGCGACGGGTACGCGACGATCGTCAAGTACACCGATGGCAGCGTGAACATCATCAGCTGGACGGGTGGCCCGCAGGCGCCGCCGGACGTGGTGTGGGCGCGCCAGAATCTGCCGCTGATCGTCGACGGCGGCCGACCGAACCCCAACCTCAACGACAGCTCGCAATGGGGGGCGACGCTCGGCAACCAGGCGCTGGTCTGGCGCTCGGCGGTCGGGATTGACCGCCACGGGAACCTGATCTACGCGGCGGGCCCGGACCAGGGGCTCAACACGCTGGCCTCAACGATGATCCACGCCGGTGCCGTGCGCGCGATGGAGATGGACATCAACACCTACTGGACGAGCTTCATCACCTACCGCTACCCGGGCGCGCAGGATCCCGCCAACCTGCTCTCCTCGATGGACCGCTCGCCGTTTCGCTACCTGACCCCAGACGATCGGGACTTCTTCGCCGTCTATCTGCGCTGAGCGGGCGCTGGCCGTGCTCGCCCTGGCCGCGCTGCTCGCCGGCTGCGCGAGCCACAGCCCGCACGCCTCCGCCCGCCGGCGGGAGGCGAGCGCCCGGTCCTTCGCCGGCCGTCCCGCCACCGCCAGCACCGCCACGGGCGCGGCCACCACGTCCGCCGCCACCCCCCAGCACGCCGCCTCCCGGCCGCAGCCGCCGTTTGCCGTCGGCGAGATCACGCTCACGCTGACCGACTCCAGCCGCAGCGTCACCTTCCCCGGGCAGCCGCCCCAGCCGCGCCGACTGGTGACGTTCGTGCGCTACCCGCTGGCGCGGGGCCGCTTTCCGCTCGTCGTGTTCGGGCACGGCTTCGCGGTCACGCCGGGGATCTACGCGCGGCTGCTGCAGGCGTGGGCGCGGGCCGGGTTCGTGGTCGCCGCGCCCGTCTTCCCCCTGGCCAACGCCGACGCGCCCGGCGGCCCCAATGAGGCCGACCTGGTCAACCAGCCGCGCGACATGAGCTTCGTGATCGGCCGGCTGCTGGCGCTGAGCGCCGGTCGGCACACGCCGTTCACGCTCAGGGCGGACGAGATCGCGGTGGCCGGGCAGTCCGACGGCGGGGACACCGCCCTCACGGTCGCCTACGACTCGCGCTTTCGCGACCGCCGGATCCGCGCCGCGGTGATCCTCTCCGGGCAGGAGATCCCCGGCCTGGGCGGCTATGACTTCCCCGCCGGCAGTCCGCCGCTGCTGGCCACCCAGGGCCTGGCGGACACGATCAACCCGCCCGCCACCACGTTCGCCTTCTGGCAGGCCGCCCGGCCGCCCAAGTACCTGCTGACGCTGCCCGGAGCGCCCCACCTCGGCCCCTACACCGACCAGCAGCCTCAGCTGGGGGCGGTGGAGCGGGTGACGATCGCGTTTCTCGACCGCTACCTGCGGGGTCAGCCCGCTCGCCTGGCGCGCCTGGTGGCGGCCGGGGGCGTGCCCGGCGTGGCGGTGCTGCGGGCGGACGGGGGGTAGGCGCGGGAGCCTCGCCCGTCGCCGCCCCGCCCGCCGTTCAGGGCAGCGTCACCGCCAGCGGCGGGGAGGTACCGGGCACGGTGGCCGCGTCGCCTGGGGTGCGGCCGATGATCAGGTAGCGCCCGGGACGGCGCACCGGCAGCCGGGCCTGAAACCGGCCGTGGGCGACCGGCACCCGCCGGCTCACCACCGGTCGCCCGTGCGGGGCGGCGGCCCGGAGGACCTGGAGGGTGACCTGCGGAGTGCTGGGCGCGACCGTTCCGCCCACCACGAGCGGACTGATCGAGCGCAGCTGCAGCTCGATCACCGGCGCCACCGCCAGGAGCGTCCAATCCGAGACGCTGGCCGGAGGGTCGCGGTGGAGCGCGCGGACGAGCAGCTTGCGCTGCGGGGCGAGCGCGAACGACCACGTCCCGTCGGGGGCGGTGGTGAGCGTGGCCAGCGTCGTGGGGCCGCCCGGGGCCAGCTGCTGGAGCTCGATCGGCGCCCCGGCCAGTGGCGCCCCGGACAGCGACCGCAGGGCGCCTGAGACCGTCACCTGTGCGCCCGGCGCGAGTGGGCCGGCGGGAGCGGCGATGGTCAGACGGGCGGGGGTGCCGGCCAGCGCCAGGATGCGCGGGCGGAGCGCGGGCAGCTCGTCGTAGAGCGCGTTGCCCGGGCAGTCGGTGGAGTCGCCGTCGCGGTGCCCGGCCACCCGCGGAAGCGACACGCGGGCTCCGGGCGGGAACGGCGTGTAGATCGCGCCGGACGGCTCCACGGTGACGGTCACCCGGCCGGAGCAGGGGACGCCGTGCAGCGAGAGCTTCCAGGCCACCAGCCGCTGCAGCGCGCCGATCGCGGCCGGCGAGGGGACCACGTTCATGAAGTCGCCCAGCATCGCCACGCCGGTTGACTGCATGTTGTAGCCGCCGGCCTGGGCGCCGATCACCGCCATGTCGATGCCGCCCGCCCGCGCCTCCCAGATGCGGCCGTAGGCGTCGATGATGAAGTTGTAGGCGATGTCCCAGAAGCCGCGGACGCGCACGTGGTAGGCGAAGATCGCCCGCAGCATCGCCGGCACCTCGCCGGCGCTGTAGCCGTTGGGGTTGACGGTGTGGTGCACGAAGGCCAGCTTGACGGTGCCGTACTCGGGCGGGTGGGTGGGAGCCGCCAGCCCCTGCGCCCAGGCCCGGCGGGCGATGATCGGCGGCTGCCCCGGGCCGGCGTCCAGCCGGGGCGTGGCCAGCGGCAGGCCGCCGGCCGCCTCGGCGCCGGGGGGAACCTCCGCCCGCACGAAGTGAAGCCGCACGCCGCTCACCGGACGGTCGCTGCGCAGCTGCACGCGCTCGGCCGGCCCGGTCCACACCGGCTCGCCGAACTGTCCGCTCTCCGGTGGCTGGCCGTCGCCGTCGTGCCCGAGGCTCGAGGCGTCGACCCACGGGCTCCAGCGCCCTGTCGGCGCCTGTGCGCGCAGCAGGATATGCGCCGCCCCCGCCCCCGACCACTGCAGGCCGACGAGCGTGAACCGGTGGCCGGCGACGAGCGTCCGCGGGCGCTGGTCAAGCTCACCCAGCCAGCGACTCCACACCTCCGGCAGGCCGGCCGCCGAGCGGGCCAGAGCGGCGGTGGGGGCGAGTAGCGTGGTGGTGCCGGCCGCCGCGGCAGCGCCCAGCAGCGTTCGCCGGGTGACGGTGCGCGACCCCGCGCCCGACTCGCCCGGGTCGGCGGTGACGTCCTGCCCCATGGCCGCCTCAGGCTAGCGCAGACGGCGGGGCGGGATCACGCTGGCCAGGAGGTTTCCCGGTGGATGCCGTTGGCGCAGACGGCGGGCGGGATGACGCCGCCAGGAGGTTTCCCGGTGGATGCCGTTGGCGCAGACGGCGGGCGCGATGACGCCGCCAGGAGGTTTCCCGGTGGATGCCGTTGGCCAAGACGGCGGGCGCGAGGCCGGGCGGGGGTGTGCGCGCGCTGGACCCATCGCGCCCGCGAAGGTCATCTCACCCGCGCCACGGCACGCAGCGCGAACCCGCTGGAGGTCGGGGACGCGGCCACCGTCTGCACGGCGATGGCGGGGTTGGAGAACAGCGTGATGGTGGCCAGGGCGCCGAACGGGACGTCCGGCACGGCCAGGAGCGCTCCGTGGCTGGCGGCCACGGTGACGTCGACGGTGGCGCTCACGCCGAGCAGGCTGGCGGTGCCCTGGAGCACCAGCCGGCCTCCCCCCGAGGCCACCGGCTCCACCGAGTCAAGCAGCGGGAACGCGCTGCGCAGGTCGGCCTCGGTGACCGCGCCGGTGGCGGTCAGGCGCGCCCCGCGCTTGGTGAGCGTCACGTCGCGCAGCGTGAGCAGCCCGGTGGTCAGCCGGGCGGCGGAGGCCTCGAGCGAGTCGGCGTCGGCGATCTGCCCCAGCGTGGCGGTCAGCGTCCGCGGCGGGGTGCGGTAGCTGCGCATCCGGATCACGACGTGGTCGGCGTGATGCCAGAGCAGCTCGATGGCCGGAAACGCGCTGACCGCGACGCGCTGCACGCTGCCCCACCGCGACAGCCGCTCGCGGAGCCGCTGCGCGGCGATCCCCGGGAGCACGAGCTGGGCCACGCCCAGCACAACGATGACCAGCAGCAGCGTCGCGCCGGCCAGGACGGCGGCGCGCCGGAGCGGCGGGCGCCTCCTGGAGGGGGCGGCGAGCGCCGCCACGCGCCGCGGCGTCCGGCCGGCGAGCGGCTAGGCCGCGCCCACCGTGGTGGACGGGTTGGCGGACGAGGTGCCGGCCGGCGGCGGGGTGTACTGAAACTCCTCCTCGGCACCGAACAGCAGGTCGAGCACCTTCGAGCGCAGCTTCTCCGAGCCGGCGATCGCCGCGCCGCCTCCGAGCAGGGCCAGCAGCAGCACGCGGCCGAAGGTCAGGCCACGGCGGCGACGCCTGGTGTGGGTGAGGGTGATCGTCGCGTCCCGCGCGGCGCCCAGGGCCCGGCCCAGGTCGGCGTGCAGCTTCTTGTCCTCAAGCAGCGTCTGCGCCTGGAGCTTGCCGTTGTTGACCCGCTGATAGGCGCTCTTGCCCGAGTTGATCGCCGTGGTGACGTTCCGGCGGAGCTTCGGGTCCTCGAGCAGCCGCTGGATGTAGGGATTCTGCTTTGCGATGTTGGTGATATCCGCGGCGTTGAACGGCACCGCCTTGGACCGCTTGCGTCTTGATGCCATGTTTCTCCTCGGTGCGCGTGGGGCCTGTGTGTTGCGGAGGATACGCAATGTGGGCCGGCTGACTTAGGGTTCTTCCCCGGCGGGCGGCCGACTACGCGCTCACAGCGTGTACACGGCCCCATCCTGGGCGAGGTCGATCGGGCCGGAGAAGGCGGCGGCGGCTTCCTCCCGGACCCAGCCGGGGTCGAGCTCGTCGGAGAAGTGGGTCAGCACCAGCCGCCGGGCGCCGGCGCGCTGGCCGTGCTCGGCCGCCTCCCGTGGGGTCAGGTGCCCGCGCATCCCCGTGCGCTCGGGGCGGGGGAGCGTGGCCTCGATCAGGAGCAGGTCGGTGCGACGGGCGAAGCGAACCAGCTCGTCGTTGGGCCGGCAGTCGGCGCTGTAGGTCAGCCGCCGCCCGTCCGCCTGGGAGACCTCCAGCGCGAACGTGCGCGTGTAGTGGGGAACCTCGCAGAAGCGGGCCCGAAACGGCCCCAGGCGGGGTTCCTCGCCGGGGTCGTACTCATGGATCGAGAAGGCCCGCTCGATCAGCTCCTCATCACCCCAGGCGCGGACGATCCCCCGGAACACCTCGCGCGCGCCGGCGGGCGCGTAGAGCGCGGGGCGGGCGGGGTGGTCGGTGCCCGGCCAGCCGGCCACCGGGACCGGCTGCTGGCGGGGAGCGTAGGTGAGCGCGTAGCTGAACGGGATGAGGTCGAGGAAGTGATCGGCGTGCAGGTGGCTGATCAGCACCGCGTCGACCTCGACGTAGTCACAGTGGCGCCGCAGCTTCGAGAACACGCCGTTGCCGCAGTCGACCACGAGCGCATAGCCGTCCTGCTGGACGAGGTAGCCGCTGCAGGCACCGTCGGCATCCTGCCACGACGGTGACTTGCCGAGCACCGTGATCTGCACCTGGCCGGCTCCGGAGCCGCTCAGCGGTGGCTGCGCCGCGGCGACGGGGGCCGCGGCTCAACGCGCGCTGGTGGCTGACGGCGACGGTCCGGGTCAACCAGCCAGCCGATCAGCACCGTGAGCGCCACCAGCGCGATGAACCCGCCGATCAGCGGCCAGAACATGCGCAAAAGATATACGGGCCGCGGACGGCGCGGCCCCGCCGGCGCGCTCGGCCGCCCTCAGGCGTGAAGCGCCACCTGTTCGTTGGCCGAGGGGAACGCCCAGGCGACCTGCAGGCGGCGCTCCTGCCGGAACACGAAGCGCATCTGGCTGGGGGGGCGCAGGCCCTCGGGCCGCGCCGGCCGGAAGGTCGCGCACGGGCCGCCATCCGAGATCGCGCACAGCAGGTTCTGGTGAAAGAAGCAGTCCTCGCAGCGTGCCTTGCCCGACGTGCGCCCTGTCGCCATGGTTGTCCTCCGCCCCTTCGCGTCGTGTACGTCCAACGAGGTGGGCATCAAAGCGAACCGCGGCGCCCCGCGCAACCGCCGTTGGCGGAAAACGCAGGATTTTCCGCGCCGGACAAATACCCTGCAAACTGCGAATGTTGATGGACATGAGGCATCATCCGCACGCATTTTCCGCAGCTTTCACCGGCGGGCCTGGCCGCGGGTCGGGGAGGGGTCCGGCCGCCGGCGCCGGCGCGCGCGCCGCTCGAGGCTCGCGGAGCACCGGCGGGGGAGCGGCTCGACCGCTGAGGAGCGCCGGCGGGGGAGCGGCTCGACCGCTGCGGGCCCCCGGCCGGCGCCGGAGCGTGGATGCTGGCTGGCGCGGCGGGTAGAGCGCTGGCATGAACATCCTCGTCACCGGGATCACCGGGTATGTGGGGTCGCGGCTGGCGCCGCGGCTGCTGCAGGACGGCCACGCGGTCAGGGGCCTCAGCCGCCACGGCGGCCCGATCCCCGCGCCGGCCGAGCGGCCCCGCCACCGCGACGCGCGCGCGCCGCTCTCCCAGATCGAGGTGCTCCGCGGCGACGCGGTCAGCGGCCGGGGGCTTCAGGCGGCGCTCGAGGGCATCGAGGTGGCCTACTTCTTGATCCACTCGATGGAGCCGGTGGCCAACGGAGCATCGCCGGGGCGGCCGGCGCCCGCCTTCCCGGCCCGCGAGCGGGCGGCGGCCGAGAACTTCGCCCGTGCGGCGCGGGCCGCCGGGGTGCGGCGGATCGTCTATCTGGGCGGCCTGCTGCCGCGCCAGGGGCGGCCGTCGCCGCATCTGGCCAGCCGCCTGGAGGTCGAGCGGACGCTTCTGGCGGCGATTCCCGATTCGGTGGCGCTCCGGGCCTCGATCGTGATCGGCGCCGGCTCGCGCTCGTTTCGCTTTCTGGTGCGGCTGGTCGAGCGGTTGCCGGTGCTGGCCGTCCCGGCCTGGCGCAGTCACCGCACCAGCCCGATCGATGAGCGTGACATCGTCGAGCTGCTGGCCCGCGCCGCCACCAGCGACCGCGTCGGCGGCCAGTCGCTGGATGCCGGCGGTCCCGAGGTGATCACCTACGGTGAGCTGATCGAGCGCATTCGTGACCACCTGCTGCTCGGGCGGCCCACGATCGGCCTCGGGCGCCTGACCCTGACGCCGATCGCCTCACGGGTGGCCGCGGTGATCGCGGGTGAGAGCCACGAGCTGATCGGGCCGCTGATGGAGAGCCTGAGCGAGGATCTGCTGCCCAGGGATGACCGGGCCGTGCGTCTGCTCGGGGTTCGGGTGCATTCGCTGGATGCGGCGATCGAGCACGCCCTGCGCGAGCTTGAAGCCACCGAGACCATCGCCGCACGTTAGGGTGCAGTTCACCGCTACCGACCGTACGCCACCGCCTCCCGTCCGCCGAACATGAGCCGAGTACACGTCACCACCAGGATCCAGGCGCCGGTCGAGCGGGTGTGGGAGACGGTGATGGATCCCGAGTGCCTGGGCGAGTGGGTGACGATCCACCGGGCGGTGGAGGAGATCTCATCGCGGCCGATGCGCAGGGGGTCAACGATGGAGCAAACGCTGCACCTGCGCGGCGTCTCGTTTCGCGTTCACTGGACGCTGGTGGACATGCAGGCGCCCCATCATGCGGAATGGACAGGTGAGGGGCCGGCCCGCTCGCGCGCGCGCATCTCCTACGATCTGCGCGCCGATGATGGCGGTGGCACACAGTTCGAGTACACCAATGAGTTCACCCCTCCGGGTGGGCCCCTGGGCACGGTGGCCAGCCGCGTGATCGTCGGTGCCGCCTCAGAGCGTGAGGCCGAAAGATCGCTTGCACGGTTGAAGGCGCTGCTGGAAAAACCGGCAAAATAGGCCAATTGCTGTAAGGTGGGGGTGGATGTGAGCGACCTTCCCCGCGCTCAGGTTCGATGTGCAAGCGGCGGGTCCGGTCGCGTGAAACCCTCGACAAGCTCTTGTCGCCCACATAAGGAGACGACCCTTTGACGGAATTTCTCGACAGTACGGTCAATGACATCGATCGCCGGCTGGACGAGCTCAAGGATGAGGTGGCCAGGCTGGAGGCGGCGCGCACCGCGCTGCTTGGCGGTCGTCGCAGGCCCGGCCGGCCACGGACTGCGGGCGCCGGTCGCACCCGCGGAGCCTCCGTGGCGTCCCGCACGCGCCGCACCCGCGGCCGGCGGGGCGGCACGCGCGCCAGCCAGGCGCTGGAGCTGGTGCGTAACTCGCCGGGGATCACGATCCCCCAGATCGCCAAGGAGATGGGGATCGAGCCCAACTACCTGTACCGGGTGCTGCCCAGGCTCGAGCAGGAGGGCCAGATCAAGCGTGACGGTCAGGGGTGGGTGCCGGTCGGCGGCTGAAGATAAGGTGGTGGGTGTTTTTAACCGGAGAGCCGCCTCGGCTGAGGCGGCTCTCCGTTTTTCATCTGCCCGCGGCGCGTGTCAGATGAGTCCCAGCTGGCGGACCGCGTCGCGCTCCTCCTTGAGCTCGTTGACGGTCCGCTCGATGCGTGACCGTGAGAACTCGTCGATCTCCAGCCCCTGCACGATCTCGTAGCGCCCGTCGCGGCAGGTGACCGGGAAGCTCGAGATCAATCCCTCCTCGACGCCATAGGAGCCGTCCGAGGGGATCGCCATCGACACCCAGTCATCGGGGCGGGTGCCGTGCACCCAGTCGCGCACGTGATCGATCGCCGCGTTGGCCGCCGAGGCGGCGCTGGAGGCTCCCCGCGCCTCGATGATCGCCGCCCCCCGCTGCTGCACGGTGGGGATGAAGTCGTCTTCGATCCAGGCCTGGTCATCGACCACCTCGGCGGCGTTGCGCCCACCCACCTTGGCGTGGAAGATGTCGGGGTACTGGGTGGCCGAGTGGTTGCCCCAGATCGTCATGTTGGTGACCTCGCTGACCGGAACCTGAACCTTGTTGGCCAGCTGGGCCAGGGCGCGGTTGTGATCCAGCCGCGTCATCGCCGTGAAGCGCTCGGCCGGGATGTCGGGCGCGTTTGACCTGGCGATCAGGCAGTTGGTGTTGGCCGGGTTGCCCACCACCAGCACGCGCACGTCATCGGCGGCGTGGCGGTTGAGCGCCTCGCCCTGCGGCTTGAAGATGCCGCCGTTGGCCTCCAGCAGATCGCGGCGCTCCATGCCCTTCGAGCGGGGGCGGGCGCCGATCAGCAGGGCGACGTTGACGCGCTCGAACGCCTCGTTGGGATCGTCGGTGATATCGATCCCGCGCAGCAGCGGAAACGCGCAGTCGACCAGCTCCATCGCGGTGCCCTCGGCCGCCTTGACGGCGTCGGGGATCTCCAGAAGCGACAGGTGCAGCGGCGTCTCGGGGCCCAGCAGCTGGCCGCTGGCGATGCGAAACAGGATCGCGTAGCCGATCTGTCCGGCGGCTCCGGTCACGGCTACTCGTACAGGCGTATCGGTCACAGGCTCATCTCCGCTCGTTCGGGGGTCTCGCCGGTATGTATACCCGCCGCTCGCCTCACACCCCGTCGTGGTCGGCACGCTCGTCGTCGGGGCGGGTAGGGTGAGGGCAGCATGAAGATCATCTACACCCATACCGACGAGGCCCCCGCGCTGGCCACCCAGTCGCTGCTTCCGATCCTGCGCGCCTTCACCGGCGCGGCCGGGATCGAGATCGAGCTGCGCGACATCTCCCTGGCCGCACGGATCCTGGCCCAGTTCCCCGACCGCCTGGAGGAGGAGCAGCGGGTGCCCGACGCGCTGGCCGAGCTCGGCGAGCTGGTCAAGACGCCCGAGGCCAACGTGATCAAGCTGCCGAACATCAGCGCCTCCGTCCCCCAGCTGAAGGCGGCGATCGCCGAGCTGCAGGAGCACGGCTATCCGCTGCCCGACTATCCCGAGGAACCGGCCGACCAGGAGCAGCGCGAGGTGCGCGCCCGCTATGACCGCGTGAAGGGCAGCGCGGTCAACCCGGTCATCCGCCAGGGCAACTCAGACCGCCGCGCCTCCGAGGCGGTCAAGAACCACGCCCGCCGCCACCCGCACCCGATGGGCGAGTGGTCGCGCCAGTCGCGCTCGCACGTATCCACGATGCGCGAGGGCGACTTCCGCTCCACCGAGCGCTCGCTCACCGTGGAGCGCGAGGGCGAGGTGCGGATCGAGCAGGTGGACGAGGACGGGCGGGTGTCGGTGCTCAAGGAGCACATCGAGGTGCTGGCCGGCGACGTGCTGGACGCCGCGGTGATGCGCCGCGCCGCGCTCGAGCGCTTCCTGGCCGAGCAGATCGCCGAAGCCCGCGAGCAGGGGGTGCTGTTCTCCGTGCACCTGAAGGCGACGATGATGCGCGTCTCTGACCCGATCATCTTCGGTCACGCGGTGCGCGCCTACTTCAGCAACGTGTTTGACGAGCACGGCGAGACGCTGCGCGCCCTGGGGGTGAACCCCAACGACGGGATGGCGGCGCTGCTCAAGGCGATCGAGCAGCTGCCCGACGAGCAGCGCCAGGCGGTGCAGCGCGCGATCGAGGCCGCCTACCAGGCGGGGCCGCCGCTGGCCATGGTCGACTCCGAGCGGGGCATCACCAACCTGCACGTCCCCAGCGACGTGATCATCGACGCCTCGATGCCGGCGGCGATCCGCGCCTCCGGCCAGATGTGGAACGCGCAGGGCGAGCAGCAGGACACCAAGTTCGTGATCCCCGACCACTCCTACGCCGCGCTGTACGCCGAGACGGTCGAGCACTGCCGCCGGCACGGGGCGTTCGACCCGGCCACGATGGGCACCACGCCGAACGTGGGGCTGATGGCGCAGGCGGCCGAGGAGTACGGCTCGCACGACAAGACGTTTGAGATCGAGCATCCCGGCGTGGTGCGCGTGCTCGACGACCGCGACCGGGTGCTGCTCGAGCACGAGGTGCAGCCGGGTGACATCTGGCGCATGTGCCGGACGACCGACGCGGCGGTGCAGGACTGGATTCGCCTGGCGGTGGCCCGGGCGCGGGAGACCGGCTGGCCGGCGGTCTTCTGGCTTGACCGCGAGCGCCCCCACGACGCACAGCTGCTGCGCAAGCTGGAGACCGCGCTCGAGGAGCTCGACACCGAGGGGCTCGAGCTCGAGGTGCTGGACGTGGCCCGCGCCGCCCGCCGCACGCTCGAGCGCGCGCGGGCGGGGGAGAACACGATCTCGGTCACCGGCAACGTGCTGCGCGACTACCTGACCGACCTGTTTCCGATCCTCGAGCTGGGCACCAGCGCGAAGATGCAGTCGATCGTGCCGCTGATGGCCGGCGGGGGACTGTTTGAGACCGGGGCCGGTGGCTCGGCCCCCCGCCACGTGCAGCAGTTCCTGAAGGAGAACCACCTGCGCTGGGACTCGCTGGGCGAGTTCCTCGCCCTGGGGCCGTCGCTGGAGCTGCTGGCCAAGGCCGACGAGAACCCGCGCGCGCGGCTGCTGGCGCGCACGCTGGACCGGGCGATCGAACGCCACCTGGAGGAGAACCGCGCCCCCTCGCGCCGGGTGGGGGAGCTCGACAACCGCGGCAGCCACTTCTACCTCGCCCTGTACTGGGCGCGGGAGCTGGCCGAGCAGAGCGAGGACGGCGAGCTGGCCGCGCAGTTTCAGGCCCTGGCCCGGCGGCTGGGCGAGCAGGAGGAGCGGATCGTCGAGGAGCTGGCCGCGGTGCAGGGCACCGAGGTGCAGATCGGCGGCTACTACTGGCCCGACCGCCGGAGGATGGCCGAGGCGATGCGCCCCAGCCGGACGTTCAACGACGCGCTGGCCGAGCTGCAGCGGGCTACAGCGTGACCCCGTAGACGTCCGCCAGCTTGGCCTTCAGGTAGGCCAGAAACGGCTCCACCGAGATGCTGGTGCCGGCCGCGCGCTCGAGCAGCTCCGGCATCGTGTACCTGGCGCCGTGGCGATGCACGCGCTCGCGCAGCCATTCGCGCAGCGGGCGCAGATTGCCGGCGGCCAGGCGCTCGTCGAGGTCGGGCAGCTCGGCGTGCACGCGCTCCCACAGATGGCCGGCGATCAGGTTGCCGAGCGCGTAGGTGGGGAAGTAGCCGAACGAGCCCATCGACCAGTGGACGTCCTGGAGCACGCCGCGGGCGTCGTCGGGCACGTCCAGGCCCAGGTAGGCCTTGAAGCGGGCGTTCCAGGCCTCGGGCAGCTCCGCGATCGTCAGCCGCCCGTCGATCAGCTGCTGCTCGAGCTCGTAGCGGAGCACGACGTGCAGGCTGTAGGTGGCCTCGTCGGCCTCGACCCGGATGAACGACGGCTCGACCCGGTTGACCGCCCGGTAGAGGGTCGCGGGATCCAGCCGCGCCCCCAGGTGGCGGGCGATCAGCGGCGCGAGCACGCGCGCGAACGCCCGCCCCCGCCCCACCATGTTCTCCCACAGCCGGCTCTGGGACTCGTGCAGGCCCAAGGAGTCGGCGTGACCGAGCGGGGTGCGCTGCAGCGAGTGGGCGATGCCAGCCTCATACAGCCCGTGGCCGCACTCGTGCATGGCGCCGAACAGGGCGCCGGGGAAGTGGTGCTCGTCCCAGCGGGTGGTGATGCGCACGTCCTCGGCGCCCAGCGCGGTGGCGAACGGATGCACGGCGGTGTCCAGCCGCCAGCTGACGGGCTCAAACCCCATCAGCGCCAGCACCGCGTCCACCAGCCGCCGCTGCTGGGCGACCGGGAAGCGGCCGTGCAGCACCGAGACGTCGAGGCGGTCGCGCTGCTCGGCCAGGGTGGCGATCAGCGGCACGAGCTCTGACTTCAGCCGCGCGAACAGCCGGCTGACGGTGGCGCTGCGCATCCCCGGCTCGAAGTCGTCAAGCAGCACGTCGTAGGCGCAGTCAAACCCCTGGAAGCACTCCACGTAGCGCCGGGCGAGCGTCAGGTTGCGCTCCAGGTAGGGAGCGAAGGCGGCGAAGTCGGAGTTGGCCCGCGCCCGTCGCCACGCCTCCTGGCCCAGCGACGCCGCCCGCGCGCGCTCGGCCGCCAGCTCGATCGGCACCCGCCGGGCCTTCTCCCAGCGCCGGCGGACCACGCGCACGAGCGCCGCCTGCTCGGAGTCGGCCTCGCGCCCGTCGAGCGCGCGCTCGGCGGCGTCCAGCAGGCGTCCGGTCTCGGCGGCGGTGAAGCGGCGGTGGGTGACGCTGCGCAGCGTGGCCAGCGCCTCGGCCCGCGCGGCGGCGCCGCGCGCCGGCATCATCGTCTGCTGGTCCCACTCGAGCAGGCGGGTGGCCGCGTCCAGGTCGGCCACCTCAGCCAGCAGGCGGCGCAGCTGCTCAGGCTCGCCGGACATCCGCTGGGCCAGCCGCCCACGTTGCTCGCGCGTCACGCCGGGCCCCGCGCGGGCGGGCCTCGGCGGCCAGCGGGTGGCTGTGCGACCATTGCCGGATGCTGCGGCGGCCGAGCTCGATCAAGCTGATGAGCCTGTTCGGCATCCGGGTCGGGGTCAACGGCACCTGGTTTTTGATCCTGTTCCTGATGATCTTCTGGCTGTCGGGCAGCTTCCGGCAGGCGCTTCACAGCTCCGATGGGGTGGCGTATGTGACCACCGTGGTCACCGTGCTCGTGCTCTTCGGCTCGCTGATCATCCATGAACTCGGGCACGCGCTGGTGGCCCGCCGCCAGGGCATTAACGTCGATCGCATCGAGCTGTTTCTGTTCGGGGGCTTTACCCAGATGAGCCGCGACGCAAGCTCTCCGGGGGAGGACTTCAAGATCGCCGTGGCCGGGCCGCTGGCCACGCTCGCGTTCGTGCTCCTGTGCCTGGCCATCGATCTGGCCATCGTCGGCTCGCACCGCCTGGTGCACGCGGCGATCCTCGACGGCCGGGTGAAGATCACGCCGGTGCTCCTGGCCGCCAGCTGGCTGCTGTTCTGGAACGTGCTGCTGCTGGCGTTCAACCTGGTGCCCGCCTTCCCGCTCGACGGGGGGCGCATGGCGCGGGCGGTGATCTGGCGGCTGACCGGCTCCAAGCGCCAGGGCACGCAGGTGGCGGCCCGGCTCGGCCAGGGGTTCGGCGTGGTGCTGGCGGGCGGCGGGGTGTGGCTGCTGCTCGCCTACCGCAGCTTCAGCGGCCTGTGGCTGCTCGCGATCGCCTTCCTGCTCTACCAGTCCGCCCGCGGCGCGCTGGTGCAGACGAGCTTCACGCGGCGGATCGAGGGGGTCACGGTGGCCGACGTGATGGACCCCCAGCCGGTGGCGATCGGCTCCGAGACCGCCGTCAGCGAGGCGCTGGACAGCTACTTCTGGCGCTACGGCTGGAGCTGGTTTCCGGTGATCGACGCCGACGGGCGGCTGCTCGGGGTGGCGCGGCGCGAGCGCCTGCAGGCGGCGCACGACGCGGGTGAGGGGTGGCTGACGGTGGGCGCGGTGCTCGAGTCCGACGACGGGCGCTGGCGGATCGAGCAGCACCGCCCGCTGACCGAGGCGCTCTCCTCGGAGTCGTTCGGCAAGCTGGGCGCGGTGATGGCGGTCGACCGGGACGGGGTGCTGCGCGGCGTGCTCACCGCCGAGCAGGTGCGGCGCGCGCTGCAGTCGGCGCTGGGCTCGCGGGTGTAGCGCGGGCGCGCTGGCTCACTCGTTCCGCTGAGGCGGGCGCGGGCGCGCTTGCTCGCTCGTTCCGCTGAGGCGCGCGCGGGCGCGCTCGCTCACTCGTTCCGCGGAGGCGGGGCGCGCGGGCTCATAGTTGCGCTGAGGCGGGGCGCGCGGGCGCGCTGGCTCAGCTCCAGTGGGGGGGACCGAGCGTGCGGATCGGGTACTGGTGCACGAAACCAAAGCCGAGGGCCAGCGCGAGCCCGACCGTGGCGGCCGCCCCCAGGCGGGCGAACAGCGCGGCCAGCGCCAGGTATACCCCGGGCAGCACGATCAGGATGTAGAACAGGTAGGTGACCCGGTGGAAGGCGTCGGCCTCGACCACGAACGGCGCGAACGTGCCCACGCACCAGGCCAACGCCACCGCCGCCACCCGGTCCGCGGCTCCGGGCGCGCCGGCCGGCGCTGCCCTCCGCGCCCGCTGCCCGGCCGCGCCGCGTGAGCGATGCCAAACCCGGGCGCGTGAGCGATGCCAGACCGGGGCGGCGGGCGGGCTGCCCGCCGTGGCCACGGCCCGGCGGCGGGCGACCAGCGCGCCGGCCATCGCGCACACGGCGGGGATGGCCAAAAAGATGATGAACGGGTTGACCTCGCCCCGGAAGAACACCAGCGTTCGCTGGCTGATCAGCGTGTGGCCGCTGAGCGTGCTCACGGCGGTGCGCGCGTAGGTGATCGGCTTCTGATCGAGCAGCCACTGCCAGGGCGAGGAGGCGAGGCCCGGTGCTCCGGCTCGGGTGGTGAGCCGGGCGGCGAAGGAGAGCATGTGGGCGAGGTGCGCGAACGGATCGCCGCGATAGAAGCGGTGGCTCCCGGGGTCGTAGGCGGGAACCGCCATGTCCATCAGCCAGAGGGAGCCGAGCAGCACCGCGGCCGCGCTCGCGGTGGTGCGCAGCAGCCGGCCGCCGGCCGCGGCCAGCGGCCGCAGGCGGGTCAGCGATCGCTCCTGCCAGAGCCCCATCGCCTCCAGCAGCAGCAGCGTGGCCAGCAGCGAGAGGCCGACGAGCTTCATCGCCCCGCCCAGCCCGAGCAGCGCACCGGCGAGCAGCGGCCGGCCGCGCAGGTAAGCGACCGCCGCCCACAGCATCATCGCCAGCACGTAGATATCGAGCGTGGCGATCCGGCTGTGGACGAGCGCCAGATTGTCGGCCGCCATCACCGCGGTGGCGCCCACCGCCAGCCAATGACCGCCGCCGGCGGCGCGCACCAGCCCGAACATGCCCACCAGCGCCAGCAGGCCGAAGGCGATGCTGCCGCTGCGCCAGCCCCACGGGTCATCGCCGAACAGCCTGATCGTGCCGGCGATGATCAGCTTGGCCAGCTGCGGGTGCTCGGCGTTGGGATCGCTGCCGGCGGGCGCGCTCGCGTATGGCTGGCCGGGCGGGGGTCTCAGCCCGTCAATCACGCGGGCGGCGTTGACGTAGTAGGCCTCATCGAAGATCAGCGTGTGCTGGGCGGGGGTGCGGCACGGCCGAGCGCACGGAGCCGCGATATCCCACACGCGCGCCAGCAGGGAGACGGCCAGCAGGAGCACGAGCACGGCCAGCCAGGCGTGCGGCCAGGAGGCCAGGCGGTGCAGGTGGGCCAGCGGGCGCATCGGCGCGGGCAACGCTACTTGCCAGCCCCGCGCGGGGGGCGAGAACCCGCGAGCGCATCCCGCACCGGCGGGGACGCTGACGGTGGTGCGCCACCGGCACCAGGGGGCCAAAGCGCGACCGAAACCGGCTCTCGCGGGTAATAATCTCAGCACTATGCCGGGGAGGTTGAGGCCACGGATGGGGCTCGACGGTCGAGCCGGTCGCCGACGGCCGGGAGCCGCCCGCCGACCGCCCGGAGCCGCCCGCCCACGGCCCGGAGCCGCCCGCCGACGACCCGGAGCCGCCCGGTGGGGGCTTGCGATCGTGGCCATGGCGTTCGGCCTGGCCGGCCTGGGCGCCGGCTCGGTGGCGGCGCAGACCCCCACCCTGTCCACCCCCACGGTCAGCGTGCCGTCGGTCAACCCGCCGCCGGTGACCGTGCCGTCGCTGCCGCCCACGCCGACGATCAGCGTCCCGTCCGTCTCGCCGCTCCCGGGCGTGACCACCCCCTCGGTGACGCTGCCCTCGCCCAGCATCGGCTCCTCAGGCTCGTCCGGTGGCGGGGGCGGCGGCTCGGGAGGCGGCGGCTCGGGGGGCGGCGGGTCCGGGGGCGGCGGCTCGGGGGGCGGCGGCACGGGAGGCGGCGGCGCTTCGGCGGGCGCCACCGGAGGATCGGGCGGCGGCGGGGCAGGCGGCGGATCGGGAGCCGCCGGAGGCGGCGGGGGCGCCACCGCCAGCGGGACCGGCGCCCGGCACTATCCCGGCAGCGACGGCCACGGCGGCTACACCGGCCGCTACCTGCGCCACCTGGTCGGCGGCCACCAGGGCTGCCTGGAGACGATCCCCTCCCAGCAGGCCCGAGTTCTTGAGCTGCGCACCGGCACCGGTCTGAGCCGCAGCTACAGCCGCCAGCAGGTGGCACGGATGCTGCACATCAGCGTCGCCCGCGAGGGCCAGCTCGAGCACCGGGCGGTGGCCTCATTCCAGGGCCAGGCTCGCCGTGGCTGCCCGGCGCTCGGGGCCGCGGCCAGCGCCGCCCTGGCCGCCGCGGCGGGCCAGCTGGCCCAGGTGGAGCAGCTGCTGCCGGCGGCGCTGGGCGGCCGCCGGGCGGTGGCGGCCGCCGGCCCGCGCCATCGCCGGCCGGGCCGGCGCAGCGGAGCCAGACACCAGGCGGTGTCCGGCGCCAGCAGCCACGTGCAGAAGGGCGCGATCACGCCGCTGTCGCACTCCGGCCCCAGCTCGCTGCTGTGGATCCTGGTGGCGCTGGCGGTCGTGGCGGCCACGGCGCTGGTCACGCCCGTCGCCCGGCGGCGGCTGCGGCTGCGTCCCGCCCACGGCAACGGGGCCGCGGTGGGGGCGGCCGAGGGGGCGGGGTTGGGGGCGGGCGACGGGGCGGGGTTGGCGGCGGCCGGGGCCGGGATGGCGGCGGCGAGCGCGGTGCAGCAGGCGCCGCCGGCCGAGGACGCGGCGGCGATCGGCGAGCGCGGCGCCGAGCTGGAGCGGAAGGGCGACATCCAGGGGGCCCTGGCCGCCTACCGCCGCGCCGATGAGCTCGGGCACCCGCAGGCCGCGCTCAGGCTCGGCGGGCTGCTGGTCGGCCTCGGCGACACGGCCGGGGCGATCGCCGCCTACCGGCGGGCGGCGGCCAGGGGTGAGGCCGACGGGGCGAGCGAGCTCGGGCGGCTCCTGGAGGATCAGGGGGACCCCGCGGGGGCGCTGGCCGCCTACCGCCGGGCCGATGAGCTGGGCAGCGCCGGCGGTGCCCTGGCGCTGGGGGCGCTGCTCGAGCGCCGGGGTGACCGCGAGGGGGCGCTGGCCGCCTACCGCCGGGCCGAGGAGCGCGGGCAGCCCGGCGCGGCCGAACGACTGGCCGCCCTGGGGGCAGGGGGCGTGGCGGCGGCCGCCGCGGGCGAGGCCGCGGCGGCTCGAGGCGAGAGGGCACCCGTCGGTGAGGTCGCGGCGGCTCCAGGCGAGGCGGCGCCCGAGGACCCCGGCGCGATCAGCAACCGCGGCGTCGAGCTCGAGCGCAGCGGGGATGTCGGCGGGGCGCTCGCCGCCTACCGCCAGGCCGACCGGCTCGGCAGCGCCGAGGCGGCGTTCAACCTGGGCGGGCTGCTGGTGGGCATGGGCGACCTGGACGGCGCGCTGGCCGCCTTCCGCCGGGCGGATGAGCGCGGCTACGCCAGCGCCGCCTTCAACGTCGGGATCCTGCTGCTCAAGCGCGGCGAGCGGGCGGCGGCGCTGGCCGCCTTCCGCCGCGCGGATGAGCGGGGCGATGCCGCCGCCGCCGTCCAGGTCGGGATCCTGCTCGAACAGCGCGGTGACCGCGAGGGGGCGCTGGCCGCCTACCGCCGCGCCCAGGAGCGCGGCGACCCGCACGCCGCGGCCAACGTCGCCCGGCTGCAGGCGCCGCAGCGGCCGAGCGAGCCGGCGGCCGCCGGGCCACCGGCGGCCGGGTCGGCCGCTGAGGGGGCGGTCGCGCCCGCGGCCCGCGACCAGGTCGCCGAGCCGGAGGCTGCCGCGGAGCCGGCGGCTGCGGCGGAGCCGGCGGCCGAGCCGCGGGCCGCGGCGGAGCCGGCGGCCGAGCCCGAGTCACCTCCGACAGCGCCGGCGGTCGAGCGGACCGCCGAGGCGGCCGCCGACCCCGAACTCGAGGCCTACGCGCGAGCGGCCGCCGCCGGCGACGCCCAGGCGGCCACCAACCTCGGCGTGCTGCTCGAGCAGCGAGGTGATCTGGACGGGGCACTGGCCGCCTACCGGCGCGCGGACGAGCGCGGCGACGTCAACGGCGCCTTCAACCTCGGCTGCCTGCTGGCCGAGCTGGGCGACATTCCGGGTGCGATCGCGGCGCTGCGGCGGGCGGATGAGCGCGGCGATCCCGCCGCCGCCTCCAACCTCGGGGTGCTGCTCGAGCAGCAGGGCGACCTCGACGGCGCGCTGGCCGCCTACCGGCGCGCCGACGAGCGCGGCGACGCCAACGGGTCGTTCAACCTCGGGCTGCTGCTGGCCACCCGCGGCGATCTGGCCGCCGCCCGCCAGGCCTACCGGCGGGCCGGCAGCCGGGGCGACCCGGAGGTGGCCGAGCGGGCCGGCCGGGCCCTGCAGGAGCTCAACGGACACGGCCCATCCTGAGCCGTCCGACGGCGGTCAGCGGACAAACCAAACCCACCGGGCCGGCGCATGCCGGCCCCAAATAAATAGAATCGCTGCCACAGTGCCCTCGCATGACGTGCTGATCATCGGTGCCGGCCTGGCCGGCCAGCGGGCCGCGCTGGCGGCCGCGCAGAAGGGCGCCTCGGTGGCGATCGTCTCCAAGGTGCATCCGGTGCGCTCGCACTCGGTGGCCGCCGCCGGCGGGATCAACGCGGCGCTGAACCCGGAGGACAGCTGGGAGTCGCACGCGTTCGACACCGTCAAGGGCTCCGACTACCTGGGCGACCAGGACGCGATCGAGATCATGGCCCGCGAGGCGCCCGACGAGATCCTGTGGCTCGAGCACGCCGGGGTCACCTTCCACCGCAACGAGACCGGCCACCTGGGCACCCGGGCGTTCGGCGGTGCCTCGGCGGCGCGCACCTACTACGTGGCCGACATCACCGGCCACGCGATCCTGCACGTGCTCTACGAGCAGCTGATGAAGCACCACGAGACCGTCGACCGCTACGAGGAGTGGTTCACGCTCGGGCTGCTCCAGGACGACGAGGGGCGCTGCTCCGGGGCGATCTGCCGGGATCTGCGCGACGGGCACATCGAGATCTTCAACGCCAAGACGACGATCCTCGCCTCCGGCGGCGCCGGCCAGGTGTACAAGCCGACCACCAACGGGCTGATCGTCACCGGCGACGGGATCGCCCAGGCCTACCGGATCGGGGCCAAGCTGATGGACATGGAGATGGTCCAGTACCACCCGACCACGCTGGCCGGCAACGGGATCCTGATCACCGAGGGGGCGCGGGGCGAGGGCGCCCAGCTGTTCAACGCCAAGGGCGAGCGCTTCATGGAGAAGTACGCCCCCAACAAGCTCGAGCTGGCCTCCCGCGACGTCGTCTCCCAGGCCGAGCAGACGGAGATCAACGAGGGCCGTGGGTTCCCCGACGGCACGGTGGCGCTGGACATCACCAAGGTGCCGCGCAAGCGCACGCTCGAGGCGCTGCGGGAGATCGTCAACATCGGGCGGGACTTCGCCGGGGTCGACATCACCCGCGAGCCGATCCACATCCGCCCCGGCATGCACTACATCATGGGCGGGGTCAAGACCAACTCCAACGGCGAGACCACGCTGCCCGGGCTGTACGCGGCCGGCGAGGTGGCCTGCGTGTCGGTCCACGGGGCCAACCGGTTGGGGGCCAACTCGCTGCTGGACACGCTGGTGTTCGGGCGCCGGGCGGGCGAGCACGCCGCCTCCCTGGCCAACCACATCCCGATGCCGGCCGCCCCCGGCTCGCGGGTGGCGGACGCCGAGCGCGATATCGCCGAGATCCTCGGGCGCGAGGGCGGCGGACGGCGGATCGGGGCGATCAAGGACGAGCTCGGCGAGACGATGAACAAGTACGTGGCGGTGTTTCGCGACGCCGAGGGGCTGGCCACCGCGCTGGACGTCGTGCAGCGGCTCAAGGAGGAGGCGGCCCGGGCGCCGGTCGATGACCGCGGCTCGGTGTTCAATCAGGACGTGATTGCCCACATCGAGCTCGGGTACATGCTGGACGTGGCCGAGACGATCATCGTCGCCGCCCAGGAGCGCAAGGAGTCGCGCGGGGCCCAGTTCCGCACCGACTTCAAGGGCCGCAACGACGAGGAGTGGCTCAAGCACATCGACATCTCGATCAACGCCGGCGGCCCGCCGAAGGTCAGCTACTCGCCGGTGACCATCACCCGCTGGCAGCCCGAGGAAAGGAAGTACTAGCCGTGCCCGAGTACACCCTCCGGATCCGCCGCTACGACCCGCAGTCCGGCCAGGCGGCGTACTGGGAGGAGCACACGGTGGACATGGAGCCCACCCGCTCGGTGCTCGACGCGATCCTCAAGGTCAAGGACGAGGAGGACGGCTCGATCGGGATCCGCTGCTCCTGCCAGCAGGCGATCTGCGGCTCCTGCGGGGTGCGGATGAACGGAAAGCCCGGTCTGGCCTGCAACACGCACCTGCGCGAGGCCGCCCGGCGCGGCCACGGCACCGGCTGGAACCCCGAGGGGGCCAGCCGCGAGGGGCAGCGGGGCGAGCTGATCACCGTCGAGCCGATGGGCAACATGCCGGTGATCCGCGACCTGATCGTCGACATGGACTCGGTGCACTGGAAGAAGATCCAGCGGGTGACGCCCTGGCTGGTCAACCGGGAGCCGATCCCCGAGCGCGAGTACGTGGTCCCGCACGAGAACATGGTCGACGTCACCCAGACGATGGGCTGCATCCAGTGCGGCGCGTGCGTGTCCGACTGCCTGTCGATGGAGGTCGACCCGGAGTTCATCGGGCCGGCGGCGCTGGCCAAGGCCTACCGGTTCGTGGGCGACCCCCGAGATGCCCAGCCGCTCGAGCGGCTGCACGACCTCTCCGAGGACCCGCACGGCATCTACGACTGCACCCACTGCTTCAACTGCATCGACGCCTGCCCCAAGGGGGTGGACCCGATGAGCCAGATCATGCGGCTGCGCCGTCGGGCCGGCTCGGACTTCGACATCGAGGATCGCAACAACGGCTACCGCCACGAGCACGCGTTCGTCCAGAACATCCGCCGCAACGGGATCCTGCACGAGGCCGACCTGCTGGCCGACTCCTACGGCGGCAAGTTCAACCCGGCGGCCGGGCGCGAGCTGATCAGCGGGCTGCCCACCGCGCTGATGGGCCTGCGGCGGGGGAAGATGACGCCGGGCAAGCTGATCGGGCATCCACACAAGGCGCCCGAGGAGGTGCGGCGGCTGTTCGACCGGATCGAGGGGCGCGCGCAGCGGATCGAGCTCAACCTGTACGTCAGTGGGTATGAGGATGAGCCGGAGGCCGGGGCGGGAGGCGCTGAGGCTGGGGCGGAAGGCGCTGAGGCTCGAGCGGGAGGCGCTGAGGCCGGGGCGGAAGGCGCTGAGGCGGTGGGAGCCGGTGGGCGCCAGCCCGGGGCCGAGGCGTCCGCGCCGGTGAGCGAGGAGGGTGGTTCGGCATCCGAGACCGAGGAGACGAGATGAAGGTCGCCTACTGGCCCGGCTGCGTGAGCCGCGGCTTCACCCCCGAGCTGCACGGCGCCATGGCGAAGGTCGCCCCGCTGCTGGATCTCGAGCTGATCGAGTTGGATCGGGCCGCCTGCTGTGGGGCGGGCGTGATCGCCGAGCACAACCAGGAGCTGGCCGACGCGCTCAACGCGCGCACGTTCGCGCTCGCCCAGCAGACCGACGGCGAGCTGATGATGAACATCTGCTCCACCTGCCAGGGCGCCCAGTCGGAGTGTCAGGAGCGCCTGGACGCCAACAGCGAGTATCGCGAGCAGATCAACGCCGATCTGGCCGACCAGGGGCTGCGCTACGAGAAGGGCCTGACCAACAAGAACTTCCTGTGGCTGCTGGTGGAGGACATCGGGCTCGACGAGCTGCGCGCGCGGGTCCGGCGGCCGCTGTCCGGGCTGCGGGTGGGGCCGTTCTACGGCTGCTACATCGTGCGCCCGGTCAACCGGCTGGGGATCGACGAGGAGCATCCGCGCGACCGCTACCTGCACCAGGTGATCGAGGCGCTGGGCGGGACGGTGATCGACTACGCCGGGGTGTACAAGTGCTGCGGGTTTCCGATCATCACGATGAACAAGCAGGCGTCCCTGACGCAGGCCGGACGTCACGTGGGCGACGCGATCGACGCCGAGGCCGACTGCCTGGTCGTGCCCTGCCCGCTGTGTCACCTCAACCTCGACCTGCAGCAGCCGGCGGCCGCCCGGGTGGTCGGCCGGGAACTTGGGCTTCCCGTGCTGCACCTGCCGCAGCTGGTCGGTCTCGCGTTCGGCCTCTCGCCCGCCGAGCTGGGCATGAACAAGCACATCGTGCGCCCCAGTTCGGTGATCGACTGGTCGACCTCGGTGGTGGCGGCCAGCGCCGCCTAGCCTCCGGAGGGCCGCGGCCGGGCGGTGAGCGGGTGAGATCGCGGCGGTGGGCAGGGTGGACGGCGGCGCGGACGAGCAGATTAGGACCGTGGCGGTGAGCAGGTGACGACCGTGGCGGTGGGCAGGTGACGAGCGTGGCGGTGAGCAGGTGACGACGGCGCGGGCGCTGCTCAAGCGGCTGCTCTCCCGGGGTCGGATCAACCCGGCGGAGGTGGGCACGGCCGACCCGGGGGCGGGCGGGGCGGAGCAGGAGAAGCGGTCGGCCGACGAGCGGCTTGACGCTGCCCGCGAGCGCCTGAAGCGGACGATCCCCCCTCCGGAGGGGGAGGGGGGATCGTCGTCCGTGTCCAACGACCCGCCACCAGATGTGAGCTGAAGCGAAGGCGACGGGCGGGTGGCGGCGCGCCCGGCGCTGGCCGGTTTGAAACGGCGAGAGCGGAGCCGGCCGCTCCGCTCTCGCCTACCTTGTGGATCGGAAGCCTGGGGAGGCGCTCTGGAGGCCTCCCGACCTCCGGAACCTCCCGATTGGGTGCCGAGGATGATGCTCAACCGGGCGCCGATTTTCGTCCCCTGAGCAGGGGGAACTTGGGGGGAGGCGCCGGGGTGAAGGGGGGAGGAGGAGATGGGGGAGAGGCGGGGGTGATGACCCGGGTGAGGGGGCGGGGCGGGAGGGGTGAGATTCGGGTGACAGGCGACTCACCCCTCCGACCGGTCGGGCCGTTATGCTGGCTCCCCGGATCATGCCCAGGCGAGCCCCCGTTCGCGTCGTGCTGGCCCAGTTCGAGGACATCGTCGCGCTCGGGCTGAGCGCGCTGATCGACGAGGATGAGAACCTCGAGCTGGTGGCCCGGAGGGTCGAGCACCAGGAGCTCGATGCGGTGCTCGAGGAGCACCGGCCCGACGTGGCGATCCTCAACTTCGGGTCGTTGAGCAGCGCCGCCGAGCTGCGCCGGCTGCACCGCCGCTTCCCGAACACCCGCCTGGTGGTGCTGGCCAACCGGCCGACCGCGATCGAGTCCCGGCAGATGCTGGCCTTCGGCGCCACCGCGTGCCTGGCCAAGAGCAGCGAGGCGCGCGACGTCCTGCACGCCATCCACCTCGCCTCCCGCGGCCTGCACGTGCTGCCCTCGGCCGAGTCGGTGGACGGCATCCCCCCGGGTCCGGACGTGCTCACGCCGCGCGAGGCCGAGGTGATGGAGCTTCTGTGCAGCGGGCGCTCCAACGCCGAGATCGCCCACACCCTGCAGGTGAGCGTGGAGACCGTGCGCACGCACGCCCGGCGGATCTACCGCAAGCTCGGGGTCAGGACGCGCCGCGAGCTGCGGGCGCTCAGCTGAGGCGGGGGCGGCGGCGCCTCAGCGTTCGCCGGCGATGGGCGGGGGTTCAGCCCTCAGCGCGCGCCGGCGGGGGCGGCGGCGCGCAGAAGCCCCCGCTCGAGCAGCGCCTCGGCGATCTGCACCGCGTTGGTGGCCGCCCCCTTGCGCAGATTGTCCGAGACCACCCACATCCACAGAGCCCGGGGGTGCGATTCATCCCGGCGCACGCGCCCGACGAACACCTCGTCGCGGCCGGCCGCCCGGCGCGGGGTGGGCAGATCCTCGAGCGCCACGCCGGCGGCCTGGCCGAGCAGCGACTGGGCCTGCTCAACCGACAGCGGGTCGCGGGTCTGAAGGTTGACCGCCAGCGAGTGGCCCACCCGCACCGGCACCCGCACGCACGTCACCGCCACCCCGATCGAGTCGTCCTCGAGGATCTTGCGCGTCTCGAACATCATCTTGCGCTCCTCGTCGGTGTGGTCGTCGTTCTCCGCGAAGCTCCCGGCGGCGCCGATCACGTTGAAGGCGATCGGCTCGGGATACGCCTCGGGGGCGGGGAGCGGCATGTCGTGCAGATCGGCGTGGGACTGGGCGTCAAGCTCGTCGAGGGCGCGCTTGCCGGTGCCCGAGACCGACTGGTAGCTGGAGACGACCAGGCGCTCGATGCCCGCCGCGCGGTGGATTGGCGCGAGCGCCACCACCAGCTGCATGGTCGAGCAGTTCGGGTTGGCGATCAGCCCGCGGTGGCCCTCCAGCGCGTGCGGGTTGACCTCGGAGACGACCAGCGGGACCTGGGGGTCACGGCGGAAGGCGGAGGAGTTGTCGATCACGGTGGCGCCGTGCTCGACAAAACGTGGCGCCCACTCGCGGGAAGTGGTGGCGCCGGCGGAGAACAGGGCGAGGTCAAAGCCATCCAGGTCGGCCGCCTGGTCGAGCGCCCGCACCCGGAGACCTCCATCCAGCTCCCGGTCGGCCGAGCGCTCGGTGGCGAAGGGAACGATCTCGCGGGCGGGAAACCGGCGCTCGCGCAGCAGCTGGAGCATCCGCCCGCCCACCAGGCCGGTGGCCCCGACGACTGCCACCCGCGGCTGGGTCATCACCGGGCCTCCTGGCCGATCGGGCGCTCCTGGTGGACCGCCGAGGCGCCCAGCTCGAAGGCCTGGTGCAGGGCGCGCACCGCCTCCGGGACGTCGGTGGAGCGGATCACGCAGGAGATCTTGATCGGCGAGGTGGAGATCATCTCGATGTTGATATCCCTCTCGGCCAGGGTCTGGAACACCTTGGCCGCCACGCCGGGGTGCGAGCGCATCCCGGCGCCGACGATCGAGACCTTGCCGATCTCCGGGTCGGTGTCGATCTCGGCGATGCCCAGCTCGGCCCGCACCGGCTCGAGCGCCCGCTCGGCGGCACGCAGATCCTCGTGGGAGATGGTGAACGAGACCTCGGCGTCGCGCCCCTCGCCCAGGGGCTCGTTCTGGATGATCGTGTCCACGTTGCAGTTGGCCTCGGCCAGGGCGGTGAAGATCGCCGCCGCGGCGCCGGGCCGGTCGGGCACGCCGAGCAGGGTGATGCGGGCCTCCTCGCTTGAATGGGTGACGGCGGTGATCAGCGGCTGTTCCATCGTCTCGTCTTCTCCTAAGACAACCGTACCGGGGGCGTCGTGGAAGCTCGAGCGGCAGTGGATGCGAACGCCATGCGTGCGGGCGTACTCGACCGAGCGCAGCTGCAGCACCTTGGCGCCCGAGGCGGCCATCTCGAGCATCTCCTCAAAGCTGACGTAGGGGAGCTTGCGCGCCTCGGGCACGATCCGCGGATCGGCGGTGAACACGCCGTCCACGTCGGTGTAGATCTCGCACACCTCGGCCCCGATGGCGGCCGCCACCGCCACCGCCGTGGTGTCCGAGCCCCCCCGGCCGAGCGTGGTGACGTCGTAGCTGGTGGAGACGCCCTGAAAGCCCGCCACCAGCACGATCAGATCGTCGTTGAGGGCGTCGCGGATCCGGTTGGCGCGCACGTCGATGATGCGCGCCTTGGTGTGCGAGGTGTCGGTGACGATCCCGGCCTGCGAGCCGGTGAGCGAGATCGCCCGGTGACCCAGATCGTTGATCGCCATCGCGCACAGGGCGCAGGAGATCCGCTCACCCGTGGACAGCAGCATGTCCAGCTCCCGCGGATCGGGGTTGGGGGAAACCTCCTCGGCCATCGCGATCAGCTCGTCGGTGGTCTTGCCCCGGGCCGAGAGGACCGCGACCACGCGCTTGCCCGCCTCCTTCTGGGCGACGATTCGCCGCGCGGCGCGCTTGATCCGCTCGGCGTCGGCGACCGAGGTGCCGCCGAACTTCATCACGATGGTTGGCGCCATTGGAGGCAAGGGTACGGACTGTGGGAGTTTCGGGGGGTGTGGAGCGGGGTGGTTGATGGTGCTGGGGCGAGAGTTCGGGTGAACACGAATCGTGGGCCTTCCGGAGAGTCTTGATCAAATATCGACGATTCGGCGGTTCTATATTGCGGGTGAGGTGTGAGCCTGTCATGTGGCCGGTCGCGGCGGATCCGAAGTGCGGTCGCGCGGGGAGCTGAAGTCGGGCTGATGGCGGGGGCGCGGAGCGTCTGCGGCGGTTTCACAGGTTCGGCGGTGTGGGTACCCCGCAGGGGTGCCTGTGGCCGAGACAACCGGAGAGACCAGCTCCCGCCGCACCGCTGCGCAGATCTTTGCCGACGCCATCGAGGTCGGTGAGGAGGAGCTCAAGCGCTCCTCACCCGGGCTCATGTTCTCCGGACTGGCGGCCGGGCTGGGGATGGGACTGAGCGGACTGGGGTCGGCGGCCGTGGTGGCCACCGTCGGTCATGGACGCAGCGGACTGCTGCTGGCCGCGCTGCTCTACCCGCTCGGGTTCATCGCGGTGATCGTGGGCCGTGCCCAGCTGTTCACCGAGAACACGCTGTTTCCGGTGATCCTCGTGCTCGATCGCCGCCGGCACCTGCTGAACACCGTCCGGCTCTGGGTGGTCGTGTTCATCGCCAACGTGCTCGGGGCGCTTCTGTTTGCCGTGCTGATGGTGCTCGCCCACACGCTCACCCCGAGCCTGCGTGACTCGCTCGAGTATCTCGGCGTCCACGCCGCGCGTGGGTCCTGGGGGGGTCTGTTCTGGAAGGGAATCGCCGGCGGGTGGATCATTGCCCTGGTGGCATGGCTGGTGACCGCCAGCCGCGACACGACCGCTCAGATCGCCCTGATCTGGTTTGCCACTTTCGCCATCGGGGCCGCGCACCTGGCTCACTGCATCGCCGGCAGCGGCGAGATCCTGGCCGCGGTGGTGGGGGGACACGTGGGGGTGGGCACCTTCTTCTACTGGCTCTCGGCCGCCACGCTGGGCAACGCGGTTGGGGGCGTGGTGATGGTCAGCCTCCTGAACTACGGCCAGGTGGTCGGCTCCGGACACGACACCGAGCTGGCCGCCCGCTCGCTGGAGGAGGCGGAGCGGGAGCGTCCGGGGCTGCGGCGTCGGCGGCGGGGGGTGCCGGCGGCGTAGGGCTGGTCCCGCGGGGGCGGGGCCGCGTGCAGCGCCCGACCGACAGTCGATAGCGCTGGTCCCGCGGGGGCGGGGCCGCGTGCAGCGCCCGACCGACAGTCGACTGCGCTGATCCCGCGGGGGCGGGGCCGCGTGCAGCGACCGACCGACAGTCGATAGCGCTGGTCCCGCGGACGGCAGGGCCGCGTGGAGCGCCGGCGGGAGGCCGGCTGGAAGCATCATCGGGCGCGGCGTGGCGCTGGGGCGTTGTATGGACGGGTGTGGGGCTGGGGCGTGGTATGCCGGCGGGGGCGCTGGGGCGTCGTGTGCTGGGCGTGACGCTGAGGCGTCGTGTGCTGGGCGTGACGCTGGGGCGTCGTGTGCTGGGCGTGACGCTGAGGCGTCGTGGCGCGCGCCCATGTCTGGTGCCGCGGGCCGCGGGCGGGTTAGGCTTGCCTCCTTGAGAGGAGCGTCCAGATGACCCGGCGAGCTCGCATCCTCTGCTTTGGTGCCGCAGCGATCCTGATCGTGGTGGGGGCGGCGGGGGCCGCTGTGTTCACGGGCGTGGTGGGGGAGATCGTTGCGCTGGTGCTGATTGGACTCGGGTTCGTCCTGGCCACGGCGCTGGTGTTCCTGGAGGTGGGGTTGAGCGAGGAGCGTGAGCGGGCGGCGGACCAGGGGGTGAGGCAGACCAGAGGGGGTGGTGCGGAACAGCGAGGCGCTGTTGCGGGTGAGGCGCGCGGAGAGGGTCGCGCTGAGCAGCGGGCCGGGCGAGCGGCGGGCGGGCGAGGCCGGCTTCGGGAGCGGACGCTTGGGCCACATCCAACCTCAGGTCGAGCGTTGCCTCGGCGGCGGTTGGAGCGCTTGCGGGGTAGGCGGCGCCGGCTGCGCTGAGGCGGCGCGCGCGCTGAAGCGGCACCGGGTGCGCGCGGGCGGGTGCCAGGGTCCGATGGTTTCCGCCTGGGGCGGGCGGCTCCTTGCCGCGTCGGGCGCTCGAAGCCCCACCTCTTGACCCCGGTACAGAGCCTGGCCGAATAACGGGCCTATTTGGCCTGTTATTCGGCCAGGCCTGCTTGGAAGAGCTAGGCCATCACCGGCTGGCGCTCCGAGGCGATCGCGGCGATCTCCTCGGAGGCGCGCTCGAACTCCTCGTCGGAGAGCACCGGGGTGCCCTCGAACGGAAGCTGGCGCGTGATCTCCAGCCAGGACCGGCAGCCGCCGTACTCATCGCGCACCTTGACCGTCACCGGCCGGGGGATTCGGTAGGTGCGCAGCAGGATCACGTGCAGCGGATGCCGACGCTTCCAGGCCAGACGCTTCTCGGCGTAGTCGGTGGTCCACACGTAGAACGGCGCCAGCGCGTCCACCACGCGGCGCTCGGTGATCGTGTAGTGCGCGGCCACCTCTGCCCAGGCGCGGATTCGCACCCGATCCGGAGGCGGGACCTCAAGCCCGCGATACAGGGCATCCGGGGCAGGCTCGTCCTCGCTCCAGACGCCCTCCTCGAGCGCCCGGACCAGCTCGGGACGGTGAGACTGGCGCACCAGGTCGGGGCGTTGATGGTCGAACGTCGGATAGAGGAAGAAGCGGTCGTAGTCGAGCTTGAAGTGCTTCTCGGGCTCGCGGATGCCACCCTTGCGCAGGGTTATCAGCTGCTCGCCCTCGGCCAGCGCCCGTACGGTCACGGCCCATTCTTTAAAGGCAATCGGCATGGATCAGTTTGGGGTGGTTTTCGGGGGTCAGTCGTTCCTGCGCGCGCACCGCGGTGCAACCAGCGTCAGGAGAACCCGATTGTAGGGAAAAACCGGGAAAATCCCAAATATGCCTGCAAAGCAGAGCTTTTGGCGGGCATAAGCTCGGTTCCTAAAGCGGAATCAGCCGAGGGAGCGGTGGGCCACTGCGCGGCGGAGCTGCCCCACGATCAGCGCCGGACCGGTCGACGTAGAGCCCCCTTGGGGCGTGGGTGGAGCCTCCAAGACGCAGAGCTCGAACCACGGCCACTCCCCTCCGACACGGCGGAGTGGAGAGCCGCGGTGCTCCGCAGCGCTCAGCCAGCGCCGGAACCCCGGGCCGGCCCTCCCGGCTGGCCGTGGCCGCCGCTTCCCGGCTGGCCGTGGCCGCCGCTTCCCGGCTGGCCGTGTCCGCCGCCTCCCGCCCGGCCGTGTCCTCCCCCTCCCGGCGTCTCGATGCGCAACCGCTGGCCCGGCCCCAGGTCGCCGATCGCCTTGGACTCGAGCTCCCGGCCGTCCAGCAGGTTGCGTCCGGCGGCGCCCGGGGCTCCGCCCGCCGCCCCGGGTGGCCGGTGCCGGCGGCGCTCGGTGATCAGCGAGAAGCGCAGCGGGGCGAGCGCCTCATACTCGCGGATCACCCCGTCACCGCCGCGATGGGCGCCCTGGCCGCCGGTCCCCCGGCGCACGGCGTACTCGCGCACGCGGATCGGGAACTCAAGCTCGAGCGCCTCGACCGGGGTGTTGAGCGTGTTGCTCATCGCCACATGCACGGCGCTCGGCCCGTCGGCGTCCGGACAGGCCCCCTGGCCGCCGGCGATCGTCTCGTAGTAGACCACCTCCTGGCTGCCCAGCGTCAGGTTGTTCATCGTCCCCTGCCCGACGGCGCGGCCGAAGGCCTCAAGCACCACGTCGGCAACCCGCGAGGAGGTCTCCACGTTCCCGCCCGCCACGGCGGGGGCATCCTGCTCGCGCCCCGTGGGCGAGCGGGCGTTGAGCAGGCAGCCCGGCGGCGCGATGATCTCGATCGGCCGGTAGGCGCCGGCGCTGGGGGGAATGTCGGGATCGGTGAGCACCCGGACCGCGAAGTAGCAGGCTGAGCGGGTGACCGCCAGCGGGCAGTTCAGGTTGCCCTCGTGCTGCGCCGCGGTGCCGGTGAAATCGAGCCGCAGCCGGTCCCCCTCAACCGTCGCGGTCAGGCAGATGTCAAGCTCGCCCTCGCGCGCCTCGAGCACGTCGCGCGCCCGGCGCGCGCCATCCTCGAGCGCTCGCAGACAGGCGCGCGTCCGTCGCTCGGCATAGTCGAGCACCTCCGTGAACGCCTCGGCGAGCCGGTCGGACCCGACCCGGTCGTGCAGCTCCTGCAGGCGTCGGGCACCCACCCGCGCCGCCGCCAGCTGGGCTCTCAGATCGGCCCGCCGCTGCTGGGGCTGGCGCATCTGGCCGCTGAGCTCGGCGATCGCCTCCTCATCGAGGATCCGCGGCGCGATCACCACTCCCTCCTCGGCCAGCCGGCGGCTGTCGGCCGGCATCGAGCCGGGCGTGGGTCCGCCGATGTCGGCGTGGTGGGCGCGGTTGGCGGCAAACCCGATCAGCCGCCCGCCGGCGTCAAAGGCCGGCAGGATCACCGTCACGTCGGGAAGATGGGTGCCGCCGCGATAGGGGTCATTCAGCACCCAGGCGCGCCCGGGAAGGTGATCCTCCTGCAGGATGGCGGCGACCGCGTCCGGCATGGCCCCCAGATGCACCGGAATGTGCTCGGCCTGCATGACCATCTCCCCCTCGGGAGTGAACAGCGCGGTCGAGGCGTCGCGGCGCTCCTTGATGTTGGCCGAGTGCGCCGAGCGGATCAGCACCGCCCCCATCTCCTCGCAGATCGACCGCAGGGCACCGGTCAGCACCTGCAGCTCAACCGGATCGATCATTCCGCCCGCCCCGAGCGCGTGGCGCTGACCCGGGCGACGATCAACCCGCCCGCTCCGGCTGGGGGGTGCCCGCCCGCTCCAGCTGGGTGGTCCCCGCCCGCTCCAGCTGGACGGTGCCCGCCGCGTCGACCGTTCCGTGCCAGTGCGGAGGGATGAGCACCGTCGCCTCCGGCAGCTCAATGACGGCCGGGCCGGCGATCGTGCTGCCCGCCGGCGGGGCACCGTGCAGCACCTCCACCTCGAGCTCCTGGCCGCCCAGCCACGCGGTCCGCCGCCCCCGCCGCGGCGCGGTGTGTGCGTCGGCCTGCTCCAGCGATACCTCGGCGCCCGCGGTCGTGGCGGTCACCCGGATCGTGACCAGCTCGAGCGCCTGCTCGGGGTCGCGGTAGCCGTAGCGCTCCTCGTGCTCGGCCTCGAACGCCCGCCTCAGCTGGGCCGGCGACGCGTTCAGCTCGGCCACGATCGGAAGCTCGAACGCCTGACCCTGATAGCGCAGCTCGTAGGTCGCCTCCAACTCCGCCTGCTCCGTTCCCAGCGCCTCGCGGGCCTGCCGGCCCAGGCGCTGAACCTCCGCCCGGATGGCCTCGGCGGTGATCTGCTCCCCGCTCCACACGACGCTGCGCTGGACGTCCCGGCGGCGTTGGGAGACGACGAGCCCGAGCGCGGCCAGCACCCCGGAGGCACGCGGGCAGAGCACGGTCTCGATCCCCACCTCCTCGGCAATCTGGACGGCGTGGAGGGGGCCGGCCCCGCCGAAGGCCAGCAGGGCATACCGGCGGGGATCGATGCCGCGCTCGACCGTGACCACGCGCAGGGCGCGGACCATCTCGGTGGCCGCCACCCGGCGAATCCCCTCCGCACAGTCGCGGGGGTCGAGCCTCAGCTCGGAGGCCAGGGCGCCGATCGCCCGCTCGGCGGCCGCCAGATCCAGCTCTACCCCGCCGGCCAGCGGTGTGTGACTGGAGAGGTAGCCGAGCAGCAGGTTGGCGTCGGTGACGGTCGGCTCGCGGCCGCCGCGCCCATAGCAGGCGGGACCGGGGTCCGCCCCGGCCGAGCGGGGACCCACCCGCAGCGCTCCGCCCGGATCACGCCAGGCGATCGAACCTCCCCCCGCTCCCACCGTGTGGATGCTCAGCACCGGCAGGGCGAGCGGCCGACCGGCGATCTCACCCGCGCTCTGCTCCTGGACGGCGCCATCATCGACCACGCAGACGTCGCAGGAGGTCCCGCCCATGTCCAGGCAGAGGGCATTGGGTCGCCCGCTCGCGCGGGCCACGAACGCGGCTCCCGCGGCGCCTCCGGCGGGCCCCGAGAGCACCGTCCACGCGGCATGGGCGGCGGCGGCCTCCAGGTCGATTAGACCGCCGTTTGACTGCATGATCGCCGGACGTGGAAGGCCGCGCTCCTCGGAGCGGCGCGCGAGCCGCTCCAGGTAGCTGGCCAGCAGCGGGGAGAGGGCGGCATCGATCTCGGTGGTGGCGGCGCGCTCGAACTCCCGGATCGTGCCCACCACCTGATGCGAGAGCGACACATGCACGCCCGGCAGGGCCTCGGACAGCGCTGCGCCCACCGCCACCTCGTGCTCGGGATGGCGATAGGCGTGCAGCAGAACCACCGCCACCGCCTCAGGCTCGCCGTCGGCCAGCCTCCGCACGAGGGTCCGCAGCGCTCCTGGCTCCAGGCGGCGCTCGGGGCCATCGGCGGTCATCCGTTCCGGGACCGGAAAGCGCAGCTCGGGGGGGACGAGCGGTGCCGGCGGCCCGGCGCACAGCCGGTAGAGCTCTGGGCGGTTCTGGCGCCCGAGCTCGACCAGATCGGTGAAACCCTCAGTGGCCACCAGGGCGGTTCGCGCCGTGCGACCCTCGAGCAGCGCATTGGTGGCCACGGTCATGCCGTGGGAGAACTCACGCACCTCCCCCGGAGCGCGCCCCGCCCGGCTCAGAACGGCCTCGACCGCCGCCATCACTCCCTCCGACTGGTCGCGCGGCGTGGTCGGTGCCTTCGCCGTGACCAGCCGCCCATCACAGGCCAGCACCGCGTCCGTGAACGTCCCGCCGACGTCGACCCCGAGCAGCATGGCGGTGTTATAGCCGTGCGGCGAGGAGGCGGGGGAGGCACGGTGCCGCCCGTGCCAGCCGGGGTCGTCATGGCTGCGCGCGCTTTACTCGCCACGCACTGCTCTGGGTGGGGGTGTGTGGCGGGTTTGGTGCGTTTTGCGCGCTTTACTCGCCACGCACCGCCCTCGCCGCGGGTGTGTGGCGGGTTTGATGCGTCCGGTGTGCCCTTGCTCTCCGGCGCTGTCCTGCACGGTGCTTGAGAGCCGGTGTGGGAGCTCGGAAACAGTTCAAGCGGATGCGGCCGCAGCGGCGCGGCCGAACTCACAGCCGCGAACGCGGACCCCGCAGGAGCGCATACCCGGCCACCCTCCGCTAAGCGGCGAGCGGCGCCTCGAGCTCTTCGGTCTCAGCCAGGTGCTGGTGCGATGGGCAGTAGCCGTTGTGGGGCAGCGGCATCCGCTGGCAGGGGGTTCCCTTGCGGGTGCTGGCCCGGCACTGCAGCGGATTGCCGTAGGCGTCAAAGCCGTTCTGGGGCAGGCGGCGCAGGAACTCGTCGGCCAGCGCCAGGTACCGCTCGACCACCCGCAGCACCCGCGCCTGTGCGGTGAGCGGAAAGTAGACCCGGATGTCGGAGAACAGCGACCGGGCGGGGTGGGCGAAGTAGCGGCGGTCGGTCGCCAGCCGCTCCACGGCCGTCTCGCAGGCACGCAGCACGCGCTCGTGATTGACGCGCCCACCAGGCTGATGTGGGTCCTCGATGATGTCGCCCGCCAGCTCGCGATAGATCGCGCGACTAAAGCGATACATGCGGAACTCCTTTCGGCACCCTGCCTCTGACCCTTCCCACCACTCGGTTGTTCCCGCCACTCGGCTCGGTCTTGGCGGCGGAGTATTCCCCGCGGTTGTGAATTGCGGTAGGTGGGACCTATTAAGTCCGCGTTAAGCGATGAGGTGGTCGATCGCGGCGGATGAGGTGGTACCGGCCCGAGGCTGGCCGGCCATCACCGGCAGGTGAGGAGAAGGGCTGCCCCGAACCCGGCCACCACCGGGACCGGCGGCGCGCCAGTGGCCACCCGATCACGACCAGTGCTCGAGGCGGGGCGTCTGCTGGCGTCCCACCGTCACATGGACGCCGTCGAAACGGGAATCGAGCTCCGGGAAGTCCCGCCGGCGGTGGGCGCCGCGGCTCTCGGTGCGGGTCAGGGCACAGGCGGCGATCAGTCGGAGCAGCGGATGGGGATCGCTCAGCAGCGTCCTCAGGCCCTGGGCGTCCCGCTCCAGTCCAGCATTGCGCCAGAGTGCCGCCCGGCTGGCGTCCGAAGGGCGCATCAGGCCTGGATCGCTGGGCATCGCGTCCTCGATCTCTGCCCTGGTTTCCGCCCGGATTCCCGCCGCGGGGTCCGTCTCGACCCCCACCCTGGGGTCCATCCCGACCCCCAGCCCGGCGTCTCCGCTGACCCTCACTCCGGCCTCCGGTCGGACCGCGTCTTCAGCCTCCGCCCGGGCGCCAGCCGCGAGTGCGGGCGGATCTCCCGCCGCCGGCTCGACGTCCGCCCCAGCCAGCGCCGCGCGCGCCGCCCGGGCGCCGAAGACAATGCATTCGGTGAGCGAGTTGGAGGCCAGGCGGTTTGCCCCGTGCAGGCCCGTGCACGAGCATTCGCCGACGGCATAGAGACCGGGCAGCGATGCGCGCCCGTCCAGATCCGTGGCGATGCCACCCATCACGTAGTGCGCCGCCGGGGCCACCGGCACGAGCTGGTGGCGGGGGTCGATTCCGGCCGCGCACAGCGCCTCGACGACGGTGGGGAACCGGCCCGGGTCGATGTGGCGCATGTCGAGACTGACCGCGCCGGTGCCGCTGTGGGCGAGCTGCCTCTGCACCGCGAGCGCCACCTCGTCGCGGGGGGCCAGCTCGTTGACGAACCGCTGCCCTCGAGGGTCGAGCAGTCGCGCCCCCTCGCCCCGGATGGCCTCGGTGACGAGCAGCCCGTCGGCACCGTCGGCGGCGGCGACCGCCGTCGGATGGAACTGAACCAGCTCCAGATCCGCCAGCCTGGCGCCGGCGGCGAGCGCCAGCAGCAGCCCACTGCCCAGGGCCTCGGGCGGGTTTGTGGTGCGCGCCCACAGTGCCGCCGCGCCGCCGGTGGCGAGGACGGTGGCCCCGGCGGCTACCGTGCGCCCGTCTTCAAGCCGAACGCCCTGGCAGCGTCCGTCGGCCACCAGCAGGGCGGCGACGCGCATCCGTTCCAGCACCGTGATGTTCACGTGGGCGGCAACCAGCGCGCTGAGCCGATGGATCAGCCGCTGCCCGGTGGCGGCGCCGCCGGCGTGGACGATCCGGCGGGTCGAGTGGCCCCCCTCGAGCCCCAGCTCCAGCTCCCCCCGCTCGTCGGTGTCGAAGCGCATCCCGAGCGAGGCGAGGTCCTCGATCGCCCGTGGCGCCTCCTCGCACAGCACCCGGGCGGCGGACGGGCGGCCGGCGCCGCGTCCGGCGGCCAACGTATCGGCAAGGTGACGCTCCGGCGAATCCTCGTCGGAGATCGCGGCCGCCAGGCCGCCCTGTGCCCAGTAGGTTGAGGATCCCACTCCCCGGCCCGCACCGGCCGTCGACGGCTCCAGCGGGGTGGCGCAGACCAGCGTGACGCGCGCACCGGCGCGCGCAGCGCACAGCGCGGTGTAGAGCCCCGCGGCACCGGCACCCACCACCGCAAGCTCTGCCCTCAGCGGGCTGTAGCCCCGGCTCATGTCGACACTCCCCGGCTCATTCCAGCCCCCGGCTCACCCGGACACCCGCGGCTACTCCGAGGCCCACGGCTCAACCCAGCCCGCCCCCGGGCTCACCACAGCCGGACCCGAGCTCACCCGTACCAGCCGCCGCTCACCAGCCACGGTTTTCCTTTGCCGCACGTCCACGCCAGTACCGTACTCGCCCGTGCCGAGCGTGTTCCTGTCCCATCCCTCCTCCCTGGAGCACGACACGGGACCCCACCCCGAGCAGGCGGCCCGGATCCTCGCCCTTGAACGCGAGCTGAGCCTGCGCGGGTGGCTGGGCTTCGAGCGACAGCTCTCGCCGCCGGTTGAACGTGCGGTGCTCATGGCGGTTCACCCGGAGGCGCATGTGGCGGCGATCGAGCGTCTGGCCCGGGCCGGCGGCGGCGCGATCGACCCCGACACGCGCCTCAGCGCTGGCTCCTTCGAGGCCGCGCTGCATGCCGCCGGTGGGGCCGTGCGCCTGGTCGAGCTGCTGCTCGACCGCCGGGCGGCGTACGGCTTCAGCGCCCATCGCCCTCCCGGACACCACGCGACGCGCACGCGCGCGATGGGCTTCTGTCTGTTCAACAACGTGGCCGTGGCGGCGCAGTTCGCGCTCGGCCGCGGGCTCGACCGGGTGATGATCATCGATTGGGACGTGCACCACGGCAACGGAACCAACGACATCTTCCACGCCACCGACCGGGTCCTGTTCGTCTCGATCCACCAGTCGCCCCTGTATCCCGGCACCGGTCCGGCGGATGACGTGGGGGTGGGGCCCGGTCGGGGGTTCACCGTCAACCTTCCCGTCCCGCCCGGCAGCGGCGATGCGGTGTTCCGCTCGCTGATCGAGCACGTGGCGGTGCCACTGGCCCACAGCTTTCGGCCCCAGCTGGTGCTGATCTCGGCCGGCTACGACGCCCACCACGCCGATCCACTGGCCGACTGCGCGCTGACCGAGGAGGGATTCGCCGGGATGACCCGCTCGATTCGTCGCGCGTGCGACGCCCTGGGCATCCCGCTCGGCTGCGTGCTCGAGGGCGGCTACGCGCTTGAGCCGCTCGGTCGCTCGGTGGTCGCCACGCTGGCGGAGCTGGCGCCGGACTCACCCACCCCGCCCGCCGAGTGGTTGGAGCTGGCACCCGCCGCCGAGCGGGCGCGTGACCGACTGCTGCGCTGGTGGCCGTGGCTGTCGGGCTGAAGCGCCCGTCCCGGTGGTCCCAGGGCCGCTCGCCCGCTTCCCCGGCCCGCCGCCAACCCGCCGCCCCGCCCGCCTCTAGCATCTCCCCGATGAGCACTCGCGCCCAGCAGCCGGTGGCGGTATTCGATTCGGGGGTCGGCGGCCTGACGGTGCTGCACGAGCTGCTCGTCTCGCTGCCCACCGAGGATTACGTGTACCTGGGTGACACCGCGCGGTTCCCCTACGGCGAGCGCACCCCGCGCGAGCTGGAGGCCTTCGCGGTGGAGATCGCCGAGCGTCTACTGGCCGAGGGAGCCAAGCTGCTGGTGGTGGCCTGCAACGCCGTCAGCGCGGTGGCGCTCGAGGCGCTGGAGCGTCACCTGGCCGCCGGAGGGCACGACGTGGATGTGATCGGGGTGGTGGCGGCGGCCACCCACCTCGCGGTGGCAGGCAGCCGCACGGGGCGCATCGGCCTGCTGGCCACGCCGGCCACCGTCGCCAGCGGGGCCTATCAGCGGGCGGTCAGGGGGGCCGACCCGCACGTGCACCTGGAGAGCGTCGCCTGCCCCGACCTGGCGCCGATCATTCAGGGCGGCTTCCCCTTCGACCAGCACGTGGTGGAGACGGTGCGCCAGTACTGCGCGCCGCTGCGGGCGGCGGAGGTCGACACGGTGATCCTCGGCTGCACGCACTACCCGCTGGTGGCGCCGATGCTGCAGCGGATGCTGGGCCGCGGCGTGACGCTGGTGAGCTCGGGGACCGGCGTCGCCCGCGGGGTGGAGCGGGCGCTGGCGGCCCGTGGGCTGCTCAACCCCCGTCGCGAGGAGGGCACCTACCGCTTCCTGTGCACCGGGGCGGTGGGCACGTTCCGCACGCTGGGCTCTCGGTTTCTGCAGATGCCGCTGGGTGCCGTGGAGCATGTGGCGCTGCGCGAGAGGGCGGCGGCGTGAGCCTGGCCACCGAGCCGCTGCAGCGCAGCTACGGCCGCGGCCCCGCCGACCTCAGGCCCACCCAGATCGAGCCGGGGTTCGTGCGCACCGCCACCGGCTCGGCGCTGATCTCGATGGGCGAGACGCGGGTGATCTGCACCGCCTCGGTGCAGCCGAGCGTGCCGCGCTGGCTGGTCGGCTCCGGCCGCGGCTGGGTGACGGCGGAATACGGGATGCTGCCGGCCTCCACCGGCGAGCGCAAGCAGCGTGACGTGAGCCGGGGGCGCCCGGACGGGCGCAGCGTCGAGATCCAGCGGCTGATCGGCCGGTCGCTGCGGGTGGTGGTGGACTTCGAGGCCCTGGGCGAGCGCTCGATCTACGTCGACTGCGACGTCCTGCAGGCCGACGGCGGCACCCGCTGCGCGTCGATCACCGGCGGCATGGTGGCGCTGCGCCTGGCCTGCGAGCGGCTGGTGGCCGAGGGACAGCTGGAGCGGCTGCCGCTGACCGGGATGGTGGCGGCGGTCTCGTGCGGGATCGTCGGCGGGGTGCCGCTGCTGGACCTGGACTACTCCGAGGACTCGGTGGCCGAGGTGGACGCCAACGTGGTGATCGCCGCCGAAGGGGGGCTGGTCGAGGTCCAGGCGACGGCTGAGCGCACGCCCCTGTCGCGCGCGCACCTGGACGAGCTGCTCGAGCTGGCCGCCTCCGGGATCGGCAGCCTGGCTGCGCTCCAGGACGAGGCGGTGGCGACCGGCGCCCGCTGAGGAGGCTGGCGGTGACGGCGCTGATCCTCGCCACCGGCAACCCCCACAAGCTCAGGGAGTTCTCCCGCCTGCTGGCGCCGGCCGGCATCGCGGTGGAGCCGCTACCCGCCGCCATCCGCCTGCCCCCGGAGGTCGGCGAGACGTTCGCGGACAACGCGCTGCCCAAGGCCCGCGCGGCGGCCGCCGCCACCGGCCGCGTGGCGATCGCCGATGACTCGGGGATCGAGGCCGAGGCGCTCGGCGGCGCCCCCGGGGTGCGCTCGGCCCGCTACGCGGGCGAGGGAGCCAGCGACGAGCAGAATCTGGCCAGGCTTCTGCGCGAAGCGCCCGCCGGCAGCCGCCTTCGGTACGTGTGCGCCCTGGCCTACGTCGATCCTCGGGCGGCCCTCGAGCGGGTGTTCTTCGGCCACTGCGAGGGACGGCTGGCCGCCCGGCCGCGTGGATCCGGCGGGTTCGGCTACGACCCGGCGTTCATCCCGCTCGAGACCGCCGACGGTCGCACGATGGCCGAGCTCAGCGACGCCGAGAAGGACGCCATCAGCCACCGCGGGCGGGCCGCCCGCGAGCTGATCGGCTGGCTGGCGCGATGACTGCCGCGCCCTCCAGCACCAAGCAGCGCAGCGCCTCGCTGTCGGTGGCGTCAAACTCGGCGCTGATCCTGGCCAAGGTGATCGCGGGGACGATCACCGGCTCGGTCGCGCTGCTCACCGAGGCGATCCATTCGAGCATCGACCTGGTGGCCTCGATCGTCGCCTTCTTCTCGGTGCGCAAGGCGGGCGAGCCTGCTGATGAGAGCCACCGCTATGGCCACGAGCGCTTTGAGAACCTGGCCGCCGCGATCGAGGGCATGCTGGTGCTGGTCGGCTCGGCCGTGATCGCCTTCGAGGCGATCCGCCGCCTGCTCGGCGAGGGTCGCGTGCACACGCTCGGCCTCGGCATCGCCGTGGTGGCCGGGTCGATCGTGGTCAACCTCGTGGTCTCGAGCCTGATCAGCCGCACGGCAAAGGCCACCGACTCGGCGGCGCTGTTCGGGGACGCCACCCATCTGCGCACCGATGCCGCCACCTCGGGCGGCGTGCTGCTGGCGCTGGCGCTGATCAAGCTGACGGGCGCGCAGTGGCTGGACCCGGCCGTGGCTCTGGCGGTGGCGGCGCTGATCGTGGTCACGGGCGTGCGGCTGCTCACCCGCTCCTCCCGGGTGCTGGTGGACGAGGCGCTGCCCGCGCAGGAGGTGGCGGCGATCCGGGAGGCGATCGAGGAGTTCGCCGCCGCCGGGGTGGTCGGCTACCACGAGCTGCGCACGCGTCGCGCCGGCTCGCGCCGCTATGTGGACATGCACGTGCAGTTTCGCGCCGGCACCTCGCTGGAGGAGGCCCACCGCACCGCACACGCGCTGCAGGACGTGATCGCCGGGCGGCTGGGGGGCACCGACGTGCTGATCCACCTGGAGCCCGAGGACCGGGTGCGGCCGGGGGAGGAGCTGCCGGTGCCGACGGCGAGGCCTAGAACAGGTTGATCGCCGCCGCGATCGCCACCGCGAACGTCACCGCGGCGTAGCCGTAGTAGCCCTGGAGAACCAGGACGAGAACGGCGACGAGGAAGATCGCCACCGTCGCCAGCCAGGCGATGCGCGCCAGGTCCACCAGCCTATTCTCGCCGCTGGCGCCCCCGCCCGCCTCGCCGCTGGCGCCCCCGGCCGCCTCGCCGCTGGCGCCCCCGCCCGCCTCGCCGCCCGCGCGCCCGGCCGCCCCGCCATTGGCGCCGCCAGCCCGCCTCGTCGCTGGCCGCCTGCGCCCCTCACCCGGGAAATGACGCAAATTGCGGCTGTCGCACAGCCATCCCCGCGCGACGCGTCCGGCTTTCCAGCAAGATTTTCCCGCGGCTTCGGGAGCGGCGGCGCAGGGCGCCCGTCCGGCGGCCGTGTTAGCTTCGTGATCTTCTATCAGCGAGCCAGGAGGAAGCAAGTGACGAAGTCCGAGTTCGTCGACCAGGTTGCAGACCGGGCGGGGTTGAGCAAGCGGGACGCCGCCAATGCGGTCGACGCTGTGCTGGAGACGATCGAGGCGACCCTGAGCCGAGGCAGCGAGATCAGCTTCTCCGGCTTCGGAAAGTTCAGCGTCTCGCAGCGAAGCGCGCGGGAGGGCCGCAACCCGGCCACCGGCGAGCGCATCCAGATCGCGGCCTCGCGGGTGCCGAAGTTCACCGCCGGCGCCGCGCTGAAGAAGGCCGTCCAGTAGCCGCACCCCGGCCCCGGCTGAGGCTGGGGATGCCCTGTCCGCTTGACGGCCCGCGGAGCGTGAGTTCGTCGTGAGCCCCGCGAGTGTGGGCCCACGGTGAGCGTGGCGCCCGGGGTCGCGCCGTTCGGCGACCGGCTGGCCGCAGCGGTCGCCGCACGACGCTCGCAGCTCGTCCTGGGACTGGACCCCGACCCGACCCGGCTGTGGCCGGCCGCGCTCACCTCGCAGCGCGGGGGGGAGGGCGATCCCGACCACGCTCGCCGGGCCCAGCGCGGGCGGGATGCCGACTCCGCCGCGCCCCGCCGGGCCCAGCCCGAGCGGGTTGCCGACTCCGCCGCGCCCCGCCGGGCCCAGCGCGGGCACGAGGCGGAGACCGACCCGGCGCGCCGGGCGGCGGCGGCGGTGGTCGAGCACTGCCGGCTGGTGCTCGACGCCACCGCCGAGCACTGCGTGGCCGCCAAGCTGCAGGTGGCGTGCTTTGAGCGGCTGGGGGCGCCGGGCTGGGAGGCGCTCGACGAGGTGGTGGCGCACGTGCGGCGCAGCGGGCTGCTCGTGTTCGCCGACGCCAAGCGGGGCGACATCGACGTGACCGCCGCCGCCTACGCGCAGGCGTTTCTGGGCGCCACCGACACGCCGTTCGGGCGCGTGGAGGGGCTGTCGGTCGATGCCCTGACCGTCAACCCCCTCCTGGGGGCCGACTCGCTGGCGCCGCTGCTGGCCACCGCCCGCCGACACGGCCGGGGACTGTTCGTGCTCGTGCACACCTCCAACCCCGGCGCCCGCGACATCCAGGAGCTGGTGCTGGGGGACGGGCGGTCGGTGAGCGAGCGGCTGGCTGAGCTGGTGGCCGAGCTGGGGAGGGAGGGCGTCGGCTCGAGCGGGCTGTCGGACGTGGGCGCGGTGGTCGGCGCGACCGCGCCCGACTGGGTGGGCAGGCTGCGGCGGCGGATGCCCGAGGCGATCCTGCTGCTGCCCGGCGTGGGCGCGCAGGGCGGCGCGATCGAGGCGCTGGCGCCGGCGCTCGCCCCCGGCGTGGCCGGCGGCCTGATCACCGTCTCGCGGGGGATCGTGGCCGCCGCCCGGCCCGGCGAGGATCCGGCGGCGGCGGCCCGCGCGGCGGCCGCCCGCCTGCGGGAGCTGGCCTGGAGGCTCGGCCGGCGAGCGGCGGCCGGCTGAGCCGGCGGCGCGCGAGCGCGAGAGAGCAGACCGCGTGCGAGAGAGCCACGCCGGCGCGAAGGAGCGTGCCGGGCGAAGCGGAGGCGTACGCGGCGCCCCGGAGGCGCGCACGGGGCACGAGCGAGGCAACACCGCCCCAGGCGCGCGATCCGCGCCCAGCCGCGCAGTATCATCGCCCTGCCATGGCGGTGCGGAAACCCGGTCGCTACCTGGCGCCGATCGCGCTGGTGGCGGTGCTCGCGGCCGTGGTGCTGATCGTCCGGGCGCGCACGGCCGGCCATCCCGTTCCGCGACCGCCCGCCGCCCACACCCTGCTGCCGAGCCGCGAACCGTCGTCGGCGGCCCCGCGGTACTACGTCGTCAGGCCTCGGGACACGCTGTCTGAGATCTCGGTCCGGACCCACGTGCCGCTGGCCACGCTGGAGTCGCTCAACCCGTCGATCGACCCCAACGCGCTGCAGGCGGGGCAGCGCCTGAGGCTGCGCTGAGTGTCCCCGCGGCCGCGCCGAGCGTCCCGCGGATGCGACCTGAACCGGGTTCGCCGGATGACCGGGTCCGCGCAGCCGAGTTGTCCGGATGACGGCGTCCCGACCGGCTAGGCTTACCCGCGGTCGGCCGCGAGCATGATCAGCACCGGGCCAGCATGATCATCACCGTCACGCTCAATCCGGCACTGGACAAGACGCTTCAGGTGCCGAACTTCACCCCCGGCCGGCGTCACCGGACCGTCGACCAGGTGACGATGCCGGGCGGCAAGGGGGTCAACGTCGCGCGGGCGATCAAGCGCCTGGGCCAGCCGGTGATCGCCACCGGTCTGGCCGGCGGGGCCACCGGCACCCGGATCGTCGAGGCGCTCAACGACGAGGCGGTGCTCAACGCGTTCGTGCGGATCCGCGATGAGTCGCGCACCAACACCGCCGTGCTCGATCCCACCACCGGCCAGCAGACCGAGATCAACGAGCGCGGCCCGGCGGTCAGCCCCCAGGAGCTCGAGCTGTTCAGCGAAAAGCTCATGTACCTGGCCCAGGGGGCGAGCATGTGCGTGTTCGCCGGGAGCCTGCCCCGAGGGATGGACGCGGGCGTGTACGCCGAGCTGGTCCGCGAGGTCAAGCGGCTGGGGGTGACCACCGTGCTGGACACCGACGGCGAGCCGCTGCGGGTGGCGATGCGGGCCGAGCCGGACATCGTCTCCCCCAACGAGCTTGAGGCCGAGGAGCTGGTCGGCCAGGAGTTCAACGACGTGGAGGACCGGGCTCAGGCGGTGATCGACATGACCCGCCTGGGCGCGCGTGAGGCGATCATGACCGTGCGCGACGGCTGCTATGCCCACGTGCTCGACGATGGCCCGGCGCTGTATCGCGTGACCGTCCCCGAGCAGGAGGCGCGCTCGCGGATCGGCTCGGGTGACGCGTTTCTGGCCGGCTATGTGGCGGCGCGCTACTGCGGCCGGCCGCCCGTCGAGTGCCTGCGCTACGGCGTCGCCTGCGGGGCGGAGTCGATCCAGCACTTCGGCGCCGGCGTGCTCGACCCGCTGCGCGTCGAGCGGCTGCTGGCCGAGGTGGGGGCCGAGCGCCTCGAGCTGAGGGCGGAGATCAGCTAAAGCCACGCCCGGCCGCACGACCGGGGAGGCGCACCCAGGCCCCGGTCGCCGGCGGCCCAGCCCCACGCCCCGGCCGGCGGCCGAGCCCACCACACGCCCCGGCCGGCGGCCGAGCCCACCACACGCCCCGTCCGGCGGCCCAGCCCCCACGCCCCGACCGGCGGCCGAGGCCGGCTTTTCCCGCACGATGCGCGCTGCCTCACCGCCCGGCGGCGTGCGGCCGGGGGAGGCCCCGAGGGCCGTTGCTAGGATCGCTGCAGCGATGGTCGCCGCCCCCGCTCGCTCCTCCTCCCACACCCCCTCGCCGTCCGCCGGCCCATCTACGATGTGGGAATGGAAGTAGAGATCGGCCGCGGCAAGAAGGCTCGCCGAGCCTACGGCTTCGACGAGATCGCGATCGTCCCCTCGCGCCGCACACGGGACCCCGACGACGTCGACATCTCCTGGACGCTCGGGCCCTACCGGTTTGAGCTGCCGCTGCTGGCGGCGGCGCTGGACGGGGTGGTCTCGCCGGAGACGGCCGGGATCATCGGCCGGCTCGGCGGGCTGGCGGTGCTCAACCTGGAGGGGATCTTCTGCCGCTATGAGAACGCCGATGAGCAGCTGGAGCGGATCGCCAGCTTCTCGGCCGACATCTCCACCCGGGAGATGCAGGACATCTACCGCGAGCCGGTCAAGCCGGAGCTGATCGCCCAGCGGATCCGCGAGATCAAGGACCAGGGGGTGGTGGCGGCCGCGTCGCTCACCCCGCAGAAGGTGCGCAAGTACTACGAGGTGGCGCTCGACGCCGGGCTGGACATCCTGGTCATCCAGGGGACCGTCGTGTCCGCCGAGCACGTCTCCACCGACGAGACCCGGCCGCCGCTCAACCTCAAGGAGTTCATCCGCGAACTGGCGCCGATCCCGGTGGTGGTCGGCGGCTGCGCCTCCTACCACACCGGCCTGCACCTGATGCGCACCGGCGCCGCCGGCGTGCTGGTCGGGGTGGGGCCGGGCGCGATCTGCACCACCCGCGGGGTGCTCGGCATCGGCGTCCCGCAGGCCACCGCGATCGCCGACGTGGCCGCCGCGCGCTCGCAGCACATGCTGGAGACCGGCGAGTACGTCAAGGTGATCGCCGACGGCGGCATGCGCAACGGCGGCGACGTGGCCAAGGCGATCGCCTGCGGGGCCGACGCGGTGATGCTCGGCTCGGCGCTGGCCCGCGCCTACGAGGCGCCGGGGCGTGGCTTCAACTGGGGGATGGCCACCTTCCATCCGACGCTCCCGCGGGGCACCCGCGTGGTCACCGCCCAGAACGGGACGTTGGAGGAGATCATCAAGGGCCCGGCGCGCGAGAACGACGGCACCTTCAACCTGATGGGCGCGCTGCGCACCTCGATGGCCACCTGCGGCTACCGCGACATCGCCGAGTTCAACCGCGCCGAGCTGGCGGTCGCGCCCGCCCTGCAGACCGAGGGCAAGCAGCTCCAGCGCGCCCAGGGCGTGGGCATGGGCGCCCGCGGCGAGGCGGCGCCGGTCGGTGTCGGCGACTAAAGATGTAGGCCGCGCCGCATGCGGCGCGGCCCCGGCGGCGCATGCGCCGCCGGCCGGGGGGCGCATGCGCCCCCCGGAAAGACAGGAAGAGGTCGTGGTGCTCGACTACGGCGGGCAGTACTCGCAGCTGATCGCCCGGCGGGTGCGCGAGTGCGGCGTGTTCTCCGAGCTTCTGCCCCACCACGCGGGGGTCGAGGCGGTGCGCTCCCGGCGGCCCCGGGGCGTGATCCTGTCCGGGGGACCGGCCTCGGTGTACGCCGAGGGGGCGCCGCGGCTGGACCCCGAGCTGCTCGAGCTGGGCGTGCCCGTGCTGGGCATCTGCTACGGGATGCAGCTGTTGGCCCGCGAGCTCGGGGGCCGGGTGGAGGCGGCCGAGGTGGGGGAGTTCGGGCGCTCGCAGCTCACCGTGCGCCGGCCGGGGCGGCTGCTGGCCGGCACGCCCCCCGAGCAGAGCTGCTGGATGTCGCACCGCGACACGGTGTTCGCGCCGCCGCCCGGGTTCGCCGCGCTGGCCTCCTCCACCGCCTCGCCGGTGGCGGCGTTCGAGTCGGTCGAGCGGGGCGTGTACGGCATCCAGTTTCACCCCGAGGTGGTCCACACCCCCTACGGCCAGCGGGTGCTGAGCAACTTCCTGGAGGACGTCTGCGGCTGCGAGCGGACCTGGAGTCCGACCTCGGTGATCGACGAGCGGATCGAGCGGATTCGCGCCCAGGTGGGGGAGGGGCGGGCGATCTGCGGGCTGTCGGGCGGGGTTGACTCGAGCGTCGCCGCGCTGCTCGTCCACCGCGCGATCGGCGACCGGCTGACGTGTGTGTTCGTCGACCACGGGCTGCTGCGCAAGGACGAGGCGGCGCAGGTGATCGCCGCCTTCCGCGACCACTTCCACGTCCCGCTGGTGGCGGTGGACGCCTCCGAGCGCTTCCTGGCCCGCCTGGCGGGGGTCACCGACCCGGAGGAGAAGCGCCGGCGGATCGGCGAGGAGTTCATTCGCGTGTTCGAGGAGGAGGCGGCCAGGCTCAGCGACGTGCGCTTCCTCGTCCAGGGCACGCTGTACTCGGACGTGATCGAGTCCGGCGGGGGGACGGGCGCGGCCACGATCAAGTCCCACCACAACGTCGGCGGCCTGCCCGCCGACCTGCGCTTCGAGCTGGTCGAGCCGCTGCGGATGCTGTTCAAGGACGAGGTGCGCGCGGTGGGGGCCGAGCTCGGGCTGCCCGAGCGCCTGGTCTGGCGCCAGCCGTTCCCCGGCCCGGGGCTGGCGATCCGGATCGTGGGCGCCGAGGCCACCCGCGAGCGGCTGGAGATCCTCCGCGCGGCCGACGCCATCCTGCAGGAGGAGATCCGCGCCGCCGGGCTGTATCGCGAGCTGTGGCAGTCCTTCTGCGTGCTGCCGAACATCCGCGCCGTGGGCGTGCAGGGCGACGCGCGCACCTACGGCAACGTGATCGCGATCCGCGCCGTGACCTCCGACGACGCGATGACCGCCGACTGGGCGCGGCTGCCCTACGACCTGCTCGAGCGGATCGCCAGCCGGATGACCGGCGAGATCCGCGAGGTGGGGCGGGTGGTGCTGGACATCACCTCAAAGCCGCCCGGCACGATCGAGTGGGAGTGAGCGCCGCCGCGCCGGGCGAGGCCGGCCGGCTGGCGGGCACCCGCGTGCTGATCACCGGCGCCAGCAGCGGGCTGGGCCGGGCGATGGCCGAGGCGCTGCTGGCCGCCGGGGCCAGCGTGGCGCTCACCAGCCGGGACGCCGCGCGCGCCCGCGCGCTCGCCACTCGGCTGGGCGAGCGGGCGGTGGGCATCGGGCTGGATGTGCGCGAGCCGAGCTCGGTGGAGGCCGCGGTGGCCGAGACCCACGCGCGCCTGGGCGGCCTGGAGATGCTGGTCAACAACGCCGGCATCGGGATGCGCACCGTCAACCCGCGGTTTCTCACCGAGCCGCAGCCGCTGTGGCAGGTCTCCCCGGCCGGGTTTCGCGACGTGGTCGACACCAAGCTGTTCGGCTGCTTTCTGGTCGCCCGGGAGGTGGTGCCGCGGATGCTCGAGGCCGGCGGCGGCCGGGTGGTGACGATCTCGATGAACCACGCGACGATGACCCGTCGCGGGTTCACCCCCTACGGGCCGGCGGGGGCGGGGGTGGAGGCGCTGGCCCGGGTGCTGGCCGCCGACCTGACGGGGACACCGGTGCGGGCCAACATCCTCGCGCCGGGCGGGGCCACGGCCACCGGAATGATCCCCGAGGAGGTGCCCGAGGAGGTGCGCGCCCGGCTGCTCGATCCCACCATCATGGGGCCGCCGATCGTATGGCTGGCCTCGCCGGCCGCGGCCGAGCTCCACGACGAGCGGATCACCGCCACCGAGTTCGAGGCCTGGCTGGCCCGGCGCACGCGGGGCGCCGGACGGACGTAGGCCGGAGCCCCTGCCCCCGGCGGACGCGGGCGCGGCCCCGGTTCGCCGGCGGACTTGCTTGAATCCTCCGCCGCCACAAAGCTTTCAACCCACCCCAAAGGAGTGCTGCCCATGGCCATGACCCAGAACCAGCTGGCCAGCGCGCTGGCCGAGCGCGCCGAGCTGAGCCGAAGCGAAGCCCGGCGCGTGCTCGCCGCGCTGGAGGAGATCGTGCTGGAGGAGATCGGCAACGCCCAGAAGGTGCGCCTCGGCGGGCTGGTTCAGCTCACCGTCCGCCTGAAGCCGGCCACCAAGGCGCGCAAGGGGCGCAACCCGGCCACCGGCGAGGAGATCACGATCCCGGCCAAGCCGGCCAGCGTCGACCTGCGCGCGCGCCCGCTGGCCAAGGCCAAGGCGGCGCTGCCGTCGGTGCAGAAGGCCCGTCGGCGGCTGGCGGCCTGAGCCGCCTCGGCGGCGCCGGCCCGGCGGTGCCCGGGCTCTCCCGGCTACCGACCCACACCCGGCTCGGGCGCGTGGGAGGAGAGCGTGGACGGGGGCTGCGGCGGCTGAGGTGGGCGGCGGCTGCCCTGGTGGCGCTGGGGCTGACGTGGGCGGTGCTGCCGGGCCTGGCCACCGCGGCTGGCAGCTGGCGCAGGCCCGCGCCCCGGATCCCCAACAGCCTCCGGGCGCTGGGCCCCGGCACCCGGTTCTTCGTCCCCCCTCCCGACGCCGGGGCGGTGCAGCAGGAGCGGGCGCTTCTGGGTGCCGGCGACCGGCGCGACGCGGCGCTGCTGGCGAGCATGGAGTCCTTCTCGCACGCCGTCTGGTTTGACGGCGGTACGCCGGATCAGGTCCGCGAGCAGGTGCGGCGGGTGATGCGTCAGGCGGCCGCCCAGCGCGCGGTCCCGGTGCTGGTCGCCTACGACATCCCCGGCCGCGACTGTGCCCAGTACTCGGCCGGCGGCGCGCTCGACCTGAGCGCCTACGAAGCCTGGATCAGCGCCTTCGCCCGCGGTATCGGTCGCGCCAAGGCGGTCGTGCTGCTGGAGCCGGACAGCCTCGGGCTGCTGCCCTCCAGCTGCGGCGGCCCCAAGAGCGGCTATCCGTTCACCGACGCCGACCGCTATGCGGAGCTCAACTACGCCGTCGAGGTGCTGGAGCGGGACCCGGCGACCAGCGTGTATCTGGACGGCACCCACAGCGCCTGGCTGGCGGTGGGGGACATCGCGCAGCGGCTCGTCGCCGCCGGCGTGCGGCGCGCGCAGGGGTTCTTCCTCAACGTGTCCAACTACCAGCCGACGCCGGAGCTGATCGACTACGGCACCTGGATCTCCGACTGCATCGCATTCGCGGGCGACGCCGAGCAGGGAGGCTGGCGGCTCGGCCATTACGACTACTGCGCCAGCCAGTACTACCCCGCCACCCAGTCTGACTTCAGCACCTGGCAGCTCTCCACCGACTGGTATGAGGCGAATCTCGGCAGCGCCGTTGCCACCACGCACTTCGTGATCGACACCAGCCGCAACGGCAACGGTCCCGACGACATGCTGATGTACGCGCAGGCGCCCTACAACCAGCCGCCGACGGTGATCGCCGCCCTGCAGGCCGGCAACTGGTGCAATCCTCCCGGCCGCGGACTCGGGCTGCGGCCCACCGCCGCCACCGCGGTGCCGCTGCTGGACGCCTACCTGTGGGTCAAGGTGCCGGGCGAGTCAGACGGGCAGTGCGACGCCGCCGGGGGTGCCCGCGCCTGGGACTACGCCGCCTACAGCCAGTCGGGCTGGCCGACCGACCCTGCCCAGCAGGCGCTGTTCGACCCCCTGTGGGGCGGCTTTGACCCGGCGGCGGGGGCCTGGTTTCCCGCGCAGGCGCTACAGCTGGCCGAGGACGCAGACGCGCCGCTGCCGGCGTGGCCGCCGGGCGGCGCTCACCGGCGCCCCGCTCAGCGCCGCTTCCCGCCGTCCGGGCGGCGCGCTCGGCATCCGTCGCCGCCAGCCGGGCGGCCCGCTCAGCATCCGTCGCCGCCGTCCTCTGACACCCACGCTCGGCGCAGGATGTCACGCGTGTAGCGGCCGACGCGCGGCAGCTCGTCGCGGGCGAACCAGCTCACCGCCTGCAGCTCGCCCCGGTCGACCACCAGCTCCGGCGCGTGCACCTCGGCGGCAAAGCAGTACAGGCAGTCGCGCCGGTGGTCGATCACCAGCTCAAGCTGAGCCAGCGGCCGCCAGTCCTCGATCGAGATCCCCAGCTCCTCCTCCATCTCCCGCCGGGCGGCGAGAATCGGCGCCTCGCCGCGCCTGACCGCCCCGCCCGGCAGATCCCACGCGCGCGGGCCGTAGGTGTGGCGCACGAGCAGCACCCGCCCGCCGTCGGTGAGCACGCATTTGACGCCCCGCACCCTGGGGCGCACGAGCCACCAGTAGACGCGCAGCAGCGCATAGGCGAGGCGGTAGCCGAGGCGGCGGAGGACCAAGCGCACGAGCACCGCCTATCATTGCCTACTGGCCGCGCGACCGACCGCGCGGCCGATGCCTGCCATGAAGACCTACGTTGCCACACCCGCAGACCGACAGCGCGACTGGCTGGTGGTCGACGCCACCGGGCAGACCCTGGGGCGGCTTGCCACGCGGATCGCCGATGCGCTGCGGGGGAAGAACAAGCCGACCTACACACCGCACGTGGACACCGGCGATTTCGTGATCGTGGTCAACGCGGAGAAGATCTCGGTGACCGGCAACAAGCGCCACGACAAGCGCTACTACCGGCACTCGGGCTATCCGGGTGGGCTGCGCTCGCGCACGCTGGAGGAGATGCTCGAGCGCCGGCCGGAGGAGGTGATCCGCCTGGCGGTCAAGGGGATGCTGCCCCGCAACCGGCTGGCGCGCCGGCAGCTGACGAAGCTCAAGGTGTACGCCGGCCCGGAGCACCCGCACGCCGCCCAGCAACCGCAACCGATGGAGATCGACAGTTGAGCACCGAGGAGTTTGAACAGCCCGCCGAGCCGGAGGCGGGCGCCGGGGCAGCGGCCGGCGCCGCGCCGGGCGAGGAGGCGGGTGTCGGAGATGAGGTGAGCGCGCAGTCGGGTGCCCAGCCTGGCGGGAGCGAGGCGAGCGCGCAGCCGGGCGAGGAGGCGGGTGCCGGGACCGAGGCGAGCGACGCCGCCCCGGAGGCCGCGCCGCCCGAGCCCGCCGGCGCGGGCGAGCCCGCGGACGCCGAGGAGGAGGTCGAGGAGGAGGAGGAGTACGAGCCGGCGCCCCGCCAGAAGCCCGAGATCCCCGGCGCCGACCTCGAGCCCGACGTCCTGCCCGAGACCGAGCAGTACCTGGACGCCGAGGCGCAGGCAGCGGCCGAGGCCGAGGCCGAGGCGGCGGCCGAGCGCGCTCGCGCCGAGGCCGAGGAGGACCAGACGCGGCCAATTGCCGACGCGGCCATCGATCTGGCCGCCGGTGCCCGCTACACGGCCACCGGCAAGCGCAAGACCTCCGTGGCGCGGGTGATCCTCAAGCCCGGGACGGGGGAGTACGCGGTCAACGGCAAGCCGCTGGAGGCCGTCTTCCCGCGCGAGACCCTGCGGCGGATGATCCGCCAGCCGCTGGAGGCGGTCGGCTACGAGGCGCGCATGGACGTGATCGCACGCATGCACGGCGGCGGCGTCGCCTCGCAGGCCGGGGCGCTGCGCCACGGGATCGCCCGGGCGCTGATCGCCGCCGACCCCAACCTCCGCGGCGAGCTCAAGCGCCGCGGTTACCTGACCCGCGACCCGCGGGTCAAGGAGCGCAAGAAGGCGGGGCTGAAGAAGGCGCGCAAGCGGCCGCAGTTCTCCAAGCGCTGACCCGCGCTCCGGCGCCCGCCATGGCCCGCCAGCTGTTCGGCACCGACGGCGTCCGCGGTCGAGCCGGCGAGTTTCTCACCGCCGAGCTGGCGCTCAAGCTGGCCCGGGCGGCGGTCAGGCGGGCGCTGGACGGTCGAGCGGCCGGGGGGGCGGGCGAGCGTGCAGCCGGCGGAGCGGGCAGGCCCAATGGCGGCCGCCCCCAGGTCCTGATCGTGCGGGACACGCGCGAGTCCGGGGAGATGCTTGAGGCGGCGCTGGCCGCGGGGGTGGCGGCCGGCGGCGGGGATGCGTTGCTGGCCGGCGTGCTCCCCACCCCCGCCGCTCCCCTGCTCCTGCGGCGCTACGGGCTCGACCTGGCCGCGGTCATCTCCGCCTCGCACAATCCCTACGAGGACAACGGCATCAAGCTGTTTGCCGCCGATGGCTTCAAGCTCCACGATGACGCCGAGCACGAGATCGAGGCCGACCTGGACCGCCCGCCCGAACCCGCGAGCGCGATCGGTCGCGTGCGGCCGTTCCAGGGCGCGCTGGAGGACTACCTGCGGGCGCTGCAGCGGCGCTTCTCCGCTCTGGACCTGAGCGGGCAGCGGATCCTGCTCGACTGCGCCAACGGCGCCACCTTCCGCGCCGCCCCGGAGATATTCCGCCGCCTCGGAGCCCGCGTCGAAACGCTCGCCGACCGGCCCGACGGACGCAACATCAACGCCGGCTGCGGGTCCACCCACCTGGACGCGCTGACGCAAGCGATGCTGGCCGGCGGTCACGACGTCGGCTTCGCCTTCGACGGCGACGGCGACCGGGTGCTGGCGGTGGACGCCGGCGGGACGGTGGTGGACGGCGACGAGCTGATCGCCCTGGCCGCGCTGCACATGCGCGACCAGGGGCGGCTGCCCGGCGGCGGCGTGGTGGTGACGGTGATGACCAACTACGGCTTTCACCAGGCGATGGCCGCGGCCGGGATCGAGGTGGCGGTCACCCCGGTCGGCGATCGCTACGTGCTGGACGAGCTCCGCCGCCGGGGCTGGGCGCTGGGCGGCGAGCAGTCGGGGCACATCATCGAGCTGGGGTTCGGGCCCTCCGGCGACGGCATCGCCGCCGCGCTGCTGGCGCTGGAGGCGCTCGGCGGTCGGCGCCTGGAGGAGCGCGAGACATTCGCCAAGCTCCCCCAGCGTCTGGTCAACCTGCGCGCCGCCGACCGCGCGGCGTTGGCCGGGGCGCTGGAGCACGCCGCGGTCCGCGCCGCGATCGCCGAGGCCGACGCGGCGCTGCGCGGACGGGGCCGGGTGCTGGTCAGGCCCTCGGGCACCGAACCGCTCATCCGGATCATGGTCGAGGCGCCCAGCCAGGAGGAGACCGACGCGATCTGCGAGCGGATCGCCGAGGCGGTGAGCGGGGCGCTGGCCGGCTGAGGCGGCGTCCCGGGCGCGGCGCCGCGGCGGCCTGTGCGCGGCGTCGCGGCGGCCTGGGCGTGGCGTCGCGGCGGCCCGTGCGCGCCGCTGGCCGGGGCGACGGCCACCACGCCCCCATCGATCGCCCCGCCGCTCGCCGGGTCGGGCCGCCGTCTAACATGAGGCGCTCGTCCACCCGGTAGTGCGGGGACGCGGGCCGCCGGTGCGGCTCGATACGGCCAACCACCAGCACGCGCGAGAGGCGGGGCGCCACCCAGATGTGCGGAATCATCGGCTACGTCGGTCCCAGAGATGTCCGGTCGCTGCTGCTCGAGGGACTTGAGAAGCTCGAATACCGGGGCTACGACAGCGCCGGCATCTCGGTGCTCAACGACGGCCGGATCGAGGCCGTGCGGGCGGTCGGCAACCTGTCGGCGCTGCGCGCCGCGATGCGCTGGCGCCGCCTGCCGGCGCCGGCCTCGGCGGGGGCGGGGGTGGCGCTGGCCGCCCCGCCCGGCACCGGCATCGGCCACACCCGCTGGGCCACCCACGGGCGGGTCAGCGAGGAGAACGCCCACCCGCACTTCGACACCGCCGGACGGATCCACATCGTGGTCAACGGGATCGTCGAGAACTACGTCGAGCTGAAGCGGAGGCTGCAGCGGGCCGGAGCCGAGTTCACCTCCGAAACCGATGCCGAGGTGATCGCCCACCTGGTGGCCGAGCACTACGGCGGGGACCTGCTGGAGGCGGTGCGCCAGGCCTACGGCGAACTGCGGGGCCACTATGCGTTCGTGGCCATGAGCGCCGAGGAGCCGGGACTGCTGGTCGGGGCCCGCCGCGAATGCCCGCTGATCGTCGGCTGCGGCGACGGCGAGCAGTTCATCGCCTCCGCGATCCCCGCCTTCCTGCGTCACACCCGCCGCCTGCAGTACATCGAGGACGGGGAGATCGTCGCGGTGCGCCCGGAGGGCACGCAGTTCTTCGACGCCGGCGGCGAGCCTCGCGCGCGCGAGGTGGTCGAGGTGGACTGGGATGCCGAGACGGCCGAGAAGCAGGGCTATGAGACGTTCATGCTCAAGGAGATCCACGAGCAGGCGGACGCGGTCGCCGAGACGATCGGCGAGCGTGCCGTGCGCGAGACCGGGATCGACCTGGGCGAGCTGGGGGCGATCGACGACCGGCGGCTGCGCTCGCTGCGCCGGGTGGTGATCGTCGCCTGCGGCACCTCCTACCACGCCGGGCTGATCGGGCGCTACGCGATCGAGGAGTGGTCGCGCGTGCCGGTCGACGTGGAGATCGCCTCCGAGTACCGCTACCGCAACCCCGTGGTGGGGCCCGATGATCTGGTGATCGGCATCTCGCAGTCGGGCGAGACCGCCGACACGCTGGCCGCGATGCGCACCGCCCGCTCCCGGGGGGCGGCGGTGCTGGCGGTGACCAACATCGTCGGCTCGCAGGCCACGCGCGACGCGGACGGCGTGCTCTACACCCGCGCCGGCCTGGAGATGGGGGTGGCGGCGACCAAGACGTTCATCGCCCAGGTGGCGGTCATGTACCTGCTCGCGCTGCGGCTGGCCGAGCTGCGGGGAACGCTCGAGCCGGACACGCTGGCCGCCCACATCGCCGAGCTCAAGCGGCTGCCCCACCTGATCGAGGAGGTGCTCGAGCGGGTCGACGAGCCGCTGCGGCGGGTGGTCGCGAACGTGCAGGCGGCCGACTTCTTCCTCTACCTGGGGCGCCACGTCGGCCTGCCGGTGGCGCTCGAGGGGGCGCTCAAGCTCAAGGAGATCTCCTACATCGCCACCGACGCCTACGCCGCCGGCGAGATGAAGCACGGTCCGATCGCCCTGCTCGACGAGCGCACCCCGGTGGTGGTGGTGGCCACCGACTCGCCGGTGCTCGAGAAGGTCGCCTCGAACATGGAGGAGGTCAAAAGCCGCGGGGCGCGGGTGATCGCCGTGGCCAGCCAGGGCGACGAGCGCATCCGCCACCACGCCGCCGAGCTGATCGAGGTGCCGCGCACCCACTGGATGCTGGCTCCGGTGCTGGCCATCATCCCCCTGCAGCTGCTCGCCTACCGCATCGCCCGGGCCCGGGGCCTAAACGTCGACCAGCCGCGCAACCTGGCCAAGACGGTGACGGTCGAATGACCCTCGGCGCAGATGGCCTCAGGCTGGCGCCGGTGTGCGGCGTGGGCATCGACCTGCTTGAGATCGCCCGGCTCGAGCGGGCGCTCGAGCGCCGGCCGCGGCTGGCCGAGCGCCTGTTCACCGAGCAGGAGCGCCGCTACGCCGCCGCCCGGGCCCGCCCGGCCCAGCACCTGGCCGCCCGCTTCTGTGCCAAGGAGGCGGTCGCCAAGGCGCTCGGGCTGAGCGCCTGGAGCTTTGGCGACGTCGAGGTGGTCGCCCAGGCGGACGGCCCCACGGTCAGGCTGACCGGCGGCGCGGCGGCGCGGGCGCGGGCGCTGGGCGTGCGGGTGCTGCTGTCGCTCACCCACTCCGACCTGCAGGCGGCGGCGGTGGCGATCGCCGCCCGGGCGGGAGGCGCGGGATGATCGAGGTGAGCGGGCTGACCAAGCGCTACGGCTCGACCACCGCCGTGCAGGAGCTCACGTTCACGGTGCGCCCGGGCATCGTCACCGGGTTTCTCGGCCCCAACGGGGCGGGCAAGTCCACCACGATGCGCCTGATCCTCGGGCTGGACGCGCCCGACGCCGGCCGCGCCCTGGTGCTGGACCGGCCCTACCGCGAGCATCCCGCGCCGCTCAGCGCCTGCGGCGCGCTGCTCGAGGCTCGCGCCGTGCATCCAGGCCGCTCGGCCTACAGTCATCTGCTCGCCCTTGCCCGCACGCACGGGATCCCCAAGTCCCGGGTCCGAGAGCTGATCGAGATGGTGGGCCTGGAGAAGGTCGCCCGGCGGCGGGTGGGAACGTTCTCGCTGGGCATGGGCCAGCGGCTGGGCATCGCCTCCGCGCTGCTGGGCGACCCGGCGGTGCTGATGTTCGACGAGCCGGTCAACGGGCTTGACCCCGAGGGGATCCTGTGGGTGCGCAACCTGCTGAAGGGCCTGGCGGCGGAGGGCCGGACGGTGTTCGTCTCCTCGCACCTGATGAGCGAGATGGCGCAGACCGCCGATCACCTGATCGTGATCGGACGGGGCAGGCTGCTGGCCAACATGGGGGTGCAGGAGTTCGTGCGCCGCGCCTCCAAGCAGTCGGTGCGCGTGCGCTCGCCCGACGCCGAGCGTCTGGCCGGTCTGCTCGCGGCACCCGAGGTGACGATCGCCCGGCCCGAGCCCGAGCAGCTCGAGGTCAGCGGCCTGTCCGCCGAGCGGATCGGAGAGACGGCCGCCGCCCACCGGCTGGTGCTCCACGAGCTCACTCCGGTGGCCGCCTCGCTGGAGGAGGCGTTCATGGAGCTGACCCAGGACGACGTGGAGTTCCATGCCGAGGCCGGAGCCGAGAAGCAGGTGGCGGCGGTATGAGACGCGGCGGCGGAAGGCCTGGGCGGTGAGCGCGACGCCTGCATCCGCCCGCTTCGGCCCGCTCAGCGAGCGCCGGGTCGCGCTGTCGGAATGGACCAAGCTCCGCTCGGTGCGCTCCACCGGCTGGAGCGCGCTGGTGACGCTGCTGCTGATCGTCGGCATCGGCATCCTCGTGTGCGTGGTGTTCAACTCCCGCTGGCCGCACCTGTCGGCCGACGAGCGAGCGCACTTCAACGCCCTGCGGGCCAGCCTGGCCGGGGTGGCATTCGGTCAGCTGGCGATCGGCGTGCTGGGCGTGCTGGTGATGACCGCGGAGTACTCGACCGGCGCCATCCGCTCCACGCTGGCCGCCGTGCCCAAGCGCCTGCCGGTGCTGTGGGGCAAGGCGCTCGTGTTCGGGCTGTTCGCGCTCGTCCTCACCCTGCCAGCCGTGTTCATCGTGTTCTTCGCCGGACAGGCGATCCTCTCCGGCCAGCACATCAACATCTCCGCCTCCCATCCGGGGGTGATCCGGTCGCTGTTCGGGGCCGGCCTGTACCTGACCGTGATGGGACTGTTCGGGCTCGGGCTGGGCACGATCGTCCGAAGCACCGCCGGCGGGATCGCCACGCTGGCCGGCATCGTGTTCGTGCTGCCCCCGGTGATCGGTCTGCTGCCCTCCAGCGTCGCCAACTCGGTCAACCCGTACCTGCCCAGCAACGCCGGAGGGGCGCTGTGGACGATCCATCCCGACCCGCACACGCTCGCGCCCTGGGCGGGGTTCGGCGTGTTCTGCGCCTACGCGGCGGCGGCGCTGGCGATCGGCGGGATCCTGCTGCTGCGGCGCGACGCCTGAGCACCGGTGCCGCTCCCCGACTGGCTTGACCCGCTGCTGGACGCCGGACAGCAGCGCGCGCTGGACGAGTGGGCGATCACCCAGCGCGGGATCCCGGGGCTGGAGCTGATGGAGCGGGCCGGCCACGGGCTGGCCGACGTGGTGGCCGCGGCCGCGCCGAGCGGACGGATCGTGGTCGTCTGCGGCAAGGGCAACAACGGCGGCGACGGGCTGGTGTGCGCGCGCGTCCTGCGCGAGCGCGGCCGGACGGTGGAGGTGCTGCTGCTGGGGCCGGCCGACGAGCTGCGGGGCGATGCCCGCGCCAACCTGGAGCGCCTGCCCGGAGAGGCACCCCGCCCATTTGCACCCGAGCGGCTCGAGGGCGCCGGCGCCGTGGTCGACGCGATTCTCGGCACCGGGTTTGCGGGCCGGGCGCGCGAGCCGGCGGCGGCGGCGATCGAGGCGATCAACGCCAGCGCGGCCGGGACGGCGGTGGTGGCCTGTGATGTGCCCAGTGGGGTGGACGCCTCGACCGGCGAGGTGCAGGGGCCGGCGGTGCGCGCGGAGCGCACCGCCACCTTCCACGCGGCCAAGCCCGGCCTGTGGATCGCTCCCGGCAAGGGCCACGCCGGCCAAATCAGAGTGATCGACATCGGCATCCCCGACGGAGGGCCGGCCCGGCCGGAGGTCGGCCTGATCACCGACCGGGTGCTCGCCGGCATCCCCCGCCGGGGACGCGAGTCGACGAAGTTCGCCGCCGGCAGCGTGCTGGTGTGCGGCGGGTCGACCGGGCTGACCGGGGCGCCCTGCATGGCCGCCCAGGCCGCCGCGCGGGCCGGCGCGGGCTACGTGACCGCCTGCGTGCCCGCCTCGCTCAACCCAATCTTCGAGGTCCGGCTGCTCGAGGTGATGACCGTGCCCCTGCCCGACTCCGACGGGTCGCTGCAGCCGGCGGCCGAGGCGCCGGTGCTCGAGCGCGCGCAGCGCTCGGGGGCGCTTGTGCTGGGGCCCGGTATCGGCCGCCAGGCGGAGACCTTTCAGTTCGTGCGCAGCCTGGCCCGAGCGGCCGAGCTGCCCCTGCTGCTCGACGCCGACGGCCTGAACGCGCACGCCGGAAGGCTGTCGGCGCTGGCCGAGCGGAGCGCCCCCACCGTGCTCACGCCGCACGCCGGGGAGCTGGCCCGGCTGCTGGACAGCGACAGCCGCGCGGTGGGCGCCCGCCGGCTGGACAGCGCCCGCCGGGCGGCGGCCGAGGCCAGGGCGATCATCGTCCTCAAGGGCGACGACACGCTGGTGGCCGAGCCGGATGGGTGGGTGGCCGTCAGTCCCGGAGGAGCCGCGGCGCTGGCCACCGCGGGAACCGGCGACGTGCTCTCGGGGGTGATCGGCGCCTATCTGGCCAAGGGCATGGACCCGTTCCACGCCGCCTGCGCCGGCGTGCTGGTGCACGCGCGCGCCGGTCGCCTGGCCGCGGACAGGATCGGTCCGGAGGGCGTGATCGCCAGCGACGTGATCGAGCTGCTCCCGTACGCGCTGGGGACCGACCCGCCGCCGAGCAGCGGCTAGGAGGATGCCCCTGCGCGCGCTGGCCCGGGTCAACCTCGCCGCGATCGAGCGCAACACCGCCCGCCTGCGAGGCGCGCTCGGCGGGGGCGCGCTGGCCGCGGTGGTGAAGGCCGACGGCTACGGCCACGGCGCCGTCCCGGTGGCCCGCGCGGCGCTGGCGGGCGGCGCCCGTCAGCTGGCGGTCGCCACCGCCCGGGAGGCGGCCGAGCTGCGGGCGGCGGACATCCCGGCGCCGGTGCTGGTGATGGGGGCGCTCAGCCGCGAGGAGCTGCCCGAGGCGCTGCAGGCCGGGGCGGAGGTGGTGGCGTGGAGCGAGGCGTTCGTCGAGGAGCTGGCGCGGGTGGCGGAGGCGGCGAGCGCCCGCGCGGCCGCGGGGACCATCCGCGATCCCCGCCCCGGACCCGTCTCCGACCGGCCCACCGAGCGCCAGCCCGTGCGCGTGCACGTGAAGTTCGACTCCGGGATGGGGCGCCTGGGCACGCGCGACCCGCAGGAGCTGTGGCGCGTGGCCGAGGCGGTGGCGGCGCACGCGCCGACCCTGACGCTGGCCGGCGTGATGACGCACTTCGCCACCGCCGACGAGGATCCCGACTTCCTATCCGAGCAGCTTCGGCGCTTTGAGGCGGTGGTATCCCGCCTCCGGACACGCTGGCCGGGGCTGGTGGCCCATGCCGCCAACAGCGCGGCCACGCTGACCGAGCCCCGCAGCCACCTCGATCTCGTCCGCTGTGGCATCGCGCTGTACGGGCTTGACCCGATGAACCAAGACCCGACACGCTGGGGCCTTGAGCCGGCGCTTGAGCTCTGCTCGTATGTCGCCGCGGTCAAGCCCGCGCGGGCGGGCGACAGCGTTGGGTACGGCCGCCGCTTCATCGCCCGCCGCCCGACGTGGATCGCCACGCTGCCGATCGGCTACGGCGACGGGTTTCGCCGCGCCCATACCAACAATGCCGAGGTGCTGGTGGGCGGACGTCGCTACCCGGTGGTGGGGACGGTGAGCATGGACAACATCACGCTCGACGTGGGTTCAGAGCCGACGGTGCGCCCGGGGGACAGGGCGACGATCATCGGCCGCGATCAGGGCGAGCGCCAGACGGCCGAGGAGCTGGCCAGGCGGATAGACACGATCAACTACGAGGTGGTGTGCGCGATCTCATCCCGAGTGCCGCGCGTCTATCACCGCGACGGGGAGCCGGTATGAGCAGCGCCTCCGATGCGCTGGAGGCGGTGGCGGCACTGGCCGGGCGGGCCTGGCTGGTGGGGGGCGCGCTGCGCGACCGCCTGCTCGAGCGTCCCACCGCCGACCTCGACGTGGCCGTGGAGGGCGATCCCCGCGGCGTGGCCGCGCAGCTGGCGCGGCGGATCTCCGGCCATCGGTTTGCGCTCTCGGAGGGCTTCGGCGCCTGGCGCGTGATCGCGCGGGATCGCAGCTGGAACATCGACCTGCTGCCGCTGGCCGGGTCGTCGATCGAGGCCGATCTGGCGCGGCGGGATCTGACCGTGAACGCGATCGCGCAGCCGCTTCCCGCCGGCGAGCTGATCGACCCCTTCGGCGGGCTTGATGACCTGCGCGCCCGCCGCCTGCGGATGGTCTCCGCCACCGCGTTCGAGGACGACCCGCTGCGCACCCTGCGCCTGGCCCGCCTGGCCACCGAGCTCGACTTCACGATTGATCCGAACACGCTCGGCGCCGCCCGGCGAAGCGCCCGGGGGCTCAGCCGAGTGGCGCCGGAGCGCTCGTTTGCCGAGCTCAGGCGAATCATCATCTGCCCGCGCGTTGTGGCCGGCCTGCGGCTGCTGGGGGAGCTTGAGATCACGCCCGTGCTGCTGCCCGAACTGGCGGCGCTGCGCGGCGTGGAGCAGAGCCACTACCACCACCTGGACGTCTACGAGCACACGCTGGCCGTGGTCGACCAGGCGGTTCAGCTGCAGCGGGCGCCCGAGCGAGTGCTCGGCGAACATGCGCCGGCGGTGGACGAGTTCCTCTCCGCGCCGTTGGCCAACGAGCTCACCCGCTGGCAGGCGCTGCGCTTCGGCGCGCTGCTGCACGACATCGCCAAGCCCCAGACGCGGGCGGTGAGCGAGCAGGGGCGGGTGACGTTCATCGGCCACGACGCGGCCGGCCAGCGCTCGGCGAGCGAGATCCTCCTCCGGCTCCGGGCCAGCCAACGGCTGGCCGAGCACGCGGCCAGCCTGACGCGTCATCACCTGCGCCTCGGCTTCCTGGTGCACCAGGCTCCGCTCAGCCGGCGTGCCGTCTACCGCTATCTGCGCGACACCGCCCCCGTCCAGGTGGACGTCACGGTGCTGAGCGTGGCCGACCGCCTGGCCACCGGCGGCGCGCGCTCTGAGGAGGCGATCGCCAGGCACCTGGCGCTGGCCGAGCAGCTGCTCGGCGAGGCACTGCGCTGGGTGGCGGCGCCGCCGCGGCCGCCGATCCGGGGCGACCGGCTGGCCGACGCGCTCGGCATCACGCCCGGGCCGCGGCTCGGGAGCATCCTGGCTGAGCTCGAGGAGGCGAGCTTCGCCGGCGAGATCGTCTCCGAGGCGGAGGCGCTCGACCGGGCACGCACGCTCCTGCGGCAGGGGTCGATAGCCTGCCGCCGGTGAGCCAGCCTGGGTCGATAGCCTGCCGCCGGTGAGCGAACAGGACTGCATCTTCTGCCGCATCGTGGCCGGCGAGCTGCCGGCGCAGATCGTCGATCAGGACGAGCGCACGCTCGCCTTCATGGACATCAGCCCGGCCACCCGCGGCCACGCCCTGGTCATCCCTCGACGCCACGCCCGCGACCTGCTGGAGATCCCAGCCGAGGAGCTCGAGGCGACGGTTCTCGCCGCCCAGCGGCTGGCCGCCCGCATGCCCGATCGATTGGGCGCCCAGGGGGTCAATCTGCTCAACTCCTGCGGCCGCGCCGCCTGGCAGACGGTGTTCCACTTCCACATCCACGTGATCCCGCGCTATCAGGGCGACCCGCTGCGTCTTCCCTGGACGCCCGCGCAGGGCGACCCCGACGAGATCGCGCAGGCCGCCGCCGCGCTCCGCTGAGCCCCCCGAAGATCCTGCCAAGCGAGCCGCGTTTCTCGTCTCGGCCCCGGGCAGCCGGTGGTTTCAACGTTGCACGGCGGCCGGTTGGGGCGAGGGCGTGCAACGTTAAGGTCGTCTGCGCGCCTCAACGTTGCACGGCGGCCGGTTGGGGCGAGGGCGTGCAACGTTAAGGTCGTCTGCGCGCCTCAACGTCGCGCGCCCGACGCCACGGCGTCAGACGCGCAACGTTTGTGCTCGCGTTCCGGCGCAGACGCGCCTCGCACTCCTTGATCTGGATTCTGCTTGCAACTCTGAGGTCCAGGAGGTGCTGGTCCCTCGTCCGCCACGCCCGCACGCCAAATCGCCACGCGGCCGCTTCCCCTGATACGGTTCCCGCGTTTGGAGAAGCTCCTTCGGGGCCATCTGAACGCGTTTGCAACCAGAAGGAGTTCAAGGGGAAGAGATGCCAACGGGTACGGTGAAATGGTTCAGCGACGACAAGGGCTTCGGCTTCATCACGCCCGATGACGGCGGCCGGGACCTGTTCGTGCATTTCACTGGCATCACCGGCGACGGCTATCGGTCCCTGGCGGAGGGAGCAAAGGTCTCCTACGAAGCCGAGGACGGGCCGAAGGGGCCGAAGGCCGTCAACGTGACGAAGCTCTAGCCACACCCCGGGCGGCCCGGTCCACCCCGGCTCGGGGTCCGTCTTCGGGCGGCCGGGGCAGCGGACGCGGGTCAGGCCGCCGCCGTTGGGAACCGAGGTCGGGGCTGCCGTCCGCGTGCCGGCGAGCAATGAGACGCAACTGCCGCCGCCGGCTCGTGTTGAATGAAACCATGAGATCACCTACACGCTTGGCCGCGGTAGCCGCGGTCGCTCTGGGAGCCGCCGGGCTCGCCACCGCCGCCTCGGCGCAGCTGCTCGGGGGTTCGGTGGAGCTGGGCGCGACCCGCACGCCGCTGGTGGCGCCGGTATGCCCGCCCAACGTCTCCTCGTCGAACTGCACCATCATCCTCACGCGGGTGACCGCGCTTGAGACCCTCCGCGACGGCGTCGCCTACCCGACCCGGGTCACCCAGCCCGGGCGGATCACGGACTTCACGGTCGGCCTCTCGCAGCTCTCCAGCAACAAGGCCACCCAGAACTCGTACATCAGCTATCTGAACTCCACCTACGGCGGCCCTGCCGAGGTGGGCATCACCATCCTCAAGCCCGGGGTGGGCAAGCGCGCCCAGAACCGCTGGCGCGTTGTGGGCCAGAGCCCGATGTACCACGTCCAGCCGTACCTGGGCTCGGTGGTGCAGATCCCGCTGGATACGACGATCCCGGTCAAGACCGGCGACGTGGTCGCGCTCACCACGCCCACGTGGGCGCCGGTGCTGACGATCGACGTCAACCGCCAGCAGTTCGCCTACCGACAGAGCCGCCTGTTCAACTGCGCGAATCCTCCGCGCACCAGCCAGGCGCAGCTCACCTGGGGGGAGAGCACCACCTACAACTGCAACTATCCCGGCACGCGCCTTGAGTACTCGGCCACCGAGGACCGCTATCCGTTGGGCACCCCGCCGAGCTGATCGGACGCGGGCAGGCGCCGCCTACCCGCACGCACCCGGGTTCTGCTGGCAGTAGGAGGAGCTCAGCCCCGCTCCGCCGCTTCCGGAGCCGGAGCCGCCCGTCGCCGAGCCGGTGCCGCCGCTGGCCGTCCCGCTCCCGGTGCCGCCGGTGGCCGAGCCGGTGCCGGAGCCGCCGGTGGCCGCCGAGCCACTCCCGGAACCGTTGGCGGGGCTGGCGCCGCCCGAGCTGGCGCCGCCCGCCGTCGCGCCCGTGGAGCCGCTCGAGGCACCGCCTCCCGCGCCGCCCGCGGACGTCCCTCCCGAGATCGCTGGCGTGGTCGACGCGCCGGTGCTCGCCGTGCCGGTGGTGGTGCTCGACCCGGCGGAGGGCGTGGTGGCGGACGAGGCGGAGGGAATCGTCAGCTGACCGGGTGGCGTGGCGGTGGCGGCCGGGGGGCCGCCCCCGCCGCAGCCGGCCAGGCTCGCCGGCAGGGCCAGGCACAGGCAGCCGGCGAGCAGCACCCGGCGAGGGTGGTGAGCGAGCATCGCTCCGGACCCGACTCCGGCGTTCAGCGGGCCAGCGGCTCCATCCGCCGGCCGCAGTGCGGGCAGTCGTTCAGGTCCTTGGGCACCAGCTGATCGCACCAGTTGCAGAAGCGGAGGTTCTCGACCGCCCACGGGAGTTCGGACACGGTTGGCGCCAGCGGCAGCAGCTGACCCACCACCTCCAGCTCCTCGCCGGTCTCCCGGTCGCGATACACGCCGTCGGGCTCGGCCTCGATGATCACCTCGCGCCCCGTCGAGGGCGTCCGCATACGGTATTTCTGCCGCGTCCTCATGCCGCGCCATCCTACCGGCCGCTGGGGTAAAGTGCGGCCCGCACGATGGTGAGGAGACTTTCTCGAGGGGGCCGAGGCCAGGCGGCGGACAGCCGCCCGCGTCGGCGCATGCTGGCGCTCATCGTCCCGCTGGCGCTGCTCGGGATCCTGCTGGGCGGCTGTGCGATCAAGCACCCGGTGGCCAACCTGGTGCGGGGCAAGCAGCTGTTCGTGGCCAAGTGCGGCGCCTGCCACACCCTCAGCCACGCCAACACCACCGGCACCGTCGGGCCCAATCTTGACGTGGCCTTCCGCCAGGATCGCGCCGATGGGATCAAGAGCGCCTCAATCGAGGGCCTGGTGGACGGCTGGATCCAGTATCCCAACGCCGATCCGCAGAGCGGCGCGGTGATGCCGGCGATGCTCTACAAGGGGCAGGACGCCCAGGACGTGGCGGCCTATGTGGCCGCGGTGGCGGCCGAGCCCGGCCACGACACCGGGGCATTGGCCACGGCGGTGCAGCAGACCGTGCCGGTGACGCCGGCCGAGGGCAAGATCGTGTTCACCACGGTTGGCGGCTGCGGCTCGTGCCACACGCTGGCCGCCGCGGGAACCACCGGGACGGCGGGGCCGAATCTGAGCCTCCGCCTGGCCAGCGACTGCGCCAATCCGGCGTCGCAGAAGATCCGGGGAAGTTCGCTCAAGCAGTGCATCTACACCGCGATCACCAATCCCTACGCCTACATCCCCTCCGGCTACACCGCCGGGGTGATGCCCAACACCTTCAAGCAGACGCTGAGCAAGACCCAGATCGCCGCGCTTGTGGCGTTCCTGTCCAGCGTGACGCACTGAGGAGCCAGCGCGCGGAGGGCGGGTTGGTGGGGTGAGGGCGGGTCGCGCTCGCCAGGGACGGTTCGCGGTCCGCGGAACCATCCGGCGGCCGTCGCTGAGGGCCAATGCGCGGACGCTTGAACCGGCCGCCGTCGCCGAGGGCCAATGCGCGGGCGCCGGATCCGGGCGCCGAGAGAACCCGCCCGGGTCGCCGAGGGCCAATGCGCGGATGCCGGAACCGGTCGCCCTCGCCGAGGGTCTCAGCCGCCGCTTGACACGCCTAGGCCAGAACCCGCGCCACCACGACGATCACCACGATCACCGCCACGACGGCGACGAAGTAGAGCAGCACGCGAAACGCGTCTGCCTCATTGCGAAGGGGATTGAAGGCCACGGACGGTTCGGGGCGGGCGCGGCGCCTGCGAAGGCGGACGGCGGCTGGTGCCTACAGGACGTACACCACCGTGTAGACGATGATCCACATCGCGTCGACGAAGTGCCAGTAGATCCCTGGGACCTCCATGCCCTGGTGGTGCTCGGGCGAGTAGTGGCCACGGAAGGAGCGGATGGTGACGATCGCCAGCAGGCACAGCCCCACGAACACGTGGGCGCCGTGCAGCCCGGTCAGCGAGTAGAACACGGTGGCCTGGGCGGAATCGTGGGGTGCCCAGCCCAGATGGATGTACTCGTTGACCTGCACGGTGAGGAAGGTCAGGCCGAGCAGGAAGGTCGAGACCATCCCGGCTTTCAGTCCGAACCGGTTGCCGCGGCGGATTGAGCTGAGCGCCCAGTGGATCGTCAGCGAGGAGGAGAGCAGCACGGCCGTGTTGATGCCCGCGACCGCCTCGGGAATCGTCGTGCCGCGTGCCGGCCAGGGATTGTGGGAGACGATCCGGATGAAGAAGTAGGCGGTGAAGAAGGCCCCGAAGATCATCACCTCGGACATGATGAAAAGCAGCATCCCCAGGGTCGGGGCCTCCACCCGGGAGGAGCGGTGCGCGGGCGGCGGACCGTGGTGCTCGTGGGTGATGGCGGCGGCTTCCATCGGGCTCAGGCGGTCGTGGGGCGGGACTCAGGCGGTCGTGGGGGCGGGGACGTCTGAGTGGACCACGTGCTCGACCGGCTTGCCGGTGGTCCGGCGCACACGCTCGATCAGGTCGGTCCGCAGCCATCCCGACTTGGTCGCCGGGAAGGTTGAGATCACGATGTCGTCCACCCGGAAGTACTGAAGCGCGTTCATGATCGCGGTGAACGGGTCGGGATCGCCGATCATCCCGGCCGCGTACAGGCCCCGCACGCGCAGGCGGTCCAGCACCAGCTTGAGGCGGGTGCGGGCGCGGCGGGCCGCCTGCCCGTCGCCACCCTCCTGGGGGACGAGCACGATGAACAGCGGGCGGCGGTCGGGATCTGAGAATCTCTCCGCCTTCTCCCGCAGGGCCTCGAGCAGCTCGTCTCCCGAGGCGGTGCGGTTGGCCACGGCGAGCGTGACGTGGAACGGCAGCCCCTCGCCGTCGATGTCGTTGACCACGTGGGTGACCGGCAGCCCGGTGGCGTCCCGCACCCGCTCGATCAGGTCTCGGCGCATCCACCCCGAGCGCGTCTCGGGATAGGTGGAGATGATGATCTCCTCGGGGCGGTACTCGCGCACGGCGTCGATCGTGGCGGTGAACGGATCGGGATCGCCCACCTCGCCGATGGCCCGGATCCCCTCGTCACGCACCACCTCGAGCGCGAGGTCGAGCCGCACCTGGGCGGCGTCGAACACCGCGTCGTCGTAGATCACCAGGCCGGCCCGCGGTCGGTTCTGGGGGACACAGAGGACAAACCGCACATCGTCCGAGGCGCGGGCCCGGACCTCCTCGAGCAGCCCGCGTCCGCCCAGCGTCTCGTTCGCCACCACCAGGACGGTGCGGGGGGCGATGAAGCTGCGCTCGCTCAAGCTCCGCCGCTCCTCTCATCCGGCGGGGCGCCCACCGGCTGCTGGCTGGGCAGGCCGGCGAACGTGCCCGCGGTGACCGGGGCCGGCTCGCCCGGCGAGCGGAAGATGCCGTGCACGGCGCCCGGCACGCCGTACTCGTACGGACCGCCGACGACGGTGGGCACGGCGTCGAAGTTGAACACCGGGGGCGGCGAGGACACCTGCCACTCGAGCGTCAGCGCCCGCCACGGGTTGGGCAGCGCCCGCGGGCCGCCGCGCCAGCTGACCACGATGTTGTAGAGGAAGATCAGCGTGCTCAGCCCGAGGATCCAGGCCGAGAACGAGATGAACAGGTTCCAGGCGAAGAACCTGGAGGCGTACTCGGCCACCCGCCGCGGCATCCCCTCGATGCCGATGATGTGCATGGGACCGAAGGTGAGATTGAAGAAGATGAAGGTCAGCCAGAAGTGGAGCTTGCCCAGCCGCTCGTCGTACATCCGCCCGGTCATCTTCGGGAACCAGTAGTAGACGCCGGCGAAGATCGTGAACACCGAGCCGCCGAACAGGACGTAGTGGATGTGGGCGACGATGAAGTACGTCTGGGAGACGTGGATGTCGAACGGAATCATGGCCAGCATCACGCCGCTGATCCCGCCCAGCGTGAACATGGTGAGGAAGCCGAGCGCGAACAGCATCGGCGTATCGAGGTGGAGCACCCCGCGCCACAGGGTGGCTAGCCAGGAGAAGATCTTGATCCCGGTGGGGATGGCGATGATCGCGGTGGTGATCATCATCGGAATGCGGATCCAGGGCTGCATTCCGGAGACGAACATGTGGTGCGCCCACACGGTGAAGCCGAGGACCACGATCGCCAGCAGCGAGAAGGCCATCATCCGGTAGCCGAAGATCGGCTTGCGGGACTTGGTGGCGATGATCTCGGAGATGATCCCGAACCCGGGCAGCATCATGATGTAGACGGCCGGGTGGGAGTAGAACCAGAACACGTGCTGGTACATGAGCACGTTGCCGTTCCTGCCGGCTCCGACGAAGGCGTCGAAGAAGTGGAAGCCGAGCGCCCGATCGAGCAGCAGAAAGAACTGCGAGGCGGCGATGAACGGGGTGGCGATCACCACCAGCAGCGAGGTCGAGAAGTTCGCCCACACCAGCAGCGGCATGCGGAAGAAGGTCATCCCCGGCGCGCGCATCGTGATGATCGTCACCAGGAAGTTCAGCGCCGTGAAGATCGAGGAGAAGCCGGCGAACTGCACGCCGATGCTGAAGAACAGCTGGCCCAGCGGCATGCTGGTGGACAGCGGCGCGTAGGCGGTCCAGCCGGCGGCGAACGAGCCGCCGGGGGCCAGGAAGCTCATCAGCATGATCAGCCCGCCCAGCGGCAGCAGCCAGTAGGAGAGGGCGTTCAGGCGGGGGAAGGCCATGTCCGGGGCGCCGATCATCAGCGGGAGCACGAAGTTGGCCAGCCCCGCGAACACCGGGATCACGAACAGGAAGATCAGCAGCGTGGCGTGAACCGAGAACACCCCGTTGTACTGCTCGGGGGTCAGGAACTGCATCCCCGGCTTGGCCAGCTGGACGCGGATCATCATCGCCAGCAGGCCGCCCACGAACAGGAAGAAGAACGAGGTGACCGTGTACTGGATGCCGATCACCTTGTGGTCGGTGTTGACGCGGAAGTAGTCCCGCCAGCTGTACGCGCCATGCCCGGAGTGGTCCTCGGGTCGGGTGGGGTTGCCGACCGCCCAGTAGAGCCAGTAGTCGCAGGCGCCGAACCCGACCAGGAAGAAGATCGGGACGGCGAACAGGGCGACGGTGGTCACGGCGTTGCCGTCCACCACCGGGTGCAGGTGCTGCAGCCAGCGGACCAGGGCGGTGATCCCGAACGCGAACCCGAGCCCCAGGACCTCGAACAGCGCCGCGCGGTACCAGCCGCCGGCCCGCAGCTTGGGCGGCAGGGGGATCCGGGTGCGGGTGGGTTTGACGGTAAGTGGCTCGGCTACGGCGGTGGCCATCAGCTCGTTGCCTCCAGTCTCATCTCGCCAACGCTGATCATCAAGACTTTGCCACGCCCCGCCCCAGATCGCCAGGGGTTCGACGGCGTCTTTTGCGCTCGAGCTGGAGCCAGGGAGCCAGCGGGGGGCACAGCGCCGGCAGAGGGGACGCCGCCGGCAGGGGCCACCGGACCGGCAGGGACCACCCCACCAGCAGCAGCGATGCTGCAAGCAGAGGGGACGCCGGCGGCAGGGGCCACCGGACCAGGGGCGCTCATTGCGGCACCCCCGGCTGGTTTGACAGCACCCCCGGCTTGCCCGCCGGGGGCGTGCCGTTGATCGGCTGCGCGGCCAGCCAGGAGCGGAAGCGCGAGGGGGAGACGACGTGGACGGTCGAGCGCATGAAGGCGTGGCCGGGGCCACACAGCTCGGTGCATTCGACCGGATAGGTGCCGATGCGGGTGGGGGTCACGCGCAGGGTGGTGGTGATGCCGGGAACGGCGTCGAGCTTCTCGGAGAAGTCGGGGACGAAGAAGCTGTGGATCACGTCCAGCGAGCGGATCTTGAACACCACGGGCCGCCCCCTGGGCAGGTAGAGCGAGGAGGCCACCACCGCCCGGTTGTGTCCCTCCGGGTAGGAGAACTCGAAGATGAACTGGCGGGCGGTGACGTTGACGGTCAGCTCGTGGGGCTTGGTGGCCTCGTTTGCGCGCAGAACGCTGTAGGAGTAGCTGCACAGGCCGAGGATCAGCATCGCCGGGAGGATCGTCCAGACGACCTCCAGCCGCGTGTTGCCGTGGATCGGGGGCCCATCCCTCAACTCCTCGCCCGGCCGCATGCGGAACTTCCAGACCGAGAACAGGACCACGGTCTCGACCAGCACGAAGATCGGGATCGAGGCGATCAGCAGTACGTCGTAGAGCGTGTGGATGTTGCTCGCCTGGCGTGAGGCGTCGGTGGGAAACCAGGGCACGACCAGCAGCGCGATCGGGAGCAGGATCGCGCACCCAATCACGCCGAACAGCACCATCTGCACGAGCGGACGGTTCCGCACTGGCTACTCCTCACCCCTCGATCGGCGCATCGCTCAGCGCCAGATCCTAGAAGTTTGGTCCGCGGAATGACGCGCCGCCACCGGCGTCTATGATTGCGTCAATTGTTGCAAGCGACCAGGAGGCGGCAGATGCAGGTGCGAGACGGGATGACTCATGTGGTGCTCACCATCGGCCCGCGGCACACGCTCCAGGAGGCGGCGGCGGCGATGTCCAAGCGGGCGGTCGGAGCCGCGGTGGTCGTGGATCCCGACGCTCCCGGGCCCGGGTTGATCACCGAGCGCGACGTCCTGCATTCGGTGGGGGCCGGCGAGGATCCCCATCGGGAGCTGGTCTCCGACCACCTGACCTCCGAGCTGACCTTCGCCTCTCCGGACTGGTCGCTGGAGCGGGCGGCGGCTGCGATGGTGCGCGGCGGCTTTCGCCACCTGGTCGTGGTCGACGGGGGTGAGCTGGTCGGGATGCTCTCGATGCGGGACATCGTGCGCTGCTGGACCAGCGACGGGGCCAACTGCGAGGTTCCCGTAGCGGCCGCGGCCGGCGGCCGAACCGAGCGCCCGCCGCGCCCAGCGGACCATCGCCCGAGCACTCCGGGGCAGCGGCGGCAGCCAGCCGGGGGTGCCGATGGCCCCAGGGCTTTACGGAGGGGGCCGGTGGCCCCAGGGGCTTTTGCTGAGCGGGTGCCGATGGCCCCAGGGCTTTACGAGGGCGCCGATGGCCCCAGGGGTTAAGCGCCGAAGGCCCGGATGCCAGCGGCGTCCGGGCCTCCGCTCGCTCGAAGCCGTGAGGCTACTGTCCGACCTTCGCGCCGGGCATCCCCTCGGCATACTCCTGCGGGCGGGCGAGGACGGCACCGGGCCGCCAGTGCTCGCGCCGGTTGTAGGGATACTGGCCGAGCGGCAGGATGACGCGGCCAACGGACTCCAGCAGCATCAGCGCAAACGCCGTGTAGACGGCCAGCGCCGCCGACACGACCAGCACATACCCGCCGACGCGGTACCACGTGCTGACGCCGGAGTCAAACCCGATCGCCACGCACGCCGAGCCGACCGCCAGCGTGAACAGCACCGCCGACAGGCTCGCGTTCTTGAACAGCGCCGCCAGGAAGCCGCAGCCGGTGATCACCGCCAGCGTGTAGAACCAGTAGGCCAAGGGGACCATCTGGGCGCCCTTGGGGCCGGTGGTCACGTTGTGCAGGACGCCGGCGCCGGCCAGGATGAAGAAGATCCCGAACGCGATCCAGTAGGCGCCCCACGTGCCGTGCATGGCGGTGCCGATCGCGTCCCGGGCCCGGTAGCACCACATCCCGGCCATGAACTGGCCGATTCCGCCGAAGGTCAGGCAGAACGGCGCCAGGACCGCCAGCACCATCGTGTGGTTCTGGTTTTGGCCGAACCAGCCGGTCAGCCAGGCGGCGACCATGAAGGTCGAGGACGCGAAGCCGAACAGCCCGAGGATCGAGGGCGCGGCCACCGGAGTCAGGAAGATCCGCGTGCGCGCAGCCCATTCGCGATTCAGGTCCCCGTGCCCGTTGCTCGCCTGCTGGCGAGCCGGCGGGGGGGCCTGCCGTGAGTAGTCAATAGTGGACATTGCCACCACCACCTCCTTGGTGGACCATCGTTTGCTACGTGTCCTGGGGCTTCCCGGTGCCTGTAGACGATGAGCGGGAGCGGTCAGCCGTCAGACTGGGGTCCCTCGACGCGAGGTCCGAGCGGCGACGGTCCGGTTTAGGGTGCGGCCGGGCTGGGTGGGATCATGAGATTGCGTCGCGGTCGCCCGGGCGAGGCGGTGCTTCAGCGCACCGGGCCGAACCGCAGCGCTCTCCGCCCGGGCGGTACTGCTCAGCCCCCGCCGGCGCTGGCTCAGCCCCCCGCCGGCGCTCGCTCAGCCGCTTCGCCGGCGCTCGCTCAGCCGCTTCGCCGGTCCTGGCTCAGCCGCTTCGCCGGTCCTGGCTCAGGGCGGGCGGGCGCCCATCGGCCTCGCTTCGGCCAACGGCCGGTCGGACCCTGCTGGGGTTGGCCGAAAGGCCGGTTGCGCGGCTAGTGCTCGTGGTGCTCGGGCAGCGCCTCGACGTCGCGACGCGTGTCGCGCACCCAGCGCACGACCGTGGGCACGAAGATCACGAACCCGATGGCCGACAGGTACCACCCGAGCGTCGTGCCGATCACCATCAGGGTGATCGCGATCGCGCAGATCAGGGGCAGGATCGACGGCCCCGGGAGGTGGATCTCCTCACCGGCGGGCGGCGCGGGGGTCGAATGCTCGGAGGGGGACGGCGAGATGCTCACGCGTGCACGTAGATCGCCGCGGCCAGGAAGGTCACCCCGAACATGACCAGGCACAGCGCCCCGGCGATCACGCCGGAGCGGAGATTCTTGCGAGCGAGTCGGCGGTCCATGGCGTGGGCCACAGACTACAACTTCACGTCGGCGACCATCGTGCCGAACAGCAGCGCCAGGTAGGCCAGCGAGAACAGGTACAGCCGCAGCGCGGTGCGCCGGTCGGCCCGCCGATACAGGATCACAGCGCCGGCGACGAACGCCAGTCCGAGCGGGATCGAGCCGGCCAGATAGGTGACGCCGAACGCCCCGGCGCAGAACGGCAGCTGCGAGATCGCGTAGAGCAGGAGGGTGTAGAGCAGGATCTGCCGCCGGGTCTCGCGCTCGCCGCGCACGACCGGCATCATCGGCACCGAGACCCGGGCGTACTCGTCCTTCATCAGCAGGCTGAGGGCCCAGAAGTGGGGCGGGGTCCAGTAGAAGACGATCGCGAACAGGTACACCGCGGTCCAGGACACCGAGCCGCGGGTGGCGGCCCAGCCCACCAGCGGCGGGACCGCCCCGGCGGCGCCGCCGATCACGATGTTCTGGGGGGTGCGGCGCTTGAGCCACACCGTGTACACGCCCACGTAGCCGACGAACCCGGCCAGCGACAGCGAGGCGGCCAGCAGGTTGATCGTGGTGGCCAGCAGCAGGAACGACAGTCCGGCCAGCGTCAGCCCGAAGGTGAGCGCCGAGCGGGGGGCGATCCGTCCGGCGGGGATCGGGCGGGCGGCGGTGCGCTTCATGCGGGCGTCGATGTCGCGGTCGTAGTAGTGGTTGACGGCTCCCGCGCCCCCCGCCGACAGGTAGCCGCCCAGGCAGGTGAGCGCGATCCGCCATGCGGGCGGGCTGCCGGCGATCTCCATCGTGGTGACGGTGGTGAACAGCAGCAGCGTCTGCACCTTGGGCTTGGTCAGCTCCAGGTAGTCGCCGAACAGCTGCCGCAGCCGAGCCGACGCCGGCGCCTCGGCCAGCACCGGGGCGCTCAACGAGGTGCTCGACGAGGGGGGCATTCGGCTAGGCCCGCACGAACCGCTCGCCGCCGCCGGTCTTCTGGAGCACGCCGGTCTCGCGCTCGACCTGGCGGCGGATGTCACGCATCGGCTCCACCGAGCGCACCCGCGGGATCACGTCGAAGTTGTTGACCGGGGGCGGCGAGGGCACAAACCACTCGAGCGTGTTGCCCTTCCACGGATCGGGTCCGGCCAGGCGCCCCCGTTTCAGGCTGAGCACGATGTTGGCGATGGTCACCAGGATCCCCGCGGCAAGGATGAACGATCCGACGGTCGAGATCAAGTTGTAGGTGCCCCACCCGGTTCCCGGCTGGTAGGTGTAGATGCGCCGCGGCATCCCGGACAGCCCGAGCGCGTGCTGGACGAAGAACGTGAGGTTGAAGCCCACGAACATCAGCCAGAAGGAGACCTTGCCGATCGCTTCGTTCATCAGCCGTCCGGTCATCTTCGGAAACCAGTAGTAGAGGCCGGCGAACACGGGGAACAGCGCCCCCCCGATGATCGTGTAGTGGAAGTGCGCGACCACGAAATAGGTGTCGTTGAGCTGCCAGTCGACCGGGAACGTGGCCAGGAAGATCCCGGTGATCCCGCCCACCGTGAAGATCGCGATCATGCCCACGGCGAAGTACAGGGCGGTCGTCATCTGGATCGAGCCGCGCCACAGGGTGGCGATCCAGTTGAAGATCTTCACCCCCGTGGGCACGCCGATCAGAAACGAGCTCAGCATGAAGAAGCCGAGCACCACGATCGGCACCGGCGAGGCGAACATGTGGTGGGCCCACACCAGCGTGGCCAGGAAGGCGATCACCGCGGTCGAGGCCGCCACCGCCTTGTAGCCGAAGATCGGCTTGCGGCTGAACACGGGGATGACTTCGGAGATGATCCCGAATCCGGGCAGCACCATGATGTAGACCTCGGGGTGGCCGAAGAACCAGAACAGGTGCTGCCAGAGGACCGGCGAGCCGTGGGCGGTGGGGTCGAAGAAGTGGGTGCCGAAGTGCCGGTCGGTGAGCAGCATGGTGACGGCGGCGGCGATCACCGGCAGGGCGATGATCAGCAGGATCGCGTAGACGAGGATCGCCCAGACGAACAGCGGGATCCGCCCCCAGCTCATGCCCGGGGCGCGCATGTTGACGATCGTGGCGTAGAAGTTGATCGCGCCGAGCAGCGAGGAGATGCCGGTCAGGTGGATCAGGAAGATCCACGCGTCCTGGCCGCCGGTGGGGGAGAACTGGATGCTCGACAGCGGCGGGTAGCTCCACCACCCGGCCTCGGGTGGGTTGAAGAACAGCGTGGCGTAGAACACGACGCCACCGGTCAACAGCAGCCAGAACGAAAGCGCGTTCAGCCGCGGGAAGGCCATGTCCCGCGCGCCGATCATCAGCGGCACGAAGTAGTTGCCGAACCCGGCCATCACCGGCACCACGAACAGGAAGATCATCGTGGTGCCGTGCAGCGTGAGCAGCTCGTTGTAGCGCTCGCCGGTGAGCAGCGTGTTGGCCGGCTCGGCCAGCTGCAGGCGCATCAACAGCGCCTCCACCCCGCCCATCATGAAGAACACGAAGGTCAGGACCAGGTACATGATCCCGATCTTCTTGTGGTCGGTGGTGGTCACCCAGTCGATCCAGCGCTTGGTCGTGCGCGGACGCTCGACACGGTGGGCGATCACCTGCGGGATCGGGCGCAGGGCGGGTTCGGTGGTGGTGGTGGGGGCGGTGGTGACAGACATGCGGCTAGAGGTTTCCGGTTTGGGTGAGGATCTGGCGGAGCTGGGTGACCTGGGAGTTGGCCGTCTGGATGGCCTGCTCCTGCTGGGTCAGCCACTGCTGATACTGGGAGGGGGTGAGCACCTTGACCAGGGCGGTCATGTAGGCGTGCTGGCGACCGCACAGCTGGGCGCACTGGCCGTGGTAGATCACCGGGTGCCCGGGGCGGCTGGCGTGGGGGATCTTGAACCAGGTGTAGGTCGTGTAGCCGGGCACGGCGTCGACCTTGCCGCCCAGCGCCGGGACCCACCAGGAGTGGATCACGTCGTTTGACTGGATCGCCAGCACCACCGTCGTGTTGGCCGGCACATACATCTCCTGGTAGGAGTAGGGCAGCTTGTCCGCGAAGTAGTTGTTCAGGCAGCCGTTGCCGTAGACGTAGCGCCAGATGTACTGGCGGCCCTGGACGCAGATCATCAGCTTCTTGCCGTTCGGCGGCGTGGGCTCGGTGACCGAGGCGGAGAGGAAGCTGCCGGTGGCGGTCGAATTCGGCGGATTGATGATCGACGGCAGCTTCACGAACGTGACCACCGTGATCACCACCAGAATCAGCGCCGCCGCCACCGTCCAGCCGATCTCCAGCCGGGTGTTGCCGTGAATCTGCGCCGCGACCTTCGACCGGCGGGCCCGGAAGCGCACCACCGAGTACAGCAGGGCCGACTCAACCAGCACGAACACGACCGCGGCGATGTACAGGATGATCTTGTACAGGGAGTCGATCTCATTGGCGTTCGGCGACCCGCCGGACTTGGGGGTGAAGAAGTTGGCCAGGGCATCGGTGGGCGCGAGCAGCGCGACCGCCACCATTGCCAACAGCACCGCCAGCCCCTGGGCGGCGCGGCGGCGACGGGGGGTGGAGAGGATGGCCTCGGTACGCAAGGCGCGGCATTCTACCCGGGGCGGGGGTCCGCGGGCGGGCTCCCGGGGGAGGTGTGGGGGCCCTATACTCGCGCTCCTTTGCGCGTCTCGAGGGCCATCCGTGCGGCTGCCTGGTCCCTCGTCGCGGCGGGGATGGCCGCGCCCGCGCTGCGACGCCGCCTGCGCCTGGCGCCGGGCGTGGTGCTGGCGGCGGCGTGGTCGGCGCCGGTGGCGGTGGCGCTCGTGCTGCCGCGTGGGCGCCGGCGCCAGGTGGTCGCCTGCGCGCTCAACATGTGGGCCTACATCGCCGCCTACGAGATGCCGCACGACGACCCCGCGCGGCTGGCCCGGCGGGCCCGGCGGGACTACCCGATCGCCGCCGATCGGCTGCTGGGGCTGGGCGTGCTGCCCACCGTGCGCCTCCAGCGCCGCTTCGCCCAGCCCGGGCGGGTGAACCGCTTCGAGCGCCTGCTCGTGCTCTGCCACTGGGTCTGGTTCGCGGTGCCCCACCTGAGCCTGGCCTACGTGCTCGTGCGCCGGGAGGCGCAGTTCCCGCGTGCCGCCGCCCGGATGTATGCCGTGTTCGATCTGGGGGCGATCTTCTACTGGACGATCCCCACCGCGCCCCCATGGTGGGCGGCGGCCGAGGGCCGCATCGAAGGCGCCCGCCGGGTGCAGATCAGGCGGATGATGATCGAGTACGGCCCGGAGTTCTGGGGGCCGCTGTGGGAGCCGCTGTTCGGGGCGCTGGGGGGAAACCCGCTGGCGGCGATGCCCTCGCTGCACTTCGCCACCTCGCTGATGGGCGCCCACCTGCTCTCCGAGGTCGATCCGGCCGCCGGTGCGGTGGGCTGGACGTATGCGTCGCTGCTCGGCCTGGGGCTGGTCTATCTGGGCGAGCACTACCTGGTCGACCTGCTCGGGGGGGCGGTCCTGGCCGAGGGGGTGCGGGCGCTGGCGCCGCACGCCACCCCCTGGGCCAGGCGGGCGCTCGCCTGGCTTGACCGGGCGCAGGCCCGCCTGGCCAGCGAGGTCGACCGTGGACGGTGAGGTCGAGCGTGGACGCCGAGGCTGAGCGTGGACGGTGCGTGGCGACCGAGGTCGAGCGTGAACGCTGAGGCCGCGCTGCCTGATGAGGCCGCCGTCGGCGGCGTCGCCTGGCTTCCCCGCGTCCGCCCGTCGTGGGGGCGTCTGCTGGCCTTCCTGCTGGCGGCCGTCTCGGTGGGGCTGTTCGCCTACCTGGTGGCCCCGAAGCTGCTCGGGCTGCGTCAGACGTGGCGGCGCATCGACGGCGGCGATCCCCGGTGGCTGGGGCCGGCGGCCGGGCTTGAGGTGCTCTCCTTCCTCAGCTACATCGCCCTGTTCCGGGTGGTGCTGGGGCGGGGAATCGGGGCGGAGCGCGGGCCGGGGGCACTCACGGGGCGGGGCCGGTCGTCCGCCGGGCACATCGGGGCCTCGGATGAGTCGCGGGCGGCGCCGGGTGCGGCGGCGATCGCGTCGGGCGCGCCGCGCATCGGCTGGCGTGAGAGCTACCAGATCACGCTGGCCTCGCTGGCCGCCACCCGCCTGTTCGCCGCCGCCGGCGCGGGTGGGATGGCGCTGACCGCCTGGGCACTGAGGCGGGCGGGCCTGGGCCCGCGCACGGTGGCCGCCCGCATGCTGGCCTTCCTCGCGCTGCTCTACGGCGTGTACCTGGCCGCGCTGATGATCGGCGGGCTCGGGCTGTATCTGGGCGTGTTTGCCGGGCCGGCGCCGTTTGGGCTCACCGTCCTCCCCGCCCTCCTCGCCGCCGCGCTGATCGCGCTGTTTGTGGCGCTGACGACGCTGCCCAGGGACCTGGAGCGGCTGGTGCTGAGGCGGACAGCGGGCTGGGGGCGAGTGGGGAGGGCGCTGCGCTGGCTGGCGGCGGTGTCGGCCACCGGGGCGGTGGGCGTGCGAATCGGGCTGGGGCTTGTGCGCACCGCCCCGCGGGAGGTGGTGGGCGCGCTCGGGTGGTGGGGGTTTGACATCGCGGTGCTGTGGGCGTGCCTGCACGCCTTCGGGCGCCCGCCGACGCCGGCGGTGATCGTGGTCGCCTATCTCCTCGGCATGCTCGGCAACGCGCTGCCTCTGCCGGGCGGGATCGGGGGAGTCGATGGCGGCATGATCGGGGCCCTGTCGGTGTTTGGCGTCAACCTCCAGCTGGCGGTGGTGGCGGTGCTCGCCTACCGCGTGTTCGCCTTCTGGCTGCCGACCCTGCCGGGGGCGCTGGCGTACCTGCAGCTGCGGCGCACGGTGCGGCGGTGGGCTCCGCCCGAGGTGCCGGCCCGCAGGTTGGCCGCCCCGGCCACCTAGCTATACTAAATGAAGTGCAGGCGGCGGCGGGAAGCGGAAACGCAGGAGGAGACGGACAGACTTGAACGAGCGTGTGGAGAACCTGGTCATCATCGGCAGCGGGCCCGCGGGCTACACCGCCGCGCTGTACGCCGCCCGCGCCGAGCTCGAGCCGCTGGTCATCGAGGGGTTCGCCTGGGGCGGGCTGCTGCAGCAGACGACCGACGTGGAGAACTACCCCGGGTTCCCCGAGGGGATCATGGGTCCCGAGCTCATGCAGCGCTTCCGCGACCAGGCGGAGCGGTTCGGGGCGCGCCTGCTGACCGACGATGCCAGCGCCGTCCAGCTGGCTCCGGGCGGCGGTGTGCACCGGGTCTGGTGCGGCGAGGATCTCCATCTCGCCCGCGCGGTGATCCTGGCCATGGGCGCCCAGCATCGCAAGCTCGGGGTGCCGGGCGAGGATGAGCTCGGCGGCCGGGGCGTCAGCTACTGCGCCACCTGCGACGCGGCCTTCTTCAAGGGCGCCCCGACCCTGATCGTGGGGGGTGGGGACTCGGCCATGGAGGAGGCCATGTTCCTGGCCAAGTTCGCCTCCCGGGTGGTGATCGTCCACCGTCGGGAGGAGTTCCGGGCGTCGCGGATCATGCTCGACCGCGCCCGCCAGATGCCGAACATCGAGTGGCTGACCCCGTACGTGGTGGAGGAGTTCGTTGCCTCCGGCAACTCGCTCTCAGCGGCCCGCCTGCGCCACGTGCAGACGGGCGAGACGACCGAGCTCGAGGTCAGCGGCGCGTTCATCGCCATCGGCCATGAGCCCCAGTCCCAGCTGGTGCAGGGCCAGGTCGACACCGATCCGGCCGGCTACGTGGTCACCCAGGGGCGCTCGACCCTGACCAGCGTCCCCGGCGTGTTCGCCGCCGGCGACCTGGTCGACCACACCTACCGGCAGGCGATCACCGCCGCCGGCAGCGGATGCCAGGCGGCGCTGGACGCCGAGTGGTATCTGCGCGACACGCCGCTGCCCGTGGAGGCGGGCGGCGAGGTGCTGGCCGGCTGAGCGGTCTCTGACCAGCAGCCCGGATCAGTACGGGCAGCCGTTCTGCGGGCCGTAGTTGTTGGACGGCGGATTCTGGCTCATCGTCAGCCCGAAGTCCTGCGTCCAGGTCGAGGGCTGGGTGGCCCAGGTGCCGACGGCAGCGTCGGCCACGCCCGTGCCGACGTTGCGGAACGTGGGGTCGAGGATGTTGCGGCAGTGGTCGGGGCTGGCCATCCAGGCCTGCACCACCTGACGGGGGGTGGCATACCCGGTGGCGATGTTCTCGCCCGCCGTCTGCCAGTCGTAGCCCACCGCGCTGATGCGACCGGCGAAGTTGGCGCCGTGGGTGAAGTTGCCGGTGGACACCATCCAGTTGGTCCAGCTCTGTGCCGACTGGTTGAGCTGCGCGGAGACGGTCAGGGCGGGCAGGCCCCGCAGCGTGCGCTGCTGGTTGATCAGGCACACGACGGCGGCGCGCATGTCGGCGATCGAGGCGGCGTTGACCGGCGTGTCGGCGTAGTCGCAGCCGCTGACCGTCCTGGCCTGCAGCGCAGTGCGGGCCGCATGGTGGCGGCGGTGATGGCGGCGATGGTGACGGCGATGGTGGCGGACATGGCGCCGGGCGTGGGCGGCGGCGCCGGCGGACGGGGCCAGCACCGCGCCCAGGGCGACGGCCACCGCGCACACGGTCGCCAGCTGGATCCAGCGGAGGCGGTTGATCGCGGCTCGCATGCCCCCTTCATCGGGAGCTGAGCTCCTCGCCCATCAGCCGCGGTGGCGACAATCCGACGATCGTCCAGGCGGTCGGGATCCGGGGCGCGGGGCGTCGCCGGAGCCGTCGACAGCCGCATCCCCGCCGGCTCGCCTACAGCCTGACCCACACGGTCTTGGTCTCCAGGTAGGCGTCGAGCCCCTCGCGGCCGTGCTCGCGCCCGATCCCGGAGGCCTTGTAGCCGCCGAACGGCGCCCCCGGGTCGACCTCGCCCCAGCAGTTGACGTACACCGATCCGGCCTTCAGCAGCGCCGCCAGCCGGTGGGCGTTGCGAACGTCGCGCGTCCACACGCCGGCGGCCAGCCCGTAGTCGCTGGCGTTGGCGCGGGCCGCCACCTCCTCCAGCGACTCGTACGGCAGCGCCACCAGCACCGGGCCGAAGATCTCCTCGCGGGCGATCCGCAGGTCGTCCCGGGTGGCGGTGAACAGCGTGGGCGGGATGAAGTAGCCGCCGTTCCCGCCGCTGCCGCCGTTCTCGCCGGTGCCGCCGTTCTCGCCGATCGCCTCGCCGCCGGCCACCAGCTCGGCCCCCTCGGCGCGGCCGGACTCGATGTAGGAGAGCACGCGGTCGCGCTGCTCGGCCGAGACCACGGGGCCGAACTGGGTGCTCGGATCAAGCCCCGGCCCGACGCGCGCCCGGGCCGCCCGCTCGGCCAGGCCGGCGATCACCTCGTCGAACTGCTCGCGGTGGACGAACAGCCGGCTGCCGGCGTTGCAGGCCTGGCCGGTGTTGAAGTAGATCCCCATGAACGAGCCGGCGATCGCCGCCTTCAGATCCGCGTCGGGCAGGATGATGTTGGGCGACTTGCCGCCCAGCTCGAGGGTGACGCGCTTGAGCGCCCGCCCCGCCTTGGCGCCGATCTCGCGGCCCACCTCGGTCGAGCCGGTGAAGGCGATCTTGTCCACGCCCGGGTGCTCGACCAGCGCCGCGCCGGTCTCCCCGTCGCCGGTGAGGATGTTGAGCACCCCGGAGGGAAGGCCGGCCTCGAGCGCCAGCTCGCCGATCCGCAGCGCGCTCAGCGGCGTCTGCTCGGCCGGCTTGAGCACCACCGTGCAGCCGGCGGCCAGCGCCGGCCCGAGCTTCCAGGAGGCCATCAGCATGGGGAAGTTCCAGGGGATGATCTGGCCGCACACGCCCACCGGCTCGTGCCGCGTGTAGCAGTGGGTGTCCGGCTGGCGGACCGGGATCACCTCGCCGCGGATCCGCTCCGCCCAGCCGGCGAAGTGGCGAAACCAGCCCACGGTCTGGCTGACGTCGACCGCCTGAGCCAGCCTGACCGGCTTGCCGTTGTCAAGCGACTCCAGCTGGGCCAGCTCCTCGGCGTGGGCCTCCACCAGGTCGGCCAGCCGGTTGAGCAGCCGCGCCCGCTCGGCCGCCGGGGCGCTCGCCCACGGCCCGTCCTCCAGCGCCCGCCGGGCGGCGGCGACCGCCCGCGCCACGTCCTCGGCGCCGGCGTGCGCGACCTGGGTGATCGGGCGGCCGGTGGCGGGATCGACGGTGTCGAAGCTGCGCCCGTCGGCGGACTCGACCCACTCGCCGTCGATCAGCAGCCGCTGCCTTCGGGAGGCGAACTCGCGGGCCGCGGGCGAGAGCTGGGCGGGGAGCGTGGTGGCCGACATCGATACCTCCTACGGCGTGAGCACGATCTTCAGGGCCTCCCGGCGATCGTAGAGCCGGTAGGCCTCGGGGGCGTCGGCCAGCGCCATCCGGTGGCTGACCAGCGGGCTGGGATCCAGCGTGCGGGCGGCGAGCATCGCCAGCACCCGGTCGACGTGGCCGATCACGTTCGCCGGGCCCGCCCTGAGCGTCACCCCCTTGATCCACACGAGCCCCATGTGCACCTCGGCCCGCTCGGCGTACACGCCGATCGCGGCCACGCAGCCGGCTTTGCGGGCCAGGCGGATGGCCAGCTCCAGCGCCTCGGGATGGCCCACGGCGTCCACCGCCAGCTCCACGCCGCGCCCGCCGGTCAGCCGCCTGACCTCATCCCGGGGGCTCTGCTCGCGCAGGTGCACGGGGGTGGCGCCGAAGCGGGCGGCCATCCGCAGGCGCGCCGGGACCGAGTCGATCGCCACCACCGGGCCGGCCCCGGCCGCCACCGCCGCCTGCACGGCGCACAGCCCCACCGGCCCGAGTCCGATCACCGCCACGCTGTCGCCGGGGCGCACGTTGCCCTCGTCGATCGCGTGGTAGCCGGTGCCCATCACGTCGCCGGCAAACAGCGCCACCTCATCGGGCAGCCCGTCTGGCACGCGGCGCAGCGTGAGGTCGGCGGCCGGGACCAGCGCCCGCTCGGCCTGGGTGCCGGGCAAATCGCCCATGTTGGCGCCGTGGCCGAAGGTGCGCTTGGCGTCGCACTCGTGGTAGGCGCCGCGCAGGCAGAAGAAGCACGTCCCGCAGGCGGTGTGAAAGCAGCCGAGCACCCGGTCGCCGGGGGCCACGCGGCTCACCTGCTCACCCGCCTCGAGCACCGTGCCCACGAACTCGTGGCCGAGGATGAAGCCGGGCTCGATCCGCACGCGGCCGTGGTAGATGTGCAGGTCCGAGCCGCAGATGCCGCTGGCCTCGATCCGCACCAGCGCGTCGCGGGGGTCGGTGAGCGTCGGCTCCGGGCGCTCCTCGACCGCCACCTCGCCCGGCGCCTGGAAGGTCACCGCCCGCACGGCCACCCCCGATTCACGGCTCGGGCGCCGGTCGGGCGCCCCGCGCTCGGTGAGGGTGATGCATTTGCGTTCACTATGAACGCAAATGCATCACCCTCATCCGGAAGGGCGTCGCGCTCGCAGGGGCGAGCCCCGGCGGAGACCGGGGCGTGGGGGCGATGCTCAGCCATGGCCGAAGAAGCCTTCCCCGGTCTGGCGGCCCAGACGCCCGGAGAGCACCAGGCGGCGCAGGGCGGGGGCCGCCCGGTAGCGCTCCTCGCCCAGCTCGGCGTGCAGCCCGTCGAGCACGGCGAGCACGTGGTCGAGGCCGATCGCGTCCGCCCAGCCCAGGACGCCGCGCGGGTAGTTGAGGCCGTGCACCAGCCCGCGGTCGATGTCCTCGGCCGTCCCCACCCCCTCGCCCAGGGCGAACGCGCACTCGTTGACCAGCTGGCAGACGATCCGGCCCAGCACCAGCCCGGGCGCGTCCTGCACCCACACGGTGTGCTTGCCCAGCGTGGCGAAGAAGCGCTCGGTGGCGGCGGCCGCGGCGGCGGTGGTGTCCGGCCCCCGGGTGAGCTCCACCAGGCGGGCCTCGCCCAGCGGCGGCAGCGCGTGAAAGCCGGCCGCGCCGCCGCCCGGATCCAGGCCGTGCAGCGAGCCGGCGGCGCAGCAGATCGCCTGCGGCCCGCCCTCGAGCGGCGCCTCGGGCTCCTCGCCCAGGGTGAGGTCGAGGATCAAAAACGGCGGCTGGCGCTCCCCGGCCTCGGCGGGCGTGAGCACCTGCCAGCCCGCGGCCGCGGCCGCCGTGCGCAGCTCGTCGGCCAGCGGGATCTCGCCCGCCACCACCACCACGCCGTCGCCGCCGCCCGCCGGCGGCGGCTCCGGGTCGGGCGGGCGGTGGGCGTCGGTGCCGCCCGAGTAGTCGTAGTAGCCGCGGCCCGCCTTGCGCCCCGTGCGCCCGGCGGCCACGGTGCGCGCCGCCAGCGGCGACGGGCGCCAGCGCGGCTCGCCGAAGCTCTGCTCGTAGAACGAGCGGGCGACGTCCAGGCCGACATCCACCCCCACCAGGTCGCTGAGCTCGAACGGCCCCATGCGAAAGCCGCCGCCCAGCCGGCAGATGGCGTCGATCCGCTCGATCTCCGCCACCCGCTCGACCGCCAGCTTCTGCGCCTCGAGCAGGAACGGGCGGCTGCAGCGGTTGACCAAAAAGCCCGGGCCGTCCACCGCCTCGATCACCACCTTGCCCATCGCCTCCCCGGTGGCCCGGGCGACGGCCAGCGCCCGCGGCGAGGAGTCCGCGCCCGCGACCACCTCCAGCAGGCGCATCAGCGGCGCCGGGTTGAAGAAGTGCATGCCGACCACGCGCTCGGGGTGGGTGGCGGCGGTGGCGATCGCGCTGACCAGCAGCGAGGAGGTGTTGGTGGCCAGCACGCACGCCTCGTCCACCACCTCGCGCGACAGGCGGGCGAACAGCTCGCGCTTGAGCTCGAGGCGTTCGGGCGCGGCCTCGATGACCAGCTCACACGGCGCCAGCGCCTGTAGCTCGGGCGCCGGCTCGAGCCGCGCGGCCGCCTGAGCCGCCTGCTCGGCGCTCCAGCGCCCCCGCTGCGCCCCCCGCTCCAGGTGGCGGCGGATCTGCTCCAGGCCCCGCTCGAGCGCGTCGGGCACCGGGTCGTGCAGCAGCGTGCGGGCGCCGGCCAGGCAGGCCAACTGGGCGATCCCGGCCCCCATCGTGCCGGCGCCGGCCACGCCGATCGTGCCGGGAAGGCGGCTCACCTCAGGCGGGCACGAGCGCGTTGATCCCCGTCAGCGCCCGGCCGATGATCAGCGTCTGGATCTGCGAGGTGCCCTCGTACAGGCTGGTCACGCGCACGTCGCGCAGGTAGCGCTCGACCGGGTAGTCGTCCACGTAGCCCGACCCGCCGTGCACCTGGATGGCGGTGTTGGCGCACTCGATCGCCGACTCGGTGGCGTACAGCTTGGCGATCGAGGTCTCGGTGGTGTTCGGTCGCCCGGCGTCCTTGAGGTAGCCCGCCCGCCACACCAGCATGCGCGCGGCGTCGGTCTTGACCGCCATCTGGGCGAGCATCTCCTGCACCAGCTGGAAGCTGGCGATCGGGCGGCCGAACTGCACGCGCTCCTTGGCGTAGCGGACGGAGGCGTCCAGGCAGCCCTGGCAGATGCCCACGCAGCCGGCGGCCACGCTGTAGCGGCCGGAGTCAAGCGCGCTCATCGCCACCTTGAAGCCGTCGCCCACCTCCCCCAGCAGCGCGTCCTCGCCCGCCTCCACGTCGTCCAGCGAGATGGCGGCGGTGTCCGAGCCGCGCAGCCCGAGCTTGTGGTGGATCGGCTGGGGCTGAAAGCCGGGCTGGTCGGTGTCGACCAGAAAGCAGGCCACGCCGCGGTGGCCGCGCTCGGGGTCGGTCTGGGCGAACACCAGCGCCAGCCTGGCGTGCGAGCCCATCGAGATGAACATCTTCGAGCCGTTGATCACCCAGCCGTCGCCGGTGCGCCGCGCCCGCGTCTTCTGGTGGGCGGCGTCCGAGCCGGTGTCGGGCTCGGTCAGCGCGAAGCAGCCCAGCCACTCGCCCGAGCACAGCTTCGGCAGGTAGCGGCGCTTCTGCTCCTCGGTCCCCCAGCGCAGGATGGCCGAGCAGACGAGCGAGGTCTGCACGGAGACGACGGTGCGCATCGAGGAGTCGCCGCGGCCGAGCTCCTCCACCACCAGGCCGTAGGTCAGGTAGTCGAGGCCGGCGCCGCCGTAGCGCTCGGGGACGATCGCCCCCAGGTAGCCCTGGGCGGCGATCTTGCCCACCAGCTCGAGGTCGAAGTGGGCGTTGCGGTCGTTGTCGCGCGCGCGGGGGACGATCTCGCTGTCGGTGAACCGGCGGGCGGTCTCGCGCACCAGCCGCTGATCGTCGCTGAGCTCGAAGTCCATGTGAGCCGGGGAAGCTAGCGCACCCTCCCGTCCCCTGGCCGCGCGGCATCGTCGGCGCGAGCGCTGAAAAGAAAAGGGCCGGCCCCCGCCGGTGGGGCGGGGGCCGGCCCGGTTCACTTCCTCTAGGACGCGGCGGGAAGCGTGGAGGCCGCCGGGGCGCTGACCGTGACGCTCACCGGCGCCGAGGCGCCGCCGACGTTGGCGCCATCGCCCGTGATCCGCGCCCGCAGGGTGTAGGTCCCGGGCGCCCCGGCCGTCCAGCTGAACTGGAAGGTCGAGTCGGGGGCGACGATCGCCCGCTGCACGGTGTGCCAGTCGCCGTCGGCGCCCAGCGTCTGGAGGTAGACCACGTGGCCGGCCTTGTCGGGCAGGACCGTGCCGGTGAAGGTCACCGTCTGCCCGCTGCTGGCGCTGCTCGAGCCCGGCTGCAGGCTGAGCAGATCCCGCACCCCCTCAAACAGCCGCGCCGTGTGCCGGCGGGCGGTGTGGGGCAGCGGCATGGTGGCCACCACGTAGGTGGTGTTGGTGGTCAGCCCCGACTGGGTGAACGAGTATCCGCCGGAGGCGTCGGTGGTGGCGTCGGCCAGCACCGTGAAGCGGCTCTGGTGCGCGCTCCGGCCCCACAGCTGGACGATCACGTTCGGCTCCGGGGTGGTGCTGCCCGGCTGATCGAGCGTGCCGGTGATCGTCACCGAGCCGCCCGAGTTGACGATCGGCGCCGAGGAGGCGATCGTGAACGTCGGCACCTGGGCCTGCTGGATCGTCACCTCCACCGGGTCGGAGGCCGCCCACGTGTTGCGGGCGTCGCCGCGGAAGACCACGCGCACGTCGTGCACGCCCGGCCGCCGCCAGCGGTAGGCGATGAAGTAGTTCGAGCCCGGCCCCAGGAACGTGCTGCGCAGCGTGCTCCAATCGTCGCTGGAGCCGATCTGCTGCTGGAGGAACACCCGCTCGAAGCGGTGGTTGGGGGTCACGTGGCCGGTGAAGAGGACCGCGTGGTTGGTGTCGGTGCTGGTGCGCGAGGCGGCGATGCTGACCAGCGGGGTCACCCGCTCGCGGATCGTGCGGCTGTGCGTGCCGGCCGGGCCACGCACGAACCAGTACCGGGTGGTGTAGACGATCCCCTCGCCCCGGGTGAACTCGTAGTAGCCGGAGGAGTCGGTGGTGGTGGTGGCCACCGGCGTGTAGCCGGGGCGCCCACCCACCACGTGGTGGTAGAGGCGGATCGTCTGCCCGGCGGCATCGGGCCCGAGCAGGCGACCGTAGATCAGCACCGACTGGCCGGCGATCACCGGATCGGGTGCGGCGGCGATGGTCAAACTTCGGTTGTGACGGGGCGCGGCGCTAGCCGGTCCGGCCGCCAGCAGGCTGCCGGTCATCGCGAGCGCACACGCCACGACGAACGCACGGTGACGCATGAACCCTCCTGTGGAGTTAGGTGGCTAGCCTCCGCCTTGTGGTCCGGCCCCTACGCGGCGGTGGCGTATGTGTCGGTCAAGAACACGGGCGGGGGCGGGAAGTTGCGAGCCGATGGGGGGGGTGTGAGGCCGGGAGTCGCGGGCGCGCCGGCGGCGTGACGCGCGGCGCCGGTGGGGGTACAGTTGCGCCCGGTGGATCCGTTTGCGGCGATCGTGCTGGGCGGCGTCGCGGTCATCCTCATCTCGATGTGGCTGATCGGGCGCCACTACCCCGGCTCCGGGCTCGAGCAGGTGGGGCTGCGCTCGGCGCGCGAGATCATCGAGACCCGGGAGGCGCTTGAGGCCGAGGACCTCGAGCAGATGGTGGGCGCCTACAACGTCCAGCGCCAGGCGCGGGGGCTGCGGCCGGTGAGCGCCGAGGAGATGGAGCTGCGGGTGGCGGGCGAGCTGGGCGAGCAGGAGCGCCGGCGGGCGGCGTACCTGGCCGAGCGCGAGCGCCGGCGAGCGGAGGATGCGGCCGAGCGCGAGGGGGGCCAGCGGAGCGGGGGCGGAAGCCGGCGAGCGGAGGATGCGGCCGAGCGCGAGCTGTCCGAGCTGCTCGAGGCCACCAACCGCCGTCGACGCGCGCGCGGGCTGCCGGAGCGCACGGCCGAGCAGGCCCGGGCCGAGTTCGGCTCCCGCGGCGGCGACGGGGGCTGAGGGCCCGCGGAGCCGGGGGCCGGGGTGTCGTGCGCTGCCTGATCATCGGCTGCGGATGTCGCGGACGGCTGCTGGCCGGGGCGCTCCTGGCCCGCGGGCACGCGGTGCGCGGCACCACCCGCGACCCGGCTCGGGTGGCCGAGCTCGCGGCGGCGGGCGTCGAGGCGGCGGTGGCCGACCCCGACCGGGTGGCCACGCTGATGCCGTCGCTGGAGCGGGTGGGGATCGCCTACATCCTGCTCGGCTCGGCGGTGGGCTCGCGCGAGCAGCTGCGGGCGCTGCACGGACCGCGGCTGGAGATGCTGTTGAGCCGGCTGGTGGACACGCCGGTGCGGGGCGTGGTGTACGAGGCGGCGGGCAGCGTGGAGGCGGAGGTGCTGGACGAGGGGGCGCGGCGGGTGCACGCGTTCGCGGAGCGCTCGCGGGTGCGGGCCGCGGTGCTGACCGTCCCCCCCGCCCCGCCGGAGGAGTGGTTGGCCGCGGCGCTGGCCGCGGGTGAGCGGGTGAGCGGGGTGTGAGCGGGGCTGGCTGGGGGACGCCGGGCGGCTGTTATCTGCCGGTGGCGGGTTTCTGAGGCGAGGGGGCGGAGCGAGGCCGGCCCGGGTCGGGCCGGGCCGGGTGGGCGTTTGCGCGGTAGACTCCCGCTCAGAGAAATAGGCAAATCCTGATCGAGATTTCCCTGCCCCTGACGGCGGGGTCTCGGTGGACAGAGGGGAGCAGCCGTGGCTGACTACGCGAAGGACGTACTCGTCGAGCCCGATTGGCTCGAGCAGCACCTGCAGGACGACACGATCCGGATCGTGGAGGTGGACGAGAACCCGGCGCTCTACCGGGAGGCCCACATTCCGGGCGCGATCGGGTTCGATTGGAAGCTCGACCTCCAGGACCAGGTCAAGCGGGACTTCCTCGGCCCCGAGGAGTTCGGGCGGCTGTTTGGCAGCCGGGGGATCGGCGACCAGCACACGATCGTCCTCTACGGCGACCGCAACAACTGGTTCGCCGCCTACACCTACTGGTATCTGAAGTACTACGGCCACGACGCCGTGCGGCTGCTCAACGGCCCCCGCGAGCGGTGGATCGCGCTCGGCAAGCCGACCAGCACCGAGATCCCCAGCTACCCGGAGGCGACGTTCACCGCCCGGCCGGGCGACGAGTCGATCCGGGCCCGGCGCGACGAGGTGCTGGCCGCGCTCGAGGACGCCACCAAGCTGGTCGACGTGCGCTCGCCGCAGGAGTACTCGGGCGAGCTGATCTCGCCGGTCGGCTACGAGCAGGAGGGAGCCCAGCGCGGCGGGCACATCCCCGGCGCCGCCTCGATCCCGTGGGCGCAGGCGGTGCGCGAGGACGGCACCTTCAAGTCGGCCGAGGAGCTGCGCGAGCTCTACGGCGGCAAGGGGGTGCTGAGCGGGGATCCGATCATCGCCTACTGCCGGATCGGCGAGCGCTCCGCCCACACCTGGTTCGTGCTCCACGAGCTGCTGGGCCAGCAGAACGTCAAGAACTACGACGGGTCGTGGACCGAGTGGGGGAACCTGGTCAACGTCCCGATCGAGAAGGGCAGCTGAGCCGGCGGTCGGCGCCTACAGCCAGGGCTCGACGCGCTCGAGCAGGTCGGACAGGATCCGCGCGGTGGCGCCCCAGATCAGGTGGTCGCCGACCACGTAGGTGTCGGTGAGGATCGGGATGCCGCGGCGGATCAGCCGCTGGCGCCGGTAGCCGGCGCGGATCTCGGGCAGCGACAGCTCGAGCACCTCCGCCACCTCGCGGGGGCTGAGCGTCCACTTCAGCCCCGGCTCGATCACGCCCACGAACGGGTAGATGGCGTAGCCGGTGGCGAACGTGGCGGTGGGCCTGAGCGCGCCGACCACCTGCACGGCGGCGGGCGCCAGGCCGATCTCCTCCTCGGCCTCGCGCAGCGCGGTGGCCACCAGGTCCGTCTCGTGCTCGTCGCGCCGGCCGCCGGGAAAGGAGACCTCGCCGGGGTGGCGGCGGAGGTCCTCGCGGCGCTTGGTGAACACCGCGTGCAGCACGTCGCGCTCGACGTACAGCGGCACCAGCACGGCCGCCTGGGTGCGGCCGTGGACGGCGAGCGCGACCGCCTCCTGGGGCGAGAGCAGCCGCGTTGCCAGCTCGTCCCGGATCGCGCCGCGGGAAAGCACCATCGCCTGACTATATTTGGCCGCCGATGGACGGACTGATCGTCGTCGACGTCCAGAACGACTTCTGCCCCGGCGGGGCGCTCGCGGTGCCGGACGGCGACGCCGTGATCGAGCCAATCAACCGCCTGATGGAGCAGTTCAGGTTCGTGGTCGCCACCCGCGACTGGCACCCGCCCGACCACGCGTCGTTCGCCGCCCAGGGCGGGCGCTGGCCGGTGCACTGCGTGGCCGAGACCGGCGGCGCGCAGCTGCACCCCAGGCTGCACTCAAGCCAGATCGACGCGATCGTCGACAAGGGGCGGGGGCGCGAGGACCCGGGCTACTCGGGCTTTGAGAAGACCGAGCTGGAGCGGCTGCTGCGCGAGCGGGGGGTGGATACGGTGCACGTGAGCGGGCTGGCGCTCGACTACTGCGTGCGCGCGACCGCGCTGGACGCCCGGCGGGCGGGGTTTGCGGTGGTGCTGCATCGCGCCGCCACGCGCGCGATCAACGCCGAGCCGGGGGATGAGGAGCGCACGCTCCGGGAGCTGCGGGAGGCCGGGGTGGAGGTGGTCGAGTCCTGACCGGCTCCTGGCCGGGCGGGGTGCCGGGCTGGTGGGTGGTTTGGTGGGGCGGTCGGCGGTCTTGGCGGGTTTGGCGGGGTGGTCCGCGGGTTTGGCGGGGCGGTCGGCGGGTTTGGCGGGGCGGTTGGCGGGTTCAGCGGGGCGGTCGGCGGGTTCAGCGGGGCGGTCGGCGGGTTTGGCGGGGCGGTTGGCGGGTTTGGCGGGGCGGTCCGCGGCTTTGGGCGCGGCCGGCGGGCGGGTCAGTCGGCGGCTGGGGCGGTGGCTCCGTCCGCGGCCCGCTCGATCCGCTCGCTGAAGCTCACCTGGCCGGCGAGCGTGCGGTGCACCGGGCATCTGGCGGCCAGCAGCTCCTGCGGCGTGGGCCCGCGATCCTGCCCGCCCAGCTCATCCGGCTCGTCGACCACCAGCTCGTGCTCGCGCATTCTCACCCGGTGGACGTACGGCGGCCCGGACTGGCGGGCGCGGGCGCGCTTCACGCCGGCTCCACCAGCGAGTTGAACAGCAGCCCGGTGGGCACCTTGGGGAAGAAGTAGGTGGACTTCGGCGGCATGCTCTCCCCGGCGGCGGCGATCTCCCGCACGCGCTCCACCGGGACCGGGGCCATCAGGAACGCCGCCTCATAGTCGCCGGCGGCGAGCAGCTCGACGGCCTGCTCGCGGTCGCGCGCGTAGCCGAGCTGGCGCAGATGGTCGATGTCCTCGTCGCTCATCCCCAGCGCCCCCTTGAGGATCAGCGCCTCGAGCACCGCCGTGTCCAGCCGCCGATAGGCGCTGCTTCTGCCCGCCAGCGCGGCGTCCACGGCGGCCTGGTCGCGGAGGGTGAGCAGGCGGGGCCGGCGCTCGCGGGCGTCGAGGTAGCCGATCCTGACCACCTCTGGGTCGGCTGGGGGCACGAGCTGCTCGACGTCGTCCAGTGGCTCGGAGGTGAAGTGGCGGCGGATGGCGGCCGCCAGCCGCTCGCGCTGCTCGTCGCTCAGCTCCCGGAGCAGGCGGTGGGTGGGAAAGATCGTCAACCCCGGGTCCTGGAGGGCGACCAGGTCCATCAGCACGTAGCGGTGGGGTCCCTCGCCGCCCACCTCCTCGGCGTATGCGCGGGCGGTCTCATAGCGGTGGTGGCCGTCGGCGATCAGCAGCTCGGCGTCGCGCAGGGCGGAGGCCACCGTCTCGATCGCCGCCGGGTCGCCCAGGCGCCACAGGCGGTTCTCGGTCCCGTCCTCGTCAACCGCGCGCCCCCACGGGCGGGCGGCGGTGGCGGGCGCAAGCGCCCGCCACACGTTGCCCTCGGGGTCGGAGAACAGGGCGAAGATCGGCGAGAGGTTGGCGCGGGTGGCGCGGGTGAGGCGCAGCCGATCCTCCCGCGGTCCCGGGTGGGTGCGCTCGTGGGGTCGGATCCGCCTCGCGCCGTATTCCTCCACGCGCACGCGCGCGAGGAACCCGTGCCGGGTTCGCCGCTGGCGATCGGGTCCGGTGTACTCCTGCTCCAGCACCCACAGCGCCGGCTGATCGTCCTGCACGATCACCCGCTCCCGCCGCCAGTTGGCCAGCTGCTCGGCGGCCGCGGCGTAGGGATCATCGCCCTGCGGCAGATCGATCCGCACCACGTTGTGGGGTGAGCGGGCGGCCAGCCGCGCGCGCTGCTCGGGGTCGATCACGTCGTAGGGCGGCGCGATCACCTCCTGAAGACCGCCCGTACTCTCGAGATTGAAGTGCAGCGCTCTGAGCGGCTTGACCTCTGCCATCGCGGGCGGTCGAGGCTACTCGACCGGGCGGGGGAATGGCGGGCGGGGTCGCGCCGGGCTGCGGGTCCTGGGCCGGCGGCTGCGGGTCCTGGGCCGGCGGCGGGGGGTTCTGGGCCGGCGGCGGGGGGGCCACTGTGGGCTCTAGACTCCGCACCACCCATCCGGGGCGTAGCTCAGCCTGGTAGAGCGCTCGGTTTGGGGCCGAGAGGTTTCGCCGGTTCGAATCCGGCCGCCCCGATCAACCACCATCCACCCATTCGTTCATCTGCTGTCCGACGCGCGGAGTGACCGCGCAAGCCACGCCGCAGGCGCACCTCCACACGCGCCTCTACAGTGTCCCCGAGCCCCCGTAGCTCAGTGGATAGAGCACCGGACTTCTAATCCGATGGTCGCAGGTTCGAATCCTGCCGGGGGCGTGGAGAAGTGCCTGCAGGTGGGGACGGCAAAGCGGGCGCCTGGCCGCGCGGTCGCGGCCCGTCGACTTGAGGCGGCCTCGCCCGCCGCGAAGCCCTCTTCACTCGGCCCGCTCGCCGCCGGGGTGAGGCTGCCGCCCGTGAGGACGAAGGCGCGGACGGCGAAGCGGCGGATCGCTTCGATCTCGGCGGGGCGGTAGCGGAGGCGGCGGTCCTTCGTAAGCACCGGGAGGCCTTCGCGGCCGCAGAGCTCGAGCCACTCGACGTCAGGAACCTCCTGGTCCCGCTCGCCGAAGACCTCGTGGTGGGTCCGGACGGTCCATCCGGCAGCGCGAAGGGCGTGGGCGACGCGGTGTCGTCCGAGGCTGCGATCCAGGAAGAACTCAAGCTGGCGCTGGGAGCGCGACACGGAGGATGTCCTCGACGTCCTCGCGAGGAACGCCGAAGTCCTCCGCGACCTCAGCGAGCGACTCACCGGCGCGCCATCGGTCGAGCACGTCCTCGACGCGGACACCGCCGCGGATGAAGATCGGCTGGCCAAACGACCGCTCAGGGTCAGCGACCACGACCGGCCGAGAGGTGGCGGGCGAGACTAGCCTTTCCGGCCAGTCGTCTGCGCCGTAGGTGATCAGCTGCAGGTAGCCGCGCACGACGTCGGCGAGGACTCGCTGTTGCGTGACGACGTGGGTGAGGAGCTCCTCGTCTCCCTCCGCCTCGGCGTAGTCGTAGAGGACGCTGGCACCATCGGTGAAGAGACGTCGCGAGGCCAGGGCATGCTCGAGGCCGACCTCACGCTCAAGCACCGCAACCGCCTTCCGGATGTGCTGCAGGCTGACGCCGGCGCGACGGAACGCCAGCACGACGAAGCCTTCTGCCAGGCCGACGAAGGGGATCGACGGATAGTTGCGGGAAGCATCGAGCGAGGTGACGATCGGCCCCCCGACCGGCTTCCGACTCTTGGACGTCACCTTGTAGCCGCGCGCCCAGTTACCGAAGCTTGACGCCGGCACACCGAGGAAGCGAGCGGCCTCCGCAACCGTATAGAGGGGCGTCTTGAACCGATCGTAGACCTTTGTGCTCACCACTTTGAAGTTCGCCATGAGATCGTAGTCTCCGCTCCGGGCGTCAGGCCGGAGATACCCGCCCCGTCATTCCAGCCGAAGATGACGCTGTTCAGGCCGTCGCCAGTCCCGGTCGACCGCGGGCTTGAGGGGGGCGAGGCGGAGGACGCAGTCGGGCGATCAGCGCCAGCGGCCGGGATCCCTGGCGGACGACCTCGAGCCTTTCAACCGCGCGGGGCCGACAGGCCCGACCCCTCAGCCCCCGAGCTGCGAGAAGAAGGTGTAGATCACCATCGCCGAGACGATGATCACGAACACCCGCAGGGCCCAGAGGGCGAGCGAGGCTCTGGCGCTGAGCGGGGCGCGGGGCACCGGCCGGGACTTGTCGGCCACGAGCTGATCGGGCTCCAGGAAGGCGACCAGCGGCTCCTCCTCGCCCGCCGGCTCGGGCGGTCGTTCGTCGATGCGCGGGGCGGGCTCGGCCATCGGAGCTAGGCGGAGATCAGGTGGACCGCCTGCAGGAACGATTCGACCCCGTAGGCGGTGCCGCAGGCGGAGACGAACAGCACGATCGCGCCCGCGAGGCGGTTGGTCGCCGGCCGGTTGGCCCAGCGGCCCATCAGCTCGCGGTCGTTGGCGAGCATGATCATGAACACGAGCGTGACGGGCAGCAGCACGGTGGCCAGGACGTTGGCGTTGAGCGCGATCGACAGCAGCGGCGCGCCGGGAATCAGGATGATCAGGGCGGCGATCAGCGCCACGGCGATGTTGCTGGCGTAGAACAGGCCCGCGTTGCGCAGCGAGCTGTTGAAGCTCGAGGTGGTGCCGATGCACTCGCCGATCGCGTAGCCGGTGCTGGCCGAGATGGTGAGGATCGCCACCGCGCCCGCCTCGATCAGCCCGAGCGCGAACAGGGTCCCCACGGCCGCCCCCGAGACCCTGCGCAGCGCGCCCGGGAAGCCCGCCCCAGCCAGCCCCTGGATGCTGGCGCCGCCGTGGGCGGCGAGCGCCGCCCCGGCGATCAGCGCGCCGCAGCCGAACACCGCCCCCAGCGCGCCGCCGGCGATCGTGTCGATCCGACCGTGCCTGACGTCTCCGGGGGTGAGGCCCTTGTCGGCCGAGGCACTCTGCTGAAAGAAGACCATCCAGGGGGTGACGGTGGCGCCGATCGTCGAGGCGAGCAGCAGCAGCAGCGTGTTGACGCTGCCGCTGGGCAGGGGGGAGAAGGTGAGCAGCGCGTGGCCCACCGTCCCCCAGTGGGGCCCGGTGAGGATCGCCGCCACCAGAAACAGCCCGTTGAAGATGGCCAGCCCGAGGACGATCCGCTCCCAGCGCCAGTAGCGGCCGCCGCTGAGCGTGAACACCACGAGCGCGATCCCCAGCCCGGCGGCCACGCCGGCGCCGAGGTGGAAATACGCCAGCCCCACGCGGATCGCCACGAACTCGGCGATCAGCGTGACCACGTTGGTGAACAGCAGATCGACGGCGGCAAACCATCCCCACACCGGGCCAAAGCGCTGCAGCACCAGCTGCCCGTAGCCCCGGTGGGTGACCGCCCCCACGCGCATGCACATCTCCTGGCAGACGATCGCCATCGCGAACGTGACCACGATGAACGGCAAGAAGAACCCCAGCCCGTAGGTGGCGCCGGTGGTGGCGTAGGAGATCATGCTCGGCCCGTCGTTCTCGCCCAGCATGGCCAGGATCCCGGGCCCCACCAAAAGCCAGATCAGATACCAGCGCCGACGGTGGTGGCGGGCCTGATGAACGCGCGAGCGGTCGCGGGAGCGGGCGCTGTCCTCCGGGGTGAGCGGCGGCAGGGCCAGCTCGCCGGCCGTCAGCTCGGGCTCGCGCGAGGAGACCCCGCGGCTCACCGGCGCGACCCTCCGCGGCGCGCCGACGGCGGCTGGCCGGGCGGTTCGTCGAGTTCGATGCGCATCACCCGCGCCAGCTGTCCGCCCAGCGGCAGCTCGCGCTCTCCCACCCGCACGAACACCGGTCCGCCGAACGGCTGCCGGCCGCATACCTGCAGGTGATCGCCGAGGGCGATTCCCTGCTCGGCCAGGTACTGGAGCATCTCCGGGTTGGAGTCCGACACCCGCGCGAACCTGCCCCCCGCGCCGATCTGAAGCTCGTCCAGGCTCAGCGTGCGCGGCTCGTCGATCTCCAGCGCCGGGCTGGGGATCGGGTCGCCGTGCGGGTCGATCGTCGGGTGGCCGAGACGGGCCGAGATCAGAGCCTCAAGCTCCTCGGAGAGAACATGCTCGAGCACCTCGGCCTCCGCGTGCACGCGATCCCACGGCATACCCAGCTCCTCGGCCAAAAACAGTTCGATCAGGCGGTGGTGGCGGAGCACCTCGAGCGCGATCAGCCGCCCCTGCTCGGTCAGCCGCACGCCCCGGTAGGGCTCATGCTCGACCAGCCCCAGCTCCGAGAGCTTGTGCACCATGGCCGACACCGATCCGGGGGTGACCCCGAGTCGCTCGGCCAGATCGTTGGTGGAGACCGCCGTGCCGGCGCGCGCCTCCAGCGCGTACACCGCCTTGGCGTAGTCCTGGATCGAGGCTGAGACGGAGTCGAGATCCGGCACTGCCTCAGGATTCGATCAGCACCCGGGGCGCCGCCGCCCGCGAGTCCTCGACCCCCCACAGGATCAGCAGCAGCTGCATGCCGAGCGAGCGCAGGGACCGCAATGGCCCTCCTCGGCCGCTCGGACCGCTCATCCCGCGCCCGGCGGAGAGCGGGGAACCCAAAACGTTCTCAGTCTTCCATGACTTCGGGTCTGAAAGAGCCATGAACCTGATTATGGCATGCCAAAAGGATTTGTCAACACGGGACGGGTGGGGAGCATTGGCGGGGCAAGACTCAAGTAAGAGCCTGCGGGCGGGTCCAACGAAGGCCGCGACAAGATGGGAGGGCTGCGGCCTGGGGGACGCTTCAGGCGCGGCTGCGCTGGGGGACGCTTCAGGCGCGGCTGCGGCCTGGGGGACGCTTCAGGCGCGCGCCGCCCGGCGCCGGGCCGCCGTGCTCCTGGCCCGCCGGCGGGCGAGCGACCATTCCGGCCATCCCTCCTCCAGGCGCCGCGCCCTTCGCCCCGCCTCGGTGAGCAGGCGGACGGCCTCATGGGCGTAGGCGCACAGGGGCCCGCGGCAGTAGGCGATGATCTCGCGGTCGGCCGGCAGCTCGCCGATGCGCCGCCTGAGCTCGGCGATCGGAACCGAGCGGGCGTGGGGGATGTGGCCGGCGGCGTACTCCTCGGCCGGTCGCACGTCGATCAGGACCGCCTCGCCGCGCTCGATCCTGGCCATCAGCTCCCCGGAGTCGATCGCCTCCACCTCGCCGCCCAGGTACTCGTGCGCCGCCCGCTCGACCTCAGCCCGATGCCTGGCGGCCACGTCGCGCAGCGCCAGCCAGAGCGCGAGCACATCCTCACCGGCCAGCGCGTAGCGCACGCTGTTGCCCTCCCGGCGGCGGCTGACCAGTCCTGCGCCGTGCAGCGCCTGCAGGTGCTGGGAGGTGTTGGCGGTGGACTGGCCGCTGGCCTCGGCCAGCGCCTCGACGGTACGCGGCGCCTGCGCCAGGAGGTCCAGCAGCTCGAGCCGCACGGGGCTGGCGAACCCCTTGCCCATCTGCGCGATGGCCTCGAACAGGGCGCGCTTGCGCTGGTTGGTCACCGGGGAACGTCTGTGCTGATCGCTCACGCAACCTAAGTTTGCCGCTGCGAGAGCATTCAAGCGATCACTTGATAGCTTGCAGCGGTCATGCGGCACCGTCCACACCTCAAACCCGCCCGTCGAGCGCGCTCCCCCCAGGTCCGCCTGGGGCTGCGCGAGAACGCCGGCCAGTTCTCGCTGCTGGTGGCGCTGAACGCGTTCGTGGGGGCGATGGTCGGCCTTGAGCGCTCGGCCCTCCCGCTCGCCGGCCGCGAGCAGTTTCACCTCAGCTCGAGCCTGGCCGTGCTGTCGTTCATCGTCGCCTTCGGGCTGAGCAAGGCGGCGGTCGATCTGGTGGCCGGCGCGCTGGCCGAGCGCGCCGGCCGGCGGCGGGTCCTGATCCTCGGCTGGGCGCTCGGGCTGCCCGTCCCCCTGCTGATCTGGGCGGCGCCCGGCTGGTGGCTGGTGGTGCTGGCCAACCTGTTCCTGGGCGCCAACCAGGGGTTGGCGTGGTCGATGACCGTCAACATGAAGATCGACCTCGTCGGGCCCCGCCAGCGCGGGCTGGCCCTCGGCCTCAACGAGGCGGCCGGCTACGGCGGGGTGGCGATCGCCGCCGCCGCGGCCGGGGCGCTCGCGGCCACCGTCTCGCCGCGCGTGGTGGTCGAGGTCGGCGGGGCGCTGCTGGTGACGATCGGCCTCGCCGCCTCGGCGCTGCTGGTCCGCGACACCTCGGCCCACGTGGCCCTCGAGCAGTCCCAACACCACCGCCCCGAGCAAGCCGCTCCGGCCGGGCGGGAGGCGCGGTGGCCGCCGGCGGCGCGGACCGGCGCGGCGCCGAGCGCACCCGGACCGGGGGCGCACTCGCCGACGCTCGCCGCGGCGTTCGCGCTCACCAGCTTTCGGCGGCCGGGGCTGCGCGCCTGCTCGCAGGCCGGCCTGGTCAACAATCTCAACGACGGGCTGGCCTGGGGGCTGACCCCCCTGTTCCTGGCCGCCCACGGCGTCCGCGGCGGCCAGCTGGCCGTGGTCGCCGCGCTCTACCCCGCCGTCTGGTCGCTGGGCCAGATCCCCGCCGGGGCGGCCTCGGATCGCGTCGGCCGCCGCACCCTGATCGTCGCCGGGATGCTGGTGCAGGCCGCCGCGCTCGGCCTGCTCGCCGTCTCGGATGGTCGCTTCCTGCCGGCGCTGATCGCGGCCGTCCTGCTCGGGCTCGGCACCGCCAGCGCCTATCCGACCCTGATCGCGGCCGTCTCAGACCAGACGACCCCGGCCGCCCGCGCCACCACCGTCGGCGTGTATCGCTTCTGGCGCGACCTGGGCTACGCCGTCGGCGGCGCCACGGCCGGCATCACCGCCGACGCCCTGGGCTATCCCGCCGCCATCGCGCTGGTCGCCGCGCTGACCGCCGCCTCGGGGGTCTGGGCACGCGTCGAGCTGCCCGGCCGTTCGGGCGTTGCTCTCAAGCAGGTGGCGCTCTAGCCGGTCGTGGTCGGCCGGGCGCGCAGCACGAAGTGGTAGGGCAGGGGGGTGGCCAGAGGCTCGGTCCGGTAGCCGTGCGCAGCCAGCTCGCGTGCCGCCTCGGGCGCGCTGTAGCGATGCTCCACCGGCGGTCCCGGCTCGCTCGGGCGCTCCCGGTCCCAGTCGACCACCAGCAGCATCCCCTCCGGTCGCAGTAGCCGGCGCATCTCCTCCAGCGCCCGCTCGCCGCGCACCTCGTGCAGCAGGTTGACGGCCAGGATGCGCTCGACGCTGGCGTCGGGAAGCTCGAGCCGGTTGTCGGCGACCTGGATGACCTCGACGTTCTGCACCTCGGCGAAGCGCTCCCGCAGCCGCGCGATCATCTCCGGGTTCTCGTCCACGGCGATCACCCGACCGCGGGGCAGCCGTTCGGCGACGGCGGCCGACACGCGCCCGGTGCCGGCACCGTAATCGAGCACGGTCTCGCTGCCGTCGAGCTCGAGCAGGTCGACCACCAGCCGGTCGGGCAGGAACTGGTCGCGATCGGCCGACTCGAGCAGGTGAGCTCGCGCCGGATCGAACTTGAGGGGGTTCTCCGGGCGCATCTCAGGCATGGCCGAAACTGACCTCGGGCAGGATCCGTCGTGCCCAGGCGGGCAGATACCAGGCCCACCGGCCGGCCAGCCGCAGCAGCACCGGCAGCAGCAGCAGCCGGATGAGCGCGGCGTCGAGCAGCACGGCGACGCCGAGGATGATGCCCATCTCCTTGGGCGGCAGCGGGCCGGAGAGGGCGAAGGTGAAGAACACCGCCACCATCACGGCCGCGGCGGCGAAGATCACGCGACCGGAGTGACCCACGCCCCCCACCATCGCCTCTCGCGCGTCGTGACTGTGATCCCAGTGCTCCCTGGCGCTGGAGAGCAGAAACACGGTGTAGTCCATCGAGATGGCGAAGATCATGGCAAAGAAGAACACCGGGCCCCAGGCGTCGAGAAAGCCCTGGGGGGTGAAGCCCAGCAGCGTGTGCAGGTCGCCATCCTGAAAGATCCAGGTGGCCACGCCGAAGGCGGCGCCCGTGGCCAGCAGGTTGCTCAGCACTCCGAGGGCGGCGATCAGCGGCGCCTGCAGCGCGAACAAAAGCAGCATGAAGCCGAGCCCGAGCACGACGCCGATGACCAGCGGCGTCCGCGACGCGAGCGCCGACTGAAGGTCGTGGTTCTCGACCACCGCCCCGCCGAGCAGGGCGCCGGACGGCAAGCGCGAGCGCAGCCGGGCAATCGTCCGGCCCACCGCCGGGCTGGAGGGATCCTGCCTGGGGATGGCGGTGATCAGCGACTCGCCCCGGCTGGTCTGTGTCGGCAGAAGCGAGCGGATGCCGGGGTCGTGGGTGACGAGTCGGACCACCTCGGCCGTCCGCCCGGCCGGAGCGACGATCTGCAGAGGCCCGGTGGCGCCAGGCCCGAACGCCCGCTGCACCTGCCGGTAGCCGATGTAGGAGGCGTCGGTGCTGGGGACCACCTTGATCGAGGGCATCGCCGTCTTCAGCCGGGTGATCGGGATCGCCAGGCCGACGAGGATCGCCAGCGCGACGATGCCGTGGCGAATCGGCCGGGCCCACAGCCGCTCGCCCCAGCGCTGAAAGCGCGGCGAGTGGTGCTCGCCCGAATGCACCCAGGGCAGCGACAGCTTGTCGACCCTGGGTCCGAGCCTGGCCAGCATCGCGGGCAGCAGCGTGAGCGTCGCCGCCAGCACGAAGATAACCGCCAGCATGATCCCCAGGCTCATCGAGCGAAAGGCGGGCGAGGGGACGAGCATCACCGCGCTGAGCGAGATCAGCACGGTGATCCCGGAGAACAGCACGGCCTTTCCGGCCGTGTCCATCGTGACGGCCGTGGCCTCCTCGGCCGACAGGCGATCGCCGAAGAACGCGCCGCGGAAGCGGTTGACGACAAACAGGGCATAGTCGATTCCCAGGGCGAGCGCAAACATCAGAGCGAAGTTCATCGCCCAGATCGAGATGGGGGTGATCAGCGTGCCCAGGTACAGCAGCCCGGCGGCGGAGAGAAGGCCGACCATCGTCAGCATCAGCGGCAGCCCGGCGGCGACCAGCGAGCCGAATGCCACCAGCAGAATCGCGAGCGTCACCGGCCAGGAGATGACCTCTGAGCGAAGCATGGCCGAGCGGTTGGCCGCGTTGAAGTCAGACCACATGCCCGCGGCGCCGGTGAGATGGACCTGGACGGCCGGGGTGGAGAGGGCGGACAGGCGACCCTTCAGCGCGTCGGCGGCCCTGACCATGGCGTTGGGATTCCTGGCCGCCCCGGCCTGCACGACGGCGGTGTGGCCGTCGGGGGAAATCGAGACGCCCGGCGCCGGCGCCAGCACGCTCTGGACGGAGGGGCTGCGGCCAAGCGTGCGCTCGACGCGGGCGATCACGGCCCGGAAGCCAGCGTCACCGGCGGTTTGGCCCGAGGAGTGCACGACCGCCATCAGCGCGTAGCTGGAGAGGCCCCGGAAGTCCCGGTCGATCAGCGCGCGCGCCCGCACGGACGCCGAGCCGCTCGCCTGCCAGCCGGCGCCTGAGAGGGCCGTCTCCACCCGGGGCGCGAAGAAGCCCAGCGCGAGCGCGACGATCAGCCAGCCAACCATGACGGCGCGAAAGTGGGTGGCGGTGTAGCGGCCGAGCCGCCCCACGGGCCCGACGCTGACGTCCCGCCTCCGGGCGCCGGCGGCCACGCCGACTCTCGCTGGGCGCGGGTCTCGCCCCGCTGCGTGGGTGGCCTGCCGCGGGCGCTCGGGCGCCGGGCGGCCACGGTCGGTCAGCTCCGGACGCCTGATCATCGGCGCCCCCGCGTGTCGTGTTCGATCGTGCAATCCAATGCGTCTCTCCTTTGCTTGGCTGGCCGGGAGGGGAGGTGAGCGGTGTGATCGTCCTTTCTGACGACTACACAACTACACAACGGTATAGGCACGATAGCAGCAGGGTGCCACGCCGGGCAGCTGATCGCCCGGGGAGCGCCGGCCGGACAGCTGATCGCCCGGGGAGCGCCGGCCGGGCAGCTGATCGCCCGGAGAGCGCCGGCGCCTATACCATCGGGTGCGTGGTCGAGACCCGGGTGGCCGATGCGCAGGCCGAGGCGAGCCAGGCGGTGCTGGCGATGCGCGCCGAGCTGGGGCGGCTGCGCTCGAGCGTGCAGACGCTGGAGGCGATCCTCGACGGCCTCGAGCTGGCTGAGCGAGCGGCTCCCGCCTCGCCGCGGCGGCGACCCGAGCGCTACCTGCGTGTGCTGGTGGAGGTCTACGAGCGGGGCGGCCGGCACGGGGTAGACGCCGAGGCGCTGGCCGAGATCGGACGCCGTCACGGCTATGACCGCCGTGGGCTGGGGGGCTTCTTCACCGGCGTCCGGGCGCCGCTGCGCCGCGTCGACGGTCGGGTCTGCCTGAGCGTCCACGGCGAGCAGCTGATGGATGGCTACCTGGCCGCCCTGGGCCGGTGAGCCGGTGCCCGACCGTGATGCGAGCCCGCACGCGCCCCCGGGAGGGTCGACCCATGAGCGCCGCTGAGGGTGGGCTGAGCGAGCGCGCCCCGAGCTCCGGCCGGCGATGAGCCGCCGGGAGCGGGTGCTGGTCGAGCCGGCGTGGCTCGAGGCGCGGCTGGGCGATCCCGCTCTGGTGATCGTCGAGGTCGATGAGCGGCCGCTGATCTACCGGCTCGGTCACGTGCCCGGCGCCCACTGCCTGGACTGGCGCACCGACCTGCAGGATCCGGTCACCCGCGATCTCCCCTCGCCGGCCGCCATCCGCCGCCTGTGGCAGCGGATCGGCGTGCACCCAGACAGCACGGTCGTCCTCTACGGGGACAAGAGCAACTGGTACGCCTGCTTCGGCTTCTGGCTGTTTCGCCTGTTCGGCCTCCGTGAGCTCAGGGTCGTGGACGGCGGTCGGCAGGCGTGGGTGTCGGAGGGACGTCCCCTGACCCAGGAGGAACCGCCGGAGAACGTGATCACGCCCGAGGAGGTCCCGCGTCCACGCCGGAGCCCCAGCCTGCGGGCGAGCTGGCAGGACACGCTGGCCGCGATCACGGGGGCGACGCAGCTGCTGGATGTCCGCACCCCGGCCGAATACCGCGGCGACGTGCTCACCGAGCCCGGGTATGCGCACGAGGGAGCCCAGCGCCCGGGACACATCCCGGGGGCGCTCAGCGTGCCGTGGGACATCTGCGTGAACGGAGACGGGCGGCTGCTGGCCGACGACGAGCTGCGCCAGCGGCTGGCGGCGCGTGGGGTGAGGCTCGACCGGCCCGCCATCACCTACTGCCGGATCGGCGAGCGCAGCGCCCACACGTGGTTCGTCCTGCACGAGCTGCTCGGGGCGCCGGCGCGCAACTACGACGGCTCGTGGACCGAGTGGGGGAGCATGATCGGGATGCCGGTCGCCCTCGGAGACGAGCCCGATGGCGGCCGCAGCGCCACCCGACGGCGCTCCGCTGCGGGCAGGCTCAGCCCGTCTGCAGGATCGCCTCCAGCTCGCGCGCCTGGCCAGCGACGCTCCCGCACACCCGGTCACAGAGCGTGAACATTCCCGGGTCGGTGGTCGTTTGGCGCGACGCGCTTCCTCTGGCCGGCTGGGCGCGGCCGGCGCGCTGTTGGCGCCCGTCGCCCGGCTTTAGTCGAGGTCGTGAGCGATGGGGGGCGCGCTCGCCGGCCGCCGCGGCTCCACCGGCGGACGGGCGGGCGGCTGGTGGGCGCCCGCCGGCTGGCTGCTTAGCTGGCGGTGGATCTCCTCGGCCAGGATGCCGGAGGTCAGGCGATGGACGTCACAGACGCTGCCCAGGTGCAGCAGCGACTCCGTCTCGGCCGCGACGTCTCCGTCTCCCAGGCGCAGAACCAGCGGGACCGTGGGGACGATGTCTCGGGCGGTGAGCCCCACGGCCACGTTGGTGAGGTCGTCGGAGGTCACGGCGGCCACCGCGGCGCAGCGCCGCACCCCCGCCAGCTCGAGCATGGCCCGGTCGTCGCCCCGGCCGATCGCCAGCGGTATCCGCTCGCCGGCGGCCAGCCGCACCGCCGGCGCCTCGGCCGTTCGCTCCACCGCGAGCACGGGGATCCGCCGGCGATTGAGCAGCTGAGCCAGACGGAAGCCGACCTGTCCGAAGCCCACGATGATCACATGCCCGCGAGCCGGAGCGCGGCGTCTTCCCGCCAGCGTGGTGAGGCGGGGACGGCTGAGCCGCCGCACCAGGGCGGCGGTGAAGATCGCCACCAGCACGACCGCAGCGATCGTGTCGAGCGCCGAAACCGCCATGTACCAGCTGGGCGCCGAGGCGGCCCCGGGAACATCGGCGACCGTGGCCACCGAGCGGGTGCTGAAGTAGAGCGCGGACAGAAGCGACTCCCGCAGCGCGATGAGCGAAATCGCCGTCTGCACCAGCAGCGTGGCAATCAGTCCGGCGCCGGCCTTGACCAGCAGGCGCAGGGCGTCGTCGACCAGCCGCACCCCCGGGGTGCCGCGGGCGCGACGCGGCGCGGCCACGGCCAGGCACAGGTCGGCCAGCCCCCCTGCCGCCAGCTCGGCGGTGGGGACGATCCGGACGGTCGGGACGATCGCCTGCAGCTGATGGGCGACCGACCGGTCAAACAGCGTCACCCAGACCGACAGGTCGCGGCGGACCCGGGCGCACAGCAGCGCCAGGCGCAGCGCCAGGACATCGTCGTGAGTGACCACGGCCACCGCCTGAAAGCCCTGGCGTAGGATCTCGCCGAGCTCCCGGTCGCTGGGCGGCGTCATCAGCTGGGCGAACACTCCAAGCTCACCCAGCCTGCGGGCGAGCGCCTCGCCCAAGCCTCCGGGTGGGCTCAGAACCAGCACTCCCGGTCCGCCGTAGTCCGTCCTCACGGCAATCGTGTGCCGACGCTACTCGGCGTGCAGGATCGCCTCCAGCTCGCGCAGGCGCCGAGCGACGCTCCCGCACACCTGGTCGCAGAGCGCAAACACCTCCGGGTCGCTGATCGCGTAGCGCACGCTGTTGCCGTGCTTGGTGCGGCTGACCATGCCAGCGGCATGCAGGATCCCCAGGTGCTTTGAGACGTTCTGCTGCGACGCGCCGAGGGCGGACTGCAGCTCGCTCACCGTCGCCTCCCCGTCCCGCAGCAGGTCGAGCAGGCGGATGCGCATCGGCTCCCCCAGCACGCGGAACCGCTGGGCGATCAGCTCGGCCAGCGCGGGGGAGAGGGGATGGGCGATGGTCTGAGTGCTGCTCACCTGACCGACGCTAGCACAAGCAGACGGTTGTGCAGTTGGAGGAACTCAGCCCGCAGTCGCCGCGCCGGGGGGAGGAGGATCAACCCGGCACCTGCTGACCGTGGGAGATGCCGGGTGGACGGCCCACCACCGGCTCAAACGCGGGCTCGGTCTCTGGCTCCTCGCGACGCAGGAACAGATACACCCCCAGGAGCACCCCGCTGAGCGTCCACAGGCCCCACACGATGCCCTGGCCGACCTGGGTGGCGATCGGGCCCGGGCAGGCGTCGGCCACGCCCCAGCCGATCCCGAACAGCACGCTGCCGGTGATGTGCCGGCGGCGGATCGGTTGCTCGGACCAGTCGATCCGCTCGCGCGTGATCAGCGCGCGCATTCGCAGGCGGCGCAGCAGCCACAGGCCCGTGGTGGCCACCGCCACCGCGGAGGCGAAGAACAGGAACAGGTACGCCCGCTGGAAGAGCAGCGCCTGACGGATCACCGTGGGACTGCTCATCCCGCTCCAGCACAGCAGCACCCCGAAGGCGACGCCGATCAGAAGTCCCGCTGCCCGGCTCCTCATGTCAGCGCCCGGGTGAGGAAGCTGATCGCGATCGCGGTGGCGAAGAAGGTGGCGGTGGCCGCCAGGCTGGCGCGGGAGAGCATCGCGTTGCCGCTCAGCCCGTTGCCGGAGGTGCACCCACCGGCCCGCTTGGCGCCGTATCCGATCAGCACGCCGGCCGCCACCAGGATCGGCGCGACAAACACCCGATCGGAGCCGCGCAGGTTGGCGGTCAGCCACCCGTAGCCGTGGAAGTCAGGGCCGCCCGCCACCAGGGCAAACGCGGCTCCGCCGATCAGCACGCCGATCAAAAACCACCCCCGCCAGTCGAGCTGCGGCGAGCGCTGGCGCAGGCGCCCGACCAGCTCCGAGTATCCGCCCGTCACCCCCAGGCGGCCATTGAGCAACAGACGGGCGGCCACCACGCACAGGCCGAGCGCCGGCCCCGCGATGTACCAGGGAAGCTGGGGATGCAGCATGGCTGCGCTGAGGATGACGCTCAGGCTGCGGCCGGGGTGCGTGCCCCCTCGAGCTCGACGCCGAGCTTGTCCAGGGTGGGCACCCCGCCCTCGACCACGTGGATTACCTGCTCGGCGCCGAAGCGCTGAATCAGGCTGGCCGCGGTTGCCGCCCGCTGGCCCGATCCGCACACCACGGCGATCGGGGCCGAGGGATCGAGCCCCTCCGGGATGCCGGTGATGTCGTGCCAGGGGGCGAAGGTTGACCCGGGGACGTGGCCGGCATCCCATTCGGGCTGCTCGCGCACGTCCAGCACCTGGAGGCCGTCATGGTCGCGCAGGCGGTCGGCGAGCTCGCCGATCGGCATCCGCGTGATCCGCTGCGCCGGGCGCTTCTCCTGGCGCCAGCTGGTCATCCCCCCGTGCAGATAGCCGCCCAGCTTGCGGATCCCGACGGCCACCGCCAGCTGACCGGCGCGCCGTCCGTCCTCGTCGTCGCGCCCGATGAACACGATCTCCTGCTCGCGGTCGGCCAGCCAGGCCAGCTTGGAGCCGAACCCAGCCCGCATCATCGGATTGCAGATCGAGCCCGGGATGTGGGCGTCGTCGAACTGCTGATCGGTGCGCACGTCCACGAGCAGCGCCCCATCGCGGCGCTTCTGCTCCACCTGGCGGGGGGCGAGGGGGAGCAGCTCGACGCCCTGGGTGAGCAGCGGCCCCTTGTTGAGCTCGACGATCGCCTTGAAGTTCGGCGGCTGGGGGCCGAGCTTGGCCAGCGCCTCCTCCACGAAGCGCTCCTCATCCTCGATCGCCAGGGTGGGATTGTGGCTGCGCTCGAAACCGATCGTGGAGGAGATCTTCATGTCCATCCCCGGGCCGCCGCACATCGAGCCGCCGAGATGGCCGGGCCAGAGCTCGACCTCGTCGGGCAGCGACAGCAGCCGGGCGTGCAGCGAGCGGAAGATGCCCCGCGCCCCCTCGGTCTTCTCGATCGCCAGGTCGGGCCGGGCGACGTCGCCCACGAACAGCGTGTCCCCGCTCAGCACCGCCCACGGCTCCTCCCCGCGGGAGGTGTCGATCAGGGCGAAGGCGGTGTGCTCGGGTCGGTGGCCCGGGGTGTGCAGGGCGCGCACCCGCAGCGCGCCGAGCTGCCACTCCTCCCCGTCGTCGAACGGCTCGTGGGGGTAGGCGGGCTCCGCCGCTCGATGGATGTGGATCGTGGCGCCGGTGGCGGCGGCCAGGCGCCCGTGGCCGGAGACGTGGTCGGCGTGGTTGTGGGTCTCGAAGATGTGCTCGATGCTCACGCCCATGTAGCGGGCGAGCTCCAGGTACTCGTCGACCTCGAAGCGGGGGTCGACCACGGCGGCCACGCCGGCCTTCTCGTCTCCGATCAGGTATGAGGCGCAGCCGAGGTCGTCATGGGTGATCTGGCGGAAGATCATGGGCAGCCTCCCAAGGGGTGGAGTGAGAGAGCGCGCTGGCTCATGTCCAGTTTCACACAACTATACAACTGATCGATTGACCTGCGGCGACCGCTGGCCGCGCGACCTCTTCAGGCGGCCACCGGGGGGCGGGTCCTCCCCGTGCTCGCCTGGCGGGAGAGGTGAGGCGGCCAGTCCAGCCCCTTCAGCATCCAGTGCCAGTACATCGCGGGCAGCCCGTAGCGCTTGAGCTGGTACATCGACCAGCGCTCCTTGGTGGTGTCGAACGGGAACGACGGCGTCGGCTTGAGGTCGTAGTCGAACTCGGCCAGCACCAGCCTTCCATAGCCGGTGACCAACGGGCAGGAGGCGTAGCCGTCGTAGCGCTTGGTGGGTGGCTCTCCGCGCATCGTGGCCAGCAGGTTCTCGACCAGCACCGGAGCCTCCTTGCGGATCGCCGCACCGGTCTTTGAGGTGGGCAGGCTGGAGGCGTCCCCGAGCGAGAACACGTTGGGGAAGTCCGGGTGCTGGAGGGTGTACTTGTCGACCTTCACCCATCCCGCCTCGTCGGCCAGCGGGCTGTTCTTGACCACCTCGGGCGGCCCCTGGGGCGGGGTTATGTGGATCATCGCGTACTCAAGCTCGGTCCGCTCGTCGCCCTCGGTGCTCTGGAAGATCGCCCGGTGCTCTGAGGGGTGGATCTCCACCAGCGTGTGCTTGTAGATCGTCTCGATGCCCTTGCGGGCGATCACCTGGTTGAGCGTCTGGGCGAACTCCTTGACCGAGAAGATGCCCGGCGTGCCGGAGACGTAGACGACGCGGGAGCGGTCGCGCACCCCGGTGCGGCGCATGTGGTCGTCGGCCAGATACATGATCTTCTGCGGCGCGCCGGCGCATTTGATCGGCGGGGTCGGATTGGTGAACACGGCGGTGCCGCCGCGGAACTGCTGCAGCGTGCGCCAGGTGGCCTCGCAGCCGTCGTAGAGGTAGTTGGAGCAGATTCCCTCGCGCCCGATCAGCTCCACGCTCAGCCCCTTGATCGCCTCCCAGTTGAGCTGGATGCCGACGGCGACGATCAGATACTCGTAGCTGACCCGGCCGCCGGAGGCGAGCACGACCTGGTTGTCGGCCGGCTCGAACTGGCTGACGCGATCCTTGATCCAGGTCGCCCGGCGCGGGAGCACGTCGATCTCATGGCGGCGGCTGCGCTCCTTGGGCACCACCCCGCCGCCCACCAGCGTCCACAGGGGCTGATAGTCGTGTGTTTCCGAGGGCTCGATCACCGCCACGTCGGGATCGCGCAGCCGGCGACAGAGCATCGCCGCCGCCGTGGCGCCGCCGGTGCCCCCACCCACCACCACGATCTGGTGATGGCGAACCGGGGGCGGGGTGCCGTCGGTGCCGGAGTGGACGTCGGGAGTGATCGTGGTCACCGGTTGAGAACGCATGCTCCTCTCCTTCCTGCGGCTGGTGTGACCGCAAGCGCCAGCAGAAATCGCGTCGCTGTCACGATAGCTCTTTGCTATTGCCAAGGCAACGTCCAACCGGGAGGGATTCCGCACCGGAATCGGCAGCGGCGCCAATCTCATGGAAGCTGGGCCGGCGGTCGGGTATCACTGACATGTCCGGGCGGGCGCGCCCGCCCCGCCGTCTCAGAGGAGCCCCATGCGCTACGGATTCGCGATCGATCAGCGGACGTGCATCGGCTGTCACGCCTGCACGGTGGCGTGCAAGACCGAGCACGAGATCCCGCTGGGCCAGTTTCGCACCTGGGTCAAGTACGTGGACCGGGGCGAGTATCCGGCCACCAGCCGCGACTTCGCCGTCCTGCGCTGCAACCACTGCACCGATGCGCCGTGCGTGACCATCTGCCCCACCAAGGCGCTGTTCAAGCGCGAGGACGGAATCGTCGACTTCGACTCCGAGCGGTGCATCGGGTGCAAGAGCTGCATGCAGGCGTGTCCATACGACGCGATCTACATCGACGAGGACACGCACACGGCCGCGAAGTGCAACTTCTGCGCGCACCGGATCGACCAGGAGCTCGAGCCGGCCTGCGTGGTGGTGTGTCCCACCCATTCGATCTGGGTGGGTGACCTGGATGATCCCGGATCGGGGATCTCGCAGTTGATCGCCACGCATCCCACCTCGGTGCGGGCGCCGGAGCAGAACACCGGCCCCAACGTCTTCTACATCGGGGCCGACCGAGCGGTGCTCGACCCCCTGCTGGCGCCGGTCAGCGACTCCTACATCTGGGCGCGGCCGGACGAGCAGCGCGCCGCGGTGGCCAGCGAGCTGACGGCCGACCCGGTCACGCAGCCCCGCACCACGCTGAACACGGCCCATCCCCGACCCTGGGGCTGGCGGGTGACCACGTATCTGTGGACCAAGGGCGTGGGCGCCGGCGCGCTGATGGTCGCCTCCGGGGCGCTCCTCTCAGGCGTCGAGCTGGACCAGCTCGGCACGCTGGTCGCGCCGGCGCTGGCCGCGGCGGGCACGGCGGCAACCGGGGTGCTGCTGACCTGGGATCTCAAGCGTCCGGAGCGGGTGCTCTACATCTTCACCAAGCCCAACCCGCGCTCCTGGCTGGTGCTCGGCGCGTTCGTGCTGAGCGGCTACGGTGTCATCTGCGGCGGGTGGCTGGCCACCGGCGTGGCCGGTGCCCTGGGCGGGCTGGAGCGCGCGGCAGTGGGCTCGATCCTGCGCCGGCTGAGCCTCCTGGCCGCGCCGGCCGCGGCGGCCACGGCCGGCTACACGGGGCTGCTGTTCGGCCAGGCCGAGGGTCGCGACCTGTGGCAGTCGCCGCTGCTCGTCTGGCATCTGATCGCGCAGGCGGGGGTGGCCGGTGGCGGCAGCCTGCTGGCGGCGGCGGCGGTTATGCCGCTGGGGGCCGAGGCGCGAGCCTGGCTGGTCCGCGGCTTCCTCGCCGCCTCGGCGGCCAACCTGGGACTGCTGGCCGCCGAGTACGCCGGTGCCCATCCGACCAGGAACGCCGCGGCGGCGGCGCGCATGATCACCCACGGGCGCTACGCCAGGCTGTTTCGCCTCGGGGCCGTCGGGTTGAGCGTGCTGGGGGCGGCGCTGGCGGCGCCGGCGCTGGGAGGACGGCGCAAGCGCTGGGCGGCCGCCGGCGGCCTGCTCGCCCAGGCGGGGCTCCTGGCCTACGAGTCGGTGTTCGTGCGAGCCGGTCAGGACGTGCCGCTGTCATGAGCGGCGGGCGTGATCAGGGGCGCGGCGCGGCGGGCGGGACTCAGTACCTGCGGGCGGCTGCCGAGCCGACGCTGCCCGGCGACCGCCGCCACGAGCGGTTGGCCAACTTCCCCCCGCCCTCCGAGTGGGACGATCACGTGGCCTACGAGGCCAGGGCACACCCGCGAAAGGTCGCTCACCACTACACGCTGGTGCCCACGATCTGCTTCAACTGCGAGGCGGGCTGCGGGCTGCTGGCGTACGTCGACCGAGAGGACCTGTCGATCCGCAAGCTGGAGGGCAACCCCGCCCACCCCGGATCGCGCGGGCGCAACTGCGCCAAGGGTCCGGCGACGCTCAACCAGCTCGAGGACCCCGAGCGGATCCTCTACCCCCTCAAGCGGGTGGGCGAGCGGGGCGGCGGCCGCTGGCGGCGGGTGAGCTGGGACGAGGCGTTGGACGACATCGCCGCGCGGATCCGCCGGGCGATCCGGGAGGGGCGGCGCAACGAGATCATGTACCACGTCGGGCGCCCCGGGGAGGACGGCTTTCAGGAGCGCACGCTGGAGGCGTGGGGTGTGGACGGCTACAACACCCACACCAACGTGTGCTCGGCCGGAGCGCGCTTCGGGATGGCGCTGTGGGCCGGATATGACCGGCCCAGCCCCGACCACGCCAACGCGAAGGTCATCCTGCTTTTGTCAAGCCATCTGGAAACCGGCCATTACTTCAACCCGCACGCGCAGCGGATCCTGGAGGGCCAGCTGGGCGGCGCCAAGGTGATCGTGCTCGACCCGCGGCTGTCCAACACCGCGAGCAAGGCCGACCTCTGGCTCTCCCCCTGGCCGGGCAGCGAGGCCGCCATCCTGCTGGCGATCGCCTCGCACCTGATCCGCACGCGACAGATCGACCAGGACTACGTGCGCCGGTGGGTCAACTGGGAGACCTATCTGCGCGAGCGCCACCCCGACGCGCCGTTGGAGTTCGACGCCTTCCTCGAGCGGCTGGAGGCCGACTACGCGCGCTACACGTTCGAGTACGCCGCCCAGGAGGCGCAGATCGACGCCGAGCAGATCGCCGAGGCCGCTCGGCTGATCGCCGGCTGCGACCGGCGGCTGGCCGCGCATGTCTGGCGCTCGGCGTGCGCCGGGAACCTGGGCGGCTGGCAGGTGTCCCGGGCCATGTGGTTTTTGCTCGTGCTGACCGGCAGCGTCGGCACGGTCGGCGGCACCAGCCCCAACGGCTGGGACAAGCTGATTCCCAAGGGCCCGAACGCCCCGGAGGCGGTCGACTGGTGGAACGAGCTCATCTGGCCGCGCGAGTATCCGCTGTCCACCAACGAGATGTCGATCCTGCTGCCCCACTTCCTCGAGGAGGGGCGCGGTCGCCTGGAGGTGTACTTCTCGCGCGTGTGGAACCCGATCTGGACCGCGCCCGACGGGTTCACGTGGATGAAGGTGCTGGCCGACCCGGAGAAGGTCGGCCTGCATGTCGCGCTCACCCCCACATGGTCTGAGACGGCGGAGTTCGCCGACTACGTGCTGCCGATGGGCCACGGCGCCGAGCGTCACGACACCATGTCCTACGAGACCCACGCCGGTAGATGGCTGGGCTTTCGCCAGCCCGTCCGTCGGGTGGCGCTGGAGCGGCTGGGACGGCCCGTGGCCGACACCCGGGAGGCGAACCCCGGGGAGGTGTGGGAGGAGACGGAGTTCCTGCTCGAGCTGACCTGGCGGATCGATCCCGACGGCTCGCTGGGGATCCGCCGCCACGCCGAGTCGCCCACGCGTCCCGGCGAGCGGATGTCGGTCGACGACTACTACGGCTGGATGTTCGAGCACAGCGTGCCCGGGCTCCCGGAGAAGGCCGCCGCCGCCGGGCTCACCCCGCTTCAGTACATGCGCAGGTTCGGGGTGGTGTCGATCGAGGACGGCATCTACCGCGTCGATGAGCGGCCGGTTGACGATGAGGCGCTCAGCGAGGCCACCGCCGATCAGCAGGGCGTCTATCGCCAGCCGGTCGACGACGACAGCGAGCCGCCGCTGGTCGGCGAGGCGGGCTCGCTCGGGGTCCGCCACGCCGACGGAACGGTGACGGTGGGGTGGCCCACCCCCTCGCGCAGGCTGGAGATCTACTCCACCGCGATGCGCGACTGGGGCTGGCCCGAGCACGCCACCCCCGGCTACATCGAGTCCCACGTCTCCCGTCGCCGCGTGGATGTGGAGGCCGGCGAACTGGTGCTGGTGCCCACCTTCCGTCTGCCGGTCCTGATCCACACCCGGTCGGGCAACGCCAAGTACCTGAACGAGCTGGCCAACTCGCATCCGCTGTGGCTCAACTCACGCGACGCCAGGCGGCTGGGGCTGTCCAGCGGCCAGCTGGTGCGCGTCATCACCTCGATCGGCCACCTGGTCGCACGCACCTGGATGACCGAGGCGATTCGCCCCGGGGTGTGCGCGCTCAGCCACCACATGGGCCGCTGGCGGCTGCACGAGGGAGAGGGCAGCCGCTGGGTGTCCGGGCTGGTCGAGATCACCCATCCGGACGGCCCGGACAGCTGGCTGCTGCGCTACCGGAAGCTGGTCGAGCCGTTTTCCTCCCAGGATCCCGACTCCGCGCGGATCTTCTGGGATGACCCCGGCGTGCATCAGAACCTCGCCTTCCCCGTGCAGCCCGACCCCTGGTCGGGAATGAACTGCTGGCTGCAGAAGGTGCGCCTCCAGCCGGCCCACCCGGGTGACCGCTACGGCGACGTGTACGTCGACCGGGCCCGCGCGCGCGCCGTCTATCGAGAGTGGCTGGGCATGACCCGGGCCTCCCTGGGACCGGGCGGCCAGCGCCGGCCGGAGTTCCTCATGCGTCCGCTCAAGCCCCGCCGCCGGGCCTACCGGGTGGCCGAGGCGGGCGACGGCCGCCTCAGGTAGGCGAGCGCTCGTCCAGCCGCTGGGATTGCCGGGCTGGCGAGGCCGCCCGCGGGGATCAGGGCGGGTGCGGCAGGGAACGCTCGGGGCCGCGGTGGAGTTCAGGTCGGGTGCGGCAGGGGGCGGGCTGGGCCCGCCTGTGGCGGGGGTGCCTCCGGTGTTCGGGCGAGGGCGCGCGTCTGCAGCCAGGCCCAGAACCGCGCCGCAACCCCGCTCAGGCAAACCCGGCGGTCGTGCACCGCCCGCAGCTCGCGCACCAGCTCCAGGTCCCGCAGCGGGACCGCGCAGAGCGTGCCGCTGCGGCGCTCGGCCTCGATCGCCAGCTCGGAGAGCAGCGCAAAGCCACCGGTGGCCAGGGCGCGCTTGACGCTCTGCAGGCTGGCGGTTTCAGTCGTCGGCTCCAGGTGGATGCCCAGCCGGGCCAGCGCGGCGTCGGCCACCGCGCGCGTCCCCGACCCCGCCTCCCGGGTGATGTAGGGCTCGCCCGTCAGCTCGGCGGCGGCGATCTGCCGCCGGCGCGCCCAGCGATGCTGGGCGGAGACGACGGCGACGATCCGGTCGCGGTGGACGGTCAGCGTCTCAAACCCCTCCAGGTCGTCCAGCCCCTCGACGAACCCGATCTGGACCGACCGTTCGCGCACCGCCCGCAGCACGCCGCGTGAGTTGACGATCTCCACCTGCGCCCGCAGCTCGGGCTCCTGGAGACGGAACAGCGCCAGCCAGCCGGGGAGAAGGAACTCGCCGATCGTGTGGCTGGCCGCCAGCGCGAGCGCGTGCCGGGCCACCTCCCGGTGGGCGGCGAGGGCATGATCGGCGCGCTGCAGCGCCGCGAGCGCCTGCTTGGCCTCCGGGTAGAGCAGCCGCCCGGCGGCCGTGGGCCTGACGCCGAACCGTCCCCGCTCGAGCAGCTCCACGCCCGCGCGCCGCTCCAGCGCCTGCAGCCGCTTGGTCACCGCCGACTGGGTGAGGTTGAGCGCGTCGGCTGCTCCGTGGATGCTCGCGGCCTCGACCGCCGCCACAAACGCCGCCAGGTCCGCCGAGGAGAGCGGGTTGGCATTGGTGGTATCGGCCATCTGGCTAAGGGGGGGGGAAATCCGCACTCCACCCTAAGGGCGGGGAAATCCGCACCCCACCCTAGCGGGTGCCCGAGCCGGGTCGGCATCCTCTGCCAGAGGGCTCGCTGCCGCCCGCCGCCAGACCGTTCAGCCTTCTCGGCGGTCTCGCGCCGCCAGACCGGTGGAGGCTGGCTCGGCGCCAGCCGGCCGCCAGACCGTTCAGGCTGTCTCGGCGCCGCCCGCCTGCGGCTGCGGGCGCAGCGGGACCGGATGCCCCTCCTCCGCCGCCAGGCGCCCGGTGTAGATCGAGTAGCCGTCGAGGTGGTGGGAGACCAGCGTGGCGGTGGCGGTGGCGGCGATCATCGGCACCAGGATCGAGAAGCCGCTGTGGGTGAGCTCGAGGATCAGCGCCAGCGCTGCCAGCGGCGCCTGCATGCCCGCCCCGATCATCGCGCTGGCGCCGACCAGCGCATATGCGCCGGACGGGGCACCCGGCCACAGCGTCGACCACGCCATCCCGAGGCCGGCGCCCAGCACCGCGCCGGTGCTCATCACCGGGGTGAACAGGCCGCCGGCCGCGCCGCTGCCCAGGCACAGGGATGTCACCAGCGGCTTGAGCGCCGCCAGCGCCAGCAGCAGACCGAGGGTGCCGCCGCCCACGAACGCCTCGTGGGCCATGCCCTTGCCGTTGCCGAACAGCTGGGGGTAGGCGATGCCCACCAGGCCCAGGATCGTGAAGGCGACCAGCGGCGCGAGCAGCGCCCGCCGCCCGGTCGCCCGGTGGTGCGAGACCCAGGCGACCAGGCGGATGTAGCCAACCGATAAGACCCCCACCACCGGCCCCACCAGCAGCGCGAACACCATCAACGGGGCGCTGAAGTGGTAGGCGGGGATGTCCAGGTAGGTGGCGTGGGTGGGGAGATAGACCCAGGCGGTGAGCGTGGCCAGCCAGGAGCACACCAGCGCGGGGAGCATCACCGGCAGCGCGAGTGTGCCCACCAGGATCTCGGCGGTGAACAGCGCTCCGCCCAGCGGCACGTTGTAGACGCAGGCCAGTCCGGCGCCGCCGCCGCAGGCCACCAGCAGGCGGCGCTGGGCGGGGGTGAGCCCGGTCCAGCGCGCCAGCACCGATCCGGAGGCGCCGCCCAGCAGCTTGGGTGCCGCCTCTCGCCCGATCGAGGCGCCCATCCCGATCACCACCTCCGAGATCACCGAGGATCCCAGGCAGCGCCGGAACGACAGGCGGCCGCTCCCGTTCCAGATCGCCTCGTCGATGTCCGACGGCTCGCCCCGGGTCGCGCGGCGCAGCGCGTACCAGGCCACCCCGCCGACCGCCCCGGCGACCGCCAGCGACACCACCCGCCGCAGCGCCGAGGCCCGCTCCACCGCCGCCTGAAAGGAGCCGGAGTGAAACCCGAAGGCCAGATGCTCGACGCTGAACAGGATCAGCATCATCAGCGCCCCGAGCAGCCCGCTGGCCACCGCGGTTCCCACCAGCGCCAGCCAGAACCGCGGCGTGAGCGGCGACTCGCCGTGGCCGGTCACGTTGGGCTGCTCGGTCGTGCGCCGGCCCGAGGGAATCCGCCAGGGGATCAGGGGTGGCGGCACGCGCTCGCGCTGGCTGGGTCGGCGGGTTCTCATCGACAGTCGCTCTCGCAGAGGATGCACCCTGAACGTCTCTGCCCCCGGCCGGGGGCGGGATCAGAGGATGCACCCTGAAGGTCTCTGCCCCCGGCCGGCGGCGGGATCGATTCCAATCTGGATCGCCGGGCGGCCCGGTGGGAATCGCCCGGGCACAGGGCGTGGGCGGGCGGAATCGCGCGGCTCAGGCCGCGCGATTGGACCGGCGGCGATCGCCTGGGCTCAGGGCCGGCCCCGGCGGCGAGGCGCCCGAACTGGCGGCGAGCGCCTGGGCTCGAGGAGCGAACTGGCGGCGAGCGCCTGCGCTCAGGCGAAGATTCAGAGCGTGGACAACCGGCAGATGGCCGACCGGCTCGACGCGCTGGCGGCGGTGCTCGAGCTGGCCGACGCCAACCCGTACACAATTCGTGCCTATCGGCGCGCGGCCGACATGATACGCACGAGCCCGGCGCCCGTCGCCGAGCTGGTCCGTGCCGGGCGGGCGCGGGAGCTGCGCGGGATCGGCCCGGCGATCGACGCTCGACTGCGCGAGCTGGTCGCCACCGGGAGCCTCGCCGAGCTGGCCGAGCTCGAGCGCGAGCTGATGCCCGAGCTGGTGGGCCTGGGCCGCTATCTGGGCCTGAGCGCCCGCCGCACGCTGGCGATCGCCCGAGGGTTGGGGATCCGCTCGGCGGCGGAGCTGCGCCAGGCGGCCGTCGCGGGCCGCCTGCGGGAGGTGCCGGGAGTGGGCCCCAAGCTCGAGGCGCGGATCGTGCGCGGGTTGACGCAGCGGCGGGATGTCGAGGGCGGGCGCGCGCTGCCGCTGGCTCGCGCGCGTGAGCTGCTGGCAGCCGTCGCAGGTGCGCTGGAGGCCGAGCTGGCGGGGGACGTGCGACGAGCCTGCGATACCTGCCGCCGGCTGGTGGCGGTGCGCGCGCACGCGCGCCCGGAGGAGGTGCTCGACCGCTTCGCCCGGCTGCCGCAGATCGTCGCCGTGCTCGAGCGCGAGCCCCGCCGCGCGCTCGGCGTGACCGTCGAGGGGGTGGCGGTCGAGCTCAGCGTGCCCGAGCCCGCCCGCTACGGCACGGCGCTGATCCGTGCCACCGGAGCACCCGCCTACGTGGCGGCGCTCGAGCCGCTCCCGGCCGGCCCCACCGAGGAGGCCGTCTACCGGGCGCTCGGGGTGCCGTGGTGCCCGCCGGAGCTGCGCGAGGAGCCGTTTCGCGGCCAGCCGCCGCCGCTGGTCGAGGTCGGCCAGATCCGCGGGGACCTGCACTGCCACACCACCTGGTCAGACGGCCGCGCCAGCGTGCGCGAGATGGCCTGCGCCGCCCGCGCCCGCGGGTATGAGTATCTGGCCATCTGCGACCACACCCCCGCGGTGGGGGCCGTGCGCGGCCTGAGCGCCGACGAGGTGCGGCGCCAGGGGGAGGAGATCGCGGCCGCCAACCAGGAGCTCGCGCCCTTCCGCGTGCTGCGCGGAATCGAGTGCGACATCCTGCCCGACGGGCGGCTCGACCTGCCCGACGATGTGCTCGCCGAGCTGGACTGGGTGCAGGCGAGCGTCCACGGCGGCCAGCGTGCCCCGGCCGCCGAGCTGACCCGGCGGGTGGAGGAAGCCCTCAGCCATCCCTCCGTGCGCTGCCTCAGCCACCCCACCGGCCGTCTGATCGACCACCGGCCCGAGAACGCCCTTGACCTCGAGCGGGTGTTCGAGGTCGCCCGCCGGCACGGCGTGGCCATGGAGGTCAACGGGCTGCCGGCCCGCCTGGACCTGAGCGGCCGGCACATCCGCGAGGCCATCCGCGCCGGGGTGCGCATCGTCTGCTCCACCGACGCTCACTCACCCCAGGGGCTTGAGCACATCGGCCTGTCGGTGGCCACCGCGCGCCGTGGGTGGGCGACGGCGCTCGACGTGCTCAACACCCGCCCGCTGGCCGCCCTGCTCAGCCGACCGTGACCCGGGACGGCCGAGAGCCGACCTGGCGGGTGGGCTGAGCGGCGAGCGGGGCGGGAGGTCTGGCACCCACCGGGCGGGTGGGCTCACCGCCGCGCGGCCGCCAGCACCGCCTCCGGGCCCGCAGCCAGGTGCGCGTGCATGTTGCTCTCCATCATCTCGAGCGCCGCCTGCGCCAGGCGCTCGTCGATGTGAGCCACCGCGTCGGTGGCCACGACCACCTCGAAGTGGCGCACGTAGCCGTCGAGGGCCGAGTACAGGATGCACTGCTCGGTCACCTGGCCGGCCAGCACCAGGCGGTCAATGCCCTCCCGACGCAGCAGATACTCGAGCAGCGTCTCATAGAAGATCGAGTGCCGCGCCTTGACGATGAAGGGGGCATCTGGCGGAGGGAGCAGCGGCTCGACCAGCTCCGGTGCCGAGCCGGCCAGCGCGTGGCGGGCGATCTCGCGGGGGCCGGCGCTCCAGTCGCCCTGGTTGTCGTTGACGTAGAGGACGCGCATGTCCGCCTCCCGGGCGGCGGCGATCAGCTCCGTCAGATTGCCGAGCATCCGGCGCACCGAGGCCTTCAGCGGCTCGGCGTCCTCGTGCTCGTAGGGGTTGAGCATGTCGATCACGATCAATCCGGATGGCATGCCGCTCGCGCTACCCGGCGGGCGGCTCGATGAAGCCACCAGCCGGCGCCGGGTAGCTTGTCGCCGTGACGCCCGTGCCCAACCCCGCGCCATGACCCCCCTCCATGCCCTCGGCATCTTCGCCGCCGGCATCGCCGCCGGGACGATCAACACCGTCGTCGGGAGCGGGACCCTGATCACCTTCCCCACGCTGCTGGCGTTCGGCTACCCACCGGTGACCGCGAACGTCTCCAACACCGTGGGGCTGGTGCCGGGATCGGCGTCGGGTGCGGTCGGTTACCGCGAGGAGCTGCGGGGTCAGCGCCGGCGCGCGCTTCCGCTGCTGCTGGCCTCCACTCTGGGAGGGGTGGCGGGTGCGGTCGCGCTGCTCGTGCTGCCGGCATCGGCGTTCAAACGGATCGTGCCGGCGTTCATCGCCGTCGCGCTGGTGCTGATCGTGGCCCAGCCCCGCCTGGCGCGCACGCTGGCGCGCCGGCGGCGCAGGGTGCGCGAGGGGGCCGGTGCGGCGGCGGTGGTGGGGGTGCTGATCAGCGGCGTCTACGGCGGCTACTTCGGGGCGGCGCAGGGAATCCTGCTGCTGGCCATCCTCGGCCTGACGGTCGAGGACCATCTGCAGCGGATCAACGCCCTGAAGGTGGTGCTGGCGGGGGTGGTCAACCTGGTGGCCGGGGTGATGTTCGTGATCGCCGCGCACGTGGACTGGGCGGCGGCGGGGCTGATCGCGGCCGGATCGATCCTCGGGGGGGTGATCGGAGCCCGGCAGGGGCGACGGCTGCCCCCGGTGGCGCTGCGTGCGCTGATCATCGCCGTCGGCGTGGTCGCGATCGTGCGCCTGGTGTAGGGGGAGGCTCTGGGCCGTGCCCGCGCAGGGTCGCTGCCGTCGTGCCGGGGACGCATCGGTCCGTCGTGCCGGGGACCCATCGGTCCACTGTGCGGCGGACCGGTCCACTGTGCCGCCGACCGGTCCGCTGTGCCACGGACCCACCGGTCCGCTGTGCCGCGTCCGGTCGGGCGTGGCCGCCATCCCGCGCCGGGGCCGGCGCGATCAGCCCTCGGCTCGGATCGGGTCCCCCACCCTGAGCCACCCGTCGCTCAGGATGTCCGCCCGCAGGCCGCCGCGGTGCACCAGCGCCCGCAGCACGGCCCGGCCGGCGTAGCGCTGCACGACGGTGCACGGCTCGCACAGGCGCATCCCCCGGCAGCGCACCTCGCCGATCGTGAACGTCCGGCCCACCAGGCGGTTGAGATCGATTCCGCGCGTGACCAGGTTGCGCCGGTGTTCATTCGGCTCCAGGGGCGGGTCAAAGGACTCGCACACCTCGGCGGCGATCAGCGTCAGCGCGCTGCCGGGGACCCGGGAGGGGAACGTCCCGGTGCCGAGCACGTGGCGATCGCCCTCAAGCCCGCGGCCGGCCAACGCCCGCGCCTCACTCAGCGCCTGCACCGGCTCGCCCGCCGCGGCGGCGATCGCGATCGCCACCACGGTCCCCGTCTGAGACGGGGCCCGCGGCTGCGGCGGGAGGGCGAGCGCGACGTCGGCGGGCGCGATCAGAAAGCCCTCGCGCGGCTCGACGGCGGGCGCGGGGGGCTGACCCGGGCCCGACGGAGGTCGGGCCGGATCCCAGACGATCCCCGAGGGCACGCCAAACATGACCACGAACCGTGACTCGTCCAGGCGGCTGGGGGTGGCGGCGGGGGAGCTGACGTGGGCGGCCGCGGGGGAGCTGACGTGGGCGGCCGCGGGGGAGCTGACGTGGGCGGCCGCGGGGGAGCAGTCCGGGGCGGCGGGGGAGACCGCCACTGAGCCGGCGGTTGAGCCCGGGGCGGAGGGAGCGGGGGAGGCGGCGGCGATCCTGGCGATCCACGGCCCGGGCCAGGAGAAGGACGCGGGATCAGCCACCCGGGCCAGGCTCAGGCCCAAGCGCCCGAGCCAGCGGGTCACCGTTCCGCCCGCGGCCGGATCCTCGCCGGCGGCGGGCACCGGAACCTCCGCCAGCGGCAGCTCGAGGACCGTGGCCACGCAGGCCAGAAACGACTCCGTGGCGAGCGGCAGGCCGCGCCGTCCGAGCGGAACCTCGCGCATCGGCGGCCGCCTACCTGCGGACCTCGGGTGGCTTCCTCGGGCGCGTCGTGGCGGCCACCTACGACCGGGCCATCAGCCGCTTGCTCACCGGCAGCACCAGCCAGCGGGGCAGCTTGCGGTTGGGGCCGAAGGCCAGCCGCACCTGCGGTCCCCCCGGGATCACCGAGATCTGACCCCGGGCGGCCGCACGCAGCGCGTCGCGCGCCACCCGCTCGGGGGTGACGAAGGTGAACTTCGGGAGCCGCTCGGCGAAGTACTGGGCGTCGTTGGAGGTCTGGAAGTTGCTCGGCACCGGTCCCGGGGCGACCGCCGTGACCGTCACCCCCCGGTCTCTGACCTCCGCATGCACCGCCTCGGAGAGGTAGAGGACGTGCGCCTTGGCGGCGGCGTAGCCGGCGTTGTAGGGCAGCGGCTGAAAGCCGGCGGTGGAGGACATGTTGATCACCGCGCCGCGCCCGCGCCTGACCATCTCCGGCAGGTAGCGGGCCATCAGGTCCACCACCGCCTCGACCAGCAGTCGAACCTGCTTGAGCTCGGCCTCGCGCCCCGCCTCGGCGAACGCCCGGTAGATCCCGAAGCCGGCGTTGTTGACCAGGATCTCCACCTGGGCACCCAGCTCGTCGAGCCGCGCCGCCAGCCGGTCGCGCTCCTCGGCCACCCCGAGGTCCGCCGCGAGCACGATCGCGCGCTCCTCGCCTCCCAGCTCCTGCGCCAGCTGCGCCAGGCGGTCGTGGCTGCGCGCCACCAGGGCCACCCGGTGTCCCATCGCGGCCAGCTGCCGGGCGAACTGCTCGCCGATTCCCGACGATGCGCCGGTGACCAGGGCCACCGAGTCGGGCGAAGGCTCTGGGAGACTCATGAAGCCACTCCTCACTTTCGTCGCGTCAACGTTGAGGCGCATCCTGGACGGCTGCGCCCGTCCGGTCAAGCGCCAACGGCGCGCGCGGTGCCCGACAAGAGCTCCCCTCGCGCGCATCCGGCCGCCGCGATGCTAGATTCAGTCTCCCGCGGTGGGCGTAGCTCAGCTGGTAGAGCTCCTGGTTGTGGTCCAGGCGGTCATGGGTTCGAGTCCCATCGCTCACCCTGAGGGTCCTGGCTGCGTGAGGCCGTGCGCGTCATCTGCGGCCACGGCCATTTCCGGAGCCCTGCCGGCCGGGACCGCCACCGCCGTGCCCGTCGCTCGTCCGCCTGCGTTGGCATGCATGCTCCACGGGCAAGCGGGTAGTCCCTGAGCACCGCTCGGACGCCGCCCCGTCGGCGCTACCTGAGCCGGATGCGGTGGCGCCGGAGCCGCCCATCCGCCATCTGAGAGCTCGACGTCGGACGGTCGTGTGGAGCGGCGGTGACGACGAGTAACAGAGAGGAGCAGCCGTGCCTGCCAGCAAGGAGAATCTCCCCAGCACGCTGAAGCGCTCGCCCAGCAAGGTGCAGCGCACCTACGAGAAGACGCTCGACAGCGCCCACGATCAGTACGGCTCCGAGGAGCGGGCGCACCGCGTGGCGTGGGCGTCGGTCAAGAACGTGGCCGAGAAGAAGGGCGACCACTGGGAGCCCAAGGGCGGCGGAGGCGGCGGACGCTCAAGCCAGGGCGGCGGACGCTCAAGCCAGGGAGCAACCAAGCAGGAGCTCTACGAGAAGGCAAAGCAGCTTGACATCAGCGGCCGCTCGAAGATGCGCAAGGACGAGCTTGAGCGCGCCGTCAGGAGGGCCTCCTGAGATGCCGACCAAGGAAGGCACCCGCACCGGACCCTCCGATCCGCGCTCCGAGCAGTCCTACCCGGAGAACGTAAGGCATCCCGCCCGCAGCTACGGCGGGGTGGATGTCAACAAGCCCAGGCGGGAGCTCGAGCAGGACGCGCGCCGGGCGGGCATCCCGGGGCGCTCGAAGATGACCAAGGAGGAGCTGGCCGAGGCGCTCCAGCGCTATAACGAGCGCAAGACGGCGGAAGCTCGGTCCTGACCCGCCGAGTGGGCGTGGCGCCCCGGGGCGCGGCGGTGCCGCGCGCGCCGCAGCGCTCATGCCGCTCGCTGGGGTGCGCGGTGGCCGGCGCCCCCGCACGCGCGCAGGAGCTGACCTCAGCCCCGGATCGCGGGCAGCGCCGCCTCGGAGATCCGCCGGCCAAGCTCGCGCACCTGCTCGTCGCTGAGGTGCTCGACGCTCAGGCCGGCCTCCTCGAGCTCACGGCGCACGTTGACGGTGGCGTGGACGGCGTCGACCGCGCGGCCCAGCTTGGCCAGCACGCCGTTGACCAGCGGGTCATCGAGCGAGGTGACCCCGTCCGCCGTGGCCCTCAGAAGCCATGCGCGCAGCGCCTCGGCCTCCTGGAGCTCGAGCTCGAGCACGAGCTGCGGCTCGTGATCGAAGCTGGCGTATCCGCTGTCGGTGAACTGTTCGGTGGTGCTCATCGTGTGCGGCCTCCACGGGTCGCGATGGTGCCGCCGATGGCGGCGAGCGAGATTGGGTGCTGGGGTTATCGTCGCGGCGGCGGCGGAGCTTAAGCGACAAACCGCGCGCCTCATCACACGTCCCTTGCACACGTGTTCTGCCGCCGGAGCCGGCCTCTGCCGCCGGAGCGGCCCTCTGCCTGCGGGAGCGGCCCTCTGCCTGCGGGAGCGGCCCTCTGCCTGCGGGAGCGGCCCTGGGACCGGTGACTCGGAGCCGCCCTCGGACCGGCGACTTGGAGGCGCCCTCAGACCGGCGAGTAATAGCCGACGCCCGGGGCGGGTACGTCCACTCCCGACGAGCCGGGCGCCTGCCGTCCCGGCCGGTCGCGGTGCAGTAGCCTCAGACGAGGAGAGAAACGATGGCGGTCAAGGCGGGCGACCTCGAGTCGGACCTGATCGAGGGGCTCTGTGAGCGGATCCGGGAGGAGCTGCCGGAGGATGAGAGAGCCCCGGCGGAGGCGTTCGTCCGCCAGTACTACCACTGGGTACCGGCCGAGGACCTGACCGAGCGCAGCAGCGGCGATCTGTATGGCGCCGCGATCGCCCATTGGCGGTTGGCGCGCACGCGCGCGCCGGGGGAGGTGAACGTCCGGGTCTACAACCCGCAGGCCGAGCGGGACGGCTGGTCCTCGCCCCACACGGTGGTGGAGATCGTCTCGGACGATATGCCCTTCATCGTCGACTCGGTGACGATGGAGCTGGCGCGCGAGGGTCTGACCATCGACCTGCTGATCCACCCCGTGATGCACGTCAGGCGGGATCCGGAGGGGCGCCTGATCGAGGTGCTGGCCCCGAGCGAACCGGTCCCCGGCTCGCGGGCGGAGTCGATTCTGCACGCCGAGGTGATCCGCGAGCCCGAGGCCGAGCGGCTCGAGCGGCTGCGCGAGCAGATCCTGCGCGTGCTCGACGAGGTGCGGGTGGTGGTCGAGGATTGGAGGCCGATGCGGGCCCGCGCGCTCGAGCTGGCCGCGGAGGTGGGCCGGGGACTGCCGGGAGCTGGCGGCCAGGATCTGGAGGAGGTCGGCGCCTTCCTGCGATGGGTGGCCGAGGACCATTTCACGTTCCTCGGCTACCGCGACTACGACCTGGTGCAGGAGGGCGAGCGGGTGGAGCTGCGAGCGGTGCCCGGCAGCGCCCTCGGGCTGCTGCGCAACCGACCGGCCGGGTCCCGGCGCGCGCTCGGGGAGCGGGCGGCGGCGCTGGCCAAGGGGCCGCAGCCGCTGCTGCTCACCAAGGCCAACTCCAAGTCCCCCGTCCACCGCCCCGCCTACCTCGACTACATCGGCATCAAGCGATTCGACGAGGACGGCCGAGTGACCGGTGAGCGGCGGTTTGTCGGCCTCTACACCAGCTCGGCCTACCGGGCCAGCGCGCTGGAGATCCCTCTGGTGCGCGGCAAGGTGCGGGCGGTGCTCGAGCGCTCCGGGTTTCTGCCCGCCAGTCACGACGCCAAGGCCCTGCTGGAGATCCTCGAGTCCTTCCCGCGCGACGCCCTGTTCCTGTTCGCCACCGACCAGCTGTTCGACATCGCCATGGGAGTGCTCGGCCTCGGCGAGCGCCAGCGCGTGCGGCTGTTCGTGTGGGAGGATCCGCTGGACCGGTTCGTCTGGTGCCTGGTCACCATCCCGCGCGATCGCTTCAACACCGAGAGCCGGGAGCTGGTGGGAAAGCTCTTGCTGGAGGCGTTCGGCGGCACCCAGCTCGACTGGGCGCTGCAGCTCTCCGAGTCGCTGCTGGTTCGCGTCCACTACATCATCCGCTGCGACGGGATCCCCTCCGACTACGACGTGGCGGAGATCGAGGCGCGGCTGGCGCGGGCCACCCGCGCCTGGACCGACGAGCTGCGCCAGGCGCTGTTTGAGGCCCACGGCGAGGCGCGCGGGGTGAAGCTCTACCGGCGCTACTACCAAGCGTTCCCCGCCGGCTACCGCTCCGACTGGCCGGCGTCGGTCGCCGTGCAGGACATCGCCCGGATCGAGGCGCTGAAGGAGCGCGGGGGGACGATCATCAACCTCTATCGGCCCGAGGTGTCCCAGCAGGACATCCTCCGCTGCAAGCTCTACAGCTCCGAGGGGGTTTCGCTGTCGACCGTGCTGCCGACGTTCGAGCACATGGGCACCCGGGTCATGTACGAGCGGCCCTACCGGGTGGTGCCGGCGCAGTCGGACCCGGTCTGGATCTATGACTTCACGCTCTCCTGCCGCGCCGGGCAGATCGAGCGGGTCAAGGACACCTTCGAGGAGGTGTTTCTGGCCGCCCAGCGCGGGCAGGTGGAGGACGACCAGCTGAACGGGCTGGTGCTGGCCGCCGAGCTCACCGGCCGAGAGGTGGTGGTGCTGCGCGCGATCGCCCGCTACCTGCGCCAGGCGGGCATCCCCTATTCGCGCTCCTACATGCAGCGGACCCTGCTCGGCCACCCGCAGATCGCCGAGGGCCTGGTGGAGCTGTTCCTGGCCCGCTTTGACCCCGACCGCCGCGACGAGGAGAAGGCGCAGCGGCTGGCCGAGGACGTGGAGGAGCTGATCGACGGCGTCGAGAGCCTGGACGAGGATCGCATCCTGCGCGCGTTTCTGACCGTGATCCGGGCCATGCTGCGCACCAACTACTTTCGCCGCGACGACTCGGGGCGGCCGCCGGCGTACCTGTCGTTCAAGGTCGAACCCCAGGACATTTCGCTGCTGCCCCGGCCACGGCCGCGCTACGAGGTGTTCGTCTACTCGCCGCGCTTTGAGGCGGTGCATCTGCGGGGCGGGAAGGTGGCCCGCGGGGGAATCCGCTGGTCGGATCGCCCCGAGGACTTCCGCACCGAGGTGCTGGGGCTGATGAAGGCGCAGATGGTCAAGAACGCGGTGATCGTGCCGGTCGGCGCCAAGGGTGGCTTCGTGCTCAAATGCCCACCGGCGCAGGGGGGCGAGGCTCTGCGGCGCGAGGCGATCGCCTGCTACCGCGCGTTCCTGAGCGGGCTGCTGGATCTGACCGACAACATCGTCGACGGTCAGGTGGCGGCGCCCGAGCGGGTGGTCCGCTACGACGACGACGACCCCTATCTGGTGGTGGCGGCCGACAAGGGCACGGCCAGCTTCTCCGACGTCGCCAACGAGGTCTCGGCCGAGTACGGCTACTGGCTGGGAGACGCGTTCGCCTCGGGCGGCTCGCACGGCTACGACCACAAGCAGATGGGGATCACCGCGCGGGGCGCCTGGGAGTCGGTCAAGCGCCACTTCCGCGAGCTCGGCACCGACGTGCAGAGCACCGACTTCACGGTGGTGGGGATCGGCGACATGTCCGGCGATGTGTTCGGCAACGGCATGCTGCGCTCGCGCCACATCAAGCTGATCGGCGCCTTCGACCACCGCCACGTGTTCCTCGACCCCGATCCCGACCCGGAGGCGAGCTTCAACGAGCGCCGGCGGCTGTTCGAGCTGGAGGGCTCGAGCTGGGCCGACTACGACCGGAACGTGCTCTCCGAGGGCGGCGGCATCTACGAGCGCAGCGCCAAGTCGATCCACCTGTCCGAGCCCGCCCGTCGGGCGCTGGGCATCGACGCCGAGCAGCTCACCCCGCCGGAGCTGATCCGGGCGATTCTCCGCGCTCCGGTCGACCTCCTGTGGGTGGGTGGGATCGGCACCTACGTGAAGGCATCGAGCGAGTCCCACGGCGACGTGGGGGATAAGGCCAACGACGCGCTGCGGGTGGACGGCCGCGAGCTTCGCTGCCGGGTGGTGGGGGAGGGCGGCAACCTCGGCTTCACCCAGCTTGGGCGCATCGAGTACGCGCAGCGCGGCGGGCCCGAGGGACAGGGGGGGCGGATCAACACCGACTCGATCGACAACGTCGGCGGCGTCAACACCTCAGACCACGAGGTCAACATCAAGATCCTGCTCGACTCGCTGGTGCGCGACGGCCGCCTGGGCCAGGAGGAGCGCAACCGGCTGCTGGTGGAGATGGCCGACGCGGTGGCCGACCAGGTGCTGTATGCCAGCTACACCCAGACGCAGGCGATCAGCCTGGCGCTCGAGCAGGCGGCGCCGATGATCGACGTGCACGCCCGGCTCATCCGCCGGCTCGAGCAGGTGGCGGGGCTCGACCGCGAGCTCGAGTTTCTGCCCAGCGAGGAGGTGATCTCCGAGCGCAAGGCCGCCCACCAGGGGCTGTTGGCGCCGGAGCTGGCGATCGTGCTGGCCTACTGCAAGATCCACCTCTACGACCGCCTGCTGCACTCCGACCTGCCCGAGGACGAGTACCTGGGCCACGATCTGGAGCGCTACTTCCCGCCGCCGCTCCCCGAGCGCTACGGCGAGGCGATGCGCGAGCACCGCCTGCGCCGCGAGATCATCGCCACCGTGGTGGCCAACCAGCTGGTGGACCGCGCCGGCAGCACGTTCGCCTTCCGGCTGGGTGAGGAGACGGGGGCCTCCCCCAGCACCCTGGCCCGCGGGTTCGCGGTGGCCCGCGAGGTGTTCGACATGCGGGCGTTCTGGCGGGCGGTCGAGCGCCTGGACAACCAGGTCGAGGCCCGGGTGCAGCTCCAGATGCTGATCGAGGGCCGCCGGCTGGTGGAGCGCTCGACGCGCTGGCTGGTGCTCGAGAACCCGGGCGGGATCCGCATCGAGGAGCAGGTCAGGCGCTTTGAGCCCGGTGCGCGACTGCTGGCCGAGGCGATCCCCGAGGTCCTCGAGGAGGAGGACCGCTCGGCCTACGGGGCGCGCCTCGATGAGCTCGCCGAGGCCGGCGTGCCGCGCGATTTGGCGCGCCGGGTGGCGTCACTGCCCTCGCTGCCGCCGGTGTTCGACATCGTGGCGGTGAGCGAGGCGACGGGGCGCGAGCTCGAGGTGGTGATGCACACCTACTTCCAGCTCGCCTACCGGCTCGAGCTGGGCTGGCTGCGGGAGCGCATCTACGAGCTGCCGCGGGCCAACCGCTGGCAGGCGCTCTCGCGGGCGGCGCTGCGCGATGACCTGTTGAGCGTGCACCGCGAGCTGACGCGCGAGGTGCTCGACTCGGCCGACGGCAAGGGCGCGGAGGCGGCGATCGAGGCCTGGGTGAGCGAGCACGAGGGGGCGGTCGAGCGGTCGCTCAGCACGCTGGCCGACATTCGCGCCTCGCGCACCTACGACACGACCACCCTGCCGGTGGCGCTGCGGGAGGTGAGGACGCTCATCCGTGGCGGCGAGGGCGAGCCGTCACGCGCCGGATAGCGGCCCACCGGGGCCGGGCGGCGAGACCCGCCGGCCACCGGCCGCCGCCCCGGCCGGTGGCTGCCCGGCGCACGCCGCGCAGCGCCAGCGCCCGCGCCACCGCCACCCAGTAGACCCGCGCCACCGCCACCCAGTAGAGGAGGAAGTCGAGCAGCCCGGCGAGCAGGAAGGCCGCCGGGCTGCTCAGCAGTCGTCCCGCCAGCCGCGCAGCCATCCTCGCCAAGCTATCGTCTGCTCCCCATGTCCTCCGTCAAGACGAGCGTAACCGAGCTGCCCGAGTCGCGCGTGCGCGTCCAGGCCGAGGTCTCCGCCCAGGAGGTCGAGCGCCGGGTGGCGGAGGCGGCGAGGCAGCTCGGGCGTCAGATGCGCGTTCCCGGCTTTCGCAAGGGCAAGGTGCCGCCGCCGATCGTGATCCGTCGCCTGGGGCGTGAGGCGGTGCTCGATGAGGCGCTGCGCCGGGCGCTGGGAACCTGGTATGCCGACGCCATCGAGGAGGCCGGGATCACGCCGGTGGGCGAGCCCGAGCTCGACCTGGGCGAGCTGCCGGCCGAGGGCCAGCCGCTGTCGTTCTCAATCGAGATCGGCGTTCGCCCCACCGCCAAGCTCGGCCAGTACAGGGGCCTTGAGGTGGGGCGGCGTGAGCCGACGGTCGAGGAGCGCCAGATCGACGAGGAACTCGAGCGCCTGCGCGATCGCTTTGCCAAGCTTGAGACGGTTGAGCGTGCCGCCGAGACCGGCGACTACGTGGTGATCGACTACGTGGGCTCAATCGACGGCGAGCCATTTGAGGGCGGCACCGGACGTGACCAGCTGCTCGAGCTCGGCTCGGGGCGGCTGCTGCCGGGCTTCGAGGAGCAGCTGGCCGGCGCGCGGGCGGGCGAGACGCGGACGGTCGAGGTGACCTTCCCGGAGGACTACGGCGTCGAGCGGCTGGCCGGACAGAGCGCCCAGTTCGAGGTCACCGTCAACGAGGTGAAGGCCAAGCGCCTGCCCGAGGCCGACGACGAGTTCGCCACCGAGGCGGGCGGCTTCGACACCCTCGCCGAGCTGCGCGCGGACATCGCCGAGCGGCTGCGGCGTGAGGAGGAGGAGGCGATCGAGCGGGAGTTCGAGACCGCCGTGCTGGATGCGGCGGTCGCCCAGGCCGAGGTGGAGGTGCCCGAGCGGCTGGTCCATGCCCGGGCCCACGAGCTGGTTGAGGACACGCTGGCCGCGCTCGAGCGCCAGGGCATCTCGCGGGAGGCGTACCTGCGCATCGCCGGCAGGGACGCCGAGGCGCTCGCCCATGAGGCCGAGCCCGAGGCCGAGCGGGCGCTGAAGCGCGAGGCGGTGCTGGCCGCGGTGGTGCAGGCGGAGGCGATCCACCCCAGCGACGAGCAGGTGGCCGAGGCGCTGCAGCCGACGGCCGAGCGGACCGGCAGGCCCGTCGAGCAGCTGCTTGAGGATCTGCGCCGGTCTGAGCGCCTGGAGCGCGTGCGCCAGGAGCTGGCCACCCGCCAGGCGCTGGAGCTGCTGGTGCGCGAGGCCAGGCCGATCAGCGTCGAGCAGGCCAAGGCCCGCGAGACGCTGTGGACCCCGGGCAAGGAGGCCGGGCAGCAGCGCGGGGAGGCCGGGCAGCAGCGCGGCGGCCGGCTGTGGACCCCGGGCGCCTGAGGCGCCCCGGCGAACTCGGCCGACCCGGAGTGGGTGGCAGTGGGCGCCGGCACGCCGGCCCCGGTGGGAGCCGGTCGGCACCGACGGGCGTCCAGCGCGGGACCGGACGGTTGCTACATTCGGCAGGAATCCGGCCGAGCACGCGAAAGAAGCGAGGACGATGAGCCCACTCGTACCCATGGTTGTCGAGCAGACCTCCCGCGGCGAGCGGGCGTTTGACATCTACAGCCGGCTGCTCAACGAGCGGATCATCTTTCTCGGCACGCCAATCGACGACCAGATCGCCAACCTGATCGTCGCCCAGCTGCTGCACCTGGAGTCCGAGGACCCCGACAAGGACATCTCGCTCTACATCAACTCCCCGGGCGGCTCGGTGTACGCCGGTCTGGCCGTGTACGACACGATGCAGTTCATCAAGCCCGACGTGCAGACGATCTGCGTGGGCATCGCGATGTCGATGGGCGCGCTCCTTCTGGCGGGCGGCGCGAAGGGCAAGCGGATGGCTCTCCCCAACGCCAAGATCCTGATCCATCAGGTGTCCTCCGCCTTCCAGGGGCAGGCGACCGACATCGAGATCCACGCCCGGGAGATCATCGACGTGCGCCGCCGGCTGGATGAGATCATCGCCAAGCACACCGGCCAGGATCTGGAGAAGGTCCGACAGGACACCGAGCGGGACTACTTCATGAGTGCGGAGGATGCGAGGGAATACGGCATCATCGACCGGGTGATCTCCCAGCACTGAGGGTTTACCCTTAGGCCCGAGGGTGCTGGCCGAGCTGATCCCGGGAGGCAACACATGGCACGTCCCACCGACTCCAACGAACAGCTTCTCTGCAGCTTCTGCGGCAAATCGCAGCGCCAGGTCAAGAAGCTGATCGCCGGCCCGGGCGTCTACATCTGCGACGAGTGCATCGATCTCTGCAACGAGATCATCGACGAGGAGCTCACCACCCCGCCGAGCTTCGACATCGAGAACCTGCCCAAGCCACGGGAGATCTACGGCGTGCTCAACGAGTACGTGGTGGGACAGGAGCAGGCCAAGCGGACGCTGTCGGTGGCCGTCTACAACCACTACAAGCGCGTGCAGATGATGTCCTCGGACGAGAACGACATCGAGCTGCAGAAGTCCAACATCCTGCTGCTGGGGCCAACCGGGTGCGGCAAGACGCTGCTCGCCCAGACGCTGGCCAAGATCCTCAACGTGCCGTTCGCGATCGCTGACGCCACCGCGCTGACCGAGGCCGGCTACGTGGGCGAGGACGTCGAGAACATCCTGCTCAAGCTGATCCAGGCCGCCGACTATGACGTCAAGAAGGCCGAGACCGGGATCATCTACATCGACGAGGTGGACAAGATCGCCCGCAAGGCCGACAACCCGTCGATCACCCGGGACGTGAGCGGCGAGGGAGTCCAGCAGGCGCTGCTCAAGATTCTCGAGGGCACCACCGCCTCGGTGCCTCCCCAGGGAGGGCGCAAGCACCCCCACCAGGAGTTTCTGTCGATCGACACCACCAACGTGCTGTTCATCTGTGGCGGCGCGTTCGCCAACCTCGACAAGGTGATCGAGCGGCGGATCGGCCATCAGGGGGTCGGCTTCGGCGCGGCGATCAAGTCCCGCGAGCAGCGCGATACCGGCGAGATCTTCGAGCACTGCCTGCCCGAGGATCTCATCCAGTACGGCCTGATCCCAGAGTTCATCGGTCGCCTGCCGGTGATGTCGGCCATCCATCAGCTCTCGCGCGATGAGCTGATGCGGATCCTCACCGAGCCGCGCAACGCGCTGGTCAAGCAGTTTCAGCGCTTCTTCCAGTTCGACGGAATCGAGCTGGTGTTCGCCGAGGAGGCGCTGTCCTCGATCGCCGACAAGGCACTCGAGCGGGAGACCGGCGCCCGCGGACTGCGCTCGATCATTGAGGAGGTGCTGCTCGAGGTCCAGTTCGAGCTGCCCTCGCGCCGGGACGTGCGCAAGTGCGTGGTCACACGGGAAACGATCGAGAAGGCGGTGCCGCCCACGCTGGTGACGGTGGCGCCGGACGAGGAGGCGGCGTAGGGCGAGGGTGCGGCGGGCGCGCGGCCGCCCGCCGGAGAGCTGTACTCGCCACGCTGTGGCTGGTCGGGGGGTGTGTGGCGGGAAAGGTTCGTTTTGCGAGCTGTACTCGCCACGCTGTGGCTGGTTGGGGGGTGTGTGGCGGGAAAAGTTCGTTTTGCGAGCTGTACTCGCCACGCTGTGGCTGGTCGGGGGGTGTGTGGCGGGAAAAGTTCGCCTCGCGAGCTGAACTCGCCATGCGCTGACCCGCCCCGGAGTGTTTGGCGGGGAGAGTGCGGGGCCTTGGGGTGGAGCCGAGGGCTGCCTGAGGGGTAGCTGAGGGCTGCTGATGGGCGCGGGGGGGCCGCGGAGGGCGGTGGGGCGGGGGTGTGGCGGGAACGTCCGCGCCGCGCCACCTACACTCGCCCAACATGACGCGCCGCGCGATCTCAGAGCTGGAGGCCAAGACCCGCTATGACCCCTCCGAGGTGGAGCCGCGGATCGTCCAGCGCTGGCTCGAGGCGGGGCTGCACCATCCCGAAGCCGCGGGGACGGCGGAGGAGAACTACTCGATCGCGATTCCGCCGCCCAATGTCACCGGCGTCCTGCACATGGGGCACGCACTCAACAACACCGTCCAGGACTGCCTGGTGCGCTGGCATCGCATGCGCGGCCAGCGAACCAAGTGGATTCTGGGCACCGACCACGCCGGAATCGCCACCCAGACCCAGGTCGAGCGGGCGCTGGCCGCCGAGGGGCTGAGCCGCGAGGCGCTGGGCCGCGAGGCGTTCGTGCGGCGGGTGTGGGAGTGGCGCGAGCGCTACGGCGGGACGATCATCGAGCAGCTCAAGCGGCTGGGCGCCTCCTGCGACTACGACGAGGAGCGCTTCACGCTCGATGAGCGCTACGCCCGGGCGGTGGTGCGGGTGTTCGTCGCCCTCTACAACAAGGGCTACATCTACCGCGACCGCTACATGGTCAACTGGGACCCGGGCAGCCGCTCGGCGATCTCCGACCTGGAGGTCGAGGACCGCGAGGTCACCGACACCCTCTACTACATCGACTACCCCCTGGTGGGGGGCGATCCGCAGGGCCCGGGGGACGATCCGCAGGGCCCGGGGGACGATCCGCGGGGCCCGGGGGACGATCCGCAGGGCCCGGGGGACGATTCGCAGGGCCCGGGGGGCGAGCCGCAGCGCCTGGAAGGCGACCCGCAGGGCCCGGGGGGCGAGCCGCAGCGCACGGGGGGCGAGCCGCAGCGTTCCGGCGGCGAGCAGCCATCCCCCCGGACGAGCGGCAAGATCACCGTGGCCACCGTGCGCCCGGAGACGATGCTGGCCGACACCGCGGTGGCGGTGCATCCCGAGGATCAGCGCTACCGCCACCTGATCGGCCGGCGGGCGCTCCTGCCTCTGGTCGGCCGCGAGCTGCCGATCATCGCCGATGAGCACGTCCGCCCCGACTTCGGCACCGGGGCGCTGAAGATCACCCCCGGCCACGACCCCAACGACTTCGAGATCGGCCGCCGCCACGGCCTCGAGCAGCTGTCGGTGATCGGCGAGGACGGCCGGATCATCCCGCCCGCTCCAGAGCGGTTCGTCGGCCTGACGGTGGCCGAGGCGCAGCGGGCGGTGGTCGCCGAGCTCGAGGCGCAGGGCCTGATCGCCCGCACCGAGGAGTACCGGCACACGGTTCCGTTCTCGCACCGCTCGGGCGAGCGGATCGAACCGCTGGTGTCGCTGCAGTGGTTCATGCGCATGGACGAACTGGCCCGGCCGGCGATCGAGGCGGTGCAGAGCGGACGCGTGCGCTTCCACCCCGAGGGCCACGCGCGCGTTTACATGGACTGGATGCGGAACATCCGGCCCTGGGTGCTCTCCCGCCAGCTGTGGTGGGGGCACCGGCTGCCGGTGTGGTACCGCGGGGATGAGACCTACGTCGGAGAGAGCCCCCCGCCGGGCGAGGGCTGGGAGCGCGACCCCGACGTGCTCGACACCTGGTTCTCAAGCGCCCTGTGGCCGTTCGTCACCCTCGGTTGGCCCGAGCAGACGCCCGAGCTGCGCGCCTTCTATCCCACCGACGCGCTGGTCACCGGCCGCGACATCATCTTCCTGTGGGTGGCGCGGATGATCATGATGGGGCTCGAGTTCACCGGTCAGGTCCCGTTCTCCGATGTGCACATCACCTCGATCATCCAGGCTCCTGACGGCCGGCGGATGTCCAAGTCGCTGGGTACCGGGATCGACCCGCTGGAGCTGATCGAGGGCGGCCCGCGCCCCCCCGTGTTCTCCCAGGGGGGCGCGTTCCCCGCCTACGGCGCCGACGCCGTCCGCTGGGGCCTGCTGGCGATGGCCTCCGGCCAGGATGTGAGCTTCAACGAGGAGCGGATCGTCCAGGGCCAGCAGCTGACCAACAAGCTGTGGAACGCGGCGCGGCTGATCCTGCTCGGGGCGCCCGCCGACGCGCGGCCGGCGGCCACGCCGGCCCGGGTCGAGGACCGCTGGATCCTCTCGCGCCTGGAGCGGGCCCGGCGCGAGGTGGCGTCGCGGATCGACGCCTACGACTTCTCCCACGCCGCGCTGTCCCTGTATGACTTCATCTACGGAGAGCTGTGCGACTGGTATCTGGAGCTGGTCAAGCCGCGCCTGCGGGCCGGCGAGGGGGAGGTGGCGGCGACGCTGCTGCACGTGCTGGTGCAGACGCTCGCCCTGGCCCACCCGCTGATCCCGTTCGTCACCGAGGAGATCTACAGCTACGTGCCGGGGACCGAGGGCCTGCTGATGGCGGGTGCCAGGTTCACCGCCGCTCCCGTGGACGCCGGCGCCGAGGCCGCCCTGGCGCGGGTGATCGAGGCCGTGCAGGCGCTGCGGGCCTGGCGTGACTGGGCCGAGGTGAGGGCCGGGGCGCAGCTGCCCGCGCGGCTGGCCGCCACCGGCTACGAGGAGACGGAGGCACACGTGGCCCGCCTGGCCCGGCTCGAGCTCACCGCCGACGGCGCCGCGCCGGCCGCCTCGGTCCCGATCCCCGGCGGGCGGGTTGAGCTGCTGCCCACCCCCGAGCTCGACCTGGAGGCGGCCGAGCGCAGGCTGGCCCGGCGCCGCGCCGCGCTGGAAAGGGAGATCGAGCGCGCCGAGGCCAAGCTCGGCAACCCGGCGTTCGTGTCCCGGGCGCCGGCCGAGGTGGTGGAGGCCGAGCGCCGCAAGCTGGCGCAACTGCAGGCGGAGCGCGCGGCGCTGTGACTCCCGAGGAAGCCGAGCGCTACGTCCTCTCCCGCGAGCTGTTCGGGATGCGGTTCGGCCTGGACCGCATGCGGCGGCTGATGACCGCGCTCGGTCACCCCCAGCGACGGTTCGACTCCATCCACGTGGTGGGGACCAATGGGAAGTCCTCGACCACGCGGATGATCGCCGCCATCCTGTCCGCCCACGGGCTGCGCACCGGCGCCTACCTCTCCCCCCACCTGGTCTCCTTCTGGGAGCGGATCCGCGTCGACGATGCCGATCTGGAGCCGAGCGCGTTCGCGGCCGCGGTGGCGCGCGTGGCCCGGGCCGCCGAGCTGGTGGATCACTCGCTGCCCGGCGACGAGCGGGTCACCCAGTTCGAGCTGCTGACCGCCGCCGCCTACAGCGAGCTGGCCGCCCGAGGGGTGGAGGTGGCGGTGATCGAGGCCGGCCTGGGCGGACGCTATGACGCCACCAACGTGATCCCCTCCAGGGTGCAGGTGCTGACCAGCGTGGGACTCGAGCACACCCGCTGGCTGGGCCCGACGATCGCCGACATCGCCACCGAGAAGCTGGACGTGGTCCAGGAGGGCGCCACCCTGGTGCTGGGCGCGGGCCTGCACCCGGACGCCGAGGCGGTGGCGCGGGCGGTGGCCGCCGAGCGCCGCGCGCGCCTGATCCACGCCCCCGCCGACCCGGGGATCGAGGTCGGGGCGCCGGGCCGCTTCCAGCGGCGCAACTTCGCGCTGGCGCGGACGGCGGCCGAGGCCTACCTGGGCGAGCTCGACCCGGCTGCGCTGGCGGCGGCGGCCGCCGGTGTGCGGGTGCCCGGGCGGGTGCAGGTGGTGGGTGAGCGTCCCCTGGTGGTGCTCGATGGTGCCCACAACCCGGACGGGATCGGGGCGCTGGTGGAGTCGCTTCCGGAGGTGGTGGGGAGCCGCCGGCCGGTGGTGGCGGTCATCTCAATCCTCGACGACAAGGACGCCGCCGCCATGCTGGGCGCGCTCCTGCCGCACTGCCAGGCGGTCGTGTTCACCGGCAGCCAGAACCCGCGCGCCCTGCCGCCGCCCACGCTCCTGTCGCTGTCGGGCCAGCTGCACGGGCCGCCGGGCGAGGTCCTCACCCCGCCCCAGCGCGCTCTGGCCCGCGCCCGCGAGCTGGCGGGCGAGGACGGGGCGGTGCTGGTCACCGGCTCGATCTATCTGATCGCCGATCTGCTGCGGCCCGCCGCCGCCGGCCGGGCATCGATGCTGTGAGGCCATGAACCCGGACCAGGAACCCAGCTTTCTGGCCATGATCCGCCTGGTGGCGGTGGTGGTGGCGGTCGTGATACTGGTTTTCTTCGCGATCGGGTACCTGTTCGGCAGGGTTTTCCTATGACGAGCGCGAACTGACGATAGGCGCAGCCGAACCGCCGAAGGCCCCCGCCCACTACACTCGCCTGCCTAAATGCTCACTCCCGCGATCTTTGGGATCAGCAACAGCGGGGTCAACCTCGCGATCGACCTGATCATCCTGTTCCTGGTCGTGATCTGGCTGGCGCTCGTCTACTGGACGTGGGCCGACGCCCGCCGCCGGATCGCCGACCCGCTGCTGATCGGTTGCGCCACCGCCGCCTCGCTGTTCCCGTTCGTGGGCACGCTGGTGTACATGATCGTCCGCCCCCCCGAGTATCTGGAGGACGTGCGCGAGCGCGAGCTGGAGATCCAGGCCGCCGAGGCGCGGCTGGCCGAGCTCGGCTACCACCTCTGCCCGCACTGCGACTACGAGGTAGAGAAGGACTTTTTGCGCTGTCCCAACTGCATGCGCAAGCTTCGCGACCCCTGCCCCTCGTGCGGCAAGCCGCTGGACCCCAAGTGGAAGATCTGCCCGTTCTGCGAGGCGGATCTGGGCGCGGGCACGCCGACGCCGCGGCGCACCCGCCGCCGGCGCGAGCGCGACCCGCTGCTCGACCGGCCGGTGGCCGGCTACGGGGAGGCTGCCGCGCCGCGGGGCGGCGGGTATGGCGAAGGGGCCAGCCCGAGGACCGGCGCCGCGCCGCGGGGTGGCGGGTATGGCGAGGGGGCCAGCCCGAGGACCGGTGCCGCGCCGCGGGGTGGCGGGTATGGCGAGGGGGCCAGCCCGAGGACCGGCGCCTACGTCGAGCCCGCCCCGCCGCGGCCGTCGCGGGCGGGCGCCTACGCCGAGACGCCCACGCCGCAGCCGGCCCGCGCCACCAACCACGGCGAGCCGCTCCCGGCGCCGAGCGCCGCCGAGCCCGCCACCACCCCAGCCACCTACGCGCCCACGCAGTCCGACCGGACTCGGCCGCCGAAGTAGGCGCCGCTCCCACCCCCTGCCGCGATGCCGAGCGAGCGCACGCTCATCCTGGTCAAGCCCGACGCCTTCGCCCGCAGCCTGACGGGCGAGATCATCGCCCGCTTCGAGCGCAAGGGACTGCGCCTGGTGGCGCTCAAGCTGACCACGCTCGAGCGCGAGCTGGCCGAGCGCCACTACGCCGAGCACCAGGGCAAGCCGTTCTACGAGGAGCTGGTGCAGTTCATCACCTCCGGGCCGCTGGTGGCGATGGTGCTGGAGGGCGAGGAGGCGGTCAGCGCCGCCCGGCAGGTGATCGGCGCCACCAACCCGCTCGAGGCCGCACCGGGGTCGATCCGCGGCGACTACGCGATCGCCGTGGGCCAGAACATGGTGCACGGGTCGGACTCGCCCCAGTCGGCGCAGCGCGAGGTGGCGCTGTTCTTCCCCGAGCTGGCCTGAGGCGCGCGCCCGCACCGCCGTGCCGGGGCTGATCCTCGCCTCCCGCTCCCCCCAGCGCAGCTCGATCCTCCGCCAGCTGGGCATCCCGTTTGTGGTGCACGAGCCCGACGTGGAGGAGCTCGAGCGGGGTGAGCCGCGTCGGGTGGCGCTCGAGAACGCGATGCGCAAGGCGGCGGCGGTCGCCGCCCGGCTGGCGGGGACCGATGGGGCGGCCGGTTGTGCGACGGCACGCCGGACGCCGGCGGTGGCGCCCGGCAGCCGCCCCCATGACCCGGTGCTGGCGGTCGACACCGTGGTGTGCCTGGACGGACAGATCCACGGCAAGCCGGGCGACCGGCGCCAGGCGCGGGCGACGCTCGAGGCGCTCTCCGGCCGCACGCACACCGTGCTCGGCGGGCTGTGTCTGCTTCAGGCCGACGGACCCCGCACCGCCGTGGCGGCCACCGCGGTCGAGTTCCGGCGGCTGGACCGGTCGCTGATCGACTGGTATGTGGAGGGTGGCGAATGGCGGGAGCGGGCCGGCGGCTACGCGATCCAGGGCCGCGGCGCCGCGCTGGTGAGACGGATCGACGGCGACTACCTCAACGTCGTCGGCCTGCCGGTGGCCACGCTGCTTGAGCTGGCTCCCTGGCTGCTCGCCTGAGCCGCCGGGCGCGCGGTGGCCACGCTGCTTGAGCTGGCTCCCTGGCTGCTCGCCTGAGCCGCCGGGCGCGCGGATTTCCAGCGCATTTCGTCTCCCCCGACCGCCGGAGCGGTTCCCGCCGCGCCCAGGTGGTTTGGATACACTCGACCGCAGACGGCGCTGGCAGCACGGCGTGGTTCCCTGAGGTCTTCCGCCGCCACGTCGTTTCTGAACGCTTACTCCGACCTCGAGGCTTCCTACAGATGGGCTTTTTCACTTACCTGACCGGTTTCGGCGGCCGCGATATGGCCGTCGACCTCGGGACGGCCAACACGCTGGTCTACGTGCGCGGGCGCGGGATCGTGCTGTCTGAGCCGAGCGTGGTGGCGGTGGACTCGCGCAGCGGCGAGGTCCACGCCGTGGGCATCGAGGCCAAGCGGATGCTGGGCCGCACGCCGGGCACCATCCAGGCCATCCGGCCGCTGAAGGACGGGGTGATCGCCGACTTCGAGGTCACCGAGGAGATGCTCCGCCACTTCATCCAGAAGGTCCACCAGAACCGCTGGGCCCATCCCCGGGTGGTGGTGTGCGTGCCCAGCGGGGTGACCGGGGTGGAGAAGCGGGCGGTGGAGGAGGCCTGCCTGAGCGCCGGCGCCCGCCAGGCCTACCTGATCGAGGAGCCGATGGCGGCGGCGATCGGCGCCGGGCTGCCGGTGGGCGAGCCGACCGGCTCGATGGTGGTGGACATCGGCGGGGGCACCAGCGAGGTGGCGGTCATCTCGCTGGGCGGGATCGTGGTCTCGCAGTCGATCCGGGTGGGCGGCGACGAGCTCGACGAGGCGATCATGAACTACGTCAAGCGCGAGTACAAGCTGCTGATCGGCCAGCAGACGGCCGAGGAGGTCAAGCTCGAGATCGGCTCCGCCTACCCCACCGGCGAGGAGGTCCAGGCTGAGATCCGCGGGCGGGACATGGTGTCCGGGCTGCCCAAGACGGTCGTGCTGACCAGCGAGGAGATCCGGGGCGCCCTGGAGGAGCCGGTGAGCCAGATCATCGACGCGGTCAAGGAGACGCTCGACCGCACGCCGCCCGAGCTGGCCTCCGACATCATGGATCGTGGCATCATGCTGGCCGGAGGTGGTTCGCTGCTCCAGGGGCTCGAGGAGCGCCTGCGCCACGAGACGCAGATGCCCGCGCACCTGGCCGAGTCGCCGCTCACCTGCGTGGCGGTGGGCTCGGGGAGGTCGTTGGAGGAGTTCGAGGCCATCCACCGCTCAAGCAAGAATTCACGCAATCGCCGTCACCGCTACTAGGCCCAGGCGCCCCCCGCTGGGGGTGGTGAGCAACCCGTTGGAGAGACTGCTTCCGTGCAAACCAAGCAAGTACGACGGCGCCGCGCCGTAGTTCTGGCCCTGGTTGTCGTCTCCGTGGTGCTCCTGACCGCGTACTTCGGAGGCTCGGCCACCAGCCCGCTGCACTCGGTCCAGCGGGGCGTGGTGCAGGTGTTCTCCCCCATCCAGGAGGGCGCGAGCAAGGTGCTCTCGCCGTTCCGCGACGTGGCCAACTTCTTCTCCAACACGTTCAAGGCCAAGTCCGAGGTGGGCCGTCTGCAGAGCCAGGTCCACCGGCTTCAGGCCGAGCTGGCCCAGGCCCAGTACGCCGCCAGCCTCAACGGCCAGCTCTCGCGGGAGGTGGGGCTGGACCGCAGCGCCGGCCTGTCCGCCTACCGGCCGCTGACCGCCGAGGTGACCTTCCGCGATCCCAGCCTGTGGTACATGACCGTCGAGGTCAACCGGGGCTCGGCCGACGGGGTGCAGGTCGGCGACCCGGTGACCGGCGACGGGGCGCTGGTCGGCGAGGTGACGGTGGTGGGCTCCAGCTACGCGGTGGTGACGCTGATCACCGACCACACGATGGCCGAGGCCGCCGAGGTGGCCGGCTCGGCCAGCGACAGCGGGGTGATCCAGCCCTACGCCGGCAACCCCAGCCAGCTGGTGCTCAACTACCTGCCCCGCGACGCCTCGATCCAGACCGGGCAGCTCGTCACCACCGTCGGCTTCAAGGCCGGTCAGCTGCAGGATCTCTATCCGCCCGGGATCCCGATCGGCACCGTGTCCTACGTGGGCAACGATCTGGCCGACAACGGGCAGGTTCAGGTCACGCCCGCCGCCGACCTGCGCCACCTCGACGTCGTGCAGATCCTGACCGCGCCGTACGCCGGCTCCGAGCGCGCCCAGCTACCCGGCGGATGAGCCGAGAGAACCTGCGTCTACCGCTGCGGCTGCTCGCGCTCGCCCTGGTGACGGTGATCATCCAGGAGGCGGCGGTCTCGCAGATCTCGATCTTCGGGACCAGCGCCGACCTGACGCCCCTGGTGGTGATGGCGGTGGGGCTGCTGGCCGGCTCGATCCCCGGCGCGATCATGGGCTTTGCGGTGGGGCTGCTGGTCGACCTGCTGCTGTTCCAGACGCTCGGGGTGACCTCGCTGCTGTACATCGTGATCGGCTACTGGTCCGGACGGCTGCGGGAGGTGCGCGACCCCTCGCACGGGCTGGTGCCGATGGGGCTGGGAGCGGCGGCCACCGCGTTTGCCGGGGTGGGGATGACCCTGATCCAGTTTCTGCTCGGGGTCGACTCGCCGGTCAGCCTGCTCCTGCTCCAGCAGATCTTCGTGGCCGTGCTGGTCAACAGCCTGCTGGCGCTGCCGGTGTACGCGCTGGTCAGGCGCGTGCTCGAGCCCACCCTGCCCCAGGACCCGCGGCGCCGGCGCCGGCGGGCCTACACCACCGGCGGGCTGAGCCCGCTGAGCGCCAGCGGCGGGCTGAGCCCGCTGCAGAGCCCCTCCCAGCGCCCGCGTGGCGGCGCGCGCCGCGGCGCTCCCCGTCTCGGCCCCAGCCCCAGGATCACGCCGTGAACCAGCTTCCCGCCGACGACCGACGCCCGCCGCTCACCCCCCAGCTGGCCCTGCGGGTGGCCGTGCTCGGGAGCTTCGCGCTGGCGATGTTCGCGATCATCTTCTTCCGCCTGTGGTTCCTGCAGGTGCTGTCGGGCAACGCCTACGCCCGCCAGGCCCAGGTCAACTACGTGCGCAAGGTGGAGATCCCGGCGCCGCGGGGGCAGATTCTCGACCGCAACGGCAACCTGCTGGTGGACTCCAAGCGGGCGATCGCCGTGCAGATCTCCCCGCCCGACCTGCCCGCCCAGCTGCAGCTGTGCGACCGACGCACCCAGCTGCTCGGCGCCACCTGGGCCAGCTCGTGCACGATCGCCCACCCGCCGGCCGCCGACATCGCCCTGTATGACCGCCTGGCGCGCGTGCTGGGCATGCCGACCGCGCCCCAGCGCTGCCCGGTGGACGGCTACGGGGTGCTGCAGCTCTCGCAGATCGCCTGCGACGTCGCCCAGGGCTACGTCAAGCTCTCCTACAACAACGTGACGATCAAGGTGGACGTCTCCCGGGACGTGCTCTACTACCTGGAGGAGCGCCAGAGCCAGTTCCCCGGGGTGGTCATCCAGCCCGTGTGGCTGCGCAGCTACCCGCTGCACACGCTGGCCGCCCAGCTGTTCGGCACCATCGGGCCGATCAGCTGCGAGGCCCTGCAGCTGGGCGAGAAGCCCAACGCCAACAACTGCGAGCTGAAGAACCCCCGCTTCAAGGGCATCCCCCAGCAGGACGACGTCGGCCAGTCGGGCCTGGAGTGGTCCTACAACCAGTACCTGCAGGGCGTCGACGGCTCCGAGAAGGTCGAGGTGGACGCGCTCGGCCGGTTCATCGGCGACGTGGGGGAGACCAAGCCGATCCCGGGCGACAACCTCAGGCTGGCGCTTGACGTCAACCTGCAGCGCGTGGGCGAGCAGGCGCTGGCCACCGCCGTCAACACGATCCCCAACGCCGACGGCGGCGCGTTCGTGGCCATGAACCCGGTCAACGGCGAGGTGTACGCGATGGGCTCAAACCCCTCGTTTGACCCCAACATCTTCACCAAGCCGGTCCCCGAGCGGGTCTACCAGCAGCTGAACAGCCCGGCCTCGAACTTCCCGCTCATCAACCGGGCCACCCAGACCGTCGGCCCCACCGGCTCCACCTTCAAGCCGATCACCGCCACCGCCGCGCTGGAGAGCGGGGTCTGGAACGTGGGCGAGGTGTTCGACGACACCGGCCAGTTCTGCTTCAGCGGCCAGTGCCGCCACAACGCCGGACAGGCCGTCTACGGCGTGGTCGACCTGGTGCAGGCGATCAAGGTCTCCTCCGACGACTTCTTCTACAACCTGGGCGTGCTGACCAACAACCCGGCGCCGAACGGCGGCGCGCTGCAGTACTGGGCGCGCCAGTACGGGATCGGTCAGCCGACCGGCATCGACATCGGCGGCGAGGCGGCGGGGACGCTGCCCACGCCGGCCTGGCGGGCGCAGCGCAACCGGCTGGAGGCCGAGTGCGACAGCGCCACCGGGCCGTTCGCCTACACCAACGGCACCTCGTACGGGCCCACCCGGCTGCCGGGCTGGCACCGCAGTCCCAAGCACCCCCCCGGCGGGTGCGGCATCGCCGACGGCACCAACCGCCCCTGGTCGGCGGGCGACAACGAGAACCTGGCCGTCGGCCAGGGCGACGTACAGGTCACCCCGCTGCAGCTGGCGGTCGTCTACTCGGCGATCGCCAACATGGGCACGATCGTCACCCCGCACCTCGGGCTGGCCATCCAGGCGCCGGACGGCACCGTGCTGCGGGAGATCGACCCGCCGCCCAAGCGCCACCTGAACATCAACCCGCTGTATCTGGAGACGATCCGCCAGGGGCTGCGCGAGGCCGCCTCCCAGCCGGGTGGGACCTCCTACCCGGTGATGGGCAACTTCCCCGAGCAGGTGTACGGCAAGACCGGAACCGCCCAGTACACCGGCCAGCCCGACTACTCGTGGTATGCCTGCTTCGTGCCCCCCAGCGCCACCAGCAAGCCGATCGTGGTCGTGGTCACCGTCGCCCGCGCGGGCTTCGGCGTGCAGGCCGCCGCGCCGGTGGCGCGCCAGATCCTCTCGCAGTGGTTCTTCGGCAAGCCGGGCCCGTTCCTGGGCAGCACCAGCGGGGGCGCCCTGTGAGCGTCAGCCCCGCCGCCAGCGCGATCCACGTGCCGGCCGAGGAGCGCCCCGCCTCCCGGTTGCGCTTCCTGCTGCTGATCGATCCGCTGCTGCTGCTGGCCGCGCTGGGGCTGATCGCCTGCTCGCTCATCACCCTGCACGGCGCCACCCGCGCCTCCGGCCTGTACTACGTGGAGCGCCAGGGCATCTACGCCGGCATCGGGCTGATCGCCGCGCTCGCCCTCACCCAGTTTGACTACTCCCGCCTGCGCGAGTACAGGTACGTCCTCTACGCGGCGATGATCGCGCTGAACATCGTCGTGCTGGGCATGCCCGCGGTCCAGGGCGGGCACCGGTGGATCCCGCTGCCCTTCTTCCAGATCCAGTCCTCGGAGTTCGGCAAGGTGCTGCTGATCGTCTCGCTGGCCGGCTTCTTGGTGGAGCGGGCCCGGCGCCTGCACGAACGCCGCACCACCGCCCGGGTGATGCTGTTGGCGCTGGTGCCGGCGATGATCGTCATCCCCCAGCCCGACCTGGGGACGGCGCTGGTGTACGTGGCCATCGGCTTCATCGTGCTGTTCGTGGCCGGGGCGCCCTGGCGGCACCTGGCGGCGCTGGTGGCGCTGGGCGTGGTGGCGGTGGCGATCGTGCTGGGCGGCGCCCCCGCGCTCGGCGTGCACGTGCTCAAGCCCTACCAGGTGCAGCGGCTCACCGGCTTCCTCAACCCCTCCCACGACCCGCGCAACCAGACCTACAACATCACCGAGTCGCTGATCGCGATCGGCTCGGGGCAGAAGACGGGCCGCGGCGTGCAAAACGCCACCCAGACCAACCTAAACTTCCTCCCAGCGAAGCAGACAGACTTCATCTTCTCGGTGGTCGGCGAGACCTACGGCTTCGTCGGCGCGGCGCTCGTGCTCTCGCTGTATGCGCTGCTGATCTGGCGTTCGCTGCGAATCCTGATGATGGCCAAGAACCTGTTTGGAACCGTGATCGCCGGGGGCGTGCTGGCGATGCTCATGTTTCAGGTGTTCGTCAACGCCGGGATGACCATCGGGATCATGCCGATCACCGGGGTGCCGCTGCCGCTGATGAGCTACGGTGGCTCCTCGGTGGTGGTGACGTTCCTGGGCATCGGGCTGCTTGAGTCGATCCACGTTCAGGCCCGCCTGGCCGCCTCCGGGAAGAGTCGCAGCCTTGTCTGACCCTCGCGCAGCCGCAGCCCCGGTGGGGCGCGGCACAAACCGGCCGCGCCGCCTCCGGCGAGCGCGGCCTCCTAAAAGCAGGCCGTCGCACCTTCCGGTGCGGGCGGCCGACTAGAACCATCGCGCCGCGCCCCGGGCGCGCGCGAGCCAAACGATGGCCGCCTCCCCCCGGGTGAGCGCGGCCCCGCACAAAGGACTGAATGAGAATTGAAGAAACAAGTACTGGTCAGCGTCGACCGCGGCGAGACGCGGGTGGCGCTGCTGGAGGCCACCGGCACGGTGGCCTCGGCCAAGTCCGCCGGCGGCCGCCGGCGGCGTAGGGGCGGCCGCCGGCCCGCCGGCTATCGGGTCGCCGAGCTGTACCTGGAGCGCCGCGGCGCCCGGTCGATCGTCGGCAACATCTACAAGGGGCGGGTGGACAACGTGCTCGCCGGCCTGGAGGCGGCGTTCGTCGACATCGGGCTGGAGAAGAACGGCTTTCTGCACGTCGATGAGATCGTGCTGCCGGGCCTGGAGGCGCCGCGGCGGGGTCGCGGCTCCGGCCGCGACGGCCGGGCGATCGGAGATCTGCTCAAGCCCGGCCAGGAGATCGTCGTGCAGGTGGTCAAGGACCCCCTGAAGACCAAGGGCGCGCGGCTGTCGATGGAGCTCAGCATCGCCGGGCGCTACATGGTCTACGCCCCGTTCGGCGAGGGCGTCGGCGTCTCGCGCCGGCTGGATGAGAAGGAGCGCGAGCGCCTGCGCAAGGAGGCCTCCAAGCTCGACCTGAAGGGCGCCGGGGTGATCGTGCGCACCGCCGCCCAGGGGGCCACCCGGGCCGACCTCGAGCGGGAGCTGCTGTACCTGTTCAAGCTCGGCGAGGTGCTGCAGAAGCGGGTCGAGGAGACTCCCGCCCCGGCGCTGGTCTTCCAGGAGGCGGATCTGTCGGTGCGCGTGGTGCGCGACATCTTCTCCGCCGAGTTCGAGCGGGCCTACGTGGACGACGCCAAGCAGCACCACCGGCTGGTGTCGTTCTTCTCGCGCACCGCGCCCGAGCTGGTCGACCGGGTCGAGCTGTGGGACTCCGAGGAGCCGCTGTTCGAGGCCTTCGGGGTGGAGCCGGTGCTCGACTCCACGCTCTCGCGTCGGGTCGACCTGCCCAGCGGCGGCTACCTGATGATCGACTACGCCGAGGCGCTCACCGTGATCGACGTCAACACGGGCTCGTTCGTCGGGCGGGGCAAGAGCGCCCGGCTGGAGGACACGATCACCAAGACCAACCTGGAGGCGGCCGAGGAGGTGGTGCGCCAGCTGCGCCTGCGGGACATCGGCGGGATCATCGTGATCGACTTCATCGACATGGCCCGCGCCCGCAACCGTGACGCGGTGCTGAAGGCGCTGCGGGCGGCGCTGGATGAGGACCGCACCAAGACCTTCGTGGTCGAGATCTCGCCCCTCGGGCTGGTGGAGATGACCCGCCAGAACGTCACCGACGGCGTGCGGGAGATCATGACCCGCCGCTGCCCCACCTGCGGCGGGGAGGGCGTGATCAAGTCCGAGGAGACGCTGGCCATCGAGTTCGAGCGGCGGATGCGCGACCTGGCCAAGGAGACCTCCGCGGAGGCGCTGCTGATCCAGATGAACCCGCGGGTCAGCGCCGAGTTCACCCGCGATGAGGCCCGCGTGCTGCGGGCGGTGGAGGAGGAGACCGGCAAGCTGTTCGTGTTCGAGGGCTCCGAGGGGCTGCCGCTCGACCACTTCTCGGTCGTGCTGGAGGGCAGCCGCGAGGAGGTGCTCGAGCGCGCGGTGCCCTTCCGGGTGGGCGAGGAGGTCCACGTCGAGGTGGTCGAGCCCCACATGTACAGCCCCGGCGACGCGGTGGCCAAGGTGGACGGCTACATGATCTCGATCACCGGCGGGGGCCCGTACGTGGGCGAGAAGCACCTGGTGCGGATCGAGCAGGCCGGCCGGACGGAGGCGGTGGCCACGCTGGTGGACGCGCCGCCCGCGCGGGAGCCCGAGTCCAGGTCCACGGCCGCCGTGCGGCGGCGGCGGGGCGCCGGTGCGCGGGGTGGTGCTTCGGCGGGGGTTGCGGGGGGCGCCGCGGGCGCAGATTCGGGGGGCGCTGCGGGTGCTCCGGCGGGGGGAGATTCGGGGGGCGCCGCGGGGGGAGATTCGGGGGGTGCTGCGGGTGCTCCGGCGGGCGGAGATTCGGGGGGCGATGAGGATGGCCTACAATCGAAGCCTCGGCGCCGCGGCCGCAGAGGCGGACGGCGCCGTTCGGGCGCCAGGGCCGAGTCGGCCTCGGCGGCCACTTCCGAGTGAGCGCCAGCGGCGCAGCAGCGGACCCACCCACCATGTACGCGATCGTGAAAACCGGCGGCAAGCAGTACCGCGTCGAGCGGGGCCAGACCCTGCTCGTGGAGCGGCTGGCGCTCGAGCACGGTGCCGTGGCCAACCTCGAGCCGCTGCTGGTCGTGGACGGCGAGGACGTCGTCGACGGCGAGCGGCTGGCCTCGGCGACGGTATCGGCGCGGGTCATCGGGCATGAGCGCGGACCCCGGCTACGGGTGGTCAAGTTCAAGCCCAAGCGGGGCTACCGGCGGCGCACCGGTCACCGGCAGCACCTGACCCGGATCGAGGTGACCGACATCAGCCTGGAGGGTTCGGGCGGCCGCGGCCGCGGCGCGGACTCCTCGGCATCCCCACCATCACCACCGGAGGCAGACAGTGGCGCATAAGAAGGGCCTCGGCTCCTCCCGCAACGGACGCGACTCCCACGCCAAGCGGCTCGGCGTCAAGCTGTTCGCCGGCCAGACGGTGAGCGGCGGGGAGATCATCGTCCGCCAGCGGGGCACCCGCTTCAAGCCCGGCGAGGGCGTGGGCATCGGCAAGGACGACACGCTTTACGCCCGCGCCGCGGGCACGCTCGTGTTCAGGCGCGGGCGCGAGGGGCGGGTGGTGTCGGTGGCGCCCAACGGCACCGCCGACGACACCCAATAGCGGCCGCCGCCTGGCGGGGGGCTCGCATCCGGCGCTGACACGGGTTCCCGCCCGGGTTCGCGCTGGCGCTGACGCGGGTTCGCGCTTGGCCCCGGCCGAGTTCGCGCTGGCGCTGATGCGGGTCTGCGCTCGGCCCCGGCCGAGTTCGCGCTGGCGCTGACGCGGGTCTGCGCTCGGCCCTGCCACGATGGTCGCATGAAGGATCAGGCACGCATCCATGTCCAGGCTGGCGCGGGCGGCGACGGCTGCACGAGCTTCCGGCGCGAGGCGCACGTGCCCAGGGGTGGCCCCGACGGGGGCGACGGCGGCCGCGGCGGAGACGTGGTGGTGGTGTGCGACGGGTCGCTGCGCGACCTCGAGCGCTACCGGCGGCCGGGTCAGTTCCGAGCCCAGCGGGGCGGCCACGGGCAGGGCTCGCTGCGGCACGGGCGCGACGGCGAGAGCCTGCAGCTGCCGGTGCCCCCCGGCACCCAGGTGGTGGTCGAGGCCGACGGGACGGTGCTCGACCTGGTGCGGCCCGGCCAGCGGGCGGTGATCGCCCGCGGCGGCGCCGGTGGGCGGGGCAACAAGCGCTTCGCCGGGCCCACCAACCAGGCGCCCCGGTTCGCCGAGCGTGGCCTGCCCGGAGAGGAGACGTGGGTGACGCTGCGGCTCAAGCTGCTGGCCGACGTGGGGCTGGTGGGGCTGCCCAACGCGGGCAAGTCCTCGCTGCTGGCGCGGCTGACCCGCGCGCACCCGAAGGTGGCCGACTACCCGTTCACCACGCTCGAGCCGGTGCTCGGGACGCTCGAGGCGGACGACCGCCAGCTGGTGATCGCCGACATTCCCGGGCTGATCGAGGGAGCCTCCGCCGGGGCCGGGCTCGGCCACGAGTTCCTGGCCCACGTCGAGCGCACGCGGGTGCTGGTGCACGTGCTGGAGATCGCGCCCGCCGATGGCTCGGACCCCGAGGCCAACCACGCGCTGGTCGAGCGCGAGCTGGAGCGCCACGACGCCCGCCTGGCGGCGCTGCCCCGCGTGCTCGCGCTGGCCAAGGCCGACCTGGTGGCGCCGGAGGTTCGCCGTCAGGCGCGCGAGCGCTGGTCACGCCGGCTCGGAGGCGAGGTCCCGGTGATCGTCACCTCCTCGGTCACCGGGGAGGGCCTGAGGGTGCTGGCCAGAGAGCTGCTGCGGCTGGTGGACACCGAGCCCGTCGCCTCCGAGCCGCCGGCTGTGGCGGAGGTCGCCGGCAGCGTCCGCGGGGACACGCGCGCGCAGGAGGCGCTCGCCGAGCACCGCGTGTATCGCCCCGGCGTCGAGCGAGGCTGGCGGGTGCAGCGCACCGGTGAGCGCAGCTTCCGCGTCAGCGGCCGGGGCGTCGAGCGGCTGGTGGCCCGCTACGACCTCGACAACGAGGACGCGCTCAGGTACCTCGAGCGACGACTGAAGGGCATCGGCGTGATCGAGGCGCTGCGCGATCAGGGGTTCGAGGCCGGGGATGAGGTGGAGATCGCCGGGGTGGCGTTCGAGCTGGATCCGGAGTGACTCCGGAGGGGCGGCCGAAACGGGAAGGTTGGTGGCGGCACGCGTGCGAGGGGCGGTGGCGGCACCCGTGCGAGCGCTGGTGGCGGCACCCGCGCGAGGGGCGGTGGCGGCACCCGTGCGAGCGCTGGTGGCGGCACCCGCGAGAGGGCCGGTGGCGGCACCCGCAACCGGCGCCAGCCCGCCCGCATCCGCTGTAGGATGCCGCCCACCTTCAGGAGAGGAGCGATCTCGGGATGAACCGTTTGCGAGCCGTGCTTGTGGTTGCCGCCGGAGTGCTCGTGCTGAGCCCGGTGGCCAGCGCCAGGGTCCTGCTGGTGGGCACCTACGACGGCATCAAGGGCCAGTACCGCTCGCTGCAGGCGGCCGTCGATGCGGCCAAGCCGGGTGACTGGATCCTGGTCGGCCCGGGCGACTACAAGACCACGCGCAGCCATGCCCCGAGCGGCGCCCCCGACCACCCGGCCGGGGTGCTGATCACCAAGCCCAACCTCCGCGTGCGGGGGATGAACCGCAACAACGTGGTGATCGACGGGACCAAGCCGGGCAGCTCGCGGTGCAGCAGCGCCCCCTCGGCGCAGAACCTCGGGCCGCGCGGGCCCCAGGGGCCGTACGGGCTCAACGGGATCCTGGTCTGGAAGGCCGACGACGTCTGGATCCAGAACCTGACCGTGTGCAACTTCCTCAACGGCACCGGGACGGCGGGCAACGAGATCTGGTGGGACGGTGGTGACGGCAGCTACAAGATCGGCGGCTGGGGCTTCAACGGCTCCTACCTGAACGCCACCAGCACCTACTACCGCGACGAGGCGACCGCCGCCGCCTACGGCATCTTCTCCAGCAACTGGAGCGGCGGCACGTGGTATCGCGACTACACGAGCAACTTCAACGACTCCGGCTTCTACATCGGCGCCTGCCAGAACCAGTGCGACCAGACGATGAACGACGTGTGGTCGGAGTTCAACGCGCTCGGCTACTCCGGATCGAACTCGGGCGGCCAGCTGGTGGTCGAGAACTCCCAGTTCGACCACAACGAGGACGGGTTTGACACCAACAGCCAGAACGGCGATGAGCCCTCCCCCCAGGACGGCGCCTGCCCCAACAACGGCATCAGCCCGATCACCCACACCCACTCCTGCTGGGTGTTCATGGACAACTACGTGCACGACAACAACAACCCCAACGTGCCCTCTCAGGGGTTTGCCGCCGCGGGTCCGGTGGGCACCGGCATGTCGCTGTCGGGAGCGCGCGACGACACGGTGATGCACAACCGGTTCGTCAACAACGGCGCCTGGGGCACGATCATCGTGCCGTTCCCCGACCAGGGGCCGCCGTGCATCGGCGGCACCGGCGGCGCCACCGCCGGCGCGCCCTGCCTGTTCGACCCCTGGGGCGACGCGATCCTCGACAACACCTACACCCACAACGGCTGGTTCGGCAACCCGACCAACGGCGACATCGCCCTGGTCAACACCGAGCCGGGTCCGACCGACTGCTTCAGCGGCAACCTCGACACCTCCGGGACGCTGAGCACCACGCCGTCGGATGCCGAGCAGCTCTACCCGGTGTGCAACGGCCAGACCGTTCCCCCCAGCATCCTCAACCCCCAATCGGCGCTGTTCGCCGAGGAGGTCTCCTGCGACTCGCAGATCGTCGTGTCGGGCACCACCACGCCGTGCGCGCCCACCGACCACTACCCCCGGCGCACGCAGGTGATCATGCATCCGCTGCCCCCCGCCTCCGAGCTGCCCACGATGCCCGATCCGTGCGCGGGCGTGCCGCCCAATCCCTGGTGCCGGGCGTACGCGGCCGCGCATCGCCACCGTCGCCGGACGGGGCGGCGGAGCGGCCGGACGGGGCGGCGGGCGGTGAGGCCGGCGTTCACCGGTTAGCCGGCGGGTCGGCCGAGGGCCGCGCGACCGGCGGGTTCCCAGGGTGACCGCGGGCGGGGGATCCCCAGGGTGACCGCGGGCGGCGGGTCCGCAGGGTTACCGCGGGCGGCGGAGGTCGCCCGGCCGCCTCCCGGTCGGCTCTCGGGCTGGCGCCTACGCTACGTGGGTCATGGGTTGCGTGGTGGTCAAGATCGGCTCGAGCATCGTGGTCGACGATCACGGCGAGCCGCGGCTGGAGGTCCTGGGCGGGATCTGCGAGCAGCTGGCCGATCTGCATCGCGCCGGCCGCCAGCCGGTGGTGGTGACCAGCGGGGCGATCGCGCGGGGGATGGGGATCCGGCGGATCCCGGTGCGCCCCCGGGCAATCGATGAGCTTCAGGCGGCGAGCGCGATCGGCCAGGGGCAGCTCTATCACGTCTACGACGAGCTGCTGGGGGCGCGCGGCGTCCCCACCGCGCAGGTGCTGCTCACCTTCTTCGACATGAGCGCCCGCACCCATTACGTCAACGCCCGCCAGACGCTGCGCAAGCTGCTCGATTGGCGGGTGGTGCCGATCATCAACGAGAACGACACCACCACCACCGACGAGATCTCCTTCGGCGACAACGACTTCCTGGCCGCGCAGGTGGCGATCCTGCTGGGGGCCGAGCTGCTGGTGCTGCTCACCGACGCCGAGGGTCTGTTCACCGCCGACCCGCGGTCGCACCTGGACGCGCGGCTGGTGGGCGAGGTGAGCGAGTTCGACAGCCTGCGTGAGCTGCAGATCGGGCAGACCACCTCGCCGCTCGGCTCGGGTGGGATGCGCTCCAAGGTGGTGGCGGCCGAGATGGCCACGGCGGCGGGCATCCCCACCGTGATCGCCAGCGGGCTTGCCCCCGGCACCGTGCTGGCGGCCAGCCGCGGCGAAGCGGTCGGCACCCGGTTCGCCGCCCGCGCCGGCCGCTACTCGAGCTTCAAGCTGTGGCTGCGCTACGCCAAGCCCTCGCGCGGGCGGGTGAGCGTCGACGCCGGCGCCGCCCGGGCGCTGCGGGAGGGGGGCACCAGCCTGCTCCCGGTGGGGGTGGTGGAGGTGAGCGGCGAGTTCGAGGCCGGGGACGCGGTCGACATCGCCCACGACGGGCGGACGATCGGCAAGGGGATCAGCAACTACTCGGCCGCCGAGCTCCGGCAGGTGCGGGGCCTGAAGTCGGCGGCGGTCCGCGAGCTGCTGCCGCGGGCCAGCGAGGAGGCGGTGCACCGCGACTACCTGGTGCTCACCTGAAGCCCGGTGGTGGTGGAACTGGCCCTAAGCTCTGCGGGGATGGCAACCACCACGAGCTCCGTCGCCGAGGTCTGCGCCGCCGCCCGGGCGGCCTCCCGCCAGCTTGCCGCCGTCTCCTCGGCGGCCAAGGACGCTGCGCTTCAGGCGATCGCGCGCGGGCTCGAGGAGCAGGTGGAGGAGATCCTCGAGGCCAACCGGCGCGACGTCGAGGCAGCGCGCCAGGCGGGCCACCCGGCCGCGTTTCTGGACCGGCTGACCCTCGACCGGCGGCGGGTGGCGGAGATGGCGGCCGGGGTGCGCAAGATCGTCGCCCTGCCCGATCCGGTGGGCGAGGTGATCGACGGCTGGCGGCTGGCCAACGGGCTCGACATCCGGCGGGTGCGGGTGCCGCTCGGGGTGGTCGCGGTGGTCTACGAGGCGCGCCCGAACGTGACCATCGACGCCACCGCGCTGTGCCTGAAATCCGGCAACGCGACCGTCCTGCGGGGCTCCTCGGCGGCGGCCGGCTCCAACGCCGCGCTGGCCGGGATCGCGGCGGCGGCCGCGGCGCAGAGCGGGCTGCCCGAGCACACGGTCTCGCTGCTGACCGGCGGCCGCGAGGAGATCGCCGAGCTGGCCACCCAGACCGAAAACGTCGATCTGATCGTTCCCCGCGGTGGCGAGGAGCTCAAGGCCGCGCTGATGGCCGTGGCCACCGTGCCGGTCATCTACGCCGCCTCGGGCAACTGCCATATCTACGTCGACCGCAGCGCCGACCTGCAAGCCGCCGAAGCGATCGTCCTCAACGCCAAGCTGCAGCGGCCCGGGGTGTGCAACGCGGTGGAGACGCTGCTCGTCCACGCCGGGATCGCCGAGCGGCTTCTGCCCCGCCTGCTCGCCCGGCTGGCCGAGCACGGGGTCGTCCTGCACGCGGATGAGCGGGCGCGCAGCGCGGCTCCCGACCTCCCGGTGGTGCCGGTCAGCGAGGCGGATTGGGACACCGAGTATCTGGCCCTCGAGCTGGCGGTCGGCGTGGTCGACTCGGTCGAGGAGGCGATCGACCACATCAACCGGCACGGGAGCGGGCATTCGGAGGCGATCGTCACCGACGATGTGGCGGCCGCCCGCGCCTTCCAGCTCGGGGTGGATGCCGCCTGCGTGTACGTGAACGCCTCCACCCGGTTCACCGACGGAGGTCAGTTCGGGATGGGGGCCGAGATTGGCAACTCCACCCAGAAGCTCCACGCCCGCGGTCCCATCGGTCTGCGCGAGCTGTGCACGTTCAAGTACCTGATCGAAGGGGCGGGGCACGTACGACCATGAGTCGAGGCGTGGGGCACGTACGACCATGAGTCGAGGCGCCCGGCGAGTGAGCCGCTGATCCGGCCTGTGGCCGCGCGAATCGGGATCCTGGGGGGGACGTTCAACCCGCCGCACCTGGGCCATCTGGTGTGCGCCCAGGAGGCCCGCCTGCAGCTCGGGCTGGAGCGGGTGATGCTGATTCCCGCCCGCCTCCCGCCGCACAAGCCGGTGGAGGAGGAGCCGGGGATCGAGCATCGGCTCCGGATGTGCCGGCTCGCGGTGGCCGGCGATGAGCGGCTCGAGGTGTCCGATCTCGAGGCGCGCCGTCCGGGAACGTCGTACACGGTCGATACCCTTGAGGAGCTACATGCCCTTCAGCCAGATAGCGAGCTGCATCTGATCGTCGGCGGGGACGTCGCAGCCGGATTCGCCAGCTGGCGGGACCCCGAGCGGGTGCTCGAGCTGGCCACGCTCGCGGTCGCCGAGCGTCCCGGCACCGGGCGGTCGGACATCGAGGCCGCGCTGCGGCGGGTGCCCGGCGGCGAGCGGGCCCGCTTCTTCGCGATGCCCGAGATCGGCATCTCCTCCACGATGCTGCGGGACCGGGCCCGTCGCGGCATCTGCACGCGCTACCTGATGCCCGATCGGGTGCGCAGCTACATCGACCAGCACCGCCTCTACGGGCCGGCCCGCCCCACTGAGCAGGCGTGCGCGCCGCGGAGGGTGCGGTGACGCCTGAGCAGATCGCCGCCGCGGCGGCCGGATTCGCCGCCGACCGCAAGGCGGCCGACATCGTGCAGCTGGACCTGCGCGGCATGATCAGCTACACCGACTACTTCGTCATCTGCACCGGGCGCAGCGACCGCCAGACCAAGGCGATCCATGACGCGATCCACGCGGGCATGAAGCGCGAGCACGGCCTGCTGCCCGAGCGCGTGGAGGGGCTGCCGCACGCCCGCTGGATCCTGATGGACTACCTGGACGTCATCGTCCACGTGTTCACGCCCGAGACCCGCGAGTACTACCGGCTCGAGCAGCTGTGGGGCGAGGCGCCGGTTCAGGCGGTCGGCGCCCGCTGACGCACTGAGGGAGCGGTGGCGCGGACGGCGGTGGCCGCGCCGACGGTGGCGGTGGCCGCGCGGACGGTGGCAGCCGCGCGGGCGATGGCGGCCGCGCGGGAGGTGGCGGCCGCGCGGGAGGTGGCGGCGGCGGCCGGAGGGCGGTACCGTCTGCCGGCAGTGGGGGCCGGCGCGACGGCTCCCGGCTCACCGGAGGAGACGATCACATGCCGACCGCACCGCAGATCCTTCCCACCCAGATCCAGGAGGGCAGCGCTCCCGGACTGCGCTACCGGCTGGAGGGGGAGCTGGTCCCGGTCCTACACATGGCTCTCGACGGGCAGGTGCCGGTCTACTTCGAGCACCACGTGCTGCTGTGGAAGTACCCGGCGCTGCAGATCGGGCTGCACCCGCTGCGCAAGGGGCTCAAGCGCCGCGTGTTCGGCGGCATGCCGCTGCTGCTGCTGGAGGCGCAGTCGGCGGGCGAGATCGCCTTCAGCCGCGACGCCCCCGGCCACATCGTGGCGCTGCACCTCGCCCCCGGCCAGGCGATCATGGTTCGCGAGCACCAGTTCCTGGCCGCCACCGGCGGGGTCCAGTACGACTACAGCCGCATCCAGGGCTTCGCCAACATGCTCTACGGCGGCGGCCTGTTCGTCGACCAGTTCCTGGCTGGCGACCAGGAGGGGGTGGTGTGGGTTCACGGCTACGGCAACGTGTTCGAGAAGCGGCTGGAGGCGGGGGAGACGATCGACATCGAGCCGGGCGGCTGGATCTACCGCGACCACTCGGTGCAGATGACCCAGGAGGTGTACGGGTTCAAGACCGGGCTGCTGAGCGGTGCCGGCAATCTCGTGTTCAACCGCTTCACCGGGCCGGGCCGGGTGGGGCTGCAGAGCGCCTACTTTCACCCGCCGGTCGCCGAGGGCGCCGGGGGCAACGCCCAGCGACAGGGCGGCGATCTGCTCGGCGGGATCGTCGGCGGGCTGCTGGGCAACTGAGCGACGGCCGGTGAGGAGCGACGGCCGGTGAGGAGCGACGGCCGGTGAGGAGCGACGGCCGGTGAGGAGCGACGGCCGGTGAGCGCCGCGCGGTTCGAGGCCGGCCACCTGGCGCGCCACCCGCTGCCGGCGGGCATCGTCGGCGCGCTCGGGCTGAACGGCTACCAGCTGCTGGTCGACCTGGCCGGGGTGGGCGCGGGGCGGCTGGGCAGCCACGCGTTCCTGCTGGTGGCGCCGGAGCCGGACCCCACCCTGCCCGATCCCGGCACCCAGCTCGCCCTGCATCACCCGCGGGTGCGCAGCGACGCCGAGGCGGCGGCGTTCGCGCAGCTGGCGGCGCAGCTCGGTTACCTTCGGCTCACCGGCTACCGGCTGGTGCCGGTGCGTTCGGGCCTGCGCAGCAAGATCAATGTGATCGACCCCGCCACCGGCGCGATCGCCCTGACCGTTCCCGACCGCCATCCCGGCCGCTGGCTGGGGGGCGGGGCGACCGTCTCGCGGCTGCTGGCGCTGGCCGGCGCGCTGCCGGCGGCCGGCCCGCCCGCCGACAGCAGGAGCCCGGAGCTGCTGCGCCAGGTGCTCCTGGCGCTGGCCCTGCGCGATGAGTCGATCGCCGCCGCCGAGGCGGTCGACGTGGCCGAGCGGGCGCTTGAGCTGATGCGCTCGGACGCCGGGCTCGATCCCCCCGCGGCGGTTGAGGCGGCCAAGCGCAGCCGGGAGATCGCGGCGTCCGGAGAGGCTTAGGCCGCTCGGTGGGGGTGGGCTTAGGCTGGCCGTGGGGGGCTGGGCTGGCGCCTGGGGCTTGAAGGACCGGCGGTCTTGGGCGGGTCAGGCGCTGCCCAGCACGACACCGGCGCCGACGATCAGCGCCCCCGCCAGCGCCACCTGGACCATGCTCAGCCGCAGCGGCACGCTGAGGAAGCGCTTGCGCACCAGCGAGATCGCCACCAGCTCGCTGGCCACGACGATCCCGGCGACCACCAATGCGGTCTTGACGTCGGAGATCACGAAGGGCAGCGAGTGAAAGACGCCCCCGAGCGTCGTCATCAGCCCGGTTACGACGCCGCGAGCCACCGCCGAGCCACGGCCGGTCTCCTCACCGGTGTCCGACAGCGCCTCGGAGAAGCCCATGCTGATCCCCGCGCCCAGCGCGGTGGCCAGGCCGACAAGCAGCGCGGTCTTGGAGTTGGCGGAGAACGCGGCCGCGAAGATCGGGGCCAGGGTGGACAGCGTGCCGTCGATCAGCCCCACCAGGCCGGGCTGGATGTAGCGGAGCAGCAGCGTCCGCTCGTCGATCCTGCGCAGCCGCTGATCGAAGGTCCGCACCCGGCCACGGATCTGCTCGCGGCGCGACTCCCCGCCGGGCTCGCGCGGCGTCTGCTGCGCGTCGTCCTCGATCAGTTCCTCCCGAGTCTCCGGCATGGCTGTTATTATAACAACTGACTTAGATTAGGCTCCCCTAATTGGCGATTGAGAGATGGCTGATCCACCTCCCGCTCCCGCGCCCATCGCGCGCGATGACCAGGCTGACCTGGTCGAGCTTCTGCACAGCCGCGGACAGCGGGTCACCTCGCAGCGGCTCCTGATCCTGCGGGAGCTGCGCCGCCGCGGCCGGCACGCGACCGCCGAGGAGATCCTGCGCGCGGTCCACGACGAGCTGCCGGGCATCTCCGCCCCGACGATCTACGCCACGCTTGACCTGTTCGTCGAGCTGGGCCTGGCGCGGCGGATCGAGACCGGGCTGGCCGCGCTGTACGACGCCGGCCCCGAGCCCCACCAGCACGCCGTCTGCCGCCGCTGCGGCCGCGTCGAGGACGTGCGGGGCCGCCTGGACGCCGAGGCGATCGTGGCCGCGGCCCGGGCGACGGGCTTTCGGCCCCAGGGCGCGGAGCTGATCATCTCCGGGCTGTGCGCCGAGTGCGCGGCGGCGGGGTGAGGCGATCCTGGCGGGGTGAGGCGATCCTGGCGGGCGCCGCCTCTGCAGGCAGCTTCTCTGGTACGATGCGATCGGAGAGATGGCATTCGGTGGCGGTGCCGTACTCTGCCCATCGGCTGTCCGCATCTCTCTGCATCCTCATACCCCCGACAGATCTCGCAGATGGAGGAGAGCCATGGGTGCGGTCGATGCGCTCCCTGATGGCACGGCGGCTGCAGTGTCGCTGCGCGGTGAGCCGGAGCGTTCGCTCGAAGGGCTGACTGGACACCCGGCCTACGCCAGCACCCGGCGGGTATTTCGGATCATCGACCGAGTCAGTCGACAGGGCGAGAGCCTCACGGTCAAGGCGCTGGCTCGTGATTTGGACATCAGCGTCTCCACGTGCTACCACCTGCTGGGGATCCTCATTGACGAGGGCTACGTCGAGAAACTTCCCCACCGGGCCGGCTACCAGCTCGGGCCCACGATCGAAGTTCTCTTCCAGCGCTCACGTCGCTCGAGCGCCAGCACGATCATCGAGCCGGTCCTCCATGATCTGGCCCGGATCGCCAATCGGCCGTCCTACTACGCGGTGCTCTCGGACGCCGACGACGTGGTGGTCACCCACGTGCACACTCCTCCGGACAGCCCGCCCGTCGGCGTGCCGCAGGGCTTCTGTGGACCTTCGCACGCCCTTGCCCTGGGGAAGGTGCTGATCGCGGCCGGCGGAAGCTCCGTGATCAACCGCTACATCGAAAACCACGATCTGCGCGCCTTCACCCGCCGCACAATCACCGATCCCGTCAAGCTTGAAGCCCACCTGAAGGAGGTGCGTGCCCGTGGCTACGCGACCGACTTCGAGGAGTTCGCGAAGAACCTCTATTGCGTCGCGGTGCCCGTCGTCGACTCTGAAGGTGAAGTGCCCGGCGCTGTCGGCCTGGCCACGGACGCCCACACCCAGGCCGATGAACTGAAGCGCTTGATTCGACTGGCACGTCGCTCGGCCCAGCAGATCGCCACGGCGATGCGCGGCTGCACGCGGGCGCGGGTGTTCGACGGACTCTCCTACTGAGCCTGCCTGGCGGAGCCAAGGCAGGAGCGGCGCGCTCCAGCGAGGAAACGCGGCGCGCCTGAAGGGTGGCTCGGCGCGAGCTTTTTACGGCCATGCGACAAATTCGCGGTCTTTCCAACGCGCTGCGAACGGCGTTTTCGCCGGGTCGAACATGCTCCACAATTGGAAGCCCCGATCAGGAGGAGAGCCGATGGCTACCGTTTCCCACCCCGAGGTCGGCGTTTCCAGCCTCCAGGAGCCGGCGGCGAGCGCCGTCAGCTTCGCCGCCGGGGATCCTCAGATTCTCGGCCTGCCGATCTTTGTCGTCGGCTCGCTGGCGCTCGGCTTCTCATTGGTCGGATACGTGCCGGCCAGCGCCGCCGGAAGCATCGTGCCGGTGATCTCGGCCGCCACTGGGCTGGGACTCGTGATCTCGGCGGGCTGGGCGCTTGGCCTTGGGCAGACGATGGTGGCGTGTGTCTTTGGGCTGTTCGCCGGCTTTTGGCTGAGCTTTGCCGTCCTGCTGCTCGGGCTGCTTCACAACTGGTTCGTGATACCGGCCAGCGCCGACGTCCACAGCGTCGCGCTGTTCTTGATCAGCTGGTCGATTGTCTTCGGCGCGCTGACCCTGGCCACCGCTCGCCTGCCGGTGGCCTACCCGGCGATCATCGGTCTGGTGGTGGCGGCGCTGGTGCTGCGAACGATTGCCGTGCTGCAGTCCAGCACGGTTCTGGACCGGGCGGCCGGTGGAGTTGTCTTTGCCTTCGCGGCGCTCGGCCTGTATGTCTTTCTCAGCGTCGCCGAGACCGCGCTTGGCGGGCCGGGTTACCCGCTGGGCCCGCTCCTGCGCCGCTGAGCTTTCTGCCGGCGAACCCGGCTCAGGGTGCTGGCGAGCCGGCCGACGAGGACGGCCGGGCCAGCCCCTCGGCCAAATCTCCGAAGCCGGGAGCGATGACCGCGCCAGGTTGGGCGACCAGTTCCTCGGCCACCAACGCATCGGTGGTCAACAGCAGGGCGGCGATGGAGACCGCATTTTGAACCGCAGAGCGCGTCACCTTCGCGGCGTCGATGATCCCCGCCTCGATCATCTCCGCATACTCACCGGTGAGCGCGTTCAGGCCCCAGCCGGCCGGCAGACCGCGCACGCGTTCCACGACGTCCTCGCCGTCGTGGCCCGCGTTGCGGGCGATCCAGCGAAGCGGCTCCGCGAGCGCCGCACGCACAATCTGCGCCCCCAGCACCACCTCGCGAACGGGGCCGTCGACGTCATCGAGCGCGCTCTCGCACGACACAAGCGCTGTGCCGCCACCGGGCAGGATGCCGTCTTCGAGAGCCGCCCGAGTGGCCGCGAGCGCGCCCTCGGTTCGCTTCTTCTTCTCCTTGAGCTCGACCGCCGTCGCTGCCCCCACATGAATGACCGCCACTCGGCCTGACAGGCGAGCCAAGCGCTCTCGAAGGTGCTCACGGTCGCGCTCATTCTCAGCCCGCTCCAGCTCTGCGCGGATTTGCCGAGCGCGCAGCGCGACCGCCTCCTCATCCCCAGCGCCGCCGAGGATGGTGGTGGTCTCCTCGGTGACGATCAGCTTCCGGCAGCGTCCCAGGCGCTCGAGGGTGGTTTGGGCGAGCGTCATGCCGCTGTCCTTGGCGATCACCTCGCCGCCTGTCAGCGCGGCGATGTCCTGGAGGTTGTTCAGGCGCCGGTGGCCGAAGCCGGGCGCGCGCACGGCGACCGAGGCGAAGGTCCCATGCCGCGCGTTGGTAACCAGCGTCCCCAGCGCCGCACCGTCCACGTTCTCAGCCACCACCACGAGGGGCCGTTGGTCGCGCATGACCTGCTCGAGCACCGGCATCAGGTCCTGGACCTTGGAGATTGTGAGGTTCGTGAGCAGGATGTAGGGGTTCTCGAAGACGACCTCCATGCGGTCGGCGTCGGTCACGAAATAGGGGGAGAGATAGCCGAAGTCCCACTGGAAGCCCTCGACGAACTCAAGCTCCAGCCCAAAGCCGGGCGAATCCTCAACCTCGATCACTCCCTCCCGCCCCACAGCGTCCAGCGCGTCGGCGATCACCCGACCGATCGAGGGATCATTGTTGGCGGCCACCGTCGCCACGTAGGCCAGCTCATCCCGCGAGCGGACCTGGCGGGCCATCGCACCCAGGGCCTCGATCACACGAGCCGCCGCATCCTCAATGCCCCGGCGCAGCAGCATCGGATTGGCTCCGTCGGCGATCTGGCGCATCCCCTCGCACACCATCGCCTGGGCAAGCACGGTGGCCGTAGTCGTCCCGTCGCCAGCGACATCGCTGGTCTGGCTGGCCACCTCGCGCAGCAGGTGAGCGCCCATATTCTCGAAGGGGTCGGAGAGGTGTATCTCCTGGGCGATGCTCACCCCGTCGTTCGTGATCATCGGGGCGCCGGCCATCTTCTCCAGCACCACGTTGCGGCCCTTGGGCCCGAGCGTCACCTTCACGGCGTCGGCCAGCTTGTTGACTCCCGCCTCCAAGCAGCGACGGGCCTGCTCGTGGTAGACTAGGATCTTCGCCATCTATCGATCTGCTCCCTTCGCGCCTCGGCACGCCGCCGGCGTCACAGCAACGAGCGGCCGGCAGCCGTGCCGCCGGCCGCGTACACATCCGCTCCTTCAGCCGACGGGCTTGAGGTCGAAGCCGAGGTAGTCGGCCGCGTCCTCAGGGTCGGCGAACAGGACCATGCGGTCGTCGAGCGCCACCATCCTTCCGTAGTGAGTCGACATGATCTCCTCGAAGGCGTTCTGATCGAACTCCTCGCCCACCGCCTCGCTCAGCTCCTCGAAGTTGAACTCGATTCGCTTGTCAGCATCCACGCGGATCATGGAGGGCAGGTAGGTGACCTCCACGCCCGGCTTGCCCTTCATCGCTGCCGCCACCGCGTGGCCGAGCTGGTTGTCCATCAGCGTTACCCCACAGCGATGTGAGGGCTCGCGCTGGAAGCGGAGGGGCGATGTCGTGTCCGTGGTGGTGGTCATTGATCGAGCTCCTTCGGGGCGGGGATTGTCATCTCCTGCAGCAGTGTGCGCACGCGCTCACGGGCACGTGTGAGCGCGTCCTCGAAGCTGACCGGCGCGACTTCGGCCTGATCCCAGACGGCCTTGAGCGACTCGGCGGCGCGCAGACACCAGCCGATCGGCTCACCCAGCCAACGGCTAAACAGCTGGCGGTTCTCCTCGCCGTAGCGATCATCCCCGGTCAACCCGGTGACCATCTCCCTGGTGTAGGCGAGGTCGCGTTCGAAGTCGCCCTCGGCGACGCCGACCAGGGTCGGTGTCACGAAGTCACCGTGAGCTGCGGCGGCGGTCATGACGAACCCGCTTCGGAACAGCTCACCGACCAGAGGCTCAAAGGCCAGATTGGCGCAGATCACCGCCTCGCACCAGTCCCGAATCGCCGTCAGTCGCTCGACTGCCTCACGGACAGGCTGCCAGGTCGGATCCTCGTTCCACGCCCGCAGATGGGCGCGGCCATCGAAGTCCGAACGCGCCTCGCTGACCTCGAGGTTGTAGAGCGCGAGGTCCTGCGCGGTGCGCAGCTTGTGCATCGAGTTCACCGAGATGGCGTTGTTGAGCATGTTCGTGGGGGCGTCCCGCTGGGCGGGCAGGAAGACGTGCATGCCCAGGCCATGTTCGGGATGCATCCAGGCGCCGATGTGGCTGGCCACGATGGCCGTCCACCTCGGCGACCAACGCTCGAAGGCGTTCTCCAGCCGCGCGAAGGCGATGTTCTGCTCCACCTGGCGCACCAGCCGAGCGTTGTTTCGGTAGATGGTCTGCTCCCACTCCTGGTTTGGATCGCGGAACCAGTGCCAGTCGCTTGACTTCGCCGCGGTCCATTCCTTGGGGTAGCCGCCCGGGCCCTTGGCAAAGCCGTACACCCAATCCTGGGTGAGGTAGCGCTCCGGGTCCGGCTGGACGTCGACCGTGACGTCCTCATACATCGTCGCCTTCAGGCGTTGGGGCTTGAAGTAGTTGAAGCTGCGGCTGTTGGAGCTGGGGAACTCCAGCGCCCCAGCCTCAGCGTCAGTGAAGACGAGCCGAGGGACGCTGCGTACGCGTCCGGTGGGCGTCTTCGTGGCAGTCATCATGTCCGTCACGTGTCTTGCCTCTCTTTCCTCTCGGTCAGTTGTCAATCATCCCGTGCCACCGCATCAAGGCGGGCGGGGCAGCGGACAGAATGCGGGCTGCTCAGTGTGGAATGCGCTCCTGCTCCTCCTCGCTGGCGGTGATCGTGAACTTGTCGTAGAAGATTTTGGCTTCGGGCACGCCGTGCGCCTCGAGCATCGGAATCGCGGCGTCGATCATCGGTGGCGGACCGCACAGGTAGGCCTCGTGGCCGCTGAGGTCTCCCTCGAGGCGGTCGACCACATCGGTGATCAGCCCCACCTCTCCATCCCATCGCTCATCGGGCGTCGGCTCGGAGAGGGCTGGCAGGAAGCGAAACCCCCCCAGCTTCCGCTCAAGCGCCCGCAACTCCTCCAGGTAGAACAGATCCCTCGTGGCCCGCGCGCCGTAGTAGTAGGTGGCGCGGCGGCTTATGCCGCGCTCCGCCATCGAGCTCAGCAGCGAGAAGATCGGCGCCATCCCGGCGCCCCCGCCGATGAAGATCAGGTCGGCGTCGGAGTGCTCGCGCAGGATGAAGACACCGTACGGGCCGCGCACGGTCAGTGCGTCGCCGACGGAGAGCCCGTCCTTGAGGAGGCTGGAAAAGCGGCCCCCGGGGTAGAGCTTGATCATGAACTCCAGGTGATCGGCATTGGCTGGCGTGTTGGCCATCGAGAAGGAGCGCTTGGCGTCGCTGTCGGGTATCTGAATGTCGACGTACTGCCCGGCATGGAACGTCAGGGGCTCCTCGTCAAACCCCAGGCAGAGCCGGAAAATGTCATGGGTGAGCGGTTCGATGCTCTGCACGCGGGTCTGCAGAGTCCGAATCGGGACCCCCGAGGTGAGCATCTCCTCGTCGTAGTGGAGCAGCTCGATCTCACAGTCGCTGTAGGCGTGGGCGCGGCACAGGAGGGTGTAGCCCTCCTCCTGCTCATAGTCGGCCAGGGCGAAGGTGGAATATCGCTCAAGCTCGACCTCCCCGGAGAGGAGAAACGACTTGCAGGCCGAGCACTGCCCCTCCTTGCAGCCGTGCGCGAGCATGATCCCCTGGCGAAAGCCGGCGTTCAGGATCGTCTCCTCCTCGGAGACCTCGATCTCGATGTCGACTGGCTCGAACCTGACTGTGTGCCGCTGGCCCATCTGTTTTGACCTGCACCTCTCTTGTACGGCGGCGGGTGGCCGTCCACCGGACGGCCACCCTGACCGCTAGCGTGGGTTCGGGCTCGGATCCGTCCGTCGCCTATGGCCGCCCGGCAAAGCGGCCAGCCGGGCCGCCGGCCTTGTAGGAGGTCACGAACTCCTCGCGCTCGGCGTCCGACATCTCGTTGAGCGTGACGTTCGGGCTGGGGAACGGGTAGCCCTTGCAGTCATCCAGCGTCCACAGCTTCTTCGGATCGTCGAGATCCAGGTGCGGCTGCGGGATGAGCGTCTTGCCATCGTCACGCACGTAGCCGAGATCCTTCTGGATGTCGGCGAGATCCCAGTTGTGATACAGGGTCTCCCATTCGCGCTTGCCGGTGAGGCGGCCCATCGACGGGGTCGCCCGCCCGTGGTACTCGGGCCGGAACGCCTCCTTGTCGGTCCAGTGACAGGTCTCCGAGCAGTACGTCCGCCACTGGCCATCGACCTTGTCGACCACCATGTCCTCGCGGATCAGGCACGGGACCATGCAGGTCCAGCACCGATGTGGGTACTGGTAGTTGACGTCCTCGAAGGCTATCGGCCCGTGGCCATTCGGGTAGCGGAGGCGGCTGTAGTTCTCCCACCACTTCCCGTACTTGTCATACCAGCCGGGATACTTGTACTCGAACCACTCGAAGTCCTCATCGGTCATCGGGTCGATTCGCCAGTAGTTGACCGGCCAGCCGGTGGCAAAGAACTGGGCCACCTCATGGATGTAGCCCTTGTTCCAGATCCGGTTCCAGGCCTCCTCGACGAGGTCGTGCGGCACCTTCAGCCCGTACTTCTCGAGCGGCATCAGGTAGCTGCGGTAGTAGTCGTCGTAGATCCATCGGCGCCACGCCTCGGCGTAGCTCTCGCGATCCTTGCGCCGGTCCTTGGTTCCGTACTCGATGAAGGTGCCGATGGCGGCGTCGACCACCGCGTGGTTGTTCCACCAGGCGTAGCGCAGGTCGCGCTCGAGCAGCTCCCGGTTGCGCTCATCGGCCAGCGCCATGAGGATGATCGAGTAGCCGTTTGAGATGTGCCGGCTCTCGTCGGATTGGACCGAATGGAACACGGTCGGGAGCAGGTAGTCGCCGTTGGCGGCGGCCTCCGAGGGCATCGCCACGAACAACGTGTTGGTGAACGCCGTTTCGGCCACGATCGTGAGATAGATGTCGGCGGCGGTGATCGCGTCGCCGGTGATGAATCCCTCGCCGAACTGCCGGCCGATCGTCCCGGCGTAGCAGTTGGCAAACGCCTTCTCGGTGATGTCGAACCCAGCCGGGTCGATGTAGTGGTTCATGTAGAGGCGCTTGAGGTTCATCTGGATCGTCGAGTGGCGAACCTCGTCGATCATCTGCACGGCCAGGCCGTTGTGCACCTCGGGGTTCGGCACGGCGTTGATCGCCAGCGGCATCGCCCGCGCCGCCGAGATCTCGGGGAACGGGATGATGCTCAAAAAGAGCTTCTGCCACTCCATCCAGCGCTGCTGGACGTGGCGAAACATGTTGCCGCGCACAGCGCCGTCCATCGCGCCGAACACGCGATGATCCTTCTCCTCCTCCATCGGGAAATACGAGCGAAGGACCTGCTTCATCGGATCCTTCTTGGGCGCCTTCTCGAACGTGTAGTCGGTGGGATACTTATCCACCGGGCTGGCGAACGTCGGCGTCCAAGACAGCTCCTGGATCTTGTCGTGGATCTTCGTTCGACTTTGACGTCGTGCGGTTGCTGGGGGCATACGGGCTCTCCTCCGTTTCGGCGAGACGATGGCTCGGGTTGTAGCACCGGGCATCGCGCGCCGGGAAGCGTTTTGCGGGATCCAGGCAAAAGCTGGGAGATTCCGAAATTGTGCGAAAGCGATTTCGGGTCGGAGCCCCCGGCAGTGCACAATCGGGATGTGAGCAGGAGCGCAGGTCAAAGCCAGCGCCTGCAGGTCGGCCCCGAGGTCGCGGCGGTGCTGAGGCCCGAGGAGGCGCTGCGGTTGCACGATCTGCGCGAGGCCCAGCGTGTGCGCTGCGCGGTGTGCGCGGAGTGGATCGAGCCGGACGCCAGCGCGCCCACGAGCGTCAGCCTCACGCTGCAGGAGACCAGCGTCAGCATCGAGTTCAGCCACGCCGAGTGCGCGCCCTCCAGGGCGGATCTGGCCGCACTTGCGGTACGGGCCCAGGCCGAACCGCTGGGGATTCACTACGCCCAGGCGGTGCATCCGGACGCCGGCGCCGTCCTACTGTGGGAACGCAAGCTCGACCTGCGCATCGGAGGAGTGGACAGGACTGCGCGCTCGCTGTACCTCGATCCCGACTGGTGGGAGGGCTTCCATCCGGCACTGGCCGATGAGCCGGTGCGCCTGCTGGTGGGATGGCTGCTTCGTCGCGACGGCCCCGACCTGACGCTGTGGCACGGCGAGGTGGAGGTGGAGCGCTTCCACGACGCGCTGGAGCGTGCGCCAGAGCGCTGGGCCGCGCTGCTGCAAGAGTCCGGCTTCTGCCTGATGATCGTAGGCGCCGGGATCGGCCTGGATCGGCCCCGCACGCGGTCCGTTCAGCTGGCGATCCGGGACCGGCGCGCGCTCATGGGGCTTGCGGAGTACGAGCTGTGAGCCCGCGAACGAAGACGCTGCGGACACCGCGGCCAGACACTGAAATCCGAGGAAAACCCCACCCGCTTCAAGAGAGGGAGCCCCAGAATGTATGCGAGAGATGGTGAGCAGTACTTCGTCGTCGACGGCCACCTGCACTTTTGGGATGCCAGTCCGGCCAATTGGGTGAAGGGCCGCGAGCAGTACGCCAAGGGCTGGATCGAGTGCTTCCACGCCTACCAGAGCCTCGGCCCCAAGGAGACCCATTGGCCGATCGAGAAGTTCCAGAAGTACAGCGAGGAGGACTTCGTCCGCGACGTCTTCGAGCAGGGATACGTCGACGTCGGCATCTTCCAGTCGACCTATCTGAAGTACTGGTATGCCGAGGGCTTCAACACGCTTGAGCGCAACGCCAAGCTGGCCGAGAAGTATCCCGAGCGGCTGATCGCCAATGGCCGGTTTGACCCGCGGGAGGGAGAGGCCGGCCTCAGGCAGCTGGAGCAGGACGCCCAGCGCTACAACCTGCGCGGCGTCAAGCTGTACACCGCCGAGTGGTATGACGGCTCGCGCGGGTGGTCGCTGAAGGATCCCGAGGCCTTCCGCTTCCTGGAGAAATGCCAGGAGCTGGGGATCAAAAACATCCACGTCCACAAGGGCCCGACGATCTGGCCGCTGGACAAGGACGCCTTCGACGTCAAGGACGTCGATGTCGCCGCCACCAGCTTCCCTGAGCTCAACTTCATCGTGGAGCACGTCGGCCTGCCACGCATCGAGGACTTCTGTTTCATGGCCACGCAGGAACCGAACGTCTACGCCGGACTGGCCGTGGTGATCGGCGGTCTGATGCACGCTCGGCCGAGGTTCTTCAACAAGGTGATGGGCGAGCTCCTGTTCTGGGTGGGCGAGGACAAGATGCTGTTCGCCAGCGACTACGCGATCTGGGAGCCCAAGTGGCAGGTTGAGGGCTTTGCTGCCTGGACGATGCCCGACGAGCCCGAGTACGCGGACTATCCGGCGGTGACAACCGCGACCAAGAAGAAGATCTTCGGCCTGAACGCGGCAAAGCTGTACGACATCCCGGTGCCGGACGAGCTGCAGCTCAAGGACGACACGCCGGCCGCGCGTGAAGACGCCCAGCTGGTCGAATCCGCCTGAACGGCAGATGCGCCAGGTGCTGGAGGGCGTCCTCGAGGCGCTGGCAGAGGTTCACGACCCCGAGCTCGATGAGCCAATCACCCGGCTCGGCTTCGTCCGCTCCTGTCAGTGCGAGGATGGCGAGGTAGAGGTCGCGCTGCGGCTGCCTACGCCGCAGTGCGCCCCCAACTTCGCGTTTTTGATGGCCGCCGATGCGCGCGCCGTCGTGGGTCGGGTGCCCGGCGTGCGGCGCGTGCGCATCCGCCTCGAGGATCACTACACGGGCCAGGAGATCAACCAGGCGCTGGCCTCGGGGCAGGGCTTCAGCGGGGCCTTTCCGGGCGAGACGGACGACGATCAGCTCGCACAGCTGCGGGCGCTGTTTGAGCGCAAGGCGCTCATCGCCCGGCAGGCGCGGCTGTGCGAGCTGCTGCTGGATGCCGGCGAGACGGCGGAGGCCCTGACCGCTCGCACGGTCGCCGAGCTTCCCGACGTTCCCGACGCCCGCCGCTGTCTGCGGCTGCGAGAGCGGCTGGGGCTGGGGTGTGCGCCGGACGATCCGGCCTTCGTGCTGCCCACAGGCGCTCCGCTGGGCGCTGCGGACCTGCAACGCTGGCTGCGCAGCGCCCGGCTGGTCCGCATGAGCCTGGAGGTCAACGGCGGCATCTGCCGCTCGCTGCTCGAGGCGCGCCATGGGGCGAGGCTGGAGGACCCGGAGGAGACTCCGGGCGCCGCCTCGGTCGCTGCTCGACCCGCTCGCGCAGCCTGCCCCCGCACAGCTGGTGTTGTTCGAAATCGAGAGGAGGTTGCAAGATGAAGGCCGCCAGGCTCCATGCCTACCGTGAGCCACTTGCGCTGGAGGAGGTTGCCGAACCCAGAGTCAGCGGCCCGCTGGACGTGGTTGTGCGCATTGGCGCCGCTGGCCTGTGCCGCACCGACCTGCATATCCAGGAGGGCCAGTGGGCTGAGAAGTCCCAGGTCACGCTCCCCTACATTCCGGGTCACGAGAATGCCGGGTGGGTGGAGGAGGTCGGCTCGGCGGTGAGCAACGTGCGGGTGGGCGACATGGTGATCGTGCATCCCTTCATCTCCTGCGGCCTCTGCCTACCGTGTCGGCGTGGCGACGACATGCACTGCCTCAATGGCTCGTTCCCCGGCATCAACCGAGACGGGGGCTTTGCCGAGCTGCTGCTCACCTCGGCCAGATCAGTGGTCAAGATCGACGCCGACTCAACTCATCCACTGCAGCCCAAGGACATTGCCGCTCTCGCTGACGCTGGGCTGACCGCGATCCATGCCGTCAAGCGGGCTCTGCCGGTGCTGGGGGCCGGCAGCCGGGCGGTGGTGATCGGGGCCGGCGGCCTGGGCCACATCGGCATCCAGTGCCTGAAGGCGATGACGCCGGCGCAGATCATCGTCATTGATCCCTCCGAGAAGGCGCTTGCGCTGGCGCGCGAGCTGGGCGCCGACCACGCGGTGCGGGTTGACGGGCACCAGGTGGCAACCGTCAAGGAGATCACCGACGGACTGGGAGCGGAAGCGATCATCGACTTCGTCGGGGAGAAGGGCGCAATCGAGGACGGCATCGCCATGATCCGCGACGGCGGCTACTACTACGTGGTCGGCTACGGGGAGAACATCAACATCCCAACGATCGACGTCATCTCCCGCGAGATCTCCTTCATCGGCAACCTGGTCGGTACCTACAGCGAGCTGGTCGAACTGATGGCGCTGACCGCGCAGGGCAGGGTCAAGCTGCACACCAGCACGTACCCGTTGGAGGCGATCAACGACGCGATCGCCGATCTGGACGAGGGCCGCCTGCAGGGCCGTGGCATCCTGATTCCGGCTGCGACCTGACGCCGATCGGACGATCGCCATGCGGTCCTGAGAGAGCGGCGCAGCCGGAGGCGGTGGGCTCGGGTGAGGTTCGCAGCCGGAACCTCTGGGAGCGCGACACCAGGCGGCTCAGCTATAGACCGGACGCGGCGGGCTCACCGGGAGGGTCGGCCCGCCCGCCACCCGCAAGCTCTACGCCTCACCCCTCTCACCCAAACCACGTGTGCTCTGAAGCTCGCGGATTCCGCGAGTTTCCCAACACACCCCGCCTTCAGGGTGGGGGTTTGTTCTACAACTCGCGGCTTGCGGCAGCCGTCTCTGCGGAACTCGGCCACGTGAGGGGGTGGTCCTCTCTGGTCACCGGGGGCTCGGAGGGGGCGACGCTGGCCAGCGAGATCACTGACGGTCCCCTCTGGTCAACGGGCTCGGAGGGGGCGACCCTGGCCAGCGAGATCGTCAGGCGGCCCCCTCTGGTCCACGGGGGCTCGCACCCCGTCGATCATGCATTAAGCTTGCTGGAGAGGCTCGCCTCACAAGGGGCTATAGCTCAGCTGGGAGAGCGCCGCCATGGCATGGCGGAGGTCGCGGGTTCGAGCCCCGCTAGCTCCACTGGAATCGGTGCTGCGGGAAGACCCGTGGATTGAGTCCCACGGCCGGAGTGCTGGCCCCCGGCGTTGTGCCGCTCGGCTCCCTGGCTGGAGATTCGGGGGCCCTGGAAGTTCAGGGACCTGGATGTTGAGCATCCGGGGTTGGGTCGGCAGGATCACCCGCCCCTGCGCCGGTGTCCGTGGGGGTCGCCGGGGCCGTAGCGGTCAGTCGGGAAGGTGGCCGGGCGCGCAGCCATCCCTCGGAACTGCGTGTCGAGCCGCACGCCCGATCGCGGGCGAAGGGCACGCCGGAGCAGGTCAAGCCGTACGCCCGATCGCGCCGAACGCACACCGGACCAGGTCAGGCCGCACCCCCGATCGCGCCGAACGCACACCGGACCAGGTCAGGCCGCACCCCCGATCGCGCCGAACCGCACACCGGACCCCGAACCACAGGCCCTGGGCAGAAGCGCACAGCCGGCCGCCCGGAACCGCACACCCCCCTGGGCCGCCACGGAAGTAACCTGAGCGCAGACGATGCCTGACTCAGAAGCGACGCGCGAGCAGCCTCAGGAAGCGGACGGGCGCCACCATGCCGAGCGCCCCTCCGCTGGCGGCTCGCGACGCGACACGGCCGAGTCTCGCGCGTCCGGCGCCCACCGGGGCGCAGCCGAGCCCGCCACGGCCGATGCCCGGCAGGGAGCCGAGGAGCGCTACGACCCCGCCCGGATCGAGGCCAAATGGCAGGAGCTGTGGCAACGCGAGCACACCTGGGAGGTCTCCAACGCGGCGCTGGAGGCCGAGGACCGCGAGAAGTCCTACGTGCTCGAGATGCTCCCCTACCCGAGCGGCGAGCCGCACATCGGCCACCTGAAGAACTACGCGGTCGGGGACGCTATCGCGCACTTCCACCGCCGGCTCGGCCGTCTGGTGCTGCACCCGATGGGCTACGACGCCTTCGGTCTGCCGGCCGAAAACAACGCGATCAAGACCGGAATCCACCCCCGCGACGCCACCAACCGCTCGATCGCCGCCTACCGGCACTGGTTTCACCGCTGGGGGATCTCGATCGACTGGAGCCGCGAGTTCGGCACCCACGAGCCCTCCTACTACCGCTGGACCCAGTGGATCTTTCTGCGGATGTTCGAGCGGGGGCTCGTCTACCGCAAGGAGGCGGCGGTGAAATGGTGCCCCAACGACCAGACCGTGCTCGCCAACGAGCAGGTGGTGGACGGGCGGTGCGAGCGCTGCGGGGCGGAGGTCGAGGCCCGCCAGCTGGAGCAGTGGTTCTTCCGCATCACCGACTACGCCGACCGGCTGCTCGACGGCCTGGAGGAGATCGACTGGCCGGAGAACGTCAAGACGATGCAGCGCAACTGGATCGGGCGCAGCGAGGGGGCGGAGGTGGTCTTCCGCTGCCAGGAGCTGGGGGTCGATTACCCGGTGTTCACCACCCGGCCGGACACGCTGTTTGGCGCCACCTTCTTCGTCATGGCGCCCGAGCACCCGGACGTGTTCAAGCTGGCGCGGGGCACCCCATACGAGGACCAGGTCCACCAGTACGTCAACCGGGCGATGACCGAGTCGCTGGACGTCCGGGGAGCGGCGGACAAGCCGAAGACGGGCGTGCCGCTGGGGCGCACGGTCACCAATCCGGTGACCGGCGAGGAGATTCCGATGTACGTCGCCGACTACGTGCTGATGGAGTACGGGACGGGCGCGATCATGGCCGTGCCCGCCCACGATCAGCGCGATTACGAGTTCGCGCTGGCGTTTGATTTGCCGATCCGCCAGGTGGTGGCGCCGAGCGAGGGCGAGCCGCCGGAGGGGCGGGCGTTTTCCGCCTTCAGCGAGCGCGAGCATCTGATCAACTCCGGGCAGTTTTCGGGGCTGAACGCGGTCGAGGGTCAGCGGGCGATCGTGGCCTGGCTCGACCGCGAGGGCAAGGGCCATCCCTCGGTCAGCTACAAGCTGCGCGACTGGCTGCTCTCCCGGCAGCGCTACTGGGGCTGCCCGATCCCGATCCTCTACTGCGAGGGCTGCGGGATCGTGCCCGTCCCGGATGACCAGCTGCCGGTGGAGCTGCCCGAGATCGAGGACTATCAGCCCCGGGGCCGTGCGCCGCTGGCCACCGCCGAGGAGTGGGTGAACACCCGCTGCCCGCGCTGCGGTGGCCCGGCGCGACGCGAGACCGACACGATGGACACCTTCGTCGACTCCAGCTGGTACTTCCTGCGCTACTGCGACCCGGCCAATGAGCGCCGGCCGTGGGAGGCGGCGGTGGTGAATCGCTGGATGCCCGTCGACCAGTACATCGGCGGGATCGAGCACGCGATCCTGCACCTGATGTACTCGCGGTTCTTCGTCAAGGCGCTGGCCGACATGGAGCTGCTCTCCGCCCGGGAGCCGTTCGCGGCGCTGTTCACGATCGGGATGGTGCTCGGTCCCGACGGCAACAAGATGTCCAGCTCGAAGGGCAACGTGCTCGCTCCGAGCCCGATCATCGAGCGCTACGGAGCCGACGGCGCCCGCTGCTTCGTGCTGTTCGTCGGCCCGCCGGATCAGGAGTCAGCCTGGTCCGACACCGGGATCGAGGGCGTGCACCGGTTCCTGGCCCGGCTGTGGCGGCTGGGGCGCGACCTGGGCGGACGCGGGCACGGCGCCGAGCCGCCCGTCGATCCCACCGGGGCCGAGCTGACGCTGGTCCGCAAGGCCAACTGGGCGATCGAGAAGGTGACGAGCGACATGAGCGGCCGGTTCGCGTTCAACACCGCGATCGCCGCCGTGATGGAGCTGGTGAACGAGATCTACCGCCACCCGGATGCCGACCCCGCGGCGCGCCGGTTTGCCACCGCCACCGCCGCCTCGCTGATCTTCCCCTTCGCGCCCCACCTCGGGGCGGAGGTGTACGAGCAGCTGACCGGGTTGCGCGTGTGGGAGCAGCCCTGGCCCCAGGCCGACCCCGCGATGCTCGAGGCCGAGACCTTCGAGCTGGTGTGCCAGGTCAACGGGCGCCTCCGCGACCGCGTGCGCGCGCCCACCGGCGCCTCCCGCGAGGAGCTCGAGCGCCTGTGCCGCGAGGCGCCGGGCGTCCGCTCGCGGCTGGACGGCCGCGAGGTGACGAGGGTGATCGTCGTGCCCGACAAGCTGGTCAACATCGTCGTCCGCTAGGAGCGTGGGTCGCTATCGGCTCGCGTCGCGGGTGACGGGCGAAGATTCGTGCTGGCGGCGGCGGTGATCCCGGTGGTCCTCGGCGGGTGGAGGGTGGCTGGCCGGGATGGGTAGGTCCTCTG